>VFQR01000032.1_pt1 | contig 456029 bp, 425 predicted proteins | sample 3512321 | NCBI WGS metagenome assembly VFQR01 (sample SAMN10412374, study PRJNA504923) | tailings metagenome | isolation source: Relicate 3 Philex TSF1 revegetated site | place: Philippines: Tuba, Benguet | collected 2017-08-29
CTGATCTCTGATCTCTGATCTCTGATCTCTGATCTCTGATCTCTGATCTCTGATCCAGCCTATAATGCCGCAGGCAGACCCTGGTGCGCAATCTCCAAAGCCCTCAATGAAGCCCGTGCTTTGTTGAGGGTTTCTTCATACTCCTTTTCAGGCACAGAGTCAAAGACGATTCCTGCCCCAGCCTGCACATACGCCTGCCCACCCTTGAGCACGATGGTGCGGATGGCAATCGCCATATCCAGGTCGCCATAGGCGCTGATATAGCCGACAGCCCCTGCATAGCATCCTCTGCGCGTAGGCTCCAGCTCGTCGATAATCTGCATCGCCCGAACCTTGGGTGCACCGCTGACCGTGCCGGCGGGGAAAGTCGCGCGCAACAGGTCAAACGCATCTTTCTGCGGCTCCAGATTGCCCACAACGTCGCTGACGATGTGCATCACATGGCTGTAGCGCTCAATCACCATCATCTCCCGAACCTGCACGCTGCCAAAGTCGGAGACACGGCCAATGTCGTTTCGTCCCAGATCGACCAGCATGACATGCTCGGCGCGCTCTTTTTCGTCGGCCAGAAGCTCTTGCGCCAAGGCTTCATCTTCTTCCGGAGTGGCTCCGCGCCAGCGCGTTCCCGCGATCGGGCGGACCCGTGCCTCTCCGGCTTGCAGGCTGACGAGAAGTTCGGGCGATGCGCCGACGATGTCGTAGTCGCCGAACCTGAACAGGAACATATAGGGCGACGGGTTGAGCGAGCGTAGCGCTCGATACACCGTCAAAGGATGGCTGTCGTTGGCGGTTTGGAGCCGCTGAGAGAGGACAAACTGGATGCCATCCCCTTCGCCAATGTAGTCGATGGCCCTCTGAACGGCCGCTTCGAACTGCTCTTTGGTCTGGTTGCTGACGATTTCGCCATGCTTGGATTTGGCATTGGGCAGCGCAGGCAGAGGACGTCGCAATCGGGCAAGGACGCGCTCGATCTCAGCACAGGCCGCTTCGTAGCTTTCGGGCGTGCCATCTGCCATGGCAATAATGCGGATGAGGTTCTTGGCGTGGTCGAAGACCACCACGCTGTCCATCAGCATCATCGCCATATCGTCGATGTTCAGATCGTCAGCATTCTCGTCGGGCAGACTCTCGAAGAAGCGCACGATGTCATAGCCCAGCATTCCCACCGCACCCGAAACGAACTTCGGCATATCCGGGACTTCGATAGGCTGGCTGGTACTCAGTTTCTCCTTGAGGAGATGCAAAGGGTCTTTGCCTTCGGGGAGCTTGGTGCGATGCGGTCCCTTCTTACCGATCTCGAGCACATCTTGGCCTTTCGTACGGATGACGCTCTTTGGACGGGTACCCAGAATGGAATAGCGGGCAAGCTGTTCGCCGCCTGTAACGCTCTCTAAAAGGAAGCTGTAGGTTTCGTCGTTGGCGAGCTTCCAATAGACGCTCAAAGGCGTCTCCATGTCAGCAAGGAGATCGCGGTAGACAGGCATGGGTCGGGTTCCGCCTGTCTGCTTCAGGAATTCTTCCTTGCTAGGAACCTGCATGGAGAGTGAATTATGGCTCACTTTTTCATTGTGGCAGTCCTGGTAAGGACTTGTGTTTTAGCCAGAGTTTAGTGATCGCTATACGGGTTCATGGGGCTCGATTCGTTCGAGAGCCGCAACAGTTGAATCAAGGTTTGCCAGCGCAGGGCTGGCAAACCGGTGTCACGTATTCGCTATAGCGGTGCCATTTCGCAGGTGAAATGGCGCAGGAACGGCGGCTGCTTGGTGATCTTCAGGCCCTTCACGGTGTCTCGAGTCTCGTACATCGCCTCGATCACTTCGCAGACGTAGTTCACGTGAGCCTGTGTATAAACCCTGCGAGGCAGGGCAAGGCGAACAAGCTCGCGGTCGGCAGGATGCTCCACGCCGTCGATATGTCTTCCAAACATCACCGACCCAATCTCAACCCCCCTGATCCCACCTTGAAGATACAGCTCGCAGACAAACGCCTGAGCCGGAAACTCGGTGGCCGGGATGTGAGGGTAGAACTCCTTGGCATTGATATAGACCGCGTGCCCTCCAGGCGGCTGGACGATCTTGACGCCCTTCGCTGTGATTCGGTTGGCCAGGTATCGGACGGTGGCTGTTCGGTACTCGAGGTACTTCTCATCCAGGGTTTCTTCCAAACCCACCGCCAATGCCTCCAGGTCGCGTCCGGCAAGGCCGCCGTAGGTGGGGAAACCTTCGGTCAGGATGACGAGATTGCGTGCATGCTCGGCAAGCGCGTCGTCGTTCATCGCAAGGAAGCCGCCAATATTGCCAAAGCCGTCCTTCTTGAGGCTCATGGTTGCGCCGTCGGCGTAGGAGAACATCTCTTGGGCAATCTCCTTGGGAGTCTTGCTTTCATAGCCCGGCTCGCGCTGCTTGATGAACCATGCGTTTTCGGCGAAGCGGCAAGAGTCGATGAAGAACGGGATCCCGTTTTCGCGCAGAATGGCGGAGATTTCACGGATGTTCGCCATCGAAACAGGCTGTCCGCCTCCGGTGTTATTGGTCACGGTGATCATTCCGATCGGGATGCTGTCACGATGCTTGGCGATCACGGCACGCAGCTTCTCGGGGTCAAGATTGCCCTTGAAAGGGTGCATGGAATCGGGGTCTTTGCCTTCGTCTATGACGAGGTCGAGTGCTTCGGCTCCGGTGAATTCGACGTTGGCGCGGGTGGTATCAAAATGGTTGTTGTTTGGGATGATTTTCCCCTTACCCCCAACGATCGACATGAGAATCTTCTCTGCCGCGCGGCCTTGGTGAACCGGAATCACATGCTTCAGCCCCCAGATTTCTCGAATCTTTGACTCAAACTTTCGGAAGCTTCGCGAGCCGGCATAGCTCTCATCGCCAACCATGATTGCAGCCCACTGCTGGGCAGACATTGCGCTGGTGCCGGAGTCCGTCAGAAGGTCGATGATGACGTCTTCGGCATCGATCAGAAAGACGTTCCACTTGGCCTTCTTCAAAATGTCCAGCCGCTGTTCGGGGGTTGTGAACTGGATGGGTTCGACCGCCTTGATACGAAACGGCTCGATAATTTCTCGCATGGCGTATTTTGGCAGGCTGTGCGAGTGTTTCGGCATGACAGTGAATTCGAGCTTCCCTTAACACCGCTAAGCCGCTCACCTTTACACCGTCGCACGGCGACACCGTGCCAAAATAAACCGTGCAAGGCTTCACCACCCACACTGGCAAGATCGCCGTATACAACGCGGACAACGTCGATACCGACCGCATTATCCCTGCCCGATTCTTGAGCATGGTCACACGCTCGGGCTATGGAGAGTTGCTGTTCAAAGACGTTCGCGGGCCGGAGTTTCCACTAGATTTGGACTCGGCAAGAGGGGCGACGGTGCTGGTGGCAGGCACAAACTTTGGGTGTGGCAGCTCTCGCGAGCACGCAGTCTGGGCGATTCAGCAAGCGGGCTTCAAAGCCGTGATCGCCAAGAAGACCGAAGCGACTCCCGGCTACAGCGATATCTTCCGACAGAACGCGGCGAACTGCGGAATGCTCCTGATCGAGCTTGAAGAGGGACCGCATTCCAAGATTGCCTCGGCTGGAAACGGAGCTGAAGTTTCCATCGACCTGCCCAACCAAACGGTGGAGTTTCAGGGCGAGAAGTATGGATTCGAGATTAAAGCCGCCTCGAAAGAGGCGCTCGTCAACGGCTGGGATTTGATCGGAACAACGCTGTCGCTGGAAGACAAGATTACGGCGTTTGAACACACAAGCGCCGCATTCGTGCCGCCCGTCCCGCGTCCATAGAAAGTGAGGCTGAGAATGAAAGGCAAGTTTGCGGGATCTATAGCGGCTGTTGTGGCGATGTCGCTGGCATTGGCCCAGAAGACGGGCGACAATCCCAATCGCCTGAATCAGTTGCGCGAGCTTGCGAGCACCGAACTGAAGATAGGCAAGAAGCCGTTGCAGGTCTGGATCATGGACAATAACTCCAAGCGTGCAGAGGGCATGATGTTCCTCACCGAGAAGGAGACGCCGCTGAATAAGGGCATGATCTTTGTTTTCAAGGATGCCGCCCCCCGAAGCTTTTGGAACCAGAACGTTCCTATCGATCTGGATATTGCCTACATTGGCGCCGACGGAAAGGTTATCCACGTCACGATCTTAAAGAAGAGGGACACGACAGGAGTCCCCAGCAACGGCAACGCCAAGTACGTGCTTGAGATGCGCAAAGGCGGGTTTAAGCCCTTCGACATCAAGGTTGGGACGAAGATCGAGGGACTGGATAAGCTGAAAGCCAAAGAGTGACCCTTAAAATCTTAGCGACCCCCTTCCTTGCTTTGCAAAAAGCATGTACTATTGACGCGGAGGCATATTGGGGATGTCGGATTGGTCACGCGAGCACAAGCTGGGTTTAGTTGCTATTGTCGTCTCATGCTGTGCGATTGTTTTCGCTTTTCCGCGCGTTCAAGAAGCGCTAGCGGTTGGTCCAACAGATAAGACCATCCGAGGGCTAAAGAATGAGTCTTCCCCAGCCCAATCTACGGGTGAGAACACCAATGCTGGCCCCGCGACTGGGGTTTCCGACGAACTGAAAGCGGGCACTGGCAGTGCGGCTTCTCATACGCACATTGTCGAGAAGGATGGCGGGTACGCACCTGAGCCTGGATATGAATGGATTGATCCCAAAAATAATGCAGACCTGCGTGTGGTTTGGACGCCGGGCTGTACTCACCCAGATCATCCGCATCTCATGGCAGATGATGAAGAAGGTAGCTGGGTGCCGGAGTCTGGCTACGAATACGTGACGACCAATGAGGATGATCCGCGTGTGCGATGGGCGCCCGGATCAGTACACCCAGACTATCAGAATATCGTAGCGGCTGAGGAAGAAGGCTATTGGAATCCTTTGCCAGGCTATGCCTTCTTGCGAAAAGGAAGCCTTGAAGTTGAGTGGACACCAAACCTTGAGCATAAGGATTACCCGCACATCCTTTCCTCCGATACCAAGGGCACTTGGAGTGCAGATCCGGGCTATCGGTTTATTACGGCCTCCCCCAACGATCTCCGCGTAGTCTGGTCTCCTGGGGTAGACCACCCATCGATCGCTCATCTGATCGCTAGCAGTACGGAAGGCAGCTTCGTCCCGTCCAAAGGCTATGATTGGGTTGATCCAGCGGACCCGGATAATCTGCAGGTTCAGGTTGCTCGGTAGGTTGCGGCCCTTGTTTGCGCATGGTGGTGAGACCTGTGCGTCCGGAGGAGTTCCCAATCTTTCCGTCTGCAATCGTCAATCCCTATTCCCTCCGGTATCCTTTAGCCTCCCATGACCTTCCAAGAGCTCATTTTTAGACTCAATGACTATTGGGCCAAGCAGGGCTGTGCGATCTTGCAGCCTTACGATGTCGAAGTCGGCGCAGGCACGATGCACCCGGCCACCACGCTTCGATGCCTCGGTCCCGAGTCTTGGAATGTCGCCTATGTGCAGCCGTCGCGCCGACCCGCCGACGGTCGCTACACCCGCAACCCACAGCGCAGCCAGCGCTACTACCAGTACCAAGTGATCATGAAGCCGAGCCCCGACAACATTGTCGACCTCTATATGGGCTCGCTGGATGCGCTCGGCTTTGATACCAGCAAGCACGATATCCGACTGGTGGAGGATGACTGGGAGTCGCAAGCCGCTGGTGCTGCGGGCGTTGGCTGGGAAGTGTGGGTGGATGGAGCCGAGATCACCCAGTTCACGTTCTTCCAGCAGATGGGCGGAATTGAATGCGACCCTGTGTGTGCGGAGATCACCTATGGTCCCGAGCGTCTCTGCCTGATGCTCAACAACCAGAATTCGTTCTGGGAAGACTTGATGTGGAATGACACGCTCACCTACAAGCAGAACGACTGGCAGCTGGAGATGCAGAACAACGTGTACAACTTCGAGCTGGCCGACACGGACATGCTGTTCAAGATGTTCGACATGCTGGAAGCGGAGTCAAAGCGGATTATCGAGTCGCCGGTTTACTGGGATGCCGAGCAAGAGATCATGACTTCGGTCAAGCCGGATGGAGCGTCGCAGCCTATAGACACGCTTCCTGAAGGCGGTTTCAAGACCACGGGGGCCATGGCTTTGGTCTATCCGGCATTGGACTTGGCGCTGAAGTGTTCCCACACCTTTAATCTGCTGGATGCACGGGGCGTGATTTCCGTGACTGAGCGCGCGGCCTATATCAACCGCATCCGTGCCCGTGTTCGGGCCTGTTGCTTGAAGCATATGGAGCAGTACAAAGAGCCGGTGAAGAAGGGCGGCTGAGCGGATGCTTGCGGCAGCCCATTAAGCTTGTCACCCTCTCTCGGGAGGGATTCACAAAAAAAGAGTGGGGACGGATAACACCGTCCCCACTCTTTTTATTTATCGCACCCGGTCGGCGATGTTTCGTCGAATCATCGCGTCGGCGATTTCATCGCCCGTCGGGTTGTACTGACCTGCATCGATCCGTGCCTTCAGTTCGGCAACTCGATCTTCGCGATCCGGCAGTTCAGTCACCAGCTTGGTGACGGCTTCGACCATTTCTGGCTCGATCGCATATTCCGGATCGTCGATGCCTTCCGACAAGTCTTCGATGTCGCGGATGACTCCGCGGCTCATGATCCTTTTTACTTCTTCGTTCGAAATTTGCATGGAAACTCCTTAGACTTCCAGCCTCCGAACAGGCAACCCGGCTTTCTCGCTCTTCGGTGCGAGACCCTTAGGCTTTGCGTGATCGGGGTCGCCCCCGTCGTGCCATTTTTCTGTTGAGGCGGTTAACCTCTTGATCCTCATTAAGGTTGTTTCTGAGAAATCTTTAGGGGGAAATTGAGAAATTTAGGATTTTCGATTGACGATTGTAGATTTGAGCCTGAGTTTCCCCTCCTGCGTGAACTGTGAAACGCTCATGTGGAAGGGAATTCTTCAATCCAAAATCAACAATCGTCAATCTGAAATCAGTAGATCACCTTATTCAGTGGGTATTCCACCAAGCCCGTCGCACCGGCGCGCTTGAGGGCTGGAATCAGATCCCGAACTTCATGCTCGCTCAAAATGACCTCTGCCGCAATCCATTCGTTATCTGCCAAAGGCGACAGCGTGGGATTTTGCAAAGAAGGCAGGAGGCCAAGAACCTCTTCCTTTTTAGCCACTGGGATGTTCATCTTCAGGCCCACCAGCTTGCTAGCGTTGATGGCGCCGGTGAGCAAGATCGCCATCGACTCCAGCTTGGTTCGCTTCCAATCGTCGGCCCAGGCATGTTTGCCCGCGACAAACCGTGTGGTGGAGGTGAGCAAAGTCTCAATGATGCGCAGATTGTGAGCCCGGAGGGACGAACCCGTTTCGGTATTGACCACAATCGCATCGACCAGCTGCGGCACCTTGACCTCGCAGGCCCCCCAGCTGAACTCGATGTGGGCATCCACGCCACGATCCTTGAAGGTGCGCTCGGTCAGGCGAACGTATTCGGTTGCAATACGTTTTCCGGAAAGGTGTTCCAGCTTCTCATAATGGCTCTCTTGATGGACGGCTAGAACGATTCGAATCGGGTTGTTGGTGAGCTTGGAATAGCGCAGTTCGCAGATTTCATGAAGGTCGGCGCCGCAGTCGGTGATCCAGTCATGGCCGGTAAGGCCAGCGTCGATCACACCATCCTCGACGTAGGTCGGGATTTCCTGTGGGCGGAGCAGTACGGGTTCGATTTCGGGGTCGTCCACGACCGGCTGATACGACCGGCCCGACGCCCGAAACCGATAGCCCGCGCGCTCGAACAGCGCAAAGGTCGCCTCTTGCAGGCTTCCTTTTGGGATACCAAGTTTGAGAGCCATAGGGTTAGGAGTGTACGTGGCTTGAAGCTTTGCGGGTGGGGCTTTGGGGGAAGACACGGGGGATTGATGATTGCAGACTGAATCAATGCTCCTGTCGCGGGAATCCCCGATCATCAGTTTTCAAACTCTCTTCTAAACCTTTCAACTGCCTCGGCTATCCAATCCGCTTGACGGTTGCTTGCGATCTTGAGCCAGAGTCTTCTTCCCTTCGGCCACCAGGTTGCTTCCAGCGTTCCTGACTCTCGCGGTTGCTTGAAATGCCAGTGCACACAGCCAGGGTAGGAGCGCAGAGTGCCTCTCTGGATGGAAAGCCCGAGTCTTTCGGCACAGTCTTCGACCCGTATTTCGACTGTATTTTCGGCGCCCGGGCTGAGGTCGATCTCTGTCATGTCCAGACCCATTATGATCCTCCGTTCGCCCGGTATCCTTCCCTTAGGAATGAGTGCAGAGCGCGTCGATATCACGATTATCGGAGGAGGTCCATGCGGCCTCTTTGCTTCGTTTTATGCGGGGCTTCGCGGCATGTCGGTTCGGATTATCGACAGCCTTCCTGAGCTTGGCGGACAGCTGATGGCGCTATACCCGGAGAAATATATCTTCGATATGCCGGGCTTTCCGAAGGTCTTCGCCAAGGATCTGGCTCGGGATATGGCGGCTCAGGGGACTCAATTCAACCCGCACTTGGTGCTGGACGAAACGGCGCAGACGTTGGAAAAGGATGCCGAGGGTTATCTCGTCGGTACCGAAAAAGGAACCTATCCGACACGGACCGTAATCATCTCGGCTGGTGTTGGCGCGTTCAGTCCGACCAGGATTGGCGTAGAAAGAGAAGACGAGTTTGAAGGTAGCGGCCTTTATTACGGAGTCAAAGAACGAGCCGTCTTCGAAGGCAAGCGGATTGCCATCATCGGTGGAGGCGACAGCGCTTTCGACTGGTGTATGAATCTGGAGCCGATCGCAAAGGAGATCATGCTGATTCACCGCCGCGACCAGTTCCGTGCTCACGAAGACTCCGTTCGGCAAGTTCAGAACAGCACTGTTCAAATGAAGCTTTGGAACGTTGTGAAGGAGCTTCATGGCGAGAAAACGCTGAGCGGTGTGACGCTGGAGAATACACAGACAAAGGAGACGGAGACTCTCGATCTGGATGCAATCATTGTCAATGTCGGCTTCAAATCGACATTAGGCCCGTTAAAAGACTGGGGTTTGACGATTGAAAAGAACCAAATCGCCGTAGATTCCGTCACCTATGAGACGAACAAACACGGCGTCTTTGCGGTGGGAGATGTTTGCACATACAATGGTAAACTGAAGCTCATCGCGACAGGTGTCGGCGAAGCGGTAACTGCTGTCTGCTTTGCGAAGACTCGGCTCGATCCTGATGCCAAGCTCTTCCCAGGCCACAGTTCCGACCGAGATTTGTAATTTTTTGTGTGAAGCGCAGAATGTTTTGATTTTTTTAAGCAAGGGTTGTATCCATCGCCTAAAATAGACCTAACATTCTTTGCGCAGGCAAACATCGGTAATTTCGTCCGAGTCTTGTTCGTAACGTTGAGGGTGGTACGTGCAATGGAATTCTATGGACGCCAGATAAGGGCATCTGTTTTAGACGGCATTCGAGTGGTTGAGCTGGTTTATCCTTCGTCGCTCATGTTGCCGATGCATGTCCACGACAACCCTTACATCAGCTTCGTCGTCGCTGGCGCCTGTACTGAGCAGCTTGAGAACGGTTCGCGAGATCTGCGACCGAAGATGCTTTCCTTCATGCCCGCAGGAACTCCGCACTCGAACCAGATTGGCGCGGATGAGTTTCATACCGTTAATGTGGAATTCTTCGGCGATCGCGGTCGTCACCTCGTAGAATGCACACGCGTTCTGGAAGTTCCTCACACGATCGAAGTTGGCCCTGCGATTCAGCTGGCTGAGCGTCTGGCAGCGGAAATCCGCCGCAACGACTCGGTTGCGCCGCTCGCTATTGAATCGGTCGTTCTCGATATCTTGACCGAGGCCGCACGATTGGGCAATCCGACCGAGCGCGATATTCCGAAGTGGATTCTCACCGCGAAGTCGTTCATCGAGTCGAATTACAGCAAGGGTGTCAAGGTCCGAGACATCGCCGATCTCGTCGGCGTTCATCCGATTCACCTCACCCGCATGTTCCAGCGACACTTCGACTGCTCGATTGCCGAGTACGTTCGGGAATTGAGACTGGCGGCTGCGGTTCGATTGGTGCGTGACACGGAGCTTCCGCTTTCGCAGATTGCGGTACAGACCGGATTTGCCGATCAGAGCCACCTCACGCGAACATTCCAGACATCTATGGGGATGACCCCGGCTCGATTCCGCCGAAATCGCTTCGCACTGTAGGCGAGCGAACTCATCGTTTTGAAGGTGCAGGCAGTTTGCCTGCACGTTTTGCTTTGTGAAGCCCACAGCATTGCGCGAAGGACCTACCCCTGCAACCCTTTCAAGGTCTTCACGGTCAGAAGGGATATGAGCCCGTCAAGCCGTTATCCTTGGTTGCGTGTAGGCACGCTGTTTCTCGGCGGCCTGGCCTATGGCGTCTCGCCTATCGACCTGATTCCTGACCTTATTCCGATCCTTGGTCTATCCGATGACGTTGCGCTTTGGGCAACGATTTTGGTCTATGCGCTGATGGTTCGACGCAAAGTGCAGACTGCCAGACGGAAGGAAATTGCCGCTCCAGTGCGGTAACTTCTCTTTGTGCCTTCATGGTCGGATAGCCTGCTGGTCTTCTTTGGCGCTGGAATCGGCGCGAATGCCCGTTATTGGATCGGTCATGCGATGGCGCCTAAGGCCGATGCCGCTGCGTTTCCTTGGGCAACCTTCCTGATCAATATCTCAGGCTCGCTGCTGATCGGGTTGCTTGCAGGTTTGCTCCACCGCAGCATACTGCCGGGTCCCTGGCGAATATTTGTAGGCGTAGGGGTGCTGGGTGGATACACAACATTCTCCACCTTCTCGCTGGAAACTTTACAGCTCTTGGAGCATGGGCGTGGGCTTTGGGCATTGATCTACGTACTTGGCAGCGTTATTTTCGGCATTGTCGGGTGTTGGATGGCATGGTCCCTGTCGAGAGGCTGAGTTTTCCCCTTTGCATCAAATGCATGTAGAGTTACGTCTACGAAAGTGATAGAATGGATTGGCGATTGATGATCGAAAGATTACAGATTGACGCGATTCTATAATCTTCAATCCTCAGTCACGCGCTCTTCAATCTTATGGACAGTCTTGGGATCATCATTGCGGTTGTCGTTGGGCTTGTGGGCGGCTATTTCATCGCTGCTGCGATTCTGCGCGCGAAGCAAGCGAGCTCCGCTGAGCTGCTTCAAACGAAAACTCAAGAAGCAGACGATCTGCGTCGACAGCTTTCCGACTCCCAATCTGAAAAAGCGAAATTTGAAGAGCGTGCCGGTCGCGTGGATTCTCTGGAAGCTGAACGCTCCGCCTTGAATACAGAGATCACCAGGCTGAGCGCTCAAGTAGCCACTCTTGAGACGGAGAAGAAAGCTCTTGAGGAGACGAAGCTCTTCTTGGAAGAGGCAGAAAGCGAACTCAAAGAAGCCTTTCTTGCCGCTTCGACGACTGCGCTTGAGAAGAACAATGCTCGCTTCCTTGAGCTGGCCAATGAAAAATTCGAGGTCTTGAAGAAGGAATCGGCAGGCGATCTGGAGCAGCGAAAGCAAGCCATCGACCAGCTTGTCAAGCCCATCAATGAAGCCTTGCAGGGGTATCAGAAGAAGATCGAAGAGATTGAAAAAGGCCGCATTGAGTCGACCACGTCAGTCACCGAGCAGATTAAGGCCTTAAGCGACCTGCAAAGGGGTCTTCAAAACCAGACCCAGAACCTTGTGCAGGCTCTGCGCAATCCTGCAACGCGAGGCCGCTGGGGTGAGATGCACCTCAAGAATGTCGTGCAGATGGCGGGGATGCTGGAATACTGCGACTTCACGGAGCAGGAGTCGGTGAATACCGAAGATGGACGACAGCGCCCTGACATCATCGTGCGACTTCCCAACAATCAGCAGATCGTTGTCGATGCGAAGGCGCCAACTTCAGCCTATCTGGACTCGATGGAGATCGAGGACGAAACACTGAGGATGGAGGGACTTAAACGTCATGCTGGACTTGTCCGTCAGCATATTCAGAAGCTCGCCAGCAAGTCGTATTGGCAGTCCTTTGAATCGGCTGAGTTTGTTGTCCTCTTCCTTCCATTGGAGTCAGAGTACAGCTCGGCGCTATCTCAAGACCCTCAGCTAACGGAATTTGGCTTCAAGAATAACATCGTGATCGCCACGCCGACCACGCTTATCGGCTTGTTGAAAGCGGTCGCCTATGGTTGGCGGCAAGAGCAGCTCGCCCGCAATGCGAAGGAAGTCAGCGACCTCGGAAGGAACCTCTACGAAAGCATCCGAACGATGTCGGCAAACTTTCAGCGCGTTGGCAAGAACCTGGAAACGGCGGTGAAGTCTTACAACGATGCGGTTGGTTCGCTTGAGGGTCGCGTTCTTCCGCGAGCACGGCGATTCCACGAGACCAAGGCGGCGGTGGGTGAGGAGATTCCGCAGCTTGAGCCGGTGGCAGGCAGCGCACGACCGCTTAATGCCGCGCTTTGGGCGACTTCAGTCGAGTTGAGCGCAGGCGAAACTCAGAAAGCCCTGATTGCGGGCGACGATGAAGAGGAATAGCCTCAGTTGAACCTGGCTTGTCCCGGTAAACTGATGAGCCTATGCCCGAACTGCTCCTTGAGCTTGGCGTTGAAGAACTGCCTGCGGTCTTCGTAAGGAAGGCTTATACCGATCTTGCCCAGAATGTGGAAGCGCGCCTGACCGAGGCCAATATTCCCTTCACCAAAGGCAACGAACCGATCGGTACGCCGCGACGCCTGATTGTTCACTTCACGGAGGTCGCTGACCGGCAGCCGGATCAGGTGAAGGAGATGCGCGGGCCAGCCTTGGGCGCAGCATTTGACGCTGAGGGCAATCCAACCAAGGCTATGGAAGGCTTTTGCCGGGGGCAGGGTGTGGAGCCAGCGCAGGCAGAAAAGCGCGATGGCTATATCTGGGTCACGAAGACGATTGTCGGAAGACCGACGCCCGAAGTCCTCGCTGAGCTTTTGCCCGCTGCCATCCGTGCGCTGACCTTTGACAAGTCGATGCGCTGGGGAGCGTCGAAGATGCGCTTTGCCCGTCCTATTCGATGGATTCTCGCGTCGTACGGCGGGACTGCGGTCTCTTTCGAAGTCGAAGGCGTCGCTTCGGGCTTAGAGAGTCGTGGGCATCGATTCTATGCTCCAGAAGCATTTCCTGCCAGAAGCTATGAAGAGCTGGTGAATGGGCTGATTGCCCGCAAAGTGGAGCCAGACCCAGCAGAGCGAGAAAAGACGATTCGTGAAGTCGCAAGCATCAGTGCCAGCGGCACCCCGGAAATGCCTGATGCGCTGGTGGAGGAAAACGTCTTCTTGACGGAATGGCCAACACCGATTGAAGGAAGCTTCAAAGAGTCGTACATGAGCCTCCCTGATCCTGTTCTGATCACTGCAATGGCGAAACATGAAAAGATGTTTCCAATCCGTGACAGTAACGGAAAGCTGACGAATAAGTTCATCTTCGTTAGGAATTCAGGTGAAGATGGCACTGTCCGCGGTGGAACGGCTTGGGTATTGAATGCTCGCTTCAACGATGCGAAGTTCTTCTTCGACGAAGACAAGAAGCACACGATCTCTGAATTCTTGGACAAGGGCGAAGGCATTGTTTTTCAGGAGAAGCTGGGCTCGGTGCGCAAGCGTGCGGACCGTCTTGCCAGACTCGCCTCCATCGTTGCCCAGGAGACAGGCGGTTCCGAGGAAGAGATCGAATTTGCCGCTACAGCTGGATTGTATGCGAAGGCCGATCTAGGAACGGGCCTGGTCAGTGAGCTTGCTTCGCTTCAAGGAGTTGTGGGTGGAGAGTATCTGAAGCGGGAAGGATTCCCAGAGGCAGTCTGCCAGGGTGTCGCCAGCCATTACGATCTTAGCAAGACCCAGCCCAATACTGCGGGAGCGAGAACTGCCGTTCGACTGCAGATGGCGGATCAGCTCGATAAGCTGGCGGGTTACCTGGGCTTGGGCTTGATTCCGACCAGTTCAAGCGACCCCTATGGTCTGAGGAGAGCGGTGACGCTACTCATCGAAGCGGCATGGATGATGCCCGGCATGACGGCTGACTATGAAGACCTTCTGACGAAGGCATCGGAGATATACCGAGAACAAGGGCATGAGCTTGATCTCGCAGGAATATTGTCTGCGGCAAAAGAGCTCTTCATCGCTCGCTACAGCTCTCAATTCCCGGACGTGCCCAAGGATCATCTCGACGCTGCTCTCCAGCCCGAGCATCCCAGCCGAGCCTTCAATCCCGAAGCGGTCAAGTTCGGCCTTGCATGCGTGGAACTGATTGCTGAGGACATCCCCTTTATCCAGGCTGCAACCCGACCGATCAATATCGTAACGGCTGCCGAGCAGAAGGGCATCGCCTTTGAAAAATCCACACCGCTTCAGTCGCTGGACAGAACGGCGCTGGATTCCACAGAAGGCTTGACGCTTGCCGTGAGTTTGGATGAAGCCTACGCGGCAGATCGTTCGACAGCTGATAAAGCAATTGCCGCTTTGCGACGGCTCCAAACGCCCATCAACGCCTTCTTCGACGCGACGATGGTCATGGTCGAAGATGAGAAGGTGCGACATGCAAGGCTGACTCTCCTGAACGCAGCCCGTCAGCTCTTCCTGCAAGCCTGCGACTTTACCAAGATCGTCGTGGAGGGATGAAATGACCCCGCAGGAGCTTTTGGAAAATGCGGAAAGCTTCTTGAGGGAGCAGGTTGGCCCGAATGCCGCCGCAATCGACCTTGATCCTGGGGCATTACGGGCGGCCCTCAAAGGCCTCTGCGACAATGGCCTGATGGCGCTGAAGTGTCCTGCGGAATATGGCGGACCCTCCATGCCAGAAAAGGAGTTTCGGGAGTTTCAAGAAGCCAGTGCGCGCTATTCCGGCTCGCTCTCATTCCTGATGACCCAGCACCAGAGCGCTGTCTCACTTATCGCGAAGAGCGATAACGACACACTGAAGCGTGAGTATCTGCCCAAGATGGGCAACGGAGAAAAGCTGTTAGGCATCGGCATCAGCCAGCTACGCCGAACGGGCGACCCGATCATGAGGGCTGAGCCTTGCAACGGTGGGTATGTGCTGAATGGAACCGTGCCGTGGATCACCGGCTGGACCTTCTATCCCGAATACATCATCGGCGCGACCTTGCCAGACGGCAAAGCCGTCTTCGGCATCGCACCCTTGGAAAACGGCCCTGGGATTACCCTTAGCGAGCCAATGAAACTGGCAGCAATGGAGTCGGCTCAAACAGTCAGTGCGAAGATCGAAAACTGGTTCTTGCCCGAGGATCGCGTGCTTTTTGTCAAGCCTGCCGATTGGGCGAAGCGCAACGATATGATCAACATTGTGCTTCAAGGCCATTATGCAGTTGGGTGCGCCCGGGCGGGGTTGGATGTGCTGGAGCGCAACGCTAAGACTAAGCCTTTGTCGTTCTTGCAAGCTACATTTGATACGCTGATCAAAGAGTATGAGGCTTGCCGAACCGCCATGGTCGAGGCCCAAAAGGGTGGGCTGGATGTTATCACCGACGAAAAACTGAAGATTCGAGCCTGGGCGATTGAGCTTGCCGTACGGTGCGCTCACGCTGCAATCGTGTCGTCCAGCGGGGCTGCCAATGCCCTCAGCCATCCAGCACAAAGGATTTACCGTGAGGCTCTGGTCTACTCGGTCAGCGCCCAAACAACCGATATTATGGAAGCGACGCTGAAACGATTGGCGAGAGAGAACATGGGTTAGGCGCATTCGCCCTGCTTCAAGCGTCTTGAGATAAGGACGGGAGCAGGGCCAGCATAGGCAAGGAAGCAGACCCCAAGACGGGGTTGAAGGATTCTCAGCACGGAAGCAGAGGAATATGAAACGTCGAACAAAGATTGTGTGCACGCTCGGCCCGGCGGTCGACTCCAAAGAGAAGATTGGGGAATTGATCGAGGCGGGCATGAACGTGGCCCGCCTGAACTGCAGCCATGGCGATTGGGAAGCCAAGCGAAAGTGGGTGGAATGGATTCGTGAGCTGTCTCCCGACCTTGGTCCAGTGGCTATCCTGGCCGACCTTCAAGGTCCCAAATTCCGAATCGGTGAGGTCGCAGGCGGGGCCGTCGAGCTTCAGGCAGGCCAGACCGTCACAGTCGGCCCAAAGGAGGCCGTTCTCATTCCCATTCGGCAGGAAGAGATTGTTCGCGTGCTGAATGCGGGCGATCGCATCCTTATGGGCGATGGCGAGATCGAGATTCGCCTTGGCGCGAAGCACGAAGGATATTGGGAAGCCAAAGTCATCAACGGCGGAGTCCTCAAAAGCAAGAAGGGCTTGACGGTTGTTGGCAAGGTCTTCGACACCCCCGCGCTTACGGAAAAGGATCGTCAGGACGCTTACGAAGCATGCAAAGTCGGCGTGGACTACATTGCCCTCAGCTACGTTAACACTGCGGCGGACATGCGCGAGCTGCGAAGGCTCGTCGATTCTTATGACAACAGCGTCAAGCTTTGCGCGAAGATAGAGACGCGGGAAGCTCTCAAGAACCTTGACGAGATCCTCAAGACCACTGATGTGATCATGGTGGCTCGTGGCGACCTCGGTCTGCAAATGGATTTGGAAGAGGTGCCCCTTGCGCAGAAGAAGATCATTCGCAAGTGCAATGAGACGGGCAAGCCAGTCATCACAGCGACGCAAATGCTGGAAAGCATGATGTCCGTCGCACGCCCCACCCGAGCTGAAGCCTCGGACGTCGCCAATGCGATTCTCGACGGCACCGATGCGATCATGCTCAGCGGAGAGACCGCTTCAGGCCAATATCCCATCGAAGCTGTGAAAATCATGTCAAAGATTGCTGTTGAGGCGGAGGACATGCTGGACCACGATACGCTGATGAATCGGGCATCGCGTCGCGATTGTGAGGCTACGGAAGCCGTCGCACAGTCAGTGGCCAAGCTGGCGAGCCTCATTGGAGCCAAGGCGATCTTGACGACGACGACGAGCGGTCAGACGGCTCGGCTGGTCAGCAAATTTCGACCCGATGCCCCTATTCTGTGCGCTACCTGGGATTTCAAAACTCATTGCCAGATGGCGGTGGTATGGGGTGTTGAAGCGATCCATATTGGCATGCCAAGCACTACCGATGAAATTGTTGAGCGAGCGATGGATGGTTTTCTGCGGTTCAAGCGTCTGAAAGTTGGGGACTCGGTAATCGTGACTGCCGGAGTTCCAGCAGGCGTGCCCGGGCATACCAACCTCATCCTGCATCAGATAGTGAAATGAAGAATCCAAAAATCGTTTGGGAAATGGTCTTTGTCGGCGCGGCGGTAGCCGTGGGTATTGTCCTGAGCGCCCGTACCTGGGATGCTTACAACGACCAGCGTGTGAAGACGGACCGAAAGCAGGCGGAAATGCGCAAGGCAGAAAAGGAGCGCGAAGATCTGCTGGAGCAAAAGTCGAAATACGAGAGCCCTGCGGGCAGAGAGCAGCTGGCGCGCGATCAAGGCATGACCAAGCCAGGCGAGAAGCCGCTCAGCGGAGGCAAATAATGCTGGCTTCACTCTCCTTGCTGATGGTTTCGGCGGTTGCCATGCCTCAGTTGGATGTCGAACTGCCCAAGAAGGATGATGTCTGGGTATCGATGCTTACAGAGGAATACATCGATCCTGAATCAGGAACAGTCGATCAAACTTTCGTCTATCGCGTTGAGAAGAAAGTGATCCAACGCATTCGAGGCGGACTGGCGATTGAGTCTAAAAGGACACTGATCGAGAACAAAATGGGAGATACCAAGGTGCCTTTGCCCCCGGGTATCACGCCCCTGATTGAATCCTATGCGGTCGATATCTATGGCTTGCGAACAAAGGTAGCTGAGGGGGCTCGGGAGCAACAGGAACAGCGCATCGCTCAACTGACCGATCTCTTCTGCCCTGAACGCTTTGGCCCGAACGAGAGTCGCGCCGCTAAACGCACATTGCAAGAGTCAGACCCTCGCAAGGAAGTCCGATTGGAGTTTACAAAGTCGGATTGGCAGAAGGATAAGAAGACGTACCACTGTTCATTTTCGATCAGCGACTCTGGATGGCCCAAGAGTATTGATGCCAACGGAGAAGGGGTCTTCCCCGAAGACTCGATGATTCCGATCAGCCTGACGATATCTGCGAAGAACGTGGAAATGCCCGGAGGATCTGGGGACGCCTACACCCTCCGGATCAAGCTCGTTCGGGAAGAAAAGAAGGGTTAAAATTAACCCTTCTTCAGTCGCACCTGCAGTGTGGAATAGCCATCGATCTCAAAGTGCTCGATGCGGATTTTGTGGCTTCCGCCCAGCTTCAGTTTGATCGGATAGTTTGTTGGCCCCTGCCAATGCCACTCGTCCAAGACCTGCTTGCCATCCACCCAGATGCGGACGCCGTCGTCGGCTGTGACGTCCAGGATGTAGTTTCCTGCGCCAATGCTGAGTGATCCTTCAGCGAGCGTTGCATATCGGTCGGCTGGAATCCCAGGCATACCGTCAACCACTTTGAGTTCGGTGACTCTGTCCTCCTTCACAGGAACCCCATCGAAGAGTTTGTGGAAGGCGTCGATTTTCGTACGCGGATCGGAGTTCTCATCCCATTTGAAGAACTTCACATTCCAGTCGATGGGAGCCATAAATTGCGACCAGCCGAACTTGAAGGGTTTGCCTGGCGGTGTCTGGATGCCGCGATAGTCTGTGACAGCGACCTTGCCCAAGAATTCCAGAGCGAGTTCGCGGTCGGTGGCTGTCCCTGCTGTGGGCTCGATCTTGACGGTAGCGGGGAGTGTGTACCAGGTCACGCCTCCTGCCTGCCGCAATGACTTTGCATTGATTTCGATCAGCCCCAACCCTTTCTTGGATACTACGCGGAACTCCCCAGCTGGCCCCATCACCTCAAACTGGGTCTTGCCGTCTTGGGATTTCCCTGCGGGCCACAGGATCGGGCGTTTGAAATCGTAGGGACCCCATTCATCGACCATCATGTAGCGACGCCCACGCGGGTGACTCGTCGGCAAGAAGGCGTTCATGCCTCCCACAAGCGGCTTAACAGCGTATTTTTGGATATCCTTTTCTGCTTCGTCTGCAAGCATGCTGGGTAGCTGCTTGCGCACGGGGTCAGGCAAGAATGGTCCCTTTCCGGTCGGATTCCATTGTTTCCAAAGCTGGGCAACCATGGCGTCCTTCTGGGCTTCAAGCGAGCGTCCAGAACGTGCGTTTTCGGGCGTGTCGGTCAAGGAGTTGCCGCCGCGGGTCATGAGTCCGGCAGGGATCGGTCTGCCAAGTGTGGTGATCGAATTCTCTTCGTTGGTCACTCCCGTCTGTGGGAAATTGATGGGAGAGCCCCAAAGGACGTTTCGAGCTACCTTGAAGTCGCTCTGCGATCCTCGGAAATTGAACCCTGACTTGTACCCATCAAGCAGGTTCATCTCCACGTTGACGTCGTAGCCCGGGCCAAGGTCGATGGCAACTCCTGTTGCATCTCGGATCGTGTTGCCAAAGATCGTGCTGCCAACGTTCCGCACATCCTTGTTCTTGGGGTAGCCCCAGTTCGGATCGGGCGGGTTTGTGTTCTGCCAGAGATAGATCGAGTTGTTGTCGCGGGCGAAATAGTTGTACGCGATGCGGTTCTTCTGTCCGTGCTCAATGGCGATCGACTCCCCGTTCAAGCCAAAGATGTTGCCAAGAATCGGAGTGTCGTAGCTGTACCCGCCCCAAACGCCGTGCCAACAGTCCACCAGGAAGTTGTTGATAAACTGGTTTCGACTGAATGTGGCTTCGATGGCATTTGCCGGAGAGTGGCTAAAGTCGTTCGCCCAAAGCAGGTTGTCGTTGCATCCGCCCTGGCCTGTGTCCATCGTGTGCTGACCTGCCCAAAGAAAGAAGCCATCGCCTCCGTGGGTCGCGGAGTTATAGGCAAACACGTTTCTGTTGCACTGTTCGAAAATGATGATGCCGGTGGAGTCTTGTCCCCGGTTGTAGACGCCATGCGAATATCCGCGCACGCACCAGTCCATCTTGTTGTGCATGATGCGGTTGTCCGAGCTTCGATAAAGCCCCACGCCCACACCGCTGTTGAATGAGAAGTCGCTGTTCCAGACCAGGCCCTTTGTAGAGTTCGTGAGCATCAAGCCGCACTGACCGCCATTGACTCTCGCCCCTTTCACTTCCCATCCGCTGCAGCCTTTCAGATAGATTGCCGCACCATAGCGCAGCCACTCATCCTTTTCGTTGTGGTGGTAGCTCATCCAGTCGGCAGTGTCCTCGGCTTCGAGAGTGCTCTTCAGATGCTGCTTCCAGTTGTAGCTGAGGTCGCAATCGATGAGCTTCAGGCCGCTCACTTTGTCGGCGATCAGACCAACCTTGTAGCCTCGAACATTCAGGTTCTTGATCGTAACGTTCTTGCCTTCAATTCGAATGCCCGTGCCTTTGCGCTCATCGGGATTGACGGTTGCCGGAGTCCCGCGCAGCGTGGCGCCGTTAAAGTCGATAGTGATGTTGTTGCCACGAATGGTGATCGCTCCGGTCTTGCCCGATTCATCACCCCAAGGCCGCATAAAGTCAGCCTTGGCAATCTTGCAAGATTTGGAGATCACCATTCCGGAGGTCAGCTGTACTGCTTGAGCTGGAGCAGCTGCAACTGCCGCAAAGATCAGGGAGGTCATCAAGCCTATTTTACGTTTCTTGGGCATGGAAATTCGCTGATTGTGCCCGCCAGATATAATGGGGACCCGATGCGTGCCATTCAAACCGCCTGGTATTGGTTTATTCGCACCCTGGCGCGTGTCTTGGGCTATCACCTTGGCGGCGGATTCACTGTCAAACACAAAGATCGCGTGCCTCGAAAGGGGGCAATGATCGTTGCTCCAAACCATGTGAGCTATCTGGATCCGCCCGCTGTCGCTTGCGCCATTCCACGGATGCTGAGCTTCATGGCCAAGGCCGAGCTTTTCAAATCCAAGGCTTTTGGCTGGCTGATCTCTTCCCTGGGTTCCTTCCCCATCAAGCGGGGTGCAGGCGACCGTGAGGCGATCCGGCTGGCGCTAAGCATCTTGGAACAAGAGAAAGCCATCATCATGTTCCCCGAAGGCACCCGGGGGCATGGCGAATATTTGGGGCCATTCAACAAGGGGGTCAGCCTGCTCGCTCGAAAGACGGGGGCGTGGGTGCAGCCGGTTGGAATCGTAGGAACGTTCAAACGCTGGCCCAAGGGAAGCAAGAAGGTTCGATTCGGACGTGTAAAGGTTCTCTTTGGCGAACCGATGCGCTACGCTGACTTTGAAGGCGAAAGCGAGCGAGAGCGAGAAGAAAAGTTTCTTGCCGAGTTGGAAAGGCGAATCTTGGAGCTATGTCACGAAGGCGGATACGACGTTAGAAGCGCGTCGTCCAACCCAGCGACCACAGAGACTGCTGCTCCCGATGCATCCACTTCACACTGAAGTCTCGAAAAGGGCGAGCTTCGAGGCCGCTGGTCACGCCATCCTTTGTGAATTCCGTGACAAAGCGGAAAAAGTAGGTGAGCGGAACGGTTGCTCCTCCAAAGAGTCCATTGCGCGACCCGGCTGCATAGCCCACCGTAAATTCCAGCGGGACATCTTGGTTTAGCTCGCCCTGAAGCCCGACGTACTTTGTCATCGCGATGTAGTAATAGCGCCCGTCTCTTGTCTCGTTCAGGGCGTCGCGAACGCCAACGCTCAAGCCGGGGCCAAAATCAGTGATCGGGGTGGTGTAGTTGTACGCGAAATCGACCGATCCAACCCTGTTTCTTCCGCTGAATTCTTCGTAGCTGATCGCCATATCGAAGATATTTGTGACGCCAAATCCAAGCCACGATTGGTTTGTGCGGCTGTCGCTTCCGTCAAAAGTGTGCTCCAGACGGGCCGATCCAAACGGAATATGCTTTCCGACAGGAAGCAGAAAAAGCCGATCTGCGCTCGCTGTTGCTGCAAGCACGCCGCACACCAAAACGGTTGCCAGTTTCACCGAGCTAAGTTACCTGATGGCGTTCTTTTTAGTTCCCCGGACCTGGGAAGCGGCGTCGGCGACGATCTTGGCTGCTTCAACAGCCTCCTTCAATGTGGTGTGGATCCCAAAGGTGAAGCGAAGTCCTTCGTTGGCCTCCTGCTCAGAATAGCCGCAGGCAAGGAGCACATGGCTGGGCTCCAGGCTTCCTGAGGAGCACGCCGCTCCACTGCTGGCGCTGATACCCATGCGGTCAAGACGAATGAGCATGGACTCTGCACTAAGACCCTCAAACCTTAAGTGCAGATGCCCTGGAAGCTGTGGCGTGTCTTCACGAACGCTCAGCGCAAGCCCTTCAGGGTTTGCTTCCTTGAGGGTGTTCAGGAAGGCATCTCTCGACTGCCGTTTTTGAGCTTTCCCTGCCTCGTTAGGCAATACCTGTCTGACCGCCTCGGCAAACCCGACGATATTGGCAACACTCTCCGTTCCGGCGCGCATCTCCCGCTCTTGCCCGCCTCCATAAAGGATAGGCTTGACCTTTGTGCCGGCTTTGATCCAGATCGCTCCAATCCCTTTTGGGCCGTGAATCTTGTGCGCCGACATTGTCATCAGGTCGATCGGCAGCCCGTTTACGTCAATGGGGAGTGTGCCGTAGGTTTGCACGGCGTCAACCATCATCAATGCTCCCGACTCCTGAACAGATTTGCCTATGCTTTCGATGTCATTGATCGTGCCAAGCTCGTTGTTGGCATGCATGACGCAGGCCATGAGGACGTCTTCGCTCAGCAAGCCTTGCAGGGCGTCCGGCGTTGTTTGAGCTTCGTGCGTGACGGGAATGAAATCAACCTGATAGCCAAGTCTTTCCAGCAACGGCTTGAGATGGAGCACACAGTGATGCTCAGCCGCGCTCATCAGGATGCGATTTCGGCGAGAGTCTTCATTCGCCAGGGCTGCGCCGACGATGGCAAGATTGGCAGCTTCTGTTCCAGAAGAGGTGAACAAGACTTCGGCGAAAAGGGAGCGGATCGATTCGCTGAGAACCTCTCGTGCGGCGTCGATGGTTTCCTTGGCCTTGCGTCCTTCTGCGTGAAGGCTGCTGGGGTTGCCGAATTCTTGGCTGAGCCATGGCAACATCGCCTCCCGAACCTCGGGGAGCGTGGGCGTTGTCGCGGCATGGTCAAGGTAAATCCGACGCATTCAGTCTTAAGTGAACCTTATGGGCGATCAGTTTGGTTTCTCGCAAAGTCGCCAAGACGCAAGGAAAGCAAGCGTCAGAGGAGTTTGCGGAAGGTTTTCTTGGGCAAGAAAGTTGCGGCCCAGCGCAGGTAGCTTTTGAACCGCCCAGGTGCGAGCTTGATGCTGGCAGCATAGGCGTGGCGTCCGCCGCGTGGGTCGCCGTTCAGCGTGCGAACAGTGCCCAAGCATGCTTCGTTGTGCGCCTTGGCATTCTTGATTGCCGCTGGAAGGTAGTCCCGGCCTTCAAGGCACGAGTACTTCGACTGCATCCATTCGCGGAGCATCTGATCATCCTTCCATATGCGTTCGAGCTTGTGGCTTGCATTGCCGCCATGCACACGGTAGAAGGTCAGCGGCTCTTGCACGCAGCCCACTTCATACTTCTCTGCGATGCGGAGCCACATCTCCCAATCTCCTGAGCCAAAGTACGCTTCATTGAACCCGCCCAGCTTCTCAAAGCACTCCCGGCGGATCAAGGCTGCGCTGGCGATGATTTTGTTCGCATAAAGAAGAGGGATCAGGATATCGCCGGTTTCGGTCTTGGGGAATTCAAAGCCCAGCGGCGAACCTTCCATCTTGTTTCCGTCGCCGTCGATGAACCACCCGTCGGTGTGCACAAGCCCAACGTTTGGATGCTTTTCAAACAGCTCAAGCTGGCGTTCAAGCTTGGTCGGCGCCCAGAGATCGTCGTCGTTCAGGATAGCAATGAAATCGCCGGTGCATTCCTTGAGCGCTCGATTGAGGGAGCCGTAGGTGCCAAGGTTCTGCTCATTCAGGATCACCTTAGCTCTGCCCTCAATGCTTTTCAGCCATTCGCGGGTGCCATCGGTCGAGCCATCGTCGATCGCGACGACTTCCCAGTCGGTGACAGTCTGCGACAGGATTCCTTCCCATGCTGGGGGAAGGAACTTGATGTGGTTGTAGCAGGTCAGGATGACCGAAACTCGCGGCATCAGCGAGGTCTTACCTCAATCCTGAAGTCTGCGATGTCCAAAGCCGGATCAGCAACGTCGCCAACAGGCTCGCCGGTAAGGATATCGGTGGGGCGGTAAGTGCGCGATGAGCGCAGGTCCACGTTTAAGAAATCATTGATGCCGGAGGCCGACGTGCTGTTCCCGAGCCCGTCCCATGCTTTTCCGCCGCCGCTTCCCTGGGGCACATTGTCCATCGTGAGGATATTCACCTGGAGCGTCTTATAGGCTTCGGCAAGGGGAATGGTGTCGGCGATCTGGCTCATGTCGATGTCGAATCTGAGGATTCGGCCCCCGTCTTCAACCTCTTCATAGTTCACTGGCGTTCCGATTGGGATGTAGTTCAGCAGATCCTGGTCTTCAAAGCGATAGATCTGATACCGGGGGCTTTGGCTTGGATCCCAGCGGACGAAGTATTTGGCATTTCCAGCAACAAAGCCGTTGCCCCAAGGCGGAGCGATAACGGGGATCGGGCCCTGGGTGGGTGGACTCACCTGATCCGAAGGATTGAAGGCGATGATATAGACGTAATTCGGGTTGATCGGCTGGTCAAGGGTGATCGTAAAGGTGACGCGGGTGGTCTGATCGCCGCTTGCGCTATCCGGAAACTTGGCACAGCCAGCAAAGCCGATGGCTGCTGCCATTCCTAAAGCCAATCCCCCAATGCTTAATGCCTTCTTGCCTTTCACCATATCACACAACGCTTTCTGACCAATAAAGAATCCGGGTGCACCCCTCGCAGGTAACGATTCGCCCTTCTTTTGCGCCCTCAATCAGCTTTTCGGCAAGATGAGTTCCGCAAGTTCCGCAGAAGCCGCCTTTGTTGATGCGGGTCATTGCAATGCCGTCATGCTTCAGACGAACGTTTTCATATCGCGAGAGCATGGCGGGAGGAATGCCTTTTGCGGCCTCTGGTCTTTCTGCCACTTTCTTTTTGAAGGCCTCCTCAATCTGCCCTTTGTAGGCGATGACCTTCTTTTGATACTCCTTCAGCTCTGCTTTTTTCGCTTCGATGGCCTGGTCCACTTCGTCGACGACCTTCTTTGCTGGAGGCACCAACTCCCAAAGTTCCATGATGCGACCGTCCTGATCTTCACGCTGCTTCTTCAGCATCTCGATATCTTTCTGGAAGGCTTCAACCTCGCGCGGGTTCACAATCTTGCCGCCATAAAGGTCTGCGTCGATCTTTTTGATCTTGTCACTGATGCTCTTCTGCTTCAGTTCAAGATCGGCTTGCTCGCCATGAAGCTCGTGGTAAGTCTTCTCGGCTTCCGCTTTCTTGGCTTCAAGGGCTTTGATCTCCGCCATCAGTTTCTTGCCGGGATCAAGCGCGGCAGCTTTGGCGCGAAGTTCAACGATGGCGGAGTCGACTTCGTGAAGTTTCCAAAGCTTGAAGAGATCGTCGGCAGGCATAGCTTATTATGGCGATAAGACCCTTCACCGCGCGATGAGTGCGACGGAGGGATGGTTTGAAGGCGCTTTCTGTTTCGTCATCCTCGTCGCAACCCCAGCATTACACGCAAACGAAGCTGATCACGGATCAAGAATAATCCACATTGGAGCGATCTCCGGCATAGAGCCATGGACTATACAACGCACGATTTTGAGACTGAAAGAGAGGCTTTGCAGAAAGGATGCCAGAGCGGCGAGCCCAGCGGCTCAGTCGAAGACCTTCGAGGCTTGCTGTGGGGCATTGCCCACCGTCGAAGCTTGGGGCTGTCGCGCTTTAAGCCGGATGAAGTAAACCCAAAATTGATCGCGCTTATGCTGGAGGCCGCGAACTGGGCCCCCAGCCACCGCGATACCGAGCCTTGGCGATTCTGTGTGTTTGCAGGCGATGGTCGATCTGTCCTTGCGGACGCCTTTGAGGCTGCCTACCGACACGATCAGGAGAAGTCGGGAGAGGAGTTTCGCGAGGATCATCTGCAAGCCCATCGTGACCGAGCCTATGCTGCGCCTGTTTGGATTGCGATCGGTGTGGACCCGCCCAAGGAAGAGGACGGATCGCTGGTGACAGACGAAGAGGAAGAAGTGATGGCGGTTGCCAGCGCCGCTCATAATTTGCATCTCGTCGCGAGTGCGGCTGGGCTTGCTGGGATGTGGCATTCGAAAGGCACTTCGGTGCATCCAGCAGTAGGCAAGGCCTTGGGCTGGGAAGCTCCTGCCCGGATACTGGGAATGTTCCATTGCGGCTGGCCCAAAGTGGATTGGCCAGCGGGCGAACGCGGTCCGGCAACGGACAAAGTCCGCTGGTTTGACGGTCACTCGTGATCCTTAGCGGGGTGTGGTGATAGAAAGCAAGACTTGAAGCGGTTGCTTTCCGAGCTTCTTCTTGTCCTGCTTGCGCACCAGAAGAGTGGCATATCCTTTGCCGCGCAGGAGCCTTCCGCCGCCCGAAAGCGAACTGAAGAAAGCCTCGTCCTTGGGCGGAGTCGATGTCCAGGGCGCGACTGCCTGATTGTAGAACTTCACGACTTCAACAGGATCGTCAACCGTCTTCATGTCGAAGCTATAACTGATGCTTTTTGCGTCGATGCAGATAGAAATATCCCGCGATGGGTCTTGGATCTCCATATCGGGCTTGATGGAGAAACCAAGGCGCTTGAGCTTGCCAAGCGCTTCCGTGGCGACGCCACCATCCGGGTTTGGCCCCATGCTGTCCCAGACAAAGTCACCGATGAGCTGGGCCTGAACATAGTTCTGGCTATCGGTCTTGATGACCACATCAGGCTCGCGGTGCTTGGCATCGAATAGAAGAGCAATTGCGCAGACAGGCAGCACGGCCACGGTTACACTGAGCCAAAGAATAAGCCGACTGTTCTGACGCATATTATAGATTTGCGGCAGGTTCGCGGAGATTCTTTACACCGCCTTACTCTTCGGACTTGTCGAGAAGCGGAGTCACCGTATAGAGCACAGAGAGGCGACGGCCTTGCCCTGGTGACGATTCCGATTCTGCCCACTCGAGCACAGCAGTCAGTCTTCGCTTCAGTTCAGCAACCTTTTCTGGCGTAAGATCGAAATTGCGACGTTGCAAATCCGCCAGCTTGAAGAGGATGGGGTCTTTCTTGACGGCCTGCATCCAGCGCCGATTCTCGCGCATGGATTGTCGCATCAGCGTATCAGCCGACTTTTGGGCAAACTCGAGATATTCCGGAGAGTGCGCGGCTGTCCGTGCTTGATAGCGTTTGGCGACAAGTCCAATGACCATTTCTTCGCGCATCGGCCCAACGGACTTGTTGAGATCGACAATCAGGCCAGCCTTCATCAAGAGCCGGATGTGATAGTACAGACCGTTCGCATCGCGCCCCATATGGTGCGCGAGGTCATTGACGCTGGTATCGCCCAGGGCAAACATCGCTGAAAGAATCTCAGCGCGCACTGGAGAAGTGATCGCCTTCAGTTGCTCGGCACTGAGCAAGAGCACGTCGTCGACTTTGCGGGCCGCCATCGAAAAGTCAGTATAGCGGCTTAACAATCCGATATTGCGCGCTGAGGTGATCTGCAAGCCGCAGATTAGCTGGAGCGTATGTTGTATAACGAGGTATGCCGCTATCTCTGATCCTTGCTGCATCGGTGGGCCTGCTTCAAACCCAGGGCCTTCCGAGCACTGCCGATGCCACGAAGAACTTTGAAAAGCGAGCGGGGTTGCTCGAGAACTTTGTGGACAAGAACGCGGGCAAGCTATACCTCAAGCTGCCCCCACCCAAAACCGCCGATGGCTTGGTCGGCGAATACCTTTATGCGGAAGGCATGACTACAGGGATGGGCTCGAACGACGTGGGTCTGGATCGTGGTGAGGACGGCGACACCCAGATCGTTCGGATACGGATTCGAGGACCGAAAGCGATCATCGAAGCGGTGAATACCACCTTCCGCGCTTCGAACAACGACGAGGCAGAAAGGGAAGCCGCGGCGAAGTCTTTCCCGACTTCGGTGATCTGGTCGGGGAATCTGACGGCCCGCGATGCCGACGGAACGACTCTGGTCGACTTCACCGATTTTCTTGTCCGCGATGCACATGGAATTGGCCAGTCGCTAGGCGGCTACTCTCTGGATGCATCGAAGAGCTTCCTAATGCCAGAGAGCTGCTTCTCCTTCCCGAAGAATCTGGAGTTTGATGCCCAGCTGACTATTACTGGAGCCGGAAGCCGCAATGTTCGGGAGACCACGCCGAATGCAAAATACGTCAGCCTGGTTCAGCATCACTCTTTGGTGGAGTTGCCCGATGCAGGATTCAAGCCTCGGTTCTACGACCCTCGAATGGGCTACTTTGGCGTGACCTACTACGACTTTTCGGCCCCATTGGATCAGCCGCTCATCAAAAGGCTGATCGCAAGGCATCGGCTGGAAAAGGTGAATCCGGGTACCGCCCCTTCACCCGTGAAGAAGCCGATTGTTTACTACCTTGATCGCGGCACTCCAGAACCCATCCGTTCGGCTTTGATCGAAGGAGCAAGCTGGTGGGCCAAGGCGTTTGAAGACGCAGGCTACTTGGATGCGTTCAAAGTCGAAGTCATGCCTGCCGATATGCACCCATTGGACATCCGATACAACGTGATCCAATGGATTCATCGCTCTACAAGGGGCTACTCGGTGGGTGGCAGTGTGGTGGACCCCAGAACCGGTGAGATTCTCAAGGGTGCAGTACGGCTGGACTCGTCGCGCGGGCGGCAGGACATGAAAATCTTTGAGGGCTTGGTAGGCACCGACAAGCCGGAAGATCTCTCCAAGGTCGCCCTGATGCGCATTCGCCAACTTTCTGCGCATGAGGTTGGGCATACGCTTGGCCTTCGGCACAACTTTGCTGGAAGCACCTATGGCGGTCGAGCTTCGGTGATGGATTATCCTGCGCCGCTCATTAAGGTGAACGCCGACCAAACGCTGGACTTCAGCAATGCCTACGGCGTCGGTGTGGGCGTTTGGGACAAGTTCGCCATCAAGGTGGGTTACCAAGAGTTTGCGCCGGAAGCAGATGAGGTGAAAGCGACGCGGGAAGAATTATCCAAGACCAATTTTCTCTATCTGACGGACGAGGATGCGCCGGGCTCCTCCGGGGCGGAGTGGCGCGCTGCTCGCTTCGATAACGGCAACGATCCCATAGCTCAGCTGATCCACACGCTTCATGTGCGGCGCATCGGCTTGAACGCATTCGGAGACCGCAACCTCAGACTCGGCACGCCGCGTTCGGAGTTGGAGGATGTGCTGGGACCGCTTTATTTCTTCCATCGTTACGACCTGACAGCGGCCTTGCAGGCTGTCGGCGGGCTGGTCTATACGCACTCTGTGCGTGATGGAATTGGCGCGGGTGAAGTCCACCCGGTTCCGCTTGACGTTCAAAGGAAAGCGCTGGAGGCGGTATTGAAATGCACGGACCCCGCAGAGCTGGACGTTTCAGACAGCATTCTTAAGTTGCTTCACCCGGCGGCGCCGGGATTTGGCGACGGTCGGGAAAAGTTCAAGTCCAACACGACCTATGTCTTCGATGCGCTGGGTGCTGCCAATACCGCAGGCGATCTGGCACTCTCAGAGCTGCTGGCGCCGGCGAGAGCTGTGCGCATGGTTGAGCTTTCCACTCGCAAGGCAGAGCCGTCGCTAACTCTTGAGGAGATGCTGACGACGATGACCAAGCGGATGTTCAGCTACGGTTCGGCGGGTGAGCCTCGGCAGAATGAGATCGTTCGCGGCCTGAGGGCAACCTATGCCGAGCGTCTGATGGACCTTTGCGACGCGGATGTGCCTCTGAACGTGCGCGCACGGGCGTTAGCGGCCTTGATGGATGTGCGCAGCAGGCAGGGACAGATTATGCTGGCCTCACAAGGCATTTCACGGGAGTTTGCCGAGGCGCAGTGCCGAGAGATCGACCGTTTCCTGAACCGTCCCGCGGAGGCGGCAAAGCGAACTCCAAAGCCTTTGGGGGCGTTGCCCGGCAGCCCGATCGGGTGCTGGGGAGGGTAGCTGATTGCTGATTGCAGGTATCTGAGTTGCATCCCTCCCATGATCGGGAGAAACAGTGAACGAAGGAACTGGGGAAGGTGAATAATTCCTCGTGCTATAGAAAGCAAAACCCTCCATAACAGCAGTTATGGAGGGATCGAAGATTCGGTGCCCCGTTGACAAGTCGGACGAGGGGGAGAGTTCCTTACTCCACGTAAGCATCTTCGTCGGGCTTCTTGCGCAGGTAGGCTTCGATGAACTCGTCGATGTCGCCGTCCATCACCGCCGTCACGTTGCCCGTTTCCTGAGCAGTGCGGTGATCCTTCACCATCGTATACGGCTGCATGACGTAGCTGCGAATCTGGCGACCCCATTCCGCCGGACCGATTTCACCCTTGATGGCACGAGCCTGATCAGCCGTCTTTGCCATTTCAAGCTCTTTCAGTCTTGCGGCAAGAACGGTCATGACTGAGGCGCGGTTCTTGTGCTGTGAGCGTTCGTTTTGGCACTGGACAACAATTCCGGTCGGGATGTGCGTGATGCGCACCGCCGACTCCGTCTTGTTGACGTGCTGACCGCCTGCACCGCCTGCGCGCAGTGTTTCCACCTTGAGGTCGTCAGGGTTGATATCAACCTCTGTCTCCTCAAACTCAGGCATGACTTCGACTCGGCAGAAAGATGTGTGCCGGCGGGAATTCGCGTCGTACGGCGAGATGCGCACCAGACGATGGACGCCGTTCTCGCTCTTTAGGTTGCCGTACGCATAGTCGCCCTTGATCTCAAAGCTGACGTTGCGGAAGCCGGTCACATCGCCCGGGGTTTCGCTGAGGATTTCGTATTTGAAACCTCGACGCTCCGCCCAGCGAGTGTAGATGCGGAAGAGCATGGATGCCCAGTCACAAGCTTCGTTTCCACCGGCCCCGGCGCTGATCTCCACGAGGGCGTTGCGGTCGTCGTGCTCGCCGCTCAGGAGGGTTTTGAGCTCAAAAGCATCAAGGTCTTTCAGAAACTGGACCGCCATCTGATCGGTCTCCTTCTCGACCTCAGGGCTGGCCTCCAGCTCCAAGAGCTCGTACATCTCGTGGACGTCCTGAAGCGTCTTGGATAGCGCCAAGTAAGGCTGAAGAATGTTGCGATAGCGAGAGAGCTTTTGAAGCTCCTTGTTCGCCGCGGTGGGATCGTTCCAGAAATCGGGCTCTGCGGAACGGTCTTCTAATTCTTGGATGAGGGTTTTAAGCTTCGGTACGTCAAAGATGACCTCCGATAGCGTCCAGCCGCCCCCTGGCGTCGGACAGCGCTTGATGCTGTTCCATAGAAAGCATGCGTGTGAAGGTACCTGAAAGGCCGGGCAGGAAGCTTGCCAGTGGGCATTCAGCGGACGTTCTTCATTGGGTCAGGCAAAGAAAAAGCCCGAAGGCGAACCTTCGGGCTTGAGTTGTCTCGGCTCCGTATGACTACGGAACGTCGAGGTTGGTCGTTCGGTTGATGTTGAACGAGCCGCTTCCACCGAGAAGACCGGTCCAGCTTCCGCTGAACGTGATCGTCGTCGTACCGTCAGCCGAACCGAGCGTCAGTGCGAACGTTCGGGACGGGAGTGCCGGGAAGGTGATGTTTGCACCTGAGAGCGAGTCGGTCGAACCGAGCTTGTTCGTCAGTGAGAGTTCACTGATCGGTATCTCGTGGCCTGCGCTGTCGAGGAAGCGGGTGGTGAAGTTGAATGCATCACCGTTGTTTCCTGCGAATGCGCCTGCACCGTTCACGATCTGCGAGCCGCTGACATCGTTGGAGCGATAGATCAGCTTGGACGGCTTGCCGAAGACCTCAATGGTCAAGGTGTTCGACGGAGTCGGAAGCGATCCCGCCACCTGAACCGTCACCTGACCTGCAACTGCTCCTGCAGCAAGCTGGATCGTGGAGCCCGTTGCCGAGCCGCTGATCGAGGATGCCGAGGTCGATTGTGTCGTAAGGTCGCCGTTGTCGCCGATGTTGTTCGCGCTGTTGTCCACGTTGGTAACAACCCAAGTGAACGGACCAGCCGGAGTGGCAACGCTGTCATTGTCAACGTCCACGCCGTTGGTGATACGAATGGTCTGCGGGTCAAGCGGGTTTGTCGGTGTGGTTGTACCAATGTCGATTCGCGACGGACCAACAATGTTCACCGTCTTGAGCGGGCGAACGATGGTCGCGACGATCGTGTTGGAGTTCACCGCGCCGATGAATGCCTGAATGTTGTTGATGCCCTTCGGCTGCTTGTCGCCTGCCGAGAGAGGTCCAGCGGCCGAAACCGGCGTGCTGAAGATCGCTGCGGTCTGACCGTTAGCATCTGTAGCCAGGAATGCGCCGCTGAAGACGCTGCCAGCAGAGGTGGTGTTCCACGTGTTGGTTCCGGTGTTCACGAAGACGCCAGTGTCGCCACCGTCGGCTTCTGTACATCGCCAGTCAACAACCTGGCCGCTCATCGGAGCACCGTACTGGTTGGTAACGGTAACGCCCATACCGAAGCTGTTTACAGGACCGGCTTCCGGCCAAGTCAGCGTCGGGTTGGAGCCAGAAATGAACAGGTTGGAAACGGTGCCCTGTGTATAGTCAGCGTCGTAGCTGAGGGAAACAGGTGCGCCAACTGCTTCAGAAACAGTCACGACGACCGTTGCAGAAGTCTGAGCGGCCAGAGCCGTCAGCTTGTTGCTTGCATACGTCAGACGAGTGTTGTCATCGGTCGTGATGTTCGGCGTGATGCCACTCTTGGCAGTACCTTCCTCATCGAAGAAAGCGACAGCCGTGTCATAAGTGTTGCCACCAATCCAGTTGCCGCCAGTAGCGGTCTCAGGATCGTGGAACGGAGCTGCCGAGCTGCCAGGGTTGCCCTGACGGTTGCGGAGCCAAAGTCGAATGGAAGCCGTCGGTCCCGGAGTGTAGGTGCCCGGGTCGTTGACGTCCAGTGCGAGCGTCGTGCCGTTGTCGATGGTCGTGCCAAGGCCGACGGTCTGGGACGATCCGAAAGATCGTGCCACGCCGCTTCGCTGCAGGCCGCTTGCAGAAACCGTCATCTCATACGGTGCGACGTTCTGCGTAACCGAAGCCGCGATCACGTTTCCGTCCGACATGTTGAAGGTCTCAACATCCGGGGATCGGGTGATATCGCCGTCGGCAACCGAAAGGCTCACCGAACCGGTAGCATCCGGTACGAAGTAGCCGCTCGGGGGCGTGCTGCTGGGCGAAATAATAACGTTGTCTCCAGTTCCGGAGCCGGCTGTTCCCTTTACATAAACAAAGCCCACCACCAGGCGGGTCACGGGAGAGATTGCCGGGCTGGAACTGCCACCGCCACCGCCGCATCCTGCAAAAAGCAGGGAGCCGACAGCTGCGGATGCAATCAGGCAAAGTCCTTTGCGCATCAAGTGTTCCTCCTCGCTAGGTGGCTCTCAGACATGTCCGTGCAAAGGACGCATGAATTCGAGCCTTCCCTGGTAATTGTGACGGTATCCGCTAATATTTTGAGGCTAAATTGGGCTGAATGCGAGAAAAAAATCTTACGAAATGAGAAAAATAGAAGTTTTTCGCATAAAGCTGAACTGTAAGCCCGCAGTTTTTAATGCACTCGCAACCCAAACAGCAGGCATTGCAGTATCTTTGCTGTGAGCTTTAACCCAATGCAGCCAACCCGCCAAACCCCCAAAAACCGCAAACCCGCCGATATGGATACCCAGATGCTGTTCGGGTGCAGCGGCTTTGTCGGCAGCTCTATCGGCACGTTTCTGCTGACTGTTTGGCCGCACATGGTCTACATGAACATCACATCCATGCGCGCGCTCTACATCGGTGCCCTGCTGGGGATGTTGCCTGCCGCGATCACTGGGGCATGGGTGACGCGCCGGTTTGGCATTGCGGGCAGCGCGGGCTTCATCGCCGGGTCCATCGCATCCGCCGTGTTCCTCAACTTGCGACTGCGCCAAGGAACGATGCTTCGCGGTGTCCCGCAGGCGCCGCAGCCTGAGTATCCCGATGTCTTTGTCTGGCTCCTTCCAGTGGGCTGGGTCATCGTGGCCATTGTGGTGTGTCTTCTCTTTATCGCGCGCGAGGAGGTTGCCCTGGATCATCCTTCTGGCAGCAAAACCTCCGAAGACTCTTGAGATTTTCAAACATGCTCCGACAATGCAGAGTGTTACCCAGCGAGGAGAAAACCCTTGGCATACAGCAAGTCGGCTTTTGAGTACAAAAAGAACGCAGTAAACGGCGCTTCGCCCCTTCAGCTCATCATCATGCTTTACGATGGCGCACTCCGATTTATGGAGGCCGGGAAGCACTATATCGCTAACGGAAACCTGGAAAAGCAGAACGACAGTCTGCAGAAGGCCCAGCGGATCGTGACCGAACTGATGGCATCGCTGGATATGGACAAGGGCGGCGAAATCGCCAAGAATCTCTTTTCGCTCTATGGCTACGTGAACAACGAGCTGATCTTGGGCAATATCAACGATGATGCAGTCTGCATCGACCGAGCCATCAAAGTGATCAGCGATCTTCGCGAAGGCTGGGTTGCGCTTGAGACAAGCCAGCAGCAGCCAGAAGCGGAGGCAAGAATTGCCGCGTAGCAAAGCGAGTGAGGCCGCAGAAAAGCTCCTGATTATTACCCTGGAGCTGAATCAGGCGACTCACGATCCTCAGCAGATGAAAAGTCTGCTGATCGCGCGGGAAGAGCTGCTGTCACAGCTCGAATCAACTTCCTTAGATGCTGATGCAAAACGAATTCTGAGCAAGGTTCAGGATGCTGAAGGCAGCTTCCTGTCGACGCTCCACGACTGGCGCAGCGCCATCGTATGCGAGGCAGGAAATTTCTCCAAGCGACGAGCTGCGGTCCAGACTTACGCCCGGACCGCTTAGTCTGTTACGCTCGCTTTGGCCTTCGCCGTCGCAGCATAGCAAGCGCCCCAACACCCAGCACTGCTCCTGTGAAAGGCTCCGGCACGGCCTGAAAAGCTCCATGAACCTGTGTCTGAATGCCCGTTGGATTTCGACCTGCAAACACAGCATTCTCAGCTCGGAACTCGATGGTGTTTTCTCCAGCCCTGAAGATCCCTGACGTAAAGCCGGTATCAAAGCCTGCCCAGGTCGCCCAGGGACGCTCATCGTAGTTCTGTCCGCCGATCAGGTGGCCGTTGATATAGACACCAAGTCCGATATCGTCGGAGGTCCACCGTCCCCAAATGCGGAAGCGATAGCCGCTCATCACTTCGGGACTTGGCCCGCCGCTCGACGATCCGCCGCCTAAGGCGGCGTCGTTGATGAAGAACGACGTTTTGTAGACGTAGGTCCCTGCCGGCGCTGTGTTGTTCAGCGTGCCCGACGGTGAGATCCACCGGCTCGATGCCTGATCGGGCAGCCAATAGGGTCCGTTCAGCGGGAAAGTGCCGCTCAGCGGGGTGCGAGCCGCGCCGCTGACAGGCGAATTGACCAGCGAATAATGACGATCTGTGGCGGTATCACCGAGCAGACGCCCTGCGTCGTCGACTCCGGTGCCGTAAAGCCCCGAGATCGAGATAGCCTGCGCGGTGCCGCCAACGCCTGCAATTAACAGTACGCTCCAACCTTTCCAATACATAGGTGGCCTCCTTCATTGCCACTGCCTCCCGGCGTGAACGCGCATCAAGAAAGGAGCCAAGGGCCTATTGGCGAAGAAAAACCAGCACTTGCAGCAGTGAGGAAATGTATACGGAGGATTAGGTTCCGCGCTCGCGGTATTGCACGGCCTCAGCAAGGTGTACCTTTTCAATCGCTTCTGAACCCGCCAAATCAGCGATGGTTCGGGCGACCTTCAACACACGGTCGAAGACTCGGGCGGAGAGGTTCATGCGGCTCAGCACCAGCTTCATAAACTCGGTGCATTCGTCGCTCAGCCCGATCATTTCCCGAATCTCTTTAGGGGTCATCTTGGAGTTAACCCTTCCGGGGCCAAGGCGGTTTCTTTGCAGCTCCCTTGCTCTTGCCACTCGCTCTCGAATGGCGGAGCTGGGTTCTCCCGGCTGCATCCCAAGGAGTTCGTCGGGTTTGAGCCGTGGGACGTCGACGTGCAGGTCGATGCGGTCCATCAGCGGCCCGCTGATCCGCCCTGCGTAGCGTCCGCAGGTTGCGGGCGAAGAGATGCACTTCTCTTCGGGATAGCCCTTGAATCCGCACGGGCAGGGGTTCATCGCCCCCACGAGGATACATTCGGCAGGGAAGGTCATTGTGGCCTGGACGCGGCTGACGGTCACTTCCGCATCTTCCAACGGTTGCCGCAAAGCCTCCAGGACGCCCCGATCAAACTCCGGCATTTCAGCGACAAACAACTGATCGCTCCATTGTGCAAAGGGATTCTAAATAATCCTGTCTCTGAGGCTACTCGTGCTCCAGTCCGGAACGTATCCCTCCGAATCGTTGTCGGAGTTTTTGAAAGGAGATGGCCGTGAAAGATATGTGAGACCATTCCCGAGCTTTGGACGTATCAGGATAGATAGTTCAGCGGAACCGCCCATCGGTGGCTTGTACGGAAAAACGCTGTTTCATCAGGAGGGCTGTATGGAGTGTTGCAGGCGGGCTTACTACACTAATCCGCCCGATGCTATATGCCAGAATATGCTAAATGGCTGTCTTGATAACTGCTCTAATGAGGGCGTCGAAACTTCCAGGGTGCTGCTGAAGAATGTCCTTGGAGGATTTTGGGAGTTTTTGAAGTTGCTCCTCCCTTAAGGCGAAAGCATACAATTATTATGTATAGTAGATATTTTGCAATTATAACGGTTATTGTGCTATTTTTCGGGATTGTGGCACTGTTTGTTTACAAGCCTGCAAGGGGTCGCTCTGAAGAATCCGCTTATGATGTGCTATCCGAAGTGTCTAGTGCGAATAGTCTCTCCGATGCAAGGAGCATAATTGCGTCACATCGCGATTTGACCTTTGACGAGCTGTCTGTCATAGCGAGCGAGCTAACCGAAAAGTCGCCTGAGCAAAGCTGCGCTGGCTTTTTGGCTTATCTAAGAGCAAAAAACATCAATGATGGATACGATAGTACTATTATCAGACTTAGTAGGCACGACGCGGTTGCGGTTAGATGGTGGTCAGTACTCCCACTCTGTGTTAGGCGAGAGAATATTGATGTCAGGCGCCGGTTAGAGTCTATGAAGAGTGACCAGAGTGCAGAGGTGAGGTATGCGATCAGTCAAGCTCTTGAATCAGCTCGTATGGCTGATGAGATGTCGAAATAGTAGCTTATGCAAGTGATGGGCGTGATACATAAGTGTATATGCAGTTATAAGTAACCGGATATATCCTGGCGATTATTGTAATAACAAGTAACTCTGTTAACGCAATTGTTTCCAATTATTGTCGCATTTAGTCGTATTAGGTACTTTTAAATAGTCAGGCCGGTGTGATAGTGCCAAAACAATTCAGTTGTGTCGACGAATAGTATTCGATGATCCAGAAATGCCAATCGATAAACCGACTAACAATCTATAACAGGATAGCCACAGCCACCGTCTGAGAAATAGCTGGTGCACCTCCAACATTGTTTGCCGCATGTGGTGCAAGCTAAGATTCCATAGACACACCAATAGCCTCCGTCTCGCGGATACTTGTGTTTATAGATTAGGCACGTTTCACACGGGTGAACCTTCAGTACTCGGCAATCAAGTGGTGTGAGACCAGCCGCCCTGGAAACCTCAGAAGCGAATTGGTCTAGCATTTGTTGGTCATCGTCGGAGACAACGCCAGACTCTACAAAGTCACTAATCGTGATTGCCTGCCCTTCATTAAGAACATGCGTAGAGAGTCGCTGTAGAATCGCTAATACTTCTGGAGGCGTATCGGCGCACAAGTGGCCTTGCTCATTCCGCATACCCATTGTAATCTCGGGAAGATCATCAGGCGGTTGCATGCCCCTAAGTATAAGCTGAATCCTGGTAAACAGTAGACATTTTCATCAATTATGGAATTGTTTCATCTCATTGTGTGAGTGGGTTGCATTTGTGTGGGTGCGAATGAGCCGAGGCTTTCACCTGCCTGCGATCTAAGCCACGCGACTAGATACAGGAATAGAGCAAGCCCAGTGTCCCAAACAGCCCTTCAATGAACTAAAGCTATCCCTTGCCGTATACTCAATCGCTAGTAGCTGTAAACGCTGGGGAGGCGCACATGAGCGACAACGGCAACTCAACGCTTAGCAATGAATGGGAAATTATTCTCGTGCACGGTACCTGGGGAAGGTTTCGACTTCCTTGGAGCGGGACACTCCTGTGGCATGAAGAAGGCTCAGAGTTCCGGTGTTCCCTCCAGGAGGAATTCGGTGAAGATATTGCTGTCCGCAGTTTTTCGTGGTCTGGACGAAATCTGTTCAGCGCCCGAAGAAAGGCATCGGAACTCCTGTCGGAGTTCATCAATCAGGCAGAATTCTTGGATAAGCCCAAGAAACTGATAATCGCCCACAGTCATGGAGGGATGGTGACACTGCACGCTTTGCGATCACCTAATCTTGCGATATCTGAGTGTCGGGTTGTAACACTCTCCACGCCCTTCTTAGAATGTACCATTCGAACATTTCCACGAGTCACATCTATCTCGGCTACCATTCTCCTGACTGTGGCGCACCTGGCGCTCTTCGCATCCATCACGTACAGATTCCCAATCATCACGCCCGAGATGCGATGGTATGTCGTCGGGCTATATGCCTTGGTTCAGATTCCATTTGCCATCCGTATCGCCCGTCAGCTTGGCATGGACGAGCCAAACCCGCGAATCGACAATCCATGCAGAGACCAGTTGTTAGTAGTGCGGTGCACGAATGATGAGGCATCGGGTGCGTTGGCTCTTCTGTCCTTCTCGGCCTGGATAGCCAGGCGAGCCTCCCGCATGGCAATCAGCCTCGTGAACACAGTTGTTGAGCCCTTATCCCGAGCCCTGTTTATTGGAGTAATGGTTAGCCTTTGTGGGTTTGGTTTGGCATTTTTTCTTCCCATGTTGGGTTTCGCCTTCATGGGAACATTGCTTAACCTTTTGGCGAAGCACTTACCAAAAGGCATGCGAAATGAGATCGCAGAAACCATAGAGATGGCACTTGACTTCTTGGCTGGTGTGACTCAACAAATCGTCGGTGGAATCGAGATCTTTGTGATCCATGTATTGGTCTTCCTCACCTGGGTAGGAGTAGCCGTGACGTCGGCAGGATTTGGAATTGACCTTGCCCTGAAGTGCGTTTTCCTGGAAGTCTCAGTCGAGTCTACTCCTCAGGGCGCATTTAGCTTGGTTCACTTGCCAGCCACAGGTTCAGGAATGTCCCACACAACAGTGTATGATCATCCATCACTTCTAACGAATGTTAGCGGATGGCTGGAGCGTGCTCATAGCCCCGATGCAGTTTCAACCGTGAGACGTAACTCAAGGTCAGACCCTGCTGATGCAACGATGCACCAGAACACTTCATCGCCGTGGAAGGCATGGATTGGGGGGCTGTTGGTGTTTTGGGTGACTGGCTATTGTATCGGTCGAACGCTTGCGCATTTCCAAACGGCGCAGTCAGTGCCGAATGGGGCGGTCGGAGACCTGTTTCAATCGACATCACTCATTGAATGGCGAGGCGAATATTGGCTACTGGAAATCCGCCAGGGTGACCAATCGCAAGACAAATACTTTCTCAAAGTGCCGTTGCTCTATACCGAGAGCCCTTCAAATACTCCAGTGGGAGTATCGGCAAGTGCGAACGCTAATACATCAGTCGAGACGTTGTCGAGATGGTACGGCTCACCCGAGTACGACCCTAAGGTGGGCATGCCCATGGGGCTTTACTTTAGTATTTTGAGGAGCTTTTCTCTGTATAACCTCGGCTATTCCCATGGCGATGCTCGCAATGGATCCGGTCGATCTGGTTTTGACTTGGAAAGCTGGCGAGATGTGAAGGCATTGGGTGGCTCCGAGGTGTTGCGAGTATTGATGTGGCGGTCGTTCAACGAGAATGTAGTGCTCTTGAGTAAGTCATTGGAGAAGGGGGATGAGGAATTCCCGTTTATGTGCAGGGATGGCATACCCGCAAAGACAGGTGGTGATCGGTATGAAAGCTGGAGCCCGAGTATCTTTGGCAAGTATTGGAAAATGCATCCTGGTGCCCTCGACCAAGCTATTGAAGAACTTGCGTATCCGACCCCATCAGGAGATTTCCAGTTTGCGCCAGGTGACCTCAGAAAAATCGAAGAACTCATTCGCCGAGGGCTGGTAGAGGATCGCGGCGTTGATCGACTACCTACAGCATCCGAGTTTGAGCTCGTCAAGCTTTGGCAGTATGCTTCGCTTAATTCTGTCGTTATGTCAGGCGGACGACCAGAAGGGGTTCACGTCTGCTTCATTGAAGGTGCCAAGCTTCAGTATCGAAAGGACGGTGGTCATGGGAAATAACAGTGGCTCTCACGGCGACTACTTGGAGAAAGTCAGGTTCGGGTATGGTTGACTATTGGCTCGCAGAGAGTCTTGAGCAAACCGCGGGGGCGACGTTTGACAATGAGCAAACGTCGCCCTTCGCACTCACTCCAGAGCGGATCGACACCTTGCGTCAGTCATTTTTGGGTCATCAAGCTCGACATTTGGCCGATCCGTTTGAAGCGTTGTGGTGGCACGGGTATACCACGCTCTGCACTGTTGATGGAAGTGTAGCTGCGCTCGGGGCGGCACTCGATGCCGTTACGCCGGAAAAACTGTTTGCGCACAGCCAACTCCTTTTTCGCGATAGTCACCGGAGTGTGCTCTGCGTGGGACGCGATGCGGAAACGCTGTTTGACGAGGTATAAAAAGAACCCAACTTCGTGTGAAGTTGGGTTACTTGTTTTTTTGTTTAGGGGAAAACCGATTCGGAGAACGTAACCACAATCTGCCCCTCGCCCCCTTGCGTCACCAGCGTTTCAAGAATAGTCTTTGTGACCTCCTCAAGTGGTTTTGCACAGGTTTCAAGCACCTGATTTTTGATGCAAGGATGAGCATCGCAATAAGCTCGAGTCGTATTGCCATTAAGCACGATCGTACCACGATAATGCTTAAGTGGCTTAATCTTGGCACTTGCAATGCAGGAGTCAAGCTGACCCTTAACCCAAGCAGCGTTCTCAGTGTGAGTCAGCTTTCGATCGATGGTAATACTGTACGTAAACACATCTGTCGCATCCATGACGCGGAAGGTGATTTTCCCCAGGTTTCCACCTGAAGAACCACCACTGGACGAGCCGCCACCGCCTCCACATCCGGAGGTCAGCAAGAGCGGCACAACAATGAAAAGGGCTACCAAAGCCAAAAGAATCTTTTTCACGTCGATGCCTCCAACCCAAGTCACACGCTTGTTGTAGCAAAGTTACCTACACTGTAGAAAAAATATCTACATCAGCTTGGCTACTGTATCCGGCATGAGTGAACAGGGGTCTAGCTCACCAAAGCGAGCCCGGACAGGTTCCTCTGTCATCAGTTCTCGCCCAGAATACGAAGCCGCAGGAGCCTGGCTTCGGGAAATGCGCCTCTCAAAGCAGATCGGGTCGCGTGAACTGTGCCGTGCGCTCGGGAAGCACGAGCGATACATCTACGGCGTGGAATCTGGACAAACGCGGGTCGATATCATCGAATTTTCAGATATTGTTCGGGCTTTGGGGCTTAACCCGGTCGAGGCGTACCGGCAGATGTTCGATGCAATTCAGAGAAAGTGATGACCTTCCCAGGGAATGTTCCCACCCGCCCACCCTGTCTGTGTGTTTTGGGAATTTCTGTTTCTTTTCATTTTCTGTTCGCCTGGGGATAACAGAGCGGTATGGCGCTGTTTTTATTTCTCTCTGTGTTTCCTGTCTGTTAGCTTCGCTTAGCCGATGGGGTTTTCGCTACTTTGTTACCATCGAGGGCTTTTCTCTGTGGATAAGTGAGTGGCCTTAAGGATCAATCCTTTAGCCTCCAAGCCTTTAAGCCCGTTGCTTACCGCCTCGCTTCCGCGCCCCGTGAGGTGCATGAGGCGCGGATAGGAGAGATAGACCGTATCGCGCTCCAAGGGCATGCCGATGGTCATGCGGAGAATGAGGAGCAAGAGGCGGAGTTCGGTGTCTTTGAGGCGTGGCATATGCTCATCAAGCAGGGAGTTGGGGATCTTCGTCCACGGGATGCGCTCTAGATGGGAGTTGATCTTGAGGAGGGGCATGAAAGAATTCTTTAGGTGCTGAATAGTTGTGCCGGATGGCGTCAATGAGGATGGCTGTCGGGCGTCTGGCTTTCCGATAGGGAAGGTAGTCGAGTTGCAGGTTGATGCGCTCGAGCGGATAGTCACGCAAGAGCTCAGTAACGCGAGCTTGACTGATCCCTAAACTGAGGAGTCGCATCGCCGCTTTGGTGTACTGGTCGGTGCTCATGATTTCCGTAGTCTTCGATTGCGTCGCTTCATGAACTGCACCACGGCGTTGCACTCTTTATGAAGGAACTCGAAGTATTTCCGATCCACGCCCTTCGCTATGAGCCTGCCCATGGTGCCGATCTCATGCTCAATAAGGAGCCGAGCGAAGTCGTCACCGGAGAGGATCGTGAGTTTTCTGCCTACTTTGGTGCGGCTCAGATGCTCCACGTTACGGCAAAGCTTGCCGGTGCCAAAGATAATGGCAAAGGGCGCATCGACCCGGGTCATGGCACCAACCACCTCATCAACATTCCTGATTCGCACATCATCTCGAACGATCTTGACAATGGTGCGAATAGGCTGGTTTTCTCGATAGAGAAGCGCCTCGATTTCAAACCCGCCTTCGGTCGAGCGCTGGCCTTCGCTCCGCCGCCCCATGACGTTTACTTCATGGAATCCAAGCTTCGGAAGGAGCCGAGTGAGCACCACTTCCAGAGGGAAGAGTTCACACGTGCTCAGTATCTGTTGCATCTCGCTACGCATCCTCACCTCCTTTCTGGACACCTTGGGGGTGTTTCGAAGTCACCCACCGCCCTGGGCGGATAGTCTCAAAGGCTGGCACGACTTGGTTGAACTGATCAAAAGAGGCATTGGGCAGACAACCCGAGCACCCGGTGACGTCGCAGGCATGGTGGGTAAGGAATTGCCCTAACTCTGCGATGACATCCCGGGGATCGATCCGGCGGTTGAACTGACGCTCCAAGGCTTCGGTGACCCGTGCCACCAAGACGAATGAGGCATTGTGGTGCCCCTTGATGAGACGGGAGAGTGCGCGTTTGCTCACCTTGGCATCCTGGGCAAGCCTGGAGAGGCCACGGAACTGGTAGCGGCTGGCATGAGCCATGAGATCGGAGAGCCGACTCACAGTCGGTTCAAAGGGTTTGGGTATGTGTTTCATATCCCCAGCATCGGGCAGAGGGGATGAAGGGCAAATCAAATCGCCATACCTGGCGTCGGTGCCTTAGAGTGTCATGGATTTTGTGACGGAGCGACCTTCATTGATCCTGGTCGGCATGTGGCTACCAACACCATCAGAAGAAGCAGTGGATCGCTTCCTAGCTTTACTTGAGTCGGAGCTTGCGCTACGCTCTAGCCCGGAAGTGGCTAGGGAAACCGCTACCAAGCTCTTGCATATCTATTATCTACAGATTTATGTCAATCGCGATCTACGTTCGGAAGTCTCAAGAAGCCGAAGACCGGCAAGTGCAGAGTCTCGAAGATCAGTCCAGGGCTCTACAACAAATGGCGCTACAGTTCGGATACCAGATTGCATTCGAATATCAAGAAGCACGCTCAGCTAGAGAGCCCAAAACCAGGCCAGTGTTTGAATCGCTCATGGCCGACATTGAGAATGGAAAGGTCACGGGCTTACTTTGCTGGCACGTCAATCGTCTCTCTCGGAATCCTGTCGATGGAGGAGCTATTTCATACCTGCTCCTGACTGGGAAATTGCAGTTCATCCACACTCCCGAGCGGAAGTTTCTGCCGCAGGACAGTGCCGTTTTACTTGCCGTAGAGTACGGAATGGCTACCGCTTTCATACAGGATCTTCGCCGCAATGTTCTACGGGGATTGAGAGGCAAACTTGAGCGGGGATGGTACCCCGGCCGTGCTCCTATTGGATACCTAAATAATCCCTATACACGGGAGATCGACCCAGACCCTGAAACCTTCGATACAGTTAGGAAGGCATGGGAGTTGGTGCTGGGAGGAAGCACGATCAGCGAGGTCTGCCAAGAACTGTCAGAGGCAGGGCTTCGTCGCACATCGAACAGGCGTAAGCCGACGCGTCTTGCCACTGCTAACATATACTCACTGTTTCGGAATCCATTCTATGCCGGGCTGATCCGCTATAAGGGTGAGACATACTCAGGGAGACACCGCGCGATGGTATCCCAGAGCGAGTATGCAGATGTCCAGAGACGCTTAGACAAGCCCGATAGATCGAAGAAACAGAAGAGATTCTTTCCCTATGCTGGGCTCATAGTGTGTGAGACCTGTGGCTGTGCAGTTGTCGGCGAAGAGCGGCGCAAATATTACAGGGGCACCAATCGCTACGCAATCTATCGCTACTATCACTGTAGCGGGTCAAAAGGTTGCTCCAAACGGGGAATCAAAGAAGAAGCGTTGATCGAGATATTTTCGATGATCTTGGAGATGATGCGGATTTCAGATTCATTCGTTGCCTGGTGCAAAGATGCACTCAAAGAGCAAACTCTGCGTAACTCCGAACGTGACGGTAACATTTTGACGTCGACGGCGCGTGCCCAGTACAGCGTAGAGAAGCGACTGGCCGGACTATTAGAGCTCCGAATTGGCAGTGAAATCTCTGCAGAACAGTATGCCAAGGAAAAAGCTGAGGCCGAAGAAGAGCTCAGACAGCTCGCGCGGAGAATGTCTGTTGCCGAGTCTGAGCATGAGCGGACATTACACTACATTAATGGGAAACTCGATGTGGCATCCGAGGCGTCCTTCCAATTGCACCAGACTCCGAAGGGGCAACGGTTGCTATTGCGAGCACTTATTGAAAAGTGCACTCTCAACCTGGAATATCTGACAGTCTGGTTTGATCCCATATTGCAAGAAATAGCTACCTTCGAACCTATGAAACAATGCTCCCAGACTTTGTTATTCAACGATTCTTTGCACTCAAATCCTGTATGGTGCAGCTTAATAGATCGACTTCGAACCCTGGGTCTTGATGTAATCCGAAGGGATTCGGCAAGCAACGGCGAAGTGATCAAGACACTGAAGGCGTCAGCCGAAGTGACACAAACCACGAAGAGCCAGAAGCCGTATATCTTCCCGCTAGCTACAGCTTCACTGGAGGCCACAAGGAGCTCCGGGTACGTCACGCGGATGGAAGGGGAAGATCTTGATCTGTCGTTGGCTCACCACGGCTGATGGGAGATTCTTCGGGGTGGAGCGCCTGATTCTACTATACAGCGTTCTTACTCTGGCAAAGAAGGAGACTGGCACACGCTTTTCCGGCGGTGCCCCCTCCCAGACAATGCCTCTTTCAGCATCTTGAGCCTTCCTGCGCTCTCTGAGCAAATAGATGGCAAAGATTCCTTCTGCCACCTTCTTTGAATCTAATACGGGGAGCTCTTCACCGGTCTCCTTCTTGTACAGGTCGCGGAAGGCTTCAACGGCCTGAGGTGAAAGGCTTCCGATCAGGTCAGGAATGAGAGGGTCTTTATGTTTCATAGCCTCTCTTATAGCGGAGATGGTGAGAAATGGAAGTCTGCGAGCAGTTAATGAGTTCTTTAACTCTGTCCTGCTACGCTATCTCTGGTTCAAACGACTCCATCCTAATTAGCAAATAAGCAAGGCACCTATAGTGCACGCACTGTGCAATGTGTCACGATCTAAAACATGAACACACTAGACTCCACTATCTCATGTCCGAATTGCGGCACTGAGATACCACTTACGGAAACGCTGGCAGCTCCATTCATTCAACAGGCCGAGCAAAGCTTCAAACAGCGTATTGAAGCCGCCGATGCAGCGCGTAAGAAGGCTCAGCTTGACCTTGCAAAGCAAGTGTCCGAGTTGGAATCCGACCGAGCTCAGCTCAATACAGAGATTGCTCGACAGGTACAGGTCAAGTTGGCAGAGTCGGAGAAGGCACAGCGCGACGTAATTCGCAACGAGCTTGAGCTTGAGATAAGGGGTGCAAATGAGCGAACCTTAGAGGTTACCAACCGGCTAAAGAAGCTCCAGGAAGACCATGAGGCAGCCCTCAAGGCAAAACAGGCAGCTGAGCTCGCTGCTGAGGCCGCTAAGATCGAGGCGCAAAAGCAAATGCAGGCTGAGCTCGACAAACTCAAGGCAGACGCCACAAAGGAGGCGCAGGAAGCGGAGCGCCTCAAGCTCTTAGAGAAGGATCAACAAATCCAGAAACTGGTCGCTCAGCTTGATGAGGCGAAACGGCAGGCACAACAAGGCTCTCAGCAGGCTCAAGGCGAGGTTTTGGAAATCGACTTTGAGGATTCCCTTCGTCAAGCATTTCCGTGGGACACGATTGAACCCGTTAAGCAGGGGCAGCGCGGCGGTGATGTGTTGCAATACATCATGTCCGCGCCGGGCGTGCAGGCCGGGACAATTCTCTGGGAGGTTAAGAGGACGCAGAACTGGCTCAGTGATTGGCCAAGCAAGGCCAGGCAAGATGCTATTAACGCCAAGGCTGATATCGTGCTCATCATGTCGGATGCCGTACCGAAAGGAGTTGAGCTCTTTGGATTTGTGGAGGGCGTGTGGGTGTGCAAACCACATGTTGCCCTCATGCTCGCACAAGCAATGCGCCAGCAAATTGATCAGGTAGCAGCTATGCGTCGCGCTGTAACTGGAAAGCAAGGCAAGGCCGAATTGCTTTAGGACTATCTAATTGGATCAGAGTTCCGCGCCCGACTTGAGGGAATTGTGGAACCCTTTGTGCAAATGCAACGAGATCTTGAGTCGGAAAAACGAGCAACTATGACGCGCTGGAAAAAACGAGAGAAACAGCTTGACCGTGTATTGCAGTCTGCCACCGGTATGGTGGGCGATCTTCAAGGGCTTGCGGGTCGAGAGATGCCTGAACTCCCCGCACTTACAGACGACCCCGAGCTCAATGACGATGAGGGAACGCCATGATCACCGCTCTATCAATCGCCAAGGTGGCCAGCTTCCCCGATGATCCAGTTCGACTTGACGACTTGCGTCCGATTAACTTTATCTACGGAGCGAACGGCACGGGGAAAACCACAATCTCGCGGGTGCTAGCCAAATCTTCATCCTATCTGCACTGCGCAGTGACGTGGCGTAATAACGCCCGTTTGCAAACTCTGGTGTACAACCGAGACTTTGTGGCAGATAATTTTTCACCCTCACAGTCGCTTAGAGGAGTCTTCACGCTCGGCAAAGAAACCATAGAAGATCGCGAAAAAATTGAGGAACTCAAACAATCAATTCAAAAAATTGAAAATGCAATAGTAGGACTCAATGTTAACCTCAAAGGCAACGACGGCCAATCTGGCAAGATCGGTGAGTTAAGGGAGATAGAAGATCGCTTTCGAGACATCTGTTGGGATCAAAAAGTCAAACTCGAGGACAAGTTCAAGCAAGCTTTCACAGGTTTTCTTGACAGTAAGGACAGGTTCAAAACCAAGATCATCAACGAAATTCAAAGAAATGACGCTGAACTTCTCACCTTAGAAGCATTGAAAGAGCGCTCAGCAACCCTGTTTGTAAAGAAGCCAGACCCTGCCCAGAGTTTGTCCTCGCTTGGTACAGATCCTTCGATCAAGCTGGATCAATCCATTCTCAAAAAGGTCATTGTCGGAAAGACTGACATTGATATTGCCAGTCTCATTGAGAAGCTGGGCAATAGCGACTGGGTAAAGCAAGGGTTGCCGTACTTGGATGCGTCTCCGGCACAGTGTCCGTTCTGTCAACAGCCGATTGATCATGGTACGAAGCAACAAATAGAAGAGTACTTTGATGAGGCATTTGAAGCTGACATCGAAAGCCTTACACAAACGGTGGAGGCATACACGGGAGCGGCTTTAGCATTGATTACATCGCTCGAAGCAGTTGTACCTGAATCGTACGAATTCTTGGATCAGGAGGCATTTAAGACCAACCTACACCTGTTGAAGGCTACTCATGAGGCCAATAGCCGGATCCTGCAAGAGAAAATCAAGGAGCCGAGCCGAGCTGTGGAGGCAAAACCATTAGCGGAAATTATTGAGACGTTACAAAAGGTAATTGACGCTAATAATACGAAAGCAAGCAATCGGAACCAGCTCATCGCTGACTTCTCAAATGAGCAAGTCAAGCTGACCTCCCAGGTTTGGAAGTATGTTGCAACTGAGCTACAGACTGAGTACGACCTCTATCTCAAAGGCAAGGAGCAAGTTGATAAGGCAATTGAAACTCTCAATCAAAACCTGAGGGAGAAAGGGCAACAAAAATCTGAACACAACGCTCAGCTTCAAGCACTAGAACGGAACATCGTCAGCACAAAGCCTACGGTCGATGAGATCAATGGAATCTTGAAGCAGTTTGGTTTTGAGGGATTCAAGTTAGCTGAAGCAGAAGAGGGGCGCTCGTACAAGATTGTCCGCAAAGATGGCACAGACGCCCTGGAAACACTGAGCGAGGGAGAGCGCAATTTTGTATCGTTCCTCTACTTCTTCAATCTGATTAATGGAAGTCACGCCGATTCTGGGGTCGTTCAAGATAGGGTATTGGTCATTGATGACCCCGTCTCAAGCTTAGATAGCGATGTCTTATTCGTGGTCGGCTCGCTGATCAAAAATATCTTGAAGCAAGTTGAAAATGGCGAAGGACACACCAAGCAAGTATTTCTCCTCACCCACAACATCTTCTTTCACAAGGAAGTCACTTACAATTCAAGGAGAGATTCTTCGATCAGGCTAAGCCAGGAGTCATTTTGGGTTGTTCGCCGAACATCTGAACACTCAAGCGTTGAATCATTTGCTTCGAACCCAATAACTACCTCCTACGAGATGCTTTGGCAGGAAATTCGAAATCCTGAACGATCGCCAGGAACAATCCGTAACTCCATGAGAAGAATTCTTGAAAACTATTTCCGAAATCTTGGTGGCATCAAGATCGATGATCTGAGCAGTAAGTTTGAGGGCAATGAGAAGCTTGTCTGCAGGTCTTTGATTTCCTGGGTGCATGACGGCTCACACAATGCAGGTGATGACCTCTATGTGTCAATCGATTCGGATAGTATCCAGAAGTATCTGTCAGTGTTCAGGCAGATATTCGAAAAAGAAGGCCAAATCGCTCACTACAACATGATGATGCGAGAATCGTCCATTACGGGAGATCCAGCCACGACTGCATCATAAACCAAGTGGCCTCGGATGGAGCGTAATTTTCCAATTCATTTCGTTCAAGTGAAACTGCAAACAGAGAGCCCACCAGGACTCGCTGTTTGCGTTGCAAAAACGTCAGTATGGCTGACTCTACTAGACAGCATTCTTACTCTGGCAAAGGAGGAGATTGCATACTTTGATGAGATGGGAAGCGAAGAGGTTGAGCCTCCTTTGGATACCCTTCCTGACCTCACCATTTCGTTGGATGACTACCGAGCGTTTGGAGACTCCGTGGTGGATGATTCGTTTGCCTTTCTTAGGAAGCGATCGAGCTCACGCCGGTCAAAGCGCAACTCTTCACGAGTCGGCAAGAGCACTCCTGCGGAGTTTCAAGGAGCCCGATCTGAGTGGAATAGGATTTGTCCGAAAGTTATCATTGAACATGCATCCCTTCTCATTCCCTAACGTATAGGCTCTATAGTGCGCGAAGTCTGGGAATCTCTGAACAATCGAGAACTTTCGGTGCTTGCTTGGGGCATCGCGTTTCTGCTTATTGCCACATTCATGGCGAGACCACACGTTAAACCTCCGCTCAAGGCTTTCTTTCAAGTAAAGATCTTTGGTGTATTTGTAGCTCTGGCCGTATATGTGACCCTGGTCGTTCTTGCTCTCGCTTCGTACAAGGTTTGGGATGCAAGTTTGCTGAAGGACACACTTATATGGTTCTTTACCGTGGCCTGCGTTACGGTATTCGCGGCTGTCAAGGACAGCCAGGAACCTCATTTCTTCCGTAGCATAGTTCTTGAATCTATCAAGCTGACGGCTGTCGTACAGTTTGTATGTGACACCTATGTCCTTCCGCTTGGTTGGGAGCTAATCATTGTGCCAGTGATTACGCTCATTGTAGGCATGGACACTCTCGCAGATCAGAGAAAGGAACATAGATCCCTCCGGAAACCACTGAAGGCTATAATTGCAACAATTGGATTTGGCGTGGTTGGATATGCCTTCTATCAGCTCTGTCTTGCAATAAATGACTTCGTCTCGTGGGAAAAGGCAAGGGAGTTCATGTTGGAACCTGCCTTGACTTTGCTGACTGTGCCCTTCTTCTTTGTCTTTGCCGTGTGGGTGGTTCTTGAAAACCACTTCATTCGATTATCGATCTGGCTCAAAGACCGACCTGACTTGTTGCCTTCGGCAAGGTGGCGCTCGATAGTAGAATCTAAGCTTGTTCCAATGCGTATAGCAAAACTCCGAGGTAGGTACTACCTTGATTTACAGGAAGCCGAGAGTGCATTGGATGTTCGGAGAATTACGCGGGAGTTTGCTCGGAAGCCTGAGCCGCGATTACTCAAGGGCGAAGTGGTACGCAACCAGCTTGTCCCGTATCGATTGCCGGGGAGTGGGCAGACAGTGCAGATGGTCTTAATTGACTGGAGAAACATAAGCGACAGCCCCGTTGGGGTGGTATTTGCTGATATCACGGCATATGATGCAGATGGCAACGAGTTGCAATCGGGAGCAAAGGATTACTGTATATTTAGTGCATCTGAGGGTGACCACTCAAGGGTCAAGCCAGGAGAAGTATATGTTGAGCCGGAGGATCAAGGATTTGTGCTTCTATCAAATGCATTTGGGATTGCTGATCGCATTGAAGTGAAACTAACGCGGCTGTACGAAGAGTGGCCTGAGTAAGATTGCCAGGCACTGGAACATTGGGTTAGTGGCAATGTTAGTTGTGCAGCGGTAGGCTATCCCGAATCTGGACTATACTGTACGAACAAGATGATAGCGAGAGTTGAGTTAGAGCGGGCAAAGTAGACTTGAATACAGGTATTCAGCGCTTCGCTGAGGTCAGCCAATCAATAGAATAATCACTCCGGGGGCGCAAGGGGCACACCGTCCGATTCCAGTTTCTCCTTTACCTCCTCAATCAGGGACTTGTGAACAGCTAAACAAAGCAGCCTCTTTGCTCGGGATGCACCAACATAGAGTACGCGACGCGGCTCACAGGCAGAGTCATCAATCCACGCAAAGGCTCCAGCCTCATCTCTTGAAGCTGTCTTAGGTGCTGATGGAATCACAAGGCACACTGCTTCAAATTCTTGTCCCTTCGCCGCGTGGATTGTTCGAAATGGAAAGTGATCGTAATGCGCTACTGAAAAACCCAGGGCATTCCATGTTGATTCGGAAACTGTCTTAACCTTGGCGAGCTGTACTATTGGTGGAATTTTCCAGTTTTTCTCACACAACATCGTTCGTAGCCGCTCCGCCACAACATCACGAGACTCATTCACTGGATCAACTGCTGAACACAGATCGATCACGTAGGTACGAATCTCGCTTACATGAACTCCAAGTCTCGGAGCGGCCTCATCGACTGTGACATCGGACGTGCCAAAGAGGACGTCAAAAAGCTTGTCTTGGACTCTCTCAATATGCCTCTTGCGCTCTACAGGTGCAGAGTTTGGATTGCACAGACACACGGACGCGCATGCCACAATCGCAACAAATTGGTTTCCAGGTGAGGCCAAGCCCTGTGAGCCTGAGGCGATTTTGGCATCTTCTTCCCTATGACTTAAGATCACAGCATCGGAGTTGGGACACCCTTCTTTTGACAGTGCTTTTCTGAATGCAGGATCTATTTCGTCAAGCTGGTCAAACTTGATCAGGTGAATTGGAGTGGAGCAAGAGCTTAAGTCACCGCCCGATTTCTCTTCTTCGTCAGACGAACGGAGGCTACAGTTTGCCGAACAAATCGCTGGCGTACTGCGGAAATTCTTCGTCAGATGGAGTTTCTCAGGAAGAGCCTGTACGAATCGTTTGACACTGCTAGGGTCTGCCCCCCGGAACTCATAGATACCCTGTTCAATGTCGCCAACGGCACAAATCTTAACACCTGCATCCTTCATTTCTTTAAGAAAAAGAAGCTCATCGGCTCCGCAGTCTTGCACCTCATCAACAATGATTTCGCAGAATCTGGCGCTTAATCGACCAATAAGCTCTGCCTTGCGGTCTGGATCGGAGAGAATAATGCGAAGCTGACGTCTTGCCTCCGAGCACGACATGTATCCTCGATTAAGCCTTTGGTTGAGCTTCTTTCGAGCCAGGCTGTCTATGTGGGACTGATTCGCAGTGTAGAGACTTTGTCGAAGATTCCACTCCATCTTGTTGAGCCGCGAAGGTACTATCGTCGCCTTTCCATTCAAGTCAAATTCAAACCACTCCAAGCTAAAGTACTGATATGGCTTTTTGGGATCCAGAATCACTTGTGCTGACTTCTGGTGATCCCATGTATCGATGAGGCATGGGTATTTGTCGTGTGAATCCATCCATGCTGGGGCGATGATCAAACGAAAGATGAACGAGTCGAACGTACCCACGTAATTGGGATTTGCGAGTAACTCTCGCTTACCGCTACATCGTCGAACAGCCTCATCAATCGCTGCGTTTGTAAACGAAAGAAGCGCGACGCCTTCCCCGCTTAGCTCTGACGCTCGCTTAACAAATCTGCTGACTATCGCTCTGGTTTTTCCAGCACCCGGGCAAGCTTGTACAAAGAATGAACCGGTCGCGCTGACAACCGCCTCTTGCTCCGGTGTTAGAGGCGGATTCATTTTTCCTCTTGCTCCTTTGGTGTCTCAGGCAGATGAACATTGATAGCATCACGAATGTAGACAGGCACTTCAAATTTCCTGTTGGCATCGTCAATTGCGTCTGCCAATCCTTGGGCTAACTCACCCTTGCTGAAAAACTTACTATCAGTGCGGAGAGCCTTGTGCAAGCTCTTGCTCGGATTATTGCCACTAACACTGGCCTCCCACTTGTCCTTTGAATTTGGATGTTGCTTCAGATACTCTGCTTTGAGAATCTTCTGGTTATCACTGTTCTCAACGAGATCTGCTTCGAGAGTGTATTCAGAGCAATGAACATGGAGCCCTTTGGCCTCGATGTCTCTCGCTACTTTCTCCAAGTTAGCTTTTCGATCAACCTTTGGCACTCCACTGCTTGGATCAGGATCTCGATCAGTCAGCACGACGAGCTGATCGAGGATGGATACATCATCGACCTTTCCGAGCAGAAGACGAATGTACGGCTCAAAATCAACCCCGCCAATCGCAATGATAGAAAGACCGTAGGAGATCCTTGGCGTTTCGCCTCGCTCCCGCAAGATACGCTTGGCCATCGCAGGGACAACCAGAGCCTCCGCAATTCCTTCGACAAGGATCACCTTTTGCCCAAACAAGAGGCATGCTTTGGTAGCGTCGAGATATCGAGAGACTTTGTCTCGCTGATCCTGCTTAAGCGGAAGCTGTGCGATCGGGATTGCTTTGGTCACCTTGCACTGCTCTTTATCAACCTGCTGCGACCTCAAAACTACGACATTCTCTACTGGCACACTTGAGACAAGATTTGGTGAGTGGGATGTGCAGATCACCTGAATTCGTCCCGCTGGATCAGTGCCAGAATTGCTTCCTGACTGCCGAGCCTGTTCAAGAAGGTAATCCAGGAGCACGGTCTGTAACTGAGGATGTAGATGTGCCTCGGGTTCTTCAACCAGAAAGATTGTGAGTTCGGCCTCCTGCGCCTTTTGAAGCTCCAGCAACACGGTAGCAATGAACAGCAGATTGGCATAGCCAAGGCCGGACTCCGAAAGATCGGCGACATCAATGTTGTTCTCCGACATTTTCAGGCGCAACGATCGAATTAACTGACGTAAACGGAGGCCGGTGAATTTTGCGTCCACTGTCTGTTCCCGAACGGGAGTTGTTAGCGCCGAGATATGAGTCTTTATCTCGCCCATCGCAGTTGTGATTACTTTATGACCCTCTAACTCTTCCAGACTCTTGTTAGCGTCAGCGACCAGACTCTCTTGGTCTTTCACGTCAGTGAGCAACTCGACTATTCTTGTGAGACGACCTGCATCTTGGGAATCAAGTTCCTTTTGCGCATCCCGAAGTGGTGCCAAGTAAACATGGCAGATTCGTTCCCGAGCCTCTGGCTCCGCATCGGATCCCCTTGCAGATCCTGCGAATATCTGTGGGCGAACGTTCCGACCTTTGGTTGCTTTATCAAAGTCAGCACTAACCGCATAAACACACTCTTTGGTTTTCTCACTGTAGGCTGTCGCGTAAACACCTCCTTGCCTCTTGTTAAGTCTGGAGAACCTTGTTTCAATTTCGATCTTCTGACCTGAAGCGACGGAGTGTCGAGAGACATCTTCTCTTTCGAAGTACCTATTTCGCCTTCCATTGAGCGGATGGATCGCCAATCTCAACCCATCAATCACATTTGACTTCCCAGAATTGTTTTCGCCGACGATGATAGTAAGATCAGGCCGCAAGCTAATCGTTGTGTTGAGACACGAGCGAAAATTTGTCAGTTTGACCTGGGACAGGTACATCGCTGGCTCAGTTTCTAAGCTAGCTTCTGATGAACTGGATACTGGTACCGACTTATCGATAGATGTCTTTGGTTCGCCGCCCATGAGTTGAGTCTATCAGAAAGAGAGTGCATGAAGAATTGCTCACTTTCAATGAGTTCCCAGTGATTGTGTGCGGGTCATAGAAGAGACGTCACTGATTAGCGGTCACCAGCCCGTAGCCCATCGACCAGGTTGGGTGATCCGGGTCATTCTGATTTCATATTCGTAGCATTGGGCATTGTTCATCTCTCCGTCCACGTGGAAACGGTCGCATGGTGAGCCATATGTGGCTCTGTTTTTTGTATTGTCGGATTCAGACTCTACAATCCAAAAAAGAGCCCCTTCCGGAGTTCCTCTTTGGTGTGCAAAAATTACAGTTTGGTGGGCGATATTCCAGGAAGCTACAGACTATGCAACAGATCAGATAGCCAAAGAACGTGAGAGAAATGCGAAGAGCCCGCGCCTTGCAATGAACATGCGGAGGTGGGAGCAGAAAGATCGCTCCTACGACCACGATGAGTGAGGCGATGGAAACAGTGGCTGGCCAATCCAGCGTGCCCCTATACTACGATTCTTCTGGGGTCGAAGATTCTTCGTAGCGTATCTTCAAGGCTCCTCAGCTCTTGCTCCAAGCTTGGTAAGGCTTGCTCAAAGTAGGGGACAACATCTTTGTAGACAAACTTCATCCGTTCCTCCAACTGATTGCTTGGTTCGTCTATCAGAAGCACTCGCAGTCTATTAATGACAAGGTGCACTGAGCTGGAGAGAGCATTCATTTCCCGGAGGACAAAGAGTCGGTCATGCTCGGATAGCACATCACTTGTAATCTCCCAGTCATAGGGAACCCAGGCTTGCCTAATATCTTCGAATTCTGTTTCTATCCAATAGACCAAGAATGATAGTGACGACCACCTCGTAATGGGCTCAGTCTCTAGGAGCTGGCAAAGATCCAAAAGTACACAGACTTCGTCGGTGAGCCGTCGCCACCGACGCAACCACCCAGGTTCCGTTGCTTTGCTGACAAGATGGTCAGCATCCTCCTCATTCTGGTATTCAACTGCTCGAATACGTCGACGCCTTGCCTCAAGCGAAAGTGGGCGTCCGTAATTCTGGTCGTAGAATGATGGGAGAGAGAAGAGTGCATTCTGAACTCGGATGGTATTTGCTGTGCGGTGGGCTCTGACATATCGCTCGTCACTGGAAATCATGTACTCGATGACGCCGCTTGCAATTGCGAATAATTCTTCGCCTTGGTGAGTCGCTCTTGTGGTCAAAAAAGCATATTTTGAGAGGTTCTTATAGTAGGCATCGCCGAAACGGGCGCCACGGGCGTCTGAAACCGTCCACAGCCCCATAATCGTAGCCAGGCAACCGCGAACAGGGTCGCCAATTCTCCAATTGTCAAAAATGCTGTCGAGAAAACCCTCTGTATTCACCGCAGAGCATCCTTGGCTGTTTGAAATCGAGGATCCCGTATTGAAGTTGGCTTACAAACTGATGCGTGGGGTTGCTTAATCAAAGTAGCTTCAGGATCATCGCACCAGGTGGTGTCATAAATGATCTTATCCCGCTCCGAATGCATCACCCGATAAGCCCGCAAGGGAAACTGGCCGTCCTGCGCTCGGATTCTTAGTTGCTCTTGCTTCAGATGCGTCAAGAATGGTGAACCAGGCATCAGGTCATCTAACACCGGATAGTGCACCAAACCCGCCGCTGTTAACACGTTCAAGAGTCGACCTGGAATTGCTGGCATATAGTTCTTGAGTCTGTTTCCATTGTGGGCGGGAGCGTAGTAGATCAACCTGGTTGTATCTGGCAAGAGAACTTCCGAATTAGCGATCATTTGTAACGCTCGTCTTGAGATAACGCAACCTAATGAATGCCCAAATATGTAGAGGGCTCGGTAGGGATCTCCGGAGTGATTGGCTTGCCATGGCCACATGACTTCTCTCCGTTCCCAGGGGTCAAGAATCGTTAACAGGTCGTCCCGAAACTTAATGGCACTTGCTTCAGCTGACGCTCGCAGAGACTCGTAGCCATAAAACACCACGTCGCAATCGCTGAAAAACGGATCATCCGCAATGAGACGATCAAAGTCTGACCATGTTCTTACTGCGCTTCCGTTTAACCCATGTACAAAAATGCACAGCTTTGCCGTGAATTCTTGCGTCCAATATGCTCTGCTGTTATGGCCGATAGAAACATTTACAAGCAAAGTGCCCCCCATACTCTTCAGAAGAGGTGACTGTAGGAACCTCTTTCCAGAACGGTATTCTACTGACTTAACAGTCAGATTCTCAAGGAGCTAACCAGAGAGCACACAGTCGCTGGGCTATGCCATATGTGAAGCGATTCAGGTAGAGCTTTAGCCGTGTTGCAATCAACAACCGTATGCCGCGATTGAAATGTCGTGGTCAATAAGATAATCCTTCACTTCATCCCCACTCATTCGGCCATTCCTGTCGAGCTCAGTTGCCAGCATCAAGATTCCTTCACTGTTCGCCGTGACTAATTCCACTGCCCGAGTGAGCCCCAGTTCGATCCCCTTCCTTTGCGAGAGTGACGGTGAGTATCCCGTCATGATCTCTGTACCGAGCAGGAGGTCAACGGCCTGTTCTGATGCACCGTTCTTGCCTCGCTCAAGTACGTTCTTCACAGTTGGCATGGGCGTATTGAGGAAGACTTCTTCAGCCGCCCACCCTGCACACGGCACGCTCAAGAGCCCAATGACTGGTGCATGCTCTCTGCCCCAGGCGATTGAGGAACGGGAGCCATTGATAACGATTTCTTCCAGTTGGGTCTTAGCCTCAGCGAGCCCCACGATGGCCGTGCCAGCGAAGAAGAGAGCCTGTCGAGTTGCCATAATAGTAGACATTATACAACATGAATGATTTGCAACACGGGGCGGTAAAGTTGGCCTTAGAATGTGTTCGTTGTCCGGTCAGCTTGAGTTGCCGCTGGAGCGTCCTTAGTAGTTTCTGTTTGTGCGGATTGGGGATCTTATGGCTTCGTTTATCAACATTGTTGCTCGTTTGGGATCGCAAGCTGACTCTTTCGAAGAGTTCTGTTGCCAAATCGCACTGCATTCGAAGCCAACAGAAGGTTCTCGCTTTGCGCGCATTGATGGTTCGGGAGGTGATGGCGGAGTTGAGTGCTTTTGGATTCAGCAAGACGGTTCTAAAGTAGGCTGGCAAGCAAAGTTTGTCTTTGATACAGACAGACTCATTGCACAACTGAGCGGGTCAATCAACACCGCCTTAGCCGTCCATCCCACGTTAACCAAGTACATTGTTTGCATTCCATTCAATCCGACCGGCGAGACAGCTCGTCCAGGTAGGAGCCAGCTTGAAAAGCTCGAGGATTGGCGTACGGCGACAGTAGCTAAAGTTGGGACAACGGGAAGAACGGTTGAGATTGAGATTCTGTCCGAAAGTACTTTGTTGGATCGTTTGCTGGCTATAGACCCTCACCAAGGCAGACTTCGATTTTGGTTTGATCAGGATCTCCTAAGCCGCCAGTGGTTTGAAGAAAGGCTGGACGATACTTTCGAAGCGGCAAAGCCACGCTATACTTCGGCGCTGAATGTTGAGACGCCTGTAAGCCAAGCTTTTGATGTGCTGTGCAACTCGAAGAGGTGGCATGCCGAAGTAGAGAAGCAATTCACTAGCCTTAAGAAGGCACACAACGAGTGGCAGAGTGGGCTTGAGGCAACCGATGAGGGCTGGGGGAGGCCGTTTCCAGCCTCACTGCGAGCAGAGGGAGACCAGATAGCGGTCTCTTTGGGACAGCTGGTTGCGATCTTCAAGAGCCTCATTGAAGCTGAAGCTGGCATGTCAGCTCAAGAGCTCGACGGCTTGACCGACAAAGTCATTGATGACATTACAGGGCTCATTCCGAGACTTCGGAAAGAGGTTGAAGATGTACATGGAACGGGAAGTGCTGACAATGCGGCATTTAAGCAACGCCATTCAGAGCATTTCGTGTCGTTCCCCGCTATGCACTATGACAATGCTTTAGAGCTACGCAAGACCTGCCTGAAAATCCAAGAATGGTTAGGTCTGGATCGCATTGAACTCATCGGTGAGCCTGGCATGCTATTGGTGGGTGATGCAGGTGCAGGAAAGACTCATGCGATTTGCGACGTGGCTAAAGCGAGGCTTGATGATGGCGGGCTGAGTATTGTTTGTCTGGCTGAAGCGCTTCCGGGTCAGGGAGATCCACTGCGCAATCTCATGAATCACCTTGGTGTGTCAGCGGACATCGGGTGGGAACAGTTTCTACAACTGCTTGATACAGCGGCAGAAGTCTCTCGGCATCCACTGCTTATCGCCATTGATGGAGTCAACGAAACCGATCCACGCACGTATTGGCAAGCGCAGATCAAGACTCTGATTGCTCGAATCAGGCGATATCCCAACCTCAGGCTTTGTATCTCGTGTCGTTCGACATATGTCGATCTCGTGATCCCGGCTGATACCCCAATCAAGAAGGTCGAACATCGTGGCTTTCAAGGGATGGAGAATGAGGCTTGTCGGCAGTTCTGTGCGCACTACAACCTCTTGCCACCGACTGTTCCATTTTTGGCCAAAGAGTTCCAGAATGCCCTGTTCCTGAAGCTCGTTTGTGAAGCGGCGTCGGATGCTGGGGAAACAGCCCTTCCTGTTGGGTCTGTCGGCATTTCGCAGACGATGGACGTCTTTCTTGATAACAAAGGCGCGAGATATGCGCGAGCCTTTGGGATCGATCCTCGATTCAATATTCCGCGAGATGCTTTGAATGCGATCGTTGCGAAGTTGCGAGAGCGTCGCTCCAGATCCTTGCCGATCCAGGAAGCTGAGCAAGTTATGGCCGTTGCCTGTCCAAGGGCTCATGATCGCTTCTTTGAATGGATGGTGAGCGAGGGTCTGTTGCGGATTGATGCTGTCCGACGGGAAGGAGGGATCAGCGAGGAGATATTCCTTCCCTTTGAGCGCCTCGGCGATCACATCCTTGCATCCAGTTGCCTTGTTCAGCTGTCGGTTCATACGATCGGCACGGCATTCATGGAGGACGGGCTTCTTTCGTTTACGCTAGAGAGGGATTCTTGGGAAGAATTAGCTGGCCTTCGTGAAGCGTTGGCACTCCAGATACCGGAGAAGTTTGGTCTTGAGATTGTTGACCTTTTGCCAGAGACTTTTATCAAGAGTGTCGGCTTGCAATTAATGCTCTTGTCCTTTCCGATGAGATCACCGGTGAGTCTTACAGAGCGAACGCGGGAACTGGTCATCGAGGCACTCGGAGAGCCAACTCTCAGTGATCTCGCATTTGATCAGCTACTCCTGATTGGAACTCAGCCCTCCTTGCTTGATGCAACGTGGCTCGATACCTTACTGCGACGCCATCGCATGGCTCGGCGAGACGCCGTATGGTGCCATTTCCTTCATGACAGTTATCAGGAGCGCCGTGCTGTTCGAGCGATGCTCGATCTCTGCTTCTCCATTGATCCGGCCGTACTGCCCAATGAAGTCGCCGAGCGGTGGATTATCGCCTTCGGGTGGTTCTTTGCCGCCGCAGATCGCCGCGTTCGCGACCATGCCACCAAGGCGACCACAAGAATCTTAGAGTCACATCCAGCGTTATGGTCGGTTGTCATGGAAAGGTTTCTGTCCGTTGATGACGAGTACGTTCTTGAGCGAGTGCTCCTCAGCATCTATGGTGCAATGATGCGCAACCGAGAGGTCGCGGCGATTCAGACCGCGGCACAGCTCCTCTTGGACACTGTTTTTGACAGGCCACAGGATTATGTGAATGCTTTGATTCGCGACCACTGCAGATGCATTGTTGAATTGGCGCTCCATGTCGGTGCACTGAAGGAGGTCGACCGAGTGCGGATTCAACCTCCATTTCAGAGCGACTGGCCGTTGGTTTTGATGGATCCTGAAACCGTTGCGCGGATGAAAGAGTCACATCAGGCTCATCGCCTTCTTGCCTACAGTTGCTTTGACGATGATTTCTATGTGTACACCCTGAACTCCCTGCGAGACTACTTTGAATCTGTCCCCAAGGACGACATGGCAACCTGGATATATGGAAGGGTCTTCAGCATGGGCTATTCCGGTGAGCTTCACGGTTTCTATGAGCGGGATATGACGTCTGTCTACGGCGGCGGACGAGCCAAGCCAACATGGGCTGAACGAATTGGCAAAAAGTATCAGTGGATCGCTTTGTCTCAGCTCGCCGCGATCCTCTCAGATAACGCAGAGAAAGTGGAAGAGGACGATTGGTATGACAAGCCAATCGGGGTACCGCTTATCTTCGAGCGCGGGAGGGACACTGATCCCTCTATCCAAGTGCCCGGCAGTGGCAAGAGCAAAGAGCCCTGCTGGTGGAGCCCGTTTCGGTACGACTTTGAGCGCTACCAGGCACTATCTAATGATGAGTGGGTGGCTTTGGAGGAAGACACACCAGACCTTGCAGGATTTCTCCAGTGCGCTGATGACCGGGGGGAGTGGCTTGTGTTGCACCAATACATCACGCAACAAAGCTCCCGCTTCAGCGATGATGAGTATGATCGTGATTACCGTGTGTATTGGTTTCACGTCCACAGCTACGTCTGCGAAAGCTCAGTTAAAGCCGACTTGCTCGCATGGGCGACTGGAACGAACTGGTTCAATAGATGGATGCCCGAGGGCAACAGTTCGCATGAAGGGTTTATCGGCGAATATCCTTGGGCGCAACCGTTTTGCGTGGAACGGCCTCCCTTGGGTCTCGTGCGACGTCCGCACGATAACCTCGAATCCCCGGTTCCGCTCATTCCGACCACGGGAACCGTTTCAGCTGAACACGAATATGATAGCTTTCAGCTGGAAACGGTCAGAGTAAATGTGCCCTCGCCAGAAATGTTCCTTCCTGGCATGGAATGGGTGCCAGATGCAAGCTTCAAGTGCCCTGATCGTGAGACGCCGGCGTTCTTTGACCCTTCGGTCACTGAGGCCGGGATCGATGCTCTGCTGGCCAACAAAGAGCAACTATCAAAATGGCTTCTTGAACAAGACAAAGTGATTCTTTTCACAGTTCTTGGTGAAAAGTTTGCCGCGATTGACAACGCCAAGCCTCGTCACATAGTTTCTGCAGGCGTGATTTTCGATGGGCTAGCATGGAAGTGGACACCGGTCAGTCACATAATGCACTGATCGTATCCGTGTCCGGTTTCCAAGAGTAATCTTGTGCGTCACTCTATTGATAGAATAGTGTCTGTTGCCCGGCCTGTTCAAGTTTCTCCAGCCGTTGCATAGCCCGTGATTTTTGTAGTCGACCCGACGGTTTATCAATCATCACGAGATGTTGCTGGATCGAGTCTGCTATATCTTCCGCGCATAGTGGGGCTAGGGTCAGTTTTGTTGGCCAGGCCACAACGGCTCCGGGCATAATGTTCTTCATTGAGTAACCATTAGGTCGCATACCTTGACCATCGTTAGCGCACTCTACCTTGAGAGCCGTGTTGTAAATCGCCCTGCTATAGTCGATTGCCTTGAAATCGGACATAATCTGCCCTACGTGATTGATTAACGCCATCTTCCTTTGTTGCTCTATTTCAGTCGTGACGTCTTCGATGCTGGCGACAACTGGATCATCTCCATGAGTAACCCTAAGGTACATCAGTGTCGAACTCACAGATGTTGGAACAGCAAACAAGCGTAATTCTGGACAGACTAGACTCTGATATACGTCACGTATTGGAATATCAAGGGCTCCTGCCAAGCGCAATTGTTGTCGGAGCGGGCTCGTCGGATCAAGAGATTCGATAAGTGCTTGATTGCCGCGACCAGCTGCAAGCACTACTGCATTTGATTCAATGACAAAGTCTTGTTTGTTCGATGCGTCATGAACTACTGTTTCAAAGAACCGGCCATTAAATGTGAGCCTCAGAGCAGTCCCCGCAATAATACAGCCCTCAGCAAGCTTAATCATCTTAGGCTCAAATTCACTATCAAAGCCATAGAATTCAGGGGTCTCGTAGAAGACCGTGCACATGCCGCTCCTGAACAGATGATTCCGGTCTAACTGAGTCCTCTTGACTGGAATATTGCAGGCTATCATCCGTGCTTCCCATACTTCTGCCTCGGCTTCGTCAACGAGCCCGATAAGAGACTTGCCCTTCACAAAAGTTACACCGGCCTCAGTCCAAATGCGTTCAAGTTGGGGTAACGCTCTTGCGAGGATCGCGGCATATGAAGGATTGCCATTTAGACAGTCGCGGTGACCATACAGTTGCGAATATCGTGATTGCTCACCGCCGACATAAGTTCCACAGACACATTTGCAGGAGATTCCACGTAACTTAAAACTTCTGATCGTAGCTATAGCTGTTATTCCACTGCCAATAATATTAACATCAACCTTGATTTTGTGCATCGATATCTCCTTCGACTCAGCCGTGAACGGGCTGTCGTCTGAACAGTGCCGGAATGAGACTCGAGAAGGCTGGATACGTTACACAAAAGTGGGGTGTGCCGAGCGTGAATATATGCTACGGCGTATCTAATCGTTAGTTTTGGCTTACGAGAACTAACGAGTGAAACTTTATCACCGGTGTTACTCTGTATGAAGACTGTTTCTCGTTTCATTCGAGCGTCCTTGCATAGAGAACATGAAGGACTAGACAGCCTGCAGAAGATGTGATAGTTTTGTTAAGTAGATACTGCACAAACGTCTACTAACTCTTTGGGCATCTCACATCTGAGGTGTCCATTCCTTTTGATATGCTCTGCATAGTTGAATTTCACAATAGCACATGTGCGTCAATATGGTGAAGAAATTTTGACGCCCAGTGGAAAATGTGAATAACGCTCCTGGGAATTTGAATAATGTGGAAAAGGCAGAGCGTTGGTTTCTGGCTACTGGGTGGATAATACGGTGATCGTTTTGATCAGGGGAATGGAGAGGTCGTCGATTGGAAGATTTGGCTTTGGCTCAGCGTCTATCTACGGGGTATCCGTTTCGGAACGTGGCAGATATGTCTCGTGCTGTATACAGTTCCGGAAACTCCGGATACCGATCAGCGAAATCCCTTTCTTCGCCTTTGGGTCAGATACTGCGTGGAAAGAGACCGTGTCCCGAACAGCTAGCGGCCTCGATACGGTTGGCAATCAGGGAACGCGCAAAGTCGTTAACAATAGAAACCGCCGATGAGGTAATCGCTGGCTACGAGTGCCTGTTGGCCGCTCCTGGGGGTGTCAGAAAGAGTGTTGGCCTTAGTCAGGTGAAGTGCAGAAGGGCAGATTTCTCGGCAGTGCTCCGTTGTATCCGAGATTGTAGACAGGCATATACTATGTTTGACGGAGTAATTCCAGATAATAGTTGCGGAAGGGGCGTTTTGTTTGAAATGTTAAGGCGTCTCCCTTCATCCTTGCCGGGAGAAGTCGAGTTCATTGTTTTTGTATCTTCGCCCGATCAGGCTAATGCGTTCTGGAATAGAATTCAAAAGCTATCTGGTGAAGTATTCGAAGCGGTAGTAGCTAGTAAGATGCTGGCTTCTTTTCTGAGAGAGAATGCTCCGATAAGAGTGCTAAACATAGATTCAGATAGTTTCTATTGCCCATATATTATCTTCGACCCTTCGTCGCCTGCACGGCGTGGCTTCAATCTATATTTCGAGGAAGATATGCCAGCGTTATGTCCTATGTCGAAGGCTTGGGTACAGCACTGGAATGAAAGCTACCTTCATGGAACATCGTCGAATCTATTGAACTCCAGCCGAATTTATCCATTACTGTAAAGTAGGGGGCTGGATTGATTCGTTGATTGGAGCTGTTGATTCTTTATCCCACAAGAAAATCTGCTTGTTTAAGTGGCAAAGGGGTGGATATTGGTAGTGAATCCCTAAGACTGGGCATATAGGCGAAGACTCGGTGTGTCAGAAAGGCAATGTGCCCGTCCCGATCTTGTGCCTCACCCACCACCGTCACATAGGGCGAGCAGACAATCGCGTGCCCATCCCGAATGTAGGTGTCATCAAAGCACGTCACATTCAGAAGCCCTGTCTCATCCTCCAGATCAAAGAAAACCACACGCTTGCCGCTCTTGGTCGGAGGAAAGCGAAGCCGGATCGGATTGCCCACCACGAATGCCCTTGTTCCAGGGGTCAATTCGCTCGCTTCTCTGCTGGATATGCCGCCACGTGCCAGCACCCGTTCCCGCTCATAGCTCATGAGATGCACGTTCACATCAAGCCCCATGATTCGCCGGTCATAGACGGCCTTTTCTTTCTCACTAAAGTCAGCCACGTCCACTGTGAGCGCGGGTTCTGCGAAGCGAAGCGGCAGGGTTGCGGCGGTGATACTGCCAGCGGTGCGCAGATACTCCATCGCCTCAGGAATAGACCAAAGAAGTGCCCGTCGATTGCGATGGAGGGAGTCGAAGGCTCCGCAGAGGATGAGCTGTTCCAGTTCGTCCCTATCAGGCCGAATCCGCGATACGGCATCGAAGAAACCACGGAAGGGCTCTTGCACACGCTCCGCAACGATCCGGCGAGCAGTAGTGGTGGAGATTCCCGCCAGTTGGTTGAACCCCACCCGAATGGCACCATCATGCACCAGGAGCGGTGGGTTTGTTGCCCGCACCGCTTCAACGCTAAACGGGAGCTCGCTCTTCGCAATATCCGGGCGCAGGATCTTCACGCCTCGAATTCTGGCTTCGTTGGCAATGGTGGCCGATCCGTAGTAACCGGCAGGCTGAGCGTTAAGGAGCGCGGTGAAGTAAGGCGCGGGGAAGTTCTGCTGGGCGTAGATACAGCGGATTGAGATTTCGGCAAAGGCTAAGGCATGCCCCTGTGCAAAGCCGTACCCGTTGAACCCTGAAACCAAGTCGTAGACGGATTCAGCCACTGCCTGGGCGTAGCCGTTCTCCACAATGCGCTTGAGCACCTCCAGGCGAATGCCGGTGGCGAAATCTTCCCGTCGCTTCTTATAGATCGATTCGCGGATATCTTCGGCTTCACCAGAGCTGTACCCGCCAAAGACCTGCAGGAGCTGATCCACCTGTTCCTGAAACACCATGATGCCGTAGGTGTGCTCCAAGATTTCGCGCAAATCAGGGTGGTCGAAAGTGAACGGCTTGCCGCGCCTCCGAGCTATCAGCTCATTCATCTTCACCGCGCCGCCGACACCTGGGCGGATTCCGGCTTGCACCAGGCTCGCATCGGTGAGGTTCTGGGTTTGAATGCGGATATGGGCTTGGCGCATCGCAGGCGAAGCAGATTGCGGAATGCCAATCAGTTGCCCCGCTCGCATCGCGCGGTAGGTGGCTTCGTCATCGAGCGGGACATCGGTGATGCAGAACTCCGCGTCACTCAGGCGGATCGCCTCTTCGGTTTCGGATAGCACATCTTGTCCGCGCAGGCAGAGGATATCGAACTTGTCGAAGAAGCGCTTACTGCTTCGCTTGTCCCACTGGATAATCTGCACCCCGTCTGCACCCGATTGCATGAGCGGCACGGTGTCAGCGATCGGGTCGGCCGAGATCACTACACCTGACGAATGCGCTCCCATATGGCGTGGAATATCCGTCATGCGCTCAGCGAGCCTGAACACCCAGCGGAAGCGATCACGGGCGATGTTGCTATCCCGCAGTTCCGGTCGGGCATCCATTGCCGCTTCCAGGTGCTTGGCCGAGACGCCGCCATGGATGCGCTTGGCTAAGTAGGCCACTGACTCAGGTGGCAGTTCCATCACCTTGCCAATCTCGCGCACAATGCCGCGTGTGCGGAATGTGCCGATGGCGGAGACGGTAGCGACGTGGGCACTGCCGTACTTCTGCACAAGGTACTGGCGCACGTCCTCGCGCCGCGCCGCTTCAAAGTCAATATCGATATCCGGGCGCTTACTGCCGTCCGCTGGGAGAAAGCGATCAAAGTGGAGCCCGTGTTCAAAGGCATTGATCCGTGAGAATCCGAGGTAGTAGGCCGTGACCGAATCCACCACCGAGCCCCGGGCAGAGAAGTGAATCCCCAGCTCACGAGCTTTGGCACACATATCCGCCGCCAAGAGGAAGTGTCCGGCGAATCCCAGGTCTATGATGCGTTTGAGTTCCCGCTCTATGCGCCGTCGTAATCGTGTGTCGTGGTGCCCCAGCCGATCGGTGGCGGCGTGAACGAGCCCGGTGAGGGTTGCCGCTTCATCATCGGCAATCTTCGGAAGCTTGGTGCGTTCTGGCAGTACCCGCTTCTCGCACCGATCAAAGAGGATGTTTGTCTGCTCGACGAGCCGCCGCTCATCAGCGTAGAGCGTTGCCATCTCTTCCGCCGACTTGAGGAACCGTTCAGCGTTCAGTGCCCGCGCCGGGATGATCCTGCCTTGGGGCTGATCTTCGTGGCGTCTCGGTTTTCGCTCATCAACCCCGTCGATGGTGGCGAGGTTATGGATTGCCGCCAGCATGTCCTGAACCGGAAAGTGCGCTCGCTTGGCGTGAGTGATGAGCCCTCCCGCAACGGGGGTGAGCTTCAAGTGGTCGGCAAGCTCCAAGAGGAGCCGGTTCACCCGGGCTTCCTTTGGAAGATAGCTCCGTTCCACTTCCACGAGGACATTCTCTGTGCCGTAGAGGGTTATGAGGCAGAGGAGGTGCTCATGTGCGGCCGAGAGGTTATTCCGGGCAAGGTGGTAGTTCAGGAGTGAGGTAGAGCCACCCGTGAGGCAGAGAAGGTCGCATGCATGGGTGCGTAACCGTTCCCAGGTGGCAAGTGGAAAGAGCCGGGGTTCATGCACATGGCATTCGGTGATGAGGCGCGAGAGGCTCGTGTACCCGGCTTGGGTCTTTGCCACGAGCACAATCTCTCCCCCTTCAGGAAGTTCAATGGTGGAGCCGATGAACGGCTGAATCCCTACCTGCTCGGCAACCTGGACAAACTCCACTGCACCCGTGAGTGCAAAGGGATCAGCCAGGAGCACGCCCGACAGCCCGGAGGCGGCGGCCAGCGCGGGAATCTCTTCCGCGAGCATTGAGCTTCGTCCAAAGGCATAGCCGCTTAAGGCGTGCAGGCCAACGTAGGGAATGCCTACCTTCGGGGTGCGAGCACGGGGCAGACGCGGTGCCTGTACCAAACCGCAGGCGCGGGCTACCTTCTCATCCCGCACCTTATGAACGCGCAGGTCAAGGTCGACGGTGTGATCTTCGGTGTACACCCGCTCACCCCTAGCATCACACAGCTCTTTCCCCAAGGGATCAATGACGCGTTCAGTTGTGCGCCGAATCCCTTGGTCGTCGGTATAAACGTGCGTCTCACAGTATCCCTCCCCATTCCACCAGGCGCGTGACTCTCGGTAGCGGTCAAGGGTGACCAAGACTCTTCTCCCACCGTCTCAAAAACTGCACATGGCGCGGGGTAGTGATATCGGTTCCTCGCACCACCGCTCCTTCGCCGAACACGCGTTGCACCCGGGAGATGGCAAGTTCACTGGCATTGTCATCAACTGATCCTTCCCCAAGGTTCGAGAGATTGCCTTGTACCATCCGCTGTTTCTTTATTTCTGGAAGTCGGATAATGACGCGCGAGACGGTGCGAAGCTCCGCCCCTTTGAGTAAGGTGACGAGTGCCGCATGGACACTCATGCGTGTATGGAGCGGTTTCACGAAGGTGCGTGAGAGGTTGCGGTTTGTGCCCTCAGCATCGGTAATTTCGACCTCCAGCGCAAAGCCCACGGCATCGAGCTTGGAAAGCTTGAGCGCAATACGTTTGGCAAGCTCACTCAGGGCGTTACCGAAGGTTTCCAGGCATTCGACGGCTGGTTCAAATTGCTTTGCGATCATGATTCCCCTTTCGGGATAGAGCGGCTGTACTGGTTCAAACATTCCACCCCTCACAGCATCAAAGATGGCCTGGGCTTCGCTCCCGAATTGGCGCTTCAGCGTAGCAAGCCTCACCTTGCGGACATCCTGAGTATCGCTGTAGCCCAAGAACTGTAGCCGCTCCCGTGCTTGAGGGCTCACGGGAGTAAGGCAATCCACGGGAAGTGGCGCTAAGAAGGCCTCAGGGTCGCGCACGGACAGCCCTTTGTTCGGGATGTGAGTGGCAAGCTCTGCAATCCACTTGGTGCGTCCAGCTCCAAGGTGCACGTCAACATCGCTCTTGAGCAGGAAGTCAGAGGTGAGCGAGACAAAGATGCTCTCAGGATCGGGGTGCGCAGAGAGGTCAATGAAGGCTTTATGTTGATCGACTGGCTCTATGACATCCGAATACGGCGTTAGCAGATCAAGCCAGCCGTTGGACGCTTCGCGGTATGGGTCAGCTTCCCACTCCATGAATGTGGTGCCTTCGAGGATCGCTCGCGCCTGTTTTTCAGGCATTCCCTCACGCACCCCGCGTGTTCGGGACAGCTCGTCTGCATCGAGTACCGTCCCCTTCCGAGTGACCACAAGCGAGCTGAACTTTAGTTCAGGATTTGTTCGGATCAGACAGCCCACAAAAAAACGCTCAAGGCGCAGACATGCGAAGAAGTGCATATATATCTACTATTATTGGCACAGAATTCAGGCACCGAAAGGGAAAATTGCGGAAGCCTCAAAAAATGGTGTTGGAACTGGTCACAAGGGTTACGCTGGAAACTTATGGGAAGTCTTGAGGCCTAGCATTGACTGCTCGGCGCTCATCGAGCTTGTAGACTTGCATGTAGACGGGGGGCTACCATCACAACAAAACCAACCATTGACGAAATCATCTCTCTGTATGAGGGCAATGATCCAGAAATAGCAATCAGAGCGGCAATGCTCGCACAGGATTTGGAAAACAAGCTTGCCCTCATTAACTTCACGTGCGGATCAATCTTCATTGAATGCGGAAAGACGCTCTTCGATCGTCCCGCAATCGAGCGTGGGGTCTCCATTTTTGAAGCATTCGTGGGCGATTCAGATTCTCCCGCCGAAATGATAAACCAAGCCCGTTACAACTTGGCAAATGGATATGGGGGGCTAGCCCTCTGGCATGAGAAAGCTCAGGATTCAGAAGCTCGGTTGAAGGCATGGTTGCAACAGCGCAGTGAACTCCAGCAAATCTTACTGAGCCATCCTGAAGATATTCCCGATTCTATGTTGCCCCAGATACTCACGAACTATGCCGCCACGTTGAGCGAGTTGGGGCGAACTTCGGAGGCGTTGGATTACTTGTTCAAAGTACTTGAGCTTTGCCCCACTCATCCGGTGGCGCTGGGTACAGCTGGGGAGGCGCTCTTTCGTTTGCTCAACATTCAGCCAGTTCACAATACGAGACTCATGATTCGCTCATGGGAACTGCTCACAGCGGCACTGTCCGATCCACAGGCGTTACAGCGGATGGGTGATGGCAGGGCGCAACAGAGTTTCAAGAGATCCCTTGAAGTTGTAGAGAGAGCGATTGCCAGCGTTTATTCCGGTCAACTCCCCGATATGCCCCGGCTAATTGCAGAGGCAGAATCTGCCCATGGAGATTGGCAAGCACCATCCGAACAACAGTATTGGAGTGGAAAGCACCTTCTCCTCACGCTCAACCCCTACCCGCAATGGTGTCCGCACACCGTCGTTGATGACATCTTCTTTGATGGGATCGCCACCACTGCAGATGAGAATGGCGAGCAACGCTTCCAAGCGCTTGCACACACCATGAACCAGATCAAGGAAGATTACGCTGTTGCACGATATGAGCTGTATCTAAGCCAAAACGGCGACAGGTTGGAGCCCATCAGCAAACTCACGTATTTTGCGGACACTGGCGACTATGCTGACTTTGGCTTATCTGCTGGATTGCTCAAGTCTTCCATGCGTCGTTCCATCGACATCTTAGACAAGGTCGCCAACTTTCTGAACCGCTACCTTGAATTAGACATACCGGACAGACATGTGAGTTTTGCTTCCATCTGGTATGAGAAGGGACGCATGAAAGGACAGCCCAACGCAAAACTGCAACCCATCATCGATTCTATGGGTTGGATGCGTGGCATCAAGGATGTGGCTGAGACACTCAACGTTTTCCCTGCACCATCCAAAGACATTCGCAACAAAGCAACTCACGATTTTGTCCTGATTGAGAACTTAACTCGACCCAAGGTTATGCTTAATGGCAGACCGATCGAAGCAGACGCCTATGAGCTTGCGGAGCAGTTTCTCCGCATGGCCAAGGGGGTCATCGTGAATACCATTGCGGTTGTTCAAAGGACAGAAGGGATGCGGGAGGAGGATTCTCAGGGAGTGATAGTTTCACGCCAATTTCGCTACACCAAAGGTATCTCGGATCAGTTGAATAGTAGCGATACATAGTTCCACCTGGCGCAAGAATTCGTTTAACTCTAAACGATATTTGCGAGAAACCTGTCATAAATGCCGTGGTGCAATTCTGCCAAAAAGTTGAGGAATATAACTTTTGATCCTTATGGATTCTCCGCAATTTGAGGAATCGTGCCCATTTGAGAGCCTCTCTATCGGTAGATTTTCACAAATTCTTTCTACTTATTTAATGAAAATGCGATAAAAATCGCAACCCGGCGTACCGATTCGTTATATGATGTTGCATGCCTGCCAGCCATGCAACATCGGCAGTAAGCCGTGGCCTCGCGTTGTCTCTTTGTTTTGTCATTTCCTTAAACAGCAGTGCACTGGGTATTTGCGCAATTGGTTCAACCCTTGTTGAGCAGATTCAGAACTATCTCCGACAGCCTGGAGCCGTAACGGATCGCCCTACCAAGGTATTTCTGGGAACCAAGCCCGGGAAAGACCCTATCTACCGTGCCGGTCTCTGGACGCCACGCACGTTAGCTGTTCTCAAAGCCTTCCGTGCAGAGCAAGCCGGGTATGGCAATTGGCTCACCTCCTTAGAACCCGCTTTAGGCGGGTTTTTCTTTCAAGGGGTTGGTGGCGGTGGTGGAGGCCAAGAAGGTGGTGGCGAAGGCGGCGGTCAAGGAGGCGGCTCCGGTGGTGTTGGCGGTGGTGAAGGGGGAGGAACCACCGGTGGCGGAGGTGGTGTTGGTATTGGAAGCTCAGGTGCGGGTGAAGGAGCCTCAACGGGAACAGGGCGAACCTCCGGCGGCATGGGAGCCTCCGTCAATACCCATACGGGCAACCGCTATACGCCGATGCCCATCGTTGGCTGGGATTCGGTCGGACAAACTGGTATCAGCTTAGTGCTTTCTCATAGTTCGCTTGGCGATGATTGGAATGGTGTTTTTGGAACCGCTTGGACGCACTCATATGAGTGGAAGATCGACTATGCCGCCAGTACCGCCATCGTCCATACCGGCGATGGAAGCGACGTTCCCTTTACGGAAACATCGGGGGTGTTTTCTGCCCCTCCCGGGGTAACGGATTCGCTGACCCATAACGGAGGAGGCACCTGGACGCTTACAACGAAGCACGGGAAGAAGTACGGCTTCAATGCAAGTGGCTATTTGACGAGCATCCAGGATCGCAACGGCAACACCGTCACCGTCACGCTCAATGGCTCCAATAAGGTGACAGCGGTGACCGATCCGGGTGGCAAGAGCCTGGAATTCACCTACGACGGAAGCGGCCGGGTTGCCACCGTGACTGATCCCTTAGACCGAGAGTGGAGCTTTGCGTACACGAGCGGCAACCTCACCGGCATTACCTATCCCGAGATCAATAGCGCGACTCCCACCCGTACGTTGGGCTACGATAGCGACCATAACATCACATCCGAGCAAGATCTCCGGGGCAATACCTGGACGATGAACTACGATGGCACGGATCGCTTGACTTGGTGGAAGAACCCGCTCAATCAACAGACGAGCTATACCTACAACTCCACCAACACGGTGATCACCCTACCCGGGAGCCAGACGATCACCCACAACTATTCAAGTGGGCTTCTGGCGTCTGAGGTTGATCCCTCAAGCTACAGCGAGGCGTTCACCTATGATAGTAGCAAGCGGGTGCTCACCCGCACGGACAAGCGCGGCAAGGTGTGGACATACACCTATGACAGCAAGGGCAATGTCTTAACCGCCAAAGACCCCCTGAACCACACGACGACCATTACCTACAACGCTACCTATAGCTTTCCGCTCACCGTGACCGATCCGCTGAGTCACGCGATGACGATGACCTATGACGCCCAGGGCAACGTCCTCACGATCACCGACGCCTTAAGCCGGACGTTCATGACGCGCACCTACGATGCGTATGGGCAGGCGGTGAGCACCGAGGATGCATTGAGCAACGAGACCACGGTCGAATATGACGCCCAGGGCAACATCACCAGCATCACGGATCCTGATCTCAATGAGACGGTGTATACCTACAACGGCCTCAACCGCCTGGTTACAACCACCGATCCCCTCACCAACGTGACCACCCTCACCTACGACGAGTGGTTGCGGGTGATCGAGACGGAGTTTCCCGACACCAAAACGATTAGCGCTACCTATGATCTTGAGCACAACATGGTCTCCCGCACCGACGAGCGCGGGAAGACCGTGAACCTTACGTACGACTCGGCGATGCGGCTCACGGGCTTCACCAACGCCGTGGGTGACGCGGAAACGTACGCATACAATAGCAACGGTTGGCTTACCACCGTCACCAATGGGAGAAGCTACACCCGCACCTACACCTACAACACACGCGGCGATATCGCAACGCTTACGATGCCCGATTCATCGGTGGAGAGTTGGTCATACAACGCCAACGGCGAGACGAGCGCTTTTACAAACCCTCTAAGCCAAACGATCAACTACACCATTGATGACGCTGGTCGAATCACCGCCATCGACTACCCGACCGGCACGGACACGAGCTTTACGTACGATAACGCCGATAGGCGCACTCAAATGGTTGACGCCAGTGGCACAACCTCGTGGACGTACAACAACGCCGACGAACTCACTGCCCTCTCGACACCGCAGGGCAACCTCAGCTACACCTACGACAACAACGGCAATCGCCTCACGATGGTCGATGGATCGCTCACTACCTCCTACACCTACGATGTGCTGGGGAGGGTGATCGAGGTTGAAAACGGATACGGCGAGTCGACGACCTATCAGTACGACGACCTCAGCCGGATCACCCGGCGCACCCTCCATAGCGGCCAGTACGAGGCAATCACCTACGACTCTCGTTCCCGTACCACTGCTGTTGCCCTCAAGAACTCATCAAACAGCACGCTCCAGAGCCAAGGCTATACCTTTGATGACGCAGGCAACGTTCTGACGCATACCAAGGATGGCGTCACCACAACCTACACCTACGACGACGCCAACCAAATCTTGTCCGAGTCGAGGTCTGGCTACTCCTGTTCCTACACCTGGGATGACAATGGCAACCGCTCCACCAGGACACTCAACGGCACAACCGAAACATATGCCTACGATTCCGCTGATAAGCTCACGAGCATTTCAGTGGGTGGCTCAACGGTGAAGAGCTTTGGCTACGATGCGGCAGGACGCACCACCTCGATTACGTATAGTGGCGTGGCAACGAACATCGCCTACGACTACGAAGACCGTATCACGAGCATTTCGCGCAGTGGCGTCACTACGAACACCTTCGGCTACAACGGCCTGGATACCCGTGTTTCCAAGGTTGATTCTACGGGGACAGCGACCTACAAGCGCGACGGCGCAGATGTCTTGGCACCGGTGCTTGGTGACGGTGCGGCGGTGTATACCCCTGGAATCTCCGAGCGGCGCAGTAGCACCACCCGCTATATCCATTCGGGGATTAAGAACGTTGAGGTTGAATCCAACACCTCGCAGACGATATCGGCGAGCCGCCAATACGACGCCTTTGGCACCATCACGAGCTCCAGCGGAACTTGGTACGGCGCGTTCGGGTATGGGGGTGAATTTGGCTACCAAGAGGACGGCGATTATGGCGTCAGACTCCTGGGACACCGGTATTATTGCCCGGATATCGGGCGATTTTTGACCCGAGATCCACTCCGAGACGGGAGGAATTGGTACACCTACGCCGAAAATAATCCTGTTCGCCTTGCCGACCCATCAGGTTTGTCCGTGGTGGGAGAGAAAGCGAACAAGCTGGCTATCGGATTGGTTGGGGACAGTCCAAAAGACTGCGGCAAGTTTGTCCGCATGTGCTTCCCTGGTCGAAAGATGCCTCCCGGGGTAGTTGACACATGGGACGAGTGGTTCAAGAAGCGACCCAACGAGTGGTCTCAGGTATCGAACGCCATCGGCACGGTGCTCCAACCGGGCGACATCATCCAAATCGGTAAAGGCAACAAGGCCAACGGGCACGTAATTATTGTGACGACCGAAGGGTTCATGGACGCGAGCCTGAACAAACACAAGGCGGCGTTCAGAAGCAACCCTTGGGGGAACCCGTTAGAGGCAGTAATTGCCGATGATTGGAAAGCAAGGGGCGGTAGTGTTACAATATGGAGACCGAAAGACCCCAAAGAGCGGCCAGCTGGGGGAGGTAATTGACATGAATAGCTTGGTATGTCTAGCCACGATGATGTGGCTACCGGTACAAGCGAGTTCAGTGGAGGTTGCGACTGATAAGATCATCGCCTTCACGTACTACGCGAAGGTGAAGGATCAGGGTATACCCACCAAAGTCGTTTCCGCCGTCGCCACTCGCGCCGGCAAAACCATCGCCTCACTCAGGGGCTACCGTGTCCAGTACTGGTCACACGACCGCGACTGTGTTGTATTGTCGAAGGACAAAGCACTCTACGACTGGTTCCCCGGTCAGAAGCTCATGAAGCTTGTTGACCTCGATCAGAAGCCGGAGAGCGCGGCTGAGACTGAGGACGGCACCATGCTCGCGGTGCAGAACGCATCGACCGTGAAGCTATTCCATTTGGGTCACAACGGCTTATCTCAGACCATCAAGTTACGTGACCTTCCCGAGCTTAAGAAGAGTGCCAACTTAAACGCCAGCATCTATCTGTGGGGCATGGCGTGGTCACCCGAAGGTGATCGATTAGCGATTACACTACCCACCAAGAAGTACATCAGCGAAGAGCATCCAGCGGCAGGAACGTATATTCTGAACATTGGCGATCATAGCGTGAAGTATGTTGGCCTGGGTGGAATTGTCGCGTGGCTCGATGACAATCGTCTGCTCGTGAAGCAGGAATCCGTACAGATGGAGAAATTCTCAGCTGTTCTGTACGACCAGCAAGGCAAACTTTTGGCGCAAACCAAAGATGTGGTCGATATTGGCTGGAATGGGAAAGGTTTTTATGCCTTTCGCTCGGCAAACGGCAGAAATATCGTGCAAACGTACACGAGTGCCCTCAAAGCGTCGAGTACGATTCCTTTTCAACATGAGCTGTCTCCCGGCATATTCACCCAACTGAACGGGTTAGCTATTGCCAGACGTACGCCGTAAATTGAGACCTCATTAACCGCTCTGTGACCCCTACTTTGGAGGGGTCTTTCCTTTGGCCTTAGGCCTGCCATTGCGTGCTGGGGTGATTCCTGGATTTCTGCGGGCAAACAGCTGATCTGTGCGAAACTCGAGTATCTCTCTCAATGATTTCTCTTCAAAGATCAGAGCTTCAATGTCGGATCGATCAAGCAGGACGATAACAGCCTGCCCCAGCATGTCAAGCGACTTCGTGATTGCAGGTTGAGTGAATCCATTAGCCGAGACAACAATTCCTCGTGCGCCATGACGACGATTCAGGCGTGAGAACAGGGATTCAATCGGTAAGCAGTTGGTCGGCTCCTTCTCCCACTTGCAACTAATCAGCCAAAATTCCTGTCCCCAGGCTATGAGAGCATCGTTCTCTTCAAGTGGATTGCGCACACGCAACTGAACGCGAGCGCCATCAAGCTCGCCAAGCGCGGCCACGATATCTTCGAGTTTGTGACCTCTCTCGCTATCTGTGTAGACCCCGGAAATGCAGTCAAGCCAAAGGGTCTTGATAGAGGTAAGTAGCTCGTGTCGCTTCAGATAGGCTTCTCCCGCCTGCGTTATTCGGGAACGCCGGAGGGGGTCTCTTTCAACGAGCCGCTCTAACTCCAAATCGCTAGCTTGCTTCCCGACAACCCTGCGTTGAAAGGTTACCGGGGCATCGCCAGCCATCCTGAGAATCACGGACGGATCGAGTGTAACGTAGCCTTGGGGAGAGGCATTGCAGGCTTCCAAGATCGCGCGCCGAATTCGCTCAACATACTCATAGTAGCTTTGAGGTGTGATGCTTCTGTCCCTGGCAATTGTTTCCCCAGCTTGTGTTAGAGAGTACACATGGTTGGCGTATCGCGAAAGGAGGCCTTGCCCAGAGAGCCGCTCAGCAACTGCACAGACAGCATCCCAGCTCAGCTCTTGCCTTTGACACCACTCCTCACAGCTAAAAGTAAGCAACCCAACCTCATGTCCGTGAACCCACAGGGCACACATGAGCCGTTGCTCTATCTCCAATTCGTCCATCAATATCCTTGCTACAGCCGGAATGGGCTGTAGCATAAGCATATCTTGTCCTACTCTGCGGTCAGGGCGGGGTACTCCAACTTTTGCCGACTCTCAAACTCATCGAGTTCCTTGAGAGCAATCCGCAGTTCAGACTGCGAAGCTTTTGCCATCGAAGAGAGCTTGGGAATAAGCTCACGCTCTTTGCTCTGCCCAGCAGACGCGGCAAGCCAAAAGATAAACACGAGCGGAAGGACAGCGATGAGCAGGATTGTCAGGATCAACCCCAAGACGAAGTGGGATTCAAACGCCTCCCCAAGCTTGCCCCCCGCACCCTCAATTGGGTTTCGTTGCTTCGCCAAATCCTTTTCATGCCATTGAAGTCGGACGACGACCTTGCCGCAGTATTCGAGGGAATCCTTGAGATACTGCTTGACTTCAATCGCATACCTATCCACCTCATCCTCATAGGTAGCGAGGGACAGTCGGTGGGTTGGCATCGCAATCTCGAAATAGGGCGGGGTCACGTGCGGCCAATTTGAAGCCAGTGGGGCTACCGCATCGGCAAGGGTGTGAATCACGCTCTGCGCCTTCTGTGCGGCCTGTTTGCATCCCAATGCCCGGTTCTCGATAGTATCGACTGCCCGGTCATAGATTGCTTGGAGATCCATGTCGCCTTCAAGGAAATCTGACTCGCACCACATCAGGTCGCCAAAGAGGGTGAAGAGCTCGATGGCACGCTCCAGTGATTGGGTCGCCAGGTCAGTGAACTCGAGCCTGGCGCAGTACCGGGCGTACTCATACGCCGCGCGATAGTCGTTGAAGAGATCGTGGGTTTCGACTTCCCTGAAGGCATCGTAGGCTTCTTGATACTTGCCCATATGATACAGGCAGTTCGCGTAGAAGCGAATGGCGATGAGACGGAACTCGGGATCACTCTTGGCAAGTCTCCGGCTTTGAAAGAAGGCTTCTTCAGCTTGCTCGCAGGAGCCAACTTCATACTGCAAGAGCCAGCCATAGTTAAACCAGGCCAGGTAATCGAGTTTCCCTACCGGGTCAGCAATCACGAGTTCAATGAGGCTGATCGCATCACTGCGATACTCGTCCCGGTCGCGTCCCTCACAGGTCAGCATCTCCTGAATAGAACGCTCCGCGTTCTCGCGCAATTCACGGGTTCGCGTTTCCAGTGGCGAGGCGAGGATTTCATTGATCGACTCGAGAAGCGCGATTTGCTTTCTAATGCCCTCAGAGATGTTCCCCAGGAGGCGCTCACACCTCTTAAAGCCGTCTGCGGTTACCTCCCGGAGCTTCACAACGCCCCTCTCTAGATTCCCCATGTGCCGCTCGTTTGAGGACGCGGTTTTGAGCATGGTTTCGGAGTTGGCCTGGATTGCTTCGATCATTTGGATACTGCTCTGGTGTTGCTTCTCCGAGGTTTCGCAGGTCTTCATTATCTGATACTCAAGGTCGATCTGCCTGAGTTCAGGGTCGCGCAAGTGGGTATGTGAACGATACGTGAGAGGTGCCTCCATGTACGGAGTCTACCAACGGCAATCTAAGCCTTAATGTCCTCTTGCCTGCCTCTCGCCACCCAAAGGTCTGCGTAATTACGATTTCTTTAATGTAGATGAGCGGTTCCTAAAATTTCAGCAAGAAATTAGTTGATCACCAAAAGAATTATCGCGCCAGGAGTACAGGTCATTCTGATGAATGTGACGGGCGCTTGTGAAGTGAAACGAGCACTATGCGCACGAAAAACCTCCGCATGAGCGGAGGCTACGAATGACGAGCCGCTTGGGAGAGCGTCGGGGTAAGCCCGTCAGCGGGTGAATTGAGCCCTGGCCAAAGACCAAGCGCAAGCATCGCCACTAGCCGATCCACCGTAGGGTTGTGATGCGCGTAGGTCGGGAGCTTCTCAGGAGCCCGAAGGGAGACCGCGAGGTCAGTCTTGGCATCCCACTGGAATCGCCAGAGTCGAGCGGCGCGGAAGGGCTCTTGGTTGAGCTCCTTGCCGAGGTGGTACTGGAAGCCGCCGGAAAACACTACGATTCGAGGCGAGCCCCAGCGGATCGGCACAATAGCGGCGCGTTGATGCGCCGGGTTGTGCACGCCCGTCACGAGCACTTTGCCTTCCAATATCAGCCGTTCCGCGTCCTTCTCAACTTCCTCCAGTTCAACCCGGGAGTGCCCCGGGCGTCCGCAAGCATTCGGGACGTGCGCAAGCTTGGCGTGCAGGAGCCGAACGTTGCCATAGAGCCAGAGCTTGCCAGGTTCGTAGTAGCCGGGTTCCACCTCATAGGGCATCGACCGCCGAGGCGGCGGCTCACGAGTGCTTTGTAGTGCCAAATAGCATCACCTCCAAGTGATTGGGCGCACCCTCCTGGTGCGCCCAGGCTCATAGTCTCGAAAGCTTGAGGCGGGCGCAAATTGCACGCCATCGATGGCGCTGGAGTTGTCGGCTTCTCAGGGAGTCGGCATGGTAGGGGCAAGGAGGGAATTGTATGGCCTACTGCTACCGATGCGGCAGACGTATCACCCGGGACGACGAGCGATTGCGGCGCAACGTCCCAACGGGCAACTGGATTCGCACTCGGGCGCTTCAGCGTGGCGGCAAGGTGGCGCAAGCCCACTACGGCATGCGGGTGGTCTGTGGACGGTGCGCTCACCTCATTGATATCGCCGCCATGAAGAAAGATGTGAGCTGGTTCCTGCGCCTGGGGTTGGCCTTGGCCGTGCTCTTTCTCGTGATCCTCTTTCGCTTGTGGGAGTGATGCGCCTTATATGGCACGGGCTTTGTGCGCTCTTCTCACCCTCTCCTACCGTGAAGCTGTTCCCCTTGACCGTTATGGGGACGGAGACCAGTTATGAAACCATTCTGTAGCTTTACAACCGTGCAGGAGCGCGTCCACAACACTGCCCAATCCGCCTGGGATGCCTATGTGTCCCCCAGTGACCTTTCTATGGTACGTGGCCAGCTTTTGATGCGTGAATCGAGCACCGTCGAGCGCACCCTCTACCCGTCCGACTGGGCGTGGGGACAGCTCTGTACCAAACTCGGGATTCCCACCGGGTATTTTCGGCGATGCCCCGATCACCTTCAGGACGCTCAGTTCGAGCACTGGATAGAGCATCTTAAGGCCACCAGACGCGAGGATATGGAGCTCTTGCTTCGTGGGAATGGTTCGACTCTGCGCGGCTTCCTCAGTTCGCGCTACGCATTCTTGGACAACCGCGCCCTGGTGGAGGCGGTGGAGCCCTTGATGGAGGAAGGGCTTGAGGTGGCGTGGTTTGAACAGACCGATGTGAGCTTTCATTTGCGCTTAGTGAATCCCGCGATGAGCAAGTACGTCGGTGAGGATCAGTTCTTCGCGGGGCTTCACATCGCCAACAGCGAAGTGGGGATGCGCTCGCTCACCGTCGATGCGCTGGCGTATCGCCTGGTCTGCACTAATGGCCTCATTCGCCTGGTGCGAGACCGGAGCCTCTACTCCCGCCGCCACATCGGGCACGTGCCGGCGAACTTCACCGAGACCATCCGCAATTCGGCTGAGGAAGCGATGCAGGCGAGCCAGCGAATGGTGGCGGAGATCAACGCCTCGCGTGAGTGGCTCATCGAGAAGCCTACTGAGACACTGCCACCGCTCATGGCGAACTGGCAGGTGTCTGGCGAGGTGCAACAATCGATCATTGACCAAATCGTAGAGGTCGCGGCCTTGGGTGAAACGCCAACGGGCTATATGCTGATCAATGCGGTCACCAACACCGCCAAAGCACAAAACCCAGACGAACGATTCCGACTGGAGTCGCTCGCTGGCAACCTGCTTGAAAGAGCAGCAACGCTGCTCTGAAAGCACATCAAAACGAGAAGTCTCACGGCTTCTCGTTTTTACGTGTGTCCGTGCCTATCACAATGCCTATCCCACGGTTGCAACACGCCCTGAACCTACCCGTGAACCTGATTCATTCCTAACTGTTAGGAGAACTCCCTCCGATCTTGCGAGGGTCATGAAAGTCGTGCCAACGCCTGTTCAAGCTCAAGGGCGCGAGCTTTGTAATGGAGGAGGCTATGCTCTTCGGTGAGATCGTGCAGAGTGCTGAGCGAGCGCGTAGCGCGAGGGAGGTCGCGATCTTGCAGGTAGAGGCGAATCTCTTGCACGAGGAACCGTGCTTGATCATTCGGGGATTTCTGAGGCAGCGCCTTGGCGGCCGCCGTGAGCGCATCCCAAGCCAGATCAGTTTCGCCGAGCGCCGCCTGGAGCTTCGCTTCGGTGGTTTTCCCTAAGCTCACGCCTACCGCCTCACTTAATGAAGCGTTCATCTTTTGAAGCTCCGCTAGCCGGCTCTGCACAAACGCTTCATCTCCCTTGCCAGCCATAAGGAGGTTAAAGGCAAGGGTTCCCGAATCGCGGGTGAGCGATTGCTCTAAATGAAAGTGGGCAGTACGATCCTTCTCGCTTTCGGGTCGCCAAAGTGCCAAGTACTGCCGCAGTGGCTTGTGAGTGGCATAGAGCTCATCGGAGGTTCCTCTGAGAAGCTCTTGCTTGGCAAGCCCCTGAAGCCACAAGGCATGCGCCACGCCAAAGGGATACTGCGCTTCCCGGCATCGTGCCTCAAGCTCACCTGCAAGCCGCAAACCCTGCCCGCGCCGCCCCAGCGCAAAGCAGAGTTCGCACACCACCCGTCCCACGGCAAACACGAGGTCGATCCGATCCGGCATGGAGCGGACACCTGTCCAAAGTCGAATGGCCTCGCGGTACATCGCCACGATTGATCCCATCGATGCGGTGTGGGGTGCGCCCTCTACAAATGGGGCAATGCCTTCCTCCGTGAGTTCCGCCTTAGTCGGCAATTCCGCAGGAGCGGGGGCAAAGGTGCTTCGCCACGCTTCATAAAGCTCATCGCGCATGACCGAGGAGCGAACCGCGTCCATGAGTGACCTCACCGTTGGATAGGTCACACTCGCGGCCGCGCCGCTTACAAGCTGATTCACCCAAGCCGCACTCTTGCCCAGTGCCTGGGCGAACGCCTCTTGCGAGCCAAACTCGGCGTCAATGATCCGGCGCAACACCACGCCAAATGGTTCTCCCCTCAAACCCACACCTCCCCGTGCGTGAGTTTAGTTTTTACTTAAGAATCATGTCAAAGCTCAAGGGCTACACACCGGCGCAATTACGATTCCCTGACAAGGAATCACCATGCACACGATTAGCACCATCATTGAGCGCCTTATCTGTACCGGGATTGCCCTGGCGCAATCCCGCAGAAACGCTACTCCAGAGCCGTCTGGCACTGTCGATCCCACTGCCGTTACGCTCGGGCATTCCATTACGGAGCTTGGAGGCGAGTCTGCACGCGAGGTGGTGCTCACCCAAGCCGATCGAGGGCGACACGTTCATATCTTGGGTGCGACGGGGGTTGGCAAATCGAATGTTCTGCTTCGGCTTGTGGATAGTGACCTCGCTAACGGTCGGTCGGTGTGCATCATCGATCTTCGCGGAGACCTGTTGGAGCGGGTGTACCGGCGGCTTGCCGCCATCGAAGACTTCGACCCGACGCGCCTCCTTATTTTCGATCTTCGCGAGCGGGTACACACCGTGGGGTTCAATCCCTTAGCCGGGAGTGGCGAGCCGCATGCGAGAGCCTTCCACCTGCTTTCGATCATTCAGGAACAGGCCGAGGGGTGGGGTGTACAGCTGGAGGAAACCCTGCGCAATGCCTTGCTTGTGCTGGCGCACCATAGCCTCACACTTGCCGAACTTGAGCCGCTCCTGATGAACGCGGAGTTTCGCGCAAGCCAGGTGGCCTCTGTTGAGGATGGGCAGATACGCGCCTTCTTTGACCGCTTCGACGCCCTCTCTCCTGAACGGCAGGTGAGTTTTTGCTTGCCTGTCCTCAATAAGATCACGCCCTTCTTAGCGATCCCCACCGTGCGGGCAATGCTTGGCTCCAAACGCCCGATCAACCTGGCACGGCACTTGGACAAACCAGGCTCCATCACACTCATTTCCTTGGCGGTGGATCAGCTCCATAGCGCGGCCTACCTTATGGGTGGCATGTTCATCTCTGCGATCCAAAGCGCCATGCTCGGGCGCATCGACACCCCCGAGGGGGCGCGAAACGGCGTGAGCTTCTATGTGGACGAGTTTGAGAACTTGGCCGGGAGTCAGTTTGAGCAGATCATCGCCGAGGGGCGGCGGTTCGGCGTGTCGCTTACGCTGTCGCACCAGAACCTCCATCAGCTCCCCAATGGGCTCAAGCAATGCATCCGCAACAACGTCCATACGAGCTTCTTCTTTCAAACGGGCTTCACGGACGCCTCTGAGGTGTGCAAGGAGCTGTCCTTGGGTATGTCCCGGGATGAAGCCTGCACCGCGCTCATGAACCTGGCTGTAGGCGAGGCATTTGTGGTGCGACGCGGAGAAACGAGCGAACGGGTGCAGACGCTTCTTAGCAAAGACCCCAAGGTGACACCCCAAGCCATTGAAGGGCTGAAGAAGGCTTCCTTTGAGTGCTTTGCCCAGAGCCAAGCGCCGCAAACAAACCCAGAACAGCCGGTAACGAACTCGCTGGAGATTCGTGAAGAGAATCCCCCCAAGCGCAGAAGGAGCAAACGTGAACACGCCTAACCGCCTCATTCTCACCAAGCGGGATCGTGAGCTTCTCACGGAGCTCTTTTGGAATCGCGCCATGACTCGAAATCACCTCTTACGACTTGGATTTTTTCCGAGTGTGAGCCGGTGCAATACGCGGCTTCGCCAGCTGATCGCGCATGGCTTGGTGAGGTCGCACGAATCTTTGCTCTATGCGCACGGTTCAAACCGCGTATTTGGTATTGGGACAGGGGCAACTTCGCTCGTGAGCGAAGCCTGCGAGGCGGCACTCAACGAGGTGCGACGGGTGGCGAGCGATGCCCTATCTCCCTTGAGCCTGGAGCACACCTTGCGGCTCGTGGATCTCAAGGTAGCGTTCTTGACGACCGGCGAATACGCCGGAATAAATGTAGAGACCTGGCTGGCTGAAGCACAATGCCGCCACCAGTATTCGGTACGCCAGCGAGACGGTTCGTGGCGTGAGCACATCTTGAAGCCGGACGCTTTAGGATTCCTTCATGTTTCCGGGCGAGAACACGGCTTGTTTCTTGAGCTTGACCTCGGGAACGTCTCGCAAGAGAAGTTTGCCGCCAAGATTGCCTCGTACGAGCGATACGCCGAGCATGGGATGTTCGAGCGCACGTATGAGCTTCCGTCGTTCCAAGTGCTCACTCTTACGACCTCGGAAACCCGCTTAAGGAACCTGATGGCGCTCGTGAAGTCAGGAAGCCCGGTGCGATTCCGCTTCACCACGCATGAGGAAGCGCGGAAGGCGACCCTGTTTGGAGCAATGTGGCGCGAGCCCAATATTCCCGAGCCTCAGCCACTCGTCGCTGATTCGGAGGTGCGCTCGTGATCTACTGCCGAACATGCCGTACCGTGTGGCCTACGGGCACAGTGTATTGCGGCAAGTGCCAGGGAAGTTTGGGAGTACGGATTTGTCCCTCTGGGCACTCTAATCCCCGCTTCGTTACGGCATGCCTCACCTGTGGCAAACCGGAGCTTTCCAAGTACGCTCCGTGTCTACGGATTGGGTGTTTAAGCCAAGTCTTGGCGTGGCTTGTCGCCCTCACCCTCATTCGCTTTGGCATTGCGCATGTGGGATCTCTCCTGCTCTTGGTGTGGGGCATGTTCGAGCACCTCTTTGCCTTCCTCTTCCAAGCGCAATTCCGGGACGTGGTGCGGAATGCAATGGGCTTTTTCGTAGAGGCGGCAGTGATCTTAGGATTCCTTCACCTGGCCTTGGGTGAGCGAGCCCGACCGCTCTTCACGCTCTACCGCTTCGTGGACAGGAGTGTCCGACTTTGTTTGAGGTGGTTCGTGGTGGCCGTGAAGGCACTCGTGCGCCGCGTTTAGCTTTCGATGACTCTTGAGGTGACGCAATGAACAGAGAGAAACAGATCACTGAGGATGCGATAGCGTTTGAGAACCAGGCCTATCCCCACGCAACGCCGGAAACCAGACGTCTCTTGGCACAATCCCGAGGAGCCATCATTCGCTTTCTCGAATCAGAGCTCGGGAGGGGACAAATTGTGGAGAACGCGTCGGATCAATAGCCCCTGCCAAGCGTCTAGCTAGTAAGAGCCATGAAGATTGCCGCGAAGACCCAGAAAGCCCGTGTGTACATCCGCGTATCGCATGTGGGCAAAGCCCGTGAGGACACCCTCGTTTCCGACACCATGCAGTTGCAGGAAGCGAAGCGGTACGCCGCGTTTATGGGGTTTGCCTTCGATGAAGAGAGTTCGCGTCAGTTTGCCGATCTTGATGTGAGCGGCTTCAAGGGCTCGTGGCGCGACCGACCCGGCATCCAAGCACACTTTGAAGCGGCGAGACGGGGCGAGTTCAACGTTTTAATTTTCTTTAAAATTTCACGACTTGGGCGCAACGTCCGCGAAGCCCTGGACATGATCGACGCCTTTGAGAAGCTTGGCGTTTCCTTCTACTTCGTTGCGGAGAAGATCGACAGCAGTCACGCGCAAGGCCGGTTCCTGCGCAATATCCTCTTAGCCGCCGCTGAGATGCAGTCTGAGGATTCGAGCGCGTTCCTGAAAGCGGCGTTTCGCCGGAGAGCCGAGGAAGGTAAGGTGCACGGAGGCGCACCGCCCTTGTGGATAGCGCGAAAGGGCGAGCTCTACGAACTGATTCCCGATCAGGTGGCGGCGATGCGGCGGCTCGTGGCGTTGCGCAAGGAAGGATTGGGCTATGTTCACCTTGCCCGCAGACTCCATGAGGAAGGATTCCGCACCGCCAATGGCAAGCACTTCACCCCGTCCATGACCTACAAGTACCTGAGGGCAGACTTCATTGAAACCATGCGCGGTACGGCCTTCTTTCAACGGGGCAAGGAAGATGAACTGCGCATCCCCAATGTCTACCCGGCGATCCTCACTGATGAGGAGGCGGAGGAGATTGTGGCCATTCAAAAGGTCTACAGCGAAGACTTTGGCCGGAAACGGGTAAGCGGTTTGGATTGGACGACCGCTAAACGAATCAAGCATGGTCGGTTCAGTGCCAGCTCAATTCACCTGCTGAGTTCACTGGTGTTTTGTCCGTACTGCAACCGGCGCATGGTGGCGAACATGCGCAACCGCGCGAATGGCGTGGTTTCCTATGAATATGCCTGTCCAAACCGCCTGGTCTTGCGGGACACGCACCCGGTGGGGCTCAAGGCGATCCAGACAAGCATCTTGGAGGATGCGGTGCTTCGGGTGGTGCGTGGTGCCTTGCAGATGCCACCGGAGCCATTGCTAGCTAAGCCAGTCACCCCGAACCTTGATCAAAGGCTCCAGGTGCTTCAGGCCAAGATTGATCGGCTGGTGGCGATGCACTTGGACGGCAAGTTGGAGACCGCTGACTTCACGAGGCTCTATCAGCCACTCTTGGAAGAACGAGAGAGCCTTCTGAGGTCACAGACTCAGGATACGGGCAACGGGCGTGATGCCCGAATTGACGAATTGATGGGCAAAGCAGAGCCGACGCGGCAAGAGTTGCGACAGTTGATGCTTCTGATGGTTGAGCGGGTTGAAGCTCCCTTTGTTCAGGACGGGTTGATGGTGCGGCCTGGACACCCGAAAGAGCGAAAGCTTGCCAAAGTGACTTTGCGATTCTCACAGGCTGACGGAGCCAGAAGATTCATCGTGCCGTTGCACCGTGCCGACTACTCGGGTGACAGAGTCTATTGGATTGATTCATTCACGCAGACTCTTTAGTGTTTTGAACTCCCAAGTACAGACGAAAACACATAATTTTCACTATTTACTGGCAAGCTAATGACAATTTTCTGCTAAATGCACGACTATTTGCTTAGGGATACACGCAAAGCCATCAGGTCAAGCGAGTCCCCATGAGGAAGAGAATGATAGCTGATAGATACTATTACACCATCGGCGCTGACCCCAGAGCGTCTATGATCTTGTGCACGAAATTTGAGTGCAGTCCACTTAGAGTTTTTGAAGAGGATGGTCACTTGCTGTTAGATGCGGATGGCCTTCAGCTGGGTTGCGAAGATTTTGCATCTGCCGAAAATTTACTTCGTCAAATGGAAGGGGCGCTCAGAATTGATCAATCGCCAATCAACGGAGAGGTTAAGATCAGCGGCTGTTGGTACCAGCCTTCAGGTGGCGAGATTCAGAAGAGTGCACGCGCAAGCGCATCATTGGGTATGGCCGCCGCAATATCACACCAGCCCGATGTCTTGACCAATGGGGAACGACAACCCCGACCAGCCTCACTTGCGGCAAGGATCATGAGTTGGTTGCCGGGCGCTGAAGAGATGGAGGATCGGCTGATCCTTATGATGATAAAGGGCGAGCCCGACTGGCGCGACATGACAATGATCTTGGAGATCATTAAGAAAATCGATCCTGAGATGTATCGCAACCATGAAGCTGAATTCAGACGCATCACGCATGCCGCTAACAATTGGAAAGCGACCGGCGTTCACGGGCGTCATGCAAAATATCACGACGAGCTGCCAACGGATGCAATATCCTTGACTGACTCGCGGGCGCTTGTGATGGAGTGTGTCAAGAGCTTTTTTGAAAGTGAGACACCAGTTACTTACGTATGAGAATCGCTCTCTTGTCCTTAGGTTGGGTTTCTTAGCTTGTTCACAGAGGTGTGATTGTTTTCATGGCGTTTCGTCCATGAAAAGAACGCCCTTGTGGGAGAGAGTCACTTCACCCGGCTTGGGCACCTTGCCGCCGCCGACGATACTTGCATAGCTGGCAGAATGGTGAGGCGAGCGGAAAGGCCGTTCAAAGATCAAGCCTTGCTTGCCGCCCTTTGCTCCAGCTGAGCTATAGATGCGCGTGACTTCGATGCTCTCTTCAATGCTAAGTTGGGGCAGGATGGTGGGGAGCCGGCGCGCGAGCATTGTCTTGCCTGATCCCGGAGGTCCGACCATCAGCACATTGTGTCCACCAGCGGCAACGATCTCCAGTGCTCGGATCGCTTGCTTCTGCCCCTTCACGTCGGCAAAGTCAATGCCGTATTCCGGGTTCATGATCTCCGGGGTCATCTGGAATCGAACGGGCTCGAACTGCGGCGCGCCGTTCAGCAAAGCAACTGCTTCCAGCAGGGTCTCCACGCCGTACACATCCAGTCCGGGAGCGATGGCTGCTTCGTCGGCATTGACCTTGGGCAGGATCAGTCGTTGGAAGCCTTTTGCGGACGCCATCAGGGCAACGCTCACCGCGCCATCCACGCTGCGGAGCATGCCGTCCAAGCCAAGCTCACCGACAAAGATGGTGCCTTCCAGCTCGGTGGCGGGCACCTGGTTCATCCCGGCAAGGATGGCCATGGCTATCGGCAGGTCGAGCGAAGGGCCTTCTTTGCGAATGTCCCCGGGAGCGAGGTTGCATACGATGGTCATGTTCGTGCCCAGCAGCTCGCTATTGCGAATGGCGCTGCGCACACGCACTTTGCTTTCTTCGACCGCTTTATCGGGCAGACCGACGAGGATAAATTCGGGTGCGCCGGAGGGAGGGCGAAGGTCAACCTCGACCACGATCGGCAGGGCTTCAATGCCCACCAGGGTTGCCGCATGTGCCTGCGCGATCATAGGTGCTAGGATTGCATAAATAGCAGACTTATTTCTGTGGTTTTGGCTCTGGCACATAGCCAAGGCGCTTAGGATCGTTCGTATCGACTCGCCACGAGGATGAGTCCCGGCTGTGGACATAGCCAAGACACTTGCCAGTCTTCTTATCTCTGATCCTCAAAACCCAAATCTCTTCGTGCTTCTCAAAGTACTTTTCTATATTCAGCCCTGAGAGTTTTGGATTCAGTTCAAAGGCATGGGCTCGATTCTGCCCAAATGAGAAGCGTGTGTAGTCGGGAATGTACGCACAGGACCATTGGTCTTCCTTCCAATGGTCATCTCCCCGTGCGGGAAATCGACTAGTCAGATCTTCCGCTGACGACACGGTTGGAAGTCGCCCCTGCTCATCTTGATTCGCAAAATAGCTCTTCAGGCAAGACCTCATTTGCTCTCTGCGCCAGAAACTCTGTGTAGAGGCCATACCGAGATAAGGCCTCTCGGGAATTAGGAAGATCCCCAGCCCAACTGTAGCGACGATCATTTGTGCCTGCATCATCCGAGAGAGGACCTTTAGGTTTGATGTTCCAAGGTATCTCTCCGCGATCGCCTGCCAAAGAGCCCCCTCGATCAGCGCAGAGACCACTCCAAACCCAAACAGCAGTGCAACTGCATTCATGAATGGATTCGGCTTCAAAGGAGAACCTACGAACGAACCGTGGAGCATGGGAATACAACACACCATTGGCAGAATGGCGCTCGCTAGGTTGGCAAATAAGGACGCTCCGAGTGCGCTAAACCAGTCCATATCCGACTTCACACCCATGTACCACGCCTCAAATAAAACGGTGAAGGTGATATAGACATACCAATAGCGATAGTCGAACATCTGGTACGCCAACCCCATATCGCCGTTGGAGAGTGCGCTTGCAGGCAGGGCCAAGCACGCTCCCATCAGTACACACCTCCTGAGGCTTTGATTCATTAGCTGTTGTAGTGTCGCTGTGGAAGGGCTCAATCTACCGTTCAGGTTCAAACGGCACAGAATCTGTAGGCTCGTCTCAGGCTGCTTTGGGTTTCAGCAGGTACCCTCTACTGCAAGAATGAGCAAAGTTGAAGTGATCGCGCTCGGCGGCGTGGGCGAGATCGGCAAAAACTGTACAGTCATCCGCCAAGACGACGACATCGTCGTCATCGACTGCGGACTCGCCTTCCCCAACGAAGAGATGCCTGGCGTCGATATCGTTATCCCCGATTTCACCTACCTGATCGAAAACAAAGACAAGGTCCGCGGTGTCTTCCTCACTCACGCCCACGAAGACCACGTTGGGTCGCTGCCCTATCTCCTGAGGGAGATGAATGTTCCGGTCTACGCATCCACCTTTACCCATGCGATGATCCAGTCCAAGCTGGAAGAGAAGCTCAACCTAAAAGAGCTGAAGCTCAAGACGTTTGCTTTCGGCGACATTATCCAGGCTGGAAGCCTCAGCGTCGAGCCCATTCGTGTTACGCACTCGATCCCTGAAAACTCTTCGTTTGCAATACGCACCGGTCACGGAATTATTCTCATGACGGGTGACTTTAAGTTCGATTTCAGCCCCGTAGATGGCAAGCTTTCGAACATCACCCGGTTCGGTCAGCTGGGCGAAGAAGGCGTTGTCCTCCTGCTCAGCGATAGCACGAACGTGGATCGCCCGGGCTGGGGACCTTCCGAGCGAATCGTCAGCGAAGGCTTGCGAAGGGTGTTTACCCAGGCTGAAGGCCGAGTGCTCCTCACGACTTTTGCGAGCAACATCCACCGGATGCAGCAAGTTTACGAAGTTGCAGCCGAGACTGGGCGAAAAGTGGCCTGCGTTGGTCGTCGGATGGAGAACAACATCGACGTCTGTACAAGGCTGGGCTACCTGCACATCCCCAAAGGTGTTCGCATCAAGTTGGATGAGATCAACGACTATCCGCCTGAGCAGCTTGCCATCCTCACTACCGGCAGCCAAGGCGAGCCGATGTCCGCCCTCGTGCAGATGTCGAAGCAGGAGTACGGAAGGCTGCAGATCAAGGAAGGCGACACGATCATCTATTCTGCCCGCCCGATTCCGGGGAACGAGGCCGCTATCTGGCGCACCGTCAACCGTCTTTTCCGTCTCGGTGCAAAAGTGGTGTATGACAGCCATCCAGCGCCGGTTCACGTCAGCGGCCACGCCTATCAGGAAGAGCTGAAGATGATGATCAATCTGACGCGGCCCTTCTATCTGGCTCCGGTTCATGGAGAACCCAGACACCAGCACCTCTATCTTTCTATTGCCGAGCAGATGGGGCACCCTGAACACCGCCTATTCACGATGGAGGATGGCGTGCCTCTGGTTCTGGATGAAACGACAGCTTATCAGGGAGAGCGAGTAGCGTGCGGGCGGGTTTTGGTGGACTACAGCGGCACACCAGGAATCAGCGATGAAGTGTTGCGCGATCGCAACAATCTGGCTCGTGACGGAATGATTACGGTCACCGTAGCCGTTGACCCCGAAGCAGGTGAGATCGTCGGCGATCCAATGATTCAGGCGAAAGGATTCCACGGTCCTGAGGGTGTTTTGGATCGTGCATCTGACATCCTTTGGGATGCGCTGAATGCGCTGAACAAAGCTGACCTGCGGGACATCGATAAGCTTCGGCGAGATATCGCGGACCTGCTTCGCAAGTACATTCAGAAGCAGACCAACCTTCGACCGATGATCTTGCCCAGTGTGATCGAAGTCTAAGATCGACGCCAGGTGTGATCAGATTCGATAAACTTCTCCCGTGACCATCTTGCCCGAATTTTGGGAAGCCCTCAGCCTCGCAAAGGGGAAGGATGCATCAGCCTCGAACATCGAGCGCGTGGCCAAGGTCACCAGCATGGAGGCGGCGAGCTGGGCTTTCACTCAGTGGGACCTTCGCAAGCGAGCTAAAACCAAGTTTGAGAGGGCAGAGGAGATGCTGTTCGTTCGGGAGGCTTTGGAGCAGAGCACAGGCGAGGCAATCGCACGCTATCATGCTTCAGCATTTCCTGAAGGCGTCTTAGTGGCTGATCTCACCTGCGGCATAGGTGGCGACTTGATCGCTCTTTCGCAGCGCGGGCCAGCTGTCGGCTACGAAACCGACCCTGAAAGGGCATCCTACGCGCGGCACAACCTCAAGGTTTATGGGCTGGAAGCTGAGGTCGTGGAAGCCTCTTGCCTGGATGTTGAGTGGTGCTTTGAGTACGCAGTTGCCGATCCTGCACGGCGCGTGGGTGGACGGCGCACCTTTAATCCCGACGACTTTGCTCCGAATCCGCTGGAACTGTCCGAAAGAATGTCGCAGCTTAAGCTTGGGCTTATCAAGCTGTCTCCAATGTTGCGCGATGACTTTCTGGAGTCGTTCGGTGGGGCTCTGGAGTTTGTGTCGTTCGGCGGGGAGTGCAGGGAAGCACTGGTTTGGGTGGGTCGTACTCGCGCGAATATGCATGGTGGCGAAGTCCGATTCGCCACGCATGTGGAGGCCGGTGAGAGGCTGCCGGCAAGCGATCTTGCCCCACACAGCACAGACACACCGGGAACCTATCTTTACGAAGCCGATCCCGCTGCCATCCGCGCTCACTGCCTGAACACGCTCTGCGAGCGATACGAGCTGTATGATCTCGCTGAAACCAACGGCTACCTGACCGGCGACGCCAAGGTTGAGTCACCATGGCTAAGAGGCTGGACCGTTGAATCAGAGGCGATGAACGACTTGAAACTCGTGAAGCTATGGCTGGAGCAACATCAGTCGGGGACGCCGGTGGTCAAGGTTCGAGGCGTTGAAATCGATCCGAATGAGGTTCAGAAAAAGCTCAAGCTAAAGGGGAAGCAGGCTTATAATGTCTTTGTTTACGCGATCGGCAAGAAGGTGAGATACGTTGTCGGAAGAAGTGTTGGATGATGAGCCCATAGGGTTGGGCTGGATGTTGCTGGGTTCCATGATTGTGGCTGGCATAGTCCTGATGCATATCATCCTTCCGGTGTGTATCGCAGTATCACTTTGTGGTGTGCTCATTCTCTGTCATGCTCCGCGTGAACTATTTTATGTAGTGCCGTTCCTCGGCATAGTGATTGCAATTCTGTTCTTTGCGTGGAGCTATAGGGAGCGTAGCGAACTTACACCGGGGAAGCTGAGGCTTGTACGAGTTGTCGTATGGATAGCGGTAACTCTGGTGGTAGCCTTTACACATGTAGGATACGAACCTGCCGTTGCAATATTGACTGGTGCTCCTTTGAGTGCGATTCCACATTTCCCTTGGATCACCGTTGCGTCGGGGGTGCTCACGGGACTCTGTATTCATCTCGCTACCGTAGCTGTAGCGGCCCGTACAGAGTCTGAGGAGAAAGAAATCTTTAGTAAAACGTGACAGAGAGGAGACCATTACTACGACCTTCAAACCCACCGGATGGCTTCGCCGATTTCTCGGAATGGCTCCATGAACCCAAAAAAGTCACGAAGGCCAGATTCTAAAGAACCTATCTCGCCCACTGATGCGTTTAACTTCCTGAGGGTGGAATGAGGAAGCGCGTTCTCTGGATTCTCGCTGGGCTTTGTGTTGTTGGTTTAGGGGCTCGCTATGGCTATGCCAAGTGGCGCAACCGAACCTATATTCCCGCAACCGTGATCGAAAAGATTCGCCACTTTGAGAACGTTGTGGAAACTGACCCCTCCGGCTTTGCTTGGCGGCAGCTGGGCGATGCCTACGTGCAGGCTCAGGATTTCGACAAGGCGCCGCAAGCCTACATGGAGGCTTCCAAGATCTTCCGCACGAAGGGAGATCGCAACGCCGCAGTTGTGATGGAGCGTCTCGCCGACACTTATGAAACCGAGAGCGAGATCTACTTTAGTCGTCTCCCTGACCTTGACTCCGTGGCGAAGACTTACACGGGTGTGAAGTTTGAGCCGCTCTATGGCGCTTATATCGGAGCCTTCGTGGATCATGAGGACAAGGTGAAGGGCGCCTTCCCGGATGAGTACGGCATCTTCCGCCGAGACGTCAGCGAATTCAGCGACAAGGTTGGAGCTGACCACTCGGTCTACTTCATGTATCAGGGCTATGGGCGACAGTTCCCCGCCAAGTGGACTGCCCACCTCAAGAAGAATGGCGCAGCCGCACAAATCGCTTTTGAGCCCAAGAAGCTGGAGGATGTGAAGGACGATGAGTACCTGCGCAATTGGGCGCGCGCAGCCAAGGCTAGCAATGTGCCGATCTTCCTGCGCTTTGCAAGCGAGATGAACGGTGAATGGACGCCCTATCACGGAAACCCAGAGCTCTACAAGGAGAAGTGGAAACTGGTGACCAAGGTGATGCGCGAGGAAGCTCCCAATGTCGCCATGGTGTGGTGCGTCTTTGAGATGCCCCAGAACCGCATCGACGAGTATTTCCCAGGCGACGAGTGGGTGGACTGGGTTGGCCTGAATGTGTACTCAGTGATGTACTTCAACAACGACCCCAACAAGAAGGGCGATCACCGCAATCCGGCTGACAGCGTCCGCTACGTCTATGATCGATACTCCGCAAAGCACCCGATCATGATCTGCGAGTATGCGGCTTCCCACCAGTCAAGCCTGGATAAGGTTTGGCGTTCAGAATTGGCTCAGGCCAAGATCGGTCAGTTCTACGCTTCGCTCCCAAGGCTCTATCCGCGTGTCAAGGCTGTTTGCTGGCTCAGCATGAACGCGATCAAGCATGCGATGGAAGGCAGGCAGCGCAACAACTACTCACTGCTGGATGATGGAATGGTAACGGAGCGCTATCGGCAGATGGTGTCCTCGCCGTACTTTATCAAACAGTTTGGACAGCAGGCAAAAGAAGAGATTGTGCCGATCGCCGAGGGACAGCGCGTTTCGGGCAGTCTCTCGCTCAGCGCTTGGGTGAAGACTTACATCAACAAGCCGGAAGTCGCCTGGCTGCTGAATGGAGAGGAGATCGCAAGATCGTCCATGCCTGGACCGTACCAATGGACTGTGGACACCCAACAGTTCTCGAACGGCCCGGCAACGCTGGAACTCGTGATCTACAATGCGAACGGCGATCAAATCAGTCGTATAGCGCGTAGCATCAACATCCAGAACTGATCAGGAAGACCCCCGCAAGGGGCTGAGGAAGTTTTGTCCCGACACAAAAAATCTCCCCTACCCATACCGGATAGGGGAGATTTCCCTGAATATCTCTCTGCGCAGACTTAGCGCTTAACGAACTGGAAGCCGCGTCGCGCCTTCTTGCGGCCGTACTTCTTTCGCTCCTTGACGCGCGCATCGCGGGTCAGGAAGCCTTCGCCCTTCAGCGGCTTGCGCAGGCCCGAGTCCATCTCGATGAGTGCGCGGGAGATGCCCAGTCGCAGAGCACCGGCCTGACCGCTCATGCCGCCACCCTTTGCGGTTGCGACGACGTCGTATCGGCCTTCCATCTCAAGTGCGGTGAACGGGCTTCGTACCAAAATCTCAAGCACCGGTCGACCGAGGTACTCGGTGTACTCTCGACCGTTGACGGTGATCTTGCCCTCGCCCGGCTTCAGCCAAACGCGAGCAACGGCGGCCTTGCGTCGGCCGGTTCCGTAATAGATGTCTGCTTGCTTCTTCGCCATGCTTACTTATCCTTCGAAATATTCAGGGGTTGCGGGTTCTGCGCGCCGTGCGGATGCTCGGAGCCAGCGTAAACCTTGAGCTTGCTAAAGATCTTGTCACCCAGCTTGTTCTTGCAAACCATGCCCCAGACAACCTTCTCCACGAGCTTTACGGGATTGTTGTCGAGCATTTTGCCGCGGGTGGTGTTCTTGATACCGCCCGGCCAGCCAGAGTGCCAATAGATGATCTCTTCACCCTTGCGTCCGGTCAGCTTCACCTTGTCAGCATTGATAACCACGACGAAATCGCCGCAATCTTGGTTATATGCAAAGGTCGGCTTGTGCTTTCCGCGCAAAACCTGAGCCACTTGTGCAGCAAGACGGCCCAGCGACACGTCGGTCGCGTCGACCACATGCCACTTGCGTTCAATTTCACCAGCCTTAACGGGTGTCGTCCGATTCATCTTTCTCTACCTAACTTCCTTTTTGCCTTGGCGCATCTTCATGCGTTTTCGGCGTTTTTGAGCTTTCGCTCGAAATCTACTCTTCAGAGCCGTAGTCTTCTTTGTTCCGGCAGTCTTTCGGGTGGCGTCCATAGCGCACCTTCATGAGCATCAGTCCCTTTGCGGGCAATACTTCCGGAAGCATTTCCTGGTCTCTCGTCTTGGGATCGAGGAGCTTGCCAATGCTGTCTGCATCGCGCTTGTTCAGTCCGACCTCCAGAAGTGCGCCGCACATTCGTCGCATCTGGCCTCGCATGAACGCACTTCCGACAATATCGATCTTTATTCTTCCCGCTCGCTCTGCAATCTCGATGCTGTGCACCTCGCGGATCGTATTGTCGATCCAGTCTTGCAGGTTGGCGGTAAAGGCTCGAAAGTCGTGCTTGCCGATCAGCATCTTTGCGGCTTGGCGCATCCGTTCGGTATCGACCTCTGGTCTGCACACATGGCTGATCCTTTCGATGAATGGATCCCGCTCTCCCGCATTGATTCGGTATCGGTAGTATCGATCCTGTGCCCAAAACCGGCTATGAAAGTCGGGGTGGGCGATCATCGAACTCTTCACCTTGATGGAGTCTGGCAAGCGATCGTTCAGTGCCCGAACCCACTTGTTCAACGGGACATTCCTCGTCGAATCAAAGTGGCAGACCTGACCGATGGCGTGCGCTCCGCTGTCGGTTCTGCTTGCTCCTACGATCTCGCAATCCTCGCCCGAGACCTGGCGAACGGCTTCTGTCAATGTGCCCTGAACTGTTGCCAGTCCAGCCTGTGCGGCCCAGCCGCAGAAATCGGTGCCGTCGTATGCAACGACGAGCTTAACTCTCTTAGTCGACAAGCTCAAGAACTGCCGTCACCGCTCCGTCGCCGCGTCGCGGGCCCGTCTTGGTGAGGCGTGTGTAGCCGCCGTTTCGATTCTTGAAGCGCGGGGCTACTTCGTCGAAGAGGTACTTCACCAGGTCTTCGCCGTTGAGCAGACTTCGCTCTCGCAGAATCTCTGTCTTCTGCATATCCGTCTTCCCTGCCAGAAGCTTTGCGGGCTTGGGGCTGGAAGCGGAGTGGCCAACGAGGATCTTTCGAGCGTCTCGTCGGGCAGTGAGCGTGTCCTTCTTGCCCGTGGTGATCAGCTTCTCGACGATTCTCTGAAGCTCCTTCGCACGGCCATAGGTCGTGTGCACATAGCCCACCCGCACGAACTGTCGCGCAAGGTTGTTCAAAAGCGCGCGACGCTGGTCGCTGGGCAAGCCAAGTTTTCTACGGTCAACAAGGTGTCGCATCTGTCAGTCAGTCTCCAAATCAGAAATCGTCGTCGTCGTCCAGCAGGTCGATGGCTCGGATGCCACCCTTCGGCGCCTTCAGCTCAATGCCGTGCTCGGCAAGCTTGTCGCGAACTTCGAAGAGGGACTTCTTGCCGAAGCCTCGAATGCTGGTGAGATCAGCTTCAGTTGCCGTTGCGAGAGCGCGGAGCGTAAGCAATCCAGCTCGGCGGAGGCAGTTGAAGGTGCGCTGCGAGAAGTCGAGCTCCTCGATGCGCATATCCGGAATGTTGGACAGTTCCGGAGAGACCTCATCCGGCTCAAGGTCAGCGGACTCGAAGCCAGCGTTGCCAAGATCGAAGAAGAGGCGGAAATACTTGTCAAGAATGTGCGCGGCCTGAGAAACGGCGTCGTTCGGCGAGATCGCTCCGTTCGTCCAAACGTCCAGCACCAGTCGCTCGAAGTCGGTGCGCATACCCACACGGGTCTGCTCAACGGTGTAGTTGACCTTTCGAACCGGGGTGAACTGCGCGCCGGTCGGGATGATACCGATCATGCCCTTGAAGCGCTCCTGCTTGTCAGGAAGCGTGTAGCCAACGCCCCAGCCCACATAGAGCTCCATCGTCAGGTTTGCACCCTTCTCACTGAGCGTCGCAATGTAAGCCTCAGGATTGACGACCTGCACACCTTCGGGGCAGATAATGTCTGCGCCGGTGACGCGACCCGGGCCCTTGACGTCGATGCGTAGCACCTTGTCTTCGGCAGGAGGACCGTCTTCACCCTCAATGCTGATCGCAATATCCTTCAGGTTGAGAAGAAGCTGGGTCGTGTCTTCCTTCACACCGGGAATCGGGGCGAACTCATGGAAGACCTTGTCGATCTTGACGGCGCAGATCGCCGCGCCTTGGATCGAGCTCAGCAGGACTCGGCGAAGTGCGTTGCCGATCGTTTGGCCGTATCCGCGCTCAAGCGGCTCCAGCACAAACTTGCCGTAGTCGAGATTCAGATCGAGAGTTGAAATGTGCGGCATGATTCTTCGATTCGTTCAGTCCAATAGCCAACAAAGAAAATAGAAAACCGTCAGACGCGTCGTCGCTTCGGCGGTCGGCATCCGTTGTGCGGAACTCGGGTCACGTCGGTGATCGACGAAACTTCGAGACCCTGTGCAGCCAGAGATCGGATCGCCGTCTCTCGGCCGGAGCCGGGACCGCAGACCTTGACCTCAACCCTTCGGAGTCCATGGTCCATGGCCTTGCGCACTGCGTTTTCAGCAGCGATGGATGCTGCATAAGGGGTGCTCTTGCGGCTTCCCTTAAAGTTGCACGATCCTGCGCTCGACGCGGAAATCACATTGCCCTGGGGGTCCGTGATCGTCACGATCGTGTTGTTGAACGATGCCTGGATGTGGACAACGCCCACAGGCACGTTCTTCTTCTCTTTAACCTTTCCCTTTACGATCTTTCTTGCCATGGTCTACCTTAGGCTGCTCTTTCAAGGTGAGACCCCGATTCTCCTCGGTTGAGGAGCCGGGGTCTTGAATACGTTACTTCTTGGCCTTCTTCTTGCCGGCCACGGTCTTCGCCTTACCCTTTCGAGATCGGGCGTTGCTTCGCGTGCGCTGACCGCGGGTCGGAAGACCTCGGCGGTGTCGCAGTCCGCGATAGCTGTTGATTTCAATCAGTCGGCGGATATTCGAGTTGACTTCGCGTCGCAGGTCGCCTTCGACGGTGTAGTCGCGCTCAATGATCTCACGAAGATGAGTAATGTCTGCTTCGTCAAGATCCTTTACCTTCTTCCGAGGGTCTAAGCCTGCCTTCTCAATGACTTCGTTTGCATTGTGCTTGCCAATGCCGTAAATGAGCGGCAAGGCGTACAAGATAGCCTTTTCTCTCGGGAGGTCAACGCCTGCTATACGTGCCATTCTTCTCGATTTCTCCTGATCCCTTAACCTTGTCGCTGCTTGTGCTTAGGATTGGCGCAGAGGACGCGTACAACGCCCTTACGCTTAATGATCTTGCACTTGTCGCAAATTTTTTTTACGCTGGCCCGAACTTTCATCGCCAAATCGTCCTATTGAATCGTCTACAAGTTAAGCGGCTTTACAACACCGTGCGCGGCGTTGCGCCATTCTCCTTGGACGCAAGAGCAAATTATACCTATGGGTCAGCTCTCAGAGCTACCCGTTTTAGGCTGTTTCCCGGTGAATGAAGCTATTTGTAGCGGTAAACGATCCGTCCCATGGTCAGATCGTAGGGCGAAAGTTCCACCTTCACCCTGTCGCCAGGCAGGATTCGGATGTAGTGCATCCTCATCTTGCCGCTGATGTGGCAAAGCAGTTCGACATCGCCTTCGTCGAGCTTAACCTTGAATCGAGCGTTGGGAAGGTTTTCCAGGACGGTGCCATCGACCTCGATCCCTTGCTCTTTCTCATCGGTTTCTTTTCGCTTACGATATTGAAACTGCCTTCTGCCCATAAATCTCCGGTATTCATTCCGAGCCAGTGTTCGCTTGGTCCCTAAATAAATACGGTCCGAATGCGCTTCCCGACTCTGCTTACCCTTGCGGACGCACAGTTTACACTTTTTGAACGGACTGCCCTTGGGCCCAGCAAACTCGCCCGGGACGCTAAGGCCGCTGGCACAGTTTGTGCAGAAGACAGTTGGTATGGAGCTTGAAGTCTGGAGAAAACGAAACTCCCAGCGTGCGGCGCTTGTCGGCATTCTGTTGGCAGTCGCTTTCTTTGTGGCCTCGATCTACCTCGTAGCGCCGGGTGCAAAGTCGTCCCAATCGGGACTGCTCACGATGCTCGCCTTAGGCGGGGTCGCGATCTCGGTGCTCAGTTGGTTTGCAGGTATCTCTTTCTATGCCATGAGCAAGGGGTACTCGTGGTGGCTGTTTTTTGTGCTGTTCATGGTCTTGCTCGCGTTTTCGGGCTATCTCCGAAATCACGCGGCCGCAGAGGCAGGCTTAATCAGTGGAGTCCTTTTGTTTGGGGTCCCGTTAGCTGTGGTGCTTTTGCCAGACCTTGATGCTCGGCGCAGGAAAATACCCCCGCCGCAAACCTACCAGTGGTAGCAAGAGGATAAATCGTCATCCCGTGATGAAGATACGGACTGTATGTCCTTATTCGACCGTAAGAATTTCCGGTCCGTCTTTGGTCACCGCAATCGTATGCTCGAAATGAGCTGAGCGTGAGCCGTCGGCTGTGACAATGGTCCAGCCGTCGGCAAGCGTCTTCACTTTCCAGGTCCCCAAGTTGACCATCGGCTCGATGCAGAAGGTCATTCCTTCTTTCAAGACCTGTCCCTTGCCGGCCTTGCCGAAGTTCGGAACGCTCGGTTCTTCGTGGATGGTTCGGCCAATGCCATGTCCAACTAGATCGCGCACGATGCCGTAGCGATATTGGTTGACATACTTCTCGACTGCCGCAGAGATGTCGCCGATCCGATTGCCGACCTTGGCCTTGGCTATACCTTGATACAGGCTCTCTCTCGTGACATTCAATAGCTTCTGATATTCAGGAGCGATCTTTCCGATTGGGTACGTCCATGCGGCGTCCGCATTCCATCCGTCATAAGTGACCCCAATATCGAGGTCGACGATATCGCCTTCTTCGAGGGGGCGATCGTTTGGAATCCCATGAATAACAACTTCATTGACCGAGATGCAGGCATTCGCGGGGTAACCCCGGTATCCGTTGAACGCGCAGGTGCCACCTTCAGCAGCCACGATCTTGCCCGCAAGAATATCAAGCTCTCGCGGTGTGGTTTTGCCAGGGATGATGGCTTCGTACATTTCGCGAATCGTCTTGGCAACAATGCGTCCAGCGATGCGCATCTTGTCGATTTCGGCGGCCTTCTTCAAATAGATCATTTTTGAATGCCGTCCAAAATAGCTCTGAAAACTTCTTCAGGCGACTTGGTGCCGTCGATGTCGTTCAGCAAGCCTTTCTCGCGATAGAACTGAATCACCGGCTCGGTGCTTTCATAGAAAGTCTTCAGCCTTTCTCGAATCGTGTCCGGCTGGTCGTCGGAACGAACAAAGAGCGGGCTGTTGCACTTATCGCAAAGTCCTTCGCGCTTGGGGGGCTTGGTGTCTCGGTGATAGATCTCGCCGCACTTCGTGCAACCGATGCGTCCGCTGAGTCGGCGGACGATCAAATCTTCAGGAGCATGGATCGACACGACTTCGTCGATGGGCATCTCCATTTCATCGAGCATCACCTCAAGAGCTTCTGCCTGCCGAACGGTGCGGGGGAAGCCATCCAATAAGAACCCGTACTTTCGACATTCTTCCGAGCGGATACGCTTGGCCATCATTTCGATGGTAATGCCGTTGGGGACCAGCTCGCCACGGTCAATATAGCTTTTGGCGAGTCTGCCGAGGTCTGTTTCCGCATCGATCTCAGAGCGGAAGATAAGGCCAGAGGACAAAGTCTTCAGGCCGAACTCCTTTTCGAGGAGTGCGGCCTGAGTTCCTTTGCCAACGCCCGGAGGGCCGATCAAAATCAGTCTCACGGTTTGCCTGCTTAGTTTCCGTACTGCTTCATAAGCAGGTTCGCTTCGATCTGTCGCATCGTTTCCAGCGCAACGCTGACAACGATCAGGATCGAGGTTCCGAAGAAGTAGTTCGATCGGTCGATGTGGGTGATGTCTGTCGCCAGCGACTGAGTCAGGGCTACGCCTGCAAGGAACAGTGCTCCAACAATCGCAATGCGCGAGATCACTCCGTCCAGGAAGTCGCGAGTCTGTTTGCCAGGGCGAACGCCTGGGATAAACGAACCCGCTCGTTTCAGGTTGTTGCTCATGTCTTCGACATTGAACTGGATCGCCGCCCAGAAATACTGGAAGAAGAAGATCAGCGCAACGAAGAAGATACAGCCCGTGACTCCTGGAAGGCCCGTACTAAGCGACGGGACCAGGTAGGGCGTGACCTTCAGCAGGAAGTCATGCACCGGCGAGTTTGGCGGGAACATGGCTCCGAACTGAGACGGCATATAAGCAATCGACATCGCGAAGATAATCGGAATGACGCCGCCGATATTGACGGGAATCGGCAGATAGCTGACTTGCCCGCCAATGGCCTTCGTTCCCATTTGCCGCCTCATGTGCTGGATCGGGATCCTGCGCTGAGCAACGGTGAACAGAACGATACACCAAGTGACGCCGACGAAGATCAAGACAAGCAGAGCCAGCTGATACCAGCCGATCATGCCGTCCGTATACTGCTTCCAAATATTCGCCGCAAGCCCCGGCATCGAAACGATGATGCCGGCAAAGATCATCAGAGAGACGCCGTTGCCGATGCCCTTCTCACTGATCTGCTCACCGAGCCACAGAACGAACATCGCGCCTGCCGTCCAGAAGATCACCAAGGATGCTTGGTCAACCGTGCTGAGCGGAATATGCTGCTTCATCATGCCGATGAGGCCAAAGCTCTGTGCGAGACAGAGTGCAAGCGTCAGGACGCGCGTGCGTCGGTTCTGTTGCTTTCGAGCGTATTCGCCGCCCTCCTGCATCTCCTTCTTCCACTGTGGAAAAGCAGTGGTGAGAATCTGCATGATGATCGACGACGTGATGTACGGGTTCAAGCCAAGCGCGAAGATGGAGATGCGCTTGAGCGCGCCGCCACCCATCGAGTTGAAGAACTGGAAGAACGGAATGTCCTTCAGGGCGCTCATGGCATTTTCGTCGATGCCGGGCACACGAATGTTGATGCCTACGACATAGACACAGAAAATGCCAAGAACAAAGAGAATGCGCTGCCGCAGCTCGGGATCAGCCCAAGCTTGCTTAAACGTTTCTCCCAGCGGCATCGACAAACTCTTGTCGCCGCTGCTTCCAAAAACGCCACTGTTCACAGAATCGTCGCCTCGCCGCCAGCCTTTTCGATCGCTTCCTTGGCCTTGGCGCTGAACTTGTGCGCTGAGACCTTAAGCTTCTTCGACAGGCTACCGAACGCGAGGATTTTGACTCCGTCCTTAAGTCCCGGGATAATGCCCGTCTTGAGCAGGCTATCGGGGGTCACCTCATCGCCTGCCTTGAAGAGCCTTTCAAGGTCGTCCAGATTGACGATCGCGTATTCCTTGTGATTGATATTGCGGAAGCCCTTCTTGACCGGAAGTCGGCGCTGAATCGGGGTCTGACCGCCTTCGAAGTTCGGGTGAATCTGGCGACGTGCCTTCTGACCCTTGGTACCTCGAGTTGCGGTCTTGCCCATGCCGCTTCCAATGCCGCGAGCTACACGACGCTTGCGCTTCGTGCTTCCTGCATTTGGTTTTAGATCATGCAAACCCATGGTTATTAATCCTCGCTCTTCTTCGCCTTGGTCGTGCGCTTCGGCTTTTCAGCCTCAGCAGGAGCTGCCTCCGCCTTCTTCTTCGGCGCGGCCTTCGGCTTGGCTTCCGCTACCGGAGCTTCAGCGGCGACGGCGGCCGGCTTGGGGGCTGCTGCCTTCTTCGCGCCTTTGGGTGTGCTCTTCTTGGGAGCCTCGCCACCCTCGACGACTTCGACCGAAAGCATATGCTTGACGTGATGGACCATTCCGCGAATGACAGGAGTGTCTTCCTTAAGAACGACCTGCTGCATCTTTCGCAGACCCAGTGCGGCAACCGTAGCGCGGTTGCGTGGGTTCTGGCCGATCAGACTTCGAACAAGCTTAATGCGCAGCATCAGCTTCCTCCTTTCGGGCTTGCTTCAGCCACGGAACCAGCTCATTCACGTCCAGACCGCGCGTGTCTGCATTCTTCTCGGGAATCGAGAGGGACTGCAGAGCCTCCATCGTCGCATACGCAACGTTGATCGCGTTTCGGCTGCCGAGAATCTTCGACAGGACGTTATGAATGCCAGCCGCTTCCAAGCAGGCGCGGACAGCGCCGCCGGCCTTGACTCCCGTACCGGGCGAAGCCGGTCGCAGAATAACCTGCGAGGAGCCAGAGGTGGCTCGAATCTCGTGAGGAATGGTTTCGCGGATCATGGGGATGTTGACCATCGCCTTCTTCGCGGCTTCCTCAGCCTTTCGGATCGCGTCCGGAATACCTCGGGCTTTGCCAAGACCGACGCCAACCTTGCCCTTGTTGTCGCCAACGACGACGAGGATGGACCAAGAAGCGGTCTTACCGCCCTTGTGGGTCTTGAAAACTTTGTTCGTTCGGATCACGCGTACGTCGTACTGCGGTCCTTCGGTCGGCATCGAGCTTTGGCGCTTGCCGCTGAGTCGAGACATCATTCTCATGGTTTAAAACTCCAGCCCGGCCTCTCGGGCGCCGTCGGCAAGGCTCGCGATCGCGCCGGTGTACTGAAGACCGCCGCGGTCGAAAACAACTGCAGTGATGCCTTTCGCCTTCGCGCGCTTGCCAATCAGTTCCCCAACCAGCTTTGCGCCGTCGATGTTGCCGTCACCCTTAACGTCTTTCTCGTAGGTGCCGGCAGACGCCAGCGTGATGCCCTTGCTATCGTCGATGATCTGTGCCGAAATGTGCTTCAGGCTCTTGTATACGGCGAGCCTCGGCCGCTCGGCTGTACCCGTAACTCGTTTACGGATGCGAGCATGCCGAGCGACGCGCATATCGTTTCTACTTCGTTGTGCCACGTCTTAACTCTCCTTACTTCTTGCCCGCCGAAGCGCGCTTGCCGGCCTTGAGGCGAACGACTTCGCCTGAATAACGAATGCCTTTGCCCTTGTAGGGGTCTGGCTTGCGAACCTTGCGGATGTCTGCTGCGAGCTGGCCAACGAGGGCCTTGTCGATGCCGCTGACGATGATCTTCTCGGTACGCGCCTTTTCATCGCGCTGTACTTCAAAGTTCACGCCGTTGATCGCTGCAATGCGCACCGGGTGCGAGTAACCCATGTTCAGCAGAAGGTTCTTGCCTTCCATCTGAGCGCGGTAGCCGACGCCGACGATGTCCAGCGTCTTGCTGTGTCCCTTGGTGACGCCTTCGATCATGTTATTGATCAGCGTTCGCGCAAGTCCATGCTGAGATCGCTCAATGCGGTCGTTGGATGGTCGGTCGATGCTGACCTTCCCTTCCTCATTCTTGACCTCAAGCTCCTTATAAATCGCCTGTGACAGCTCGCCCTTCGGGCCTTTGACAGTCACGACGTTCTCCGGGCTGACGGCAACCGTCACGCCAGCCGGAATCGTAATAGGTTGTCTTCCAATTCTCGACATGATGTGACTCCTTACCAAACCTCACAAAGGATTTCGCCGCCGATATGTCGCTTGCGGGCCTCGCGGTCCGTCATCACGCCCTGGCTGGTCGAAATGATCCGTGTACCAAGTCCGCTTCGGACTGGCCTCATATCGTCTACGGGCTTGTAAACGCGAAGGCCCGGCTTGCTGACGCGGCTGATGTGATTGATCACGGAGCGTCGCTTGCCGTCGTACTTCATGTGAACTCGAATCGTCGGATACTTCGTTTCGGTCACAACTTCGAAATTGCCGATATAGCCCTCAGCAGAGAGGATCTTGACGATCTCCAGCTTGATCTTGCTGTGGGGAATGTCGACTGCCTGGAGGCGCGACTGGGCGCCGTTCCGAATGCGCGTCAATAGGTCTGCGATAGGATCGCTGTGCATCTTAAACCTCCGTCAGCCTTACCAGCTGGACTTCTTCACACCTGGGAGAAGACCCTTGTGAGCCATCTCTCGAAGACAAATTCGGCATACGCCGAAGAAGCGGAAGTATCCGTGAGCGCGCCCACAGATGCTGCAGCGATTGTATGCGCGAGCCTTGAACTTAGGCTTGCGCGCCTGCTTGTTTCTTAAACACTGTTTTGCCATTTTCACCCGCCGTTCCCAGGCTGGTACACCGCCCTGCGGCGCCAGTCCTGTGGCTGATTTGTATCTGCATGAGGCGTACCCCAGGCAGGATGCAGAGGATACCCTGAATTCGAACCTGCGTCAATTGGGCTAGGACCGGCGCATTAAGAGCGTCTGACGCAAGAAGGCCCCAATCTGCCAGCACAGATCGAGGCCGTATCTCTCGTCAGAGAGGAAAAACGTATGTGCGCGATTTGCCCATGGACGTGTCGATAACCTTCAGCGTCTTCAGCTTCACATTATCCGGCGTTACCGCGACAAAGCGGACCGCATACTCTTCGCCAAGCTCAAGCCTGCGCGAGACATGATCCTCGGTCGAGACCTGAGCCAGCTTAGTGACCGGATATTTCTCGCCGTTCTCATCGATGAACTCCGCATCGAACCGCAGGAATGCGGGCGATGGGCTCTGTCCCTTCAGCATGAACTTCGCAGAGCTGAAGGTTTTGCCGTCGCCGACCGTGTTTGGCCCAAATCGCTTTCCATGCTGCACCACTGTTCCAGGAACGTACTTGATGTCGATCTGCGGCATCGGAAAGTATGTGTCCGCCGGACAGTTCCACGTATCGGCGACGGTCATGCCGGTCTCATCCTTGGGATCGGCAAAAATGATGGGAATAGGCAAGAGGCTCGACTTGATATCGTAGCGAAGAACGTCGCCACCGCTGCGATGCTCAAGGATCAGCTTCGGCACCGTGCCGTTGGCCGGGACCACGATCACCGTCCTTAGCTCCACCTTTTGCGCCGGCTTAAGCTCAGCGTAGAACACCTCCCCTGTCTTGGCGCGGGTGAAAGTTCCATTGTTGACGCGGTTGACCGATTCTTGGTCAACGCCTGTAAACTTCACCATAGCGCCGCTAAAGCTGATTGTCTTCGGGTTAGGGTTGTGAGCGACAAAGTCGATCACAAGCAGCTTTTCATCCTTGCTGGGAGCGAGGACGCCCTGCCCGATGATTTCACGGCTGACGATGTACCGAACCGCAGTCAGCGTAATGTTGATCGGATCGGTCTTGCCCAGCGTGTAGGCCGTGTTCAGCTTCGCATTCTGTCCCGCCATCTGCGTAGTGCCCTTCGTTGGCGGGTTCTGGTTTGACTTCTGCTTCGGGGCCTGCGCCGCATTCAGCGCAGCGACACCCAGACAGAGAGCCGAAAGAGTTGCGAGATACTTCATGTTTCCTTCTTTGCGCTTTAGGCGCAGAGAAAGTTTTCCCCGTGAAAGAAGCACGTGCAATCGGACTTAAGACCTTTCATCAATAATTTCCGAAATTGAATCTGAAACAGGTCCTGGTAAGGGTCCCAGGTTCGGGGACAGTGGTCCCAGCGCCGGGAATATAGGCTTGTTTTTGCGGGAGCGCGATAGATTTCGTGGTCCAGGTAAGTTCCAGCGTGGATATCGGTATGGATGCAAATTTGGCACTCAAAGTGATCAAGCCTCTACACGAAGTGATTGCAGGTCACCCATTTCCTAATGAGCCTAAGCTAAGGGCTTATTACGGGCTACCCATGACTGAATCCATGCTGATTCAAGCCGAGCGTACTCTCGGAGTAAAGCTGCCAACCAGCTACGTCGAATTCTTGAAGGTCATCAATGGAGGATTTCTCTGGGGAGACTGCTTTCACTTTGGGGACATAGAACTTGCGTTCAGTTGCCTGCATGGAATCGGGTACGAGCAGGGCATAGATGCCGAGTTAGGCAGTGGCTATATGATTGAAGAGTGGGGATACCCTTCGCCAGCGGTATGGATTGGGGGAGATGGGCACACGGCTGTAATGCTCGATTATCGCGTTCCGCCGCAAAATGGCGAAGTGCCCGTCATCTGGGTTGATACCGAAGATGATGGCCAGTCAATTCAAATCGCTGCGAGTTTCGGTGAGTTCATAAGGGTAATAAATCAGCAGACTGGCTGATCGCCTGATAGAATCTCTGTATCGATGGAAGAGAACGCCCGCTTTCGATATACGTTCTGGGACTTCCTCGCCGAGCCATTCCGAGAGGGAAGAAGCTGCACGCTTGCCTCACGAACTCGAATCATCTTGTTAGCGATAGCTGTTGCAGATATAGCGAGCTCGCTCACGGGCCGAAGGCCTGACGATTGGGTGGCGATCCCAGGTTTTGGAATAGCGTTCGTCGTCTGGTATCTGATCGTTCGGCACTATAAGCTCACTGACTGGAAGAATGCTGCTGAGCAAAGCCTTTCGGCCAACAGTTCATAATTCAGCCGTGATCTCCGTTGTCCTCGCCAGTGCCTCTCCAAGAAGAAAGGAACTGCTCAAGAAGCTCATCCCAGACTTCACGGTGATGCACGCCGACTTGGACGAAGACGCTCTCACCGTCGAAGACCCATACGCTACGGCTGAAGCATTGGCAACGGCGAAGGCAGGGATAGTCTTTTCTCAAAACCCAGACTGTCTCGTGATCGGTGGAGATACCGTGGTCGCTCTGCCACAGGGCGAAGGCCGCTATGTTCAGCTCACAAAGCCTATCGATCAGTTCGATGCCCACCGCATTCTCAAAGAACTCAGCGGACGCACACACCTGGTCATTACCGGGGTCGCTCTTTTGTGGCCCGGGGGACAGCACACCTTTTCCGAAACCTCGAGGGTCACCTTCAATGACCTCGCTGATGAGCAGATTTGGTCGTATATCGGCACCGGCGAACCGATGGACAAGGCAGGAGCCTACGGCGCTCAAGACTCTTCAAACGGCTTCATCGCCAGCATCGAAGGGTCGTTTGACAACGTAGTGGGATTGCCGACGGAAAGGCTGGCGCAGGAATTGCGCACACGTCTGAACTACACGGCCGAAGGTTCTTCAAGCAGTTCATCCAGCACATCGAACGCATAGCGCAGGTGGGGGATAACGATCGATCCTCCAATCACCAGAGAGATATGCATCGCTTCAAGGATCTCATCGCGTGAGCAGCCTTCGGTAACACAGCGGTCAAGGTGATAGAAGATGCAGTCGTTGCACCGAAGCACCATCGAGCCGACCAGCCCCATGAGCTCCTTGTTCTGAACGCTGATCGCGCCTGCCTGATAGGCATTGGTGTCCAAAGCGAAGAACTTGTTGAACTCCTTGAAGCCGGAATTCAGAATCTTCTCGTTCATATCCAGCCGGTACTTTCGAGTCTCGGCAGCCTTTTTGCGCATGGTTCAGCGTACCTGCTGACGTCGTTGAACGGGCACTTCGAGAAGCTCCGCCAGCCGGTTGGCGATATCGCCGACATCTTCCACTGCGGTGAGTTCGCCTAAGAACATCTCTCGACCGTCGATACGAAATCCGAGCATGGAAGCGATCTCTCCAAAGTCGTCGACAAGCACGGCTTGGACGCGGTCGCGAGCGAACGTCTTCCACCGACCAAGCTTGATCAGCGTCGTCTTAATCTCAATGAGCATCCGATCAGGGCCGTTCGCAAAGAAGTAGATCGAGCGAACCCAGTGATATCCAGCAAGCACCCCGAACATGATGCTGACAGCATCGAATCCAAGCCAGCCATAGCTGTCCGGCGACCGCCAAGCGGAGACGGCAAGACCGAAGAAAAGGGTGCCCAGCAGAAAGCTCACCCATGTGAGATAGCGGAAGAGGCGTGAAGGTCCGAAAACACGACATCCGTCTGGAATCGATACCAGTCTAAGCCTGCCTCTCTTCGGGGTGTGCTCTTGCTTCACGCAATCTTACAGACGACGGAAGTCGGGCTGCAGTTTTAGGTCACGCCATTATTGGGGGAGGGCTGGGTACATATCGCGGGCGACAGCAGAGATATCGACCTTCCAGCTTCCATCCACTTTTACGCAGGGAACCTCATATTTCTTTTCATATCCCTGCCCCAGCGCATCCTTGGTCCACTGAACGTTGACCGCTGCATGGGTCGCATCGCTTTCTTTTCCCCCGATGATCTTCCAGGTGAACCTGAAGTGCGGGCCTGCTTCCTTGACTGCAAACTCCCACTGCTTGCGCAGGTCGTCTTTGTTGCCGTCGTAGTGGGAAAGCTCGACCAGTTGATCCACGTTGCCTTTAGCAAGCGCGGTCAGAAAGTCACCGACGGTATTCGTCGGGGAATTGCGAGTGAAGAAAAGCAGGAAGAAGAGAATGACGATGCTCGCCAAACCCGCCACCATGATGAAATTAACTCGACCAGCGCGCAGCATGCAGAACCTATTTAACCCGAATTCAAGCCGCCTTACCGGATGGCTCCGCGGCGCCAAAGCTGGGCTGTGGCATCAACATTGATCTTCCAGCCTGCCTTTTCTCGATTCACTACCCAAAGAGTGGAAGCAATAAGCTGACCATTCGGGTAGCTGTACTCCACTTCGGCGACAACCTGGTTGGTATTTCGCTGAAGCGAACGAATTTGGTAACGTCCGCCTACCTTGGCGAAGTTCCAGACGTTTTGAGCAAGATAGCTGAATGCAGACTGGCTGGCGGGCTGTTGGATCGTCAGCAGGAGCTCGTCGCGGTTATTGCTGAGGACGGCACGGTGAAATTTGCGGACCGCGGATTCTGGTCCAAACTCACGAAGTACCGAAAAAACGCTGAGCGTCAGCACGGTCAAGACAGCCGCCGCCAGCAGATTTGTCGCACTTTGTTTCGTCCCCATGGCAAAACCAATGTACCATTTCTATTGAACTTGCCAAAATTGGCTACGTCTGTTCCAACGAACCGCACATTTTGAGGGAAAGCTATGAGCGACCTGTTAAGCAGAAGAGACCTATTCCGAACCGGCGGATTGATCGCCATCGGTCTGACCGCTCCACGATGGTTGAGCACATTGGCACAGGCTGAAGTGATTCGGCAGGCAAAGGGCAACGCCGCACTGAACGATACGGTCTTGGTGGTCTGCCAGTTTTCCGGCGGAAACGATGGCTTGAACACGGTCGTACCTTACGCCAACAAGAAGTATTACGAACTCCGACCAACCATCGGAATCACCGAAGACAAGGTCCTCAAAATCACCAACGAAGTCGGTTTCCATCCCAATCTGACAGGTTTGGAAGAGCTCTATAAGGCGGGCAAGGTTGCCATCATCGACAACGTCGGCTATCCAAATCCCAACCGCTCGCACTTTAAGAGCATGGATATCTGGCAGTCGGCAAGCCCCGATCTGGCGATGAAGTATGGCTGGGTGGGTCGCCATTTCGACCAGCAGTCCTTAACGGGTCCCCTCAATCCGGTAGTGGCCCTTGGTCTTTCCACCGAAAAGCCCCGCGCGCTTTCGGCAAAGAACGCCAGCATCCCGTGCTTTGCCAGTCTGGCCGACATCCAGTCGATGGTTGGGGATGCGGATATGGAGCGCATGCTCCGCCAGATCCAAGGCCCCGAAGCCGCACAAGGCTCCAACGCTCGCGTGGTTCAGCAGGCGAACAAGGCCGCGCTGGATGCCATCGCCGCCCTTAAGGTTCAACTGGCTACCTACAAGCCGCAACAGACGTACGGCACCGATCCGTTCGGGCGTGGGTTCCAGCAGATCGCCCAGATCGTCGCAACATCCCCCGCGACCCGAATTGTCTACTTCAGCGCAGGCGGATTCGACACCCACGCCAAGCAGGCAGAGAGCCATGACCGGCTGCTTAAAGGCTTCGGCGATGCCGTCAACGCCTTCCAGAAAGAGATGGAAGCCGTGGGCAAGGCCAAAAAGGTCATCGTCCTCGTCTTCTCCGAATTCGGTCGACGCTGCTACGAAAACGCAAGCTCGGGTACCGACCATGGCGCAGCCGGTCTGATGTTCTTGATCGGAAGCCAGGTGAAGGGCGGCCTCTATGGCGGCGCACCTGACCTGGTGAACCTGGAGAACGGCGACCTGAAGTTTAAGGTCGACTTCCGAGAGGTTTATGCAACGGCTCTGGACAACTGGATGGGCGGCGACTCTGAAGTCGTGCTTGGCCAGAAGTTCAACCCGCTCGGCGTCTTCAAGTCGTAAGAGCCTTTGGAGTGCGCGAATTCATTCGCGCTTTCAAAGCGGTGACTTTTCGCCGTCGCAGGCTTGATCCGAAAGCTCGGCACGCCTAAGCGTTCTTGTATCGCTCTTCAAGCTCTTCCCAGCCATCGTTCTCGATGGCTGATCTGATCTCTTGCATCAGCCTTGCGTAGAACGCAAGGTTATGAAGAGTGGCGATGCGGGCACCAAGCGGCTCTTTAGCCTTGAAAAGATGCCTCAGATAAGCCGCCGAGTAGCGCTCTGACTGCGGAAACATTGATTCCGGGTCGTGAGGCCCGTTGTACTCTGCCCACTTCTGCGCCATTGCATTAACCCTTCCTTGCATCGTGTAGAGCGAGTGGTGGCGGGCTTGGCGGGTAGGGAGGACGCAGTCGAACATGTCGATCCCGCATCGTACGGCGTGGATGATGTCTTGCGGATGCCCAACCCCCATGAGATAGCGCGGCTTGTCCTTTGGCAATAGCGGGGCTGCGAACTTCACAACCGGACGCTGCATCTCGGTGGGTTCGCCGACGCTCACACCGCCGATGGCAAAGCCGTCGAAGGGAAGTTTGGTGATGAAGTCGGCGGATTCTTGGCGCAGGTCCTCATGCACACCGCCCTGCACGATGCCGAACAATGCGCCTTTCTTTCGAGCTTCCAGGCACCGTGTTGCCCAGCGGTGAGTTTGGTGCATCGCCGCTACGGCTTCGTCTCGCGAGCAGGGATAGGGCGGGCAAACGTCGAGGGCCATCGCAATGTCCACGCCAAGCTCGTCCTGAATCTTCATCGACTGCTCGGGCGTGAGGAACATCTCCGTGCCGTCGAGGTGCGACTTAAAGCGAACCCCCTCGTCGGTGATCTTGCGCATGTTCGACAGGCTCATCACCTGATAGCCGCCCGAATCGGTCAGGATCGCTCCCTTCCAGCTCATGAACTTATGCAACCCGCCCAAACGGTCGACCAGCTCACTGCCCGGACGCAGGCCAAGGTGATAGGTGTTGCTCAGGATCAGCTCGAAGCCGAGAGCTTCCAAGTCTTCGCTGCCGAGGGTCTTGACCGTGCCTTGCGTGCCCACCGGCATAAAGCACGGGGTTTCGACGGTTCCGTGAGGCGTATGAATCCGCCCCCGGCGCGCTCCCGTACGCGGGCAGGTGGAGAGGAGTTCGTAATGAAGTCCCTCGGACATACGCAGGAATTATGGCTTCGGGTTAAAATAGAGCTATGAGCCTCACCGCCGTCAAGACCGCTTACGACCGCGTTTTTAACTTCTCCGCCGGACCCTGCACCCTTCCCATCGAGGTGCTGGAAGAGATCCGCGACGACATGCTGAACTGGAAGGGCAAAGGCATGTCCGTCATGGAGATGAGCCACCGCAGCAAGGAGTTCATGGGCATCCTCGATGAGACCATCGAGACCTTCCGCCGCGTGTTCAACGTGCCGGAGAACTACAAAACGTTCTTCATGCAGGGCGGCGCAACGCTTCAGAACACGGCTCATGCGATGAATCTGCTGGCGGGCGGCGTCGGCGATTACGTGGTGACGGGCTATTGGGGCAAGAAAACCAGCGAGCATGCTCCGCTTTGCGGCGACTGCAACGTCATCTACGACGGCAAGTCCCACAACTATTCAGAAGTGCCGGACCTGAACGCGCTGGAGTATACGGAGGGCGCATCCTACGTGCACTGGGTCAGCAACGAGACCATTCACGGCGTCGAGTTCAAGAGCGATCCAAGCCTGCCTGTTCCGTCGGTCTGCGACATGAGCTCGAACATCATGAGCCGCCCGGTCGATGTCAACAAGTACGCGATGATCTACGCCGGTGCACAGAAGAACATGGGCCCGGCTGGCGCAACGCTCGTCATCATTCGCGACGATATGCTGAGCCGAACGCCGCAGCCGTTCCATCCGATGCTGGACTACAAGCTGATTGCCGAGAACGGTTCGATGTACAACACGCCGCCGTGCTTTGCTATCTATGTCTGCGGCCTGGTCTACAAGTGGGTGGAGAAGGAAGGCGGTCTCAGTGTCATCCAAAAGCGCAACGAAGCCAAGGCGAAGGTGCTGTACGATGCCATCGACGCTTCGGGCGGCTTCTATGCGGGCCACGCGAAGGCGGACTGCCGTTCCAATATGAACGTTACTTTCCAGCTGCCCAGCGACGAACTTCTGGAGAAGTTTGTGAAGGAAGCCGACGCGATCAAACTGAACGGCCTGAAGGGACATCGGTCGCTCGGCGGCGTTCGCGCCAGCATCTACAATGCATTCCCGCTCGAAGGCTGTCAGATCATGTCGGAGTTCATGGCTGACTTCGCCAAGCGAAACGGATGATCTGACTGTAGATTTTGGATTGACGATTGAGGATTGCTGGGTGAGAGCGCTGTGCGTTCTCACCCAGTCTTGATTTAACGGCCTCCCCTTGATGGGGAGGATAGAGGTGGGGGTGGCCTGCCCTCATACCGATCCGGTCAAAATCCCCTTGACGCGGGCTCCGTCTGAGCAACGCGAGAGTGGAAGAGAGCGAGGTGTTGTCATCGGCTCCGCACAAGCCAGAGAGTTACGACTGCCTTCGTAAAAAATTTAGGCCCCGTGAACTATCTCGGAACACCAGACGTTTTCAAGGATGTATCCAATGATCAGAGGAACGACCTTGAAGAAGAGCTGGATTCTGGGATTTATCGGCATAACGGCGGCGGTTTGCGCTGGAGCGTTTTTAGCAGTGCAGCTTGACCGCTCGATGAACAAGCCACCCGCGCTTGTGTTCGATGGAGGCTCGAAAGAGTTTGCTGGGGCGATGCCTATCGGGGCCGACCCGTCGGCAGTGGCTGCTCCAGTTGACTTCCGAGCGGCAGCCAAAAAGCTCGCTCCTTCTGTGGTTTCGGTTGACAACTACATGTCGAACGCATGGTCGTTCGAGGAGACTCGGCTTGAGCGGGCAGCGACAGGTTCGGGTGTCGTCATCAGCTCCAAGGGCTATGTGATTACAAACAACCACGTTGTCGAAGGCGCCCAGGCGGTGCGTGTGCGCACGAATGACGGACGTACTCTTCAGGCGAAGGTCATTGGCACCGACCCGCGATCTGACATCGCGGTTCTCAAGGTTGACGGCGGAAACCTCGTTCCCGCACAGCTAGGCGACAACAGCAAGCTGGAAGTTGGGGAGTGGGTCTTAGCCATCGGCAACCCGCTGGGTTACGACAACACGGTGAGCGTGGGCGTTGTCAGCAACCTCAACCGGACGCTGGGCACGAACGGCTCCAGCCTGCTTGTGGACGCCATCCAGACGGATGCTGCCATCAACCAGGGCAACTCCGGCGGAGCCTTGGCGAATGCCGCTGGTCAAATCGTTGGAATCAACACGGCGATCATCACCAACACTGGCGGAAGCATCGGGCTGGGCTTTGCGATTCCGATCAATACGGTCAAGAAGGTTGCGGATGAGATTGTCCAGTACGGACGTGTGCGCTACGGCGAGATCGGCCTGCGGCTGTTCAACCAGAGTGGACTGCTGGAGAGCGACGAGTTCCGGCAGTTCATCAACGACCGTATCGGTTCGATGCCACCAAAGCAGGACTATGGCTTGACCGTGCGGCAGATCTTCCGCAACAGCGCCGCCCAGAAAGTAGGTATTCAGCCCGGGGACATCCTGTTCGAAATGGACGGAAAGAAGCTTGTAGACCCGCTCGACTATGTCAAAGGTCTCTTTAATAAGCGCATAGGCGATCAGGTCTCGCTAAAATACTGGTCCCGCGGAACAGTGAAAACCGTTAACATCACTTTATCCGACTAAGATTGCAGGAGCATTTGCACCCCCCTCGTCGTCGGAATGATTGAAGGCTCAAAGCGAGCCACCCACAACTTATATGTCAGGTCTTTACGACGGTCTTAAAGAGTTCCTCGAAGTGCTTCCTGCGGTCGTGCGCGAGAGACTCGAACGAACTGGCCATCTGGATTCTCTCATCGAAGTCGTTCTCGACTACGGGCGCCCTGCCGAGGCGCGCTACCGTGACCATGTGGATCGATGGGAGGACGTCGTCGTGTCTGAACACGATCTCGATTTCGTCACCCGCTCGATTGGCGAGTTTGGCGTTGACAATCGTGCAGGCATCGAGCGGACGCTCCACCGCATTTCGTGCATCCGCAACCGGCACGACAAGGTGATCGGCCTGACCTGCCGTGTAGGTCGTGCACTGGAAGGCACCATCGACATGATCGATGATCTGGTGCGTTCCGGCGCATCGATTCTTCTTTTGGGAAGGCCGGGTACGGGAAAGACTACCAAGTTGCGCGAGATCGCTCGCGTGCTTGCCGACGAAGTAAACAGGCGCGTGGTTATCGTCGATACGTCCAACGAAATCGCAGGCGATGGCGATGTGCCGCATCCTGGCATCGGTTCTTCGCGACGAATGCAGGTCAAGACCCCTGTGGAACAGCATGCCGTGATGATCGAAGCGGTCGAAAACCACATGCCTGAGGTTATCGTGATCGACGAGATCGGCACGGAGGCAGAGGCGATGGCCGCCCGCACGATCAACGAGCGCGGTGTCCAGCTGATCGGAACGGCTCACGGTCAGACGCTTGAGAACCTGATGCTCAACCCGTCGCTGTGCGATCTGATTGGCGGTATTCAGGCGGTTACGCTCTCGGATGATGAGGCCCGCCGCCGTGGCACGCAGAAGACCGTTTTGGAGCGCAAAGCCCCGCCCACCTTCGACGTTGTCATCGAACTGATGGACTTCGACAGGCTGGCGGTGCATTCAAACGTCCAGAAGACTGTGGACTTGATTCTGCGCGGGGTTCCGCCTCGGCCCGAGGTTCGGGTGCGCACAGACGCGGGCAAGGTCGAAGTGGTTCAGCAGGAGCTTGCTGGAGAGCTGGATGATCCCACTTTCAACAAGAAGTATCCAGCGCTTTCACGACAGCCTGGCGAAGCCGCGCCAGACCAGCCTGCTGCAAAATCCAGTGGGGCTTCTGGTCAGCCGGTCGATCCCAACGGGTCCAAGCCAGGGCTCATCCGTATCTTCCCGTATGGCATTGCCAGAACGAGACTGGAGCGGGCGATCCGTGAAAAGCGGGCCTCAGCGTACGTCACCGGCGATATCCATCAGGCCGATGCCATCATGGCGATCCGCTCAACCTATCAGGCCAAGCCGCGCAAGCTAAGGGACCTCGCAGGAAGGAACGTTCCGACGATCGTGGTCAAGTCCAACACCTATAGCCAGATTGCTCAGGGTCTGGAGGACATCTTAAAGGGCGCGGGTGAGACCAAGGATCAAGAGACAGAGGCCATCGACGAAGTGCAAAAGGCGATTGAGATCGTAATGCAGACAGGCAAGCCATATGATCTCACGCCCCAGCCCGCCACGATTCGCAAGGTGCAGCACCAGATCACAGAATCCAGAAAGCTCGCCAGCGAAGCCGTGGGCGACGAGCCACATCGCAGGATTCGCGTTTTGCCGGTTCGGTTGGTTTAGGGGGTTCGGGCATTAGGCGCACGGCCCCGGGCGTTTGGCTTGATCGATACGCTTACTCCGACTTTCTGCCCCACCCCAACGCCTATAGCCTATCGCCAAACACCCCTTTTTCCATATTCCCAGACTCAAATCACAAAAACCTAAAGTTGATTGCGAGGTTTGAGGCCTAACCCTGGCAAGAATGCCTGCCAATACACATGGTGGGATGAACCGCGGAATTTATGCGACAGCAACTGGGATGCTCTCAGCGCAAAGAGCGCTTGAGATCAACGCCCATAACCTTGCAAACGTCAACACTGTTGGCTATAAGCGAGACTTCGTCGCGTTTGCGGAGGCATTCGAAAGAACCCTCAGTGCCGATGGTGGCAAGGGTGCAGTGCTTGGAAGCTTGGGTAGCGGCGCGGTCGAGAAAGGAGAGTACACCGTTTTTGAAGAAGGCCCGCTGATCTCCACAGGTGATCCGCTGAATTTGGCGATCCGCGGACCTAAGGGGCTATTCGCCGTCGAGTCGGACGCTCAGCTTCCTGGAGGCGCGCGAGAGATCAGCTACACCCGCAACGGAACCTTCCATGCGGATGAAGGCGGAATCTTGCGGACTTCCGACGGTCGAGCCGTTCTTGGGGCGGATCTTCAGCCCATCCAAGTTCCGGCAGGCACGATTACAGTCGGTACCGACGGACGTATTTCCGTCGATGGCCGAGATGTAGGGCAGGTCGGGCTTTTCGACGGAGACTTCAAGAAGACAGGCTCCGGCTTCTGGCAGAGCGCAAACGCTCAGCCCATCGACTTCAGCAATCCCGCAAACAGCGTACAGGTCCGAAGCGGAGCTGTCGAAGGCTCAAACGTTCAGGCGGTTGAGCTGATGCTGGAGATGATTACGCTGAACCGAAATTTCGAATTGTCCCAAAGGTCGATCCAACAGCAGGACGACATGACAGGACAGCTGATTCAAGGCCTTCGAGACCGATAAACACGCTGGACCGATCGCCGCGATCAGCGGCGTAGGAGGCGGCACGGAATCCAGGACGGACTTCCGTTAAAGGTCAAGGAAGGCGCGATAGAGCGCGAAAGCGCGAGGAGATATCGACGCCATGATGCGAGCGTTAACAACAGCGGGTACCGGAATGGTAGCCCAGCAGTTCAATCTGGATACGATTGCCAACAACCTGGCCAACGTCAATACGACCGCGTTCAAAGAACAGCGGGCCGAATTCGAAGACATCGTCTATCAGACGCTTGGCGCTTCCGGCGCCGGCACGGCAGGCGATGCCAAGCAAGCGGTTCCGATTCAGGTCGGCCTTGGCGCACGCTTCGCCGCCACCTCCGTCAACGGAAACGTTGGCGCACCCATCAATACCGGCAACCCGCTGGAAATGATGATCAACGGCTCAGGATTCTTCCAGATCGAGAATCCCGGCACCGGTGAGACGGTCTACACCCGAGACGGAAACTTCAAGGTTGACGGTGAAGGAAACCTCGTCACGAGCATGGGCTTCAAGCTCACTCCGGGCATCACAGTTCCTCCGGGGACGACAGCCGTTACTGTTTCTCAGTCGGGCATCGTCAGCGGCGTTCAGCCGGGACAGAACGAAGTCAGCGAGCTGGGTCGAATCACGATTGCCGTCTTCCCGAACCCGGCCGGACTTACACGCATTGGAAACAACCTGCTCCAGGGCGGAGGCGCAAGCGGTCAGCCGCAGATTGTGACTCCTGGAGACCAGGGCTCTGGGTACATCCAGGCAGGATTCGTCGAAGGCTCCAACGTGCAGATCGTGGAAGAAATGGTTCGCATGATCACCGCCCAGAGAGCCTACGAAATCAACTCGAAGGCCGTTCAGACCGCCGACGAAATGCTCGGCATTCTCAATCAGCTCAAGAGATAAGGGATTAAGATGATCACCGCTTTTTTGACTGCAATCACACTGGCTCCTGCGCTCTCTTTGAATATCAAAGTGGATGGCGAAGGATACTTGCGCTTTGGCGACCGAGGACGCGTCGTCTATGCGAAGTCTGCCAGACTGGTCGTCGATCAGGACGGACGCCTGTCCTGCTCTACAGGCCAGGTGATGCTCCCTTCCATCAAGGTTCCAGAACGGGCCGAGAAGCTCGGTTCAGATCTGGAGGGGCATGTCAGCGCAGTCGTGAGCGGCGAGAAGAAGATCATCGGCAGAATCGTTCTTGCCTGCTTCGAACCCGGTCAGCAGATGTCCGAAAAGAGCGGATTTCTTTCCAGCTCAGCACGCCCATCACTCCGTGATGCTGGTGAACAGACGACTGGCGTCATCCGAGTCGAGGGCGGTAACGACGCTTCGATCACAAAGCAGCCTGAGCAAGCTCCTCGACAGGAAGCTGCGCCGCCGGCGACCTATTCAGGAACCCTAAAGATCGAACTGCCCGAAAGCGCGATGGTCCCCGGAGATCGCATCCTCCTGGGCGATATCGCCGTGATATCAGCGCGAGATGAAGATGCCATCAGATTGAAGCAGATCGACCTTGGCCCAACGCCGGTTACAGGAGCAACGGCCCGTATCAGCAAAGAATCCATCTCAGCGCAGATTCGAAAAGCAGGCTATCTGCCCTCTGCAGTCAGCATTCAAATGGGTGCAACCGTTGCTGTGTCGAGAGAAGGACAGAAGATCACCCAGGCCCAGTTCCTCGAAGCAGCTTTGAAGACGATTCGAGAAAAGGTTGGAGCTGCGGCCGATGGGTTTAGCGGAGACAGTACAGGCCCAGATTTCATTGCCCCGAAAGGCAAGCTGGAACTGCGCACAGAAAGCATGGCCCCCAAAGACGGCTTGCTCAACGTCGTTGTCGCCGTGATCGTTGACGGCAAGCGACTGAACTCCCGCACGGTCAAGCTCACCGGAGAAGCCCTAACTCAGGGCGTAAAGGCGGGACAGACCGTAAAGGTTCGACTGGTCAGCTCGGGATATGTCGCCGAGATCAGCGGACGCGTTCGGCAGAACGGAATTCTTGGACAGACGGTGGAAGTGACCATTCAGTACGACGGTCCGAACACCACCACATCCCATTCGGCAACCGTGGTTGGAAGCGGTGTCGTGGAGGTGAAGCTATGAACATTCGAAGAATGATTGCCTTGACAGCGATGGCTGTCCTCAGTGTCGCCTGCAATGCGCAGAGCACCAACGATGAGTACCCCGGATCGCTTTGGCCGAAAGCCTATAAGAATCCTCTTCTGGACCGCACCGCAAGGTCGGAGGGAGATGTTCTGACCGTATTGATCAGCGAGACGTCGGCAGCTCAGTTCGATGCAGGGACCACGACCAGCAAGAAGGAAGACAATGCGCTTCCTCGCCTGAACATCCCCATTATCGGTGGCTTCTTGCCAGCTCTCGGAACGAGCGGATCGCTCTCCTCTGACGGCAAAGGCACGACCACACAGAACGGCAAGCTGGTCGCCAAGATGACCGTCGTGGTGAAGAAGGTGAACGACAACGGCACGATGGTGATCGAGGGCACACGCTCGGTTCAGGTGAACAAAGAGGTGCAGACCTTCAGATTGAGCGGGATCGTCCGCATCGACGATATCCGCAGCGACAACACGCTGCTCAGCGAGAACATCGCTGAAGCGCAGATCAAGGTCGACGGCAAGGGCGCGATCAGCGACCGACAGCGCCGAGGATTCCTGACACGACTTATCGACTGGATTTTCTAAGACGGAGCAAGCCATGAAGAACACAGCTTTTATTTTTGTACTGCTAAGCGTGGTGGGTCTTGCTTTCGCACAGGGCAACCCCCCAACCAATACACAGGGCAATCCTCCCGCCTCCGGTCAGAGCAATGGCCAAGGCAACGGCAATGGCACAGGCACCGGAAAATCGGAGGAGAACAAACCCACGAAAGAAGATCTGGAGCGCATGAAGCAAGCGGCTCTGGACGAACAGAAGTGGCGACAGGAATTCATCAAGAACGAGAAGGATGGCGTCGAAGTCCGCATCAAGGACATCGCGAAGTTCCGAGGTATCCGAAGCAACCAGCTGCAGGGCATCGGTCTCGTGGTGGGTCTTGAAGGTACGGGAGACACCAAGAGCACACCGTTTACGCAGACGCTGCTTGCAAATGCGCTGAAGAACTGGGGAACGCAAGTTGACCCGAATGCGCTGAAGGTGCGCAACGTTGCTGTGGTGACCATCACGGCAGAATTGCCCCCGTTTGCTGTCCCTGGAAACGACATCGATGTGACCGTTCAGTCGATTGGAGATGCCAAGAGCCTCCAAGGCGGAACGCTCTTGCAGGCTCCGCTTTATGCGGCAAACAGCAAGGAGAACGTCTATGCTGTCGCCCAAGGCTCGATCAGCATCGGCGGATTCAACGTCGGCAGCGGCGGCAACACCGTGCAGAAGAACCACTCGACGGTAGGACGCATCCCTGAGGGTGCGATCGTTGAAATGCCTTCGCCCACGAAGTTTGTCTTTGACGGAAAGCTCTTCCTGGAGCTGGATACCCAAGACCTTACGACGGCCCAGCGCGTCGCGACCAAGCTGAGCGCAACACTCCCAGGCTTTGTTGCCCGACCGCTGAATGGCGGCACGGTGGAAGTCACGCTGCCTGCGGGCAAGACTCCCATCGAAGCGATGAGCGATATCGAGCTGACGACAGTGTTTGCCGATGTCCCCGCAGTGGTGGTCATCAATGAGCGCACAGGCACGATTACTTTGGGCGGCAACGTCAAGATTGGTCCGGCAGTGGTCATCAAAGGCAGCCTGAATATCCGGATCGTCAAGGACCCCGTCATCAGCCAGCCCAATCCATTCAGTCTTGGACACACGGTCGTCACTGAACAGACCACAGTGACCGCAGAAGAGGACAAGGCTCAGGTGGCGATCATGGGTCCCATCACAACCGTATTCGACATCGCAAAGCTCTTCCAGGCTTTGAAGGTCACCCCTCGGGATGCCATCGCAATCCTGCAGGACCTGCAGACACAGGGCGCCCTCAAGGCAAGGATCAAGGTGAATTGATGAATATTGGGACCGCAGTCGCAAAAGCGATCATCGAGACCAAGGCTGAGCCGGAGCTGAAGAAGCTCGCCAAGGCCGCCGAAGGCGTCGAGACAATGTTCATCAAAGACTTGCTCAACGTCATGCGCAAGTCGCTGCCGAAGGAAGCTCAGTCGATGCCCGGCAAGGACATCTACTACGACATGCTGGACCAGGCTCTCGCCGAAGGCATGGCCAAAAACAGCTCCTTCGGAGTGTCGAAGATGATGCTGGACACGATGAAGCCCGCAATTCTGCGCCTCGAAGCTCAGAAGCTTGGGCTGAACAACGTGAACGACCTGCTCAAGGGCGTCGAGCAGATTGGCGTCAAGGCCAACGCAGCTGTCCGCGAACTCATGGATAAGGCAGACAAGCAGGCAGAGCTCAAGATCAAGATTTCAGTCGGCGGTCATAAGACCGAGAATTAAGGAGAAAACATGCAAACGCGTGAATTACAGACACTATGGTGGGACTGGCTGAGCACATCGGAGCGACTCCTCCGATCGCTTCACGAGCAGACGGCGGCGCTGACGCTCCGCGATGTCGAGCGAGTGGAGAAGATTCAGCCCGAACTTGATGGCCTGATGGCCAAGATGCGAGAGATCGACGACAATGCTGCGGCTTGCGCAAAGAAGCTGGCCGGAGAGCTGGGTACAGAGCCCAATCTTCGAAGCTTAGTGCAGGTCCTGGAACAGGCCGAAGCGCAGCAGGTCCAAGCTCTTGCCAATCGGGTGATCGTGGCTTCGCGAAACGTCCAGAACGTTTTCGAGAAGAACAAGACGCTGATTCAGAGCGAGCTGACTTATGTCAACGGCACGCTGACGCTCATCGCAAAGACGGCTACCGAAGTGAAGTCGCCCTACGATAAGCCGACCCACGCCGCAGTTCTGATCAATCAGGCTGCGTAAGCCAAGGAGAAGCCCATGCCCAGCACATTTCACGGAGTCGGGATGATGTCACAGGCCCTCCGGGCGTTCCAGCGCGGGCTGGACGTGACGGGCCACAACATATCCAACGTCAATACGCAAGGCTACTCTCGGCAGTCGATCGAGTACGCACAGCTACAGCCGACGACATTCTACAGTTCGAACCACCCGTTCGGGCTTGGAAACGGCATCACGATCAGCTCGGTCAACCGTATTCGGGACATGTTCTTGCAAGAGCGATACGTGAACTCACAGGCCGACTTAGGTCGCTATCAGACGCTCACGTCGTCCTTGCAGCAGATCGAGCCATTGCTGAATGAGCCTGGACAGAACGGTATCACGGCAGCGCTGGACAAATTCTGGAATTCGTGGTCAGGCTTGGCTTCCAATCCTACGGATGCCGGAACTCGGCGCGAAGTGCAGATGGCGGGCAATACGCTTGCGCTGCGCATCCGAAACCTTGCTTCCGACTACAATCGCGTCTCGACCCAGGTGATCGGCAATCTGAATAGCACCTTCAACGAGATCGACGATATCTCTACCAAGATTGCTCAGCTGAATGCGGAGATCAAGCAGAAGACAGGCGCTGGCGGAACGCCAAACGACTTGCTCGACCAGCGAGATCAAATGGTCCAGCAATTGGGGCAGCTCGTCCCTGTGAATACGTTCACCCAGGGAGATGGTTCCTATGTGGTCTACTCGGGCCAGTACGCACTGGTTGATTCGGGAGGCTCTCACGCCATCCCTCGCACGTACGATCTGAATACGAACTCCATCTCTGACGGTACGCACACGTATGCAGTGAATTCGGGCAAGCTTAGAGGCATCTTCGACACACTGAACCAGATTCAGTCGTACCGGAGTGGTCTGGATACGCTGGCAAACACCCTGCGCGATTCAGTCAACGCCATGCACCTTGCTGGTGTGAATCCGAATGGAACCACGAACCTGGACTTCTTCGATCCTGCTTCAACGGGGGCGCTGGACTTCCAGCTTGATAAGCTGATTGCCAACGATCCGAACAATATTGCAAGCGGAAGCTCTGGAAACTCAGGCGATGGCTATCTGGCTTTGTCGATCTCCCAGATGCGAGATGTGTCTCAAAGCACGCTTGGAAATCTGACGTTTGGCAACTACTACAGCGACTACGTGTCCCAGGTTGGTCGGGACTCGATGGCGGCTTCTGCGTCGCTCTCGACTCAGGGTTCCGTCGTTGCACAGATCGAGCAACAGATTCAAAGTGTGAGCGGAGTGTCCTTGGATGATGAGATGGCAAGCATGCTTCGGCTTCAGCGAAGCTACCAAGCTGCAGCCAAGACCCTCTCAATCATGGACCAAGTAACCGAAGATTTAATTAATATGATGCGCTAGCTGGCAATTTGACCAGGAGTAACCCATGAGAATTTCCACGGCCTACCAGTACGACACGTACTCGCGAGACATCGCGAGGGCGCAGCAGAGCTATTTGAAGTTCCAGCGCCAGGTGTCGACCGGCAAGCGGATCAACAGTCCAAGCGACGATCCGTTCGGCACAGGCACCATCCTGAATTTGGGAAGCTTGCGCGACGCCACCACGCAGTACACCAAGAACCTGCAGTCAGGGAAGACCTTCATGAGCTTCACCGAAAGCGCTCTTGGCGAGGTGGTTACCGGGCTTCGCCGCGCTTATCAGCTCGCCGTCGGCGGTGCAAACGGCGCCACCGACCAGACCGGGCGTGAAGGCATGGTTCAAGAGATTGGCCAGATTCAAAAGCGGCTTCTCGACCTCGCCAACACCAAGGGTGCGCAAGGACAGTACATTTTTGCCGGACAGACCGCAAACCAGCAGCCTCTCACTCTGGTAGGCGGCGTCCCGCAGGTTAATGGCGGCAACACTGACGTCATCATCGAAAGCTCTCCGGGACAGACTATCCAGATCAACTCGATCGTTGCCCAGAAGATGGCAGATGCTTACAACCAGCTGGAATCGCTGAAACAGCATCTGAATTCGGGCGATACGGGAGCCTTGAGCGGGGTGGATATTCCTACGCTTCAGGCCTCGATGGACCTGTTCAACACGGAGCGAGGCAAAGTTGGCGCGAAGCTGCAAGAGGTCGAAACAGGACTTTCGATGATGCAGCGTCGATCCGACGAGTTTACACAAGCGATTTCCGACACGGAAGAAGTGGACATGGCAGACGCGATCATGAAGTATCAGGCTGCCGAAACCGCGTATACCGCGGCCCTGAATGTCGCGAGCCAAGGATTTAGGCTCAGTCTAATGGACTTTATCAACGGATAAAAACATGAGCACAAATCAACTAAATGGCACACGATTCGGCCAGATCGAGTACCTCGAAGAGGACGTACTTACGTTTGAGCGAGGCATGATCGGCTTTGACCACTGTCATCGCTACCTGATCATCTCGCACAAGCCCGAGAGCAAGTTCCAGTGGCTTCAGTCCATTGAGGAACCAGGCATCGCGTTCTTGGTGACTGACCCAACCGGCTATGTTGATGGCTACGGTGTGGAAATCGAAGACGAAGAAGCTGGCGAAATGGGCATCACTTCCGATACGTCGATCATGGTTTTGACTACCGCGTCGATTCCGAAGGGCGTGCCTGGGCAGATCACTCTGAACCTTGCCGGACCCATCGTTATCAACCTGGAAACTCGCTGCGGACGACAGTTTGTTGTCGAGACTCAGAGCGTGACTTTGCAGGCCCCAACATCACAGCCTGCCTCAGTTGCGGCATAATGGAATACTCGTCGCTTCAAGCTCAGCCCAGTGTATAGTGTAAGGGCTGAGCCTGAAGCGTTTGGGCTCATCAAGCCACGGAGGGCGAACGAGCATGCTGGTCTTAACCCGAAAAGTACATCAGAGCATCATCATCGGCGACGAAGTTGAGGTCGTTGTGCTTGAGGTCCGTGGAGAGCAGGTTCGCTTAGGCATTCGCGCTCCGAAGAATGTCTCTGTCCACCGAAAAGAGATTTACGACCAGATCCAGGTTGAAAACGTGTCCTCGACCGAAGTTTCACCGGATGATCTCCCGGAGTAACCCCTGATGAAGCAAGATCGCGGGCTTGGCTTTGCCGCGGGCGTAAGCTTTATTCTCTTTTTGGGAAGTCTGCCCGTAGCCTGGGGAACCATAAAAGGCCTTCCTGCCGGATTCGATCTGACCGCTTTCTTCATGTGTATCAGCGTTCCGGCTTCGGCAAGCTGTACGGTCGCACTCTTGAGCGGATTGATGCGCTCCCTATTCGACAGCCACAAGCTAAGTCTTTGGCATATTCTCTTGCTGCCGCCGATGCATATCTCGATCATGGCGATGATCGTTTCGCTGGCAACGACCTCGACCGATTCGATCCAGCGCGTCAATGAAGCGGGCTCAAAGCTATACATGTGGCATCGTTGGAGCCTTATCGGCGCGACTCTTGTGCTCCAAGTCGTTTTCCTTGCCGTAATCCTGGCTGCCCAGAAGGTATGGCTGCAACGCCGTTCCCGGTAAACTCCAGCCTGCATGCAGGTTCACTTTGGCGTTGACCAGCTCCAGGCCGAATGGTCAAAGGGATTGGTATGCGTGGGCACGTTCGACGGCGTTCATCTCGGGCATCAAGAGGTCATTCGGCAAGCTGTGCTGCATGCGCGAGAGGCCCAGGAACCCGCCATTTTGGTCACCTTCGACCGGCATCCAGCCGCAGTTCTCGCTCCCGACCGCTGTCCTCCCGTAATCGCCTCGATTCCCGCGAACCTGAGGATGTTTGAAAGCCTTGGTGTAGCGCTGACCGTGATGCTGCCGTTCACGCGAGAACTCAGCCAGACTTCAGCGCAAGACTTCTACGACCACATCATGGTGGAGAAGCTCAGGGCGAGCGCGATTGTTGTGGGCCATGACTTTGCTTTTGGGCATGGACGGCAAGGCACCCCCGACTGGCTTCGCGAGCGTATTGAAACGACCGTGGTGCCCCCCTTTGAGCTGGATGGCCTCAGGGTCAGCAGCAGCGCGATCCGCTCCGCGATCCTTGAGGGGCAGGTTGAGAATGCGCGACGGTGGCTGGGAAGACCGTTTGAGCTGTTTGGCGTGGTGGTTCCGGGACAGAGACTGGGCCGAACCATAGGATTCCCAACGGCTAACTTGGCGCGATCCTTCAACCAGGCCGTTCCAGCGAATGGTGTCTATGCCTGCGAAGCTCAGACAGATTTTGGCACTTTCAAGGCGGCAGTGGGCGTGGGTGTGCGTCCAACCATCGAAAATGACGGCGCGCGAACGATTGAGGCGTACTTGATCGACTATTCGGGTGAGAGCCTCTATGGAACCTCCATGTCGCTTCGATTCCTGAAAAGGCTTAGGAACGAAGAACGATTCGACTCCATCGAGGCGTTGAAGATACAGATGGAGAGCGATGTGCAGGAAACGCGCATCGCTGAATAAAAATGAGCAAGTCAAAGCTGTTCGGATGGATCATCGGTGTCGTGGCCCTTGGACTCGTGCTCCGATTCGTGATCTTTGCGCCGCAAACCCCTGACAAAGAGCTGATTCAAGCCGCCCTGAAGGATGCCGTCAGAGCCGGCAAGGAAGGGCGTGCAGGAAGCGTGATCGACCTGATGAGCAAGCAGATGACGGTCAACGACGGTACGCAGGTCAACCTGACACAGATCGCCAATTACGTCAAGCAGAACAAGCCCGATGTCGAGTTCTCCAACCAAAACCCGTCTATCAATGGAGACAAGGCGATCATTACGTCGGACGTGAGAGTAAGCCTCGGCTTGCCGTCGATGGCTATCGACATCAAGAATGTCGAACTGGAGTTTGAGAAGGAAAACACGACCCGGTGGTTAGTCATCCCGGATAAGAAGTGGCAGCTGAAGAACGTTCGCGTGCCAGAAGAATCGCTGGCGAGCCTTGCCGACACAGCATCCGGATTGTCCGGCTTTCCAGGCGTATCACGCTAGTGTAAGATGAAGTGGCCTGAGCGGGTGTAGTTCAATGGTAGAGCGCGACCTTCCCAAGGTTGATGTTGCGAGTTCGAATCTCGTCACCCGCTCCAAATCATAGCGGTCGGCTATCAGCCAGCCAGCTTCTAAGGGTTACAAAGCCGAAATCGTCTGCGGATAGTCGTCCAGTACGCCCTGACAGATCGCCTGCACCTTTGGCACCAGACCGTGATGGTCGTCGTGCTGCACAATGATCGCCTTTTCCAGGGCTTCATTCGCCTTGGTCTGGCTCCCCGTGATCGCTTTCAGCCATCCAGCGGCTTCGGCATCCGAAACATCCAGGCTATGCCCGTTCATCCGAAGGAATGCGACAAGGCCGATAAAGCCGGTCGCCTCGTTGCCTGCCGCAAGCGGGCTCATCTTCAGAAAGCCCTCGACAAACCGGGATGCCTGCGCGATGAGGTTCTTCGACGTCCCGTAGCCGTACTGATAGAACGTTGCCTCTTCCAGCTTTGCATAGCTGAAATCCTGGACGCTCTTCGTCACTTGGTAGTTGATCCAGAGGATGTCCTGAACGGTCAGATAGTGCAACGAATCCATCGGGGTTAAGGATACTCGATGCAACAAAAAAGCAGGCGGTCCAGGCCGCCTGCTTTCACTTGAGAAGAGAGATCACTTCAGGACAGGATTGGTTTCGGTCGAGAAATCTTTCTCGGTCAAAGACGGAGAAGGCTGATCCATGGACTTCATGGAAGTGCCGATCATCTTGATGAAGACTTCGTAGTCTAGCGGGAGCATCATCCGTCCCGTGCCGGTCTTGCCATCGTATTTCCCTACGATGTACATCGGCATCGCTCCATCGCCAAACATATGGATGAGGTCATCCATGCTGACGGGGGAGTCCTTCATCGAGGGCTCAAGGAGTGATCGAACGCTTTCCAGAGTTCGTTTGATATTGATCGCCAGCAGACCCTGCGTTCCTTTCTCAAGCTCGTTGCTCATGACAGCGAATCCGGGGTCTTCCATCAAGGTTTTGCCCGAATTGCTGATGACGCTGTTGAGCGTCGCCTTGGAGGTTGTGACGATCACGTTTTGACCCTTGATGGCGATTTGCAAAACCTTTGACTGGAGCTGAACAGGCGGCTTGGAACCCTGCATCCCCTTCATGATCTCGTTCTGCGTCTCTGCATCAAACTCAATCACTGTGGTATCGCCGACCCGAGACTCGACAAATGTAATTCCTTTCTGACCGCCTTCCTTGGACCTTTGCTCGATCAGCGTTCGGAGCTTCTTGACCAGCTCGGCAGGAGTTGCACCGTTCTTATCGGTGAAGATCGCCACGACATCCCCGTCGAACTCTTTGCCAGAAGTCTTCGGATAGAAAGCAAGAATGGTTTCGCCATTGAACGCAGGTGCGATGTCCTTGTCAATGCTCAGCCCAAACTCCTTTTCAACCTCGGCGACCCCTTTGTCGAGCACCTTTTGGGTCTCGGACTCTTTGTCGGCGACTTCCTTCGCGTAGTTCCAATACTTGCCCGCCTGAGAGTACGCCAGCACACCCAGTGCGCCTTCGGGAAGCATCTTCAATGATTCAGCGCTGACGGGCGCGACGCTGGCAAGGTTCTTCATGCCCGGAACAGCATCGGCGTTCGTCGGGCCGTAATAGTCGAAGGCAACGCCTTCGGGTTCAACCGTCACGCTAAAGGAAAGCCAATTTGTGCCGGTAAAGGGATTCATCTTCGTCCCCATCTCAGCTGCAGTCTTTCCAAGGTCTTGCAGAACCGTTGGCGAGACAAAGACCATCAGGTTAGCATCTGAAGGCAGGGCCGCCCGGGCTTCGTTAAAGGCCGCGTTGTCCGCTATGGATGTGGAGCCCTTTTCATGAATGTTCTGGATGCTGCCGATCAAGGCCGCATCCGGGGCGATCACCAGATAATCCTCAATGACCGCAGCCTTGCCGCTGTTGTTCGGCAGTGTATAAACGTTCTTGTCTCTGGGAAGCTTGGCAAGGGCGGTTTGAACCGCCGCCGCATCTTTCAGCGCCAGCAAGGCCGCCATCTTCTGCGGCTGTCCCGGCTTTACATTCCAGTAGGCCATGGCAAAGCTGGTAGCCAGGTGCGGACGGATCTCTGCGGCAACAGGCGAGCCGTCCATACCGTCCTTCAGCATCTTGTCCAGCCTGTCTGTGAGTCCTTGGCTCTCCAAGGCGTCGCTAATCTGCTTGAAAGTAAGCGCTTGGCGCTCGGACGGATTGGTGTCCATCGTCACGACAACGTCAGCGTCGGCTGGAATGAACCGGATAGCGGCCTCACCCGTACGCTGGAAGAAGACTTTGTAGGCGGCAAACCCACCCACCGAAAGAACCGCAACGCCGGCAAGAACCCCAATAAAGCTCTTTCCTGCGCGCTTAAGTGACCCTGGCTTGTTCATCTTTGACACCTCGAAACCCAACGGGCAATGAATATGGTGACGCGATTGGAGCCTTGGCAGGTTGCAAGGGCCTATTTTAAGGTCCGTTTGCCCTTTCGCGCTTGAATCGTTCTACTTATTTAACGGACTTGCGGAGACGGTCTTGGCATGCCGAATCATCCTGGGCTACGCTTAGGAAGCTCAAGACGTTCTGCCAACGAGCAGAACCACTGTGGGGAGGCAGTGCATAAAGGTCGGTGCACCCTGGGGAATGCACCGGCCTTTCTTTTTGCTTAGGTGATGCTTCGGCTTTGCACGGGAACGCCCGGCAGAATTACATCGGCTACGGCGAATGAGCGCCGGATATCTTGCAGGCAAACCTTCGCGCGCTGCCCGATATAGTCGTGTGCGGCAAGAAGTTCGATGTAGTAGCCGTTGTCGGTCCAGCCCACAATCTTGTTGGTGGCCTCAAATGCCGACCGTCGCACGTTGCACTCCACCACCTGCGCCCGCCGATAGCCCATGTAATGCCGCTCGACTTCTTCAAGCGTGGTCGAAGTGATTTCGTACTCTTCGTACTCCATGTCAAAGTTGGCGCGGATGAAGATGCCTCGTCGCATCTCATGCTCCATCTCCTCCACATTCTCACCGTCGACCCCAATCAAGGCTTCAACTGCCGCCGGGTGGCATTCCACCAGGAAAGCGTTGCCAGGCTCGCTGATCTTGCGCCACATATCGCGCTCGATCCAGATGGAAACGGTCTCCTTGGAAGGGATGCGCCCGCGTCCGATACACATCGGACATTCTTCGGTCGTCGACTCAGTCACCGACTCGCCCGTTCGCTTGCGGGTGATCTCGACAAGACCAAGCGAAGATACGCGTCCAACACGAGTTCGAGCACGATCTCGAGACAGAAGAGCCTTAAAGTGCTCCAGCACTTTCTTGCGATCTTCTTCGGATTCCATGTCGATAAAGTCGATCACGATGATGCCGCCCATGTCGCGGAGGCGGAGCTGGCGACAGACTTCTTCAGCGGCTTCGATGTTTGCACGCAGGATCGTGTCGTTCAGCGACGTTGAACCCACCTGCTTGCCGGTGTTGACGTCGATGGCGGTCAAAGCCTCCATCTCGTCGATGACCAGGTATGCACCCGATCTCAGCCAAACCTTGTGCTGAAGCAAGCGGTCCAGCTCCTTCTCAATGCCGTAGGCATCAAAGATGGGAGCGTCCTTGTCGTAAAGATCAATCTTGTCGCGGAGGTTCGGAGCGACCACACCGCTGACCATGTGGACCTTCTCGTATTCGTCCGGATCGTCAAGCACCATGCGGTCGATCTCATCACCGAACATGTCGCGCACTGTTCGATAGAGCAGGGTCTGGTCGCGGTGTACGCAGTCCGGCGCATGGACGCGCTTGGCGTTCACCATGACCTGTTGCCAAAGCTGGACAAGGTAGTAGGTGTCCTGCTTAAGCTCTGTCTCGGTTCGTCCTTCGCACTCTGTGCGCATGATCATGCCGTACGTTGACGGGCAGATCTTCTCACCGATTCTCTTCAGCCGATCTCTCTCGGAACGATCCTCGATCTTGCGGCTGACGCCGACGTGGCTGGCTTCCGGCATCAGCACAACGTAGCGTCCTGGAAGGGAGATTCGAGTGGTAACGCGAGCGCCCTTCGTGCCGCGCGGGCCTTTGGTGACCTGCACCATCAGCTGCTGTCCCGAACGAAGGAGATCGGCAATCTTTCGGCGACGAAGCTCCGAACGCTTCATAGAGGCCGGGGAGTTGTCGCTCATATCCTCAGGGATGATGTCGGCAACATAAAGAAAAGCGTTGCGCTCAAGGCCGATATCGACGAACGCCGCATCCATGCCAGGAAGCACGTTCTGAACGATGCCCTTAAAGATGGACCCGACCACGCGCTCTTCGCGCTCAACGCGATACTCCATCAGGTTGCCGTCTTCCAGCATCGCGATTCGCGTTTCGCGGTCGGTGCAGTTGACGACGATCTCAACCTTGGGGTTCGCAGAAATCGTGGTTCGGATCGGGGTTGAACGGCGGGTCGTGCCGCCGCGTTTGCTAGTCTGAGTAGGTTTTTTGGTATTGCGCGCTTTGCGCATGGCTATCCTCAAAATCGTTTGGATTTTGGCCTGCAGGGGGTGAAGCGGTCCGTAGCCCCGAGGTCGAGAGATCCATCAAGCGGTCATTGCAGGCTCTCTATCTTCCTCTTCTTTTGCCAATTGCATTCATTCTACCGTGCTTAGCCTGAAAATCTTAGGTCCGAACATTCGGCGGTATATTGGTGGGCGCACGATGCCTGTCTTTGAGTACCGCTGTCAGGATTGTGGAAGGAAGTTTCAGGCGCTGATTGGAATGACAGCCGAGCCTGACGATGAGGCCTGCCCTCATTGCGGCGGCAAGAATACTTCTCGCCTCGTAAGCCGGTTTGTCCGTGGCCGTTCCGAAGATGCTCGCGTGGATGAGCTTGCCGACCGCCTGGAACTGATGGGCGAACCCGATAGCCCCTCGGAAATGCGTGAGCTTGCCAAAGAGATGGGGCGAGCTATGGACGATGATATGTCCGAAGACCTTGAAGCGATGTTTGAGGCAGACATGGAGGGGAAGCTGGACGATGAAGAATAAGCCCCTTGGACAGATCACCGTCGTGTGCGGCAGCATGTTCGCCGGAAAATCGGAAGAGCTGATTCGTCTGGCTCGCCGTGCGCTGTACGCCAAGAAGAAAGTCCAAGTATTCAAACCCGTGATCGATTCTCGCTACCATGAGACGATGGTTGTGACCCACATGGGGGTGACGCATGAGGCCGCACCTGTTCGCTCGGTAGCTGAGATGCGCGGCAAAATCGACCCGGACACGCAGGTGATCTGCGTGGAAGAGGCCCAGTTCTTCGACGATTCCTTGGCCGACCTTTGTGTGGAGCTGGCGGATAAAGGAAAGCATGTTGTCTGCGCGGGCTTAGACCAAGATTTCCGACGAAAGCCCTTCGGGCCGATGCCTCTTTTGCTCACCATTGCCGATGAAGTCATTAAGCTCCGTGCGATCTGCGCAGTCTGTGGCAATCTGGCAAGCCATACCTACCGCATGATCGATGGCAAGCCGGCACACATCGACGATCCTATCGTGCTCGTTGGAGCGACTGAAAGCTATGAGGCGCGCTGTCGGAACTGCTACCGCATTCAGACCGGTAGAAAGAAGCGATCTTAGCGCATTCTGGGGCGATACCTGGTGTTTTCCACAGCTTTCCGTCCTAGGTGGAAAGATTCTCCGCGCTGAATCGTCCTGAGGGTGGCAAAATATCCTGAAGTTACAGAACCACGAGGCTTTCTGAGGGGACACACATTGGACATCTTACGAATGCTCGAGCAGCTCAACGATATGGCCGTGGAACGGCCTAAGCAGATTCTGGGCACAAAACTATTCTGGGGCCTGGAACCCGACGAGATCCAAATGCAGATCGCCAAGATTCGGGCGTCCCTCCCGACGGAGCTTAAGCAGGCGGTTGCCCGTGTGCGCGAGTCCGAGCGGATTGTCGACACCGCCAAGCAAGACGCTGACCAAACGGTGGAGCACGCACGGCGCGAAGCGGATCGACACCTCATCGACGCGAAAAAGGACGCAGAAAAGCTGATCGCGGAAGCGAAGGCGGAAGCAGACCGACTGATCGAGATGGGCCGCCAGCAACAGTCGCGCATGGTTTCTGAAAGCGAAATCCTCAAACTTGCCAAAGCCCAGGCGGAAGAGATCCGCAACTCCGCAGATAAGGATGCGGCCGCTGTGCGTCGAGGCGCAGAGAACTATGCTTACGACGTTCTGACCAAGCTTGAAGGCGTGGTTGGGAAAGTGGTCACCGCGATCGACCGCGGCAAAGCGGAGCTTGAGCGACCATCTGAGCCTGTCGCCCTGGTCAATGCAGGCGTACGCGACCGAGTTCGAGTCTAAGCTTCACTCAGATTGCAAGAGCTCGCCAGGATTGCCTGACGAGTTCTTGCTGTTTGTCAGGCAGTAAACTCGCCCAATGCGACTTACGCATCTTGTCAAACGCGCAGGCTGCGCCAGCAAGCTCGGTCCAACCCAGCTGACAGAGGTTTTGGGAAAGCTGCCGGCGGTCTCTCATCCTGGCTTGCTCGTAGGGTTTGACCATCGCGATGATGCGGGCGTCTTTTTGCTTTCCGACGGCCTCGCGCTGGTTCAGACAGTCGATTTCTTCACGCCGATCGTCGATGATCCTTATGCTTACGGCGCGATCGCTGCGACCAATGCGATCAGCGACGTTTATGCAATGGGCGGTCGCCCGCTGACGGTATTGAATGTCTGTTGCTTCAGCCCAGAATCGGCCCCACCTGAAGTGTGGGCGGAAGTCTTGCGCGGAGCCTTTGAAAAGACCGTGGAGGCTGGGGCGGTCGTCATGGGCGGGCATAGCGTTGAAGATGAACAGCCCAAGTTTGGTATGGCCGTCACTGGCTTGGTGAACCCGGATCAGATGTTTGCGAATACCAACGCAGAGCCGGGAGACATGATCTACCTGAGCAAGCCGCTGGGAACAGGCATTGTGACCACCGCTGCAAAGTTTGACGACTGCGAGCCGGGAGAGATCGCCGAGGCGATTCGCTGGATGTCAACGCTGAACAGGGAAGCATGCGAGAAGGGGCTTGCCGCAGGGGTGCGATGTGCAACCGACATCACCGGATTTGGGCTGATGGGGCACCTTTTCAATGTGGCAAAAGCCTCCAAGGTTGAGCTTGAGCTTGATGCCTCAGCGCTGCCGCTTCTTCCGGGAGTCGAAGGAATGATCGAGCGCAAGAATACGACGGGCGGAGCGCTCAAGAATATGGCCTTCGTGGGCGATGCTTTCCAGCCATCCGACTCACTTTCAGAGAACATGCGCGCTTTGGTTTTCGACCCTCAAACAAGCGGCGGCTTGGCTCTTTTCAGCAAGACTCCCATCGAAGGCTATCCGTGTATTGGCAGGGTTGCAGAAAAAGGCGCGCCAAGAATATCCATCGGCTAAGATAAAGTCGACACCATGAAGCCAAGTCGATCCCCATTCGGGCTGTTTGCAATCGGTTCCATAGCCGGTTTTTTGGTGATGGGAATCATCGCGGCGATCATCTACCTGCCCGGAAAAATGTCGAACAGCTCGGCCCTCAATGCCGGAGATGAAATCTTGGCAAGGATAGGGAAACCTTGGTCCGGCCAAGCTATCTATTCCGTGTGGGACCCACAATCCCCTTCTCCCATGACCTTGGAGTATGCGGAGCAATACGCAGCGAACTACAGGGCGGTTCTGGGCAATATCATCTCTTCATCTGGGGAAATTAGGAACATCACTGAGCAAGGAGACTTCACCGGGCAATACACTGACGCAGAATATGCGGGCGAAGCTCTGTGTGAAAAGGGTCGAGTCAGGATAACGCTCAACATCGTAAGGCGCAAAGGCACTTGGTATTTGCGAATGATCCGTTACGAATCCTCCAAGGGCTGAAGCAAAGCGGGTTGGCTATAGTCGGTAATCCCCTCCTGTTTATCTCAGAATCAGCCTGAGAAATGTTCGAAGCAGCAGATTTTTTTATGAAACCCTTTGTTTCGCTTATACGATCTATTAAGATAGATCGACTGGATAAGAGTGATGAAGCAGGGGAATAAAACGCTTATTTGGGTTGTTGCTGCGGTCATGGTGCTTGGCATTTGTGGAGTCGGCGGCATTGTCGGCCTGATGTTTTTTGCCAGAGCTGGACAGACTGCTGCAGCCAAGAATATTGGGGATGAAATCATGGTGCGTATCGCGAAGCCATGGAATGCCCAAGAGATCGCGTCGATGGCGGACCGCTATTCGGCAAATCCGCTTACGCTAGAACGTGCGCAGAAGATCGCCAAAGCGTATGAAAAGGAATTTGGGTCCCTGTTGACGATCAAGGGAGAGATCAACAGCATGAATCATCTGCGCGATGCATACGGTGATTTTGTAAACGCAGAGTATGTTGGGTATGCGCAGTTTGAAAAGTCAGAGGCGCAGGTAATTCTGGAACTGACAAAGCGCGATGGGAAATGGTATCTCGACCTTGTCGCCGTGGCTGGCCCGAATTCACCGCGTGGGGCTCCTTAGATGCCGTTCATACTACACAGACAATGAAGAGATCGAATAGCGTCTTGATATGGGTCATTGTCGGCGTGCTTACGCTGGGCTGTTGCGGCGTGATCGGCACTGCTGGACTCGGCGTGTTTCTCGGCATGCGCGCTGGTAATACCGCGATGCAGGATGGGTTGCGAGAGGGTGATGAGATGCTGAGGAATATTGCTCAGCCTTGGAGTGCTCAGGCTATCGTTGATCGCGCTGATCCCTATGCTCGCGGGATGTCATTGAAAGAGGTACAGCCCAAAGTTGCGCGGATGGAAGAGGAGTTTGGCGCGCTTAGTTCATTTTCAGGAACAACCGCCGCCTGGCGAATTCAGTCGACGACTTCCCAGGGAACTTACACAGAGGTTGCTTATCGAGCTACAGCAGTGTTTCAGAAGAAGCCTGGCTTGGTCGCAATCACTCTGAGGAAGCGAGAGAACCGCTGGTACATCTACAGTTTTCTGGTTAGCGACGGACAATAGCTCCGACCTCCGAGAGAACAACCCTGCTGAGCAGATCGTCGTAATTTCAGTCGCAGAGCAGGCCAAATAGAGTTAGCATATTCTTGAGCTTGTTGTAGCGTGTGAGGATTACGATGTCGGTGGCCAAACGCATAATTATCTGGGTTCTTATTCTCGGGGCAATCGGAGTGGTTGCCGTCAACTTCAAAACGATCCGCGACAAGGTCGTGGGCTTTAACGAAAATGCCGCATACATGAGGGAGGCCAAGGAAGCCGGCTCAAAAATCATGGCGGATGTTTTCACGAACTGGAACTATGATGCGTTCCAGAACTGCCTTGATGATTCTGTGAAGTCCAGCTGGGCAGACAAAGCTCAGCAGTTCTCGATTTGGAATGGAACATACGGCTCTCAGACTCAGCATCGCGCGAAGGTCGAAATGAAACAAACCGGCGACAAGGCAGACTTCGAGTATCGAGCAGAAATGCACTGCGCATACAAGGATGCCCTGCTTGTCATCACCATGCGCCGCAAAGCCGAGAATGACTGGAAAGTCATCAACGTGTCTGTGAGCGACCTGCCTGCCAGTGCCGCAAAGTTTGACTGAGCGGTCCCATGTCAGAATCAGGGCGGCATGTTCGATGAAACACCCGCCCAAGCATGGCAGCAGCGGTTTGGCAATCCCGCTCCAGCAGGATTGCCCGACCTTGCTCGGTTCTTGAATCACCGTTCAGTGCGGAAGTTTAAGGCTGAGCCGGTGCCTGAGGACACAGTGCGCGGACTGATCGGGGCAGCTCAGAGTGCGTCCACAAGCAGCAATCTGCAGCTTTGGTCTATCGTCAGCATTCAGGACCCCGAGCGTCGAGAAGCGATCGCAAAGCTCTGCGACGGTCAGGCGCAGGTTCGGGACGCCTCATGGTTCTTTGCGTTCATCGCCGACCATCACAGACTGATTCAGGCCGCGGTTCAGTCTGGACAAGATCCCGCTGGACTGGATTATGAGGAGTTTTACATCATGGCCCTCATCGATGTAGCCCTTGCAGCAGAGCGGTTTGTGTGTGCGGCAGAGTCGCTAGGATTGGGTGTTTGCTACATCGGGGCGATGCGCAACGATCCTTATGGAGTTCAAGAGCTGCTGAACTTGCCAGACCATGTCTTTTCTCCCTTCGGGCTATGTTTGGGCTGGCCAGAAGAACCCCTCACCGCGCACATCAAGCCTAAACTCTCCCAAGACGCCGTCTGGTTTCGAGAAACATATCACGCCGAAGTCGATGTTTCGGATTATGACGAGCGAATGCGCGCCTTCTACGAGAGCGAAGGGATGAAGGGAGATGTCACATGGTCGATGCGTTCGGGACGGCGTGTCAACGGCAGTGAAAGAAGCATGACGGGCCGAGAGGTATTGCAGTCGTTCGTTGAGAAGCAGGGTTTTGGCAGGCGATAGCGGAGCAATCGCATATCAACTGAACTATCTTAGTATTTGCAGCATCTGTGCTCGCGAGGGCTCATATGATGACAAATATCGTTGTCTGTTTTGCAACATTGCTTGCGGGTACCGCTACTGCGCCTTCCGGGATGTCGCTAATTAGGTCGACGCCTGGTGCGCAGGAAGATGGCAGAGACGTCCGTCGCTTCAATCTGAGGAACATTGGTTCCGAGCCGGCTTTTCGCACTTTAAGCTGGGCAGGCCAGTCACCGGACTATCCTTCCATCGATATTCTCACTTACGATCCATCCAGCAACTCCATCATTGCACGAGGCAATAGGCAGGACTTGGACAAGCTTGCCGAGCTTCTAAAACAGATGGACCTTCCCGAGATAAAGGTCTATGTTGACGTGAAAGTCGAACTTCGCGAGCGTGGTATCCAGCAAGATATGACCTTGCGAGTGAACAACGGCTCGACCGTTAGCTTGGATGACAAGCCAAATGGGCTTTTGCTTGCTTTGGAATTGAGGGTTGAAGACAAAGACAAGAGCGAGATCAAGGCCAAGCTGACGTGGATGGAAGGGAAAGAAAAGCGCTCAGTGACATCGATCATCACGCGCAAAGACCCGCGAGCAGTGGTGGATTTCTCTGACCAGGCGAAGGACAAAGACCGAGCTCCCAGGGTGATCGTAGACTTTAAGAACCTGCTATTTAAGGCCTAACCCCGCATCGCTTTCAGCTCATCAAGCCGTTCGCCGATAGCGGCCCAATTCTCGGTCGCATCGTCGACGGCTTTTTTGAGTTCCGCATGTTTGATTCCCAATGCATGAAAGTCAGCATTAGGCTCCGGGTTTGCCATCTGGCTCTCGATATGGCTTAGGGCGGCTTCGGCATCAAACACGGCCTGCTCAGCTTTTTCCAACTCGTCGGTTTTGCGCGAAATCTCCTTACTGATTTCGCGCGGCGACATGGTAGGGGCGCCCTGAGGCCCCTCCCTCGTCCCGGCTTGGCGGGATGGGGGAGGGGTTGGGGAGGGGGAAAGAGCCGCCTTCTGTCGCCCCCGATATTCCTTAAACCCGCCTGGATAATAAACCGGTCCCGAAGGCTGAAGATCGAGGATGTTGTTCGTCACCTCTCCCAAAAGCCAACGGTCGTGGGAAACCAGGATCAGCGTTCCTTGATACTCCTTCAAAACCTTTGCCAAAGCTTCCCGACTCGCCATATCCAGGTGGTTGGTTGGCTCGTCGAGGATCAGCAGATTGGGCTTCATCGCGGTAATCGCGGCGAGCTGGAGCTTGTTTCTTTCACCGCCGGATAGAGTGCGAACGGGTCGCAAAGCATCGTCGTCGGAGATCAAGTAACGGCCCAGCATCGCTCTCGCTTCAGGTCCGGGAAGGCCGCAGATGTCGATCAGTGTCTCAAGCGGCGTCGCTTCGTCGTCAAGGTCTTCCGCATCCTGCCGGAACCAGCCGACCACGACATTCGAACCTGTCCGGATTGTTCCGGCTGTCGGCGAAAGCTCTCCTTGGGCAATCTTTGTCAGTGTAGATTTGCCGCTTCCGTTCGGGCCGATGATTCCCCACCGCTCTTGCCAGCGAACCGTCCAGTTCAGCCCATGTAACAGCTCTTCGTCGGGGAAGGCGAAGCCCAATTCCTTGGCTTCCAGCACGATGTCTCCACTGCGCGCGACCTTCGCAAAGCCAGCTGCCATCGCCGCTTCCTGCTGGGGCGTATCCACCTTTTCGCCTTTTAAGCGCTCCATCAGCTTTTGCCGACCGCGCGCCTGTGCGGTGCGCTGAGTGTTAATGAATCGCCGAACGTATTCATCCAGCTTGTCAATCTGCTGCTGCTGTCTCTTGCTCACCTCTCCCATGCGCGCAAGCTCTTCCGCTTTCAACTCCTCGTAGCGGTCGTAGTTGCCTTCGTAAGTCCTCGTCTTGCCTCCCGACAGTTCGATCACCTGTTCGGCGACGTTGTTCAAAAACGTTCGGTCGTGCGAGACGATGAGGACCGCTCCACGGTATTGGCGAATCCAGCCCTCCAGCCATTCGGCTGCATCCATATCCAGGTGGTTGGTGGGCTCGTCCAAGATCAGAACATCCGGTTCTTCAAGTAGGAGTCGCGTGAGGTTGAGGCGGGTTCTTTCCCCACCGCTCAGCATCGAGACGGTCTTTTCAAACTCGTTGGGCTTGAACCCAAAGTGCTCCAGCATATTGAGCACCTGGCGTTCGGCATCGTAGCCATCCTGCTCGATAAAGTGCTCGTGGAGAACGGTGTACTCTTCCAGCTCTTCAGGAGTGGGGCTATCCTCCATCTTCACCTGAAGCTCGTCAAGGCGTGCTTTCAAATCAAGCAGATGCTTTCGTGCCTCTGAAGCGGCTTCCAGAACGGTCTGATGGTCGTGCTCCTCGTGATGCTGGCGAAGGTAGCCCCACCGAGCGCCCTTGGCCCAGGTCAACCCACCCCCATCCTTGGATTCTTCTCCGATCAAGATGCGCAGAAGCGTGGTCTTTCCAGCTCCGTTCCGACCGATCAGCGCGACCTTGCTGCGATGGTCCAGGCGAAACGTCGCATCCCGAAGAATGACCTCGGGTCCGAACGACTTTTCAATTCCAGAAACGCTGATAAGCACGGTCTGAGATTGTACCGGTGGCTGGGGAGGGGGTTACAGCATAACGGCGCGAAGACTTGAGTTCTGCTATTGACTGCTTTCGCACGGACACCGTAACACCCTATCACCCTATCACCCATCCTCCCCCAAAGTCCCGGCGCCAATATCTTGATGTCTGGGTAAGATAGCCGCAGTCAAATTCCGGAGGTGCCAAAGATGATCAAATCAACCGTGAACACAACCGCCTCCAACAGCGCTAACGCCTGATTCGCGCTGATTGGGGACTCTTTCGCCCCACACTTTCACGCCTACACTCAGCCATTTTTCGGCTGCCTGACTTTGCCCAACGAGGGGTACTTATGTCTGCAAATACACTTTTGAGATTTCAAGAAATAGAAAAGATGGAGGATTGGGAGGCGGCTGTAGCAGTACGCAACTCCCGAGAAACGGAATATCAGATTACGGCTGAACAGGCGAAGACCTGGGCCGAAACTCGTCCTGAAGGCATCTTTCAGCAACGACTCCTGATGATGGACGGTGACCGTGCCGTCGGCTACGGCGTCGTGCTGGAAGCGTATTGGCAAGAGGCCGATGCGCTTTACAACATCGGCGCACCGACCCTGGATGTTGATGGCTCGACCGAGCTATTCGGACAGCTGTTCGGCAAGATGTCCGAGATTGCGACCCAGCAAGGAGCCAAGGCTATCTCCTCCTATTGGAGATCAGATGAGCCGGAAGTTGGTGCATGGTTCGAAGCCAACGGCTTTCATGAGACCATGACTTGCCCCGGCAGCATGGTCGATCTGGACTCTTTCGATCCTACTGCCTATGCTGAAACGATGAAGCGAGTTCAGGAGTCTGGAATTGAGCTGATCACGCTCAACCAGCTCCGCGAGCGCTATCCCGAAGACTGGCAGCATCGCTACTGGCGGTTGGATGCTGATCTGATGCATGATGTGCCGCACCCCGAACCCGTTAAGGAAACACCGTTCGAGGCGTTCGTCAAGCAGCTGCAAGATCCGAGCCTGGACTACGACGGCATCTGGATTGCGATGGACGGTGACCGCGAAGCAGGAGGAACGCAGATTCATCCGAATCTTGTTGAGCCAAGCTATGCGGCGACGGGCCTGACGGGAGTCCGTCGGGAATATCGCCGTCGGGGTATCGCGACTGCGCTCAAGGTGAACTCGATGGCCCGCGCCAAGGCGCGCGGTGTCAAGAAAGTCACCACCGACAACGAGGAGAACAACCCTATGTATCAGCTGAACATCGAATTGGGCTTCAAGCACTTCGTCGATTACGTTCTGGTGCAGAAGAAGCTGTAATCAAAAGCCCTCCCTCGTCCCGACTTGTCGAGACGAGGGAGGGTTAGGAGACACAAAAAACGGGCTCTCGAAAATTCGAGAGCCCGTTCTTCTTTGTCTAAATTACCGTCGCGGGCGGAAGCGGGTGTTTACATCCTCTTCATCGCCGCCGCGGCTCTTCTTCGGGAAGCTGCTGGGAACCTCAGGGGTCTTCGGTTCAGAGCTTCGGAATTCGGCCTTCGGCTCGTCGGAAGTCTCCCGGGGAGCCCGCTCGCCGCGATCTCCTCGATCCCGACCCCGGTCTCCGCCTCGGTCGCCACCGCGATCTCCGCCGCGATCCCCACGGTCGCCTCGATCTCCACGATCAAAGCCTCCGCGTCCGCCGCGATCTCCGCCTCGGCCTCCACGATCGCCACCGCGTCCGCCGCGATCTCCGCCTCGGCCTCCACGGTCACCGCCGCGTCCGCCGCGATCTCCGCCGCCACTGCCGGGGGGAGGAGGCGTTGCGTTCTCGTTGTCGGCCAGCGACGGAAGCTCCTGCGGAAGACCGATCGCCGTCAGGTTGATTCGGCCCATGCTGTCAACTTCGTGAACCTTGACACGGACCTTGTCGCCAACGTTGACGACATCTTCCGGCCTTCGGATCGGATTCGGCGTAAGCTGCTCCAGGAGGACCATGCCTTCTCGGCCCGAGATGTACTCGACCATCGCGCCGCGACCCATGAGTCGGGAAACCGTACCCATGAATTCGGAGCCGACGGTGATTTCGTCGGTCAAAGCCTTGATCATGCCGATCGCTTCGTCGGAAGCGGTGCCTGTCGTGCTGGCAACCAGAACGCGACCGTCCTGCTGAACATCGATTTCGACGCCCGTGGTGCTCGTGATCTTTCGAATCGTGGCACCGCCAGGTCCGATCAGGGCACCGATCTTCTCCGGGTTGATGGTCAGGGTGACCACTCGCGGAGCAGAAGCGGCGTACTCAGATCGCGGCTTGGCGATCTCGCCCTCGATCACGTCGAGAATCTGCATTCGAGCCTTTTTGGCCTGGGCCAGAGCGTCGGCAAGAACCTTTTCAGGGATGCCGTCCAGCTTGGTGTCCAGCTGAAGCGCGGTGATGCCGTCGCGGGTTCCCGCAACCTTGAAGTCCATGTCGCCGCAGAAGTCTTCCATGCCCATGATGTCCGTGAGCACCTTAAACTTCTTGCCGTCCGACATCAAGCCCATCGCAATGCCTGCGACCGCAGACTTGATCGGAATACCAGCGTCCATCAGGGCGAGGGTCGAACCGCAGACCGACGCCATCGACGTCGAACCGTTGGATTCCAGAACTTCGCTGACCAGATGGAGCGTGTATGGGAATTCGGGATCATCGAGCGGAAGAACCGGCATGAGCGCACGCTCTGCTAAAGCGCCGTGACCCACTTCGCGTCGGCCTGCGCCGCGCAAAGGTCGCACTTCGCCCACCGAATACGGCGGGAAGTTATAGAAGTGCATATAGCGCTTGTCGTAGTTGTCTTCCAGCGAGTCAACCATCTGGGCATCCTTCGGCATACCCATGGTCAAAACCGTCATGACCTGCGTCTGGCCTCGTGTGAAGAGACCCGAGCCGTGGACCTTGGGAAGCATGCCTGCAGCCGCTTCAAGGTGTCGGATGTCTTCCAGGCCTCGACCGTCCGGTCGCTTGTCCTCTTCGAGGATGAGCTTGCGCACCATCTTCTTCACGACCTTGTCAGCGGCTTCGGGAAGCTGCTTCAGAAGGTCGGGCTGGTCGGCATACTCAGGCGTGTACTTGACAACGATTTCCTTGATGAGATCGTCAAGCGCGGATTCGCGCGTGGCCTTGTCAGGGTTGCTGATGGCAGCCTTGACGCCCTTGGATTCGGCCTTCTCGATCTTGGCGACGAGATCCTCGTCGATATCGTAGAGCTTAACCTCGCGCTTGGCTTTGCCAACCTGCTTGGCGAACTTCTCGAATTCGGTACAAATCGTCTTGATGGCGTCCTGAGCAAACTTCAGCGCCTTGACCATATCGGCCTCGGACACTTCGTTGGAGCCGCACTCCACCATCGACGTGGCTTCCTTGTGACCCGCAACAGCAAGGTCCAGATCGGAAACCGCCATCTCCTCGCGAGTGGGGAAGAGGATGAATTTGCCGTCGATGCGTCCAACGCGAACGCCGGCAACGGCTCCGCGGAAAGGAATATCGGAGATTGCAAGCGCGCAGCCTGCAGCACAGATCGCAAGAACGTCGGGCGGGCACTCAGCGTCTACCGAAAACGGCATCGCGATGACCTGAACGTCGTTTCGCAAGCCCTTGGGGAAGAGCGGGCGGATCGGGCGGTCGATCAGTCGGCTGATCAGGATCGCCTTGTCGCTCGGGCGACCGCCGCGCTTGTTAAAGCCGCCAGGAATCTTGCCGACGGCATACTTGCGCTCCTCAAAGTCGCAGACGAGAGGTAGAAAGTCGATGCCCTCGCGAGCATTGCGGGACATAGTGGCCGAAGCCAGAATTACCGTCTCACCCATTCCGAGGAGAACGGAGCCGCCTGCCTGCTTGGCAACGCGACCGGTTTCGATGCTGAGGGTTTTGCCCCCAACCTCGAATGAATAACTGTGAATCAATGGAGCCTCCTTAGCGAGGCTTTACTTCACGAATACCCAGCGTCTTGATCAGCTCGCGATACTTGACGATGTCCTTCGCTCGCAGATAGCCCTCAAGCCGTCGGCGTTTGCCAACGAGAATCATGAGGCCCCGACGACTGTGGAAGTCCTTCGGGTTCTTCTGGAGGTGCTCGGTAATCTGTTTGATACGAGCATGCATCACAGCGATCTGCACTTCGGCAGAACCGGTGTCGCCGGGTTTCACGGCGTGTTCGCTAATGATCTGAGACTTGATTTGCTTTTCCAGCGGCATTCTTAAGGAAGTTAGCCTCCAACTGTCTCAAGGTCACCGGCTTGATGCCGCTCTATGCAACCGTCCTTGAACAGCTCCATACAACGGCAACCATCATCGGTGGCCTTGGGCTGTCATGGTACCTCAGCTTGGTCGGAAAGTCAATGAGTCCAAGTCTGGGACCGGTATAGGCACCTTCAGCCACTCCTGCGCGTCACCTATAATGAACCCAGGCCGATGCGCAAGCCGAATTTTGGAGTGACCACCCTTGTTCTTTGCACCCTTGCAGGTGTGGGTGTCGCGTCGCGCCTGATGGAGCCGCTGGTTCCCCCGCCTCCCACCAACCGCCTTGCCGACGAGTCTGCCCCGTTCTTGCGGCAGGCGATGCGCTCCATGGTGGACTGGTATCCCATGTCGCAAGAGCCCTTTGCCAAGGCTCGCCGGGAGGGCAAGCCGATCTTGCTGGTGATCGGTGTTCCGTCGTCGACGCTAGGCTGGACGATCGAGAACCAGATTCTCGCTGACAGCGACGCGGCAAGCTTTATCAACCGCCATTTTGTGTGCATCCGTGTCGATGCGCAGGATTCGCCGCAGTGGCTGAGCACCTACCTGCCTTTAAGCCGCATCAAAACGGGCATTCAAAGGGGCTATCAGATTTGGTTTCTGACTCCCAGCGGAAAGTATTTCGACAACCTGCTGAACTTCGGAACGATCCTTCCTGCGGAGTGGTCGGTGCTGCTTGGACAGTTGGAAGGAGTGCTGGACAAGTACGCAAGCTTGCCAGACGGGGCGAACGAAGCGGCACCCCTTACAGAGCACGAACAGGATCTGCTCGACCTTAAGAATGCGCCGATTGCCGGTCTTCCCAATTTTCAAACTGAGATTCAGGCGATTTCAGCCTACGGCAATTTGAAGGTCGGCGGCTTTCCTGTCTACGGAAGAGTCAATACGCGGCCCAGCGCTTTTCGATTCATCGCCAGCATAGGCGACGAACGTGCGTTCCGCGCGCTGATGGATCCCCTTCTGCAGTCGCCCATCGTGGACTGGATGGACGGCGGCTTCTTCATCGCGCTGAACACGACCGATGGCAAGCTTGCGGCTGACTGCGACAAAAGCTCGCTTGAGAATTCGGAGCTGATGTACACGCTTAGCCAAGCCTCTGTTCTGTTCAAGGATGATCTTTATCGCGTGCTCGCCCTGAGAACCTTCGACTATTTTCAGCGGCAGTGGGATGAACACGGTTCGATCTGGTCCTCGCGGCTTTCTGACGTTCGGGCGAATGGACGCAGCGCCAGTGTCAGCTTTGCTCCGAAAAGACTCCGCGAAGCGCTGAATGGGAGCGACCTTGAGTTTGCTCGGGAAGCTTTGGGTTTGCGGGTAGAAACCAATCCCGCCATGACCATCGTTCTGCGCGATCCCCGACATGCCTTGGACACCGAAGTGATGACGCGTGTGATCGATAAGCTTCGGGAAGCGAGGGAGCAAGAGCCCAAATACACAGGTGAGCAGTATCTGGATGTCAACGGAACGGTGTTTGCTCGCATGTCTCAGACTGCCCGGGCTCTGGGCGACATGGAGCGTCTGACCCGGCTGATGCAGTCGTGGACGTATATCGAACAGTTCCGTGCATCCGACGATGTGTTGCGAACCATCGGTCGGGAAGACCCTCCCCAAGCTTATCTTGGCGACTACCTGGCTTATTCCGATGCCGCTCTCCAGAGGTTCTTGGCGACGGGGGATGTCGCTGCCTTTAATGCAGGGCTTCGAGTTTTGGCACGAGCGAAAGAGGTCTTTGAAGATTCGCCCGGCGTGTGGCGATTGAGGATTCAAGCCCCCGACCAGCCAGGTCCGACCGAAGTGATGGGCCCAGAGATCCTCGACTCCTACAAAGAGTCTAGTACGGCAGCGATGATTCGCCTTTGCAACGGCTATGCGCGGCTGTTGCGCGATCCCGAAGGCAAGTCTCAGAGGCTCAAGCTTGCGACGACGCTAAGCCAGACCGCGCTCGATGGAGTCAGTCGGTATGCTGGGTTATCCGACCGGATCGCTTTCTTCGGTTCGGGCTATTTTTGCGCCGCTCTCTCGCTGGTCGACGACGCCTACGCCGTGACCGTAGGCCCGAACGCAATCAATCTGGCCAATCGGCTCTATGCGAAAGTGCCGACCCGACTGATCTCTCCCGCTGTTGGGGACGTCCGTCCAGACCTGCAGAGAAAGGCTCCGGGAATCTATGTGATCTCAGGCTCAAGTATCCAAGGTCCGTTCAGCGTGGATCAGGCCGCAGGAGCTTTGCCGCGGGCTCTGGGTAGCACTGGCTCGCCTTAAGCGCGGATGGATTAGGGTCCCTGAGGGGTGAATTTCGCCGAAGACTCTGCCATAATCTGCCCTCGGAGAGGTCGCATAGTGGTCTAGTGCGCCGCACTCGAAATGCGGTGTATCGAAAGGTACCGTGGGTTCGAATCCCACCCTCTCCGCCACTACGTTCAGCGCACCCCAACTGACCCTGTTTTAGGTTCAAATTCCCGCACGTTCCCGCAAGAAACCGCTACTGGGATGACAGTTTGCGATGACAGTCCAGAAAGGAATGTACCCCCAGTAAGGGGCTTCCCTTAGAGTCGTTTGAGTTCTGGCAGTGATTTCATTCCGTGGAGCAAGACCAACACCGAACCCGCGAACCTTTTATTACGGACGTTCCTGCGCGGGTTCCCATTTTCGCGTTTTCCGGCCCACCCCCCCCTCTTGCGGCAGGTTTTCGGGGCCGATGCGGGGCCAAGGCCGACCTCGGCATGCTCGCTATGCAAGTTGCCTCTACCAAGAATCTGGCGAGACTTACCTCTGCGAAACCAGGGTTCGTTTACACCTCCTCCGATGAATCCAAAGCCGCCGTTCAGATGAACGGCAGCCCCGAATCGAGCTTGCTGACTTCGAGCGCCAGCTTGCAGGCGGCTTCGTTTCGGAGGTCATATCTTCCTTCGGCGTAGTCCGCCGCAAGCTGGTTGGCAACCGCGACCAGTGCCCGCATCACCGACTGTTGGAGGGTTCGGTGCTGACAACTGACTGCCATCCCAAACGCTTGGTTGTCGAATCCGATTTCGTTCAGCGAGTTCGCAAGGCACTCCGCTGCCACGATGGCCCGGATGGCTCCTTCGAGATAAGCGGGCTGAAGAGTTGCAAGATAGGTGGAATACTGTCGCTGAATCTGGTTGCGTTGCTCGTCGGAAATCGTGACCATGCAGGTTGCGGGCGCAGGAGACGCTGTTCCGGGGCCGGTGGTCGCTACCCATCGGAGGCCCCGTGAACTCGGATGTAGTTGATGTCGCGCCCTACCTCAAGCGCACGCACGTCATCGAGCAGTGCATCACGGACGGACTCAGGCAGCGACCAACCAGGCTCGGAGCGTCGAATGAACTTCTCAACGTTCGCCGCAGCCTCTTTGACGCCTTCGGTGGTTGCTGGGAAACTCGTCAGAGGCTGAAAACCAGGCGCAGGTCGACCACTCGTGGTGATGACCGAAGTCAGGATTTGCCGGAGTGGCCTGTCGACAGACACGTTGACTAGGAGCTTGCGAGATTGGATGCGGTGGCTACTCATGCCTTGAGTTTTGGTGCCCCGGATTGCTCCGGGGCCGCACCCCCAGTCAGATGATGGTGCCGTCCGGTCGAACACACTCCCCAAATGGCTTGGGAGTAAAGTGCGCGTCGACTTCGACACGGGGGATGCCCATGAAAGTGAGCGACTCCAGTTCTTCGATGGAGACGAACCCCCATTCAGCACCGCCTGATGAACCTTGCCCGAACAAGTCGGCATAGCCAAAGGCGACCTTTTCTTCGGGGTCATATTCGGCGATGAGCCATGTTGCAGCGCTTCTAAGAGCGAATATACGGGCAATTATGGTCTTCTCCGCGAAAGGCGTTGAGTCGGTCGAGTCAAGTGGCGGAAGGTTGGTTGGAAGCTTGAGTCCCATACTGAATGGGCTGCTTCTTCACTCCATTTCCGGGGCCGAGTCGTTGCCCCAAGATGCTAAGGCAAGAGCCGTTCTGAGGCTCTCAGCGATGCCCGGAAAGAGCTCGTCCAACCAGGACGCGACCCAAAATGGGACTTCATCAAGTGAGTTTTCATTTTGTTCCCGGCTAGAACACAACACAAGTCCTTCGACCCCACCCATCGTCTCCGCGAAGTGGATTTCGCCGTTCGGGTTGAGCCAGGCGCACCCCGGCATGTAGTCCTCAGCGATTTCGATGGTGCGTTTGGCAGCCTCGTTCAGGTCGAGCCGTTCGAGCGACGTGCGTAGTTGGCTGATGTTGAAAATCGAAGGTTCGCGGTTGGCGTCCATGCTTGTGAGGAAGGCGTAAAGGCAACTTCCGGGGCCGCAATCGGCTTCTGGTCGATGACCAAGAGGGTGGACGGTCGCAGGGGCGGTGCGACTGTCCTCCATGGGGCTCCCACTCAGTTCAGGTAGGAATCGACAACCTCATCCGAGAGCATGCTGGCGCGCGTTCGGACTCGCGCCCATTCCGCGGCAATCTCCTCGAACAGCCCATCGAAACGCGGGGCCACAAGTCGACCTGCAAGTGCTTCGAGTTGTGTTCTCTCGGTAGCGAACTCGGATTCCTGGGCCGACCTCGTCAATCCGTTGATGACTGAGAATGCCGAGACTTCACCGACGCTCGGCTCGGAGAGCGTTGCTTCGTGCCCGCGTAACCAACCCTTTACCTGCTCGAATGTGAGGCGGTGGTCGCGACCAAGTTGGATGATGATGCGTTCCGCACTAGCAAGCTCGACCTTGCGACCTGCTTCGAATTGCATCAATGCCCTTTGACTTTGAGCGAACGCAGAACCAACCGTCGCCCTGATATCAGCTGCAAGCTGGTTGAGGTCGATTTTGCCGATGTGCCTCTTCGAAACGGCTTGCCCGGTCGGTGTGCAGACTATCAATCCGTTGGCACACACCAAGCGACCAATCCAAGGCTGCACCTGCATACGGAGCGTGCCGATTTCGGAAGTCTGAATCGCGATTCCGACTTGGTATGCCTCTCCGCCAACTTGCCTGTCGCATCCTGGCCAAACGAGGTTGCAGAGCAGTTCGTCTCCGTCGTAGCTGAGGCGATGAACTCGTGCTTGCTCACGTTCCGGGGCCGTCAAGGAATTCGATATCATTGCCATGAGCAAGCTCGCACTGACAGCAGGGTATCTGTCCGACAGTAGAGCCCGACATAGCTGGGTACCATTCTTATCCTCCTCGCGGAAGCGAGTGAAGATGCGTTTCCGGGGCCGGTTGTTCTGTTCATCATCAAACTCCAAACCAACCAATTCGGAATTGATGAAACGAGCCAGTTCGGGCTTGTAATCGTTCCTGGAAAGCCAATCCACCATCGCGGGCGGCATCGAGGTCAGTCGGCAGAGCGAGGCGAATCCACGCTTGGTAAAGGTCGCACCTCCATCGGCCAGCGCAAGGTCATCGTTGAGCTTTAACGCACCGTAGCTGCGGATTTCGTCATGCTTCCGCTCAGAGGCGAGCATGTCGAGCAGGTCGGTCAAGGGGCGTGAATCGCCGAACATCACGTTGTCATAGGTTGAAATCACCTTGTTATCTCCTCCTCAGCAAGTTGCTGGTGTGAGCAAGCTGGTGAGGAGGACATAGTTCCGGGGCCGCAAAGACTACAAGCTACACACCGGTTTCTCGTTCCTGTCGATACAATCTTCTAGAAAGCGGAGAAGTCGTCTCTTTTGATGAAGGAACCACTCCAAATCGCTTGACGAGTAGGTCTCAATGAGCTCCGGCTTGGTGCTGGTGGAGCCACTTCCCGCCAATGCGGCGACAACCTCAGCGGCGATTGCTTGCTCCTCAGTCGGCTGCACTTGGCACGAGAGCCTTCGGCTCCGCACCTCTTCAAGCAACCAGATGCAACTTTCCAGAGGGAGGGAATCATCAGGTTCAAGTCGCTTTGCCACATCATTCCACCAGCTGAGTTGAAGCTGTCCAAAAAGCGAAAATTTGTTATAAGGGTCCTTGACGTATCCACTTTCGTGCATCAGAGCGTGGATTCGCTCGACCTCGCGCTGAGCAAGGTTCTGCTCGGCTGCGGTCTTTGCCGTGTCACGTTTGGCGACAGCGAGTTCGAAGTCGCTCTGATGTAGTTTCTGAAGGCGGTCATATTCTGACCTCAAGTACAATTCTGCACCCATCTCGTTTCATCTCCTCCGGCATCTTGCCGATGGTGGTTGTGTGGGGCAGGCTCGGAGTTCCGGGGCCGCTGGGCTTGTGTTCCCTCGAATTTCACCAGACTCGCTGGACTTTGATTTTGCCGGTCAGTCTGCCCTCGCACATTTCCGTTTGTCTCACATTCTAGGTGCGATAAGTATTTTGGGTGTAAGACATCCAAGGAGAAACAAATGTCCTATCAGATAACGGAAGAGCGGCTCCGATTTCGTGACCACTACGTGCCGCAGGCTCATCGCGACGAACTCTACGCCATCTGGCGTTCTCTTCGAAAATTCCAAACCCAGATGGTCAAGGAAGGCGGTGCAAAGGTGAGGCGCATCAACCCTCGATACATTTCCGACATTCAACGCATCAAGTGCCTGGATGACTTCTATGCTTGGGCGAAGCAGCACAACTGGCGACCCGGAACTTTGCCTATCTACACCAAAAAGACCCTACTCCCAGATACAGCCTTGTCGTTCAAAATCACGTCCACTTGGGAGAAGGGCAAGCTAGTGTTCGACCGAACCATCTATCCGATTTACCGTCCGCTAGGAACCGTCCCTGAGTGGCAATGGGTTGCCGACTATGCAGTCACCTTCATCACGGTTCAAGCGCTTCATAGAAGAAAGCAAGTTCCAGTTGAGATGCCTGCCTACAGCCGTCAACGGCTCGCGGAGTACCGAAGAAAATCGAAGAAGTTGACGGGCAAGCTACTCGCCTTCGGCGAAACCAAATCGCTCCGTTCTTGGACAGCTGACCCAAGATGCAACGTGTCCCGTGCTACGCTGGCTCGAAGAATCGCCAAGGGCGTTCCCGCCGAGAAGGCGATGCAATGACGTCTTGCTTCCGGTTCGGGCGGAGCCGGTGCCGAGCCCGGAGGGCATAAGAGCACCGAAGAGGAAAGATGATAGTCGATGAATGCATCCATGCCTCTAGGATGCGCGGAGACAAGAGCGAGCGGAGCGGAGCGAGTGTCGCCGTGCGGGCTACGTCGGAGCGAGGGCGCATGCACGAGCGAGACGGGAATGATACAGTTATCTAAAGCATCCTATAGCGGCGACAGGCTGGGCGGTCTCAGAAAGAGCCAATCTAGGTTCAAATCACAGGATTTCTGTCCGATTGTCTCATCCGCCTGTCTCAGGTGGGGCAAATTGAGTCAACTGGAAGAGACAACCGGAGGTCGAGTTGGTCAGACTTGGCTGACTTTGAAATCGCCCTCCGGTTCATCCGCTACCTACTGCTCACCCTCAATCAAAGTCCGGAGAGTTCGGTTTTCTGCCTGCTCCTTGGCGAAACCCGCCCCGCTGTCGATTGCACTTCAGCCCGAGGGAGTCTTTGATTTCGAAATATCTTGACCGGCTAAGTCCAGTAAGGTCGCGGAACCGGTCGATACGATGCTCTTCCTTCTCATAGCCGTCGTCGTCGGCCAACCGTCTGACCAGCATCTTGGGGTCTGTGTTGCCCCACTCGGATTCTAGGTCTTTGCGCCAATCCACCCCCGCCCGGAGCGCATCCGTCGCAACAATGTACTGGCGGATGGATATGTCCGACACAGCGTCAAGGCGGTCGCCGATGTAATCGTAAACTGGGTCCGCTACCGTTGGCATACCGTCCTCATTCAGCGCCTCGTGTCGCCAACTTCCTACGAAGCGATGAATCTCTTGGGGAGTGGGCAGGAACTCAATCTCCCATCCCCGGTCACCGACCGCACCCACATGTCGATTGGCCTTCTGCCAGTCATTGACAATGAGGACGATTTTCGAAGAAGTCTCAAACGAGCGACCTTCATCGCCATCCTCTCCTGAGGTTCCCTTGACCGCATTGGTGACCCATGAAATTCGCCTGACAGGGTCCGTTTGACAGACCTGCTTCATCAATCGAATCAACGCTTTGTCTCGGAAGGCATCGTCGAGGTCGTCGAGGACGAACGGCATGTCTCGGTATCGGCGGAGCTCGCCGAAGAGTCCGAATGCCGATGCGGTCCCGTTCACCCACCGGGCGCTAGTGCCAGGGGGGAACATCTCTCGGACGGCGGTCGACTTCGAAGTGCCGGGAGGTCCATGGAGGACCAGTAAGGGGAGCGTCATTTGGGAGAAGGCCTTTACCCGTTGCTCCAGTTCTTCGTAGGTGCGGATGATGATTTTCATTTCGCTTTGATTTCGTGTGTCAAAAATTTGACCGCTTGTATTGTGTCAAGGTTTTGACGCGAAAGTCAAGAGGAGCTTGAAATATTCGTCAAGTTTTTGACATACTTGTTAAGTGACCGACGAAGAGACACTGGATGTAGTCCGCCGCCTCGTGGCAAAGCGAGGACAAGCGGGGGCTGGCAAGGCCCTTGGCGTTGCCCGCTCGCTCCTCTCGATGGTGATGTCTGGGAGCGCCCCCGTGAGCGCCAAGCTGCGGGAACGGGTCTCCGCCTATCTGCGGCAAGGTGCGGTCGACGGCGTTGCATATGCCGAGTGGCAGCGACCGGGCGATGACCTGCCTGCATTCGTCGAGGTCTCAGTCGACATTCGGTTCGATTGGCTAAACAAGGAGGAAGCACAGAAATTGGCGCAAGCTGTGGCGAACTACGCTTTTCTATACATCCAGGATTACGCGGAGCGCAGGCTCCCCGAGGGCGATTTCTACCTGGGAACGCCCGAACTCCCCGCGAAACCAGAGTTCCCTTAAGGTAATCAAAGTCCGGCAAGTCTCGTGATTCGAGGATGTTGGGCAATGTGTTGTACAAGCTCAGGATGTACATGACGCACGACAAAATGGTTAAGTCGCTGGCCAGCTACACCCAGCGCCGCGAACTTGAAGAGTTGATTAGAGCCTTCGCCATCGAACGTGCTGAAGCCGCCCACCAACTTGCGAGGCAGAAGATGGAATGCTTTCTCATCGCAAATCAATGGGAGGAGAGGCGTCGAGCGCGACAGAACCAGTCTCAAGTTGATAAGCGTTGAATCACGACGCCCAATCGGCGGCCAGCGTCTCGGCCTGGAGCAGAACGGTCTCGACCGCCTTCTCTTGCTTGTCAGGCGGGTAGCCATTTGCTCGCAAAACACGACGAACCATTCGTCGCAAATTCGCCTTGACCGATTCCCGTGACGTCCAGTCGATGCTCACGCTCCTCTTGACGACCTCAACCAGTTCGCGAGCGATTTGGCGAAGAGCTTCATCCCCGAGAATCGCGACAGCTGAGTCGTTGACTTCGAGCGCATCATAGAAAGCAACCTCGTCATCAGACAGCCCAAGTTGCTCGCCGCGGACCTTGGCTTCGTTCATTTCCTTGGCCAACTCGATGAGTTCTGCGATGACCTGCGCCGCCGTGATGCTCCGAGCCTGATACGACCGCATCACCTGCTCCAGCATCTCAGAGAACGACCTCGCTTGAACGACGTTCTTCTTCGACTGCGACCGAATCTCGTCGCTCATCAACTTTCTCAACAATTCAAGCGCGAGGTTGCGATGCGGCATCTGCCGGACTTCCTCAAGGAACTCCTCGCTCAGGATTCCGATGTCGGGTTTCTTGAGCCCTGCGGCCGCAAAAATGTCAATAACTTCGTCGCTTACAACAGCCTTGGCGACGATTTGCCGGATGGCGGCATCAAGTTCCGCTTGGGTCTGACCGGGGCCGGTCGAAATCGTGTATTTCACCAATCCGCCCTTCACCGCTTGGAAGAACGCAACGTCTTCCCGAACTCGGAGCGCCTCATCATGGGGCATAGCCAAAGCGAATGCCTTGGCCAGTTTCGTCACCGCGTCGACAAACCGCTTGGCGCCGTCCTCCTGCGCCAATACATGCTCCATTCCCGCTGCAATAAGACTTAGTCGGTCGCCGGGGGACAACGTGCTCCAGTGCGCCCAAGCAAACCCGTGCATGATGCCTTCGACGACCTCGAACAGCTCCAGCATCCGAGCGACCGCTTCCTCGATGTCGACCGTGGTGTCGCCCTTGCCACCACTCTCGGTGTAATCCTTCATCGCCGCCTTGAGCTGGTCGGCAAGGCCAAGATAATCGACCACGAGACCGCCAGGCTTGTCCTTGAAGACCCGGTTGACACGGGCAATCGCCTGCATCAATCCGTGCGACTTCATCGGCTTGTCCAGGTACATCGTGTGCATGCTCGGAGCGTCGAAGCCGGTCAGCCACATGTCCCGCACGATGACGAGCTTAAAATCCTCTTTGGGGTTGCGATAGCGGCCGGCGAGATGCTCTCGCCGTGCCTTGTTGCGGATGTGTTGCTGCCAGTCGAGGGGGTCGGTCGCCGAGCCCGTCATGATGACCTTGAGCTTTCCTTTGTCATCATCCTCGGAGTGCCAGTCGGGTCGCAGCTTGGTGATTTCGTTGTAGAGGTCGATGCAAATGCGCCTCGACATGCAGACAATCATGCCCTTGCCGTCCATGGCGGCCAGACGGTTTTCGAAGTGGTCGACGATGTCTTTTGCCACGAGCTCCAAGCGGTGCTCCGCGCCAACCATAGCTTCAAGCCGAGCCCACTTGCTCTTCAGCTTGTTCTTGACCGCATCCTCTTCACCCTCGGTCACTTCCTCAAACTCGTCGTCGACCTTGGGCTTCTCCTCGTCGGCAAGAGCCAGCTTGGCCAGCCGGGCCTCATAGTAGATGGGAACGGTGGCATTGTCCTCGACGGCACGCTGGATGTCGTAGACGTCGATGTAGTCGCCAAAGACAGCGGGCGTCGACCGGTCGGAACCTTCGATGGGCGTGCCGGTGAAGCCGATGTACGAAGCGTTCGGCAGTGCGTCGCGCATGTGCTTGGCATAGCCGTACACCACTTCTCCCTCAACCAACTTTGCCGAAAATCCATACTGCGAACGGTGGGCTTCGTCCGCGATGACCACCACGTTTCGGCGGTCAGTCAGCACCGGCAAGACATCGCCGCGTTCATCCGGCTGGAACTTCTGGATGGTCGTGAAAACCACGCCACCCGAGTTGACGCTGAGGAGCTCCCGCAAGTGGCCACGGTTCTCGGCCTGAACCGGGGTTTGGCGCAGCAAGTCGCTGCATCTGGCAAAGGTCTGGAACAGCTGGTCGTCCAGGTCGTTGCGGTCGGTGACCACCACCAGCGTCGGATTCTCCATCACCGGGTGCTGGATGACCTTGCCCGCGTAGAAAACCATCGAAAGGCTCTTGCCCGAGCCCTGGGTGTGCCAGACCACGCCGATGCGCCGGTCGCCGGTGGCTGCGGTCGCCTCTAGAGTGCATTCCAGGGCCTTGTTGACCGCGAAATACTGGTGGTAAGCGGCCAGCTTCTTGATGAGGGCTTCGCCGTCGCTCTCGAAGACGACGAAGTTGCGAATCAGGTCGAGCAGTCTCTGGCGGTCGAACATTCCGCGCAGTTGGGTTTCCAGCATCGGAACGCCCTTGGGCGCCAGGTTGATGCCGTCTGCCGTTCTCCACGGGGCGAAACGCTCGAAGTCCGCGCTGATGGTGCCTCCACGGGCATCCAAGCCGTCAGAGATGGCCAGAACGCCATCGTAGACGAACAGAAGAGGAATCTCTTGCTTGTAGGTCTGGAGCTGTTGCCACGCCTTCTGAATGGTCGCGTTGGCATCCGCCGCGTTTTTCAGTTCGAGCGTCGCGATGGGGATGCCGTTAAGAAAGAGGACAACGTCTGGGCGTCGGTTGAACTTGCCCTCGGTCACCGTGAGCTGGTTGCAGGCCAGCCAATCGTTGGCAGCCACATCATCGAAGCCGATGACCCGAGCGAGGTCGTGCCGGATGTCTCCCTGCGGAGTTCGGTAGTCGACCGAGATGCCATCGACGAGCAGCCGGTGGAAGTTGCGGTTCTGGTCTATGAGGTTGGCACCCTCGACAGCCAGCACCTTGCGAAGGGCTTGGTCGAGCGCATCGGCGGGAATCGTCGGGTTCAACCTCGCTAGTGCTGATTGAAGCCTGCCGATGAGGAGAACTTCGCCGAACGTCGCACGTTCTTGATACGGCCCTTCGGGTTGAATATCCGGGCCGTAAACGACCTGATAGCCTAGCTGGCCCAGCCAGTCAAGCGCAGCTTCCTCAACGTGGGACTCGACGAAGTTGCTCACCTACAGACCTCCATGTATCAGGTCGAGCACCTCTTGCGCCCACTGCCTAACTTCACTATCCGTCACACCCAGTTCATCATCGAGATTTCCACCGTGACTGAACACACAAGTCCCATTCAGGACCTTAAGTCGCTCCAAGTGTGGTTCGAGGCCCTGCTTGACAAACACTGGATAAGTGTCCTTTTGGTAGATAATCTCGCCCAATGAGTGGTCCGGATTTATTGCTGTAGGGTACTTGAGCTTTAGAAAACCCTCCAGTACAGCACGAACAAGTGGAATTGCAGTCTGAGGGTCGCCATTCTTCCCATCCAGATACTCTTGCAACCGAGCACGCTTGTCGGCATATCCCTGCATGGCCAATCGATTTAGATTGCACACAGAGAACGAGACACCAACTTGGCCACGAATCAAGGCAAGAGCGACGACTCCCGGTTGAACTCCGCCCGCAAAACGACCTATCACTTTCGCTCTAAGAGCTTCCAGGAATCGCGCATCATGAGATAAGATAACAAGCTGCCGGGTGCTCCGCGAGAGCTCTTCCAATACTTGGATAGTTTGGCGCTGTCGGTTCCTGTCCAAACTGGACATGGGGTCGTCTATCACGATAACCTTCTCAGGCAGCGACGTGTCGGTACGAATTTTGGCTAAGAAGAACGCGAGGGCCAGCGTTCGCTTGTCCCCTTCACTCAACGAAGAACCGAATGAAGGAGAACCCTTCGACGTTTCTCGGTTACCCAACTGAACCTCATTTCCCCGCACATTGAGGCTGTACTTCACAGTGGGCCTCCCGCCGTCATTGGCCTGAGCAACGCTCTCGATAACAAACTCAGCCCCAAAACTCTTGAGGAGTTTATTAATATCAGTAACGTAAGGCGTGATGATACTCGGGGCCAGTTCTCGCAGCTTCCTCTGCAGCTTGCCTTTCTCCTCGTTTAGTCGCTTATAGTCTGCTGCGGCGGTCGTGTACTTGCCAACCAAATCGGCGACAACTGGCAAGCTGCGCTTCTTGAGCGCCTCCAACTTCGAAACGTCCGTTTCTACCTGCTTGACGCTGCCCTTCTTCAAGGACTGAAGAAACTGGTTGATGCCTTCGATTCGACGGTTGATTTCTGTTCGGTAGTCATCGAGCGTCGTGTTGACTTCCTTGGCTAGTTCAGCAACTTCGGCTTGAGCATCTTCGCTGATAGACTCAAGTGGCGAACTAAGCTTCTTCGCCACAAGCACCTCTAGGGCCTCACGAAAGGTTGTGAGTGCGGCACGAAATGTGTCTTCCGGGAAAGAAACAGGCTTCAGGTCCACTTGAGGAGTCCAAGATGCCATGGCATCATTGTTCGTTGCAGCAAGAGTGATGAGTTTCTCGACTGTCGCGTCGCTCATTCGCGACCTTGCCTGGGCAACTAGCTTGCCAAGATTCTGCTGAAATTCTCTATATGCCTCATTGAAGAAGGCCTTATAGGAATCGATGAGGGAGTCCGAGTCCTGTGCCTGGCCACAGAACGGGCACGTCTCGTCGACGCAGAACTCTAGACCCTCTTGCAGCCATGGTTCCATGTTCGCTGGACGAGTCCCGATGTGCTGGCGCAAACGCCGTTCCGCACTCTCCTCAAGCCCCTTAACGTTGACTTGGAACTGCGCAAATAGCTCATCAAGAAAGAACCCCAATTGCATGATGCTTTTGGGTTTGGCGCGAGCATGGATGGACTCGGCATTCTTTACGTCCTGCAGGGTCTGAAGTGCACGCTGCAACTGGATTTCCAGGTCAGCTGGTACCGTAGCCTTGATGTACTGGGGGACTGTATATGGGGCAGCATATCCCCTTAAAGTCGCTTCTGCACTGGACTTGTCAGCAGATGCTCGGCGCGAGTCGGAATCCAACCTATCAATCGACTTCTTGATTTCTACTGGGACGTCACCCAACACGAAATCCAGCAATTGCTGGCGCTGTTTGGAATCCACCGCCATCCCTGAATAGACATTGTCATCTACGAAGACCGAATCAAACACTTCAATCGAGGCAAAGGTGTTTGACCACGCCCCTTCATTGAATGTGCAATTCAGTTTTCCGCCTTTGGTGCTAAACAGAAGACCTACCTTGGGAGAGCCACCAAACTTGAACGTCTTCTTTGCCGCCATTTGGGTCGCATCTCCCTTGGCCGCGTTCCTGAGTATCCAGGCGAAGGTTGATTTACCCTTTGCATTCTCGCCGTAAATCAGCGTCACCCGGCCAAAGTCCACTGGGGTGCTTGCCTCCTCGAAGAGCCCCACACCCTGGATGGTAATGACCTTTTCAAGCATGGCTCCCCCATGCACGCGAGCTCAACCGTGCCACTTCTCTTTGGAACCACATGACTTCATTCTGGTCCGCAATCAACTGACCTGGCCGTCTCTCACAGAGGCGAGTAGTCAACACCGTGGTTGGTTGCGACCATCGAGTTGTCATCGTCAGTTCTCCGCAAAGGGGTCGTAATCGTCATCTGCGACGAAATCAGCGTCCGCAGCAACCACCGGCAAGGGCCGTTGCCCCTCTGCATGAAGGCAGTCGAAGATGAACTGGGCGATTTGGATAGAAACGCCAACAGCGAATCGAGCATGGTGCTCGCCAAGCCAGGTCTCATCCTGTGGTTGTGCATCCTTTCCGTGGCCGGTGCCATGCCAGTTGCGAAGTTCCGCCAGCTTGTCGACACTCGAACCCAGGTTGTTGATAAGAACCCGAATCGCTTGTTCGGTTTCGGGCTGTCGCGAGATGCCCTCGGGCACGACCTTGAGGACCTTAAGCGCCTGCTTGACCAGTGACGGAAACGAATCGCCGGAACCCCACGCCTCACCCTTGGCCTGAAGGACAGTCTTGGTGACGGACTCCAGGAACTCCTTGGCCGTGCCTATGGCCAGTTCGGGGTCATTGACCACGGCCTGTTGAAGCCGCGTAATCTGGATTCCCAGGTACGCGCTATCCAACCTCTGCTGAATAGTCTTCGCAGCACTGAAGACCAACGCGCCGTCCGCCGCGAAAGGCACTGCACCATAGATGGGTCGACCTGAAATCTCACGAACGGGCATCAAGTGCCAGCCGTCCATCCGTAGCAACTCATTGTATTTCTTTGCTAGTTCCTCGGCCTCAGCGTAGTCGCGGACCAGAGGGTGAAGCGTCTCTGCAAGGAATGCCAAAAACACCTCGTCCGGACCGTTCTTCAGTTGAAACCGAGAGTCGCTGAAGACCCAATCGTCTTCCCAGTCACGGTTGTTCACCGTGTGCTGGTAGATGTCTTTGCGAGCGGTGTTGTAGGCACTGCGACCGTCGAAAGATGGCAGCTCATCCAGGTTGTAGAGTTGGTCCAGGAAGTCGATTTCCGACCGAGCCCCGTGGTAGCTCGTCCCAGAAAGGCGAAGATAGTCGAAAATCTCCTTGCGGGTGACGTCCGAGATGGCCCGTTGCTCAGACCTGTACAGCGGCAGGCTCATGATTCTCTGCCCTCCACGTCTGCAACCTCAATTTCTCCATAGAGCAGCTTGGGAAGCAACTCATCCCGAGTGATGGCTAGGCCGCGAATTTCTCGTTCATTGGAGAGTACGGCGTCATCAAGCGGCTGGCACATAGCTTCGAAACACGAGACAATTTCCTCTGAGGGCACCATAACCACGAGCTTCTGAAAGTCAGCCTTGTTGATAGAACCGAAGACCGTTCCTTCGCCATCAAACACTTTGAACTGAGACCTGAGCTCAGTCAGAGTGTGCAGAGTGTACGAAGCAGACTGGGATTTGTGTATCGCAGCCGCCACTCCACGGCCAATTGCACTCTTCTCGATGGCAACGTTAACGTCACCAACTGGTGCTCGAACGCTGATTAGGATTTGACCAGGTTCGGCGATTCGAGTTGGAGCGCTGCAGTAGATTCGGTTGCTTGGAAATCTGAACCCGAAATCGGTTTTGCCTTGAAAGAAGGGGAGACCATCGCCGATAGCATTGTAAGTGTCTCCAGGAGGTGATTGCCCCATCAAAAGATAGAATTCATCCCCGAAGCTTCCAGCCCTCCAGCCCCTAGGTATCTCGCCGAGGGGGGAGTCTTCGAACTCGCTGGGGAACAGGGCGTCGAGGTCGGCGGGGAGGCCGGTTGGGCGGCCTTCGGACTTTGCTCGCACCGGGTCGAAGTCGACGAACCACGACCGGAACAGCGCCCGCGCCATCGCCTCCAGCGTCTCATTCATCCGCCGATTGAGTTCAATCTTGTCGTCGAGAGATGCCAGGACCTCCGATATTCCTAGTTGCTCACCCAGTCCCATTGGTGGCACCTCAATGTCAAGGAGCTGGTCACGAGACACATTTGGAAATGTTGAACCTGTTGCCGCAGCAAGCAGTTGCGGAAGGGCAGCTTCTATGGTGGCTCGGACAAACGGCTGACATCTGACGTCCTCTTTGTGCCGTACGGCAGCTACTCCTCGACCGATTGCATAGGTCTGGTCAGCCCAGTTCATTCTGCCTGTCGTTGAGCCTCGGACACAAAACAGCAGGTCGCCAGCCTTTGCCAGCTTGCGCCCCTCGTTGGTGAACTGGACCGGCAACGGATGGTGGCCACCGAACTCGGTGGGGCCATTCAAGAGCGGTAAGCCGACGGCTTCTGTGTGCACGGCTTCTCCAGGTGGCGATTGTCCCATCACCACATCCGAGATGTCTCTCAACTTCAAATTGGACTCCCAATCGGTGAAGCCATTAGCACTCTCGCCCTCCGACTGCCAATTCTTCGCATCTTGCGGTTGTAGACGTGCGTCTGTACTTACGGAGCATCGGGCCCTGGTCGATGGGCGTCGCGCAAGCGAGCGGTGCGCCGCAATCTAACCACGAGGTCAAACCACCATGTCTTGCAAGAAGACGTCTCCGAAGGTTGCCTCGACGGCCAGCAAGGTCTTGCAAAGCGGAAACGCGAGCAAGGCTGCCAAGTCGGTCGCCGGGTCTGCTCTCAGCCAGCGACAACCCAAGAAGGGCAAGTAGCCCACCGGCAGGGACAGGAAGTCGCTGCGGGCATTGAGCACTCATAACAGGATGTTCTCCCCGAGCCCTGGAGTCGAAGTTGACTGCGGGGCTCACTTAGCTTCCTCCAACCACTCACGAAGATTGCGGAACTGTCGGTCTCCCTCTTCAATCTTGAACTGCTCAAAACTGCCATATCGACCTGACCAGTCGTCGCAAATGAAGTTGTGATAATCCCTCATCCACAGATACTTGTCACGCACGGGGGCGCTCGTCGAACGCAAGCGCTCCACAATCTGACCGCGATGTTTGGAAAGTAACTCTTCCTCATTGTCGACGAAATAATCGTGGACGGCGGCTAAATAGCTCACGAAAGCTTGGTTGTCTACATCGACCAGCACATGCCGTTCTTGGGGAGACTCATATCCGTTTCTATAGAACTTGACCTGGGCCGAAAGTAGTTCGAGCGTGTCCGGGCACACCAGGATTCGCGGATACTGGGCAACCTTGCTTTCGAGTTCGTAGGCGACAAGATGCGCCTTCCCGAAGAGGGACCGGTCATCAACATACACGTTGCCGAAAGCAAATCCGCCTCTAATGGGAAAACCCCTGATAGTCATTGCCGCTTGCCATGCGCCTAAGGCGAGCACGGTGTGTCCAAACTCAGATTCGTGCGAACTGTCGCCGGTGAACTTGACCGGTGTGATTAAGGAGACACAGTCTGAGTAGTATCGGAAGTAAGACCAATCACCGCTTTCGAGCGCGACCGAGGCCTCGGCAAGTGCGGTTGAAACCCGTTCGAGAACGGACTCATCCTTCTCAGACTCCATGATGAGGGCGCGCACTCCTAGTAAGTCAGCGAAGACTACAAATGAAGGAAACAGCTGCGGCTTTCCCTCAAGTTGGTAGTGACCGTAGAAATCTTTGCGCCGCTTCTCTTCGTCTCTGCGCACCCGCTCCTCAAGTGGAATTGCTTCCTCGGCAGCCTGCTCTGCGGAGATTTGTCGAAGAACCTCTTCGTTCTTCTCCTTCGTCCGCTTGATGAAATCATCCATGTTGCTCATTGGAGGACCTCCGCGATAACCGGGTGGTAGGACTCATCAAGGTCGTTGCCATCGAGACAACTCAAAAACTGCTTTTTGGCCTCATTTGCCTGAATTTCGATGGCAATTCGCTTGGCAACTTGGTCTTCCAGTCCGGGGCCACACATGTTGCGCACTCGTCGCATCACATACCATCTATGGTGTCCCCAACCGAGTTCCGCTGCTGCGACCGCTACTGCTCCCCTCGTTGAGATGCTGCCGAACTCAAAAATCAGCTCCAGGCGCCTGACAAGCACATCGCAGTAATCAAATCCAAAGGAGCCGTGCGCCCAATCTGCATATCGCAGAGCCAGGTCTTCCGCATGGGCGATGTCTGAATCGTAAGCCCACGTCCAGAACTCCTCATCGAGCTCGCGGAAGATTTCCCAAAGCGCGCTCTGCTCGGATTCCGTGCAGATGTATTGGGTGAAGTCGGCCATTTGGGCAGGCGTCCAGTTCTCGTAGCTCTTCAGAGCCTCCAACCACTCCTTGGCTTCTGCCGACGACACAAGGTTCAGTGGTTGAGCAAGGACTCCGAGTAATGTGCTGCGGAGCGCTCGAACTGACTTGAATCTCCGTTTCGGGTCGACCTCGGTGCACTTCTCGATTATCAGGCCAAGTGGACCTGGTGCCGTCAACTTGCTGTAAGGAACCCTCAGTCCGTTCGAAACCAGGTCGTGCAAGATGCAACCGAACGCGAAAATGTCTACCGCTGGCCCGGAATGCCTGAAGTCGGTCACCTGCTCGGGAGCAGCATAGCCTTGCGTCCCCCATGCGGATTGCGTTGAAGTTAGTTGGGTGGTCGTACCAGTTGGAGGCAGAATGAGACCGAAGTCTCCAAGCTTCCACTTGCCGTCATGCAAGAGAATGTTTTGTGGCTTCAAGTCCCTGTGAACGAATCCAAGTTCATGCAACTCATCGAGTGCATTTAGAACGTCCGCCAGCGGTTCGACGGTCGGCTTACCCGTTGCTTTGTCTTCTGCGATTTGTTCTGCGTAGGACTTGGTTGCCAAAGGCATCACGAACCATGGAGCGTCACCGCTCAAATCATAATCAAGAACGGGAATTGAATAGTCGTCGGGAAGGCTGCGTTGATAGCCAACTTCGCGGATGAACCGAAGTCGGTGCTTGTCAATCTGGTCGACTGGAATTCCAGGACTTGGGGAGAAGGTCTTTCTTGCCAAGACGACACCATTCTCGTCAGCAACTCGCTCGACAACGCCAAAGCCGCCACGATTGATTTCTCCCAAATTCGTGTATGTCAACTTGCCCTCCATTCAGACCAGCCCCGGTCGGCAAGCTGGCCGGCGAGGTCTTGGGCATCTTTGGCGTTGACCCAGAAATACTGCTTCGAGCCCTGCATCCCTTTCGGAGTATCTTTTCTGAATGATGTCGCGACGAGTTCGCCAAGCAGGAAAACCCTGGTCGGGAAGTTGCCGGGCCGCCACCGGGCCAGCTTTACACGAGCCTGCTCTACGACCTCTTTGTCAGTGATGGCGACGTTCTTCCAGAGAATCTGGTGGTCTTCGTCTCCATGAAGGTCAAGCACCGCTTCAATGAGCGCGACGTAGCCAACCTGCTTGCCTTTGTAGAGACCGAAGAACTTGCTCCGTTTGTGATTGTAATGGCCGCCGGTCGCCGGGCAAAGATAGACCTGCCCTTCAATCGGTTCATCCACGATGCCTGCGCAGTTCACGACGTCGAGTCGATACTGCCAGTTCGGAAGCAGACCCTCCTCGTCGAGGTAGGCGCCGAAATCCTCGACTGCATCGGCAAGGTTCTTGGGCAAAGTGATGTTGCGCAGGGCATCGAGAAGGTCTTCGAAGCCCGCAGATGCGAACACGACTTTCCCTTGATAGGTGGTCTCGCACAGCTTCTGAATGGTCTCGAAGCGGTTCTCGTCGTTGGACTCGAAGTTGCCGAGGGCCAGCAGAATTTTCAGACCCGGAGCCTCATCGTTCAGCGCGGCCAGGTGGTTGGCAATCTGGGCGTCATAGAACCAATCGAAGTTCTTGGTCTCAATGTAGATGGTGAAGGCGGTTTGGCAAATCAGCCCATCTGGGATGCTCTTTGCTCGCTTGTGCTGCTGGCGAAACTGAACCCCGACCTGTTCACCGATTTGCTCCCCCATCATCGTGCCGAGCACTTCACCCAGAAACTTCGGGTTTTCTTCATAAAGGAGCTTGAGGACGAGCAGGCAGTAGTTGGTCGTCCGGTTCTCCTTCTGGGAATATCCGGAGAAGAGCGAAATCGCCTTGCTCACTCTGGCCTCCGCAACCTGGCGAGGTTGCCCCGAATGACTTCCTGAAGTCGGTTGGACTCGGAGAATTGCTCCTCAAGTTGCTTGCTCAGCCGAGCAAACTTCTCCTCAAACGGCTCATCGTCCGCCTCGATGTCCTCGGCGCCCACGTATCGACCGGGAGTGAGGATGTGATTGTGCTCGCGGATGTCGGAGAGCTTTGCCGACATGCAAAAGCCCTTCTGGTCTTCATAAGTTCCTGCCTCGGCTTCCCCACGCCACGCATGGTAGGTGCCCGCGATTTTGGCGATTTCCTCGGTGGACAGTTCGCGCAAGACTCGGGTGACGAGCGTCCCCATCTTCCGGGCGTCGATGAACAAGACCTCGCCGCGCCGGTCTCGCAGTTTCCCATTGTTCTTGTTCCGGGTGAGGAACCACAAGCAAACCGGGATGCCCGTTGTGTAGAAAAGTTGGGGCGGCAAGGCGACCACACAGTCGACCAGGTCAGCCTCGACGATGGCCTTCCGGATGTCGCCTTCCCCTGACTGAGTCGAGCTGAGGGAACCATTTGCTAGGACAAATCCAGCGGTGCCGTTGGGCGCCAAGTGATGGATAAAGTGCTGAACCCAGCCGAAGTTGGCATTGCCGACCGGCGGCGCTCCGAACTTCCACCGGACATCTTGCCGTAGGCGGTCGCCTCCCCAATCGCTGATGTTGAAGGGCGGGTTCGCGATGATAAAGTCGGCTTTCAGGTCGGGGTGCTTGTCGGAATGGAAGGTGTCGCCTTCCTCGATGGTCGCCTCGATGCCTCGAATGGCCAGGTTCATCTGAGCCAAACGCCAGGTGGTGTGGTTGAGCTCCTGACCGTAGACAGCGATGCGTCCCTTGCGGCCGCCATGCTGTTCGATGAACTTCTCGGACTGGACGAACATTCCTCCAGAACCACAGCACGGGTCGTAGATGCGTGCGCCTTCATGGGGCTCCAACATCTCGACGAGGACTCGGACGACTGCCTGCGGCGTGAAATACTCGCCGCCCTTCTTGCCCTCAGAACTCGCGAACTGGCCCAAGAAGTATTCGTAGACTCGGCCGAGAACGTCCTTCGACCGGTTCTCCCGGTCGCCAAGTTGGATGCTGCCGATGAGGTCGACAAGTTCGCCAAGTCGCCGCTTGTCAAGCTGCTCTCGGGCGTAGTCCTTTGGCAAAACTCCTCGGAGTCGAGGGTTCTCCTTTTCGATGGCGAGCATGGCCTCGTCGATGGTCTTGCCTATCGTCGGCAGCTTGGCTTGCGCCTGGACGTACTCCCACCGAGCTACCCCGGGAACGTAGAAGACGTGCTCGGCTAGGTATTCATCCCGGTCGTCGAGAGTTTCTCTCACCCACTGGGGCAAGCTCGCTTCCGGGGCCGCTCCGTCATATCCCTTTCGGGTCTCAGCAATGAAGAGCGAGGGTTGCTCCTTCTTGATTTCGTCTAGGAGGGCAAGCCGACGTTCGGTAAAGGCATCGGAGATGTACTTGAGGAAGATAAGGCCAAGGACGACGTGCTTGTAGTCCGAGGCGTCAATGTTCCCCCGCAACTTGTCCGCTGCGGCCCACAGGGTCGCCTCGAAGCCCAAGTGTGCTCCTGACCCATTGGATTGTGCCTTGCCCTTCCTCGCCATCTCCCTAGTTTGACAGGTCCTATTCTGCAGAATCCTGTCTACCTGAGACTATGTTACTTCGAGTGCTTTCCAGGTTGGAACTCTTACTTCTGCCTCATCGCCTCCTGGTAGTCGTCGCGCACATCGCTGAGGGCGAGATGTTGGTACATCGCCAAAACTCTCCGGTCGGCATGCCCGGAAATTTGTTGGACTGCCGCGTCTGAGAGACCGGCTCGGCAGAGGTCGGTCAATAGGGTGTGGCGCAACCGATGAGGTGTCATACCCTCAATTCCTGCTTGACGGCCATACTCCGATGCCAGCGTCTGCACCCATCTCGGGGACAGCTTGGAGTTCCTTCGTGACTCGAAGACGAATCTTCGGTCGCGAGTCGAGTCAAGGTGAAGCCGCATGGCGAGGCGGAGTTGTTCCGGGAACAAGACGGTTCTGTCCTTACTCCCTTTGCCCTGGTTGACCCTGATGGTCAGACCTTGAACGTCGACATCATCACGGAGAAGTCCACAAAGTTCGGCGACTCGAAGCCCAGTGAAGTAGGCGAGGCGGAAGAGCAAGGCATGTTCAGCGTTGCCACCGCGCTCGATGGCTTGGAAGAACAACGCAAGTTGCTGGTCGGTCAGGTTGCGCGGCAACTTCTTGGATGGTCGCGGGTTTCGAAGGTCCGTCCGGCGCCTCGCCATCTTAGTCACGTAGGAGAGTTGCTCATAGCTCAGCCGGTACCGGCGGATGATGGTCGCGACTTCGCGGACGGCGGGTTCCAGTGGTTGGAGTTCGACTACTTCGCCTTTTACTTTTTGGGAGCGCATAGTAGTTCAATCCGAGAGGTTCTTGACCGTTCCGGGGCCGCGGGCTGAACCTGGAGTGCTTCCGGCAACTGCGCTCTTTGCGCGGAAGGCGAAGTTGAGGCTGACACGCCCCCAAAGCGGCTGCTTTCAAAACGCCGTAACCGAGGGCGGCGACGTATGACTTACTCGAACCGTCATACTATTCTAAGTCGCTGAGATTTCCGTGGTGAAACAACTCTTTGTCAAGAAGCTCATTAGACCGCTCATGGCGGTCCTGCTTCTTGGCGTTCAGATGCACCTCTGCTCACCGACTTTTCAATATGCTGACGGGCGTCAGTGCGAGACGTGTCCGACCCTGTCTCACCCTGAGACGCCTGAGAGTTCGAGCGCTTTCTTGACCGATGGGCATGGCGATTGCCATGATTGTTGCGTCCTCACATCTTGTCACGATGAGGAGCCCACGCAGTCAGACCTGCTGAACCAAAGCGCGCCGAGCCTCGCTATCGACATCCCGAAATCGGTCGAGTTGCCGACGGAGTGGTTCATTGAGACTCCCCGCTCGATTGTGCTCTTCATCGAGGGCTGTCCACCAACGGGGCCCCCGCTTGATACATCGCCTCGCGGCCCTCCTTTCTTCCAAGTGGTTTAGTCGACCGCCGCTCCGCCCTGCGGAGTGGCATGACCACTTTGGAATGAAGGCACCTTGAAGACCCAAGCACTAATTGCACTTATCGTTTTTCCCATTGTCGTTCAGGCTCAACAACTGAGCCTGAACCAAGCACTCTCCAAGGCTCGCGAATCTCGACGAGCCGTTCTAGCAGCGCAACTGGACGTCGACCGAGCCAAGCTCTCGGCCAGAGCACTTGGCGCCTATCCGGCGCTGACTGTAGGTATCGGACAGTCAAGCCGCGAAGGATTGGGAGCAACCGACCAAGACTTCTTCGTCAGCCAGCCAATCGACCTCTTCGGCAGAACAGCTGCCTCTGCCAACTTCGGACGCGCAAATGTCCAGATTGCAGAGGCCGAGCGACGCAGGATGTTGCTAGCCGTTCAGTCGGATGTGATGACAGCTTATTTCGAGGCGAGTGCTGCAACTCGCTTGAGCAAGGTTGCCGAAGACCTTCTTCAGGTTGCCGAAGACCTACACAAGGCTACGGTGCGCCGATTCGAAGAAGGCAAAATCCCGGAAGTCCAGCTTATGCGAGCGACCATCGAATTTGACCGCGCCAAGCAGACGTTCGCCTTGCGTGATGCCCAACTGAGGGCCGCTCTCAAGAAGTTGTCTGCCGCAACTGGTTCCGACGCACCCATTGCATCAGTCGAGGTTTCAGCAACCGTGGTGGACCCTGAGGTCAACCTGGCTCAGCACCCAGAAATCATGGTTCTTTCGGCGCAGGCTGGCGCCGCTCAAGCTGAAACTGTGGTGGCCGCACGCTCAAACCTACCGGAACTTGAACTTATCGGACTCCGCACGCCTTGGCGCGAATCTTCACCATCGTATGGACTGCGGCTGCAGTTGACTTGGCGGGCCATCGACTTCGGCCGTTCGCGATTTGAGCGCGGAGCCGCCGCTAAGCAGGCTGAGTCATACCAAGCACTACTGAGGGATGCAAGAACGAAGGCTGAGGTCAGCATCGCATCCATCGACATTGAAATCGAAGCATCAAGGAAACGGCTCTCATCCTATGAGGCCATTCGCGAGTCAGCCAAAGACCTCGTGGCGAAGTCTCAGCGTGGGTTCGCGGAGGGGTTCGGCACTCTGCTCGACGTTCTGGAAGCAACCCGTTCGCTACGAGAAATCGAGCAGGAGCTTGCCGAAGCGCAACTGGCCGTCAACCTGGCACTCGCCTCGAAGTACGAGGCCTCAGGCAACCTCATCGAGGTGAAGAAATGAACAAATTCGCATACCTTCTCATAGCAGTGCTTCTCCTTACCGCAGGCTGCAGCAAGCAGGAGCCGCACTCCGAAGCCGATGGCCACGGACATGAAGCCGAAGCATCTAAGGGCCAAAGCGAGGAGAGCCATGTGGAAGGCGAGGTAAAGCTCGATGGAGAACAGGAGAAACTCGCCGGAATCGAAGTTGAGACCGTCCAACTCCGAACCGTTCAGGCAAGCCTCGACGTTCCAGGAGTCATCAACTCCACGACGAAGGGACGAGCCGTCGTTACCCCGCCTGTTGCGGGCCGGGTCGTATCAATCACCGTCGCACTCGGCGACAAGGTACGGCAGGGCCAAACTCTCGCCATCATCGAGTCTGTCGAACTCGCACAGTCATGGGCCAGCATTGCGGACGCCGAGCGTAACCGTGACGCCGCATCGGCCACGCTAAGGGAAACCAAATCAGAGGTTGACCTTGCCCTCTCCAAGTTGGCTGCGGCTAAGTCCAATTTGGCGCGCCAGCGTGAACTCGCAAAAGCAGGCGCCTTCAGTCAAGCTCCATTGCAGCAAGCGCAAAGCGAGCTTAACGATGCCCAGAGTGAGTTGCTCAGCGTCCAAAAGGAGCAAGCCAGCCACGCCGAAGTTGTCCGTCGGTTGGAGAATCTCTACCGCGATGGCATCGTGTCCAAGTCTGAACTTGAGGCGGCGAGGCTCGAACTTCAACAAGACCAGATTCGGCTCGACCGAGCTTCGGCCCGCATTGCTAACGCCAAGGCAACCTATGACCGGGAGAAGAACATCGCTTCTCGCGGGTTACTCAACGCCAAAGAACTACAGACCGCTGAGGCCGAGGTGCGGTCAGCCCAGCTTGAGGTCGACCGTTCCCGCATTCGAGTTCGCTCGGCCGAGGCTGCGGTTGCCAATGCAAATCGCGAGATTGCGAACGCACGGTCGGTCTACCGGTCATCGAGTGCTGGCGGAAGTGCGTCGGTCGGAAGAGTCGCCCTCACGGCGCCGATTGCCGGAACTTTGACCCACTTGGATGTCACCAAGGGACAGGCGGTCGACCGGACGCAGGTGCTCATGGAAGTTGAGAACTTGTCGTCGGTCTGGGTAACTGCCAATGTTCCCGAGCAGGATGCCGTGAAGGTCCGGACGGGTGCATCGGTACGGGTCACGGTTGCCGCGCTCCAAGGCCGAGAGTTTGGGGGAGTTGTCCAAGTCGTTGGCAATCGAGTCGACCCGAAGACCAGGGCCATCCCCGTGCAATGTCTTGTGACTGGAGTGTCCGGCGAGCTAAAGCCAGATATGTTTGCGACCGTGCACCTCAACTATGGGGCCGGTGAACAAGCCATTGCCGTACCCAGGACGTCAATCGTCACGGAAGAAGGAAAGTCGTTTGTCTTCGTCAAGCACGATGACGGATACATGAAAACGGCTGTCGAGTTGGGAACACGCTCAGATGGCCACATCGAAGTCGTGTCCGGCCTCAAAGTTGGCGACATCGTCGTGGTTAAGGGCGGTTTTGTCCTCGCTAGCGAGCAGAAGAAAGACGAGCTTAAGGGGCACGAACACTAATGCTCGACCGCCTCTTACACTTCAGCCTCACTCAGAGGTTTCTTGTCATTATCGGAACCATCCTCCTGGTTGGGTTCGGCTTGGTTTCGTGGCGGCAGCTCAACCTCGACGCAGTCCCAGACATCACGACCAATCAGGTCGCCATCAACACCGAAACGGGCGGGATGGGCCCGGAAGAGGTGGAAAAGCTGGTCACCTTCCCCATCGAGACGGCGATGGGAGGGATTCCCGGAGTGACCCAGGTCAGGAGCCTCAGTCAATACGGGCTCTCGCAAGTAACTGTTACCTTTAGGGACGAGGTCGACACCTACTTTGCCCGGCAACTGGTGAGCGAGCGGCTCAACAATGTCAAAGAGCTTCTGCCCACGGGAATCGAATCACCACAAATGGGGCCCGTATCCACGGGCCTTGGCGACATTTATATGTACGCCCTGGAGTCGAAGACGCGACCACCGATGGAGCTTCGGAGCTTGCAAGACTGGTTCATATCGCCACAGCTGCGGACCGTTGCGGGTGTAGCCGAAGTCAACTCGGCGGACGGTAGCGTCAAGCAATACCAGGTCGTCGTTCGACCCCGTGCGTTGCTGGCCCGTGGCATCGCCGTGGACGAGGTTGTCACCGCCCTTCAAAAGAACAACCAAAACGCCGGGGGTGGCGTTTTGGAGCAAAACGGCGAAAGGGTGCTTATCCGTTCCGTCGGAATGGCGACCACGATGAGCGACATCGAACGCATCGTCGTTAAGTCTGAGAGCGGGGTTCCGGTTCTCATTCGTGATGTTGCGGATGTCAGATTGGGAATCCCGACCCTGACTGGAATCTCCACAAAGGATGGTAAGGAGTCGCTGCTTGGCATCGTGATGATGCTAAAGGGGGCAAACGGCCGCGAAGTTGCCAAGGCGGTCGATGACCGAATCCAAGAAATCAAGGCTCAACTTCCCGGAGACGTCACCCTCACGACGACCTACGACCGGTCACACCTTGTCGACGACGTTCTACACACCGTTGCCAAGAGCTTGCTGGAAGGCGCAGCTCTCGTTATCATCGTGCTCGTCCTGTTGCTGGGCAACGTTCGGGGTGCCATCGTCGTGGCACTGGCAATACCGCTGGCGATGCTTTGTGCCGTCATCGGAATGAACCGCTTTGGCATCTCTGGCAACCTGATGAGTTTAGGGGCCATCGACTTCGGCCTAATTGTTGACGGAGCCGTTGTCATGATTGAAAACGCCGTCCGGCGACTTGCGGAAGCGAGAGAACACAAGGGAATAACTCTGACGCGCAAGGAAGTCAGGCATTCGGTGTGGGAATCTGCGCGAGAGGTGGCCAAGCCAACGGCATTCGCGGTGACCATCATCACCGTTGTCTACCTGCCGATTCTCGCCCTTGAAGGGACCGAAGGCAAGATGTTCAAGCCGATGGCCTTCACGGTCGTGTTCGCACTCATAGGTGCTCTCCTGTTGACGATGACACTGGTTCCAGTATTGGCGAGCATGTTTCTGTCGGGGGACACCAAGGAAGGCAACAACCCGGTGATGAGCCTTTTCAGCCGCATCTACGCTCCCGCGCTCAGCTTCTCGCTCCGTGCGCGAGGCGTCGTTATCGGTGGAGCCCTTGTACTGCTGGCAGTCTCAGGATTGGTGTTTTCGAGATTGGGTTCGGAGTTCGTGCCCCAACTCGACGAAGGCTCGATTGTGATACAGCCCGTACGAGTCCGGACAGTCGATGCCGAGCAGACCGTCAAGTTGGTCACAGCTTTCGAAAGGAAGGTGCTTGAAGTTCCAGAGGTTTTGACGGTCTTTTCAAGGAGTGGCACCCCCGAGGTGGCGACAGACCCAATGCCGCTTAGTCTGACGGATAGTTTCATCATGCTCAAACCGCGCGACCAGTGGCGAAAGGGTCTGACCAAGGAGGGGCTTGTCGAAGAGCTTGAAGCCAAGGTCGCCGAGGTTCCGGGCCAAGGCTACAACTTCTCGCAACCCATTCAGATGCGCTTCTCCGAGTTGGTATCTGGAGTCAAGGCCGACGTCGGCATCAAGGTATTCGGTGAAGACCTCAAGGAGCTGAAATCCAAAGCGGATGAGATTGCTACGGTCATGCGGGACCTTCCAGGTGCGCAGGATGTCGAAGTCGAGCAGGTCGATGAGGTACCGGTTCTTCAAATCGACATTGACCGCGACGCGATTTCCCGACTAGGCATCAATATTGATGAAATTCAGGAACTAGTCGCGACAGCGCTCGGTGGCGAGCCCGTTGGGCAAATTATCGAGGGAGACAAGCGATTTGCTCTAACGGTGACGATGCCCAATGAACTTCGGAACGACATCGACGCTATTAAAGGCATGCTCGTGGAAACTCCGGATGGGGGAGGCGTCCCCCTAAGCTCGGTCGCGCACATCGACAACGTGCCCGCTCCGGCTCAGATTTCCCGAGAGATGGGTAAACGACGGGTCGTCGTCCAACTCAATGTGAGAGGGACCGACCTGGGCACGTTCGTTGCCAAGGCGCAACTGGCAATCAAAGAAAGGGTCAAACTCAAGGAGGGTTACTACATCACGTGGGGCGGCCAGTTTGAGAACCTGCAGCAGGCTTCTCAGCGACTGACTCTCGTTGTGCCGGTTGCCCTTGCGTTGATTTTCATTCTTCTCTTCTCAACATTTGGGTCGCTCAAGCAGGCGATTCTCATCTTCACCGGCGTCCCCCTCGCAATCACTGGGGGCATCTTGGCGCTTGCCATGCGGAGCTTGCCATTCAGCATCACAGCAGGCATAGGCTTCATAGCATTGTCTGGCGTGGCAGTGATGAACGGCGTCGTCATGGTCTCGGCAATCAACCGACTGCGCACCGAGGGGCGGACGGTTGCTGATGCCGTTCGAGAGGGCGCGACCGAACGCCTACGCCCTGTTCTGATGACCGCTCTTGTCGCCGCGCTTGGGTTCATTCCAATGGCCCTCAACACAGGCATTGGCGCTGAAGTGCAACGACCGCTGGCCACTGTGGTTATTGGCGGAATTGCTTCAGCAACGTTGCTCACGCTGGTCGTTCTTCCCGCTCTCTATGCCATGTTTGAAAAAGATGCCGATGTCGAGGAGGAGCTTTGAAGTCGGTCTTCCGCATCGAGGCCATGGACTGTTCTGCTGAGGAGCAAGTCCTCAGAAAGAGGTTCAGCAAAGTCAGCGAGGTCTCCTCGTTGACTTTCGACCTCGTGAACCGGCAGTTGACGGTGGACCACGAGTTCGTTTCCGATGAGCCCATCCGCCAGATATTGGCGGAAGTCGGAATGCCCGCGGCGGCCGATTGCGAGGTTGGGTGCACACCTGAACCCAGACCTGCTTCCAAAGCCGACCTGCTTCTGGGGTTGGCCCTTGGTGTCGCGATTGCTGCAGAGCTATTGGCCGTCTACACGGGGAACGAGCGTTCGTTCCCCGTCGCGGCACTGGCGGTCTTGGCAATCGTAATGGGAGGAGTGCAGACCTTCAAGAAGGGTCTCGTCGCAGTTCGAACATTCACTCTCAACATCAATTTCCTGATGTGCTTGGCCGTGATAGGAGCCTTCATAATCGGCTCCTACCCTGAGGCCGCGATGGTGACCGTGCTGTTCGCGATTGCCGAACGCATTGAGTCGTTTGCGCTCGACAAGGCGAGGGACGCCGTGCGCTCGCTAATGAGCCTAGCGCCCGACAACGCTCTTGTCTACCGTGGCGGCACGTGGGTTGAGGCCACAGCATCAAGCGTCGAAATTGGCGAAGTTGTACGAGTCCGGCCGGGTGACCGAATACCGCTCGACGGGACTGTGGTTGGAGGGTTAAGCAGTGTCAACCAGGCTCCAATTACGGGGGAGAGCATCCCCGTGGATAAGGTTGTTGGTTCGTCCCTCTTCGCTGGCACCATCAACGAGGAAGGTGTACTTGAGTTCGAGGTCACTAGCACCAAGGGGCATACAACTCTCGACAGAATTATCAAGACCGTTCAGGAGGCTCAAGGGTCTCGGGCCACATCACAGCGGTTCATCGACTCATTTGCCCGTGTATACACGCCGGTGGTAGTTTGCCTAGCCCTGCTTGTGGCGATTGTTCCAAGCATTGTTTTCGGTCAGCCGTTCGTGCCTTGGCTTTATAAGTCGCTGGTCCTGCTTGTCATCGCGTGCCCGTGCGCCCTGGTCATCTCAACTCCGGTCACTGTCGTTAGTGGGCTTGCAGCGGCAGCCAAACTCGGAATCCTCGTGAAGGGCGGTGCTCACCTTGAGTCGGGCAAGCACCTAACTGCCATCGCATTGGACAAGACTGGCACACTCACCTTTGGCAAACCAAGGGTCGAGGCCATGGTTCAGCTTCACGGCTTTGACGAGAAGCTGGCTAAACAGGTTGCAGCCAGTCTGGACCACCTCAGTGCGCACCCGGTTGCCAAGGCTATCGTCGAACACTGGGACAGCACGCTACTCGCTGTCGACTCATTTGAGTCTTTGCCCGGCCGCGGTGTGAAGGGCATCGTCGACCGCGAGCCTTTCATCCTCGGCAACCACCGTCTGATTGAGGAGAGTAACGTCTGCTGCGACCACGTACATGACGCTCTGCTCGACCTTGAGAACAAGGGCATGTCAATCGTTATTCTGGCGACCGCCAAGGAAGCTGTCGCGGTCTTTGCCGTTGCTGACGCAGTCAGGCCGGAGAGTATTGAAGCTGTCCAAGAACTTCACGCTATGGGTCTCAAGGTGGTGATGCTTACCGGAGACAACCTAGCAACGGCCAATGCTATCGGTGCGAAAGTTGGGATTGACCAGGTCCAGGCTGAAATGCTCCCCGAAGCCAAGCTGACGGCTATCGAGGAGTTGATATCGCAGGGCGACAAAGTTGGCATGGTTGGCGATGGCGTGAACGATGCACCAGCGTTGGCGAAGTCGACGGTTGGATTCGCCATGGGCGCAGCAGGCACCGACACCGCTATCGAAACCGCTGACGTTGCCCTTATGGACGACGACCTCCGAAAGATTCCATCCTACATCCTGCTCAGCCGAAGAACCGCGACCATCTTGGCCCAGAACATTGCCTTTGCACTCGGAATCAAAGTCGTCTTCTTTGCCTTGGCTCTAGTGGGAGTTGCCACGTTGTGGATGGCTGTGTTCGCAGATATGGGTGCAAGCTTGCTGGTGGTTTTCAACGGCCTCCGAATGCTAAGAGTGTCCGTCAGACACTGAGAAACATAAGTGCAATCTAAAGAAGGGGCGGCCAGTGGCCAAGATTCCATCCCAGCCTTAGCTTGAATCCCAACTCCGAGTTCTTAGGATTGCTTTGCTGGTCGAGTTCAACTCGTCCTCACCGGACTTTGTGGACTTTGATTGACTATCCGACGGTTTGGCGATTCCGACCGGCACTTTCGTGCGATTCTATTTTCGCACAGCCATCTCAGGTGCGATAAGTAAAGCTGGGATGGCCGAAACCGCCACTATCGAACGAGAGCTGTACACGCTGAAGCAGGTCGCTGACCTCTTCGGTGTGTCGCTGCGAACGGTCGAGTCTCTTGTGGCGCGCGGTTATCTCGAATCGAGTGTCCTGCCGGGGACCGGCAGGACCAGAAGGGTTAGCAGGCGTCAGTTGCAGCGGTTCTTGGACCGCCACGACGGCCTGGAGGATTAGAGGTCCTCCACGGCCTTGCGCAAGTCGTCGTCCAGCGCGCGAACGTAGTAGCGCATCGTGACCTCGATGGAGCTGTGCCCGGCCAACGCCATCAGAACTGAAGGCTTGACCCCTTTTACATTTGCCATGTATGTCAGGTAGGTCCCGCGCAGGTTGTGGAATGTCGGGTGCGGCTCCGAAAGGTGAGCGGCCTCCACAACTTTGTCGAAATGTACGTGGTGTTTCTTGGAAGGGAACAACTCGGTTCCCCTGGTACAGACGTAGCTCGACTTTGCTTTCGAACGGGCCGCCCTGAGTTCGTCGATGAGGCTAGGCGGTAGTGGCACCGTACGTCTGCTCGCCTTGCTTTTTGGCGGCACCATGATGTTCCCTCGCCCCCGAACCCACTGGAGTTGCTGCCTTACCCGAACCACTTGTTCGTCCAGGTCCACGTGCTTCCATTCCAGCCCCAGAGCTTCAGCTACGCGAAGGCCACACTTAACGCCAAACAGGATGGGCAAGTACATGTCGCCAGCGCGAGCGGCTTCGAGCAAGCGATTGACTTCATCCTCGCTCAGAATTCTCCTCAGTTCCTCGGTGACCTCATCGCGGACTGTCCTGCGGCGCGAGTCTTGTATGGCGACTCCCGCCGCCGGATTCATGGTCGCCTTTCCTTGCCGAATGGCGACGGAGTATAGGTTGCTTACAGACGAGCGGACTTGCCTGGCGGGTCCCTTCTTGTTGTCGTTCCAGAGTTGGTTCACCAACTCCTGGAGCCGCTGTGTCGTAAGTTCCGTCAGGGCAACGTCACCGACCACAGGCAAGACGTGCTTTCCCAAGCAGTACATGTACGCGTCCCGACTAGTCAGGGCGATGGAATGCGGCCACACCTCATCGTGGACATATTCTGTCCAAGCGCGAATCGAGTTCGTCTTCTCCTTGGCGGCGCATCGCCTGTTATCGCGGGTGCGCCCCTCGTCCCTGTTGAACTCCGCGTAAGCAGAGTCGCGTTTCCGTCTAGCATCCGCTTCCTTGGGCGCGCTTCCTGCGCGCCGAAACAACGAACCGTCGGGGCGCACGAGCCTCACGTTGTAGTCCCATCTTCCCGTCTTCTTGTTCTCGCGAACGTTGCTTTCCTTGCCCTTCGGCATAACAATTTTTGATGTCATCTTGAGTTACCTCTAAGATAGTCATCGCACCTGCTCTCCCGATTGAGCGCAGAAAATGACAGTAAGGATGACAATTCTGCGTTATCAGGTTCAAAACCGGAATCCCACCCTCTCCGCCACATAACAACCGGAAGGGCGCTTTTGAGTCTGAATCCCGCTGTCGGCGAGATTCCTCCGACTCATTGTCTGTAGATTGTCTGAAGTTGTCTTCAGACAGCCTTCCTCTGTTTTACCCTCAACGCTGGGTTGGTCTCAAAAGGAGCCGGACAGTTAGTGGACGCGCTTTAAACCCATTGGGCTTGAACCTCCGAGCGAGAATCGCATGTTGGTTAGAGCTAGACCTTGCCAATTGCTCTCATGAGCCGGGACCAAGTGGATCGAGCATATCGCTCAACGTCGGCAACTTCCGTGCGTGCACGCGCGACCTGGACACGGGTATCGATAAGCTCCACCAGGACTGCCTTGCCAGCATCATACCGCTCCTGCATCACTCGGAAGGCCTCCAGAGACGCGGTGAGTCCATCTTGAGTTGCCCTACGCTGCGCTTCAACGGAACTCCAGGGGGCATACGCTGCCGCGACGGCCGATTGAACCTTCAGTTCGGCCATCCTTAACTCCTGTTCCATCTTGACGATCATGGCGTCAGCTTCTCGCTTGAGAGAACTCCGTTCGCCGCCGTCGGACAGCGGAAAGCTCAGAACTAGTCCCGCCTTCGAACTCGTCGAACCTGGCATCATTCGACTACCCATCCAATCACCCATCGCCATGAACGAAAGCTCCGGCAAGCGGGACCTGGAAGCGTCCCGGCTCGTTAGCCGCGCGGATTCAAGATTCCATCTTGCGATTCGCACTTCTGGATGAGATTTCAGGGCGATCTCGATCGCCGCCTGCAACGACTCAGGTGCTACAAGGGACTCGTCCCACGACCCGAACTGCATTGGATCGACCTGATCAAGTCCGACACGTTCGCGAAGCATCGCCAGCGCTTCATCGACGTCGGCTTGGGCCATGGCTAGCTCTCGCTCCATGGAGGAGACGTCGGCCTGCGCTCGAAACACAAACGCCTTTGGCGCAGATCCCTCGTCGAACTTGGCCACTGTGATGCGGAGCATCTCCTTTGCCGCCCTTAATGCTTCCTGCTTCGAGAAGAGAACGTCTCTCCGAAAGACAACGCTGGCAAACGCATCTCTTACACTCAGCACAACATCAGATCCGGCTAGTTCACTCCGAGCCTCATATAGCCCTATCTCTGCCTCGGAACTTCTTCGTGCGAGCGCGTCACGTCCGAAGTTCCAGACTCTCCACATCAATGTGGCGTTTCCAACCGCTTGTGTGCCCGGCTGTGTCTGGGAATAGTTGTAGGGCATGACGGAACTAGGAAAGATCATCGAGCCATTTCCGGCCGACGCCACTCCGTTCAACGAGATCTGTGGCTTGTATGGGGCCAGCTTCATACCCGATCGGGCTCGTGCCGCCGCAATATCAGCCTTCGCCATTTGCAGGATCGGGCTCTTCTCCATGGCAACCTTTATCGTTTCCTTTAAAGGCGAAGGTTCTGACTGGCTGAACGCTTGAGTCGCGAACGATAGGACTAGAAAACAGAGTAGGTGCTTCATGGGATTGGGTCTTCTGGAAGGTCTATAGGAGGGAGGGAGGCCGGGTCGACTTTAAGGAATCGCACTTGCATCCACCGAACAAGATCGTCAATTAAGGTGTGCATGATCGGAATATCGAGCAACGAGAGTACGGTTCCCACGATGAGACCGCCAATTACAACAGTTCCGAGCGGCTGATAGGCATCGAGCCCAGACTTGGGGATGAAGGCGACCTGTGACATCGTGAAGATCGTGATCAAGGAAGTCATCAAGATGGGCCGTAGTCTTTGTGGACATGCTCTTGCTACCGCCTCATTTCGAGGGAGTCCTTCTTTGCGATAATGCAAGATCAGGTCGATAAGCAAAATTGCCGTGACAATGTCCATTCCGCTGAGCACGATCACTCCGAGGATGGATACCGTTGAGAAGGCGTGATGCATAAGCCAAAGCAGGAGGAAGACGCCACTCAGTTCCAGCGGAAGGCTGAAAATCATCTGCAGCGGCTGAAGGAAGCCGTGGAACTGAGCGACCAAAATGAAGTACATCAGGATGAGCGCGAGGATCAAGCCAAGCGTCATCTTCCTGAAACTTTCCATCATCTGCGTCATGTCGCCACGCGCTTCGATGCCGTACCCTGCAGGGAAATTCATCTGCGCCATCGCGCGCATTTGCACGTCCATCGTCGCATCCATGCTGGGTCTGCCGTCCTTCCTATAGAACCCGCCAAAGCTGATGACTCGACGGAACTGGTCGTGCTCAATCGCGGTAGGCTCAGATCGCCGCTCCAGGCGCACCAATTCGGTCAGCGGGATTTGATCCCCAGTTGGTGAGGCGATAAACATTCCTTCAAGGTCAGATAGGGTGCGTCGCTGATCTCCCTCATATCGAATCTGAACAGTGGTGGGCCTTTTGTTCTCGATTCTGTAAAACTCCATAGCGAAGCCTCCACGCAGAGCATAGTAGGCTTGGTCCGCAATCTTTGAGGGCGAGAGGCCATGCGCCGCAGCCTTGTCCCGATCAACCACCAGGTTATAGGTTGGCTTTGACATCTCCCAACTCAAAAATGGTTGGGCGATGTCAGGCTTTCGGGTCTTGGGGTTTACGGCGTCCGTGGCCGCTATCCGCATGACTTCCTTGCCCATTCGGTCCAGCATATTAAGGTCTTTGCCATAGACGATCAAGGCGATAGGAGCGAGCGACGTCGCCATAAGGTCGCTCCCCATCTCCTTTATCTGGAGTCGCCGGATTCCGGGAATTTCAGCCATGGCACGCCGCTGCACTTTGTCGACGATCTTCCAAATGTCCGGACGGCCAGTGTCTTTATCCCGAAATGTGAGCATGGCGCTGGCGGAGGCAATCGAGTTCATTTGGTAGCCGGTGAAGTAGGCCCCCCCCGTTGTCATCCCTGGTCCGCCTTCGACGCCAATCTCGAGGCTCGCGTGTTCAAGCCATCCTTGCTTGCCTCCCTCCTCAATGAGAATCGACTCCAGTTGACGCGCTGCACGCTCTGTCTGTGCAAAACTTGCGCCAGGTTTCAACTCCATTTGGAGGCTTGCCTGCCCCACATCGGCCAGAGGCATCATTTCCGAACCAATGAAGTAATACAGGGTGAACCCCAGGATTACGGTAATCCCAATCCGAACAAAGTTCGCGAAGCGGTGTTTGAGCAGCCAACGAATCAGCCTTTCGTAGCCCTGCTCTAACCTCACCAGTCGGCGCTCGAACGGGCTCAAGAACCACTTTGAGAACCATGTCTGTCGGCGATTCTCTGGAAGTTGCATGAACCGAGCGCAAAGAACGGACGTGAGAGTCATCGAGACGAAATAGCTCGCAATAACGCCAAACAAGATTGGCCAGCACAAGCCAATGAACATGAGTTGCGTAATCCCGCCGCTCAACATTAGCGGAATCAGAGCGACTATGAGGACAACAGTGGCCGCGAGTACCGAGCGTCGAACTTCGGAGATCCCGTCGATCGTGGCCGTTCGCCGATCCTTCCCCATGCGCAGATGCCGCTCCACAGCATGGATGTCAATGATTGCGTCGTCCACGAGCCGGCCGATCGCAATCAGCAATCCGATCAGGGTGCTGGAGTTGAGGCTCATTCCTAACGGGACCATCGCGAGAAGAGCTATTGCCATTGAGGTTGGAATGGCGGTCAGCGCGATAAGCGTGCCCCGGATCTCCCCGAGAAAGAAAAGCACCGCGAGCCCTGTCAAAACAACAGCGACGATGAGTTCTTCTCGAATATTGTCGAAGAGCTTGTCGACAAATCGGGCGTTGTTGTAGGCAACTTCAAATTTGATGCCGGGGAACTCCTTCTCGAAGTCCCGGACAGTCTTTTGCACGGCTTCAATTGTCACCGGGGAACTAGCGTCTGGGTTCTGCAGGACGTTGACAAGAATTGCGTCAGAGGCTTGATCCCGGTGTAAGAACCGATAGGCGCTCCTTGGTTCGATGGTTCCGTCGACGACCTTCGCAACATCCCCGATGCGAACAATCTGAGCGCCGATAGCCTTGATGGGGTACCGGCTAACTGTGTCCGCATCCCCGGACAGAGAGTCCACGCGAAGCGTGGGTTCTTCGAACTCGGAGGTCAGGTTGCCGGCTGGCTTGGCAATATTCTGTTCGTCAACGGCCATCCTAACATCGAGAATCGACAGGCCGTACGACTTCAGCTTGTTCCGATCTACCCTGATTTGTAACTGACGGCGATAGCCTCCGAATGAGGACACTGTGTACACATTGGGGTGCGCAGCTTTGAGGCGATTGAGGATTTCATTATCGGCCAGGTCTCTCAACCTCGGCATGGTCCATCCCTGTTTTGGGTCGCCGGTCAATGCAAGTGACAGCACGGGAAGATTCAACGGGTCTACGCGAACGATCCAGCTTGGTTTAAGATTTGCTCCGGTGGCTGGAAGGTCTGCTTGCACAATGTTCAGGAGACTTTGCACCTCGGTTTGAGCGCGCTGCATGTCCGTACCGTAAGGGAACTCCAGGACGACCATGCTGAAGCCCTCTTGGCTGACAGAGCGGACATAGCGGACCCTGGATACATTGACCATTCGTTGTTCGATTGGTCCACTAAAATAGGTCTCCATCTCCCTAGCGCTAAGACCAGGCATTTCCGTGGCAATGCCCAGGAGAGGACTCTCAACGTACGGCATCATTCGCCGTGGCATCACGTACCCGATCGCAATGAAGCCAAGCACGAGGATGGTCAGAAAGAACGCGAGGATCGAATGTGGATGATCCACGGACCAGCGGACGAAGTTGAAACCGCCGCCCTTTTCGTCAGCGCTCACTTCTCTCGCCCCTTTCGTACGAGATCCATGTGACAGATTGGACATTGACCTGGACGGGGCCTTTGAACCTCCGGGTGCATCGTGCATGTCCAGACTTCTTTAGGATGCCCCGAGTGTAACCCGTCTTCCTTTGAGGCGCTCCCTTGAGATGCACGAGCCTGTGGCTCCTTAGGGGAGGTCATGCCGGGCATACCCGGCATGTCCCTACTTGGAGGTCGATTTCCTGACGAAGTACCAGTCGGAACCGAATTGTCTCCCGACATGCCAGGCATGTCTTTCATTTCTCCCTTGGGGCTGGGAAGCGATTTGGGACCCGTAGATCCCCACTCAACGCGCTCAACAGGAGTGTTGGGCTGAAGTCCCTCAAAGCCTGCCCAAATCACCTCCTGGCCTGCTCGTAGACCATCAAGAATCTCAGTGTATTTGCCGTCGCTCTTGCCAGTAGTCACCGCTTGCTTCTCTGCGACGAGATTGCCAGAACGACTCCTGGGGACAAGGTCCATCTTGCAGACGGGACACTTGCCGGGTCCGGGCATGCTGACCTCAGGGTGCATCGTACATGTCCAGTCCTTTGACTGATTCGCCGTGCCAGCATCCCGAAGGACCCACACGTAAGAACCCCCTTGGAGGTCGGCTTGCACCGCACCCGTCCGCACTACAACCGTCGCCGAAACTGCCTCATCAACCAATGCAACCTCTGCAAAGCTGCCCGCCTTGAATGCGCCGGTAGCGTTGTCAAGGATCGCTTCAATTCGGAAGGTGCGGGTCGCTTCGTTCACCGAAGGAAAGATCGCGCTGACTGCCGCATGAAACACACGGCCCCCGAATTTGACTTTGAGCCGCTGGCCAAGGCTAACGGATGTAGACAAGCTCTGGGGGAGTTCCGCTTGGACGCGCATTCGATCTACAACTTTGAGGCGCAGGATGACTTGGCCCGCCATTACGCTCGTGCCAGGTGCTGCGAGTCGGTCCGATACGATGCCCGCGGATAACGCGCGAAGGTCGCGAAATCCGGCCATTGCCTCAAATCCAGCAGCACCTGATTCTCCTGCTTGGAATTCTTGTTGTCGGGCTCTGGTCTCCGCTACGGCCTTGAGTTGCGCTTGCTTTGCAGCATCGGCATCAGCCCCGGCAGCCTCAAACATCGATTCGGCGGCTCGCACTTCGCTTTCTGCGGCCCTTCTCTTCCTTTCCGCCACTTCGGCCCGACGTCTTGCGCTTTCACCCTTGGAAAGCGTCGCAGCAACCCTCGCGACCGCCATGTCGCGCTCCTTCTGAGCCATCTGCAGTTCGTCAAGCGAAATCGCTCCTGAACTCTGGAGCTTTCGCTGACGTAGCAAGTTGGCCTCCTGATACTTGGCATCAGCTTTCGCTTCTTCGAGTTCGGAGTCAGCCATCTTGGCTTCTGCGAGCATCTGATCTCGCTCTGCAGACATAGCTCCAGATTCAGCATTGGCCCTGGCAATCGAACTTTGGGCGGCCGACTTTTCGGCAATCGCTCGTCTGTACATGGCCTGCGCGATCTGTTGTTCTCGTGCTGCGGCAGTAGCCATGGATAGCTTTGATCCGGCCATCTTCCTTGCCTCCCCTGCTTGAGCAACGTACTCCGGCGCATCGAGAACACCAAGAAGCTGACCTGCCTTGACCCGGTCCCCCGGATACGCCAAGAGACGCACAAGACGACCGGGAATTCGAGCCACAACTTCTTCATCAGCAAATGACTGCACGGTCGCTGGAAACCAGGTCGTTCCTGCTAGGCGTCGAAGAGCCGCCGCTTCAGCAGCAACAGGCTGCACACCGGGCGGTGGCTTGGATGTTGTCATATCCATGCCTTGGGCCTCGGTGATCGTCATCGCACCTGGCGCCCTTTGCGTTGACACAATCCATCGAATCGCAACGATTGCTGCAACCACCAATGCGATCGACGAGAGGGTCTGAATCGTGAAGAGTTTCTTCCAGGAGGGCTGATTGGTTCTTGTACTCATCTGCTTGGATTTGGTTGTGGTTTCAAACTACGAAGAAATAAAGCGCCGTTCGGCGCGTTTCAAAAGCACCGCATTAACGGCGACAAAGATGGATGACACAGACATGAGGAGGGCGCTGACCTCGGGCCGCAGAAACCAGCCCATGCTGCTGTAGAACACCCCGGCCGCGATGGGAATGGCGGCCAAATTGTAAACGCTCGCCCATGCTAGGTTCTGCTTCATCTTGGAAACTGTTGCCTTGCTAAGAATGATTGCGTTAACCGCGTCGAGCGGATCCGAGCGCATGAGGACGATGTCGGCAGCTTCGATCGCAACGTCGGTTCCGGCTCCGATCGCAATACCAATGTCGGCTTGCGCTAGGGCGGGGGCGTCGTTAATCCCGTCGCCTACCATCGCAACAAACTTTCCTTCGCCCTGCAGCTTCTTAACATAATCGGACTTCTGGGCCGGTAGCACCTCCGAGAACACGCGCTCAATGCCTACCTCGTGACCTACCGCCTCGCCGGTCGCCTTGTTATCGCCGGTCATAAGGACCACTTCGATTCCATTCCTCTTCATCTCCTCGACGAATCGCTTCGTCGAGGGCTTGATGGGGTCGGCGGCTGCCATGATCCCCGCGAACTTGCCCCCGATCGCCACGTACATGAGCGTTCTCGCCTTGCCGACAAGCTCCCTCTCCGCGTCCTCGACTCCGCCCATGTCGGTTTGTCGCTCTTCGAGGAGCTTCCTTCGGCCAACCAAGATGTGTTGTCCTTCGACCCTAGCATCGAGCCCAAGGCCGGTCACATTTTCGAACTTATCGACCTTTGGCAGATCAATTCCCTTTGCCTTAGCGGCCTCAATGATGGACAGAGCGAGCGGGTGGCTCGAACTGGTCTCGGCGGCGGCGGCTAGCCGGAGGAGGGTCGCCTCGTCTGTGCCGGGAGCGGTCCTCATGTCTGTGACGCGGGGCTTCCCTTCGGTCAAGGTGCCAGTCTTGTCGACCACGATCGCGTTTACCTTTGCCGTCTGCTCAAGGGTTACTGCGTCCTTGATCAGGACATTGTGCTTCGCTCCCAATCCGATGCCAACCGCAACGGCCGTGGGCGTGGCGAGGCCGAGTGCGTCGGGGCAAGCGATGACGACCGTCGAGATCGCGAAGGTGAGCGCGGTCGCGAAGGGCACGTTAGTGCCGAATTGCCACGCCAAGAACGTAATGAGCCCAGCCCCGGCGGCGACGACGACGAGATAAGCGGCGGCGCGGTCGGCGATCCTTTGTCCAGGCGCCTTTGAGTTCTGAGCGGTTTCCACGAGCTTAGTGATCTGGGCAAGCACAGTATCGTTGCCGACTTTTGTTGCCTTAAAGGTCAGGGCGCCGGTGGTGTTCACGGACCCGCCGACTACCTCGTCGCCGGTGCTCTTCTCGACGGGGAGGCTCTCGCCTGTCACAAGGGCTTCGTCAACTGCCGACGTGCCGCTCACCACCTCCCCATCGACGGGAATCTTTTCGCCCGGCTTGACGATGAGAATATCGCCGACCACCACCTCGGCGGTCGGAAGCTCTTTCTCCTTTCCGTCCCTTACCACCAGCGCCATCGGTGGAACCAGGTTGAAGAGCGCCCGGAGCGCGTCCGACGTGCCTCGGCGCGACTTCATCTCCATCCAGTGCCCAAAGAGGACGAACGTTACGAGAAGTGCCGCTGCCTCATAGAACACCGTGCCCTCGGGCGATAAGCTCAGATAGAGGCTCGCCAAGTATGCGGCAAGGACGCCGAGCGCGATGAGCACCGACATGTCGAGGCGCCTGTCCTCTAGTGCTCTGTAGCTCCCTTTGATGAAGATCGAGCCGCTGTAGAAGACGACCGGAGTCGTGAGCACGAACAGAACGAGGTGCATCCAGTGCCCGGTATGCCCAAGTGGGTTTGGCAGAAAGGGGATATGGCCGGAAAACCAGAGGATGGGCACGGACAGGAACAGGGCCGTGAAAAACCGGTTCTTCATGTCCCGCTCCATAGCTGCCGCCATGACTGGGTCCGCCACGGACCCGTGGTGATCATGACTATGAGCGGCTTCTGATCCTAAGTCGGATGGCTTAGGCGCCTTGGGCAACTCGGTACCGTGCCTCGAATGCTCAGGGGCGGCGTGTTTTCCATGGTCATGATCGTGGTTCTGCATGTTGTCAGTTTCCTTCAATGGCAAACGGTTAATCCTCTTTCCCGCGATACCCGGTTGATGCTGCCCGGTTGGTCGTGTCGCTCGCACTCGATCGCGCACTCTTTGCATAGCTGCATGCAGCCTGTGCAGGCGTCGATGCAGTCGATGGTCTCTTGCTTCATTGTCATTTTTTGTCTCCTCCTGGGTGGGCGTCGATCCGAACTCCCAGCTTAACGAGAAGCGCCATGAGGTCGAAGCTCTCGTCCTTGATTTGGGCGGCGAGGAAGACGTCCGAGTGGCGATACACGAAATCGTTTAGGTAGCCGACGACATGGCGCAGCCCGATATTGTCGTAGTTCGTGGCAGTCGTCTCGCCTCCACCGCCGAAAACCAGCATGCGTATGCGGCATTGCTGATTTCCGACGTGAGTCTCGGCGGCTCCGTGCTCGATGACCTGAAGGGCTACTAGGTGAGGGTCCTCATCGCAGCATCCGAAGCGATGGATTATTGACTCAATGACGGGCGGGGTATACGCACGGGCGTTGAGCCGGGGCTTGCCTTCCTTAACCTCCCCGATGATCATTTGGATGCAGTGCGGTTCGATATCTAGCACTGGGTCGTTCTCTAGGCCATGACCTTTATGTCGCTTGTTACTGATCCACTGCTGGGCATTGGGGAAGCGAATGCCCAGCACGTCCACGTCGGTCAGTGGGTAAGCACCGTTCTTGCCTTGGCCGATGATCGGATACTCCGTGACAGTGAAGAATCCGTTGAGGCGAAGATAAGCCTGCACGAGACCGACGGCTGGATCTATGACCTGACCTCCTTAGGAGTTTTGGTGCGGAGGAAGGCGAGAGCGACGACGGTGACGACGATTCCGGCTGCTTGGACTGCCGTGATCTTCTCTCCGAAAAGCAACACACCGGACAGCAAGCCGATTACCGGGACCAGGAAGAAGAACATACCGACTCGGCTCACATCTTCCCTCTGAATTACCCGGTACCAGGCATAGTTGACAAAGGCGGTTCCAAGCATGCCAAGCACTAACGCGGTCAAGACGAATGGGCCATTGAAGTGCACGGCTTGCCACGACTCGGTCGCAAGCGATGCGACGAACAATGGAATGCTCCCAATGAGCAACTGCCAAGTGACAATGCGTAGAAGTTCCTCGCCCGCAATCCGCTTCACCGCAACGTTGGTGATTGCCACAATGAGTGAACTTGTCAGAGCGAGAATCGATCCTTTGGCTTCACCAAAGCCGCCGGATGCAATCGCAGGCAGGCTGATCAGAATGATGCCAATCGTTCCCAAGATCAAGGCCGCCAGCTTCGAACCCGTGGCTTTCTCGTTCAAGAACATCAGAGCAAGCGCGAGGGTAAGGATGGGTTGAAGGTTTCCAAGCACCGACGCCAGGCCGACTGAAGTCTCCTTGGCAGCGATGAACATCGTTGCTGTTCCTCCAAATGTTGCCAGCAGCGCAAGGCCGATGACCCATCCCCAGTTACCCTTCGCAGGCAACAGCGCCGAACGACTCACGACTAGAGCGACAAGAAGGGCGACGCCGCCAACGAGAATGCGGATGCCCCCAAAGAAGAGAGGTGGAGCGTGCGGCAAGGCAATCTTGATGCCGATGTAGCACAGCGCGTACACAGCCATGATGAGGGCGATTGTCAGGCTACGCTTCACCGAGCCACTTCCCTGCCGTCTAAGGCACTTTCGATGAGAGATGGGAGCTTCTCCAAAAGATCGATGTAACCCAGCGTCGCGTCGTGTAATTGCTCACCCATTTCCTCAATGTGCGTCGCGGAAAGCTCCTCAACGAATTCCTGCATGACGGAATCAAGCGAAAACTCCGGATCTAGTCGCAGGGCTAGGCTCTCGATGAGCACGAGCGCCTTTGCCAGTAGGATAACGGAGCGCGGCAAGCGGATCATGTGGACTCTGGCCGTTTCAAGGATGCGATCGCTCCACTTCTCGCCCGTCGCCGCTCGGTAGGACGCAATGATGAGGCCAACGTCCAAGAGGAGCGCTGCGCGGTCAACCTCATTTGTGTCTCCCAACTCAACTAGGGCATCAGCGGCTGCCTCCACGTTGCGCTGCGCCACCGCATAAAACATTGACTGTAGCCGAGTCCGCGTCGCCCGGTCGAGCCGGCCCATTGCCCCCATGTCTAGGTAGACCAGGTTCTCGTTCTGCAGGAAAACATTCCCCGGGTGTGGGTCCGCGTGAAACAGGCGGTGGACGAACACCTGGTGCAAGAAATTCCTAGCAAGCCTTTTTGCTAGTTCTCGGGCCTGCCCATCGGTTCGTCCAGACGTTTCACCCAGGGGCCTGCCATCGATAAACTCCATGACCAGCATGTCGTCGCGCTTGAAGCCCCATTGCACTTCCGGTGCAGTCGCTTCCGGCATGTTCTGCTCGTGGAACATCGTCATGTGCAGGCCCTCAGCCTTAAGATCGACCTCCATCTGAAGCGATCGCTTCAATTCTGCGTGGAAGTCGTTGGCGTTCACGCTGCGACCGAGGCCGATCGTCTTAAGCAACATCGTGCGGAAGCGCCAGAGGATGGCAAGATCGAGGTTGATCTGATCCAAAACGCCTGGCTTGAGGCACTTCACGACGACCTCTTGTCCATTGAGCCTGGCGCGATGAATCTGGGCCAAAGATGCAGTAGCAAGGGGTTGCTTTTCGAAGCGCTCGAAAACTTCGTCGAGGGGCTGGCAGTGGAAGCACTTAGGATCAACGGCATGGCCCGGAATAGTCATGTCTGAACAAATGCACTTGCTGCGCAGGGACTTCTCAATCAGTTCAAAAGGCACAGGCCGGGCGTGTTCCTGCAGGCCCGTAAGCTCTTCGATGTAAGGGGGTGGCAGTAGATCGTCTCTTCGAGCCAGGATCTGACCCAACTTGATAAAGGCGGGCCCGAGTTCTTCGAAAGCAGACCGCATCCGTTTCGCCCGAGTCCGAAGCCGATCATCGTCTTCGCAGGAGCACGATCGGCTGGTGAGGCTCCTTCGGTACAGGTCCAGATAGAGCGCTACGAACAAGTTTCTTCGCGCGAATGCCCAGAAGATCTTGTGCAGCCGCAAGAACGATCTCATCTCAGCCTAAACTCCCCTGTGGAGGGCAGCACTCACCGTGTTTCATGTCGTGCTTGAAGATGTTGACAGGGCCAGCCAACATTCGATCGGTTTTCGCGATTGAAGTGGCGGCGTCCGGCTCCAGTTCGGTTAGCGCGCGGATCGCGTCGACGGTCTCCGGGACCACGATGGCCTGGTTATCAACAAAGGTGCATAGGAAGAGTTCCCTGCCATTGACGGTCAGGATGTCTTCCCACAGAGCGACCTCCCACATGTCGGCTCGGGGGCGTCGAAAATCGCTGAGTATCTCTTTGATTGCATTCGGCGTCGCCAATCCATCGCTCGCGCGCATTGTTACGACTCGAGGCGTTTTGCGGAAAATTTCGAGTATCTCTTCGCCGCCGGATTCTTTCTCAAGTTCGATCCACCAATAGTGAACGTGACCAAGAGTCTCAGGCACCTTGCACGCCATCGTGACAACGTCTAGTTCTGGAATGACCGTTTTCGCATCGGGCCCCTGATGCGAAGGAATGTCCTCTTCAGGAACGATCGTGTTCATGATTCCGCCCAGATGACTCTCCCAGGGATCGGTCGCTCGCCGAAGCAACGTTCCTCGCGCTCTCTTCAGAAGGCCGGCTGCGTGCAAAGCCCCAAGCACTCTCACGGTGGCAGTCGTGTTGCAAGACACAACCCGTGTCGACTCTCGCCCGAGTGCCGAGGCGTAATTAATCTGGGCGACGAAACTGTGGCCGGTCGCATCATGCTTCTCGCCGCCCTGCAAAATGAACTTGAGCTTGTGCTCCCGGTAGATCGGGATGTTGCTAGCGGCCACTTTCTTCGGCGTACAATCCACGACCACATGAACCGAGTCGAGTAGATCATCGAGTAGAGCCTGCGGTGCCATACCAGCCTTGCGCATCTGTTCCGCCGCCTCGGCGGTTGCGGCAAAGAGGGGAAGGCCAAGTCCCCAAGGAGCGCGTATTCGATAGTCAGCGGCAACGTCGCAGATCCCAGCAAGCTCCATGTCATCTTGACATTGCACCGCGTCTGCAACGCGCTTGCCGATCACTCCGTATCCGTTCACGGCGACCTTCACCCTTCTCATTGAACGCCTCCATGCTTGTGCTCAGCCAGGTATCCAGCCATGAGAAGCTGTTCACGAAGTTGCAGGGCCGTCGCGGGTTCTTCGAAGAGCACGTCGGCAAGCAACTCCTCCCGGTGGACCTGCACTGCCTTGACCCCTTCAACCATCTGAAGGGCCATCCGGACGTTTTGGGCGCAACCGTCCAAGTGGACGTTCTGCAGGTGGATCGTAACCCTCATGGGGTGGTAACCCCCTTACGCGAGCCTGCAGTGAGGCGTGGGAAGAAGCGAGGCACCCTCGCCGCGTAACGCTCGTATTCCTCGCCGACTTCCTCTCGGACCTGCCGCTCTTCGGACAAGGAGAGCCGCCAATATACGAACACCAAGATCGGGAACATCACGAGCGTGATCAAGGTGGGCCACTGCAGAAGGAATCCGAACATCACCAGCACGAACCCGACGTACTGAGGGTGTCGGATGACGGCATATGGTCCGTCTTTCGCGAGCGTTTTGGTTCGGATAGCTCGATGAAGCATCGGCCATGCCGAGGCGACGATCCAGAATCCACCGGCAATGAACACGTAGCTCGCAATGTGGAAGGGGCTGAAGTGGGGATCTCCTTTAAGCCCGAAAATCGTCGACCAAAGGTGCCCAGCATCGTGTCCAAGAGGATCTAGCCCCGGAAAACGCGATTGTAACCACGGTGTGATAAGGTAGATGGTCAGCGGAAATCCGTACATCTCCGTGAACAGCGCTACGATGAACGCGGAAAATGCTCCAAGGGATTTCCAGTCGCGTTTCGACTCCGGCTTAGCGAAACTGAACGCGAACATAATGAACAGAGCGCTGTTGATGATCACCAGCGTCCAGAGCCCGTAGGCTGGAATGTTCGATCCATTGTGGTTCATTAGTGTTGATGCCCTCCTTTTGAGTCGCTAGCCCCACCTGATCCGCCACCTCCGTGCCGGTGCATGAAGATATGCAGAATTGGGCAGAGAAGGAAGATCGCGAACGGGAGCGCACCGAAGAAGTGCGCGGTGTGCTCTGTGATCAGAAAGAACAGGAGGCCGGCGATGAGCAACATTGCACAGAAGCCCTGCCAGGTGGCCCAAAAGCTTTTTGACTCGCGAGTGTCGTGGTTCATGATGCGTCCCTCCGTCCCGCACTGGCGTTATAAACAGTGGCGAGCACCCACCCGAAGGCCCACATAAAGATCGCCATTGCGACCCAACCGAGGGCAAACGAGCCGAAGTCAAATGGCTTAGGAGTCGTGGTGAGCGGAGTCACGTCGATCGAGTGGAAGATGGACTTGAAGATCGAGACTCCAAAGTCTCGAGCCGAGGTGACGATGATCGCGCAGATCGCGAACAGTATCGCCGTTGCGCCGCCGAGGGCATTTCCCATTGCGATAGGGTTGAGTTTCATGGTTCTTTCCTCCTTGGGACCGAGGCTAAGCCTCGGCCCCAGTTTCATGAGTTCGTTCGTGGTCGCAGCACCCACAATCGCAGAAGATGCCAACTACCTTGCCGGTGAAGTCTTGTACGAGCAACTCGTGGACGCCCCTGGCTTGCATAACCAGAAGGGCGCTTTCCAAATCGCGATCGTCACTGATCTTCACCGGCTTCGGGTTCATGAGGTCGATGACAGGCGTGTCTGTTGGGAGGGATCGAGCGAGCGCTTTGGCGATCAGATCGCGGTTGCTGAGGAGTCCGACGACCTTGTCGCCTTTCGCCACAGTCAACGCGCCGACGTTCTTCTCCGCCATCCGTTCGGCGGCGAGTCGAATCGTGTCGTCCGGTTGGATGGAGAATGGCGGTCTCATCACGTCCCTCAGCTTGCGATTAGCGATTGTCACGACAGCTTCTCCTTAGTTAGTGGCAGCCAGCATGTGTCTTGTGCTTGGTGGAATAGGACTCGACTCGCGTCGCGGGCATCTTGTCAAGCAGGTCCTTCGCTCGCTGAGTTTCTTCCGGCGATCCATGGGCGATCAACAGGAAGCTGCCGGCCTTGAGTTCGGATTCATACTCCAGAATGGTGTTGTCTGGGATGCCGAGACTGGCCAGCGCGCCGCCGATGACACCAAGGCTTCCGCCGATGAACGCACCTTGAAGCGCGCCGATGATGTAGCCCGCGAGCATGACGTGGCCAATGCCTGGGATGATCATGAAGGCCGAGCCAAACAGCAGGCCCCAGATAGTCCCCCAGAAGGCGCCGTACTTGCCCCACGACCACATTCGGTCGCCGGTGTTGACGAAGCCCACGGGCTGGTCTTCGCGCTGGAAGTCCTGGCCGATGATGCTCAGGTTCTTGAGGTCGTAACCAGACTCGGTGAGGCTCTTGATGGCGGCCTCCGCCTGGTCGTGTGTCGCGAACACCGCGACGGTGTGGTCTTGTAGAGTTTGTGTTTCGCTCATAGTTTTTTCCTTTTTATCAGAGGCAGGCGACCTTGGCCGACTACTTGACGATCACCTTTCCCTTGTACATGCCCATTCCGCAGGTGAAGGGGATCTCGCCCTTTTCCTTCGGTGTGAACATCACAACGACGCTCTTGCTGGGTTCGCACTGCTTCGTAAGGTTCAGCGTCTTGAAGACGATCTTGCCAGCGCAGCCTGGGTTCTTCCCAGCCGTGAACGTGAGTTCGACCGGCTTGCCCTTCTGGACCTCGATGACCGATGGGCTGTAGCCTCCGTCGACCTTGACCGTCGCGGTCTGCTTGTGGTCGAACTGCTTGGCCTGAACTGGCTTGACAGGATGATGGTCGCCGTGCTGCATGGACGTCATGCCGCCACAACAGGACTGGCCGCCCTGGGCGTTGGCAATCGCGGCGATCGCAAAGATTGCGGCGGGAATGACGAGTAAGGTCGATAGGTTTTTCATGGTTGACTCCTTGATTCGTGGTCGTTGGAGAGGGGCGGCTACGCCTTGGCAGCCTCCGCTCGTTGACAGGTCTCGGCGCACTTCCGGCAGGCGGCTGCACATCGTCCGCAGACCTCCATGTGGTCGGCGCCCTTTTCGCATTCGGCGGCGCAGGCGTTGCATGCCTCGACGCAAGAGGCCGCGTCGGAGGGTTCTCCGATAAGAAGGCGGCCCCTGTGCTGATCGCAGATCGCCGCGCATTCAAAACAGAGTTTCGTGCATCGGTCCATGCCGCCCATCGCCTCGCATTCGTCGGCGCACTCGCGGCAGGTTTCAGCGCAGGCTTGGCAGGCTTCGATGCACTCCAAGACTTCATTTGTCGCGGTCATTTCGTTTCTCCTGGACCACGCGTTTTGCGCCAATCCAGTGAAGATGATGGAGCCACATCTGGCGGTTTGCAAGCCGTCTCTTAGGAGGCATCCCATCGATGTCGTCCGATAGATGTCCTCCCTTCGGACGGCATGGGGGTGAAAGGTAAACTGGCCCCATGAGCACAGTTGAAGTCTTCACCGGAAGCTGCCGCCTTTGCGATGCAGCCGTGCAGGTCGTGAAAGAGGCTGTTTCCCCATGTGGGTGCGACGTGGTCGTGCGGAGCATCGATGGCGAGGAGGCCAAGGCCTACGGGCTGACTTCGGTTCCCAGCGTGGTCAAGAACGGGGAGGTCGTGTTCACCCGTTTGCCCTCCATCGAAGAGGCTATCTCGGCGCTTCGCGAGCCACAGGTCAGTTAGTTAGACGCCGCCGAGCCAGCCCACTTGGCGCTAGCGAAGCGACGGTTTCGTAGCGACGGATTCCGGATAGTCACGTGCCAGCTTCAGAATGTCGATCGAGACCGGCATGCTCCCCTCTCGCGGGATGAATCCAAGATGATGGCACTCAGCCCGCAGTTCAGCGGCGAATGCCGAGACGTCCATTCCATCCTCGATGAAGGCCTTGAGGAGCCCGATCAGTAGCCTGGCCAGCAGAATGCGGCGGTACGTGAAGTCCACGACGATGTCGGCATTCTGCTTGGTCGGAGCGACAAACACCTCGTAGCTTGGTCGGACAAAGCGCTGGTAGCGGTCGACCAGTTCTTCGGTCGAGGCGTTGCGCTCTCTCGCGTCCCGAAGGATGCGGCCGAGCAGCCGCTGGTCCGCATCGACATCCAGAAAAACGGTGAGGTCGAACAACTCGACCATCGGCTTTGAGAGGACGAACAGACCCTCCACCAAGACGACCTGCGCCGGTCTAATCTTTACCGATGCGGGCTTCTGAGTCATCGTTCTGAAGTCGTAACTTGGTGCGTCGATGGCCTGACCCTTTCGCAGCTTCTTGAGGTGAGCGATCATCAGCCTGAAGTCGAGGTGAGCAGGATGGTCGTAGTTGATGTCGCGGTGGTCAGCCTCCGTTGGGGTCGTGCGGAAATACTGATCCATACTCAGCATCGCCACGTTTCCTGCAGCCAAACCTTGCGCCACCTCGCGCGCAAAGTACGTCTTCCCGCTTCCAGAGCCCCCCGCCACTCCGATCATCAAGGGAGGTTTCTTCATTAGCTCTTCACCCCATAGCGTTCAACGAGCGATCGGAGCGATTCTTCCTCTGTGATTCTGCGAACGAAGCAAGCGACGATGAGTCCCTCCGGCGTCTCGATGGGGGCGAGTGAGGCTGCAATGAAGAACTCCGTCCCATCCCGATGAAGTGCCACTGTGGCCAAATGTTCGCCCATTCGCTTTTTGGCAGGATTATTACAGTAGGCAGCAACGTGGGACATGTGCTGGCCCCGCAAACGGTCCGGAACGAGAGTGCTGACGGGTTCACCGGCCAACTCGTCGAACCGATAGCCAAACATTCGTTCAGCCTCGGCGTTTAGCCAGGCGAAGCATCCACCGCTATCCACCGCGAAAACGGCGTCCGGGGCATTCTCCAGGATTTCCCTTTGGAGATCTAGTGTCCCCCCATGTCGTGCCGCACTCTTCAAGCGCTCGACCTCGCCGTTCAGCTTTTCGATGGCGGCCTCGCTTTCCTCCTTAAGCGCATGCGCCACAAGCTCAGTCCGGTTGTAGGGACCGAGCTTGCTCCTGACGCGCTGCCAATAGCTCTTCACCGTCGGCTCAGATATTCCGAGTCGGTGAGCAATGGCCGTATCCGTCAGCCCCTGCGAGGCCAACGTGATGAGTTGTTGCTCCCTTTCGGAGAGATCTGGGTGTCGTTTCGTATCTTCCACTGCAACCTCGTTTAGAATCCGACAGAGTAGCCGAGAGACAAGCGAAATGGGCTCTGGGCTGCTCCTCGCGTGGCAAACACGTCCGACTGAATGCCGATGTCTAGTACTGTGCGTGGGCTCAGTTGACGCCTGATACCAATTCCGGCAGTTCCCACGTAACCCTGCCCATCGATTCGACTTTGCTGTACCCCAAACTCAGCCGCGAGTGTGGTGTCGAAGCGCTTTGGATATCCCAGGGGATTGGTATAACCAAGAATCGCCCCAAAAGCAACTCGACGCTCGCCGGACTTGGGGGAAGTCGATCCAATGACATCCAAATTCAGATGGAGCTTGTCGTATTGCCGCAGCGCCTTTGTTGCAACCGCCCGAAATTTCGCCTCGACACCTCGTGAGCCGCGCCCAGTTGGAAGACCAAGCTCGACCTTGTACGCCAAGGCAGGCGAATCGTTGATCTCGCGTCGGAATGCATTGAAGTAAGCGAGTTCGACGTTGCCAACATCGAACCTCCGATCAGCGCCCTCGTAGACAGGATCGAAGCTGATTCCAATGTCTTGGTTCTTTGCGAAACCGTACTTGAACTCCGTCTTGAAGCCGTAGTCCGCTGCACGGCGTCGGAACGTGTCAAGGTTGAGGCCAAATTCGAATGCTCTCTCGCGGAACGCGATCGAACTGGCATCATCGAACCTTAGTGGCCGACCAGAATCAACGTTGTTGTGATCGCTTTGGGCATGTGAAACACTTACCAGCGCAAATAGTGCAGGTAGAACTACGGGCAGTTTTCTCACGATCTGCCTCCAGCGGATGTGGGCGGCGGCGTTCCGCCACCAGGTTTGTAGGGGTTCGGCTTTTCGATCTTGCGATATGTGTCCGGCGTCCCGTTGTTCAGCTTGCTCCATTCTTCAAGACTGAGCGGTTTTGCGTCCTTGAACTCAGCGTTTTCGGCAATGTACTTGTCGAATGCGGCGCGCGAAGTGAACGCCCGCGACCAGCCAGAGCACTCGGGGTGCTCCCCAAACTTTTCTAGGAACACGACTTCCTTGATGTTGCTCGTCAGGTTGCCCTCGTCATCGGAGATAAGCACTAGCAACCGATTTGGATCCTCCGTCGCGGCGCGGATAATCGCCCGACCTGGAGTTTCGCCCGCCATGTCGCGAGCGCACATGAGGCAGCGTACCATCATCGTCCAGCCTTCGGCGGAAACCGTGGCGCCCCACGGGTTGCCTTCGGGCATCGGGATCGAGCAGTGAGAACAAACGCTCATATCCATCCAGCCCATCCCGGACATGAACATGATGTCGTCCTCGCTGCCTTTCATCCAGCCCATGCCGGGCATGCTCGGCGGGTGTCGGTGATCATGTAGGGTGTTCTCTTTGCCCTCCCCCTCTCCCGCAGTTTCGCCCCTATGGGTAGAGGCCAACACGCGGTAGATGGCAATCTTGACTTGCTCTTGCTTTTGGGCTTCGGTGAGGTTCGGCTGAGCAAGGATGTCGTTCACGTTGTCGTGAAGCATGTGAAGGTTGTCGAACGCATTTGCGATGTAGGGGAATCGCTTTGCAAAGCGCGGGCTCATCTCGGCCGTCATCGGCATGAAGTCGCGGTCGGTTTTGTAGAGCTCGACCTCGTGGTATCGTGCTCCCATCACCTCGTATTGCGGCGCTTGATCCTTGACAGGAACGCGGTACAGCATGTCGTAGTTCACGGTCTGCAGCCAGTGATAGCCCCAGAATAGGCCGTTCACCTTTGGGTAGTCGGTGCGGAACTTCATCGAATACGGGAAACTGTCGAGGTAGTCCATGTTCATGGGCATCCCCGTGATCGCGTAGGGCTGGGCCTGGTAGAACGCCCAGAGCCGCTCGATCTCCGCCTCCTTCTGCTCGTCAGTCATTCCTGGGTAGGTGAACGTGTCGATCGTCTGGAAATGGAGGATGTGCGCCCAATCGAACACCTTCTCCAAATAGCCATATCGGCGCATGAAGGTTGGTGAGATGGCACCCTCATCAACGGGAATGCTAGGCGCGTTCTTGAGCACCCAGTTGATCGTGTCGAAGGTTTTTGTTTCGATCGTAGGAGCTTCGCCTCGCACAAGCGCCTCATACGCCATCGCGTGGCCGACTCCGGTGGCGAACATGTCCTTGGCGAACTTGGGAATTCGGTTGATGGACCAGTTGTAAGGGGCCGCCTTGTAGAAGAGATGGTCAGCGCCTGGCGCAAAAATCCACGCGGGCATGTCCTTGGGCATCGTTGGGAGTTCGGTCTGCTTCTTCGCTCCCGCCATATCGTGGCCCGGCATTTCCTGCGCGAGCGAGACGGCGGACAGAAGAGCCAGGCCAAGCATTGTCATCGCTTTCATGGTTTTTCGTTTCCTTTTGGTTTGTTAAGGTAGGGTCCCGGGCAAGTCAATGCCCGGGACGTAGGGAGTTAGTTCGCAGGCTTGGCGACCGCTTCAGCGAACTCGGCAAACGAAAGGGCCTTGACGCCCGTGTGGCCATGAGCCGATGCGTACTTGTCGAGGGCCGCTTTTGACGAGAACGCGCGGGACAACGCGGAACAGTCGGCATGCTTCTTGAACGAATTCAGGAAGACGGTGCCTTCAGGCGCGGTCCACTTACCGTCGGTGCGCTTGAGAATGATGGGCTCGCCCTTCTTCTCGCTCGGAGCGTAGACGATCAAGTCGCCCTTATAGCGCTTTTGATCCTTGATCACGCAGTAGAGACAGCGATACTCGATTCGCTTGTTGCCGACCTTGAGGACGACTTCGTTGTCAAGGTCCTTGGTGTTCTGAACGAGCTTGAGCTTGCAGTAGGGGCAATCGCCTTCGTGGGCCATTGCCATGGGGGCGAGGCCGAGCGTGCCGACGACGGCAAGCAGGGCGAGGGATTTCGAGAGGGTTTGGAGGATTTTCATTTTAGTTTCCTTTGGTTCTGGCGGTGAGCCACTCCACAGATGAATTAACAACGGCAGAGGGCTCACCATTTGGTTAGTAGGCGAAAGGCCTAAGCGCCCACCCCCGATAGGGTATTGGCGCATGTACGACATGCTTCAGCGCAAGCCGCACAGTGGGGGTTGTCCGGGTGGGACTCGCACTCCGTGGCGCATGCGTTACACATGTCCGCACAAGTCCCAGCAAGTAGGGTCGAGCCGTTCTGCATCTCGGCGACGCAGCGGTCACATTCGTCGCGGGTTTCGGCGCAAATCGCTGCGCAAGCACCCATACCGGGGAGATCGCGGCAGGCGTCCGCGCACGTTTGGCAATGGGAGGCGCAAGCCTCGCAGGTCTCGATGATCTTGTGATGGTCGTGCATAATTACTCCGCGATGATCGCGTAGGTCTTGAAGTCGCTGGTCATGGGCGGCTCTTCGCCGCGCTCCTTGAAAGCCCGGAGGTCTTCGAAGGCCCGCTTGTGCCCTTCGTGGAACTGCGGGGAGCCCACCCAAGCTTTGAAGGAGTCCTCGTCAGTCCAAAAGCTCACGACCAGGTACGGTTCGTTGTCTTCCGTGCATCGGAGCACCTTCATGCCGAGGAATCCGGGCATGTTGTCGATCATGCGCGCTCGGCTGCAAAAGAGGCACTCGAAACGATCCTTGTAGCCCGGCTTGCACGCAATGTAGTTTATCGCGACGAATCCGGCGCGGGCGGCCGACTCGGGATCGATCGTCGTCTGCGCGCGGGCTTCAGCAATGGGGCAGGTCATATTCGTTTCATTGTTCTTCATACGTTTATCCTGGGATCGTCGCCGAGACGGTTTCGCTGATCGGCCCAGCCTCGCTCTTGGCGTTCGCAGCCCCTTTGCCGTACGATCCGATGGCCAGGATATGGAGGGTGAGCGCGGCAGTTGCAATGATGAGTGTCTTCTTGATCATGGTGTTTCACCTTCTAACGGGCCAGTTAACTGGACAGGGCCCTGAGCTTTGCGAGCAGCTGGCTTGAGGACGGAACTCCGCCCGGATAGACCCTTCAGCCGGGGGAATCGGTTCCTCCGGCGGGGGCGGGCATACCGTAGACGTCCGTGCCGTTCAGCAAGAGCGTCGGAGTGGAGTAGCCCTTTCGCGAGTCCCCCTTGGCCAGCCTGTCTAAGTCGACGACTTCGTAATCCCAGCCCGTGAGTTGCTTCAGCGCGGCATTGAGGCTGGTCTTCATCGTCGCCGACCCAGAGCAGCCTTCCCGAGTGAGGAAAACGAGGCCTTTGAGGGTTGTGTTGCGTTCCATGTGTTTGTTTCCTTGGCGCATCCGCATTTAGCGCAGCGCCTGCATCTGTCCGATTTCCCGGGCTTGGTCCGAAATGACGGCTTCTGCGTTGGCCTTCATGTCGGTGCGATTGAGATGGTCGAGGGCACGCTCTGCAATCGCGATGGCCTCGCTGTGGTGGCCAATCATGCTCTTGAGGAACATCATGTCGAGCTCCGCACCGGTCATGGACTCCATGTCCATCATCATCTTGTCGAGGTAGGAGTCCATCGGCGCGGCGGGAATCGCGTCGCTGCCCGTGAGGGTCTTGCGGACGCTCTTCATCATCGCGATTTCCGGCCCCTGCGCGTTCTTGATGGCTTGAGCGATGGCCTTGATCTGGACGCTCGCGCCACGGTCCAGGACCATCTGAGCCATGTCGATCGCCATCAAGTGGTGCGGCACCATCGCGTCGATGTACTGGACGTCGTTTTGGGCAATGAACGGGATCGTGTAGGCGTTCGCCCCTGTATTCGTGACAGAGCCGCTACCTCCGCAGCCCATGACGCCCACGCCGACCATGGCCATGGCAAGGGTGGCGAGCACGAGCGCCTTCACTTTACGACCACCTTGCCGTCGAACATGCCCATGCCGCAGGTGAACGCGATCGTTCCCGCGTCCTTAGGCGTGAATTTGATGACGACGGGCTTGCTGCCGACCTCCTTGGAGATCTTCAGCGATTTGAAGACGACGGTGCTTCCGCAGCCGGGACTCTTACCCGCCTTGAAGGTGAGTTCGACCGGCTTGCCCTTCTTGACCGATATGACGGCAGGCATGTACATGCCGTTATCGATCGTAACCGTGGCCTTCTGGACGCCTTTGACCATCTTTGCGGCCACGGGCTTGTTCATGTCGTCGTGGCCAGCTTGCATGGCCATCATGTCGCCGCAGCAGGACTTGCCGGTCTCTTGTTGGAACGGAGTGGCGAATACGGCGGCTGCCAAAGCGAGCGCGCCGAGGATGAGGGTTTGTGTTTTCATGGTTCTTGATTCCTTAATGGTCATGGTCGCCAGCGGGCAGGTTTGCCTTGCCGGCGGCTACTTTGGGGAGTGCGCCTTCGGGGAAGTGCGCGGCGATTCCGTTAAGCGTTTCAGTCATTTCCTTGGCGAGGGCTTCGACCTTTGGGCCATTGCCCGCGTCACCTGCCTCGTCGAGTTGCTCGGCGAGTTCGCCGACGTGTTTGACCTGGTCCTTCACCACGGTGAGGTGATCGCCCAAAGGCTTGGAGGCATCGGGGAGAAGCAACACCTCGTCGCGAATGGCGAAAGCGGCCTCATGGACCGACTTCCAGTTCTTTTCCTCGACGACGTGGTCGAACGCTGCTTTGCAGGCGAGCACCTTGCCCCAGACTTCCGAGGCTTGCTTGTAGTCGGCGCTGGCCGAAGTGTTGGCTGGGGTTGGGGTTCCGCTGGATGCAGTGTCTTCCTTCTTGCTACATCCGACGACCAAAAGGCCCGCAACTGCCATGAGAAGGATGGCCGCCTTGCTCATGAGTGATGTCCTCCGCCGTGATGCCCCTCGTGGCCACCAGCCTTCGCGGGGGAATGGACAGCGGCTTTCGTTGGTAGCGCGCCCTTGGGATAGAGCGCAGGGATCGCGTTGACGTGGGTGCGGAACTTGGTCGCCAAGGCGACGACGAGCTTGCCGTTGTTGGCATCGCCCGCCTCATCGAGTTCTCCGGCCAAGCTGCCTACCATCTTGAGGTGCTCCTTCAGCTTGGCCAGCTTGTCCTTGGCGAGCGCTTTGGAAGCCTCCGGAAGCAAAAGGGCGTCGTCGCGGACGGCGAATGCCGCCTCGTGGACTTCCTTCCACTTCTTGGCTTTGACAACCTTGTCGAACGCCGCGATGTCGGCTTTGACCTTTCCCCAGACCTTGCCCGCTTCCTTGAAGTGCGAGGCATCTTGGGCGAAGGCGGTGACGAACAGGGCCGCAGCGAGGGCGGCGAGGGTAGTGATTCGAAGGATCTGCTTCATCGTGATATCTCCTTGGGACGTCAGCCGCCCCACACCATCTGGGCTCCGAAATGGCCCGCTACGCTCAGCACCACTGTGGCGAGGGCGAGCAGGCCGAAATAGGCGAGGCTCTGGTGTGCGCCTTTGCGCCTCCAGAGCACGGTGGCTATCATGAGAGCGGTAGCGGTGAGGGCAAGTGGGACGTGCACGAGGGCTAGTCCCTGCCATTGGAATCCGCTCCGGTAGAACAGGAGGAACCCTGTCGGCACCGCGATCAAGGTTGAGAGAGCCCCGGCAAGAAGGCACCACCACGCAGCATCTCTAAGCGCAGAGTGCTTTCTTCGCCAACCTACGAGTTCCAAAAAGGCGCCGAAGATGAACAGCGCGATCGGAAAGTGGATGACGAGCGGATGGAAAGAATGGCGCGGAATGAGCGCATCGAGCGCGTTCCCGGTTTTGGCTGGATCGCTCTTGGCATTCATGTCGGCTCCCATCATCCCCTCGTGATTGGTGGCCTTCGGTGGCATTCCGGCGGGGTGGCTCTTGGGATCGCCGGGAAGGAAGTCTTGCTTGATCTCCTCGGCGTTTGACCAGCCATCGCCGTCCGAGTCCTTGGCATCCAATGACCGGATCAGTTCAATGGTGATGAGATCCTTACCGCTTGCCTTAAGCGCCGACCTAACATCCTTGCCGAACGGGTTGTGTTCGGGCGGGCTGGTGTGGCATGTCATGCATTGAGCCTTGAAAAGCCGCGATGACTCCTTGAGCAAAAAGGCACGATGGAAGGCTTCCATCTGTTCGGGAGTCGCCATCGCTGCAGCGGAAAGGACGCACGTTGCCAGGGCTAGAAATGCTCTCATCGTTGGACCTTCTTCGTGGCACAGGCTTTGCCGGAACCACATCCGCAATCGGGCTTGCCGCCAGGCCGACCTACGCCGAGACGGCGCAGAATCAGCCAAGCGTACAGGCCAATCGCCGCTGCAATGAGCAAAATGGTTCCGGCAACGCCCACTTACTTCACCTCGATCGCGAACCCGAGGGTTCGGACGGCTCCGCGCCAGTCGAACTGCGCGTAGACCTTGTAAAGTCCAGGCTTGGGGAACCGGCCCGTGAAGTGGACCATGCCTTTCTTGACCTGAGCTTCGTTTTCGGCGTCTTCGGCCGGGTGACTGTGCACGACGGTTTGGCCGTCTTGGTGGAAGATCATCATGTGACCGGCTGCGCCGAGCCACTTGACCGTATCTCCAGCCGCCTGCCCCGTCTTCTCGTCAGAGAGCTTGACCATGAGCGTCGTCTTGCGACCGACCTGGATATCGCGAGTCACAAGCTCGCCCTTAAGGCCGCCGTCCACTGCGGTCGTCGTGAGATTCAACTTTGTATCCCACTTGGGCTTGTCACCCATCACGCTCACCTTTGCGATGAGCACTCGCGAGCCCTTACCACTTGGAGCAACGTCGCCGTAAATCCAGTAGTCGCCTCCGGCCGGGAACGTGATCGGAATCGACCACGTGCCGTCCTTGGCCATCTCGGGGTGCTCATGAAGGAACCAATTGAGGTCTTTGCTTGCGAGCAAGAGGTGGAATCGCTTTTCGTGGGCAATGTCGAAGGCGCTTTGGACCTTGCCAGTCTTCGTCTCGACAACTTGCAGCTTTAGGTTGCTTGGTTGACCAGCCATTGCGTGTGCGGGCCAGTCGACCACTTTGAGTTGGAATGGCTGCGGCTTTGCCAAGCTGGCGGGGCGCTCGTCTTTCACGTCGACCAAGAACGCGATGTCGTGCTTGCCCTGGCCCGGAATGTTCAAAGTCAAGGCGATCTTGTAGTCGCCGCCGTGGGGGAAGTAGAGGACAACCCCGTAGTCGCCGGGCACGCCTTCACGGTGAACCTCGGGCTTGGCTTCCGGCATTCCCGCCATGCTCGGCATGGTCATGACGGCGGTCGCTTCGATTGCCCCGACGCCTTTGAACCCTTCTTCGACCGGGTCCTTGGCGGTTGTGTCGACTACTCGGAACTCGACGTCCACCTCTTCTTGAGCGACCAGCCCTTCCTCGGGAACTCGAAGCACAGCCTCGTATTTGCCGAACTTCACCTTTGTCACGACCTTGACGTCAGAGGCCTCAGGTTGATGTGAAGCGTCGTGCTTGATCGCCTTCGCGGGATGGATGTTCTTTTCGATTCCCGGGACGAGGTATTTCTTCGGATCTTTCTCAAAAGGGCCGCCGCATCCGGCACAGCACATGTACCAGCGAACGCCGTCGTAATCGACGTAGTCGCTCGCTTTGGAATACGCAGGCACCGCTTCTTTACCGACTGGACAATACAGCGCCTCCTTGGCCGGTACAGTTGCGAATTTCTTGGGGTTTGCCAAGAATGCCGCCTTGTTCTCTTCCGACTGGAAGGGATAGCGGACCGAATCAAAGTCGGCTGTTGCCTTGGCTTTGTCCGGGTCGAGCCTCAAACGACTGACCGGATCAAAGAGGAAGACGCCGACGGTGTTCTTTGCCGAGCGCTGGGTTTTGAGGAACGCTTCTGGATCTTTGGCAAAGTTCGTATCGCAGCCTCCGCAGCAGAACTGGAAGCGCGAACCGTTGTATTCGACGACTGGCGAATTGGGGGCGATGGCACTGCCCATGACCGGGCATTTGAGAGCCGGTGTTTGGCCGAGCGCCATCGCCGTTAAGGCGATGAGGGTGTTTAACATATTTTCCTGTGCAGTGAAATGGGGACTTGCGTCAACGACGAGAATCCCTGCTAGACATAGATGTCGAGCAGGTGTTTACGCAAGGAGCACAGGAGGAGCGCGGCCAAGAGAGGCGTAATTGGGCCTTGAAGCCGGAGGCCCCGAGTCAGTTCCGAAGATGCCTGGAGTCTGCAATGCAAGCAGGTTGGTTCCAGAAAGGACCGCCTTTTCGGGCAGGGTCGCATCGGCCGCGACTGGGTGGTATGCGGACGAAGTCGTCGCAACTAGCGGCTGCTCAGGTGTCGAGGGCCCTGAGCGAATGGTGCACTTGCACCCCTCATTCTTCACCTTAGCGAGCGAAGGGCCAACCGCAAGCTTGATATGATCTGAATCGGCGGGTTCCGCTTTGGCGTGATGCCCCGTGGAGTGGCTGTCGCCCTGAAGCGAGTGATGGCCCGCCAGTTCATCGCACTCGTTGGCGCAATTGGGATCGTCCATCATGTGCGCCGGCTTCCCGGCACAGCAGGGCAGGTTACATGCCGGGCTGAACAGCGAGGCGATCGCGCTCACTGGCAAGCTTGCCATCAGGAGCGCGAGCATGGCGACCATATGGATCACTCTGCCTCGCCTTCGCATCTGCTTTATTATAACCCCGGCCAGGGGAAGGTGGTTCCCGGGCCTAATGCTGGCCAAACGGTCCTCAATCCTGAGACATTGATGCGATCCAAGCTGCAGACATTGCGGCAGGTTGGGCTCATGAAGTGGTCGCCCTTAGCAAAGAGCGAGCCCTTGGGGCGACTTTTGGCAAGGTGCTTATCAACGGACGCCTTATGGCCTAAACGTCTGCCGCAATGTTCGGGTCGAAAACTCCGATCTCTACGATCTCCATCTCATTCTTCGCGTCCGACCAGACCATCAAGGTGCATCCGTCTGGGTTGAGGTTGCGGATGTGTTGAGTCTGGATCGGCGAGAGCATGCCCCGCCACGGAGTGATGACGAAGACCAGGGGTTTGCCCTGGATCGTCTCGATCCAAAGCAATCCGGACGTGGGGTTCTCCTGGAGCGCGTTAGCGATACCAAGGAGGTCCAGTGATTCGAATATTGTTTCGTTGTCTAGCATGTGGGTTCCTCAGCAAGATATCGCCGAGGAGCACAGAAATGAGGAAAACGCACGGCTAGGCTGCTTCGCGCCAAAGCCAGTGGAGGATTTCGTGGTCGGGCAGATTCCGCGTTCGCTGAGGCTGATACTCCCTTTGCCCGCGAACAAACTCGTCCGGGTTCACGAACCACGCCGCACACCCAAGTGAGGCGACCGGGCAAACTGCGGCGATCCGCCGCTTGGAGTCTCTAGTTCTATATCCCTTCGGTGCCTCCGCGAATGGTGCGGCGCAGTAAGTGCCCCATGTCGTCATCGCCACTATTCCTTTGTGAGTGACGGCGAGCCAAAGAAGTGAACGACGGACGAGTTCTTTCGCCTTCGCGATCGGAAGATCGCGAAGGTCGAGCAGTTCATCCGCGAGCGGCTGGTTTGGAATATTGATTTGCGCCGACACATCGGCCAGATTCGCCTCAAGCGCCATCCGCTCTTCACGGAGTTTTGCGGCGAATCCAGCGAGTTGAACGGAATCTAATAAAGCGGAAACGCGCACGAGTTCAGAGGACTCGCGCTCACGATGTTCGGCGACGCGCCGTTCGAGCACGGCCCTCTTGTCCAGGAGTGCATCACGTCCAGATGAAGACTCTAACTGCTTGAGTTCCGCTAGGAGCAGCGGCGACAATTGTTCGAAGAGCCATCGGTCGAGTTCATCCACCTGAATGAGCCGAGTTCCAGTCCGGCTGCATGGCCTGTCGCCTCGCACGTGCGGGCATTTGAAGTGAAGTCTGATTGTGCCGTCCCGCCGTCTTCGCTGCTGGGTCGTGAGGGGTCGTCCGCACTCGCCGCAAACCGCAATCGAGGTGAGCAGGTGTGCCGGCCCCAGCCCCTTTTTCCCAGGCACATAGCTTCGCTCAAGCTTCTTATGGGCGGCCTCATACAAAGCCAGAGGAACGACAGTTTCGGGCTCGCCATCAAATCCGGGCACGAGCAGCCGCTCAGTTTCAAATTCCCTGCCCCGATGTCTCCACCTGCCTACGTACATGCAGTTAGTCAAGATGGTCCGAATCTGTGATGTGTGAACGATATCCGGATGCTTGACCTTGTGATTCCTGGCGGAGACGGCGATGCGAACACCCTCGTCCATGAAGCGATTGGCGATTGCTGTAATGCCGAGCGGGCCCTCGCCGTTCTCCCCGTGGACGAAGAGCGCGAAAACTCTACGCACGATTTCCAATTCGTCCGGAATTGGATCGACAGCCTGGGTGCCGCGACCCTTAGACCGAAACCCCAGGCAACTAGGATTCCTGGAGAACATCCCGCGCTCAGCCTTGTGTTGGTGGTCGCGCCGGATGTCTTCAGAAATCAGGTCCCGATACTGACGCGCCGATGCGCCATCGATGGCTGTGCGATAAAGGCCACTCGCGGAATGGACTTCCATATCTTGCCCTTGAGCGATGAACCGCACGCCCAGTTCTCGAAATCGCTTCACGATAGCGTCGGTCACACCGTTGTCCCGGTAGAGACGGTCAGGCTTGTAAACCATCACCACATCGATGTCTCCGGCCTCCAACCGCCACATCATTTTTGTCAACTCGGGCCGAAACGGGCCATCAAACCTTCCCTTGCCGTCGTCCCAGTACCAATCGCCCTTCTGGCCTTCGGGCTCCTCGTATATGGCGATGTTCGCTTCAGCAAACCCCATCGCTTTGGCGTCATGAAGGCACCGCTCGATTTGCTCCTCACGGCTGTGAGACTTGCCCTCCGTCGCGGTTGACTTCCTTGCATAAATGGCGACCCGCAAGGTGGCGTTCATCGGATCGCCCCTTTGCAGCGGCACTAGTTCTCGTTCCTTTCTCATAACAATCCTCTACCAGCGCTCGATCCGATTTTGAGGATATTCATTGATGGCGTTAACAGTTATCAACGCCGCACAATAACACCATCCTTGTTTGAATCTGATCGCGCGCATCTGTGGCTATTCTTCTAAGCGCATCCGACAACCACCTACATCAAATTCAACAATTCTTTACCGGACCCTTGAATTAAGAATCTGGTGGCCCGCACAATGGCCCTCCACTATGAGGAAGGCAAATGCAATGGACCTTTGGAAGTATCACCACGAATTCAACGCGATGCCGCTGGGCATTGCTGACTCGGTTCGCATCAGCGGCGTCATCAGCATTGGAGATGATTGCGTTCCCATTTCGACGAACCCTGCAAACCTGTATCTCTCTGCGTACTACCTCGCGCACGCGGAGAAGGCAAGGATGTTGTGCGACCTTGGAAAGTCGCTGCTTGAGCGAAAGCGAACTCAGATTGAGTGGATCGGTACGCGAATCTCCAGACTGGACAAGTTCATCGACAGAGGAATCGCGCTTTCACTGCCGTGCTTAGAGACGAATGCCCTGGCGATCCGGACGAGACGGAAACCACTTCGAGTCACACGAAAGAACTTGCACGACTATCTGCTAGACCTGCGTGAATCATCGATGCCCCACGAGGTCGGCGCACAGTTTCAATTCTTTGTTGGCGATTTCGGAGAACACCTTGTCCTTTACGTGACGGAGAACCTCCACTACTTGAAATTGTCGATATGCAGCGGGGTCTTGTTTGAGTCCATGCCTTACCCGTATTTGGATTACTTGTGCCAGGACGCACTTGGCAACAATCAGATTTTCCTCAAAACCGCAGAGTAGCCAAGTAGTCGCTTGTTGCGCAACGGCGCAGAAGGAAAGAAAAATGGAAAAACTGAAGATTGAAACAGTTAACTGGCGCGAAAGCGCCTCTCGTCGGATTATCGCTGCCCTGTGCTCGTCCTATTCGAGCATCAGCCATGCAGTGTGTGAACTGGTAGACAACGCGGTCGACGCAATGGGCGACCAAGAGTGCACCATCAGCATCCTCTTGGACAAACCAGGAAACCGCATCGTTGTGGAAAGCGTCGGCGGCATGGGCATGGGTGCGGCCGAAATCGCCACTTGGCTCAACTGGGGCGAAGGTGACCACCATACGGACAGCGACATCGGGCACTACGGCCAAGGCGGCAAATCCGCTTGCGGCTATCTGGGCGATTCACTCCGTCTTTGGGCAAAGAAGGCGGGAGAGTCCGAACTTTGGATGTTCGAGGACCTCAACTGGAGAAATCGCACGGAGTTCGTCGATTTCGGTGTGCCCACGCCGCATGACCCAGCCAGCGCTCCGGCGACTCTGCAACGATGCCCCTTGAACTCCGGGTGCGTTCGCATCGAAGTCGAGGACGTCATCAACGGCCGTCAGTGGAGGCTTGACTCCCTGATGCGCGACCTCGGCATCGTTTACGACCGACTCCTCCGATTCGGGCAGCTTCAGATAGTCGTCAACGGTTCGCTGGTCAAGCCGGTAGATTTGCCGCTCGATGCGTCGATCGGGAAAATCCCGATTGACGTCAAGGTAGGCGACGTCACCGCCAAAGGCTGGGCAGGGCGTTTGGAGCGTGGCAAGCTCAAAGACGGATACGTCAAGGCTGGCTTTCGCCTCTACGCCAAGGGCAGGATGATGGTCGAGAATGAGTCGTTCGGTTTCAACTTCGCCGCAAAGGGCTCGCTCAACCAGTTCATCGCAGAACTTGAGATTGACGGTCTGACGCCGAATCTCAACAAGTCCGGATTCGTTGAGCGCGACGATCAGGTCTTCAAAGACCTGGGTCGCGAAGTGCTCAAGGAGTGTGGGGCCCTCATCAAGCAACTTCGCGAAGGTCACGACGAGAAGATTCTCGGCCGTGAAAAGAAGACGGCGAAACGGGTGAGAGGACAGCTTAAGACGATGTTCAAGCACCTTGCCGAAGGCATCGGAGACGAGCCGGTCGAAGAGCAGGCATCGCTGAGCGGCGAGGGAAACGAGGGCCGAAAGCCACGAGAACCTCGGGATAAGGACGAACAAGACGCGGACAAGTCCAAGAGCGAGAAGACCGGGCGCGAGAACAAGCCGAAGACTACGGCACCTGATGGAGCGGTGGGAACTCTGCGACGGCTGATGAGACGCCTGAAGAACGGCAAGGATTGCCCTGAAATCGAGATTGTCGCTGGAACCCCCGACATTCGCTCGGCGCTGGTTGAAGAGGACGGCAGGGTTGTCATCCAAATCAACAAGAACTTCCCAGGGTACGCCAAGGTTGACGGTGCGGACTCGTACGTCGCGGAGTCGGTGCTCATCGAACTCCTAATGCGCGATGAGGAGTGCCAAATGGCACCTGCTCTCGTGGAACGCGTCAACTTTCTCCTCGTGCGCTGGTCGGGAGTCGCCGCTCAAGTCGCAGACGACGAGTAAGCCCGACCACCTGCACTTCAAGATCGGGGCTCGGCCAACTGCGGCTGAGCCCCGATATCATTTTTTGGCTACCCTGCCTTTCGAATCTGGGCGATCCGGTCATGCGCGACTTTGCTCCATTCTTCGGGCGAGCGCTGGTAGTGAAGGGTCGTCTCGGACCGCGAATGCCCAAGGCTCTTTTGCACATGCTTGAGAGGAAGGCCGTGATCGAGGAGCGTGGTCGCCATCCAGGCTCTAAACTTGTGCGGGGTAAGACCCTTGGCACCAGGCACCCTTTCGAGCAGCTTGTCAAACTCGCGCCGAAATGATGTTTCCGGCCAAGGCTTTCCGCTGGCGTCCGGTACAACCATTCGAACTTCGGATTGCACTTCTCCGACCCAACGATTGCCGATGTGTGCCTCAACATAGATATCAATTGGCACCGCCATTTCAGTCGAGTCGAGAAGGGTCTTCATCTCCTCCTCGTCAAACCTCGCATGGTAGGCGGCAGCGGCTTTCTTGCGCCGAATGAGACCGAGTTGCCGCTTTGATCCAGTTGAAAGGCGAACGGGCTGAAGCTGCCTACGAATCGTTGCGACGTTGCCATCGAAGTCGTCCCACGTCAGCCCGAAGATCTCTCCAAATCTCAGGCCGTGCATCATGAGAATGAGCGCTGCTCGCATTCTGGGTCCCTCGGCCGCTTCAAGAAGCTGCGCCAAGACGACTGGTTCGATGTCGATAGGCTCGGGTTCTGGCAAGCCGATGGAATCGAGTTCGCGGGCGGGATTGTCCGGGCGAACCTTATAATTCACCGCCTTTCGAAACTGGGTGATCAGCCAGATCCGAAACTCGCGAGCGGTCTTAGGAGCATAGGCTGAACACAGGTTTTCCATGAACTGCTCGAGTTCGAACGTGCCGACGCTCACGACCGGGTAATCGCCGATTGGCGTCAACCCGTGAGGCGACTGGATTCCGAGCTTGGGCTCTTTCAGGTACCGGATGTACTGGCGGTATTTGTCGATCGACATGTCCGAAAGGCGCTTCTTGCCCAAAAGCAGCTTCTCTGCGAACTGGGCGAGGGTATCACCGTCGAATCGCTCGCCGGTCGGGGCTCGCTTGATTCCGCCCTCATACGTTTCGAGTTTTGCCTTGGCTTTCTTCTCGGCGGCAGGCTGGGTTTTGCCCGTTCCCCAGATGCGTTTGCCATCGGAAGCGACGAGATAGCCGATGACACGCCGAACCGGCGTCCCGTCCTTTCTCGTATAGGGGCTCTGCCAAAAAGACCCCGTTCCGTAGCTCCGCACATAGATGTTATCATCACTTTTTGCACGTTTTTGGCTGACGATTTCACTTTTTCTTCGTTCCACTGTGGCGCTCCGCTTAGCGCCTGCTTCCAATTGTCTGTAGATTGTCTGAAGACGGCGGAACTCCGTTTCACCACCCGGAGCGCGATTCGAACCTAAAAGCGGTCATAATCAACTCCAGGTAAGGAGAGTCCCACCCTCTCCGCCACTCCGGTTTTGGATTCCATTCCCAACTTTGGATATCTGATATCCAAGATTGTTGCGTTTTGCAACCATTCACGCTCAAGCTGTTGCATCTTGCAACGAGTTCCACTTCGGCGCGTACCATTTAGCAGGCTATGACAGCATTCATCCTGCTCATTGCTTTCTTAGATGCAGTATTCATCGGCGAATTTGGTACCGAAGGCCTCCCGCCCTCTCAGCTCCTCTTCGCGTTTGGGTGCGCTCTATTAGGCGCGATCAATGGATATAGGCTTCTAAATCGGCTGTACAAAGCCGTTGTTTTTGAGAAGCGGAAGTTGCCATTTGTCGTCGTATTCGTGGCGTTGGTTTGTTTTGGGATCGATTTCAGTATCGGAATGCTTTCGCTTGTCGGTGGCATACCGTTCGATGACCTCACGGTGATGAACGTTGGCTTTGCGTCATCCGTGCTGTTCTTCGTTCGCCCGACAAGCCTATCAAGTCCCATCGTGGTTTGGAAAGAAGTTCTGCATGATATCCATGAAAGCTGAGCAATCATTCTCAGACCGGAACGCTGCTTCTACAAACTCATCGTGCGAACCAAAGATTCGTGCTTGATCCGTGTCCGTGGTTAAGCTGAAATCCAAATCGAGCCCGCAATTGCCTTTGCATTTGCGGGCTCGATTCCTCAACAGCGATAACAAGATTAGAAATCAAAGCTCGCGATGTTTGACTTGTCAAACGTCGTCAGCGGGCTGATGTTGATCACGTTGTTCTTGCCGAACTTCTGTATGCCCAGCTTCGGATCCTCGAACTCGACGCCGTCGCCGGGAGTGAGCTTGCCTTGTTTGATCGCCATCGCAACGTTACAGGCCAGCGCACCCATATCCTTCGGGCTCCAAAGCTGGAAAGCAGTGACAACGCCGGTATCCACAAACTTCTTCAGTTGATTCGGTGTGCTCAAGCCCGTGAGCATCAATCCCGGTCCCTTGACGTTCGCTCCGCCCGGATAGACGCCTGCCGTTGCCAGCGACTGTGCGGCTGCCGCAAGGCCAACGCTGGTCGGCGAAATCACGCCGCGAAGGTTCGGGTGCTTGGAGAGCAGCGCTTCAAATTCGGTGGCGCTCTTCTGGGGCTCGTCGTTTCCATAAACGATGTCCACCAGCTTCATCTTCGCGTACTTTGGTTGCTTCAACGTCTCCTTCATCACCGCGATCCATGCGTTCTGGTTAGGTGCATCCTGCGTCGCGGAAAGGATAGCGATCTCGCCTTCATAGTTGATCTGCGAACCCAACAGCTCGACCTGGCTGGAGCCAACCTGGGTTGCATCGGGAGAAAGAACGCTTGCGACGCGGTGGGTTTCGTTGGCGGTGAGGTCTGAATCGACTGTCATCACCAGAATGCCCGCCGCCTTGGCTTCATCGAGAGCCACGTTAAGCGTGTCTGGGCTGTTCGCCGAGACAACGATCACATCGACCTTGCGCTGAATCTGCTCCTTGATGACAGCGATCTGCGAAGTAGCATCGGCGCTGGATGGGGCTGTCGTCGTGAACTCTGCGCCAGCAGCCTGTGCGGCCTCCTGGAATCCTGCGCTGACCTGATCAAAGTAGGGGTTGCCCGAACTCTTCGGGATGAAGACGATTTTCAGCTTTTGTCCGGTTGCGGGTGTCCCTGGCGTGGTTGACGAGGTCTTGGAATCGTCGGCTGGCCTCTGGCAGGCAGCCAGAATAATCGCGGCGAGCGGCAGAAGGAGCAACAGTTTTCGCATGCTAGGGACATTATTCCCCAGCCGAAGCCGCTGTTCCTGCCTTTACCGATGGTTTCCGTGCGCCGAGCCTGCTCGTTAGGGTGGTAAAGCCAATCGCCAAGATCAGCAGTCCACCCACGACAGTCTTCTGAACTTCGGGCGTGATATTCGCCAAACCCATCTGAATGCGGATGACCATGATGAGGAATAGCGCGAGCACCGAGCCGAGGATGGAACCGCGTCCGCCATAGATGCTCGTCCCTCCGAGGACGGCCGCCGTGATCGCGTCCAGCTCAAGACCCTGCCCATGCTCATAGCGGGCAACGCTCAGGCGAGAGTCGATCAGCAATCCCGCCATCGCCGACAGCACACCTGCGTTGACAAACACCCAGAACTTCACCGCTTTCGTGGGCACGGCGGCAAAGTGTGCGGCCTCTTCTCGAATGCCCACAGCATAGATCCACCGACCATAGATGGTCTTATGCAGCATCAAGCCCAGCAACAGAGCCAAGAAGAGCACGATCCCCATCGGCATCGGGACTCCCAAAAGCGGAAAGTCCAGCTTCTCCAGTCCGACAAAAGATGCGAGCAGAGGCACGGAGCTTGAACCCATCATGGCCTGTGCGATTCCTCGATACAGCGCCATCGTTCCAAGAGTAACAAGGAATGAAGGCAGCTTGGCATAGGCGATCAACAGCCCGTTAAACGCACCCAACGTGCCACCGATCGCCAGTCCAAGCGCAATTGCGGCTGGAATCGGAATCCCGGCGGCGGTCAGCTTTGCCACCGAGCAGGCTGTCAGCGCCATCGTCGAGGCCACGGAAAGGTCGATATTGCCTGTGATGATGATCAAGGTCATCGCCAAAACCAGGAGGCCTGTTTCGGCGTGAAGCGACGTGGAATCCAACAGGTAGCGCAGATCCAGAAAGAACGGGGACATAAAGATCCCCACGATGAATGCGATAGGAAGCAGAACTCCAGGAACGAATTCGGGCCGTGCGATCAGCTTTCTCATGCTGTCGCCTCCTTGGTTCTTCCGGCAAAAGCGTCAAAGCCAAGAGCAAGAAGGATCACGGCGCCATACACAAGGATTTGCCAATCTGCGGCAATGCCTAGCACGGAAAGCCCAACGTTGACGACGCCCAGAAGGATACAGCCCAGCACCACCCCCAGAACCGAACCGGACCCCCCGCGCACATCGCATCCCCCGATCACGGTTGCCGCGATGACGGTCAATTCAAATCCGTTGCCTGCGGTGCCTGGATTGACAAACCCATAGCGGGACATATACAGCGCTCCCGCAAAGCCAGCCAAAGCGCCGCAGAGGATGTAAGCGAAGAGAACGCTCTTTGCGACCGGAACGCCCCGCAGGTGGGCCGCCTCTGGATGGCTGCCGATTGCGTAAAGGTTACGGCCCATCGTCGTTCGGCTTGCGTAGACGTGCCCCAGCACAGCGACGATGAGAACAAAGACGATCATCCAAGGAATCGTGACTCCCCCGATCCTGAGTGGCCCGCTCATGGACCAGTCGGTAATGGCGGTAGGGATGTGGCTGGAGTCCACCTGCTTGGCTCCGCTAACGATGAACGTAAGTCCGCGATACGCGCTGAGGGTGCCAAGCGTGGTGATGATCGGCGGGATCTTTGCCCAAGCGATGAGACTGCCGTTAACGAATCCTAATCCCGCGCCGATGCCGATGCTGAGCAGCGTTCCCAGCCAGATGTTCATCCCCGGATGATCGCGAAACAGCATCCCAACAACGATCCCGGAAAATCCCACAATCGAACCGACCGACACATCGATCCCGCGTGAAACGATGACCAGCATCTGTCCGACCGCCATCACGGTCAGCAGGGGAATCCAGAGCAAGATCGAGCTGATCGAAGATGGGCTGAACAGCCGAGGTTCCTTAAAGACGCCCAGGAGGAAGACAAGGACGATCAGCGCAAACGTGCGCGCCTCACGGCTACTCAGGATGGAGAGCGGATTAGCACGCATGGACGGCCTCCCCGGCGGCGGCAAACATGATCTTCTCCTCCGTCGCCTCTTGGCCTGCAAGCTCGCTCACAACCTTTCCTGCTCGCATCACCAAGACCCGGTCCGCCAGCGCAAGAACTTCGGGGAGGTCAGACGAGATCATAAGGATCGCCATGCCCTGATCGGCAAGCTCTCTCAGGAGTCGATGCACCTCAGTTTTCGCGCCAATGTCCACGCCTCGCGTGGGTTCATCCACGATCAGGATTTGGGGTTGGCAGAGCAGAGATTTGGCGATCACCACCTTTTGCTGATTGCCGCCGCTCAACTCCCCGACGGGCTGCATCGGACCAGTACAGGCAACGCGAAGCCTTTGAATCCACTCGGAAGCCAGATCGCGCTGGTTCGTTTCTTTCATCCAAAGCTTGGTGAGTCTTTTCAGGATGGGTAGTGTGGCGTTTTGAGCAATGTCCATCGGAAGCAAGAGGCCGTGATGCTGCCGGTCTTCTGGGACAAGGGCGATCCCCTTTTGAAGCGCTTCCCGAGGATTGCGAATCTTTGTCTCTTGACCGTCGACAATGACCTGCCCTGTGAATTTGGGGTGGGTTCCCGCGACAGCGTGCGCGATGTCCGTTCTGCCTGCTCCGACTAAACCTGCCAAAGCAACGACCTCGCCCGCTCGCACGCTGAAGCTGACCCCATGCACGCGCCCGGCAACGGAAAGATTTTCAACCTGGAGAAGCACTTTGCCCGGCTCAGAACCGGCAGACTGATGCGGCTCGATCTCACGGCCCACCATCATGCGAATGACCTCCGCAGGACTGGACTCCTTTGTGGCAACCTGCCCCACCTTCTGACCGTCGCGCAGAACGGTGATCCTGTCGCAGATGGCAAAGGCCTCTTCCAGCTTGTGACTGACAAAGGCCAGCGCACAGCCTTGATCGCGCAATCGGCGCACGATCACGAACAACTCTTCGACCTCTTTGGGAGTGAGGGAGGCTGTGGTCTCATCCAGGATCAGAACCCTGGCGTTATGCACGAGCGCAGCGGCAACTTCGACCATCTGCTGATCGGCAACGGAGAGCCCCTTCACCTTTTCCGTTGCCCTGAGCTTAAGGCCAAGACTCTGCATGACTTCCTCAGCACGGCGGTTTAGAGTTTTCCAGTCAACAAGCTTTGTGCCTGTTTTGGGGTGGTTGCCCACAAAGATGTTCTCGGCAACGGTGAGGTCTGGAAAGGTCAGCGGCTCTTGGTGGATCAGGGCGATTCCTGCTGTGTTTGCTGAGGCTGGGTTGTCGAACCGAATGGGCTGCCCCTGAACCTGAATCTCGCCGCGAACGGGCTTGTAGACTCCGGCGATGAGCTTGGCGAGCGTGGATTTTCCGGCTCCATTTTCGCCGGTGATCGCGTGGACTTCACCAGGAAAAAGGTCGAGATCGACCCCTTTGAGGACCTCGACGCCTCCAAAAGCCATGCCAAGTCCGTGTACAGAAACAAGGGGCTGTGAGCTATCCACCAAACCCTCGCCGCGACATGGTGCATAGGATACAACGCGGGCCGAACGATTTGACTCTGTTTTGCCTTGCATTTCTTCCCAAGCTGACCAACACGGGATATGATGCGGCTATGACAGGCAAGAGTTCAGCGACGACCGTGGAGGAATATATTGAGGCTTTGGAAGAGCCGCGAAAGTCAGAGATCGAGAACCTTCATCGGCTGATTCGGGAGTTGGCCCCGGGGCTCGAACCGCATCTGCGATCAGGGATGATCGGCTATGGCACGTACCACTACAAATACGATTCGGGGAGGGAAGGCGACTGGTTTCGCCTTGGGCTTGCCAGCAACAAGAACTACATTTCGGTCTATGTATGCGCGGCAAGCGAAACCGGCTATATCGCGGAGCAGTATAAGGATCGTCAGCCGAAAGCAAGCATTGGCAAAAGCTGCTTCCGTTTCAAACGATTCAGCGACCTGAATGAATCCGCTTTTCGGGAGATGATTCTGAGAGGGGCGGAAGCCCACTTTTCCATGTGAAGGAACCCAATGCCGCTGGGCTATGACCTCATCATCCTGAATACTCCGGGCCCTCTTGCTGAGGCTTGGGAGAAGGTCGGAGCTTTTGAGCAAGGCTCAGAAGCCGTGCTTGATGTTCTGCCGATTCCGACGGAGGCTTTGAAGGCCGAGCTTGCCGAGGCTCTAAACCTCCAGTCCGTTCCGATGAATTGCAAGGCCAAGGCGGAAACCTTGGGCATCAGCGAAGATCGGGCAAGTTTGGTCTTTGGAGGCTGGATACTGAACACCCCTGAGGACCAAGGGCTGTGCTATCAGATCACTCTTTCTGCGTGGTGCGGGCGGATTCGGTTTTTGAGCTGGGGGCTTTCCGAAGCGGATGACTGGCTCCTTAAAGCAGACTGGACCAAAATCGTGCGTATCTGCGCTCAGCAAGGCCTTCGCATCTATGACCCCCTCTACAAGAGAGAAGCCGGAGATGCTTATGCTGGATTCATTGCGAAATCCATCCAGTCAAATCTGGCTTCCTTTGAGCTCAAGCGCGGAAAGACGGTCCCGGTGGAACCGTCCTGATGGTGCGGTCTATGCTAAGCCGTTCCCATCTGAACATTTAGCCTCGGCAGCTTCTTCAAAACCCGTCGCGGTCTTGTGCTCCTTGATCAGCAATGAGCCTATAACCGTTGTAATCGCGGCAATGCCAATGGGATACCAAAGCCCAGCGAGCTTGTTGCCGGTTGACGCGACCAGCGCAGTAGCGATGAACGGCACCAGCCCGCCGAACACACCATTGCCAATGTGATATGGCAAGGACATGGATGTGTAGCGGATCCGGGTGGGGAATAGTTCAACAAGAAATGCGGCGATAGGCCCGTAGACCATGGTCACAAGGAGCACTTGGGCAAAGATAAGGCCTACCAGCTTCCAGTAAGTCGAGGAGGGTGGGGTGATCTCGATCTTCGGCTTCTCCATCTCTCCAGGCTTGCCGTTCGGAAGCGCCTTGGGAACCGGGTTGTCGTGCGACTCCAATGCCTGCTTCTCTACTTTCTTGACCTCACCTTGCTCCCAGGTCGATATCTGCGTTACCGTGGCTTTCTTGGTGATCGGATCGACAACTTCCTCGATCTTCACTTGCGGCGTACCCAGCGCATTGAGGTCGGGCATAGAAGCTTGCATCGCGGAATAGATCGGGATGTAGCCAATCGCACCCAGCGCACAGGCCACCATCATGAGCTTCTTGCGACCGATCTTGTCGCTGAGCGAGCCAAAGACAATGAAGAAGGGTGTCGCGAAGATCAGTGCGATCGCCACGATCTTGTTGGCAATGGCCCCCTGAATATTCAGTGCAGTCTGCAAAAACGTCAGAGCGTAGAACTGGCCTGTATACCAAACCACGCCTTGTCCGGCGGTAGCCCCAAAGAGCGCGATCAGGACCAGTTTGCGGTTGATCGGATTTGCAAAGCTCTCCCTAATGGGGTTCGCGCTTGTCTTGCCTTCTGACTTCAATTGCTTGAAAAGCGGCGACTCATCCATCTTGCGCCGGATGACGTAGCTCAGCACCACCAGCACCGCCGATACCAGGAAGGGGATTCGCCAGCCCCACTCGCTGAACGCGGCCTCCCCCATCGTACTTCGCGTGACAAGGATGACAAGGAGCGATACAAACAGGCCAAGCGTCGCAGTGGTTTGGATGAAGCTGGTGAAATACCCTCGCCGACCTGGAGGAGCGTGTTCAGCTACGTAGGTTGCCGCTCCGCCGTACTCCCCGCCCAACGCCAACCCTTGGATGAGACGAAGGATCAGGACAAGCAACGGCGCAATAACTCCGATCTGCTCATAACCTGGCACCAAGCCGATGGCAAAGGTTGAGAGCCCCATCATCATCAATGTGAGGAGGAAGGTGTATTTGCGGCCTACGAGGTCGCCCATGCGACCGAAAACCAGCGCCCCGAATGGTCGAACTACGAACCCTGTGGCGAAGATCGCCAGCGTTGACAGCAGGTTGGCAACGTCGTTGCCTTTAGGGAAAAACTGTCCGGAAATGATCGTGGCGAGACTGCCGAAGATGTAGAAGTCGTACCACTCGATGAGGGTGCCGGCAGAAGAGGCGAAGATGACTTTCCAAATGCCTCGATCGGCGGCGGGGGCTTGGGCCATGAAGGCCAGTTTAACACTTAGCCGGTGGAATCTCGACCCGTCTTATCGGCAAGTCCCCGACAACGATCCCTCCATATCGGCAGTTCTGGAGGGATCATCGTCAGGGACAGTCTCAATACCGATACATTTCGGTCTTATATGGGCCTTCCACCGGAACGCCGATATACTTCGCCTGATCTTCGCGCAGCGTGGTCAGCTGAGCATCCAGCTTCTGCAGCTGCAACCGTGCCACCTTCTCATCGAGAACCTTCGGCAAAACATACACGCCCGGTGCATATTCGCCGCGCTTGGTCCAAAGCTCGATCTGCGCCATCACCTGGTTCGCGAAGCTGCTGGACATGACATAGCTCGGGTGACCGGTTCCGCAACCAAGGTTGACCAATCGGCCCTTGGCCAGCAGGATGATCCGCTTGCCGTCAGGGAAGATGACGTGATCGACCTGCGGCTTAATCTCATCCCACTGGTACTTCTCCAGCGACGCGACATCGATCTCGTTGTCGAAGTGTCCGATGTTGCAGACGATGGCGTTATTCTTCATCTTCGCAAGATGATCGTGGGTGATGACGTGGTAGTTGCCCGTACAGGTGACGAAGATATCGGCCTTATCGGCGGCGTACTCCATCGTCACGACCTTGTAGCCTTCCATCGCAGCTTGCAGGGCGCAGATCGGGTCTATCTCCGTCACCCAAACCTGTGCGCTGAGTGCGCGCAGAGCCTGAGCAGAACCCTTGCCCACGTCGCCATAGCCGCAAACGAGCGCGATCTTGCCGGCAACCATCACGTCGGTCGCCCGCTTGATGCCATCGACCAGCGACTCTCGGCAGCCATAAAGGTTATCGAACTTCGACTTCGTGACTGAGTCATTTACGTTGAAAGCCGGGAACGGAAGCTCGCCCTTCTTCTGAAGCTCATAGAGTCGGTGAACGCCGGTGGTGGTCTCTTCGCTCACACCCTGAATGTTCGCCTTGATGCGGCTGTAGAACGTGGGATCGGTGGCAAGCTTGGCCTTGATCGAGTTGAAAAGGCAAACCTCTTCTTCACTGCCCGGGTTATCCAAAACGCTTGGATCGGCTTCCGCTTTTGAACCCAGCAGGATCAGGAGCGTTGCGTCGCCTCCGTCGTCGAGGATCATGTTCGGCGTGCCGCCATCGGACCACTCAAAGATGCGATGGGTGTAGGCCCAATACTCGTCCAGTGTCTCGCCCTTATAGGCAAAAACGGGGGTGCTTCCAGCGGCAATTGCGGCGGCGGCGTGGTCTTGAGTGGAGAAGATATTGCACGAAGCCCAGCGAACGTCGGCGCCAAGGGCTTTCAGCGTCTCGATGAGCACAGCGGTCTGGATCGTCATGTGAAGCGATCCGGCGATGCGGGCGCCCTTGAGCGGTTGGGAGGCAGCGAACTCGTCGCGAATCGCCATCAGGCCAGGCATCTCAGTCTCGGCGATGGCGATCTCTTTGCGTCCCCACTCGGCAAGTCCGAGGTCGGCGACGTGAAAGTCGGTCTTGATTGGATTGGTTGCGGTTTCCATTCTGATTTTCCTTATCGGTTTTTTCGCCGAGCGTCGTTTTTGGGAATTTCAAAGCAAAAGCGCTCGCAAATCGAAATTCGACTTGCGAGCGCCGTTCGTTCTGGTTCGCCTAAGCGTTCCCTTTCCGCTGAGCCTGGTGTCGTTTCCGACATCGCAACGCTCCTCAGCGGTACGTCTATTATTCCACAGCTTAGCCTTTCTGGCCCTGGTCCTTTTTCCAGAGCTCATGAAGCAAGACTGCCTGCCCGCCGTGATAGCTGTCGTGTTCGACGACGTGCGACACCACCCAACGCAGTGTGCAAGAGAAGGTCTTGCGTTCGTACACCTTGTCGGCGGGGAGCCCCTGAAGGGCTTCTATTGCCCGATTTCTGATTCCGTCGAAGAGTTCGAGATACCACTCGAACGGCTCTCGTGGAGGCTCGGGCCAGTTCGCGCCATAAATCTTGATCTTGTCGACCATGAGGAGCTTCATCTCTCCCCGCGGTCGAGTTTTGCCCGCCGCGAACGTTTCAAACCAAAAAGCTTCCGCGTCTGCCATGTGAAGCAGCAAGGCCCCGATGCTGTGGGATTTTGGCTTGGGCTGCCAGACGATTGCTTCAACGGACGGCGAGCCCAGGTTTTCGCGCCAGTCGCGAGTGCTGTCCTGCAATGAGCCAAGGAGTAGCGCAATCTGCGGGTCGTAGCCTTCAGGCAATTTAAGATCGTAGTGACCGGGCATGGCGAGAGCATACCGGCGATCAATCCTTGCGCCACTTCATCAGCACGCCCCAAGGGGCGCGCATATAATCGTCGCGGCTGGGAGCATCGGGCAACGGGTCAGGCTCATCAAACCATTCCAGGGTGAGCCCTCGGGTTAGACCAGCCTGGATGTATTGCCGCAAGGGGCGATGGAAGTTGACGATTTCGATTCCCTTCCAGCCCACCACCTGCAGCCGCTCCTCAAGATAGTTGTCGACCATGACGTGCGTCTTGTTCCCATCGGCATCGCGCGCCCAAGGGTATTCAATGGTGGTCATAAACGGATTGAGCGTGCAGGCGATCAGCCAGCCTCCCGGACGCAACACCCTTACCATCTCATCCATCGCCGTATCGAGATCGGTGAAGTCGAGAAGCGTGAGATAAGAGACCAGACAATCAAAGCTGGCATCGGCAAAAGGCAATGCCTCGACGGCTCCGATCTGATATTCGCCAGCAGGATCTTGGCTTTTTGCTGTGGCTACAAAATGCTCGATGGGGTCGATACCCACTGGAGCGTAGCCCCTCTCCCGAAGGATCCGGCAGAAGCGGCCTTCGCCACAGCCGACATCCAGCACCTTCTGCGCCGTTGGAGGCATCGCTGCGGTCATCGCTGCATCAAAGACCCACCGTCGCATCCAGTCGCCTGCATCGCCTTGACTGTCGATCCAGGCTTGAGCAGACGAAGCCCACATTTCAAGCGATTTTTCCGAGACTGGTGTAGAGTCCATATCTATTCCTTCAAAGTAGCAAAAATTAGTGAAGAGCCAGTTTAGCCGCAGCGAGGATGTATGAGCGATGAACTGAATCCACAACAGGCCGGAAGCCGATTGATATTGCCGCCTATCTCGCGTACTGCTCTCGGGATGGATGACGGCGGTCCGCACTATGCGTACATCGATATCTCATATTGGGTGGTGCGGATGACGATGGAAAGTCTCCTCAGGCATGAAGGATTCCGCGTCTACGGCCCATTTGATCTTCCAGATGCGCCTTCGGACAGAGATCTTCGGTTTAACTTGCTGATGTCGGATGATCTGGCGCTCATCAGTTGCTTGCGACTGGTCGACAATGCGCGACCGTTTACTCTGTTCATCGCCGTCGTGCCCGATGATAAAGAGCTTGTGCTTAAGGCAACCAAGGCGGGAGCCCACCACGTTGTGCCAATTCCTCGCGAAATGTGGCCTGAACATTAAATGTGGCGGATGATTGTCCGCACCTGCTCCAGCATCGCCGCACGCTCTTCATCCGAGGATTTCGGCACGTTGCAAAAGTGAAGGTCGTGGACCACCTGGATGCCCACAAACTTCATCATTCCTGCAGTCATCGCGCTATCCAGCGCATCGTCCAAGCCTGATTTTCGATAAGACTCAGCTGAGCTTCCGGTGGTGTGGATGACGATGGCGCGTTTGCCTGCAAGGAGCTTTTCAATCCCGTCCGGACCTGACTTGAAGGCAAAGCCGTTTGAGAAGCATCGGTCGATATAGCCTTTGAGAATTGCGGGCATTCCCGACCACCAGACCGGGTAGATCAGGGTAATCAGATCCGCCCAGGCAAGGTAAGCCTGCTCTTCGGCGATGTCAGGGGGAATCTCCTTGGCACGGAGACTCACGATGTCCTGTCCGCTCAAAATCGGATTCCATCCCAAAGCATAAAGATCGCGGACCCTGACTTCATGTCCAGCGACCGCCGCTGCCTCCTGCACAGCATCGCGAATCCCAGCGCAAAAGCTGCTGGGGTTCGGATGGGCAAGGATGATGAGGTGGTTCATGGAGGCGCTGTATAGAGTCTACGCCCTTGTCGGTGTGAATGGCTGAATGCAAACCTATCGCATAATCCTTAAACACCTTCTGTGATCACCCGCACTTACGAAACGCGTATCGCCTGCTCAGTGCAGGAGCTTTGGGAGTTTCACTCTGATCCCAAGGTCTTGGAGTTGCTGACGCCTCCTAACAAGAAGCTTGCCTCCGTGCCGCAAGGGATGGAGGTGAAGGAAGGGGCGATCCACAGCCTTCGTTTCTCGGTCTATGGCATTCCCAGTCGGTGGGTCGCTGAGATCGTTGAGGCCCAACCTCCCAACTGCTTTGTCGATGTTGCGCGAAAGTCACCGTTCGCCTACTGGCGGCACACGCATGACTTTGAGCCGACAGACGAGCCGGGAGTCTCGATTCTGCGCGACACGATCACGTACAAACCACCGCTCGGCCCGCTGGGGATGCTAGCCGAGCGACTCTTCATTCGAAGAGATTTGGATGCGATGATGGCGCACCGGCATAAGGTGACGAAGGATAACTTGGAGCGGGACAGATAGCTATTCGTGGTGCTCTTTGGCGCGGTGTGCCATTTCAGACTCGTACGGCTCGTAATGAATCGTCACCACTGCACCGCCTAAGGCCGTCCGCATCTCCTCTTCAAGCTCCTCAGCAAGCTCATGGGCGCGAACAAACGTCAGGTTGTCGTCGAGCATCACATGAAGGTCCACATACCGAACGGCGCCAACCAGCCGTGTGCGCAAATTGTGGAATCCGCGAGCTTCGGGATGATTCTTGAGAAGGTTCTCGATTGCAGTGGTTTCTGCTGCGGGGAGGGCTCCGTCCATCAGTGGATGAAGCACATTCTTGAGTTGGAACAGCGCAATCGTCATGGTCGCGAGCGTAAAGACGATAGCGATGATGGCATCGAGCGGCGGATACTTGGTGATTCCAACAAGCAGAACACCGACCAATACACCCGCCGAAGCGAGCGTGTCCCCTTTCAGATGGGTGGCTTCACTGAGCAACGCTTGAGATTGGATGCGCTTGCCCAGCCGTTGGAGGTACATCGCGACCGCCGTATTCGAAATCACGGTGTAACCCATGGCGATCGCGCCCCAGCCCCATTCGATCTTCTCCGGTTGCGTGAGTCGGTGGATCGATGCGATCAGGATAAAGATGCCCGAGCTGAGGATCACCAGCATCTGGAACGCGCTGGACAGAAACTCAGCTTTGCCGTGACCGTAGGGGTGTTTGGGGTCGGGGGGCAGAGCCGCATAGCGAATCGTTGCCAGCGTTATGCCCGCCATCAAGATATCGACGGAAGACTGGAGTGCCTCAGCAAGAACGGAAATCGACCCAGAAAGGACGGCGGCAACAAGCTTCACCGCAACCACAACCGTCGTAGAGATGACAGACAGGAGGGCTGCGCGCTGTGCCAGTCGGACGCTTTCCCTCTGCATACGGTTATTTTGACATCGCCCCAGATAGAATCCGTAGCAGAACTCCCTACGTCCTAACCTTGAGTTCGCACCCCTTATGATCACCGAACTGAGTGTCGAGAATATTGCCATCATCGAACGAGCCACGCTGTCTTTCGGCTCGGGATTTACGGTGCTCACAGGTGAAACCGGTGCAGGAAAATCGCTCCTGGTCGATGCCATTGAACTGGCTTTGGGGGCAAGAGCCGATGCCGAATTGGTCCGTGCCGGAGCTTCGCGGGCGATGGTTTCGGTCGTTTTCGACCTTTCAGCGCGACCCAAGATCGTGAAGCGGCTCTCTGAACTGGGCATTGAGCTGGAAGAGGGATCGCTGTACGTTCAGCGCGAACTCTATGCCGAAGGCCGTTCACAATGCCGAATTGCTGGACGCACCATCCCGGTTTCGATGCTCAAACAGATCGGGCAGCTGCTTGTAGACCTTCACGGGCAGCATGACCACCAGAGCCTCCTGCATCCAGAGCGACATTTGGATTATCTCGACGCTTGGATTGGGACTGAAGCAGAGAGTCTGAAGGCCAAGATTCAAGGGCAGCACGAGCGTGTTCAGGGGCTTGAGAGCCGCTTGCGATCTATCCGGTCCGGGCAGAGAGAGCGAGAGCAGCGGCTGGATATGCTCCGCTTCCAGGTTTCTGAGATCGAGCAGGCTCAAATTCGCCCGGGCGAGCTGGCAGAATCCGAAGCCTTGCTGGAGCGGCTGAAGCATTCTGAGAAGCTTTCACAGGCCACACGAGAGTCATTGCAGTCGGTTGCAGAGGATGAGGGCAACGTTCTCGACCGGCTGCGACTCTCGGTACGCCAATTGGAAGAGGCGGCCCGTTATGACCCAAGCCTTGACCAAACCATCGAGCCTCTTCGGAGCGCACTCTATACGCTGGAAGATGGCGTTCACGGGCTAAGGGCGTATGAGGACAGCCTTGAGTCTGACCCAGAAGCATTGGAGAACGCCGCCGAACGCATTGATACGATCAGGAAGATTCTCAAGAAGTATGGGGACGATGAGGAATCGGTACTGGAGTTTTGGGATTCAGCAAGTCGAGAGCTTCAGCTGTTAGAGGGCGATGAAGGGTCGGAGAGCGATCTGTGCGAAGAACTGGAATCCGCCAAGGCCACTCTGGCAAAAACATGCGCGGAGCTCACCAAACTGCGGACCGCGAAGGCAAAGGAGTTCTCCAAGCTCGTCGCCGACCAGCTCCACGATCTGGCGATGGAGAAGGCCAAGTTTGAAGTCAAGATCGAACCCAAAGACCCCGACCCGACCGGAGCAGATGCTGTGGAGTTTGCCTTCTCAGCAAACGTTGGCGAACCGCTTAGGCCCCTTTCAAAGATCGCCAGCGGAGGCGAAATGTCGCGAGTTATGCTTGGGCTGAAGACTGTTTTGGCAGGAAAGGCTGGAGTTCCCACCCTGATCTTCGACGAAGTGGATGCTGGACTTGGCGGACGCGCTGCCGCCGTAGTCGCCCGAAAGCTGGAAGCTCTGTCGGCACACTATCAAGTCGTGGTCATCAGCCATGTGCCGCAAATCGCCAGCCGCGCCAGCTCACACTTGCGAATTGAGAAAGGCGAAATGAACGGCAGGGTGACCACTCAGGTTGTTTCGCTAGGCGAAAAGGACCGTGTTGACGAGATCGCTCGCATGATTGGCGGGGAAACCGTCAGCGAATCGGCGATCATTCACGCAAAAGAGATGCTTGCAGGGCAAGCGTAGCGATAATTAGCCAATAATAAAAACAGGAGCGCGCGTCGTCGCGTCTAAGAACTATGAACTGCCCCCGATGCGGCAAGCCTATACCAAACCAGGCCGCCTTCTGCATGCACTGTGGAACGGTCCTTGCGCAGCCGACGGTTGCCTATCAGCCGCAAGCGGCAATGCAGGCTCCGGCGATGCCGATGGCAGCGCCGTATGTGCAGCCGCGCAAGAAAGCCGGATTGATGGGGGTGATCGTTGGCGTCGTAATTCTGGCAGCCGTCGTCTTTGGCCTTAATGCCGCAGGTGTGCTCCAGCTTCAGGCTAAGAACACGGTGCCCAAAGCCTTGCAGGCGGAGGGTTCTGACAACCGTCTGAGCGCATTGGATGCGCAGGGTTCGAACACGACTCCAGAAACTCTGAGCGCCCAAGGATCCAACAGCGCACCGAGCGTTTTGGATGCGCAAGGCGCCTCGGGTGGCCCCGTGCTGGGTTCTGACGTTAGTAAGAAATCAATGCCGGACGATGTCCGCCGCTGGCTTGAACATCTTGAAAGAATTGAAAAGCGCCGAATTGCGATGACGGAGGAGCAGCTTGCGGCAGCAATGGTGCAGATGACTGAGTTGAGCTTAGGCGGTTCAATGTCCGACATTCAGAAGCTTCTTGATGACGGTGAGACCACTCAGGAGAACATTGATACTGCAAGACGCGCAGTCAATACTTTCGAAGGCAATCGGCGAAAGTGGACAGCCTTGAACGAAGATTTCCTCAGTGTTGCACCTCCCGCAGAGTGCATTCCTTTGCGCAACGAATATACAACCGTCCTTAGCGAGACAGGGTCAATGATCCTTGAAATCTGCAAAGCCGTCGAGGACGCCGATACTGACAGGCAAGGCGCGCTAACCACGCTGATGCGTATGCAGGGCAAGAGCGATGCACGAATCGGTCGACCTGCAAGGGGGTCGGATCGAAAGCTTGGTGAGATCTGCGACAAGTACGACACATCGAAGTGGTTCAGCATTGCTTCCGATGTTGGCGGCGGTTTGATGGGCAAAATGGGCGGGATCGGATTCTGACGCAATGCCCGTCAAGAGTCTCTTCAAACGTCTTCTGAACCAGCCGGAGCCTCCGGCACAGCTTGTTCTCAGTCTTGATGCGCCCGCTGAGGATGCACCCTTGACTGCATATGCGGATCATCTCCTGAATCAGCTTTGCTCTGATTTTCCGATGGGCTACCGCCCGCAGCTCCTTTGGAAGAATCGCCTGCGTGTGACGGCGGGGATGGCTTACACAGCCGAAGGAAAGATTGCCCTCAGCAGCGTGTTGCTCGACAGTCGGGAGAAGCTCGAACGAACCCTAAAGCACGAGTACGCGCATCTGCTCGCCGTAGCCCGGCATGGAAAGCGCGCGACAGGGCACGGGAAGCATTGGCGGCAGGCAATGCTCGATCTCGGCGAGAAGCCTGAGGTCTATCATCGGTACCCAGCCAAGCGCAATCAGAGCCGTCAGCGTGTGGGCTACGTATGCGACCGGTGCGGCGTAACGGTCGTCAGAAAGCGCAGGCTTCCCAAACGCCGAAAATATCTTCACGCGCGATGCGGCGGAGTGGTCAAGCTTGCTTGGATTGAGCAGGCCGATGAATCCTAGGAGAGATGGATGCCCGAGCGAAACTGGATTGCCACAGCAGAAGAGTCGCGCGAACTGGACATGAGAGCGGAAAGCGAATTCGGTATCTCCGTTCGTACCCTGATGGAGGAGGCTGGGGGCGCGGTTTTTGAAGTCGTCAAGGAGATGGTCCCCGCAAGGGCACAGGTCGTTTTCTTCTGTGGCAAGGGCAACAACGGAGGCGATGGCTTTGTTGCCGCTCGACTGGCGAAAGCGCGTGAATTCCGCGTGATCTGCCTTGTGGCTTCGACAAGGGATTCTCTTTCACCATTGGCAGCGGAGCAGTGCAATAAAGCCGAGGCGTCTGGCGTTGCTCCGATCTTTGTCGACGATCCTCGCTACTTTGCAAATGTCGAGCGTCTTTCGGAAGCTGGTCTGATCGTCGACGCCCTGCTTGGTACAGGAATTCAGGGGCCAGCGCAAGGTGCTATCGAGCATGCGATCCTTGGCATTCGGTCGGCACATGCTCCTGTTCTTGCCGTAGATATTCCCTCGGGGATCGAATGCGATACGGGCATTGGCCAGGGAGCCTTTGTTGTCGCAGGGCGGACTGTGACGTTCGGAACGGCTAAGCCTTATCTGTTTCAGAACGATGGGGTCATGGCCTCAGGTCATTGGACCGTCGCTGAGATTGGATTCCCGGCAGAGCTTGTGGAAATTCCCCGAATGGCCCAGGTGCTTGAGAAGTCTGTGGTTGCCCAAGGATTGCCGCGTCGTGCCAAAGACAGCCACAAAGGGGCGAATGGGTCGGTCTTAGTGGTAGCCGGAAGCCGAGACATGCCGGGGGCCGCGCTTCTTGCCGCAAAGGCCGCTTATCGCGCTGGGGCAGGTCTGGTGACGGTGGCTTCTACGACAGACGTATGCAGAACGGTTGCGGCTCAGCTTCCAGAAGCGATCTTTCTCACCCTTCCGGAAGACCAGGGGGCAATCTCTCCAGCGGGGGCAGAAACGATCATTGAGTCCTCGGAACGCTGCGCCGCCGCCATTTTTGGCCCCGGACTCTCCCAAAGCCTATCGATTCAAGAACTGTTGAGTCTCGTTTGGAAAGAGTGGTCAAGGCCCTGTGTTATTGACGCCGATGCCTTGAATGCGGTGAGTGGAGGCGTTGCGCTGCCGGACTGCCCGTGTGTGCTTACGCCGCATCCGGGCGAACTAGCCAGACTCCTTCAAACGACCAGCGCAGCTGTACAGCGAGAGCGCTTTAGATTTGTCCGCGAGGCGAGTGAAAAGCTTGGGAAGACTGTGCTTCTCAAAGGCGCTTTCAGCCTGCTTTGCGATACCGATGCCCCAATCTTGGTGAACCCAACAGGCAATTCGGGAATGGCTGTTGCCGGTATGGGAGATGTGCTCTGCGGAGTCATTGGGGCCTTGCTGGCTCAAGGGCTTTCCCCAGCCCAGGCGGGAGCCTGCGGAATGTACTGGCACGGGCTTGCGGGAGATATCTGCGCAGACACTATCGGGACAATCGGCTTTAAGGCTGGAGAACTTGCCGACGCTTTGCCTAAAGCCCGTGCTACCATAACTGCAACGTGAGATTCCCAGCAATCGTTACAGGACTCTTCCTTCTCGCTGTAATGGCGTTTGCCCAGTCGGTTGTCAAGTTGACATTTTCAGAAGGTGGACACCGAGCCGTATGGGTGGGCGAAAAGCCGCCAGAGGGCGAACCCGACGGTTCCCTGAGCTTTGATGGGAAAGAGTTTGAACTCAAGGCTTCGTCGACTGGCCCCGAAACCCGCATGTGGGTTTTGGACGAAGCAACCAACAACTTTGCCGTCAAGAAGCTTACAGACATTGGCGGCACGTGGGCCGTCAAGCCTGAGGACTACACCTTGCTCGGAAAGCTTGTAGTGAGCGTGGTTCACGACGGCGAACCCGTTGAATCTGCTTCCGTGTCGATCACCGACGGCGTGAGAAAGATCGATCAGATCTTGGATTCCAGCAGCAAGGGCCAGATCGTCCTTTATGGCCTTAAGCCAGGGACGATCAAAGTCACCGTGACTTATCGGTCGGAGGGCAAGACGATGGACCCGCTTAAGCAATCCTTCGATCTTGGCTTGAAGAGATCGAAGTCGGACATCTCGCTCGTGATTGCCATCGCCGATCCGGTCGCGACCATCCAATCGTCGTCGGGGACAGCGCCAAAAACCGAGAAGGGCAAAGATACCGCTGGGGAGACGAAGGACACGAGCAATCCCATCGGTCGATTCGTTGTCTTCATACTCGTCTTCGGCGGTGTGATCGCCCTGGTTTTCTTCGGCCTGAAGTGGATGAAGAATAATCCCACACTGGTTCAAAACAGGCTTGACCAGATGGGTGTTCAAACGCCCAAAGGGGGAGATCCTGGGCTGGACCCGGTTGCCCAGATTCAAACGCCCACGCCGCTCACGCCTGCACCGCCTCAGAAGATCATGCTGGACGATGCTGACCCAAGCACGGCGCCCATCGTGGGAGGATCGGCTTCGGGACAGGTGAACCTTGGCGGTTCGGTGCCGACGGTCGGTGGCAGTGCACCCATCTTTGATCCAAGGCTGGTCGGCGAAAGCGGCATGCTGATCACGCTCACCGATGGCTCACTGACCGTTGGGCGTGAGGGTGCCCATGCGATTCTTCTGCCTGGTGAATCTACGGTATCGCGGAATCATGCCGAAATTATCTGTAGCGGGAAGCAAGTTACGGTTAAAGACACGGGAAGCACGAACGGCACGTTTGTGAACGGCGTCCAAGTTCATGACAGCATTGAGCTCAAACCTGGGGATTCTGTGCAGTTCGGTTCCGTGAGATTTCGCTTCGAAGTGTAACGATGGGTCAGGTCTTCTTCAAGGCATTCATAGCGGCAATCGGCGGCTTGATCGCTTGGCTCATCTGGGAGCCGCAATTCCCTGCGAATTCGGGCAGCGCCGAATGGGCGATGAATGAGCGTTGGCTGATGCTGACGATGGGTGTCCTCGTTGGCGGCGCGCTCGGCGGACTCAATGGCTGGGCGCAAGGCAGCAAAACGCATGCGATCCGTATGGGTCTGTTAGGGGCACTTTGCGGCGCGGTAGCGGCAGTTCTTGGTCACAGTCTTGGAGGAGCTCTGCGTCCCGGCGATCCTCGGAATGCTTTGCCCGTAACGATCATGCTCCGCACGATTGCCCTCGGAGTGATGGGAGCCGCGCTGGGTGGTGGCATAGGGTTGGCTGGAGCGACGGGACGGCGTGTTGTCGTCGGCGTTCTCGGCGGGCTGATTGGGGGCGCGATTTCTGGAGCCGTTTTCGATATCTTGTGCGAGGTTCTGTCGCCGCTTGTCCTTCAATTGAAGGGAGGTATCCAGACCACAGTCAACGGTGTGCCGACAACGTCTGCGGAAGCCGGCATTGCCGGGAGAGCCGTGATGTCCGTGGTACTGCCACTCTTCATCGGCCTATTCATGGGCATCTTGGATCGCGTGGTCCGCACCGCGTGGCTTCGGCTGAATCTGGGACGCAATGAGGGCAAGGAATGGGTTGTTGATTCGGCGCAGACCTACATCGGTCGCAGCGAATCCGCTCAGGTGCCGCTCTTTGGCGACAATAACATCGCACCGCTTCATGCTTGCATCACCCGACAAGGCAACACCTATATCCTGATGGACTCTGGCAGCCCGTTGGGAACGCTGGTGAATGGTCAGCGTGTCACCCAAGCTCCGCTTTTTGATGGTTCGCAGATTCAGGTTGGGCAGTATGTGCTCACCTTCATGATGCGGGCAGGCTCTGCCCCGCAGAAAGCCATGGAACAGCTGAGGGCAAGCGCGGGCTTTGCGCCTCGAGCGGCTGTCCAAGACCCCTACGCGACACCACAGCAGCCTGTCGCCCCTCAACAGCCAGTGGGCCAGCCCGGCTCACTGTTTGCCCAGCAACCTCAGGCTTCCCAGCCCACGATGATGCAGCCGATGCCTCAGGGCGTCGCGCAGATGGCTCCAGCATCACAGCCTGCAATGCCGACGCTCGTGGTGATCAGCGGCCCGCTCTCCGGGCAAAGATTTCCAGTGGCACAGGTCATCGAGGCTGGACGTGAGACTCCTGGAATTTCACTTTCTTTCGACACCATGGCTTCACGGCGACATGCCAGTTTCGCATTCACCCCAACTGGCGTTATCGTGACCGACCTAGGAAGCACGAACGGAACGTTCGTGAACGACCAACGTATTCAACAGCAGACAACGATTCGACCGGGAGATACCGTCCGAATAGGGACGACCGTTTTCCGGCTCGAATAGAGGCAAACACCGTATGAACGACCCGAACAAGACGATGATCGGCACCGTCCCAAGCTACGGCGACCCGATGAAGACGCAGGCCATGACCGCATTCGACCCGAATAAGACGGCGATCGGCGTTGCGCCAACGGCTTTCGATCCCAACCGCACAGCGGCCATGGGTCCGGGAATGGTTGCGGTTGATCCTAACCAGAAGGCACTGATGGTGACGGTCACGGCGAGCAGGCAGGCCACGATGGCGAATGGTCCGGCGCGCGAGCAGTTCCTGCTGGAGTTTGTGACACCGGGCGATCCTGGGCAGGCTTTGGGCTATTCTTCCGGCGCTCGGACGCCGATGAATCTTTGTCTTGTCATCGACCGTTCGGGCTCGATGGAGGGCATGCCGCTGGAGTATGTCAAGCAAGCTTGCTGCCATGTTGTCGACTTGCTCGGCCCCGATGACATTCTCAGCATCGTCACGTTTGAAGAAACCGTCGATGTGCTGATGCCTCCACAGCGCGTAACGCAGAAGCAGCCGATCAAGGACGGCATTTCGCGGCTACAGGCTGGAAACACCACGAACCTCTATGATGGCCTTGCCCTCGCGGTTCAGCAAGTGATGCAGATTCAAGACCCTGGTCGCGTAACGCGGCTCGTCGTTCTTACGGACGGCGATCCCACCGCAGGCATCAAGGATTTCCAGTCGCTGGTCTCCCACGCTGGCGAGATTAAGACCCGGGGCGTCACGGTCACCTTCCTCGGCTTCGGCCCGGATTACAACGAAGAGCTGATCGCCTCAATGGCGAAGAAGGCGGGCGGCAACTACTATTACATCCCCCGACCGGAGCTTATCCCCGAGATTTTCCGAACCGAGCTTGAAAAGCTGATGACGACGGTTGCTCGCAACCTCAAGCTCGACTTTAAGCTTTCCCGCTGGGTGCGGATGCGATCGGCACAGGTACAGCCGGTGGGTGCCGGAGACCGGGATTACACCCTCCAGATGGTTGATCTTGAGCGTGGAACCACCATGCAGCAGGTCATCGACCTCGAGTTTCCGAACCACCCGCTTGGGCATTACCGTGTTGCGGGCGGCAAGCTGACCTACGACGATTGTCTGAGCGGACGCACCGAGACCGTCGATATTGATCTGGTCATCGAATTCACGGCAGATGCGGCACGATATGGCGCGCCAATCGATCCGCGAGTGCGACAGGCTGCTGATATTCAGGCTGCTTCCCGTGTCGTCGAAAAGACGATCATGGGCTTGAAGACTGGCCAGCTCACCGCGATGGGTGCGGTTGCCGACCTTCAGAAGACGCAGATGCTTCTGCTGAACGAGGGACGAACAGCTGAGGCTCAGGAAGTGACGATGGCCCTCCGAGCGATCCAGTCAGGCGATACCGGCGGTGCAGAGAAGACGCTGATCGGTACGATGCTGAACCTCGATCAGGGCAAGAAGAGTACGTAAAGGCGTTGGGCTTTAGGCGCCCGGTGCTGGGAATAAGAACCCACGCCTCAGCCTAAAGCCGATGGCCTAACGCCCACCGCCCCTCTCCTACTTTTGGCTGAACGTGGCGTAGCCCTGACCTTCCGGCACTTCACGCACCACGAACATATTGTTCAAGTGTCGGCTTGTAGGCACGACCAGCGATCCCTTGAAGTAGAGGCAGGTCGAACCGCCGCCATCCAGACTCACGGCGTTCTTTGCGCCTCGCTGCTGCATGGCCTTGCCAAGCTCCGAGAGTGTCACCTGGCTCGTTGTGGCAACCATCAAAAGCTTTCCAGCTTTGGTAACACCGATGCCTGTGCGGGCGGCTTTGCCCCAAATTCGACTATCTCGGAATTTCTGCGCGCGGGGATTGGGCTGAACCTTGCCGTTGTCTACGACGCGCACCGTGCCGCGCATCCCAAAGCGATAGAGGCTCCAATCCGGCTTGGTATTCTTCGGTATATCGAAAATGCTGACCTTGCCGTACCAGTCCACACCGATGGCAGTTCCCAGCGCACCCATCGATTGAAGCTCGCCATCCACCAGGACATCGGCGACAGGCTTCTGAGCGGAATAGGAGAAAAACGTGCCGGTGATCGCGGCGCTCGGCTTGGATTTGCCGATGAGGTTCCAGACTGAAGTCAGCTTGGGCCAGTGCACCGTTTCGGCAACAACCTTGCCCGACTTCATATTCGCCGTGATGACGTGATAGGTTGCCTTTCCGATCTTCACCTTCTCATAGGAGATCGGCGCGGCAGCCTTAGGCGTCGCGACAATGGCGCATGCGGTCATCAAAGCAAACATTCTGGTCCTCTTGCACGGCAATGCATACGGGTCAGCACCCACGGAGAGCTTCACTCTGTGCGCCGAGCTGAAGACATTGCCGGGTCGTAACTTAATCGTCAACCAAATTTACGGAATCTATATCCGTATTTGTGACGGAATGGACGTTTATTGTCGCACAAGAGTTCGGTGAATTACAGCCACCCGGCTGGATTCACCGGCTTGCCCTTAACACGAACTTCAAAGTGGAGGTGCGGCCCAGTGGAGAGTCCGGTCGAACCGACGGCCGCGATATTCTGTCCACGGCTCACTCTTTGGCCCGACTTCACATACACCCTTGAACAGTGCCCATAAAGCGTGGTGATGTCCCCGCCATGGTCGATCATGACCATGTTTCCATAGCCCTTGGTGTATCGGGAAGCGATGACGATTCCGTCAGCGGCAGCCTTGATAGGGGTGCCGCTCTTCGCTCCAAAGTCGATGCCTGCATGAAGACGATTGCGCTTGAGAATGGGGTGGAATCGCACTCCAAAGCCGCTGGTAATCCTTGCCGAAACGGGTTTGGAGAACTTGCCCTTGAAGGGTGATAGGTTGGGCTTGCCTGCGGAGTTGTTATAAGCGTTGATCTGTGCGGTGATCGAGTCTTCCTCGGCATCGAGCTGACGAATCAGCCGCTCCAAGTCCTTCTGCTTGTCCCGAAGCTGGCCGAGCAGGTACGCCTTGTCGCCTCGTGTTTCCTTGAGGTCTGCCTGCTGGACTTCTTGCTTCGACTTGAGTTCGCGCACCTCAACGACCAGCCGATCCTGCCGCTGCTTCTTGGTGGTGATGAGCGCGCAAAGGTCTTTGTAATCTTGGAAAAGTCGCTTGTCGCTTGCGGCAATTCGCTTGATGGTGTAGTTCCGAGAGGCAAAATCGCCGAAGCTGCGCGAGTCTGCAAGTACCGAAATTGCGGCTGTGTCGCCGTGCATGTACATCCACTTCAAGCGCTTCTTCAGCTTCTCCTTGGTGGCTGCGAGCTTCTTGTTCGCCAGTTCGAGCTCTTTCTTCAGGCGTGACTGCTCGCTCACGCCTTTATGAAGCCTGCCTGCTGTGACTTCAAGATCGTTTTCGAGCTGGCCCAATCGACCATCGATCTGGTTCAGATCGCCCTTGACCACCCGAACCGCCTTCTTGGTCTTGTTCAGTTCTCTTGCGATGGTGCTTCGCTGGCCCTTGACCTTGTTCAGGTCGTTGCGGAGTTGGGTTTCCGACTTCTGCGGCTTCTTCTGAGCCTGCGAATTCGCCTGAACAACGCTCAGCGTGACAATGCTCACGGCAAAGAACAGAGTCAGAAAAACGTTGCGCTTCATACGCTGCCTCGCGATTCCACCTTCATAGGCCCGGCAACAGCCAGAGCGGAGCAGATCAGCCCATACGTGCCCCCAAGCAGGCTAAGAAGGCTGAGCATAGACCAAAGCGGAAACGGCTCTGGAATCGCCTGATATGTCGAGAGAATCCAGCCAGAAATATAGGCATAGCAAGGCCAGAGAATGAATGTAGCGAGCAATCCTCCGGTCAAACCCTGGAGCGTCCCTTCGATCAAGAACGGAATGCGCACCATCAGATAGGGGGCGCCTACCAGCTGCATGATCCGAATCTCGCGCCGCCGAGCGACAATGGTTAGCCGGATAGCGTTAAAGATCAGCACGCCCGAAGTCGCCACAAGAAGGATCACCAGCGTGAGTCCGATCCACTTGATCACAAACTGAATCTTCGAGAGGAAGTCTTGAACCCCGCCCTGATAGGCAACATCCTGAATTTCGGGAATGATTTTGAGCGCGGATTCCACCTGGGGCCCCTTATTCAGATCCGTCAGCATGATCTTGAAAGTGTCGGGCAAAGGGTTCTCGACATCGGTGTATTTATTGCCCAACTCTTTCTGCATCTTTTCCCAAGCTTTTTCCTTGGGAATCCAGTTGACCGTCTTGACTCCGTTCAGCCCACGAATCTTATTGGCCGTCGCGGAGATCGTCTCTCGCGTGGCTCCATCGACCATGAAGGCACGGATTTCAAAGGACCCGCCGATCTTCTTGGCAAACTGGTCGATCTTGATGTAGCCGTAGCCCAAGCCGCCCACGAGCAAGAGCGAAACCGCAACGGTGCTCACCGCCGCAAAGGTCATCCAGCCATTGCGGCGAAGGGCCATCAGAGCCTCACCGATGAGAAAGGCGATGCGGTCAAGCATGGCTTTCCTCCTCCGTCGTGTCGGTCGGCTCCTCGACGACGGGGCCATCCTCGATGACAGGGATTGCCTCCTGCTCATCGTGCGGGTGGGCCTGTCCGTTAAACAGTTCGCTCTGAACGGGGTCCTCAGGGCCGATCTCAGACTCTCTGACAGTACTCTCAGTGGGCTGAGGCAATTCGGTTGGCACGGCGGCAAGCACCTGCTGGACCGATCCCTTAGGTGTGTCGCTCACGATCTTTCCGTGGTCCAGCGTGACCACTCGCATATCCATCTTGTCCACAACCATCATGTCATGGGTCGCCACGATGACGGTCGTGCCGCGCAGATTCAGCTGAAGCAATAGCTCCATGATCTCCCAGCTGTGATGCGGGTCAAGGTTTCCTGTCGGTTCGTCGGCAAGAAGAAGCTTGGGGTTATTGATGAGCGCTCGCCCGATGGCAACACGCTGTTGCTCTCCGCCCGAAAGCTCGTGCGGGAACGCGTCGGCACGGTGGCCGATATTCACCATCTCCAAAATCTCAGGAACGCGGCGCCTTACTTCGCGCTTCGTGGCCCCGATCGCCCGCATCGCGTAGGCTACGTTTTCCCAGACACGCTTGCGGGGAAGCAGAGCAAAGTCTTGAGGAACGATGCCCATCTGCCGTCGAAGGCCGGGGATCTCCCATTCGCCAACCGAATGCAGATCGCGGTTGTTGAAAAGGACGTTCCCCTTGGTTTCACGCGTTTCGCGCGTGATCAGCTTGAGGATTGTGCTTTTGCCCGCACCGGTCTTGCCCACCAGGAAGACAAACTCACCGTCCTGAACGGTCAGGTCGATGCCACGAAGCCCAAACACAAGCTCCGAAAATTGGACTTCAACCTTCTTGAAGACGATGGACATGGCCGCAGATTGGTTTCAAGACCCTATATCCCATACGGGCTGGGAAGTTTGATCGTACCTTGATTCTGACGTTTTGACCCTGGCGAGTTTCGCTCACGGCGTCATAATAAGGCCAGCGTGGGACCCTCTGCCATGACTCAAAATCGGTATCAGCGCATTCGCGACGATCACAGCACAGAGATTGCTGAAGATTATTGCGAGCTGATCGACAGCCTGATCCAAGAAACAGGCGAAGCTCGGGCTGTGGACCTTGCCGAGCGACTGGGCATTTCTCACGTGACGGTATCCAAGTCCATCCAGCGGCTAAAGCGGGAAGGCTGGGTTAATTCAGAGCCATATCGAAGCATCTTTCTGACCGAGAAAGGGAAAGCCCTTGCGGCGTCTTCGCGCGAGCGGCATCGACTGGTGCTGGAGTTTTTGATGGCGCTTGGGGTGCCCGAAAGCGTTGCCGAGGCAGACACAGAAGGGATTGAGCATCACGTCAGTGCAGAGACCCTCGATGCGATGCGAAGCTTTCTAAGCAAGCGTTGATCGTTCAGATGCGCGCCCAGACCACGATATCCTTAGACCCTCCGCCTTCGCCGGTGCGTCCAATTCCGCCATCGTCGATCTTGTTCTTGCCGTAGCTGTACAGCAAGACCCGATCCTCTTCTGTGCGATAGATCAGCTTCCCGTTCTGATAAGGATCTTCATCAGGGATGCCCGCCGCTTGAAGCGTATCTGGGAAAGACCCGTGCTGAGCTCGATATGCGTAGAGATCGATCAGGCTGCTCAGACATGTCCCGACCGCTTTCGCCCGTGTAAAAGCATCGTCAGACACAGGGAATGTGGGGAGGAGAATACTCTTGACGGCAGTAATCGGACTCCTACCATTGCGGCGGTCGAACGCCATTCGCTCAACGGTTTGCATGGCTTCTGCGCTGTTCCACGGTTTGCCGCCTGCCACAAAGGCCTCGTTGATTGCGGTGAGGTATTCGGCAAGCAGTGCGTTCTTGACCGTTTCCTTCGACATCCATTTGGGGATCTTCGAGAAGGGATTGGTCGGGCCGACATCGCCTGAGAACATGTAGGCAAAGTCGGTCCAGTCGTCGACGACTTTGATACTGGCGATGCCAATGTAAGCTTCACCGAACAGCGCCCGTGACCAGTCCCCAACCTGTCGCTCTTTGCGGTAGGTTTCTCGCAGGGCCGTCAGGGCGTCTGTGCTTGTGGCGAAGTAGGGGAGTGCCTTCTGGATAGCAATATCGACAATCGCTGTGGTGGTCAGCTGTGTTGTGAGCGCCATGACCGTAGGGTCTTGCCCCAGCAGGGCGGCGATTCTATAGCATCCGCGAAAATCTTCGATGCTAGACGCGTACTGCCCCCGGATGGCCTTGGCCTGGGCACGCACCCCAAGACACCGAACCATCAGCTTTGTGTCGCCAAGCTCTTTGAAAACGAGGTGATAGCCCTTCTCCCAATCGCGCTCAAAGTCGAGCTTCGGTCTTTTAGAGGCCTCAACGGCGAGGTCGAGCGATGGGCTAACCGCCTGCATCGCCTTTTGAAAATCGGCATTCTGGATTCCCTTTGTATCGAGCAGAGCCTGAAGCTCAGCCGGGGATTGGCGAATCTGACGCGGAAGGTCTGAGAGAGTTTTGAATGCCTGCAGGAGTAGTCTCCCAGCGTTCTCATCGGGGCGTACGGGCCAACGCTCGCGGAGCGCTTCCTTGGTCAGAGGCACTCCCAGCTCCTTAGCCTTTGTCAGGGCATCCTCAAGCTCGGACTGCTTGGCAAGATAGGGCCGGGCTTCGTTATAGCGCACACCCACGAGCGCGCTTGCCGTCAGGGCAAGACCAGTCAGGACAAGGATGGCGATGCGTTTGGTCCGGTGCATAAGCAAGATGAGTTGCATTGCGCAACAACAGATTCACGATAGCACCAATGCTGTCGGATGGCGACGAAGAATTGATGGGTTATCGTTTCGTCAGGACAGCCGGATAGGAAAAGACGATGTCGTCGCTCTTGCCTGGGATGCCGCCGTTGTCGACCTTATCCGGGCCAACGCTATAGATTATCGCGGCTGTTTCGTCGGTTTTGTAGATCAGCGGTTTTCCGCTAAACGTGTCCAGCCTCGCTGCTTTCGCCTCTTTCAGGCTCACCGGTAGCTTCCCATGAACTTGTCGGTAGATCAGCACGTCAAGATAGCTCTGAAGGATTGCCTTTCTCACACCCATTTTCTGGACGACATCTTTAGCCATTGTGAAATCCACACCATCTGCGAGCAGGGCATAACTGGGGTCATCCCTCGAAACTCGTTCGCCGGCAATTCGCGAATACGCATCCACGAAATCGATTGGCCGATCGGTTGGACTGAACTCTTGCCAACTTTGAATGAGCATCTCAAGGAAGCGCGATTCGCCTGCTCTGCACATGAGCGTGTCCGATGCTGTAGTCTTGATCGGGGATGTCGGCGGTAATCCCTCGGGCAGGTCGATCAGGCTAGAGAGGTCGGGGTTGAAATAGATGAACTGATGAGCAATGTCAGCCTGAAGCAGGATCGCCAAAGATGGGGGTTCCATAAGCTCTTCGGCAAGTGCTCTAAGCGCTTTGAGCACGGCAAGGTCATCCGCCCCGACCGTAGCCAGATATTGGGTCGCTTTGTTCGTTATCGAATAGAGATTTTGGGCGTTCAGGACTGCGATGGTGCCTGGCAGCTGGGCGACATGCCGTGCGATGCGGTAACAAGTCGCGACGTCCCCGACTGCTCCAACGCCATCTCCGACTCTGCACTTGGCATAAGCCCGTGCAAGGAACAACTGTAGCGTATTTTTCAACTCCGCATAGTCAGCGAATCCTGCATCGAGCCTCCTCCAATCCTTTTCGAATCGCAGGGAAGGCTTTTTTGAAGCCTTCTCAGCCTGGTCGAAGAAGTGGCGGTGCTCGTTCATGGATGAGAGAACGGCTCTTGATTCTGCTACGGGCAATTCAAGATTCGCATCGTGCCAAACCCTGAGTTGTTCCGGAGGGATTGCATGCCGCAGCTTGTTAGCTTTCTCATACTCGCTCTGCGCATTCAGGGCAGTTGGGATGGGCTGTGAAGCCACAAACTCCGACATCGATAGTGGAATGCCCATCTGCTTCGCCGTTGATCGAAGTTGGGGAAGACGCTGGGCTGGCTCAGTGCAGAATTGCTTGATCGTAGCTTCGTCAAACTCCGGCAGGCTATTTTCAGCATCCTCATCTTGTGGCTGTTCCACCTTGCTGGCGACTTTAGAGGGTGCTGTCTCTTTTGAACAGCCTGTCAGGCAGAGGACTGTGCAAAGGATGAGGGGCGCAAGAGCAAACCGTTTCATCTCAATGTAGATACGGAAATCCGTTGCAGCAGGTTGTTCTTCTACCGCTTCACGATAACCGCCGGATACGAGAAGATAATATCGTCGCTCTTGCCTGGGATGCCGCCGTTGTCGGTCTTGTCCCGCCCAACGCTGTAGATGTACGCATGCGTTGCATCCGTGCGGTAACCCGCCACACTGCCACTGAAGGGATCAAGCAGGTCGATCCCCGCCTCAGATAGCGTCTTAGGGAACCGCCCATTGGCGCGTCGAAACTCAGCTGCCCGGATCGTCGCCAGAAGCGCCTCTCGGTTCCACTGGTCATTACGAAGGTAAATCAACGAAGAGCTATGCAGGGGGATGGCAATTCTTGCGAAGAGGTAAGACGGGTCAGGCATTCTCGTAAGGGCGGCGTCGGTCTTGTCAATCTCAGTGCAGTAGCTTTCAATACTTCCAGTCTTGTTGTATGCCCGCATCGCCTTGATGTAGGGCTCGATGAACCGAGCCTTCAGCCCAGGAGCCATATCCTGCTTGGATACGGTATGCACTGCAATCATGCAGGCGATTCCGCTATCGGTGCTTGCAAGGGACATCAGATCAAACAGCTCATGCCACTCCGAAGGGTCGTGGAGTGCCCAGTCCAAACGGCTGAGCGAGATCGCACATTCACCTTTGTAGCTCCAGATGGGGTCGAGTGTGCCGTATTCGTTTTCAGTGATTGTGCGAAGCCTTTGCAGATATGTAAACGGCAGCCTGTCCAGCAAGAGCAACCCAGCACGCGCGAGTCGACCATGACAGTTCATCCATGGACGCATAGCTAGGTGGCCATGACAGTCGGCAAGATAATTCGTGACGCGGAAGCCAGTCTGCAGACTGCGAAGCGAGCCATCCAGATCGCCTTCCTGGGCTTGAAGGACCGCCTGCGCCGCAAGACATTGCACGGCATTCTTGATACGACTGTGCAAGAGAGACTGCTCGATATTCGCTCCCGCAGGTACATCACCGCGAAATCGTCGTTTGGCAGAAACGGTTCGGCAAGCATTGAGAAATGGCTTCAGCGCAGCAAGGTCCTTCTGTATTTGAGCTTTCTTCTCTGGCTTGCCAATGACAAGCTCTTCTGCCCAAGAATAGGGAGTGAATGAATGTGGACGAGCGAAGTCCGGCAGAAGCTCACAGGCCTTCAGAAACTCTGGTGCAGCATTTTCTGAATCATTGACCGGACGCTCGTTCAGCAATTCCTGGATGGTCAGGGGCAGACCCACACTCTTGGCCTCGGCGGTGAGCCGGGGGAGTTCCTTCGCCGCCGCGTCAAACTGAGCCCGGGCATTCGCCCGAAGGCCAAAGTAGATCAGCAGCACGGCAAGGACAAACCCACCGATGCTGTATCCAATGATCTTGAGAGCTCGCCGCATTCTCGTTCAGTCCATCTCTTAGAATTTGTAGTACTTGGGTGGATAGCGCACGCTCCTATCATCGCCCTCGCCCTTCTCATCCGTCTTGTTCTCCCCAACTGAATAAATCGTGAAGACTCCGCCATTGTTAGCGATTTGGAGAGAACTGCCCGAATATGGGTCTTCACCGATGGTGGGCAGCTCTGACGGGTCCTTAGGGAATCGACCGTGGGTGGCTCTAAAGATCAATGCATCCATCAGAGTGAAGAGGCTTTGGCGTGTGGCCATCGTGCGCGTTTCCGATTCTAAGTAGTACTTAATGGGAGTCCAAAAAAACATCAACGTTCTCCCCACAGGATCAATACTGTTCAATGAAGCTTCTATCCCTTGATCCATCGCCAGCTGTGTCTGAGCAGCGTTTTTGGACTTGCTGTAAACCGCAGCTCCAGAAATCCAAAGTTTAAGGTAGCGGGCTTCGATGGCCTTCGCCGCAACGGAATAAGTAACGAGGTAGGGAACAACATCTCTCGGATTTGGCTCATCGTGGTAGCTCAACCCAGGACAGATGAATTTCCAATCTTCATCCTTCGTAGCTAGGACTTCGTAGCCGATTCTTGTCACGCAGAATTCGCTCAGCCACGCCCAGCGGGGGTCTCCTTTGAACGGATTGGTTTCAACAATTTTGCGCAAAGTGGCGATTCTCTTTGCATCATGGGCGCAATATCGGAGCAGTTTAGGAATGTCGCGATCAATAAGTCCATTCGCAGAGGCTGATGTCGCGTAGGGGAGTAGCCCAGCATTGTCGAGCAATCGATCAGCCAGTGTGTATGCTGTTTGTAGCTGTCGGAAAGCGTCGTCAAAACGGCTTTGGCTCGCCGAAACGATTGCGCAATTCACAGCTAGCCTAACAGCTTGTTTAACCCAGGAACACTCTCGAAACCAGATGCTGAAACCCGAGTTCCAGTCATGGTCAAACCTCAGCTTTGGCTTTCTAAGCGCGGCTTCTAGCTGCCAAACAAGGGGCTCAGCCTTGCGCGCATTTTCATACACAATCTTTCGATCTTCAGGGGTACCAAGCTCGATCTTGTCGGCCCACATTCCATCGTGATACTTACTAAACCGAAGACCTTTGATTACCGTGATTGCGGCGAGGACTTCGTTTGCGGCATTCTCTGAATCCTTGACTGGACGTAGCTTATAGAGCTCCTCGACCGTTAGCGGGAATCCCAAGGCATGCGCTTCCTTGCGAAGTTGGGGCAGTTCGTTGGCTTCGGATTGGTAAGGATGGCTGATGACCGCTTTGAGCCCAAAGTAAAGCACAGCGACGGCGAATAGACACCAGCCCAGCCACTTCCCCAGCTTTGCCAAGATCGACTTCATCCCGAAGGGTGGACGCGGCAGGCTTATTACTCTGTTCAAATTGAGGAGCTATAGCTTCTACCGAGTATCCTTTCCCCGTGTTCGTGACGTTTGAAGGGCCGGAGGGGGCCGGGAAGTCGACCATTCTCAAGCTGGCCGCCGAAGCTCTGAGAGCGCAAGGCCGCGAGGTGGTCACCACCCGCGAGCCTGGTGACGGACCCCTGGGACCGCAAATCCGCCAGCTCATCCTGCATGGCGAAGCCATGGACCCGAGGACCGAGCTCTTCCTGTTCCTTGCCGACCGGGCACAGCACACGGAAAGCCTGATCAAGCCCGCATTGGAGGCAGGAAAGACAGTTCTATGCGATCGCTACGCAGACTCCACCGTGGTCTATCAAGGCGTCGCCAGGGGGCTGGGAAGGGAGTTTCTGCAAGAGTTGAACAGCTTTGCGACGGGCGGACTGAAGCCAGACCTCACCATCCTTTTTGACCTTGATCCCGAAATTGGGTTAGCGCGGCAAGAGGGGAAGGATCGGCTGGATTCAGAGCCGCTGGAATTTCATCGCAGGGTTAGGGCTGGATTTTTGGAAGTCGCCGCCGAAGAGCCTGACAGGTGGAGGATCGTGGATGCATCCCGATCCAAAGAAGAGGTTTTGGCAAGCGTGCTGGAGATCCTGCGCCAGGCTTAAGCCGTCAGCTGCGCGGCTAACGTAAAAGCGCCCTGCCCGACCCCATTGTCGGACAAGGCGCAGGTTCTTCGAATCTGAGCTTTAAGCGGCGACCGCTTGCTTGTTCTGTGCGGCAACCGTGGATCGGAGCGCCTTCGGAACGATGTGCTCGGGATCAAGCAGCACGGTCAAGAGGTTGCCCTTCTTGCCAACTGCACGGACGAAATCGTCGCCTTTGCTCTCGGTGAGCTGAGGATTCTCGTCGATATCCTCATCTTCAAAAGTGATGATCCCGACAACTTCATCGACTTTCAGAGCGCATCGGCCCTGCTCGTTGAGCACAACGACAAAGTTGTGCGCATTGTCGGCTTCAGGCATTTCGAACCGCACTCGTGCGTCGATTGCCGGAATAGTGCTGCCCCGAAGCTCAAAGATGCCGATAAACATCTTAGGCGTCTTGGGAAGCTTGGTAACAGGCTGGGTAGGGAGGATTCTCTCCACTGCCTCGATCGGGATGCCATATCGCTCAGAAGCGAGTTGAAAAACTACATACTTGGATTCCGCCATGTGTGCCCTCTATGTTCTCGTAGCAGGAAGCTGCGCAAAATCTGCGCATCTGTCCTTGGTGCGTTGGTTCCATAGGGCCGCTGGGGGGAAACCTCGCACAATTCTCAGTCGTATAGACCAACAGGCAAACTTGCTGGCGTAACACGTCGGCATAATAAGAAAAACCGCTATGCTCTCCGCAACCCTTCTCATGCTGGCCGTCGATGACGCCAAGGCTGCACTCGACCGGTTCTCCTCCTTTGTGAGGAAGACCCCAGTGATGTCTGTCGATCTTCAGGTTCAGATGGAGGGCTATCCGACTGCAGGCAAAGGGCTCCTGGTTTTCTCCAAGCCTTCAAAGGCGCATCTAAAGGTGGATTGGCCGCAGCACGGATACGAATTCATCGCGAATGGAGCGAACCGCGTCGAGATCGATCACGCCGAGCGGACGTATTTCGAATTTCGCGGAGGTGGACTGGTGCCTCCCGGCGAAGTCAGTATGACGGCTCAATACGCATTTCCGTCCTATTTCGTCAGTGGCGATCTGCGCTCCCTCTTCCCCCAAGGCGTCAAGTTCCGTGCAGATCGAAAGATCGTGCAAGGCAGCTCGGTCTTAACTCCGATCAGCGCTTCGGTAAGCGGGATTACCGGAACCATGAAGGTCGTGGCCTATGTCGATCAAGCAGGCAAGCTGGCATCGGTGAAGACCGACCTCGACAACGATGATGGTCGGCGCGTCTGGACGGTGACCTATTCGAATTACAGATTGGGAACGTCGGCATCGACGTTTGTCGTTGCGCCGCCGAAAGGCTACTCCCCAGATCGCCTTCAAACGCCTATCCCTGGATTAAGCGTCGACGACGACTTTCCAGCCAAGGACTGGCAGAATGCAAACTCAGGATCCTCCCTTTCATCTCTGCGAGGCAAATCGTATCTTGCGATCTATGTTCGCCCCGGATGCGAGCCCTCAAAACAGGCTGTCAAAGAAATCGAAGCAATCGGCTCGACGCTTGCAAAAAGCGGAGTTCAGCCTATCGTTCTGGTCCAGGGAGCGAAAAACGTCGCTCAGAGCTTTGCGACGCGCCTTCCCAGATATTACGGCGCAACGCCGACTGCTGTTGGAAACCTTCGAAGCCCCGGCACTCCAACCCTGTACTTGGTGAACAGAACGGGCAAGCTGGAAAGGCTTTGGTACGGTTTTGACCGAGAGCAGCCCAAGCAGTACAACAGCGATATCCTCAGCGCCGCAAAAGCAATCAAGTAGGTCTGCATAATAGGGGAATGAGCGCAACCCAAGAGCTGACTCCGCCCGCCGTTCGGTGGGACTTGACCGTGTTTTTCGATTCCCCTGCCGATGCTCGCATCGAGGAAGCCTGGACCGAGACACACCGCAGAGCCGACGCTTTTGCCGCTGCCTATCGGGGCAAGATCAATACGCCCGATCTCAACGCGCAGACCCTTCTTGCCGCGCTCACTGAATTAGAATCCTTGACGCAAGAGGCTGTAAAGCCGATAGTCTTTGCGAATCTCCTCTTTGCCGCAGACACGAGCAACCCAGAATACGGCGCGTTCTTGCAAGACCAGACAGAACGTTCAACCGACATCAACGTCAAGCTGATGTTCTTTGAGCTGGAGCTTCAGGGTGCGCCGCAAGAAGCCATTGATCAAGCGCTTGCCAGCGGGCGCCTGGACGGCTTTAGCCATTACATCCAGACCGTTCGCATGCTCAGTCCATATCGCCTCAGCGAGCCCGAAGAAATCATCCTCGAAGAGACGGCAAATTCCGGCATCCGCGCATGGACACGGCTTCATGAGGAATTGACATCCAACTGCGAATTCGAATACAAAGACCCGCATTCCGGCACGACTGAGACACTTACACAGTCCGAAGTAATCGATCTTTTGCGCGATGCCGACCGTGCGGTTCGCCAGGCTGGCGCGGATGCTCTGAGCGCGGGACTGAAGGGGCTTGAGAAAACAGTGGCGTTCATCTACAACACGCTCCTGCTCGACAAGCGGATTGGTGACAAGCTGAGAAAGCACCCCTACCCCGAGCACACGCGCCACCTTGCCAACGAGCTTGACAAGGAAACAGTGGACCTCGTGGTCCGACTATGCGGGGAGAACACGCGGACTGTTGAACGCTTTTATCAGGTCAAGAAGGAGATTCTTGGCCTTCCCGAGCTCACTCACATCGACCGCTATGCGCCCCTCTTTGAGGCTACGGAAGAAGTTTCTTGGGAGAAGGCGCGGCCTATGGTCGTCGACGCATTCACGAAGTTCCACCCCGAGCTTGGCAAGCGTTGCGAGGAATTCTTCGAGAAGGGCTGGATCGACGCGGAGCCTCGAAAGGGCAAGAGCGGCGGCGCATTCTGCAGCTTCAACACGCCAGATACGCACCCCGTCATGCTCATGTCCTACCTGAACAAGGTGAACGACGTGATGACGCTGGCTCACGAGCTTGGACACGGCGTTCACGCATCGCTTTCGCGAGAGCAGAGCTATTTCAATTTCCACGGGACTCTGCCGATGGCCGAACTGGCGTCGATCTTTGGCGAGATGCTGGTGTTTGAGGACGTCGTTAAGCAGGCCTCGCTCAAGGACAAGCTGGCGCTTTATGGCGAAAAGATCGAAGGCATCTTTGCTTCCGCTTTCCGACAGGCGGTGATGTTCGGCTTTGAGCAGCGATGCCACAACGAGCGGCGTGAAAAGGGCGAGCTCACCCCTGAGAGATTCGGCGAAATTTGGCAGGAGCAGATTCAGGGGATGTTCGGCAGCTCGATCAAGCTTGGCGAGCAGCACCGAGTCTGGTGGACCTATGTCAGCCACTTCTTCCAGGTTCCTTTTTATGTCTATGCCTATGCCTTTGGCGAACTGCTCACGCTGGCTCTCTATGAGAAGTCCAAGCAGGAAGGGCCGGAATTTGCCGAGAAGTATGTGAATGTTCTTCGGCTAGGCGGATCTCAGACTCCGCAGGAACTGATGGCGCACGTGGACGTCGATCTAAAGTCGGAAGCCTTCTGGAAGGGCGGCTTCGCGGCGATTGATAGCCTGGTCGCCGAATATGAGCGGCTTTGGGCGGAATATCGGGGGAATTGATCTTGAAAAGAATTTGGGTGGCAGTCGGACTTGCGGTTCTTTCCGTCGTTGCGTTTAGCCAAGCAAAGCTGAACATCACACGCGGCGGAAAGCAGATTGGAACGGCGAATGCCACCCACCGTCTGAACCCTGACGGCAGCAAGCTCGTTCAGCTTTCGCTGGAATTGACCAATGGGCAGGCCAAGGTGAAGATCCGCCAGGAAAGCACCTACAGCGCCAAAGGAGAACCTGTCCGATCCTATCAAGAAATGACCGGCGAGAACCCGCGCCGGAGTCGCAGAGTCATCGTGACCTACGATTCTGATGGCGCGAATGTGGTGATCGATGAAGACGGCAAGCGTGAGACCAAGAAGGTCGTCCTTTCCAAGACAGCACCGCGCGAGCAGAAGAATGAGTTTTGGTTTTTGAGAGACAAACCCAAGACGGGTGCGGCTGAGGAGTCGTATCGCTTCAATCTGGATTCGCTAGAATGGCAGCTGGTGCGCACAACCTACGTCGGCCCAAAGACCTTGACCATCGGCGGCAAATCCATCAAATGCCACGAGATCAAATCGTCAGACGGCGTGTCTTGGGTGGATGAGAAAGGCCTTCCCGTACGGGCCGACTATTCGGGTGTAAGGTTTGAGCTTGCGGCTTCCTGAATATCGTTCAGCAACTCGTCGTAGTCTTCCATCACGTTGGATGGAGGATCTTGTCCAAGTTTCTCGTAATGTGCCGCTACCTCTTTTCGAGCCTCATTTGCGAGTGAGTCGGCAGAGGATAAATCACCTTTAGCTAAGGCGATTGCGGCCCGGCAATGCAACCAGCCAGGTCGAAGAGGTTCATCTATTGCGCTTTCGTCCACGGTCCCGACAAGCTCTTCGGCACGCGCAAGCTTCCCCAGCTTCCAAGCGAGTATGTCAGCGAGATTGAGCCTAATATTCGCCTCAATCTTAGGCTGACATGGATTCAGCTGTTTGGCCAAAAGCAAAGCCTGTTCCCGCCGGTCAGCCGCGGCTTCGTAGTCCTTAAGCTCTTCGTCTCTGAGTGAGGAGACATACAGACCCCACACTTCAGTAGCGGAGCCTGAGCTTGGGGTGTTAAGCACTTCGAAGAACTCAGCAGGGATTTGTTTGATACTGACACCGGATTCGTAGTAGAAATTAACTGCTCCTATCGCCAGTGAGTGTTGCAGGCTAGGCGCGTATTGTTTGACTCTGAAGAGTTGCGCGCCGTCCGAAGGTTGCCCTCCCTTGGTCACCCACGGATACATGCTCGCTGCGAAGATGCAAAAAGAAGTAGTCCACAAGATTAACAGCGGGATGCTTAAGAACCATAGATGAGGAAAAAGGGACCGGAGGATGACCCACATAGCCAAGAAGGCCGCACCGGAGGCAAAGCTTGCAAGCGGGCCACACCAAACGAACGACTTGTATCTTGATTCGATGTCATCAAAGCGGGCTGAAAAGACGCGAACAAAGCCCTCATGGATTCTTTGCTCGGTGGCCGTTCTCTCAGACCAGCGTCTGGTAATGCAGGACCACTTGATCGGTCCAAACTCGACAGAAAGAACTTGAAACCCGTATTTCCGGGCTCCATACCAATGCCCAAATTCGTGAAGTGGTATAGGAATATACAGGAGTGCAAGTCCGATCGGCAAAAGTGTGAACACTAGCACGAACCCTATCACACCGACACGGATATCGCCCGACGCTGCCCAGCCAAGGACCATGAATAATAGGCTGAAGCCTAAAATGATCAGGAATGCGGTTCTTATTGTCGAACGCGGCTTGCTTGGCTTTGCAACGCTCATGCGGACACCCTCCAATACCGAGGTTAGCCCAGCATTTCCTTCAGTCGTCGCCGTTGAGCGAGCAATCGAAGCTTTTTGATCGCCTGAACCTCGATCTGCCGGATGCGCTCGCGAGAAAGCTTCATCTCTTTGGCGATCTCTTCCTGAAGGGCAGCGTCGGCATGACCGTCGAGCCGGAATCGCATGCGCATCACCTTTTGCTCGCGCTCATTAAGCTCAGCAAGGATGCGCGAAAGCTCCCCCATCATCTCAACGTTGACGATGTTCTGCTCTGGATCGCCCGACTTGGGATCCTTGATCAATCCGCCAAGCGTGGTGCCGTTGCTGTCTCCAACCTGCATATCCAGACTGAGCATGTCCTGTGAAGACTGAATCAGCGTGGTCAATTTTTTGGCAGAGATGCCAAGTGCGGCTGCGAGCTGCTCCGTTGTCGGGTCTTTGCCCATCTCGCGCAGCAGTCGAATCCGCTCACGCTCGATCTTTCGAAGGGATTGAGAGACATGCGCGGGAAGACGAATGGCCTTGCTCTTGTTGTCGATAGCGCGTCCAATCGCCTGACGAATCCAGTGGGTCGCGTAGGTTGAAAAGCGGAAGCCCTTGCTGGGGTCAAATCGTTCAGCAGCCTGCATCAAGCCGATGGCACCCTCTTGGATCAGGTCTTCAAGGGGGACTGCACGGCTCCGGTACGACTTGGCAATGTTGATCACCAGCCGCATATTCGCCTCAATAAGGCGTTGACGAGCTCCTTGATCTCCTGTCTGGACTGCTCTGGTTAGAACAAGTTCCTCTTCAGGAGTGAGCAAGGGCTCTTTCGTAAGCCGGGTCAGATAGCTTGGTACGCTATCCTCAGACTCCATGGGCTCGAAATCTTTCGACATAGAATGCGCCACTCGATTTATTGCAGTAATGCCCAGCCACCCATGTTGGCCTTAGCTGCGGCATCCCTGTAGGGCAAAGCAAGATTCGTGCCTGTCGCAGCTCGCTTATTCTTTGTGACTCTTTAGACGTGCAAAAAGCGTTAGCCGTTCTTCGCAAATCGAAAGTTCTCGGGCGACTGTGCTTCGGAAATACGAAACGAGCCCGCGCAGGTTGCGGCGGATGGAGAACTTTCTGCATAAATCGCGGGATATAGCGTCAATTTTGTAACAACCTGGAGTATTCCACGCGTCATAATGGACAGAACCAGGGTGCCCCCGTGCGCCTGGAGGGTATTTCGCATGAAGCGTTGGACCTCAATAATCGCAGCAACAGCAATCATGGGCTCAGCACTGGCCCAGGGACCGTTCACCATTATTCGACCCGTTGACGGGGCGAAGGTGCGCGAAACCGTACGAGTGCAAGTGCCTAAGAACACGGCCTTGGATAACAACGCGTATGTCGGCGTTTTCCTGAATGGCAAGTTCATCGAAGCCACCGTCCTGGAAAAGAAAGGCGACTTTTACGAGTACCTGCTGGATACCAAGGCCCGTAAGATTCCTGACGGCAAGCTCAAGCTCGAATTGGTGCTTTACTCTTCAGGCGACAAGCCCCGAGTGACCGACCGTACTGCAGTCGATATCGAAGTCGCCAATGTCGCATCGATTCCGATCCCGGATGAAGGCTTAAAGCTTCACTACAAATTCCGTGCAGGCAACAAGTACACCTACACGATCAATGATCGAAGCGCAATTGTGACGATCAGCGAAGCGCAGGCTCGCCTTGGCGGTCGCGCCGCAGAGCTTCCGCTGGAGTCGAGCACCCTCCGAATGCTCTATGCAGTCGACAATGCTTATTCCAACGGCGAAGGCCTGATCCGCATGGTCGCTCTGCCTGAGAAAGGCAAGAAGTCGGCGTTCATCAAGACCCAGAGCACACCGGAAGGCCGCAAGTTCATGGACTATGAAATGCACCCCGTCTATATGAGGGTGTCGAACAAGGGCCGCGAAGTCTTTAGCAACATTCCGATTTTCGCTGGTGTTGAAGGCAGCGTTGGCGAGTCCTCGCGAACCGACCTCTATGCCGTGTTCCCGCTTCCGACGCTTCCTGCCAAGAACGTCAAGCCTGGCGATCCGATCTTGGGCAAGTGGGCAGGAACGTATCAGAACGGCGCTATCGACCTTGAGAAGCTTTACGAAACCAAGACGCTCGTTCAGAAGATCGACTGTCGCGGCGAGCTTCTGGGCGTCGAATGGGAAATGGGACATCCGTGTGCAAAGATCCGCAATACGCTGGAACTGAGCATCGGCGGTCGCCAGAGCACGGCTGGCCGTGACGGTGGCGTTGGCCTCGGCAACAACGGTATCAAGCTTGAGGAAACCATTTGGTTTGCAATGGACATCGGCGTTCCGGTGAAGATCGTCCGCGACGAGCAGCAGGATATTCGAATCCAGGCTCCGTCGGGTGGCGGTGCGGGCGGTGGCGGTAACGCTGGCAACGGCGGTCGCGGGCCTGGCCTCGGCACCTCGGGTGGCGGTCGACAGGGCGGTCCTGGAGTCGGTACTGGCGGTGGCGGCGCCACAGGCGCTAGCGACAAGACCATGCTGCCTCCGATGAGCAACAGCGACTTCCTCGCGGGAACCAACATGTTCCGACAGGGTAACAGCCTCGGCGACGAGGGAGGCCCTCCCGGTGGACGCCAGGGTGGACGCCAGGGTGGCAACACCGGTGGCAACACTGGAGGCGGCGGTGGCGGCGGTACCCAGTACATCCGCATCCGTGCTCAACGAATCTTTACACTTGAGCAGTAAACTGTAGGGCATATGCCCGTCAAGCTCACGCGAAACCCACGACGAAACTCTTCCGGCGACCCGGAAGAGTTTCGTATGTCTTTGGGGGACCACTTTGAAGAGTTGCGCTCACGCGTGTTCAGAGTGGCCATCGTGCTGGCGGTGCTTTGGGTTGTTGGCTGGTACCTGGAAAAGCCACTCTACGAATTCATCGAGAACGTCGTAACGAAAGTAGTCAAAGAGTATCAAAAGACGCACCCCGGCTTCATCTTTGAGACTCCTTTTCCAGACATCACGAAGTCGTTCATGCTCAAGTTAAAGCTCTCGTTCATGATCGGGCTTGGAATCGCACTCCCGTATTTGATTTTGGAGATTTGGGGGTTCATCTCACCCGGGCTCAGAGAAAAGGAAAAGAAGCCGATCAAGCAGCTTGCCCCAGTCAGCGTCTTCTTGTTTTTCCTCGGCTCTTACTTCTGCTGGATGATCCTGCCCCAGACCTTCTCATGGTTCATGAGCTACTTCGAGGAGTTCCCAGGAAGCTCGCTCTTCCAGGAACCGGGCTCGATGGTCTTCTTCACACTCAAGCTGATTCTTGGCTTTGGCATCGGCTTTCAGCTTCCGCTCATTATCTTCATCGCAGCTAAAGTGGGACTGGTCGCGCCGGAAACGCTCAAGAACTATTGGCGGCATGCGGCAGTCTTTGTGTTCTTTGCGTCGGCAGTGCTCACGCCCAGCAACGACATCTTCACGATGCTGATGATGGCGGTGCCATTGACCATCCTCATGATGATCAGCATCTTCTTGGTGCAGCTGACCGTTAAGCAGCAGGCGAACACCGACCCCGAGCTGAACGACCTGGATTAATGACATGAAGCCGGGCCCCAGCACGGTACTGAGCGCCTTTGCTGAAGAATTCCAGCTGGATGTCCAGGTTTTGGTCCGCCCCCCGGTGCCGCCGAACTTCGCCGAATTGCCCCCTGGCTTGCATCCTCGGCTGACCGCCAGACTAGCGGAGCTTGGATTGGGAGAGCTTTACTCCCACCAGGCCGAGGCCGTAGCCGGTGCGCTTGAAGGAAAGGACACAATCCTCTCCACTGGAACCAGCAGCGGCAAGACACTGGCCTTTCTAACACCGATTCTCAATGCCTGCTATTCCGAGCCCAACGCCAAGGCTCTCATTCTCTACCCCACCAAGGCATTGGCTCAAGATCAGCTTTCTTCCTTTCAGAGGATCATCGGAGAGGAGCCGGTTCGGATCGCGACCTACGATGCCGACACTCCGAAGAGCCAGCGCTCATCCATTCGCAAGAGCGCGCATTTGCTCATCACAAACCCAGACATGCTACACATCGGCATCTTGCCATCGCACGAGCTTTGGGTTGGTTTTCTTAAGAACTTGAAGTACATCGTCATCGACGAGATGCATACGTACACCGGCGTGTTTGGATCTCACGTTGCTGGGGTGCTCCGGCGATTGCTTAGGCTCTGCGAGTGGCATGGGGCCAAGCCGACGATACTTGCGGCAACCGCAACTATCTCAGACCCACAGGCTCATTTTGAAAAGCTGTGCGGCAGAGTCCCTAAAGTCATTGACCAAGACGGTTCTCCAAAGGCAGAAAGAACCTACGCGTTTGCCTTGCGGCGACTGGATACAGAGCTGCGGCCTGCCAGCCCGAATCAGCTTGCTGCGTCATTGCTCGCCAGGATGACTGCGGCAGGCTTTCGCTCGCTCGCCTTCAGCCCCAGCCGAAACGCCGCCGAATTGGTGCGCAAGTATGCCGCCGAGCAGTTAAGGCTGGACGAGGACGCACGCGCTGAAAAGATCGACAGCTATCGAGGAGGCTACGGCGCGGCAGAGCGCCGAGAGATCGAAAAGCGCTTTCGAGAGGCTGACCTCTTGGGAATATCCAGCACGAACGCCTTGGAGCTTGGCATCGACATTGGCGGGCTCGATGCCGTAATCATGAACGGCTACCCGGGCTCAGCGGCATCCTTCTGGCAACAGGCAGGACGTACGGGACGTGGGCTCCAGCCAGGGCTTAGCGTTCTTTTGGCGACCGACAATCCAATCGACTTCGTCATCGCGATGGAGCCGCAGAAGTACCTCTTCTCCGGCTTTGATGCGGCCCCCGTCAATCTGGCAAACCCTATCATCCTTTCTCAGCAGCTTCGGTGCGCCGCGCATGAGCGGGCTCTGAGTATTGAAGAGCTGGAGAGCTTTGGAAGTAAAGCAAAAGAAATAGCAGAAGGATTGGAGCAAGCAGGAGAGCTGTACTTCTCCGCAGGCCGATATTTCTATTCGGCTTATGAAGCTCCTGCCTCGAAGGTGAGTATCCGGTCTGCGGGGGGGAAGAGCTTCACCATTCGTTCCAAGGAGGGAGACCTCGGAACGATGGAGCATTGGCGTGTGCTGCAGTCTGGGTTCCCTGGCGCAGTTTATCTTCACCGGGGCGTAACGTATGTCGTCACCGACCTGAACTTTGATGAAGGGGTGGTGATGGTTCAGGAGCGCGAAGTGGCCCACTATACCGTCGCCTTGGGACAATCCACGTCCCACGAGCTTGTTGACATTGAGACTTCAAAGCACGGGAGTTTTGGCATCGGTCTTTGCTCGGTAGAGATTCATGAGCAGACCACGAGCTATCAAAAGCGCTCTCTGGATGGCTCTCAAGCTTTCGAGACGGAGGAGCTGGACTTGCCTCCGATCGACTATCAGACCCTCGCCGTCCGATTCGAAGCCTACAGTGCCGAAGAAGATTGCATACCTTCGCTTCATGCGTTCGAGCATGCCCTTCTTGCGACAGCCCCTCTCATTGCAGGCTGCAGCCCCCAGGATATTGGAAGCTCTTGGTTCGTAGAGCTTCCTGGCCACGAAGGTCCAACGTTGTATGTTTATGATCGAACTCCGGGCGGAATCGGACTCAGTGAAATCCTTTACGAAAGGGTTACGGAATGGATAAATGCATCCACCCAGCTGTTGGAACGGTGCTCATGTAACGGCGGATGTCCACGCTGCCTGCTTCTGGCAAGGTGTCCATACAACAATGAGGCTTTGTCCAAGATGGGGGCGCTGGAATGGTTAAGAAAGGCGCAAAACAGAGCCAGCTAGCCGGTAGGGGTCCCGAGTGCACAGGTTCACCGTAGGTATCCTTTGAACCTGCCATGATTGTCTTGATGCAGTTCGGAGCCACGGAAGAGCAGATCCAGGGCGTTGTCGCCGCGATCGAAAGCTACGACCTGGAAGCGCTCGTACTGCCGGGTGACCGGGTTGCCATCGGCATCCCCAGCGCAATCCCCCAGGACCTCCGCGATACGCTGGAGAATATCCTTGCTGGACTTCCCGCTGTCAGCAAAGTCACTCAGGTCAGCCGCCCTTATAAGCTGGCTTCAAGAGAGTGGCAAAGGGAATCGACCGTCGTTGAAATCGGCGGTGAGAAGATCGGTGCCGGAGCTTTCACGGTCATGGCTGGACCATGCTCGATCGAATCGTACGAGCAACTCTCGGCATCGGCAAAGATCGTCAAAGAGGGCGGAGCCACCATTCTTCGCGGAGGCGCATTCAAGCCCCGCACTTCTCCGTACGCATTCCAAGGGCTTGCCAAGGAAGGGCTGGAGATCATGAAGCAGGTGGGGCAGGAGGCGGGTCTCAAAACGATCACCGAAGTGATGAGTGCGGACTTGGTCGGCCTGGTCGCGGAATATGTCGATGTCCTTCAGATCGGTGCCCGCTCTATGCAGAACTTCCCCCTTCTTATCGAGGCCGGAAAGAGCGGCAAGCCGGTCTTTCTCAAGCGCGGCCCCGCAGCCATCATCGACGAATTCCTGCTTGCTGCCGAGTATGTGCTGAACCAGGGCAACCCGAATGTTATCCTCTGCGAGCGCGGAGTGATGCCTCTCGACCGCAGCTACACGCGAAATACGCTTGATCTCGCTTCGGTGCTGGTCTTAAAGGAGCAGTCGCATCTTCCCGTGATCGTCGATCCTTCACACGGTACAGGCGTTGCGCGTTTTGTGCCTGCGATGGCGAAAGCCGCTATGATCATTGGGGCCGATGGCATTATGGTGGAGATGCACCCCGATCCCAAGAAGGCGCTGAGCGACGGCTCGCAAGCCCTGCATCCGCATCAGTACACAGACATGATGGCAGAGCTCAATCGGCTCCAAAGCCAGGTCAGCAAGCCTCTGTAGGAGGCCCTCGCAAGTCTTTCGCACACCTCGCGATAAAGGCGAAGAACCGCCTTTGTCGCGAGGTCCTATATTCCTGACAAAAACACCTAAAGATCGCTAAGCCCGTTCCGACAATCCAATTGGGAGGACTCTTTATCCACCCCAAAAACCTAAAGTGGATTGTCAGATATGTCGGTTCAAAACATCGAGTGCCAGATCGCGCAGGGCCAAATCAGCCGTTATCTTTCGGGGGATAGTTTCCCCACGACAATGGTAACCGAGCTGGAGAAGCACATCGCCGAATGCCCGCAGTGCCAAGAGATCGTCAACCAGAAGAAGGCGATGCTTCAGGCCATGCTTCGGATGCAGGGCGCCAAGCCCGTCAAGGCCGTGGTCGAGATGCCCATCGAGCAAGAACTGATTGAAGAAGAGCTTCCTAAAAGAGCACCCCGCTCCAAACCCGCCCGCCAAACCCTTTCCCAAAAGCTGGTCGATCGCATTGCTGAGGCACATGCCTCGCAGAATGCGGGAACGACCGTTCAAAGAGAGCCTTCCGACAAGAAGAATACTTATGGAAAGCCGCTGATGTACTCCCTGGCCCTTGCCGCAGTGATGGTCGGCATGAGCTATGTGATGAAGGACCCTACTCGCCTCTTCGGCGACCGTGTTGTTGCACAGGGCACAGCCCCTGCCGCAACGGTTGCAGGCAACTCTGAAACACCTCCTGCCGCAACACCGGAACCGGCGCAGACGCCGGATGGAGCTTCAGGCGCGGCGCAAATGGCTGCCGTGAAGAAGTCGGAAGAGTCGACCAAGAGCCAGACTCTGTCTCCTGTCAATATAGAGGATGCGTCGACGCTGGCAGTAACCAAGGCCCCAAGCGCAACCCCTGCCAAGACAGAGCAGCCGGTCGCAGCACAGCCTGTTGCGCAGGAGAACACACCGGCGCAGCCAGAAAAGACCCAAGTTTCAACGACCCCCGCCAAGAATCCTGAGACGCAGAAGAGCACCCCGCCTAAAGCCGCTCAGAAGCCTGCCAACAAGCCCACAGCTGTCCGACGCAACACGCCGGTCCGCCGGGCTCCCGCTCGAATTCAGCCTCGACGTACAGCGTCGTCGTCCGGAATCCGTGTCTACGACAAGGACGGCAACCCGATCAAGTAAGGAGACAGCATGAAGAAAATCATCGCTCTAATTGCAATTTCGATGTTCGCGCTTACGGCATTTGCCGACGAAGCCGTGCCGGTGAAGGTGGATGGCAACAAGCTGGTGACCATCTCAGCAAAAGGCTCGGACGTTCGAGGCGTCCTGCACGACCTGTTCACGCAGTCCAGCAAGAACTATGTGCTGGAGCCGAACACACACTTCTCGCTCTATCTGAACCTGAAGGATATTGAGTTTGAAGAGGCGCTTCAGATCGTCTGCAAGCTTGCCGATCTGGATTACGATATCGACAACGGCATTTTCTATGTCAACAAGGTGAAGAAGGCTCCGCCGAAGTCGGAAACTCCAACGCAGCAGACCCCAGTTCAGACTCAGCCCCAGCAGCCGAAGGGCACGCTGAGCAACACCGTACTGAACAAGCGGCTGACCACCCGGTTCCAGAAGACCGACCTGCGAACGATTATCGCGGATATCGCCAAGCAGACCGGCATTACTCTGGAGATTGCACCGGACGTGCCTGCATACAAGCTGGATGCCTTCCTGATCGAGACCTCGCTGAAGTTCGCACTGGACACGATCTGCGATGCCACAAAGCTTTCCTACAAGCTCACCAACAACATGAGCATTCGCATCGAAAAGCCGACCGCGGCTGCACAGAATCAGAACCGAGTCGCTGTGATCAGCGGCTAAATGAAGATCACCTCTTCATGAGTCACTCCTCCCAGCCCCTCTTGCACAAAGAGGGGCTTTTCTATGCCTCGACTGGCAGAATTGCCAGCAAGCGCAAACCTTAACGTGCCGCCCAGCAGGCTTAAAGCTCCGTTAACGCGGGATGAGCACCATCAGTTCACCAAGCCCATAGGACCGGTTTGGTCTGTGGAGGATTCGAGCATGAAAAGAGTATTTGCATTAGCACTGTTGGTGTCTGCGGCTGTCGCTTCGCAGGCGGTGACGATTGCGCAGTGGAACTTCAACAGCGTCCCATCCGATGCCAACACGGCAACCGGAACGACCGCCCCCAGCACGGGTGCCGGCGTGGCTTCGCTGCTCGGAGGCGTTACGGGCGCCTTCAACTCTGGAGACGCAAGCGGCGGATCCTCCGATCCGGCAACCGGCGACGACAGCGGCTGGCAGACGACGAACTATCCTGCGCAGTCAGCAGCCCCGGGTACCGCAGGCGTTCAGTTCGCCGTTTCGACCGCTGGCTTCTCTGGCATTGCGGTGAGCTGGGACACGCGACATTCGAACACTTCTAGCCGCTATACGCGATTGGATTACTCGCTGGATGGCGGTGCCAACTGGATCAACTCGACGGTGTTTGATGCCGACCAGGGCGGCGACAAGTGGTACAACGGTCGTTCCGTCGACCTGTCCGGCGTGGCTGGCGCCAGCAACAATGCAAACTTCCAGGTTCGCATAGTGTCGGTTTTCGCACCGGGCGGTGGAACCTACTCTCCGACGACGACGGGCCAAACCTACGCAGGTACGGGCACCCTCCGCTACGATATGGTGACCATTTCGGGCCAGCCGGTTCCGGAGCCAGCAACGCTCGCTATCCTCGGTATGGGCGCTGCCGCGCTGATTCGGCGACGTGCAAAGAAGGCCTAAGCCTCAACCTTTGAGAACCGTCACGAAAGGAAAGCCTCGCCGCCTTGGCGGGGCTTATCTTTTTTCCAGAGTCATATCTGGTTCGTTGAATGACAGGTTTGTCTCTCCGAGGTCGTCGATAAAGTTCGCTCCCACGCTATAAAGCCGATACTCGCTGCCCTCAGTCCGGTAAGCAAAAGGGGCTCCCGTGTAAGGGTCAGTGAAGGTATCTGCTCCAAACGAATTTAGGTTGGGAGGCAAAGGCTGCTTGGATTTTGTCAGCGCCTGCAGACGGCTCTCGATCGCCAGAAGCCTCGTTCGCGCAATCGTCGCATCCCGAACCCGTAAAAACGTCTCTGGAGCGGTGAAGAACTGCTTGGCAAATCTCCAGAATGCACCCTGAGATCGCAACGTGAATTCAGGCAGCGCATCTCTTTGTCGTGCGCTCAGATTGGACATCTCGCCGTACCGATCCTTCAGCTTGTCGGCTAGCCCCTTGAAGTCTTCGAAATACTTCGCGCGTTCTGCTGGCCCCTTCTCTTCAAGCCGTTGCAGGTACTCAACGGCTTCCCGAACGTCAAGCCCGAACAGGTCGCGCATCTTGTCGAACTCTCGCTTTTGATACTCGTCCTGGATGAACTGAACCGCCGCCAGCATGCTTTCGTGCTCATGTCCTACAGTGGTCTCGGCTTTCGGACGTCGTTCCAGAGCTTTGCGAAGGCCGTCAGACAGTCGGGAGAGCTCAGCTGGAGGCAGCATCGACAGCCCGCTCAGCATCGCTTTCCGCGCGTCGTCGATGATCGCCAAACCTAAAGAGGCGTCAGCACATCCGCCGCCCGTAAGGTCAAAGCCAAAGCGAGTGGCAATGATCGTCCAGTTCACGGCGGAGCCGTGCTCGCCGTTGCGGACAGCGTCCTCAATCTTCCATGCCAACGCTCGACCGATCAGCCGCCACCCTTTCTGATAGGGCGCGGGTTGAAGGGGAAACTGCGCAACATACTCAAAGGTGCATGATTTCGAGGTTGCTTTGGCGATCATATCCATGGGAGTCGCCATCTTCTTGATGGTGGACATCTTCATTCCCGGAGTAAAGCTGACTCGGGTTAGGTAATCGCCGCCCGCTCGCTCAGCCTCTACGGCTGCCAGCGCATAGTCGTCAAAGGCGTTGGCTGTGCCTTGGGCGGGCACATAAGCTGTTGCGGGCTCAAAGTACGAGGGATATGGGGGCGGCGGGGCTTTGGAGCAACCGCAAAGCAGAATGACAGTGCACCCCAATAATGCCCATGTTCCCATGCCTTCCTTGGCGAGAGTCATGACGATAACATGGTAGCACACCCGCTTGTGCTATCCTTGCGCCAGCATGAAAGGTGTCATCCTCGCAGCGGGCAAAGGGTCCCGGCTCTATCCCGTAACCCACCATATTCCCAAACCTATCCTGCCCTTGGCGAATCGAATGACGCTGGAATACGCCTTTGACAGGCTCAAAGAGCTGGGCATCCAGGAAATCTGTATCGTGGTCGGAGAAAACGAGGCGACCATGAAGCAGGCCTTGGGCGACGGGTCCGCATTCGGCATATCCCTATGCTATGTGCGGCAGGTGGAGCCGAAGGGACTGGCCCATGCGCTCGGGTTTGCCAAGGAGTTCGTAGGGGCTGAGCCGTTTGTGATGTACCTTGGCGATGCCATCTATAGCGAAGGCTTTCAAAAGCATGCCGCCCGCTTTGCCGAATCTGGCTGTGCGAATCTCAATATCGTCAAGCCGGTAGAGGATCCCTCGCGCTTTGGCGTTGCCAACACCGAAGGCGAACGCATCGTTAAGCTTGTCGAAAAGCCTAAGAACCCCGAGTCGAATTTGGCCATGGCCGGGCTCTATTTCTTCGGACCGCAAATCTGGGAGGTGCTCCCCGATCTTCAGCCCAGCGGGCGCGGAGAGTATGAGATCACCGATGCCATCCAGCTTCTCATCGATCGAGGGCAGACTGTCCTCGCAGGCGTCTATGACGGAGTTTGGTATGACTCTGGCACGCTGGATTCTTTTTTGGAAGTCAGCGCCTTTCTCATTCAGGACGGCGTTCTTGTTGACACCTCTGCCGACATTGTTGGCGACGTAGGCGGAAAGGTTGTCATCGGGGCAGGAGCCCACGTTCGCTGTGCGGGTATTGAAGATAGCGTGGTGCTTCCAGGAGCTCGCGTGAACACCAGTGGGACCATCCGGCACTCCATCCTTGGCGGAAGCGTTGATTCGGAAGGAGATATCGAGAATCAGATTCTTTACGGGGACGAAGCATGAGACTGTATGTTTTAGGGTTTGCATTGGCGGGGTTGGTCTTGGCGGGATGTTCGCCAGATTCGGCAAAGCAGGAGGCGCAGAAGAAGCTCGATGAGGCCACTGCCGCCGCCAAGAAAAAAGCAGAAGAAACCGCCAGCAACGTGGTGGACAGCGCCACGAAGGCAGCCCAGGAGGCCATGATCAAGTCTGCGCAAAAGGCTTACGACGAAGCCATGAAGCTTGGTGCAGAAGCTCCCTCAGCAGCTCTGGAGGCTTCCAAGAAGGGACTGGAGATGTCTAGGGAAGCGCTGGACAAGGCGCTTCAGCCGGATTCCCCACAAAGACAATGGATCACCAATATCCAGCGTCAGATTGCTCGCATCGACGCAGCGACGATGGTGAAGAGTCTGGAGGAACAGACGAGCAACGCGATCAAGGCTGCGCAGAAGGCGGGACAGGCTGCATCGTCAAACGCCGAAAAAGCGAGAGCGGATCTCCGCGCGAAGAATCCCGAATTCAAAGAGTTGGATGATCGCCGCCTTGCCGCAGTCAAGCAGCTCGAAGACATGACCAAACAGCTCAAGTCTTCCGCCGAATTCTACGGCAAGTAAGCGGCTCCCAAAAAGAACAAGGCCCGATGGACTAATCCATCGGGCCGGTCGTTGATTCTGTAAACCGTTCTTGGCTTACTTGCCTTCGGTACCAGCGGTGCCGCCAGCAGTCTCAGTCTTGGTGCCACCATCGGCAGGAGCGGAATCGCCGCCGCTGCATCCGGAAAGGACAACACTGATTGCACAAACGGTCAACAGGATCGCAAAAATCTTCTTCATAAAGTTACACCTCCAAATTTTGAGCCGAACCTGACTGTTGAGACCAGGCTCGTCAGGTTATACCCTGAACTTCGCACATTTGTTGCGGGTTCAAGATTGAGAACGATTATATGCAGCGAATCGTTGCGATGCAAGACCCAAACTTCATGCTTTTTCCACCATGCTGGAGTAGATTGACTTCAAGAGGCCATGGAAACGACCGTCGATCTTCGAAGTCTTGATACAAAGCACATTATCCAAACCTACCGCCGGTATCCGGGAGTGTTTGTCAGGGGTGAGGGGTGCTATGTTTGGGATGAAGACGGCAAGAAGTATCTCGACCTTCTGGCAGGCATTGCGGTCTGCGCTTTGGGGCATTGCCATCCCGCACTGGTGAGTGCCATTACTGAGCAGGCCAAAACGCTGATGCATACCTCGAATTTGATGCTGACGCCCCCAGTCGCCAAGCTCGCCGCGAAGCTGTCCGAAATCAGTGGAATGGACCGAACGTTCTTCGCTGTATGCGGCGCGACAGCCAATGAAACCTCCCTGAAAATCGGAAAGGCTCATGGGCTGAATAAGCGTCCGGACGGCGACTATGAGATCATCGCCCTAAACTCTTCCTTCCACGGGCGAACATGCGGCTCCCTTTCGGTCACGGCAAATGAGAAATATCGCAAGCCGTTCATGCCTCTCTTGCCCAATGTTAAATTTATCGACGCGAACGATCTTTCTGCCTTGAGAGGAGCCTTCAGCGAAAAAACCGCCGCCATTATCCTTGAGCCTGTACAGGGCGAAGGTGGCATCAACCCGTTGACGCCTGAGTATTTTCAAGAAGTCAGACGGCTTTGCGACGAGTTCGACGCCTTGATGCTTGCCGACGAAGTCCAGTGCGGCATGGGCCGCACCGGCTCATGGTTCTATTTCCAGCAGCTTGGAGCGATGCCGGACACCTTGGCGCTGGCAAAGGGCTTAGGCTCCGGAATGCCCATCGGGGCTTGTGTGGCACGCGGCAAAGCGGCGGAAATTCTAAGCCAAGGCATGCATGGCTCGACCTTTGGCGGCAATCCGCTGATGGCTGCGGCTGGCCTTGCGGTCATCGAGACCATTCAGAAAGAAGGATTGATGCAGAACGCGACCGATGTCGGAGCGTACTTTGTGTCCCAGCTTCAGGGCTTGGATAGCCGCATAGTCGAAGTTAAAGGCGTCGGCCTGATGGTTGGCGTGCTTTTCGATCAGCCGATCGCGCGTCAGATCGTCGCCAAATGTCTGGAAAAGGGATTGATCATCAATGCCACCAGCGATGAGCGTTTGCGCCTGGTCCCGCCGCTGATCCTCACCAAGGCTCAGGTCGATGAGGCGATCGGAGTGCTGAAGAGCGTTCTTGCAGAGAATCAGTAAGCGTGGTAAGGAGTAAGGACTGTAAGGAAGTACCTTTACGATCCTTGCCCTTTACAACCTTTATCTCTCAAACCGCCGTTGCAAACTTCTCGTCAGCTGTGGGGTTTTTCTTAGGCTTTGGTTTCTTGCGCAGGGCCTCTTCGTTGACCTTCAGCGTCCACAGCCGAACGTTCTTGTCTAACCCGCCTGCCGCAAGCATATTGCCGTCCATGCTGAAGGCGACGCTCAAGATCGGCTTGGTCGAGGCTTCAAGCTTGAGCTGGCCCAAACCGTCCGACGCGTTCCACAAGCCCACCGACCCATCCCGTGCACCGGTGGCGAACAGCCAGCCGTTGGGGTGGAAAGAGATGGACTCGATCGGTTTGGTGTGTCCAAAGAGCACACGCTCCAAAGAACCGTCGGTAAGGCTGAAGACGCGAAGCGACAAATCGGCAGAAGCCACGACCAGATAATGGTTGTCTGGGCTGAAAGCCAAGGCCGTCACCGTAGTTCGGATCGCCGAGAATGTGTGAAGCACCTTGCCGTCATCGGCATTTCGTAGTCGAACAGAGTTGTCGCTGGAGCCGGTGGCGATAAACCGCCCGTCAGCCGACCAGGCAACCGCAGAAACGGAACCGTTGTGGTCGCGCCGGTCGAAAATGACATCGCCGCGCACCGCGTCGGTGACTACCAGCGAATGGTAGATCGTGCCCGTGGCGATGCGTTTGCCATCGGGAGAGATCGAAACGCACGAGCCCCACTCGGAAAGCGTGTTCTTCCAGGAGCCAGCGCCCTTGCTGTTGATGCGGCAGACGGAGATGGAATTCTCGCTGGTGCCCGCTGCCACGATGTTTGCCGCCGATACGGCGCGAAGGGCAGAGATAGCGCCCGATTCCACCTTGAGCTGGCGAGTGGTGGAGCCATTGAGCGGATTCCACCAGTAAACCTCGTTGTCGAACGAGCCACTCACCAATTCACCGCTATCCGGCACGAAGGCTAAAGAATAAATCGGCGTCTTGTGGGCGCGCAGTCGCTGATGGAGGCGAACGATCAGCGGATAGCGCGGCTGTTCTTGCGGGGGAGCAGGGGAATCCGCGAGGCCAGCGTTCAGCATGGCGTCATACTCCATGCGTCGCTGAGGATCGCTCAGCGCTTTGAAAGCCTCGTTGATCCGAGACATCGTCTCATGGCTCTTCGGATCCGGATTGACATCCGGGTGATACTTCCGGGCGAGCTTGCGATAGGCTCGGTGAACGGTTTCGACGTCGGCATTTTTCTCGACGCCCAGGAGTTCGTAGTAGCTCTTCAAGGCAGTGACCTTAGCTGCTTCACGGGTATTGTGGCAGTTGGGATTTCCAGGTTCAAATCCGTTGGGACTTAATCGGGTGGATTTCCCAGTTATCCGTACGCCGGGCCTGGGTCCTGCATCATCGGCTTCGAGGCTAAATTCACGAATTAGGTCCTTTTCGAGCCCCCCACCGTATGTATCCTTGAGTAAGGCAATCCAGATGTTCACAGGAATTATTCAGGCAACAGGGGAAGTCATACGTCTCGCCCGTCCTAAGCTCACGATTCGTGTGAACGCTGACGTGTGGGATGACCCCTTGAAGCTTGGCGAGAGCGTAGCTGTCAACGGTTGTTGCTTGACTCTGACCAGCCACGCCGAAGGCATGGAGTTCCACCTCAGTGAAGAGACGTTTCAAAGGACAACCCTCGCTGAGCTCAAAGAAGGTCAGGTCGTGAACATTGAACGGGCGATGCGCCCGATGGACCGCTTTGGAGGACATATCGTTCTTGGCCATGTGGACGCCATCGGTGAGCTTCTCAGCATGCACGACCAAGGCGAATCTCATGTCTTCCGTTTTGAGGCGCCGCAGGGCTATGGCAAGTACCTGGTCGACAAAGGGTCGATCACCATAGACGGTATTTCTCTGACCGCAGTCAGACCCTTCGCCGGAGCGTTTGATGTGTGGGTGATTCCCCACACTTACGAGCATACGAACCTAAAGTCCCTCCACGCGGGATACAAGGTTAACTTGGAATTTGATGTGATCGCCAAGCACGTTGAGCGGCTTGTCGGCGTTCACCATTCCGGCTAACGCATCTGCGTTCGCGGCTTCATCTCATCCACATACAGGATACCGTCGAAGGCTTTTGGCCAAACCGTCTGCATCGTAAGGGTGTTCTGTTGCTCTGCCGTGCCCCACTGCGGCTTCCTCAGCCACGAACTGTCTGATGTCGATGCTCCACGGAGATTGAGGAAGGCATAGGGGTGGTTGAGGGCATGAAGCCTCGCCTCGATGCCATCGGATTTCGGCGCAACATAGGCGATTTCAGGATTCCCCAGCCAAGACCACCTGCCTGAATGCGCGAATACACCGATCACGTAGGAGTCTGCGCCCAAGTCTCGCCCCATCATTCTGCCCATCGAATCAATGTCCTTTGGACCAGGAACAAGCCAGGCTCCTGCCCCTTGGGTGGGCACGCCTTTGAAGATATGCATGTTGTGCGCCCACACGATGGCCTTCTTGCCTGCGTATCGTGTGTTCAATAGCCAGCGCAGATTCTCGTAATTGCCCTGCTCGCGCACGTTGAAGCCATAGGGAAACCCTTTGCCCTGACCGTTGAAAGCCATCATCCGTGCGTGCCAGACGGCACTCTTCAGGGCTTGAGCGCGGAACGGGGCTTCCTTGCCCCAAGACCTGTTCAGCGCTTCGGAGTTGCGTTCATACGCACGCACAAACATGTGTGCCGTCTGAAACATCTCGCTCATGGCGGCACTCAGGGCTGCCTGAGGCTTTGGCGCGGTATTGGCGGACCTTAGCTGGGCGAGAACTTTGTCGAAAGCCGCTCGATCTTCCGGAGGCAGTTTGTCACCCAGCCACTCAGGAAACTCAAGGAGCATGCTGTTGCCCGCCGAACCTGACGATTGGATATCAAAACCCGCCATGTGCAAAGGATCTTTGCTGGCGCGTGTCGCCCGCGCATACTCAAAGACAGGGAAAGACTCGGCAGCTTGAGACCAGTGTGGAAAGACGCCCATTTGGGCCACTTCACGCAAAGGCTTGGTTCCACCCAGTTCACGATCCATCATTTCGCAGTCGTATAGCCCGGACTCCCAGATCAGCACATCGAAGTCCATCTCCTCGTGCAGAAATCTTACAAATGCTGCCTTAAGCTGAAACGCTGTGCCATCGCCGTGGGTGAGCTCGCCTAACATGACCACGCGACTCTTCCCGATCGCCTTCTTGATCGCCGCTCTCTCAACCGGGCTCAGCGCGGTGGGTTGAGAGATCGGGGTGAAGTGTTGCCGAAGCAAGGAATCGGCGAATAATAGTGTTGCAGCGAGCGTCGTCATAGATGATCAGATTCCTTCAGATGCCGTGTAGCCGAAAGTCTATTCAAGGTTTTCTCTTGCAACCCAGTTGACGCCGATATGTCCGACGGTATTGCTGAACCCGATCATCCATCGGTCGTCGGCAGTTAGCCGCTCTCGGTTATCGGCGATCGCCCTGGCGTTTCGAGCGAATGCTATCTCGCTTTCAGTAGGCATGTAGCTTTCCAGATATTTTTCCAGCGCGGTCGTGAAGGACTCGGTGGCGCCGATACCCACCTGCAGGATCGCTCGCTCCCTCTTGACGTTGTTGTCAAACCAGTAGACGACATGAAGACCATCAAGCTGGTTCGCCTCTGCGGCACTCATCTTGTAGCCAATCTTTTTGGCAATCATTCGAGTCGAGTTGATTTGGATCAAGAAGAAGTTGCCGGACGTTTTGGGGATCCCTTTGAAAGTCTCGTGAAAGTACACAGCTCGCTGAACCCCGATATATGGGCCTGAACGCCATCTCGTCCATCCGTGCTCGTAGTCGGGGCCGTTGGTGCCGGTCGAGAGTTCGTCAAATTCCACCCGGCTGGCGACCTTTCTGTTCAAGGCTCGAATAGCTACGATGAGCGAAGAGAGCCCCAGAACAATGCTCGCCGTGAGCGAGGCAAAGCTGATCTTGTCGCTGGTAGTCCACTCGGCTAAGAAAAATAGTACACCCGGCACTCTTGCAAGATAGCAGAATGCCGGGTGCAGAACAAGGCTGCTTGCCTTGTCAGGCTTAACCCTTCAGCAACTGTCGCAGAACGTACTGCAGGATGCCCCCGTGGCGGTAGTACTGGCACTCTTGCGGCGTATCGATTCGGGCAATCGCCTGGAAGGTCTTGACCATCCCCTTGTCGTCTGTGGCCCGGACCGTCAGCTTCTTACCATTGCGGAAGTTGTGGGCGATGCCGTCACTTAGACCGACCACCGAGAACTCCTCATGCCCCGTCAAGCCCAGCGAAGCGACGCTCTCGCCCGGCTCGAACTGGAGCGGCAGGATGCCCATGCCCACAAGGTTGGATCGATGGATGCGCTCAAAGCTCTCGGCGATCACACACTTGATTCCCAGCAGGTACGGGCCTTTCGCGGCCCAGTCTCGGCTGGATCCGGTGCCGTACTCCTTGCCCGCCAGAACCACCAGTCCGGTGCCGTCTTGCTGATACTTGGCCGAGGCATCGAACACAGACATCACCTCGCCAGTGGGGAGGTAGGTGGTCCACTCGCCTTCCGTGCCCGGAGCGAGCTGGTTCTTGAGCCGGATGTTGGCGAAAGTGCCGCGCACCATGACTTCGTGGTTGCCTCGGCGGGAGCCGTAGCTGTTGAAAAGGTGCTTGGGAACGTTGTGGCCCTCCAGATACTGCCCTGCCGGTGACGAGCCCTTGATGCTGCCCGCGGGAGAGATGTGGTCGGTGGTGATGGAGTCGCCAAGGACCAGCAAAACCTTCATTCCATTCAGATCGTCGACCATGTCGGGCGCAGACTTCGACATGCCGTCGAAGTAGGGGGCACGCTTGATATAGGTCGAAGCGGCATCCCAGCTGTAGCGGTCAGAGGTTCCGGCGTTCAGCGCCGACCATTTTTCGTCGCCCTTGAAGACGTCAGCATAGTTCTTGCGGAACATGTCGGTCATCCCACACTTGTGGATCGTATCGGCGATCTCGTGCTGCGACGGCCAAATATCCTTCAGGAAAACGTCGTTACCGTCCTTATCCTTGCCGATGGCGTCTTTGGTTAGGTCGATATCGATGGTGCCTGCGAGGGCATAAGCCACGACGAGGGGCGGCGACATCAGGTAGTTCGCTTTCACGTCGGCATGGACGCGGCCTTCGAAGTTGCGGTTTCCGCTGAGAACCGAGACGGCGACGAGATTCTTCTCGTTGATCGCCTTGCTGATCTGCTCAGGGAGTGGGCCGGAGTTGCCGATACAGGTGGTGCAGCCATAGCCAACGACGTGGAAGTTCAGCTGCTCCAAGAACGGAAGCAGGCCGGATTCGGTGAGGTAGCTGGTGACGACGCGGGAACCGGGGGCCAGACTCGTCTTCACCCACGGCTTGACATCCAGACCCTTCTCAACCGCCTTCTTAGCAACCAACCCGGCGGCAACCATGACCGATGGGTTCGACGTATTCGTACAGCTGGTGATGGCGGCAATCACGACCGCACCATCGCAAAGCTCTCCGGCAACGGCGTTGGCTTCGTCTTCCGGCTTCTCGAGAACTGCCGTACCTCCGCCAAGCACCGGGAGCGGCATCTTGGTGGATCGTCCAGCGATGACCGGCTCAAAGGTCTGCTTGAAGGCCACACCTGCGTCTTGCAGAGCAATGCGGTCTTGCGGTCGCTTTGGACCGGCTACGCTTGGCACAACCGTGCCAAGGTCGAGTTCGAGGACGTCGGTATATTCCGGCGCACCGTCGGCGGCGTTGTGCCACAGACCCTGCTCCTTGCAGTAAGCCTCGACCATCTTGATGTGCTCTTCCGGTCGGCCCGTCATGCGCAGATACTTCAGCGTCTCCTCATCGACGGGGAAGAAGCCCATGGTCGCGCCGTATTCGGGGGCCATATTGGCGATGGTCGCGCGGTCGGCGACGGGGAGGTTGCTGAGGCCTGCGCCATAGAACTCGACAAACTTGCCAACGACGCCCTTCTTTCGGAGCATTTCGGTGACGATCAGAACGAGGTCGGTTGCGGTCGCGCCCTCGGGCAGGTTGCCCGTGAGCTTAAAGCCGATGACGTGCGGGATGAGCATGCTGACCGGCTGCCCCAGCATCGCGGCCTCTGCCTCAATGCCGCCAACGCCCCAACCAAGAACGCCCAGACCGTTGACCATCGTGGTGTGGGAGTCGGTGCCGACGAGAGTGTCCGGGTACGCATATCCCGGGGTGCCGTCGGTCATGACCACGCGGGCGAGGTATTCGATGTTGACCTGGTGGACGATGCCGGTGTTCGGCGGAACGGCCTTAAAGTTTCGCAGCGCATTCTGTCCCCACTTCAAGAACTTGTAGCGCTCTTCGTTGCGCTCAAATTCGAGGTCACGGTTGATCAGAATCGCCGCTTCGGTACCGTACTGATCGACCTGAACCGAGTGGTCGATAACCAGCTCAACCGGGTTCAGCGGATTGATCTTTTGCGGGTCGCCGCCAAGTTCCGCCATTGCATCGCGCATCGCCGCAAGATCCACCACGCAAGGAACGCCGGTGAAGTCTTGCAGAAGCGTTCGGGCAGGAGTGAAGGCGATCTCTTTGCTGGGCTCAGCCTTGGGGTCCCAGGTGGCAAGGGCTTCGATGTCTTCATCGGCGACGGTGCCATTCTCCTGGTTTCGGAGCAGGTTCTCAAGCAGAACGCGCAGAGAGAACGGAAGTCGCTTAAGGTTGTGGCCTTTTTCGGCAACGGCCGCGAGTCGGAAGATGGTGTAGGTTTGGCCGTCGAAGGTCCAGGTGGTCTTTGCGTTGAAGCTGTTCATGCGTATGGGGCTCCGATCCCCTTCGCCGAACTTAGAAAGCGGGCGCTCAACGAGGGGCGCTGTTGCTTGGAGTGTACCTTTGCGGGGGACAGTCCTCTGAGGCTGTCAATGAGATATCTCCAGCCCGTACTCATTGTCGGAAGGAGAGCCACAGTACGCGAGCAAAGGTGGCTTGCCAAAGCCGTAAAGAGAGAAGTTGGGGCGGCTGATGGGTCTCGAACCCACGACCTCCTCAGCCACAGTGAGGCGCTCTAACCCCTGAGCTACAACCGCCGTTTGGACCACCATTGTTGATGATCGGACTGCCGAATGTCAATGCAAACGGGGCTATAGGCTGCTTTCAAAGACGGACGCCTTAGTAGAAGGAGGCCAGCGAATCGGTCTGCTGCTCTTCCAGGTCTTCGCGATCGCGTCCGTAGCCGTACCAGAAGAAGAACCAGCCGACAGCCGTAATGCAGGCCAGCCCAACCTTCATCCATGTCGGAATATTTGGATTGAAGCTGAAAAAGCCTTCAATCGGAGCCGCAATGTACATCATGAGAACGCCGGTGGCAAGAAGCACAATGGCGTCTTTGCCCGCCGCAAGAAGCGCTTCTCCCCTCTTCCGACGGCCCGGAAAGAGCAGGGTCCAGCCCATTAAGAGGCCGGTTCCGCCAGCAACAAAGATGCCGCTCAGCTCGGTCACGCCGTGCGGCGCCACACTGACGAACAAGTGTCCCGTCAATCCCAAGGGATGAAGCTCATAAGCCAGAGCGCCGAACTGAGCCCCAGTCATATAGAGCAGATAGACCGAGCCAAATCCGAAGGTAACCGCCGCCGAAGATCCTGCAATAAGAGACGCCCTCGGGTTGTTGAAAGCATAAAAGCCTGAAGCTGCCGAACTCTCGGCAAAGTCGCGCCCCTCAAACTTGCCCTTCTTCCAGCTCTTGAAGTTCTCTTCATCGCCGGGAGTGATAAAGAAGGCCCGAGTTTCAGGCTTAGCCTTCATGGTTGTAAAGCTGAAAACAGCCGAGATAGAGAAGATAAGGAAGCTTGCGAGGATGAACTTGAACTGCCTGCGGAACGTGATGGCAACGGTTGCCAAGGCGTTGCCAAACGCTTTGCCTATGCCTCGATTGCGGGGTCGATAAAGCGTCCCGTAAGCTCGTCCGCAGAGTTCATTCAGGAACTCGATGAGTTCGATATTCGTGGATTTGGTGCGGACGAGCGCGAGGTCGGCAGAAACGCGCTTGTAAAGGCGTACGAACTCCCTGATTTCATCGGCTGTAAGCTGGGTCGGGCTCACATTGGCTTTCGCCGTCAGCGTGTACAGACGCTGCCACTCCGGCTCCCTTCGCTGTACAAACTGAACCTCGTTCATGCCTTGCCGATTTTAGCCCACTCAAGTGGCATAGGTACGCCCTTTCCACGATGTGATGCCCTTCTTGTGCCACACCCAAGACCGGATGCACGTGTAGGCTGCCAGCGTGCTCGTGAAAGGAACTAGAGGGAACAGCCACCAAGGGGCTTTTACCATGCGGTCGGTGATGAGCTTGCTCACAATCAGCGCCCCCAGTTGCAGCCACCCGTGAATCCCCCAGCTCAGCGCCCATCCCCAGCCGACGACCAAAAAGCTCAGGCACAGAACGACCGTACCCAAAGTCGAACCCGTGATCTGATAAGTGTTTTTGGACATTCCATCCAGCGCTTCCCGAAAGTTCCGATACATCTCCACGCTGAGTGTCCGGCTCAGATCAACGATCTCAACGCGTCTGCCAAGCTCAGCCATCCGGCGACCGATCAGAACATCCTCCAGCACTTTCCCCTTCATGGTCTCGTTCGGGTTCACCTCAAAGTAGGTGGGCGAATGCCAAAGCCCAAACTGTCCATTCGTAAACTTCGCATGACCCATGCCCGTGCGACTGACCAGCCCAAACGGACTCACCGCAAGGAGAATCCAAGGCACCCAACTGAGATAGAGCGGCTCAATACCCTTCCCAGGCACCATCGCCGGGAAGCCCGAAATCATCTTGGCTTTAGGGCCAAGCTCTTCGACGAGCCCGTTCAGATGTGAGGCAAAGGTGGAATGGGGAATCGTATCCGCATCCAAAAAGAGAAACCAATCGTGGGGACTATCCTCCGCCGAAGCTTTCGCCAGTTCAAAGCATGCGCGGTTTTTGCCCGTCCAGCCTGTAGGCAAAGGCTCGCGAGGCTGGATCACGATCGCTCCATGCTCTCTTGCGACTTCGCCTGTGCGATCTTCCGATTCGTCGTTGAAAACATAGGTGCGGATGCCTTGTCCCCGCAGGATCGGAAGCAGTCGCTGAAGGTTGGCCTCTTCATTCCGAGCGGGTATCAAGACCGCAAACTTAGGTTCAGCAGAGGCCGAAGGCTTCGGTCGGCGCATCAAGAGGCGGTTGGTCAGGGCTACGCCCAAAAGGATGCCGTACGGTATCCAGAGCGCCCAAGCCAGCCACATGCGCAGATGGTACACCCTGCCGAGCATCCGCAGGCTTCTTTTCATTGCATGTGCAATGAACCGGATAAAAGCGGGTAAACCCTGGCTTGTTTGAGGGCGCTATGGATTTCTTAACCCGCAAAGAGTTCTTGATTACATCGTTGCTCGCCGCAACCTCGGCGGCTTTGCCTGCTCAAGAGGCGCAAAAGCCAGCTCCTGACGAAATCACGGTCGATGACCTTAAGGTCTATGAAAAGATGATCGGGATCAGCTTTACGGACGATGAGCGCAAAGCGATCTTAAACGACGTCCGTCAAGCTCGCGCATCGATGAACGCGATGCGCAGAATCCAAGTGCCGTACACCGTAGAGCCAGCCATGGTGCAAACGCCCCTTGGTGGCGGGTCGATCCCTGGCTCCAAGGTTTCAGCCAAACCCACGAAAGCCAAGAAGCTGGACCTGAAATCGATGTCGGATGCCGATATCGCGTTTCTGTCGGTCAGAGAGCTTGGTGAACTGGTCCGCACAAAGCAGCTTTCTCCTGTTCGCCTCACCGAGATCTACCTGGCCCGGCTCAAAGAGTACGGCCCAAAGCTCCTCAACGTCATTACTCTTCTCGAAGACCGCGCCCGCGCATCGGCAAAGCAGGCCGAAACCGAGATCAATGCCGGAAAGTACCGGGGTCCGCTCCATGGCTTGCCCTATGCCCTGAAAGACCTCTTTGCAACCAAGGGCGATCTGACCACGTGGGGCGCAGGCCCGTACAAGACTCAGCGCTTCGACTATGACGCCGAAGTGGTCAACAAGCTAGAAAAGGCAGGAGCTATCCTCATCATGAAGGCCAGCCTTGGCGCGTTGGCGATGAACGACGTCTGGTTCGGCGGCAAGACCAAGAATCCGTGGAATCCAGCTCGCGGCTCCAGCGGCTCAAGCGCAGGATCAGCCTCATCCACGGCAGCGGGACTCGTCGCGTTTTCGATTGGCACCGAGACATACGGAAGCATCCTGAGTCCCTCCAACGAATGCCGCGTCACCGGTTTGCGACCCACCTACGGGCGTGTCAGCCGAGCTGGTGGCATGGCCCTCAGCTGGACGATGGACAAGGTCGGCCCAATCTGCCGAGAAGTCGAAGATTGCGCGCTCGTGCTTGCCGCGATCATGGGCTCAGACCCTAAAGATTCCAGCGCGGTCGACCGCCCATATGCCTGGCCGCGAACCATTGACCCGAAGAAGATCAAACTCGGAGTCCTTTCTCGCAAGGGAAGCGATGGCAAGCCCCAGCCGCTGGACGAAAACGATCCTGCGATCAAGATTCTTCGGGAGTGCGGATTCGATCCCAAGCCGGTCTCCATCACACCGATGGGTCCAGGAATCGACATGATCATCGACGTGGAGTGTGCCAGCGCATTCGACGAACTGACGCGCACTCCAGCGATCTACGATCTCAAGGATTCGCTTTGGCCCGGCATTTTCAGGGCCGCGCGGTACATTCCCGCCGTCGAGTACGTTCAGGCGCAACGCCTGCGCCGAATGTTCATGGAGCAGTTTGAGAGGGAGCTCGGAGATTTTGATGCCGTCATGGGAACGGGTATCGGGCAAAACCTGATCCAGACCAACTACACCGGGCATCCACAGATTCTTATTCCGTTTGGCGATGATGGCAAAGGCGTTTCGGTCAGCCGAAGCTTCATTGGTCGGCTGTATCAGGAAGACCTTCTTTGCGCGATCACCAAGGTGTTTCAGGATAAAGCCGGCTTCTTGAGCAGGCGGCCAGACCTAAGCAAGCTGTAGCCATCGGGTAGCTTTTGAAACTGTGGCGAGCTTTGGACCGGTAGCCCCGTTCTATGACGATCTGATGCGGCAAGTGCCGTATCGGATGTGGGTCGGTTACTATCTGCTCCTGCTGTCCATCCAGGATATCAAGCCAAAACGGATGCTGGACGTCTGCTGTGGAACAGGCATTCTCTCGGAAATGCTCACGAACGAGGGCTTCGAACTGGAGGGATTCGATCTCAGCTCAGAGATGATCGAACAGGCGCGGCGAAAGGCTCGGCACAAGGGGCTGGAGATTCGCTATGAGGTGATGGACGCTGCAGAAGCGGATATGGGCAAGCAGTACGATGCCGCGTTTTCATTCTTCGACAGCCTGAACTACATCACCGATCCTGCTCATCTTGAAAAGGCGATAATGCAGGTGGGCAAGCATGTCCGCCCCGGGGGCTCGTTCATCTTCGATGTGAACACTGAGTACGCCTTTACCGAGAACCTCTTCGACCAGCGCGATCTCAGCAAGAAGTCGAAGGTTCGTTACGACTGGAAGTCGAAATACGATCCCGAAACACGGATCGTCAAGGTGGACATGACGTTCTGGTATCAGGGCGAACCCTACTACGAAACCCACCATCAGCGAGCCTACAGCGACGCGGAGCTTCGAGAGATGCTGAAGAAGGCGGGATTTGAAAAGGTGACGGCGTATCACTCCTACACCCTGGACAAGCCCCGCAAAACCAGCGACCGCCTCCATTACACAGCTGTCAAAGGCGGATAGCACCCTCCCCTTGAGGTGGCTCCACGCCAACGCGGAACGAAGGAGACCTGTGAGCACACTGAGCCTAGGCAGGGCGGACAAACCCCAGTACGACTTGGCCTCCTCTGTTGCATTGATTCAACGCCAAAAGCACCCTCCCCTTGAGGGGGAGGGAAGTGTGAGCGAAGTGAACACAGGGAGGGGTGACAGCCTTCGCAAGAGTTCAATATCTTACAACCGTGCACACCCGCCTAAAATCCAAGGCCGCAAATCCAAAATCAACCCCTCCCAGTGTAAAGTGAGCCATGCGCCGCTCTTTTGCCTTATGCGCCATCAGCCTGGCTTTTGCCGGCGGATTTCACTCCACACTCATCGCGCAGCAGCGACTCCCCGATATGCCCCGATACGACCGATATCAGAACCTTGGCAAGTGGATTGCCGAAACCTATAAGTCCGGTGCCATCAGCGTCATCTGGAACGAGGACGGCTCCTTCTTCACCTTCCGAAAGGGCGACAAGCTCTTCAAATTCGATGTTGCCACCAAGGCTGTTTCAGAGACGGATAAAGCCGCAACTCCCGCTGCCCGAGGAGGCCGTGGCGGGCGGAACTTGGGGCCGCGAGATCGAGGCCGACAGTTTGCCGTCGCTTATTCTCCCGATGAACAGTGGACCGCAAAGTACAAAGACCGCAACGTTTTCTTGGCCGACAAGGCAGGCACCGAGACTCAGCTGACCACCGATGGCAGCGTCGAAAAGCGCATCAAGAACGGCGTCGCAAGCTGGGTCTACGGCGAAGAGCTCGGTGTGCTGGACGCCATGTGGTTCTCGCCGGACAGCAAGAAGCTCGCGTTCTACCGATTCGATGAGAGCGAGGTCAAGGATTACTTCCTCGCGATGTCCGTCACAAAGGTCCAAGACGAGCTGGATGTCGAGGCATACCCCAAGGCCGGAGCGCCAAACCCCAAAGCCGAGATCATCATGGTCGATCTCGCCACCAAGAAGTTCACCAAGATCGACAAGGACTTCAACAGCGGTGGCGGAGAAGACCTTGGCCACTACGTTTTCTCGGTGCGCTGGTCGCCCGATGGCAAAGAGCTTCTTTTCAATCGCACCAACCGCAAGCAGAACGTGATGGAGTTTTGCGCCGCCGATCCTGAGACTGGCAAATGCCGCGTCATCGTGCGTGAGTCTCAGCCCAACAGCTGGGCCGAAAACACGCCCAGCATCACCTGGCTAGAGCCACAGACCGGAAAGCCCCAGCGGTTCATCTGGGTGTCGGAGCGCAACGGATACAACAATTTTTACATCGGGGATATGAGCGGCGCTCCCCTCAAGCCGATCACGCAGCACGGTTTCGATGTCGGAAGCATTGTCCGAGTGGATGAGAAGAAAGGCCAGCTCTATTACAACGCCCGAAGCGCGCCAAACCCGTATTTGATGCAGTTCCACCGCATTGGGCTGGATGGCAAAGGGGATCGTCGCCTGACCGACCCCTCCCTAAGCCACCAGGTCAGCCTGCAGCCGAACGGCGAACTCTTTGTGGACACCGCTCAGAACCTGTCCACGCCTCCAAAGACCGTGGTCTGCGATGCGGGAGGCAAGGTCCTTCAAACCTTGGGAGAGAGCGACACGACCGAGTTCACCAAGCGTGGATTCAAGCCCGCACAGCGGTTCAAGTTTATGGCGAACGACGGCAAGACCGAGCTGTACGGACAGTACTTCGTTCCATCCGACTTCGACCCCAGCAAGAAGTACCCCGTCATACTGACGACTTATGCCGGACCGGAGTCGGGCGGTGGGACTGAACGGTTTGACACTCCCCCGGCAATAACGGAGTTCGGGTTCATTTATGTGTCCATCGATGGTCGCGGCACCAGCGGGCGAGGAAAGGCATTCAAGGATGCGGTCTACGGGAAGCTGGGCATCGTGGAAATCGACGATCAGGCAAGCGGAATCAAAGCCCTGTGCGACCAGAATTCTTGGGCGGATCGAACCCGCGTTGGCGTCTATGGCACCTCCTATGGCGGATACACGACGGTGATGTGCCTTCTGCGCTATCCAGAAGTCTTCCAGGTGGGTGTTGCAAGCTCGTCCGTAACGGCTTGGTACAACTACGACAGCATCTATACGGAGCGCTATATGGGGCTTCCGTGGGAGAACGAGAACAAGGCAGGCTACGAGGCAGGTTCAGCCATGAACTACGCTCAGAACCTGAAGGGTCGGCTCCTGCTTTTCTACGGCACCGCAGATAACAACGTCCACCCCGCAAACTCCTATCAGCTCGCTCAAAAGCTGCGCCGAGCAAACAAGAGCTTCGACATGATGGCAGGTCCGGACGAAGGGCATGCTTTCGTCGGTAACGGCAAGATGCTGGAGTACTTCATCGAGAATCTGATTCTCACCCAGCCCAAGCTTGAGAACAAGCAGTTCGCCTCCATATGGAAAGCTGCGAAGAAGTAAGGCGCACACCCCCTCTCCCTGTGGAGCAAGGGAGAGGGGGCAGGGGTAGGGTCGCTTAATCCTTCGCTGTAAATGCCACGCCCCGTAGCCGCATACTTTAGCTTGCGCTCTGAATCCTTGGTCTCTTGCCCACGGCAGCGTAGCCACATACTCTAGCTTGCGCTCTGAATCCTTGGCCTCTTGCCCACGGTAGCGTAGCCGCATGCTTTAGCTTGCGCTCTGAATCCTCATGCCCACCGTAATTCGGAAGAGAAGCACCCTGCAGAACCAATTTCCTGTGCCTTCAAGCCCTCCGACTCAACCTTGCGCGGTCCGCATCCGCTATAACTCATAGCGATGCGTAAGGCACGGGTTGGGATATTTGTCGGAATGAAGGGGCGAGGCTCCAATATGCGAGCCATTGCCGAGGCTTGCCGCGACGGCAAGATCAACGCGGAGGTTGCCCTCGTCATCTCCCAAGCCGAGGATACGCCTGCAGTAGAGTCTGCGCGCGAACTCGGTCTGCCCATCGCCATCGTGAGCCACAAGCTGGAAGACTACGGTCAACAGCTCGTGAGGGTTCTGACGGATGCCCAGATCGATATCATCTGCTTGGCTGGCTACATGCGGCTCTTGCCGATGGATGTCTTGGAGAGGTTTGACCAGCGCGTTCTGAATATCCATCCTGCCTTACTTCCCAAATTCGGGGGCAAAGGCATGTGGGGCATGCATGTTCATGAGGCTGTAGTTGCAGCGGGAGAGACCGAATCCGGCTGTAGCGTTCACTATGTGACCGAGCATTACGACGAAGGTCAGGTGATTCTTCAACTCACCACCCCGCTTGAAGCGACCGATACGCCCGAGGAAGTCGCCGCGAAGGTGCTCAAGCTGGAGCATCAGGCTTATCCGATGGCTATTCAGAAGGTTTGGGAGCAGCTCAATGCCTGACCTTCCCCGTCATTCGCGCTTCTTTCTCGCTGTCGGTTTGCGATTGGCAAAGTTCGCTGGCTGGCTGGTTCTGTGGGGGTTTGGGCTATTCCGCGTGCGGGGAAAGTACCGCATCCCAAAGCAGGGCGGACTGCTGATTCTATCCAACCACCAGTCAGACATTGACCCCGTAGCCGTACAGGTGGCATGTCCTCGCCCGATCTACTTCATGGCTAAGTCCGAGCTGTTTGAGATGGGTCTGCTCGGCAAGATTTTGCGCTGGTTCAAAGCTTTCCCGGTCAAGCGTGGGGAGCCTGACCGTTCCGCGCTCAAAACGGCAATTGAGTATCTGCGCGAGGGCAATGTCGTTTGCGTTTTTCCCGAAGGCGAACTGAGCGAGACGGGAGAGCTGATTCCGTTCAAGCCTGGCGTCGCGCTCTTGGTGCGACAGTCGGGGTGCCAGGTGATCTGCCTTGGACTGAAGAACACAAACAAGATCATGCCGTACGCGAAAGTCACCCCCCGTCCTGCCTTTGCACGTGTGAGCGCAGAATGGGGTGAGCCGCACAGCTTTGAAAAGCACGCCGAAGCTGAAGAGATCATGGGCTGGGCAGAAGGCCAGATCCGAAGCTTGATCGGGAAGTAGTCTTAATGATGTGCCAAACCCCCTCCTCGTCCATCCGAAGCATGGATGGGGAGGGGGCTGGGGAAGAATTCACTGGGGAAAGCACTGTGCCAAACTCAGTGAATTCGTCTGTCGATAGCACGACAGCTGGTTAGGGACTTACCGGCACCAGCACTGCCCCACAATCAGGGTCTTCAATCCGACGGAAACGGACGCCATAAGCTTCATCGATCTTCGGGGAATTCAGCACCTCTCCAATCGGGGCATCCAGCAAGACCTTGCCCTGGTAGAGCGCAATGCCACGGCTTGCTGTTCGTGCTGCCAGCTGCAGATCATGCACCGCAAGTAGCAGGGCATAGCCCTCCTTCGCCAACGACTTCAGAAGCGTCGAGACTTCCAGCTGATGTCCAAGGTCAAGGTGAGCCGTCGGCTCATCCAGCAGAATCGTCTTTGCTTCCTGTGCCAGCGCTCTTGCCAGCAGTACGCGCTGACGTTCGCCGGCACTGATCTCCTGAATGGAGCGGTCAGCAAGGTGCAGACAGTCCGCCGTTCGCATGGCCTCGGTGGCTTTCTGCCGATCTTCATCCGAATCAAAGAAAGTCGCACTAAGCGGAAGCCGCCCCATCGTCACCACTTCGCGCACCGAAAATGCAAAGTCGCTTCGCTCTTCTTGGGGAACGTAAGCGATGTTCTGGGCCAGTTCGCGTGCGCCAAGGTGACTGAGTTCTTTGCCGTTAGTCGTCAATGTGCCCGACAGCGGGGAGAGCACGCCGCACAGAGTTTTCAGAAGCGTGGTCTTTCCGCTCCCGTTCTGCCCCAGCAAAGCCACGACTTCACCGGGCCGCAGATCAAAGCCGACATCCGACAGGACCGGTCTGCCGTGATATCCGCAGGCCAACCCGCGTGCCGAAAGAGCAGCCTCGCTCACTCCAGCACCCCGCTGCTGAATGCGCCGTACATCGCCGCATAGACACCGTTCTGCTCCACAAGCTCCTTGTGGCTCCCGATTTCCACGACCTCACCCCGGCGCATCACCAAGATACGATCTGCCCGAGCCGCCGTGGTCAGTCGGTGGGCGATAAAGAGGGTGGTGCGGGTGTGCATCACCTCTTCCAACGCTTCCTGCACAACCTTTTCGCTGACCGGGTCCAGATTGCTGGTTGCTTCATCCAGCAGCAGCACGTTGGGCTTGCGGACCAGAGCGCGGGCGATAGCAATGCGCTGCTTTTCGCCTCCGCTCAAACCTGATCCCTGCTCGCCTACCTGAGCTTCATATCCATTCGGCAGTCTCTCGATGAAAACATCCGCATGAGCGGCTTTAGAAGCCTCGATCACATCGCTTTCGCTTGCGCCCGGGTTGCCCAGCTTGATGTTTTCTGCCAGCGATCCGGCAAAGAGGAATGTCTGTTGCGGCACAACGCCAATCTGTCCGCGCCACCACGCGACGTCAAACTCCCGAATATCGATTCCGTCGTAGTAGATCGCACCTTCGGTAGGGTCGTAAAACCGCAGAAGAAGATCGGCGATGGTGCTCTTTCCTGCGCCGCTGCTGCCCACCAAAGCAAGACTCTTGCCCGCATGAATCGTGAAGCTGACGTTGTTCAGTGCGACCGTACCGTCGGGGTAGGTAAAGCTGACATTTCGGAATTCAACCTCAGCCTTGGGCGATTCCAAAACCTTCGTGCCCCGAGACTCGAAATGCTCCTCCGGCACTTCCAGCACTTCGCTGTAGATGCGGTCAGAAGCCGCTTGAACCTGCGCGTAGGTGTTCTGGACCGAAGCAAGGTTGCGGAAGCCCTGATTGATGACATCCAGCGCGTAAATCAGGGCGATCAGGTCGGCGACCTGTAGTTCCTGCCGAAACGCCAGCCAGCCGCAGAGATACAGCACCAGCGCCAGCGCTACGGCGCCGATAAGCTCCACGAGAGGTCGCAAGGCCGCTTGCCGCCGGGTAGCCGCCATTTGGCTCTTAAAGGTCTTCTCGACAAGCTCGGTGTAGTTCGCTTCTACCCGCTCCTCAGCGGCGAACGCCTTGACCACGCGAGTTCCTTGAAGAGACTCCAGGGTCATGGCGTTCAAAGTGGCGAGGTCGGATTGGACCTTGGCTTGAGCCATCTTCATCTTGCGTGCATTGCGGTTGATCGCAATCGCCATCACAGGCAGAAAGAGCATTGTTAGCGCGGCAAGCTGCCACTGGGTGTAGATGATATATCCCAGCGCAGTGAGAGCCTTAAGCGGTCCATCGATGCTGTCTCGGATGATCGTGACAGCGGTCTGATACACGCCAACATCGTTCGTAAGGACGCTCTGAATGCCCCCCGACCGCTTTTCGTTGAAGTAGGTGATCGGCAGTCGCTGAAGCTTCTTGAACAGCTTGAGCCGAAGATTGCTGGCAAGCCGTGCCGCCGCTTTGGAGAGGTAATAGGTTTGGCCTCGGGTGAACCAGTACTTGAGCATATAAAGGAACACCACCAGGATTCCCATCAGCCCAAGCGTGCGCACAGCCTCTTCTGCCGTCTGCGGCTTATGCTTTAGCTCAGCCTTGACCTCGGTGAGTGCCTTCCGAATGTCCTCTGCATCCTCTTGCAGCTCTTTGGCAAGCAGGTCGGTCTCGTCCGTTCGAAGCGTGTCCTTATGTTCGTCGCGGCTCTTCTGAACCTTGGAAAGAGCCAGCTTGACATCCGTCGCAGTGTGTCCAAGCTTGTTCGCCAGCAGGCTCGCCTCTCCATCCGTGAGGACCCGCTGCTCGGTATAGCCAGCCGCATCGCTGATTGCCTGCACAGCATTGCGTATCAGCGGGATCTGCGCAGAGGTGAGAATCGAGGTCAGCAACACACAGGCAAGCCCAACCATGATCGTCTTACGCTGCGCTCGAAGATCGGCAGCCAGACGTCGGTCAAGCTTTTTGAAGATGTTGATGGCCAGTGGTTTGTCTCCGCTCGGGGTAGGTTCTTAAAACTCTGCCTGTCCCGGTGCTCGGTGGTAGGGGATCACGTCGCGAATGTTCTTCATGCCAGTCACGTACATGAGCAGACGCTCCAAGCCAAGGCCGAACCCTGCATGAGGAGCGCTGCCGAACTTTCGCAGGTCCAGGTACCACCAATACGCTTCTTCCGGCAAACCCGCTTCACGGATGCGGTTCAAAAGCACATCGTGCCGTTCTTCGCGCTGAGACCCGCCAATGATCTCACCGATGCGCGGTGCAAGGACATCCATGGCCCGCACGGTCTTTCCATCCTCATTCTGGCGCATGTAGAACGCTTTGATCTCCTTCGGATAGTCCGTGAGGATAACCGGTCGCCCGACCTTCTTTTCGGTCAGCCAACGCTCGTGCTCGCTCTGAAGATCGGCTCCCCAGAACACAGGATTCTCCCAAGTCTCTCCGCTGTTTTCGAGCATCTTTACAGCTTCCGTGTAGGTGAGCCGCTCAAAGTGGGATTCGACCACATGCTTGAGCGTCTCAAGCAGATTAGGCTCGATACGCTGGTTGAAGAAATCGAGGTCCTGTCCGCACTTGTCGAGACAGTGCTGAATGACGACCTTCAAAAACTCTTCGGCAAGCGCCATGTTGCCTTCGAGGCTGCAGAATGCCATCTCCGGCTCGATCATCCAAAACTCCGCAAGATGGCGAGCCGTGTTGGATTGTTCAGCGCGGAAGGTTGGGCCGAAGGTGTAGATGTTTGTCAAGCCCAGGGCCATCGTCTCGCCTTCGAGCTGTCCTGAAACGGTGAGATAGGCGGGCTTGCCAAAAAAGTCGTTCTTGTAATCTGTGCTTTGCAGAACGGCTTTGACTTCTTCTGCGTTTGGATGCGGCTGTTCAAGGAGTGTGGTGACCGCAAACATCGCGCCAGCGCCTTCACAGTCCGAGGCGGTAACGATCGGGGTGTGGATGTAGCGGAAGCCGCGGTCGTTGAAGAACTTGTGGATGGCAAAGCTCACTTCGCTGCGCGTTCGGAAGACCGCCCCGAACGTGTTGCCGCGCACTCGCAAGTGACCAATCTCGCGCAAAAATTCAAACGATGCGCCCTTCTTCTGCAAAGGGTAGGTGGCAGGGTCGGCCTCGCCATAAACTTCCAGCGCTTCCGCCGCAAACTCGACTGGCTGACCAGGAGCCGGGGATTCCACGATCTTGCCGTCAAACCGCACGCATGCCCCCGTTGTGACCTTCTTGAACTCATTCTCGTCCAGCGTGCCTTCATTCACGACGATCTGCAGGTCCTTGAAACAGGAGCCGTCGCTCAGCTGAACGAAGGAGATTCCCTTGCTGTCTCGTCGAGTCTTGACCCAGCCGTAAGCACTAGCCTGGGTACCCGGCGCAAGCTCAAACAGATCGCGGATATACGAGCGGCGATAATCCATCGCGCGAATTTTACCGTTGGGAGAGATTTGAACCTGCCAAAATCGCCCTATGCCCCACACTCAGATAGCGGATCGGGGATTTAACTCCTAAAGCCTAGCGCCAAACGCCTATCGCCCGGCATAGCCATGCTCACCGACATCATTCACCAAAACGCAGTCCAGGCCGCGCCCCTACTCTTGGGCTGCTTTCTGGTGCGTGGCAATCGTCGGGCAATGATCGTTGAGGTGGAGGCTTATCGCGGAATAGATGATCCTGGGAGCCACTCTTGGCGCGGAATTACCCCCCGAACGGCCATCATGCACGGACCACCCGGCTACGCCTACGTGTACTTCACCTACGGCATGCACTGGATGCTCAATCTGGTCGTTGAAGGAGAAGGGCACCCGGGCGCAGTCCTCATCCGTGCCGCAAAGCCTCTGGAAGGATTGGAGGAGATGCGCTCCAACCGCCCGAAGGCCAGAAACGACCGTGACCTTCTTTCCGGGCCGGCAAAACTTTGCGCCGCGTTCGGTATCGCCAAAGAAGAGAACGGAATGAACCTGATGGATCCGAAGTCGGAGCTGAGAATCGAACAAGAGGAGCCCGTCAAACAGGTGCTGTTTGGCAGGCGAATCGGTTTGGCAAAGGGCCGCGGAGAAGAGTATCCCTGGCGGTTCATCCACGGTGAAGAATGCGAATGGGCTTCCGAACCCAAAGCTGGGTTGCAGCCTATTCAGCCCGAAGACTGGCCCGAAATTCTATCCTTTTCCGCCGGACTTGCGACCGCCCCGTGAGCCAGACCGGTTCATCATGGCGCGGTAGTCGCGCTTGGGCGTCTTTGCCGGACCGGGCTGGCTCAGGGTCTTATCGTCCAGATAGTCCTTGCGGTACTTCATAGCGGCGATAATGTCGCGTTCAAACTGCTTCAGCTCAGAAAGGCTCCCAAGCCCATTTTCGGTCGCCACGAACACCACCATCGTTGTGAAAGGCTCGATGGTGCCTGTGTTTACTTTGCGGTCCATCAGCGTAGCCAATCCCGCTTCCGACCGGATCAGCTCCGAAACCTTAAAGTTTAGGTCGCGCCCGCGCAGGTTGACGGAGATGGTATCGTCGCCTGGATAGAACTCCTGCTTGGCATGAAGGATCTGAGCGACACGATAGTTTCGGCTCTTCAAGCCTGCGCGCTGAAAGACGGCGATCAGACGCTTGTCTTCGATCACCTTCGAAGCCGCCACGGACCCTGCCAGTTCCGCACCCGTCGCGGGATCGACAACAGTCAGCTTGCCATCAGAATCGACGTCCACACCGTAGCTGCGAAAATCCTTGTCGAATCCGTCGGCGTTCTTCTGCTTGTAAGTGCGAAGCATCCGGCCAAGAGCGCCGGAACCGTCTTTGAGACAGGCAAACTGAATAAGGCCAACGCTCACAAAGCCGGTGTCATAGGTGTTGACGCTGTCAAAGCCCCCTTCCAGCAAGGAGACGGAAGCCATGATCTTTCGCTCCGAGTCCGACAGCCCTGCCTGCTTGAAGATGTTCTCCATCTCCTCTTTGGGCAGGTCGCGCACCTTCTTGCCGCCCGACATCACGCCCAGCTCCGAGCGGTAGTAGGCGTAGTTTGGGCGCATGTTCACATTGTCTTCGTAGGCAATCTCGGTGTCATCGTCGAACCGGATCACATAAGACAAGGGGCTGACCGACTCCGCAAAGGCAGGAGGGTTGCCAGCAAGCTTGACCAATCCTTCTGGAGCAGGACCTGGATGGTCCGGCTCGGGCTGTTCAAAAAGCAGTGATTTGCCCAAAATGCGGCTATTGGTGTCGCAAGCGTTCTTCCCGGCAAACCAACGGTCATAGGCAATCTTCGCGTCGATCCACTTCTGCCAAACGGCTTGTTCGGCGTTTTGGACAGGCGGTTCAGCGGTGGGAGCAACTTTGCCCAGACCGCGTACTTTGTTGTAGTTCCAAAGCCATGTGGAGCCCGCAACCGTAAGCCGCACTTGATAGGGGCCGGTTTGAGGAGCCCAAGCTGGAGCGATCGTCTGATAGCGCCCAGGCTCGTTCCAAAACGAGACAATGTCCGCGCGTTCCTTGTCGGAGAACATCCCGGCAACACCCATGGAAGCCAGACACACGATTCCGAAGATTGAGGCTGTTCGCAACATCCTGTTCGCTCCAACGCTCATACGGTGAGTGGGTCATCCTGGTATCCATACCAGGCACTCATCTCATATTAGCTTACAAGATATATCGGCTCAAATCGAGATCCTTTACAAAGTTACTCATGCGATCCTGCACAGCCTTTGCATCAAGAACGATCTGCTTTTGGCTGATTTCAGGAGCCTCAAAGAGGATCTCTTCAAGAAGCTTTTCCATCATCGTATGCAGTCTTCTTGCGCCGATATTCTCGATTTTTGAGTTCACGATAGACGCCAATTTGGCAATCTCGTCCACCCCGTCGTCGGTAATCGTCAGGCTGATGCCCTCCGTCCCAAGCAACAGCTGATACTGCTTGATGAGCGCATTTTCGGGCTCCTTGAGAATGCGTGTGAAATCGGTTTCAGAAAGCGGTTCCAGCTCCACGCGAATAGGAAGCCGTCCCTGAAGCTCGGGAATAAGCTCGCTCGGCTTGGACATGTGGAACGCTCCCGCAGCGATAAAAAGAATGTGGTCGGTGCGGATCGGGCCGAATTTAGATTGAACGGTGGAACCTTCGATCACTGGCAGAAGATCGCGCTGGACGCCTTCACGAGAAACATCCGGTCCCGATCCGCCATGCTGCCCTGCGACTTTATCGATCTCATCCAAGAAGATAATTCCGGTCTGCTCAGCGCGATGGACGGCGTCGCGATGGAGTGAGGAACGGTCGATCATCTTCCGAGCTTCTTCTTCAACGAGGACGGACTTCGCTTCGCCCACAGTCACCTTCAGCGTAGAGGATTTAGAGCCAAACGGGTTCGCAAGACTGTTCATGTCAAAGCCCATTTCCTCGATACCCTGGGGGCTGAAAACCTGCACGAACGGATTCGACTGCTCTTCCACGTCGATTTCGACAATGCGGCTGTTCAGTTCGCCAGAATTCAGTCGGCGAATGAGATCCTCTCGCTGCTCCGCAGCCTTCTCCTCGTCAATCTCCTCGATTTCAATCTCTTCGTCGGGGTCACCCTCCTCGTCGCCCGATCGCGTCGTATAGGTTTCGAACGGGTGCCGGAAGATCGTGGATTCGAAAAAGGCCATCTCAGATCGTTTGACGGTGCGCTTTCTCATCGGCTTAGGCTCATCGTCAAGCATGTCCAGAAGTCTCTCGGCGGCGCGGCGTTGCGCCTCCTCCTGAACCTCATCCATCCGCTCTTTCTCAACCAGCCGAACAGAAGCCGCAACAAGGTCGCGGATCATCGACTCAACATCGCGCCCCACATAGCCAACCTCCGTAAACTTGGTCGCCTCGACCTTGATAAACGGTGCGCGGGCGAGCTGGGCGAGACGCCTTGCGATCTCGGTTTTGCCGACACCCGTTGGGCCAATCATCAGAATGTTCTTCGGCATGATGTCTTCGCGCTGATGGGCGGGAAGCTGCTGCCTTCGGTAACGGTTGCGCAACGCAACGGCGACCGCCTTTTTTGCGGCATTCTGACCGACGATAAAGCGGTCAAGCTCAGCGACAATCTGCCTGGGGGTCAGGTCCTCGATGGGGAGGCTCATAGTTGAGTTCAGGGTACCTTCCCCCTGCACTTGCCTGCCGAGTCTTGATAGCCATGACGCAGCGCATGTTCTCAAGGGGCAAATGCGGTTACATTAAAGAGGAGGAAGGTGAATGAACAGAAAGGGACTGTTATGGGTGGTCGCAGTCGCGGCGATATCGCTTGCAACGTGGATGTTTCTCGGCAAGCAGGCACCAAAGCCCGTAGCGGTCGTGGCGGAGCTTGTTTCCGCTGGAGAGCTGCATGCGTCGTTTACGGCGGATGGAGTTGTAAAATCGACTTCGGTAGAGCTATCCCCCGAGTCTGGCGGACGTGTTACGTCGATCCGTGTGCGTGAAGGAGAATCCGTGCAAAAAGGGCAGCTCCTTGCCGAAGTGGATGACGAACAGGTCCATGCACAGGAAAGGCAAGCCATCGCGGTGGCTCAGGAAGCAAGAGAGTCCCTTCGACAAGCAAACACCGCATCCAAGATCGCCGTTGACCGGGCAACCCAGGCCGAAAAGACTGCCCGCGCCAACCTGCGTGTCGCCCAGGCCAGACTCGCGCAGGTGAAGAAAGGTGCGCGAAAGGAAGAAATTGAGCAAGCCGAACATAGGCTTGCCGAAGTCGCCGCACAGGTCGAAGAGGCGGACAAGGCGCACCAGAGAGCGCGGGAGCTGTTTGAGCAAGGGGCCGTCTCTCGGGCAGAACTGGAAAGGGCGGAAGCCAGATCAAAGTCGGTGCGGCAAAGCTACGAAGCAGCGGCAGACGCCTTGGCATTGCTGAAGGCGGGTGCTACTCCTGAAGCCATCGACGCGGCTCAGGCAGAGGTCGATGCCGCAGAGATCGCGCTGGAGACCGCAAAGTCCCTTCAGAGCGAGGTAGCCATCAGCAGATCGAACGTTCAGATTGCAGCCTCCCGGCTCAAGGAAGCCCAAGAAGCCCTCTCAACCATTCGAGCGATTAAGACCAAGTCGCAGGTGTTTGCGCCCTTTGCAGGTGTCATATCCAAACGCAGCGCCGAACTCGGCCAGGTAGCGACTCCAGGCGTGGCTTTGTTCACGCTCCAAGACCCCAAGAGTGTCTACATCGAAGCTGAAATCAGCTCTGAAGATGCAAGCAAAGTGGTTGAAGGCATGGAAGTGCGTGTCTCGCAGCCAGGGCTCCCAGGGCGAACGTTCCTAGGTAAAGTCGTTTCGCTTGCCCCCGTTGCCGAGATCAAGCCGGACGCGGCCGTGCGAACGCGCATATTGCGAGCGAAGGTGGTTCTCAAGGAAGGACAGGAGCTTTTCCGCCCCGGCACCGAAGTCGATGTCGAAGGACGGCGCGAAGTTGCCAAGAAGGCGGTGCTCATCCCCGCGGATGCCTTGGTGCTTAGCTCTGGATCAAGCACAGTCTTCGTGATCGTCGACGGCAAGGCCGTCCTGCGTGAAATCAAGACGGGCTATTCCAGTGAAGGCAAGATTGAGGTCATGCAGGGACTCACGGAAGGCGATCTCGTGGTCATCGAGGGCAAAGACGCACTTACCGATGGTGCGGCGGTCACCGTCCGGAGGAAGTAGCTTGGAAGGCACAACGCCCATCGTCGAACTTAAAGGCGTCTCCAAAATCTACAAGATGGGCGACGTGGAGGTTGCCGCTCTGCGCCAAACCGATCTCACGATCCGGCGTGGCGAACTGGTGGTGATCCTTGGCCCGAGCGGATGCGGCAAAAGCACCCTGTTGAACCTTATCGGCGGTCTGGATCGCCCAACCACCGGGCAGCTCATCGTCGACGGCGAAGATATCGCGCAGTATTCCGATGCTCAACTGACCCAGTATCGCCGTCAAAAGATCGGATTCGTCTTCCAATTCTTCAACCTCATTCCCACGCTGACTTCGCATGAAAACGTGCAGCTCGCCGCAGAGCTGTCCGAGAAGTCGCGCAGAGTTCAGCAGGTGATGGAGGAAGTGGGTCTTGGCGAACGAGGCGGACACTTCCCAAGCCAGCTCAGCGGCGGGGAACAGCAGCGGGTAGCTATTGCACGGGGACTCGTTAAGAATCCTCCCATTCTGCTCTGCGACGAACCGACCGGCGAGCTCGACTTCGAGACTGGTCGCAAAATCCTCGTGCTGCTCCATAAGATCAACCACGAAGAAAACCAAACCGTCTTGCTTGTTACCCACAACACCGCGATCGCCGCCATGGCGGACCGCGTGGTGCGTCTTCAAAGCGGGCACGTCGTTTCCGACGAGGTGAACCCCTCGCATACCGACCCGGCAGACCTGGTGTGGTAAATGGGCATCCTCTTCCTCAAGCTGATTCGCGATCTCTGGCGGTCGAAGGGCCAATACTTCGCCGTCGGCGTGATGATTTCACTTGGGGTGATGTTCTTCGCGGCAGCCACGATGGCTTACCGCAACCTCTCCATTTCTTACGAGGAAACCTACCGACGGTTGGTCTTTGAGGATGCGGGCATCCGGGTTGCCGCCGCGCCTTCCCGCATCCAGAAGCGGTTGGAGCGCATCCCGGGCTTGGCTGCCGTCGAAGCTCGACTTACTGAAGACGTCGCCATCGAACTCCCCGGACGAGGCTCGAAGAAGCTGGTCGGAAGAATGATCAGCGTCCCTTCTGGGCGTAAGCCGAGGGTCAACAGCCTCTTCATCAAAGAAGGCTCCTATCTCACACGCCAAGGCGCTCGGGAAATCCTTCTCGAATCCAGCTTTGCCGAATATCACAAACTTCGCCCAGGAGACGTGGTTTACGCCAAGTGGGGCCCGGACAAAGTCAAGCTGACTGTTGTCGGCATCATCCAAAGTCCAGAATTCCTCTATGTCGTTCAGAGCAAGCAAGATCTGTTTCCGATGCCCGACTCGTTTGGCGTCATGTTCGTTTCAGAAGACGTTCTTGGATCGTTGCTAAGCAAGCGTGACATCGTGAACGACATCAAGCTTCGGTTTACGCCCGACGCTTCCCCTGATGTGGTGCTTCGCGAGGTCAAACAGTCGCTCGCGGCCTATCGCCCCGAAGATCCAGTGATGCGAGTCGATCAGCCAAGCCACCAACTCTTGCAACAGGACATTGACGGGTTCAAGGTCTATTCCTTTCTTTTTCCATTTATGTTCCTCTCGGTCGCGGCTCTCACCGTGTACGCATTGCTGACCCGCCTGGTTCAGCTTCAACGCCCTTACATCGGTCTCATGCGGGCGTTGGGGTTTTCACGGCTCGCCATCGTTCAGCACTATCTCATGCTTGCGGGGGTTATCGGGATTCTGTCGGGGGTGGTTGGCACAGCGCTGGGGCTATGGATGTCGGGGGGCATCACCCGCATGTACACCGGCTTCCTCTCCGTCCCTTATGTGCTGATCGTGCCGGACTGGGGCGTCGTCTTGCAAGGTGTGTTCGTGGGCATCGCTGTCTGCGTGGTCGCGGCGATCGCCCCTGCCGTAGCCGCTTCCGGTGTCAACCCTGCCGAAACCCTTCGCGGCTCTCCGCCGTCCATCCCAAAAGTCGCCCGTATCGACCTTATCGTGTCCTTTCTCGCTTTGCGATGGCGTATCCCCATCCGCAACATCGTTCGTCAACCCAAGCGCACCCTTTCCACACTGTTCGGCGTGGTATCGTCGGCGCTGCTGTTTTTGACGGCTCGCGGCATGCTGGATTCGATGGATTCGGTGGTCAATGCGATGGTCGGTGAAGCGTTCCGAGAGGACATGCGGGTCGACTTCACCACCTTCCGAACCGCAACGGAGGTTGACCGCGTTCGCCAGTGGCCAGGCGTAGCCTGGGCGGAAGGCTCGCTGGATATCCCTGCCGAGTTCCGTAGCGGCAAGGTCACCTACTCTGCGCTGCTTTCCGGCTTGCCAGAAGGGTCCCAGCTTCGCAAAATCTCCGATGGCAAAGGGGGATACGTGGGCATGCCAAGCGACGGGATTATCGTAGGATCCACGATTAAGAACCGGCTCAAACTGGAGCTTGGGGACTCTGTGGATGTGCGGCTTCCACGCGGAGCGACGGAGCAAGAACCACGCTGGCGCACGGTGCGGGTGAAGGGATTCAGCAAGGAGGCCATCGGAACGGTGGCTTACGCCGCAATGCCCCAAGTACGCAAGCTCTTTGGCTCAGACCTGGGGCTGCCGCCCGGAGCGGTCAGCGGCATTCGCGTCAAGGCAGACCGCAAACTCTGGCCCGACGTTCGTCAAAGACTCCTCAGCTTGCCTAACGCCGCCGCCGTCACTGCCCGATCAGAGTTGGAAAAGATGGTCGAAGAGCTGATGGCGACTTCCAAGCGCTTCGTACTTATCATGGAAGCTTTCGGCATCATGCTTGCCTTTGCAATCCTGTTCAACACCGTTACCGTCAACGTTCTGGAGCGTGTGCAGGAGGTGGCGACGATGCGCACGATCGGCGTTTCCTCGGTGCAGGTTTCGATCATGGTGATCTTCGAAAACCTGTTGCTCACCATGTTCGGACTGCTGATCGCATTTCCGCTCGCCAAGCCGTTCGTTCAGAGCTTCATTACGGCTGGGCAGACCGAAGAGCAGATGGAGCTGTTCACAATGCAAGCGTCGCTGAAACCGGAAAGCCTGCTCGTCGCCGCTGCGGCGATTCTTATCGTAACGCTGGTATCGCAAATCCCAAGCTTGATGTTTCTTGCCAAGCTCGATCTGGCAAGGGCAACGAAAGAACGGGCTACCTAAAGAATTAGCTTGGGATCTTGCCCAGCTCGCCCTTAAGGTGGTTCAGCCAGTCGATGTTTTCAGGATCGACGTCGTTCAAAGCCGCCAGGTAGAGCGAAACAAAGTCGCCGAGCAGAGTCAAGGTCAGTGCTTTTTCCAGCAGGCTGTTGCCTTTTGCAACGACTTCAATCTTCTCAGCTCGATCACCGATGAGGTCTAAGCTGATTCGACCTCGGGCTTGCATCTTCGCTGATTCGGTGCCGTCTTTCAGCATGATCACAACCCATTGGCTCACACCCTGTTCGGTTGCCTTGACCCATCCCAGAATCTCGTTGTGGTTCAGCTCGGGGAACTGGGCAGACGAGATCATATTCTTAGAATTCTCGTTGATCTGTCCCTTCCAGCGATACGCCACAACGCCCTGCCATGAGCCCAGGCCGTAGATCACACCGAGCTTCCCATGAAGCTGGGCCGCAATCTGCTTGGCTTGATTCTGCTCAAAGGGAACCTCGACGCCGCAGGTGCGCACCACTTCTTCCAAACTGGCAATCGTTTCGTTGAAAGGCTGCGCAGGAATCAAGCGATAGCTTTCCGCTGCAACCAGCACAGGCATCAGCGAGAAGCCCAGCGCCGTTCTTGGCGGCTGCCCGCCCGGAATCTGGATAACGTCAAAGCCGTCCTGAGCCGCAAGTTCGGCAAGCTTCCCGCCGCTCGTAGCCGCCAGAACGGTGGCCCCTTTTGCCTTGGCGATCGCATACGCTGAAAGCGTCTCTTCGGTGTTCCCAGAATAGCTGGATGCGATGAGAAGCGTGTTCTTGTCGACGCAGTAGGGCAGAGTGTAATCGCGGTTGACCTGATACGGCACCGTGCCCTGATCCTCCATGATGGCGCGCAGAAAGTCTCCACCGATGGCTGAGCCGCCAAGGCCGCTCAAGACCACGAACGAAGGGTCGAAGCCAAGCGGCTTCAAGGAGGTGTTGCGCGCAATGTCCAGCGCCTGACGGCACTGGTCGGGGAATTCGCACGTGAGGCGATACATCCCCTTGGGATCATTGCGCAGAACGTAATCTTTATCGTCGAGGATGTGTGGCATCACTCGTCAGCAAACGGGTCGTACTCGTCTTCGCCTGGAGCTGCCGAAACAGCGGCAGGCGCGGCGGCAACTGCATGGCCTCCACCGCCGCCCATATCGTCACGCGGACGATCTAGGCCTTGGACGGAGTCGGCAACTATTTCTACGACCTCTCGCTGGCTGCCGTCGCTCGCAACGTACTTGCGCGACTGCAGACGGCCATCGACGGCGACCAGCCGTCCCTTCGCCATATAGTTGGCAACGAATTCTGCCGTGGTGCCCCAGCATGTGACGCGGAAGAAGTCGGCATCAGGCGAACCATCGTTCGGCTTGATGCGCTTTTGCACCGCCATCTGGAAGTCAGTAACGTTCTTTCCGGAGGTCGTTGTTCGCAACTGGGGATCGTGCGTCAATCGACCGACGAGGACAACTCTATTGATCATAGCGATATCTTACCGATCCGCTCGATCAGTCGTCCAGCTTGAAGATGCGATGCCGGATCACGTCGTCGTTGTTGCCAAGCTGTCGGCTGAGCTCGTGCGGAACATCTGCTGGTGCATCAAAGTTCAGTTGAACGTAAGTGCCTTCTTTAAAGCCTTCGATCTCATAAGCCAGCTTTCGCTTTTCCCACTTGCCAGCCTTGGAGACCGTGCCCCCCTTGCCTTCAACAACGCCCTTGTAGCGGTCGGCAAGCTTCTGAACGTCGGCATCAGCCATTGCAGGCTTGACAATCAACATCGCTTCGTACTTTCGTGAATTCATTTCTTTTCCCTGTGGACGGATTCACCGGCTCGGATTTTCGCCGAGCAGGGGTGTGATAGGAAGGCGATTGTACCCGACCATCGCGCCTGCAGCATCGGAAAGGGCCTTCGGGCCGGGCTGCGTGAGAAGGAAAAATTGAAGAAAAAATCATTATTGGTAGGAATCGGATTTTGGGTACTGGTAAATCTGCCAGAAGGCGGAGAAAAAGCTTGCAAAATAGAACAAATTAACTTATATTGTTCGCACACAGACAGGATCGTGCCTCTACGCGGCCTGTCTGAGGTCTTTGGTTTGGAGGAGATGAGTTGAAAAAAATCCTTATCCTTGCAATGAGCGTTTTGGGCTCTTCTGCAATGGCTGTTACTTTTGGGCCTGGCGCTGGCTTTAATATCCCGGACACGAGCCCCACTTCTGGCAACTCGACGATCAACGTCAGCGGCCAGCCCCCCACAGTTGGAACCTTGAACTGGGTTTCGATTGACTTCAACACGACCGGTTCGGGTCTGAGCTTCCCGTCCAAGCACACGTGGGCAGGCGACTTGATCGTCCAGCTTCGACACGTGAGCTCCGGTACGACCGTTCACCTGTTCAGCCGCGTCGGCTCGACGACTGCGGGTGGCGTTGGCGACAGCAGCGACCTCGCTGGCCGATATCGATTCTTCGAGACCGGCGCAAGCTTCTCTGCCGCCGCTGTTGCTGCAGGTTCGGCTGTGACGATCGCTAACGGCGACTATGCTCGATCCTCGCACGCTCTCGGTGCAGGCGCAGGCAACAACACGAACGGTATCGCAAACTTCAATGGCAACACGTTTGCATCCTTCAGCGGTCTCGCGCTGAATGATAACTGGACCCTGGAAATCTGGGACAGCGCTTCTGGCGACCTTGGCACCGTTGATAGCTGGTCGTTCGACGTGACTCCGGTTCCGGAGCCCGCAACGATGGCTGTTCTCGGCGTTGGCGCTCTCGCGCTGATTCGCCGCCGACGAGCCAGCAAGTAATCCCTTCATAGGGAGAGCTTTATGAATGGGCTTTGCATATGCAAAGCCCATTCATTGTTTATGGCTGGAGGGGTTTGCGCGCATAGCGGAGTGCAAATGTCCAGAACGCCGGATGCCAGATCAGATCGTTTGCAAGAATGGTCCAGCCGAAGGCCCAAGGCAGATCTCCGCGCAATGCAGCCGCAAAAAAGCCTATCGGACCGAACGTTTTGCCCAGCAGACCTATCCATACAAAGGGAGCGTAGCGAATGGGATCGCGCGCGATGTACCAGTAGCCTAAGCCATAGACCAGCACCATCATGCCGATGCACTGGAACAAGCTGGGATAGTTTGGCAAGGGCATACCAAGGAGCTTAAAAAGAAGATTCGGCTGAACGATGACAAGGATGCCCCATGCTACGTTGTAGACCGTGGCGGCGTAGAACCAAACTTGGAACTTGCGAATTGACCGATCCGTTAGCATGTCTGCGACGTCCTTCATGGCGTAATCTATTGTTCCAGATCGTGTCGGAAAGCGGTCTATAGGTGTGTAATCAACGATGCTTTGCGCTTTCATTTGCCTTTTAGCCGTCAGCGGTGCACCTGCGCCCACGATTCCTGCGGGAACGAGCGCCGAATTCCAAAAGCTGTACGCCGATGTCATTAAGGCAACCGCGAGCGGAGACTTTGCACATGCCCAGCAGCTTGCCGGACTGTTGCCAAAGCAGAAGATCGTGATCCAATGGGACGATAAGAACGTTCCTGAGAGCTACAAAGCAAGCTACATCGATGCGCGGGATCGTGCGATTGGGCTGTGGACGCAGTTCATGCCCGCCGTAACCTTTACCTACGGCACCAAGCCGGATATCAAGTTCTCCTTTGAGAAGTCAGTCGGCAATACACAGGGAGAAAAAGAGCCGCCCGCTGCTGTCCTGTTCTTCGGCGTTTCGCCGCAAGACCCCCGTGTCGAGTCGGTGATTGCTCTCGAACGCGGCTTGCCGTTGTCGCAGACCGAAGTATCGGATGTGAACAATGAGGTGGCCTACGCGCTCGGGCAGTATTTCGGCTTGGCGCGTACCCCGAACTTTGGGGGCTATTCCAGTCGAACGGAACAGCAGACTTCCATGATGGTTCGCCCGACGCCTTCCGAGCTCAACCTCGCCAAGGTCTTGATGCAAATCACAGACCTTGTGCGAAAGTCCATCACTCAGCGCACGGCGATGAGTTGGTCGCCCCCCCGTGCGACGATCGACAAGGATTACTTCGACCTCGGCACGGTTCACCAAGGTGAGATTAGGAATTTCTCCATTCAGCTGAACAACATTGGCAAGGGCCAGCTTCACGCTTCCATGATCCCAGACTGCGGATGCGTCACACCCGCCAAGATCGCTCCTCTGGAGGCCGAGCAGTCCAAGCTGATCCCAATTTCTGTAGACAGCACCGACTTTATCGGGGAGCAGCATAAGTCGATCATGCTCTACACGAACGATTCGGAGATGCCCACCCGCGAGATCAAGATCCGGCTGAACATCATCCCCTCCTATCGCTTCCTGGTCCCCGAAGGTGAGAACATCAATCTCGACTTCAACGGAGGAACGCGCGACGTTTATCTTGTCCTCCCCGAAGGCAGCGATATCGTGCCCGAGAATCACCGGTTTGACGGAGTCCCTGCCAAGGTGAGCTATGTTCCTTGGGAGGGCGAGCTTGCCGATCCGGTCCTGAATGAGCCCGCCAAGAAGCGCAAAGGCTACAAGTTTACGATTGCCGTGGAGCCCGGCGTGTATGTCGGGCGAAATATGGCTTCCTTGGTGGTTACGACAAAGAGCAAGCGGTTCCCCGAGTTGCGGCTGATCATGAGCGTCCAGATCGGGATTGTCGCCTCGCCAGAGAGGCTGACCCTGGGGCAGATCGCTAAGGGCCCCAAGCGAGCCAGCTTCCTGGTCACACGTCCGAACAGCGAGTTCGAGATCGTAAAGATCGAGACGGGCAGCCCTTACCTGACCGCGACCTACAAGCCGGTTCGCGATAAGTCGGAGTACAAAGTAACGATCCAGTACGATGGAAAATCAGCGGATCCTCGCTTGGAATCGACGATCAAGGTCTATACCAACGATCCGCGATACACAGTGATTTCAGTGCCGTTCACGGCAATACAAAGATGAAGCTGCTTGGGCTAGCCATAGCCCTCACAACCCTTGCCATCGGCTGGACCTTCCAATCGAAGCCGGAGCAACCCTTTGTCGTCATCCTTGGAGGCGATACCGACGGCTACCTGAACCCATGCGGCTGTTCCAAGCCAATGATCGGAGGCATCGTTCGGCGGGCAACGGCAATCAAGACGCTGATGGGCAGCCGCGAGGGCATGTACCTCGAAAATGGCGGCTTTGTTGCGGGCGTTGGCAGGCAAGATGAGCTGAAGTCAGAGGCCTTAGCCGAATCCTTGAAAGCGATGGGCGCAACGGCGATTCACTATTCGTACTCTGAAGCGCGCATGGGACCGGGCATGCTGCTTGCTTTCCAGCAGCTATCAGACAATCGACTGATCTCATCGTCGATTGCTCCGTCAGAGACCTTTGAACTGCCTCCTTACACCCTCAAAGGCCCCTTCCTGATCGGTGCTGTCGATCCCCGTGCCGACCAGATGGCCGCAACCCTCCGCGAACAGGCTGTGAGCGTCAACAATGCTGTGCAGAAGCTCATCTCGGAAGCCGAAGCCGCAGACCTCTTGCCAGTTGTCATGTTCCAAGGGGGAAGGGATGCCGCTCGAGCCCTCGCCACGAAGTTTCCAAAACTCCGCCTGATCCAGTACCGAAGCGGAGGCAATCCGCCAGCGACGCTGGAGTACGTCGGGCAGACAGTCTTGGCGACCCCTGGCGAAAAGGGGAAGCACGTCATTCGCCTCCTCTTCACAGGTGGGAAATGGTCGGGCTATATGGCGGTCAAGCTCAATCCTGAGTTCACTGCGGACAAAAGCGTCAAGTCGATCTACGACGAATACCTTCATCGGGTCGCCGATGAGAAGCTGCTGGAGAAGCTGCCTCGCAACGCAGCGCAGGCTTTTGCAGGAAACCAGAAGTGCGGCTCATGCCACGCGAAAGCGTGGAAGGTCTGGAAAGACTCCAAGCATGCCGGAGCCCTCAAGACTCTGGAGAAGGAGAAGCACGACCGCGATCCTGACTGCGTCAGCTGTCATGTCGTCGGGCTCGAGAGCAAGGGCGGATTTCAATCCCGGATTGCAACGCCGCAGCTGGCAAACGTTGGCTGCGAAAGCTGTCACGGCCCAGGAAACAGCCACGCGATCAACCCCAAGAAGTACAAGCTTCCGAAGGTAGGCGCGAAGTCCTGTGCGAAATGCCACGTCCCCGAACACAGTCCTGGTTTCGAGTTCTCCAGCTATTGGAAGAAGATCAAACATTGATGTGGAAAACCCTTCGCTTTTCCACAGTTTAAGACTTAACAGAGTGGCGATAATGCGCGAAAATAAGCGAAAAGCAATGCTTCTAAGTTAAAGCAATACGCATATTTGCCGATAATCGGCTCTTGATTCCGAAGGCTTGCTTGTAATATCAATATTTGGGGCGAGAAGAGCAAAGCTCTGGTTCTTGAGGTCGGGGCCCGCCAAAGGGTTAGGCAGAGATTATGGTGACCGTCAGTACGGCTATCGAAGAGCGTCAGCGCAAAGAAGAAACGACATTGCCCCGGCTGTCCGATGTTCTTTTCAAAGAGGACAAAGGCGGCTTTCATTCCTTTGCCGCGCTTCCCTCCAATGTTGATGCGATCGAGGCCGCGCTTCTGTTCGCAAACGGGCTTCAAAAGTTTGTCGTGATTCACGGCGAAAGCGGGTGGGGGAAGACGCACCTTCTCGAATCTGCCGCCAAGCATCATCGAAAGCTCTTCCCAGGCTCAACCCCGCAAGTGCTATCCGCATCCGAATGGGTCTCTGGCTTTTGGTCGCGTATGCAGCCAGCCCCGCTGATCCTCGATCACGTGCAGGACTGCATCGCCAAAACCCGACAAAGGATTCAGCTCCGACTGGCTCTGGAGCGGCGCGTTCGTGCGGGCTGGCCTACAATGCTCAGCCTCACCGGCGATCGCCTTCCTCCGATGTTTTCGCTTGCCGTGCCCAACCTGCGCGACTGGCAGGTTGCCACGATCAGGCAGCCTGCAAAGGAGGAGCGCCAGGTCATTGTCGCCTCGATGGCAAAGCGAGAGGGGCTTGCGCTTTCCGATTCCCTGCGTCGCATCCTCTCCGAGAAGCTGACCGTCAACGGACGCTCCTATGAAGGAGCTATCAATCGTCTGAAGCTTCTTGGGAATCGATGGTGTACCGATACTGAAGTGATCCATGCTTGCGGCATTCTCAACGCCTATTTCTCCGACAGGCCCAACTGGGATCTGAGAGATGAGATTCTCACAATCGTGCGGCAGCACGCTGAGGACCCGGCAGACGCAAGCCCGATGGCGCTTTATCTCATGCTGAAGGTCGCGGGCCTGAATGAAGACGATGTCGCCCACTTCATGGAGATAGAGCCGAACAAGGCATATGCAGGAGCCAAGAGCTTTGCAGGCCGAGTCTTGGTCGATTCTGAATGCCGAAATAGGCTGTCAGCCGCTAGCAAAGAATTAGTCAGGAACCTGGAAGTTAGCTAAACCAGGCAATTCTAACGTTCGTTTGAGCGTCAAATTCGTGTTATAACGCAAGGGTATTGCGGACATTGAGTCTGTTGAGGTCGGCGTCCGGGCGGTTGGACCGACTTCTCGACACCCTGCTTCACGGGCTCGATCGGGTTTGAGGCTAAGTACAAATACGGCGTTGAAACTCATTTCTGAGCTCAAGCTCTTGCCAGTCTGGGTGAATCCCGACAGTCTGATTTCCAGTGCGAGACTGCTGCTGCAAGGGCATAATATGCGCACGATAGCGGTCCTCGACGGCACTCGCCTGGTCGGGGTTCTTTCGCTGTACGACATTCCCGCCGACGCTTCCGAACTGAGCCGCGTTCGAGACTACATGCGGTCGGCAGGCTATGTTGCCCAGGCAGACACGTCGATTCGCAGGCTGGCCGAGGACTTCCACACGCAGAACATCGATTCCGCGCCGGTCGTGTCTGGTGAGCAGTATCTGGGTATCGCCACCGCGACAATGCTCCTCAAAGAGCTTCTGCGAACTTGGGACCCGATCACAGGCCTTTCTTGGAGCGACCGTCTCCGCGACTGGGGCATCGACCGTCTGAAGGAAGGAAGCGAGCTCACGATCATCTTCCTGGACATCGACGATTTCGGGCAGTACAACAAGAAGTTCGGTCACATTGTCGGAGATCGCGTGCTTCAGATCGTTGCGGAAAGTCTCCGCGAAATGCTGGATGAAGACCGCGATATGCTGGTTCGCTACGGCGGCGACGAATTTGTGATCGCGACCATACGCTATCAGGCAACGGCAAAAGACTTTGCCGACATGGTCCGCGAGCGGGTCGATACGATGAATGTCGGCGAAGCCCATGAGTCGATCACTTTGTCTATGGGCTTGTCGGGAGGACGTCGCACCAAGGAGCGCGACAACATCCACTATGCGGCAACTCTCGACAATCTCATCAATCTTGCAAGCCAAGACTGCCAAGTCGACAAGCTCAATCGCAAAAAGCTCTCAGGCAGACAGCCGATCGAGGAGCCGCAGTACGCAGTTGCTGTGGAGATTCCTTCGCGCCACCGGGAAGTGCAAGAGCCCAGCGAAGATATCCAGGTCGATGAGGTCTTTGCCGACGAGTCCAACCCTCACGCGTTGACCACAGTCCTTCTAAGCCGAGGTTCAGAAGTGGCGTCAGGAGTTCACGCACGCTCAGGCGGTTCGCTGGTCGAATCGGCGGTTCAGGCGACCGCGAAGGCTATCGAGCGACTCATTCCGAATCTTCAGGTCTTTATCGACGACGTGCATCTGTCGGAAAGAGAGAACGGTCACAAGTACATCGCCGTGACAGGCCGTGTCGTCAGCGGCGCTGGTCAGACGCCGATCTCCGCTATAAAGCCCGTCTCAGACAGCATTGCCCTCAGCGCAGCGCAGGCCACGATTTCGGCTGTTGAATCCGTCAGAGTTTAAGCTCAGCCTTGCTTCTGGCTGCACAGAGTCTCCAGACCCTCTGCTTCCGTCAACGACCGGAGTAATATTAGGCGGGCTGGCTTCAGCATCTCAAGCCGCCTTTCACAAAGCCATGAAGTTCCCGATCTCCATGCTCTACGATTTCGTCCAGACCTCGCTGAATGCCGAACAGGTCGGTGACCTGCTGACCATGGCTACGTTTGAGCTGGAAGGTATTGAGGAGGTCGAGGGCGAGCCGGTTCTGGACATCAAGGTGGTTTCGAATCGCGGCGATGGCTTATCGGTCTTTGGGCTGGCAAGGGAAGTCTTGGCAAAGGATGCCGACGCCGTTCCCACAGGGCTTTATCTCTCGGCCCAAGCGCGCTTTAAGATGGACGATGAATCGGCGCGCGCTGCCGCCGAAAAGACCTCGATCAAGATTGAATCTTCGGACTGCCTTCGCTATGGCTGCCGACTGTTCGAAAAGGTCTCGAACAGTGAATCCCCCGAGTGGCTGCAGCGACGATTGCGCCAATGCGGCCAGCGCCCAATCAGCCTCCTGGTGGACTTGACCAACTACGTGATGATCGAGTTGGGGCAGCCGCTTCATGCCTTCGATTTTGAGAAGCTTGCAGGTCAGCGTATCGTCGTCCGAAAGGCCAAAGAGGGAGAAAAGCTGACGCTCCTGAACGGTGAAGAGCATGAGCTCCAGCCCAACCAGCTGATGATCTGTGACGCCGAAAAGGCCGTCGCGGTCGCGGGCGTGATGGGCGGTCAAGAGAGCGAGGTGTCCGAAACCACTACCGCTGTATTGCTGGAGTCCGCAAACTTCCTGAACACATCCGTTCGCAAAACCCGCAAACAGCTGAATCAGAACACCGAAGCTTCTTATCGATTTGAGCGCAGCGTTGACCCAGAGTCCGTCGTTGCCGCGCTCAACCGCTTCTCGCTTCTTCTGTCCCAGATTCAGCCAGGGGTCGCCTTGATTCCTGGAGTGGTCGATGAATACCCTGGGAAGCCTCAGCAGAGGTCTTGCAGCGTTCGCGTCAGCCGGGCTCAGAAGCTGCTGGGTATGCCGGTGACCGTCGAAGAAGCAAGGCGCTACCTGGATAGGCTTGGCTTTGAAGTCGCCGGAGACGGCGAACCCTTCGAAGTCAATATCCCAAGCTGGAGGCCCGACATTGTCCGCGAGATCGATCTCATCGAAGAGATTGGGCGGGTCCACGGCTTCGAGCGCATTCCCGATGTTTTGCCCGTCGGAACCACCACGCAAGGAGGTTTGGTGGGCGTCACCAAGCTTAAGAGCCGAGTTCGGGAGATCATGCTGAGGGCAGGCTATCACGAAATGGTCAGCCATGCCCTGCGCGACACCAGCCCGCTCGACTTCAGCGAGGAGCATCGGCTTGCCGTGCGCAACCCGCATTCGCCCGATATGGCGTACCTGCGCGACAGCGTCCTGCCTTGCCTTGCTGAATCCGCCAAGCGAAACGGCGCAAAGGATCTCCATATCTTCGAAATCGGTCAAGTCTTCGTCAAGGGCGAAGTGCAGGTTGATGAGAGTCCGGAAATGGGCTTCATGTCCATCGGCGCTCTTACCGCAAGCCATTGGCATGGAAACAAGCCCGCAGAGGCCGATTTCTACAGCGTGAAAGGCGTTATCGAATCGCTGTCGCAGGCGTTGGGAGTGCCTGTGACGTTTGCATTGCCGCGCGACCCAGATCGCAGATTCCACCCCACGCGCCAATCGGGCATCCTCGTCAACGAAGGCAAGCTTTGGGTTGGCCTCATCGGGCAGATTCACCCAGACGTCGCCGAGGCAACCGGACTTCCTGCGAACACCTTCATGGGCGAACTCGATTTGGCGGTACTCGCGACAGAAAAGCCGGCAGACCCTCAGCTCAAGCAGTTCAGCCGAAATCCTGCCGTCCGCCGAGATATGTCGTTCGCCATCGCCAAATCGACAGAGTTCAGACAGATAGAGGCCGTGATCCAAGATGCCTGTGGAACTGTTCTTGAAAGGATGTGGCTTTTCGACCGCTATGAAGGCCCCGGCATCCCCGAAGGCCAGCATAGCCTCTCGGTCGCGCTTCAGCTTCGAAAGCTGGGTGAGAACTTCACGGATGAGGAAGCGAACCAGGTGCGGGATCGGGCCGTTGAGGCGCTTGCATCTTTGGGAGCGACATCGCGGTAGCAAGCGTCTTCCCTGCAAGAACGACGAGCAAGACGGTCAGCACGGCTCGAAACGCCATGGGCCAGTAATGGTAGTGATGAAAGCTCTTCAGCCAAGCCATTGGCAGAAAGGCGAAGAAAGACATCGCAAAGACCGCATAGATCAGCGGTTCTTGCTTCGACTTCCAGAGCGAGACCGCCGTGGCTGCCATTCCCGTGAAGGCCGCATAGGGAAGGACCCAAAGCAGCCCAAACACCCCGCCTGTATCAAAAACGTCGGCAGACAGCGTTCGCAAGCCTGCGTAGAACGCTCGGATCGAAGGAAAAAGGTATTCGCCAAACGACGTCCAAACATCGGGTCCTGACCGAAATTGCTGAGCTTGATATCCCGAGACCTCGCTGGGAACCAGCGCACTCCGAAGGGCGAGATAGCCAAACAGAATCCCCCAGGCCACAGCTTGCCAAATCCACCGGACGCGATAGCGCATCGATCGAAGCGTCACGGCAGAAATCAAAAAGCAGACAGGGAGCATCACAGCTTGCTCATAAGAGCCAAGGGCGGCCATCAAGCCAGCCGAAGAGATGACGAGCCAAACCCACGGATGCCTTGCCGGAGCACCTTGCAACAGCGTCCCCTTCGTAGCGGGTGGGTCCAGCGGGATCGGTTCCGGCGCAGGGAACCGTTGTGCCGTCAGCCTCTCAAAGCGCACATAGCCCGCAAGCGCAATCAGCGCAAAGAGCGTCATCACTGAAGCCGTTCGCCCCGGGAGCCAGGCCATCACGCCGCTTCCGATGTCAGAAAGGGGGATGCTGACATCCGCCGCCAGCCAGAAGACCAGAAACCCGATCAGCGGGGGCCATAGCTTGCGCTTGGGCAGAAGATAGGCGAACAAGGAAGCCCAGGCTGCCATGCGCAGACAAGCGGTGAGCCACCCCGTCGCGTGAATGTGCCAAAGCGTAAACAGAATCGCCGACGTCGAGGCAATGATCGGCTGATCGGTAAGCTCGCGCACGAGCCAGAACAGAGCCAGAACGCAGAGAATGCAAAGCAGTGCCTGCGTCTGCCCATACCCCGCCGACTGCGTCCCATAAAGAGCGTTGTCGATCTCAAAGCTCAGCGTCGAAACGGGCCGATAGAAGTGGTTCTTCAAGGGCCAGTCGCCGAGGAACCAGCTTAACGGGGAATGCCGCTCCCGAATCGCATCCAGGAGAACAGCGGTATCGCTGTCGCGCAAGAGTTCGGGACCGCTGGAGCGCGAGACAAACAGAGGAACGCAACTCAGGAGAACCAAAACCAGGGCTACGATCCATCGCCGCACAGAGAAAGTATAGCGGGTTGAGCTGGCTTTCCGGTGTCGAGGTCTGCCAGTCCCCAACGCTCACCGCCTAACACCCAACGCCCAAAGCCTTCCCCCTTACTTATCCACTTCGTAGTGCACCCACTTCGGCGCGAGCTTGAACTGAAGGGCAGTCAAAGCCAGGATGACGGCAAAGATGCCCCACGCAATCGCTGAGGCATAGCCCATCTTGAAGTAGCTGAAACCGTTCGTAAAGAGCAGATAGACGGGTACAAGCAAGGAATCGGCAGGCCCTGCCCCTGTCGCGTCTGCAGGTTTCATGATGTATACACGGTCGAACTCTTGCAACGCCCCGATAAAGCCCATAACCGTGTTGAAGAAGATCACCGGGCTGAGCTGTGGCAGTGTGACCGAGAAGAACTGCCTGCCAGGGGAGGCCCCATCGATGCTGGAGGCTTCATACAGAGTGGTCGGAATGCCCTTTAAGCCCGCAAGCCAAAGGATCATGCCACCGCCAGCACCCCAAAGCCCCTGAACGATCAGAGCGGGTTTGGCCCAAGCTTCTGCGTTTAGCCAGCCCGGAGGCGGCGCATTGAACCACTCTCCGATCGTTGATTGCCAGCAAGAGTTGATCAGTCCCTTGCTTGGGTCGCTGGCAAGAATCCAAATCCAAAGGACCGCCGAAGCCACCGTTGGCACGATCGAGGGCATGTAGAAGAAGGTCCGGTAGAACCTCATCCCGCGTACGGCGGCGTTCAGGAGCATCGCCACGGCAAGCCCCGTCATCAGGTTCAGCGGGACGCCTATCCCGCCCAGATAGGCCACATTCGCCAGCGACTTTGCGACGTTATCCCGGTCATAGCCCGTTAGGTCGGCATAGTTCTTAAGCCCAACCCAATGCGCATCTCCCAGCACGTTCCACATTGTGAAGCTGTAGAACAGGGAGGCAATCATCGGCCCGATGGTGAACACCAGGAAGCCCAGCACCCACGGCGAGATAAAAAGGTAAGCCCATTTGGCTTCGGTCCGCTCCAGTCGACCGATCTTCTTCCGCAAGAACGCGACGATCCCAGCCAACAGCGCAATAGCCGCCACCGTCGAAGCGATCCAAGCAGGCAGGCTGCTGTTGACGACCGGATACTGCTGCTGAGAGTTAATCTCACCCAGCTCACGGTTCACCTTGTCCTGCGCATTCTGCAGAGCCGCCATCGGAGACATCTTCTTGAGCGCAGCATTCTCAATCGCTCGCACATGCTCGTCCCAGAGCAGCTGGGCGACCACGGTCTTGGGCCGGAAGCGCGCGATATTCTGCATGCTTACCGAGAGCCTTTTGGCTTCCTGGATGCGTGGATCATCGGGCGTGAATTCGTTAAGTCCGGTTTCGGCGGCCTTAATGTTGGCAACGAGCGGCGGCACGTATTGGCGACCCAGCCGACCATCCCATTCCTTTTGCGCCTGCATATCCACCAAGCGGCCCTCATAGCTGGTGGCCCACTTGATGAAGCGCCAGCCCCCATCGCGATTGCGCGCACCCGAGGGAATAGCGTAGGAGAAGCCCCCCGTCCAGGTGACAAACTGATCTTTTTCGTTCGCAAAACGCCCGCGCTTGTAGTAGCGATCATCGGGCACGGGAGGAGGAGCAGCCCCAAAGTTGAGCTTCTGGCCATAGCGCAGCAGTGTGGGCATGATCCAGTCGCCGTCGATCTTCATCGCAACCTTGCCGATGATGAAGGAATCGTTGGCATCGCCGAGAAAGCCGCTTTGGAAGTTGCGCGCATTCTCAAACCCGCCGACAAGGTCGTAACCCTTCACCATGTATTCCAGAGCTTCAGCGGCTTCGGGGGTCGCCATGGTTGCTCGCGACCCATCAGGGCTGATGAAGTTTGCGTTGTTCTGGAACGCATACATGTAGAGCCAGACATTGCCGTAGTTCGGCAAAAAGCCCGCCGTCTTGATCGTGCCGTCCTTGTTGAACTCGGTAAGGACCTTGGAATACGCAAGAAGCTCCGTCCAAGTTCGTGGGGGCCGATCAGGGTCCAAGCCAGCCGCCCTCAGCTCCTTGGCCTTCTTTTGAAACATGCCCTTGTTATAAAAGAGCATGCGGTTGTCTGCGCCGGTGGGGATGCCGTAAACCTTTCCGTTGTACTTGGCCTCCTCCCACGTAGGCTTGTAATACTGGTCTGCCGTGGGCGTAAGCGGGTCTTTGCCTGCATCCCGCGCGATCAGTTCATCCAGCGGCTCAAAGGCTCCTCTGCTGGCCCAGTCCGCCAGCGTAAAACGATCTTGAGCAATGACATCCGGGGGAACTTTGCCCACGATGGCGGTCATCAGCTTCTGCGGGCTCATACCGCCCGCGCCCATCGTCGTGACCACTAGCTTGATGTCGGGATTGCGGCGTTCAAACTCCCGCACAACGGCTTCAAGGCCCTTGGTTGTAGGGCCAAGGTTGACGCCCCAAACGATGACTTTCTGGCGTTCCTGGGCCAGGGCAAGGCCCGGAATAAGGCAGAGCAGAGCGGCTAACAGCCGAGCGAGTTTCATTGTGGACAGGGCTATTCTACAACGCCTTTGCAGATTCTTGCCCCAAGCTTGCGCAGCGTTCTTCCAAAGACCCCGAACCATTTTGCCCCTCCGGGTATTCTTGACCTCGTGCAGTCGGCAGCTCCCGAAACGCCCATGAATATCGAGAGGATTCTCGGCTACCTGCCGCATCGCTATCCGATGCTGCTGGTGGACAGAATTATTGAGATCGAGCCGGGCAAATCGATCAAAGGCCTGAAGTGCGTAACCTTCAATGAGCAGTTCTTCCAAGGCCACTACCCGGGAATGCCGGTGATGCCGGGCGTTCTCATCATTGAAGCGATGGCTCAGGTCGGCGCAGTACTTCTGTTGAGCGACCCGAAGATGGAGGGCCTCGTCCCGCTGATCGGGGCGATCGACGCCGTAAAGCTTCGCAGGCCCGTCATTCCTGGAGACCAATTGGTGACCGTCGCGGAAATCGCCTGGATCAAAGGCGTTATCGGAAAGATGCTGGTCAGCGCAACGGTTGACGGACAAGCCGTGGCTTCCGCCGAAATCACCTGCAAGCTGGTGCCGAGGGACCAATAGTTTTGCCAACGATCCACCCCCTCGCTTTCGTAGACCCCAAGGCGGAGATCGCAACCGACGTCGAGATCGGTCCCTTCTGCTATATCGAAGGGGAAGTCAAGATCGGCACCGGCTGCCGCCTGGATTCTCACGTCACGGTCAAAGGGGGAACGACCATTGGTGAGCGCAACTTCTTCGGTCAAGGATCGGTCATCGGTGGTCCTCCCCAAGACCGCAAATACCACGGCGAGCCCACCTTCCTGACCATCGGCGACGACAACATCTTCCGCGAGTACGTCACCATCCACCGCGCCACGGGTGAAGGCAACACCACCGTCGTTGGCAACAACTGTTTTCTCATGGCCTATTGCCACCTTGGACACAACGTCGTCCTTCACGACAGCGTGACCATGGCAAACAACGTCGGCCTTTCCGGTCATGTGACAGTTGAGGAGATGGCGACGATTGGCGGTATGGTCGGTATCCACCAGTTCGTTCGCATCGGCAAGATTGCGATGGTCGGCGGATTTGGCAAAGTCGTCCGCGACGTTCCCCCGTTCATGCTGTATAGCTCGGGCGATGAGCAGGTCGCAGACATCAACGCCGTCGGTTTGCGCCGAATCGGCGTCACACAGCCGGTCCGCATGGGCCTGCACAAAGCGTGCAAGCTGCTGTTTAAATCCGAGCTTGGGCTTTCCCACGCGCTGGAGATCGTTCGCAAGGAGGTCGATTCCAGCGAGGAATTGGAGTACCTCCTGGCATTCCTTGAGCGACTGTTCAAGGGCAAGAACGGTCGCGGCGACCAGAGATGAGATTCTTCCTTTCTGCAGGCGAGGCTTCCGGCGATGCGTACGGAGCCGCGCTCGTGCGGGAGATCAAGCGTTTGAATCAGCCGATCGAAGTGGCTGAACCCTTCCGAACCCGCATTGCTCAAGCTTTGGGCCTAAGCCAAACCCCAACCGATCAAGAACTTCTCATCGGAGAAGGCCTCGACTCGCTCGACATCGTGGAGATGGTCATGAAAGCTGAGGACAACCTTGGCTTAGAAATCTCGGATAAGGAAGTGACCTCTTTGAGCACCTTCGGTGACCTCTATCGCCTCGTTGCCCAAACCGAAAACCACGAACTCCCTCCCGACGAGCGAACAAAAACCAGCCCAATATCCGCGAGATTCGAAGGTATCGGCGGGGCCAAAATGCGCGACGAAGGCGTTCAGATCATTGCTGACTCTCGAAAGTGGGGTGCAATCGGAATCACCCAGGCAATCCGTGTCTACTTCAGAGTTCTTGCAGGCTACCGAAAGGCTGTGAGAGCCTTGAACGAGGGCCCTCCTGGCATCTTCATCCCCATCGACTTCGGCTTTGCAAACCTCAAACTATCTCGCCAAGCTAAAGCCGCAGGCTGGAAAGTGATCTATTTCATCCCCCCAGGCAGCTGGCGCAAGGACCGCCAAGGCAAAGATATGCCTGAACTTTGCGACGCCGCCATCACCCCATTCCCGTGGTCCGCAGAAATCCTCAAGGGCATGGGCGTGGATGCACACTTTTTTGGGCATCCGCTGAAACAGCTGGTACGAGAACAGTCCCCTCCCTCGTCCGAGCGTAGCGAGGATGGGGGAGGGTTAGGGAGGGGGACGTCCGATCTAATATCCCCTCCCTTGTCCGAGCGTAGCGAGGATGGGGGAGGGGTGCAGGGGTGGGGGAAACACTCTGCCATAAACGGCGAAACTCGCCAAGGCATCGCCATCCTCCCCGGAAGCCGCATCGCCGAAATCGAGCAGAACCTCCCCGCCATCGCCGACGCCATCAAAGACCTCTCCGAAACCGCCATTTTCGCCGTCTCCCCCAACCTGAACCTCGACGACCTCAAATCCAGGTGGGCCAAGCTCGCTCCCGGCAGGAATGACGAATTCGTCGTCGGCAAGACAGCCCAGGTTCTCCTTCAAGCGAGAGCAGGCATCGTCTGCAGCGGCACCGCAACCCTCGAAGCCGCTCTTTGCAACTGTCCCCATGTCGTCATCTATCGAATCTCAAAAGTCACGGAGATGGAAGCCCGTCTGCTTCGCTTCAAGGTCAAATACATCTCTCAGCCGAACATCCTTCTTGACCGTGAGGTTGTTCCAGAACTGATCCAGCATGCCGCCACCGGACCCGCGATCCAGGAAAAGCTCAGCGAAGTCATGCGCGACGGCGAACCCCGCCAAAAACAGCTACAGGCATTCTCGGAGATCGAATCCATGCTCGGCCCCAGCGATGCCATCACCCAATCGGCGAAGTTTCTGCTGGGCTTTGCAGAAAGGACTCAGCAAGTCTCGAGATAGAGTGCTCAGCGTAAGCGGGAAGTGTGATTTTAAGCGTCGTATAATGAGTTCATCGAGCAAAGGGCAACGACGCGACAATGAGAAAAACAGCCAAAGACCAATCTTCAGAAAAGATGGACCCAGCGACGCAAGCGGCCCTTGAGCAGGGTTTGCGTCAAGCTGATGCCGATACTCAGCGGTGGACATCCGAAGAAGTGAAAGCAGACGCGCGAAAGATGGTCAAGGAATGGCGAAAGAAAATCAACAGCGCGTAGTGTTGCATACGTCTGCAAGCCGCGCTGACTTGATTTCGATCTACTTTTACAACGAGACGAGTTACGGCGAGGCGCACGCCGAAGCCTACATAGAATTCCTCATTCGAGAAATGGAGCGGATCGCAGCTGGTGAAGTGATGGGCAAGCACGTCGAAGACTATCCTGGCGTGCGCACGTACATTGCGAAAATCAGGTCCTCACGTTCATCGCATGGCCACAGGATTCTGTTCCGGGAAGTCGAGGGTGGTATCGAGGTCATCCGCGTCTTGCACACAGCTATGAACTTCCCTGCTCACCTTCCAAACAAGTCTGAATAGCTCTGTGAGCCCAATCCTACAATCATCCCCACTGGTACAATCTCGCCGATGCTCGCTAAGCTGGAAGGGATTCTGAACCGCTTCGAACAAGTCGAAGCACAGCTTCAAGACCCTTCAATCGTCTCCAACATTTCTGAACTCCAACGCCTTGGCAAAGAGCGTGCCAGCCTGGAGGAGATCGTTGGCGTCATCCGACAGTACAAAAAGGCGAGCAGCGACCTCGAAGAGGTCGAACTCTTGCTGAGCGATTCCGACCCCGAAACGCGTGAATTTGCTCAAATGGAGCTGGAACCCACCAAAGCAAAGGTGGCCGAGCTGGAAGCAACGCTCAAACTGATGCTGGTCCCCAAAGACCCGATGGATGACAAGTCCGTCATCATCGAAATCCGACCCGCAGCAGGAGGCGATGAAGCCGCACTCTTTGCCGCAGAGCTCTTTCGCATGTACACTCGATATGCCGAGCGTCGCAAGTGGAAATATGAAGTCACCGACGTGCTTGAATCCGGCATCGGCGGTCTTGATCGAGTGACCTTTACCATCGACGCTCAAGGCGCTTACAGCCAGCTCAAGCATGAGAGCGGCGTCCATCGAGTCCAGCGTGTGCCGAGGACCGAAAGCGGCGGACGCATCCACACCTCGACCGTCACCGTAGCGGTCCTTCCCGAGGCCGACGAAGTCGATATCGACATCCGAGACGAGGACCTGGAGATCTCAACCTTCCGATCAAGCTCCGCAGGCGGCCAGCACGTTCAAAAGAACGAAACCGCGATCCGCATCATCCACAAGCCCACAGGCACCGTTTCAACCTGTCAGGACGAGCGCAGCCAGCAGCAGAACAAGCTTAAGGCGATGCAGGTCTTGCGCGCAAAGCTCTATCAGATGGAGCAGGAAAGGCTTGCAAAGGAGCGTGGCGAGCTCAGAAAGGGCCAGATCGGCTCCGGCGACCGCTCAGAGAAAATCCGCACCTACAACTTCCCGCAATCCCGCATCACCGACCATCGCATCGGCTTGGACGTCCACAACACAGTCACCTTCATGGACGGCGACATTCAGGCGATGCTGGACGCGCTCTCGCAAGATGAGCAAGCCCGCCGCCTTGCCGAAGCAGAGAGCGAAGAGTAGTCACCACACAAGCCGTTTGATAAACTGCTTCTGTGGACACTTGGGCAGATCGGATATTGAAGCCGTTGCGATTTTTGTCGACTGTCTGCGCCATTCTCTTCCACTTTGGTTGCTACTTCTATCTATGGATGATTGATTCAAAAATCAACCAACTGAAGACTGAGCATTACTTAGTGATCGGCGGTTGCATCATTGGAACCACAATCATGCTTGTCTGGCCCTTCGCTCGTTTCCAATTGAATGGCCATGACGAAAAGCTTGCGTCTAAAGAATGGGCTAAGAATTCTTGGGATTGGCTATCCTTGGCACTGGGGCCACTCGGGTTGGGGATTGTTTTTGCGGGAGCAAGTGGCAACACAACACGCCTTGCCAGTGTGATCGGGTGCTGTCTCTCGCTATTGCTGTTTGGTGGTCTGATTCACTCTTATTTCAAGCTAAGAACTGAATCGTGATCGGTTGCATAGCTCGTGTCAGTGAAAAGGTGACAGGTGGTTATCCCTCAACCACTCGCTCAGCGTTCACCGTCAGCCCGCTTTCATCCAAATCTCGAAAGAAGCAAGAGCGATAGTTCTCGTGACACGCCGCCCCAACCTGCTCAACCCACACCAGCAGCGTATCCATATCGCAGTCGACAGCTACCCGCTTCACAAACTGGAAGTGCCCGCTAGTCTCACCCTTGATCCAGAACTTCTGCCGTGACCGGCTCCAAAACGTGCATCGCTTAGTCTCAACCGTAGCGATCACTGCATCCCGGTTCATCCAAGCCATCATCAGCACCTGTCCATTCTCATGATCCTGAACAATCGCCGGGATCAGGCCATCGTCGTTGAACTTGAGTTGCTCCAATACGGATTCGAAAGCAGGGGACATGCTCCAAAGTGTACGGGATTGTGGGGCAGGCGAATAGGCAGGACCTGCCAACAAAGATACGCCCGCATCGTTGTCGATGCGGGCGTTTCGGTGAAGAAAGGGAAGGCTTACTTGCCGTCTTTCTTCGGGTTGGCCGCGTTGGCGCGGTCGTCAGGGTTCACAACCTTAGCCGTGATAAAGAACACGACTTCGGTTCGGTCCTTCGAAGTGTCCGTTCGTCGGAAGAACGAGCCGATGATCGGAATGTCCTTCAGAATCGGAATGCCAGAGACGGCCTTTCGGTCGCTTTCCTGAACCAGACCGCCGAGAGCGATGGTTTCACCGCTGTTCATCGACAGGCTGCTCTGGGCGATGCGAACGCTGGTCTGCGGAAGGTTTCCACCGCCGGGAACCGGGGTGAAGCCCGTCAGGCTGCTCACGACCGGACGAATGTCCATCGTGATCTTGCCGTCGCCGCCGATGCGGGGCATCACTGCAAACCGAACGCCAACAGGAACTTCGCCAACCTGAACAGTCGTACCGTTCTGAGTGGCCTGAATCGACTCGATGTATCGGATGACGTTGCCCACAAAGAGCTCGGTCTCGCGACCATCCATCGCAAACAGGTTCGGTCGAGCGATCATGTTTCGATTGTTGGCAATCGAATCGAGCGTTGCAAGAACGTTGACCGATCCGCCGCCGGCAAAGTTGCCCGTGCCCGAAATGTTGCCCGGGGTGGCTGCCGTGTCGCCCGAACCCTGATTGATTCGAATCGACTGCAGGGTGCCGCCCGTCAGCAGGTTCCAGTCTAGACCGACGCGCTGAGCATCCGTCTTGGTCAGTTCCATGATGCGCAGTTCAAGCGCGATCTGTCGCGGAGCGACGTCGATAACCTTCAGAAGCTCCTTGGCTCGGCTAAGCTGATCGGCTGTGCCGCGCAAAACTAAGCGCATAGGATAGGCGATGTCTTCCAGGCTGCTGTACGGCTGGCCAAGACCTTCGAAGTTGCCAGAATCACCTTTGATCTGAACAGCTTGCTTGGTCTCAGGGTTCGTGGACTGAGTGCCAGTACCCTTTTCGCCGACGGTTTCCGTGCCCTTCTGCTTGGTGTCGCCAGGGACGTAGAGCTTCGGATTGCCTGCCGATGCCGGCGGGATCGAAGCGCGAAGTCCAGGAACCTGAACCAGCAGTTCCTCTCGGAGTGCGCGCGGGTCAGCATACATGACGTCGTACATCATGTAGGAGCTCTCAACGGCATCGCTGGCATCCAGTTGCTCCAGAGAAGCAAGGATGCGCTTGACATCGTCTTCGCGGCCCGTGATCACAATCGACTGTCGGCTGGTGCTCGCCTTCGGCGTAGCTGCGACTTCCACATTGCCAAGCTTGTTAGCCTTAACGCCGAGGGAGTCGATCAGGTCGGAAGCAAATCCGCCCTTTACATAGTAAGTCTGTCGAACGACGGCATTGCTGGACGGATAGTCCACGCCCATCGCGGAAGCGATCTGCCGGTCGATAGCGCGAACATACGCCTCGACTTCCTGAAGACGGCTCGCCGTACCGATCAGAACCACATACTGGTCCTTGGCGGTGGACTGCTCATCCGTCTTGGTGTTCAGAATCGTGCCTTCGCCGGTAGCTTCGCCACCCTTGGTCGCGCCGCCCTCACCCTTCGACTCAGCCTTTGCGCTGGCCTGGGTGGTCTGAACGCTAACCTTGTCCGATGGAAGCAGGATCTCAAACTGTCCGCTCACGGTGTCCGTCTGGACAGCCTTGAGAACGGCAGCCTTGATCTGCGTGCCTTCGCCGCTGTAGATCGGCACGACGCGGGTCTCGCTTGCAATTTCGGTCTTGTTCGAAATCTGTCGAACGGTTTCAGCGAACTTCGCTGCGGTCGTAACGACAAAGGTGCGACCGATCTTGGCGTACTTCAAGCCCGAAAGCGTGGTGACCAGATCGAGAGCATCGCTGACGCTGACGCGATCCAGGGCCACAGTGAGCTTGCCCGCAACATCCGGAGAAGTGACCACGTTGACGTTCGCCTGAAGAGCCAGAGCCTTCAGAATCTGAACGACGTCGGTATTCTCAAAATTCAGGGTGACGCGAGCCTCCTGAAGATTGATCGTCGGAGCGTACTCGCCGGTGTTTACGGCGGCAACAGTCTCCTTCGTCTTCAGCGGAGAGTTCTCCTCGGCCCACTTCGGATTGGTCAAATCCAGCGGCGGAACCTTGTCCGGGTACTTCTGCGCGACTTGCTTGGTCGGTCCCTGAACCTTCTCGGCAACAGCGACAGACCCAAAGCTAGCGGCCCAGCCCTGGTTGGTCTCGGTCAGCTTCAAAGTTGACGCCTGGTCAAGAATGAAGTTGACATGAATCTTCGGCGGCTTGTTGTCCAGCCAGCCCCAAGTGATATAGCGGACGCCATTCTGTCGAATGCGCGTGTAGCCGCTTTTGCCCTTCAGATTCGCATCGAAGACCAGCTTAACGACCTTGCCACCGTTCGACGAGGTCATCGTCGGCTTGGCAAGTCCGCTGCCCTGGACCAGGATAGCGACTCCGTCGGCTCCTTTCTCAAGTTTGACCCCGGTAACCTGACCCTGGGCGAACGCTCCTCCCATGAGCGCCGTTGATAGGCCGATCACCCAGAGGCCTTTAGCATTACTTAGCATCGGGTTTTCCTCCCATAGTGAGCGTTATTTTTTTGCCTTTATGGCTAACGACGACCTTGCCGTTCGAAACCGAAACCAGCTTGCTGTCCGGGTCGATGGCGCCGCCTGCGGCGACGAGCTTCTGATTGCCCTGATCGTCTGAAAAAACTACTGCCGGTCGAGCGCCCTCGATCATGCCGGACATGTGCCAGTTGAATCCGCCGTCAAGCTGCAGATTCGCCGTCGCGCCGCCCTGGCCCACGCCAGGAAGCCCGGGCACAGAGCCAGAAGGATCCCAAGGGCTGATCGAACCGCCAATCTCTCGCTTCGGAGGATTGTTTCGAGGAGCCGGCTTGTTGTTCTGTGGCGGCGGGGTCTGCTGCGTAGGCGTCGCAATCTGCGGGTTGGTCGTATCAGCGAACGGATCGCGCACCGGGAGCTTGTAGGCATACAGCTTCCGGATAGGATCGTCCTCTGAGATGTTCGCAGTGGCTTCCGCCTCTGCCTTCACATCGGTCACCCGAGCATTCGGCATCGCTGCGTTAGCGTTTGCCGTTGCGGAGTTGCCTGCGCTTGCCACGCTGTTTGCCGTCTGGATCGGACCCTTGGCGGGTTCGTTATCCGCTTCTTTCTTTTCCTTCTTGGCTGCAGGGGCAGGATTCGAAGATCCGCCGATGAACTGGAACGCGCCAACGCCGCAAATCGCGACGACCAGCACGCCCAGGATCAGCATCTTCTTTTTGTCTGCATCATTCTTGATTGCCATCCTTTGCTCTCCTTAGCTTTGTTCGCCCTCAGACTTGGTCTTGGGGGTGTTGTCCTTCTCCGGGAACACGAAAGCACGAAGCTCGATCGTGACGTCGAGAAGTCCCTTGACCTCTTCAGGCTTTCCTGAACGGATCGGCTGAAGAGCGACCGTTCGAGCCGCCACGATCTTCGGAAACTTCTTCAGCGCGTCGATAAAATTCATGACTGAGCGGTAGTTGCCGCGTCCCTTGATCTCAATGGCAAGCTCGTCGTAAGCCTTGCGCTTCGGCTTGGTGCCGTCCGCCTTCTTGGGCGGTTCAGCAACAGGCGTCGGTCGCACGCCAAAGACGTCGATACCCTGCTGCTTGCCAGTGGTCTCCAGCTCCTTGAGCATCGTGGGAACATAGGCAAACTCAGGAACGCCCTTTTCAAGGTGGTCCAGCTTTTGTTGGCTTTCACTCAGCTTAAGCCCGCTCTCGTCGGCCTGCTTCTGCAGATCGTCGCCCGAGCGAATCGTCTTCTTAAGGGCAGCAATCTCGGATGTTCGTCCGCTGACTTCCTGCCAAAGGAAGAAGACTCCGCCAGCGCCCAGCACCAGAGTCGCGAGCATCAGCACGATGTAGCCAGTTGGTTTAGGTGTCTTTTTCATCGTTGTTAGCCCTCGTTCTTGCTTTCGTCCTTGGGCTTCTGCTCGGCAGTGCCCGCCAGCTGAGAGTTGATATCGAATTCGATGTTTCGACCTTCAGCCGTAGCGCGCTCTTGCGCAAACCGAAGGTTGACGTTCTCAAGTCGCTCACAGCCCTGCAGCCGCAGAATCGACTCACCGATCAAGTCCAGCCGGTTGCTGATGCCGGTAAAGTTGGCCTCAATCGGCTTGGTCGGGTCGGAAGCGACGCATCGGATGCCGGTCAGCGTGATGCCGACAGGCGTCTGAGTCGTCAGGTGTGCGAGGATGTCGCTCCAGCGATTGGTGGCCTCCTGAGCATCTTCCAAGGACGTAAGCCTTGGCGCCAGCTCGTTGTAAGCCTTGGTGTTGGTTTCGATCTGCGAGAGCAGAGGAGCCTGCTTCTGGGCTTCGCTTCTCAGCTTGCTCACTTCGGAACCCAGCGCCTCGTTCATAAACAGCAGGACGCCAGCGCCGAAGACCGAAACACCCAGGCTGGCTACGAAGCCGAGGAACGCAAATCGCGTCTTCTGCTCCGCCCGCTTTCGAGCGATTCTCTCTTCTTCAATCAGGTTGATAAAAGGCATAGTGACAACTCTCCGTTAAGCGGCTTTGGATCTCCCTGCCTTCGCGTGGGAACGCATTGCAAGACCCATCGCGACACTCCAGCCTTCCCCAGAATCCTCAGTGGGTTCCGGCAAGACAAATCGCGGATTGTCGAAGACTCCGAGGATCGAAGTCTGAATTCCTAGCTTGTGACCCATGTAGTCCGCCAGACCGTTGAGCTTGGAACCGCCGCCTGTCAAAACAAGGGCGTCGATCTGCTTGGACTGGTTGGACTCTTGCTGCTGCGACTGGTAATAGTTCAGCGAGCGTCGAATCTCGCGGACGAGATCGTCTACATGCGGCTGAAGTACGCGCAGTGGCGGGTTCTCCTTCGGCGTCGAATCGTCGAGAAGCTCATGGAAGTCAAGCGATGCCTTGCCGGCTTCGGCTTCTTCCGGCCCAAGCTTGAAGTAGCTCTTCAAAGCCTCCGAAAGCAGCTGACCGCCCTGAGGCATGGTTCGAGTCATGGCGAACGAACCGTGCTGCACGACGCTGACATTCGTCGTCGTCGAACCGATATCGACGATAGCAACCGTCTTGCCAGTCCAGTCCTCAAGGTTTCCAGCCTCGATCAGTGAGCGATAGGCGGCGAAAACTTCGACGTCCACACTCTCGACTTTCAGGCCAGCCTTTTCGCATGCCGCGACGCGCGACTGCACGATATCCTTGGGCGCTGCAACAATCAGAACATCCATCTGACCGTCCTCGGCTTTTCCAAGGATTTCAAACTCGATATAGCTGTCTGCCACCGATGTCGGAACGTAACGGCTAGCTTCGAACTGGATCGACTTGCGAAGTGTGGCTTCGGTCATGGCAGGCATCTTGACGTTGCGAACCACGACGGTTCCCCCTGCAACGGCAATGTGCACGCCCGAAGCGTTGATATGAGCTTCGCGCATGAGCTGCTTGATCGCAAAAGCGGCAGACTCGGGGTCGATAATGACACCATCCCGGACCGTATCCGGGGGCGTCTGAATGCTGCCTGCCTTGACTACCTTCCAAGCATCGCCGGAGCGTTCAAGCTCGACAGCCTGGAAAGTAAAGTGGCCAAGGTCAAGGCCAACAACGTTTTGGCGTTTAAAAATACTAAGCGACATCGGACTGCCTCTCCTGGTGGAATGACTTTGCGGTAAGCCACTCGTCGACCACATTGCGCGAGAAGCGCCATCGGCCGTCGATGTGGATAGCAGGAACCTCGCCCGTCTGCGCCATCTCCTCCAAAGTGGAAGCGTTGATGCGCAGGTAGCTGGCCGCTTCGCGAAGAGTCATCATCGTGTGCTGGCTCGAAATAATCGAGCGAAGCATCGTCGACATCTGCTCTGGCGAAAGGAACAGCTCAATGCGCACAGCGTTTCCGGCTTTGACCGCCGCGTGTGGCGCGTGCGGAGCTTCGGTAGATTCTGCTGCTACCGCTTCAAACAAGAAATCTGTTTCGGTTTCGTCCTCATCGATGGGCTGGGCCGGAGCAGGCGCAGGGGCCTGTGCGGCGGGCTCATCGTGAGCAATAAAGCTGGGGGTGGCTGCTGCCACAGGCGCCGTATCTTCATTGGCGCGCTGAGCAGCCTGTCGAATGGCGTCGGCGAGATTCATGCTGCACGCTCCTGTCCTGAGAACTCCGCGATGACGTTGTGCATCAGGAATCCATCGACCATCTTTGCGCGCTGGGCCATGCCCATCAGGAGCGCGGTGTCAGCGATCTGACAGATCAGTCGCGGAACGCCCTTCGTATATCGATGCATCTCAAAGATCGCATCCGGGCTGAAGGGGCTCTGCTCCTGGGAATAGCCTGCAACGCGAAGTCGGTGGTTCACCAGGTTGCCCGTGTCGTTCACGTCCAGCGGCTGAAGGCTGTATCGAACGGCCATGCGCTGTTCAAGCGCGGGCACCTTGGCAATCTTGGGTCGAAGCTCTGTCTGGCCGAGGAGGAGCAGGCTGATCAGGAACTGGTCGTTCATCTGGCAGTTCAGAAGAAGCCGAAGCTCTTCCAGAGTGCTCGTCGAACGGATCAGGTGCGCTTCATCGATCAAAAGGACGACCTGCTGACCTCGATCGTAGTATTCGATCAGCGTGTCGTGAAGCTGCTGGACCAAGACCTGTCTGTTTCGGCTCTGAATCTCAACGTCAAGCTGGTTCAGAATCTCCTGCAAAATCTGGGTAGGTGTCAGGATCGGGTTCACGATCAGCACCAGGCGATGTTTGACTGGGTCCAAGACTTCGAGCAGCTTTCTGCTGATCGTGGTCTTGCCCAGACCAATGTCGCCGCTGAGCATCGCCGCGCCTTTATTGCGCGTGATAGCGTAGTGAAGCATCATCAGCGCGTCCTCATGGCCTCGGCTCATGAAGAGAAAGCGCGGATCTGGCGTCAGGCTGAAGGGCGGTTCCTGTAAACCCCAATAAGACTCATGCATCGTTCGATCTCCGTTTCGATCCCAGTAAATTTGTCGGGTGATCTTTGGAAAACCTCAGGCCCTACATGAACTTTTGCGAAAGAGGACGCCCCAGAACTCAAGGTTCCGGATCGGCCGAAGGAGTGCATGCGGTAAAGGGGCGGCGGTAAGGCTTCCATGCCTGGGTGAGCGCGGGTAGGTTTGCTCCATTAAAAGAACTTCCCGCAAAACGCTCCCGTCATCACGCCTAAAGTACGGGGTTTAAGGTGGCAGGGTCCCCCTCGGACCCGCCATAATCGAACTTACATGAGCACCGTTCTCCTTGATGCGGCCGACATGCGGCGAACACTCGGACGCATGGCTCACGAGATTCTGGAGGCGAATCAAGGCGGCGAAGAGCTTGTCGTCATCGGAGTGGTCCGCAGAGGCTGGCCGGTCGCTAAGCGGCTTGCCTTCGCTATGTCGCAGATTGAAGGCACGCAGGTTCCTTGCGGAAAGCTGGATATCTCCCCTTACCGGGATGATCGTCCCCAATCGGAGACGGACGAGACGGACATCCCCTTCGAGGTCAACGGGAAGCGGGTCATCCTCGTCGACGAGGTGATCTACACAGGCCGCTCAACCAGAGCCGCGCTCGAAGCGCTGTTTCACTATGGACGACCAGCGAAGGTTGAGCTGGCCGTCCTCATCGACCGCGGACATCGCGAACTCCCCATCCAGCCCAACTATTGCGGCAGACTGATTACAACGGAGAGGGGCGAGCGCGTGATTGTAAGATTCAACGAATACGATGGGGAGGATGCAGTGCTTCTGGAAGCTGCACCTCAAGGAGTCGCAGGCTGATGCAGCGAAATCTATTGGCGATTCGACATCTGGAGCGCGAGCAGATCGAGGAATTGATCGACCTCGGGCAAGAGATGAAGAAAAGGGTGTTGGAAGGAAAAGCTTTGCCGGATATGAGCGGGCTCGTGATGGGCATGCTCTTCTTCGAGAACTCGACGCGAACCCGCGTCTCATTCGAGCAAGCCGCGCATTACCTGCGCATGAAGAGTGCAAACTTCGGGCAGGCCGGAAGCTCCATGAGCAAGGGCGAGACGCTGAAGGACACGATTCTCACTCTCCGCTATGAGCGTCTGAATGGCCTGGTAATCCGCCATCGAGCGTCCGGGGCGCCACAGCTGGCAACCAAGTATTTCGGCGGCCCAGTCCTGAACGCGGGCGATGGACAGCACGAACACCCAACCCAAGCGCTCGGAGACGCCGTCACGATCTTGGAAAGAAAAGGCCAGATCAAGGGCTTGCGCATCGCCATCGTAGGAGATGTGCTCCACTCGCGAGTCGCACGCTCGAACGCTTGGCTCCTTAGCAAGCTCGGTGCGAAGGTGAATTTCGTCGGACCGCGAACCCTGATGCCATCCCATAGCGGGATGCTCCCCGGAGACGTCTTCTTCGAACTCCAAGAGGGAATCGAGGATGCCGATGTCGTGATGTGCCTTCGACTGCAGAAGGAACGCATGAACGGCTCCTTGGTCAGCAGCATCGGCGAATACGCAAAGATGTATCAAGTCAACCGAGAGACTCTGAAGTGGGCGAACCCAGACTGCCTGGTCATGCACCCCGGACCGCTGAATCGTGGCATCGAGCTGGACGACCATGCCGCCGATGGCGAGCATTCGGTCATCAATAGCCAGGTTGAAAATGGCGTGTTCGTCAGAATGGCGGCACTTTACTGGTGCTTCGGCGGCGGAAGGAAGAAGAACGCAGAGCCTGCTCCAGAGACGCCCAAGGCATCAAAGGCGAAGAGCAAGACAAAGACGGCGAGGGCAAAGGCATGAGCATTCTGCTGAAGAACGGACGTATTCTCGATCCTTCACAAGACCTGGATATGGTCGGCAACGTTCTGATCGAAATGGATCAGATCGTAGACATTAGCGCCGAGCCCATGGACGAACAGGCTGACGAAATCTACGACTGCACCGGCATGTGGGTCTGTCCCGGCCTCGTCGATCCCCACGTTCACCTGCGCGAGCCTGGTCAAGAGCATAAAGAAACCATCGTGACCGGCACACAGGCCGCGGCCGCCGGCGGTTTTACCACCATCTGCACCATGCCGAACACAGAGCCGTCGTTGGACAACCCGGCATTGATCGACTTTATCCTGGATCGCGCCGCTTCCCCAGAAGCCGGCGGTGTGTTTGTCGCGCCGGTAGGCGCACTCACGCGCGGAAACAAGGCGGAACAGCTCTCTGATCTTGCCGCGCTCAAGCGTGCAGGCGTCGTCGCAGCCAGCGATGAAGGCGCCCCCATTCAGGACAGCTCCCTGATGATGAAGGCCATGGAAATGTGCCTTCAGCTCGATATGCCCATCATGGCCCACTGCGAAGATGCTTCTCTGGCAAAGGACGGAAGCATGAACGAGGGCTCCATGAGTGCGATGCTCGGTGTGAAAGGCATTCCGCGCAGCGCCGAAGATATCGCCGTCATGCGCAACTGCATCCTCGCGATGCAAACGGGCTGTCAGCTCCACATCATGCGCGTCAGCACCTGGGGTGCCGTCGAGCTGATCCGTTTGGCAAAGCACCTCGGAACGCCCGTGACCTGCGAAGTCTCTCCCCACCACTTCATTCTCACCGATGAGATGGTGCAGGAGTTCGATCCGCACTACAAGATCACGCCTCCACTCCGAACCCAGATCGACGTCGATATCGTCATCCAAGCTTTGCAGGACGGCACAATCGACTGTATCGCAACCGACCACTCCCCGCATGCGAGCTATGAAGTCCAAACGCCCTTCGAGGAAGCGCCGTTTGGTATCGTCGGTCTGGAGTCGGTTGTCGGTCTAACCCTGACGCATTTGACCCATCGCGGACTTCTCAGCCCGTTGAACACCATCGAAAAGCTAAGCACCAATCCAGCCCGCATTCTTAGGCTGGACGCAGGAACCCTGAAGCCGGGTGAAACCCCGGTCGCACAGGTAACGGTGATCGATCCGAACCTGGAATGGAACTTTGACGTGAACAAAACGTTCAGTAAGAGCAAGAACACTCCATTCCACGGGCACAAGATGAAGGGCAAGGTTATGCTCACGTTCTGTGGAGGAGAGATCTATCGCGATTCCAAGTTCGATGGGAATCGCTACCGTTCGGTGTTGTAATGCTTAGAAAGTTTGGACTCTTCCTGATGGCGGCATGCCTTGTCGCCGGATGCAAGCCGCCGCCCGATCCTAACGATCCCAAGGATGTGGGCGTGGTCGATGCAGAAGTGCTGATGCGCAATTTGCGCTGGGCTTCCGACGTCGTCAATGAGCGCGTCGCCAAGGGAGAGATCACCGACGAAAAAGGGAAGCAGATTCTTTCCAAATACGCCGACGAAATGACGGCAAGCGTCGATATCTCCAAGGTGATTCCCCAAAACGCATGGCAGTACGGCGATGTCTTTCGTCTTGCCCGAAGATGGGATGTTGCGGAGAAGCTTTTGCGAGAGGCAGTTGAGCATGCCGAAAAGACCAAGAACGAAGACCGCAGGGTCAACGACACGCTAAGGCTCGCCCACGTTGAAGCGAGCGAAGGGCATATCGACGAGGCTTTCGCCAACGTTCGCAAGACCTTCACGGTCGCTCCAGAAGGCAAAGCGCCCATCCTTTATGCCGTGCTATACGAAATCGTGCCCGCATCTGAAGGCCAGGGAAAGGATTTTGAGCTTGCAAAGCTCCTCGAAGAAGCCATCGCTCAGCATGAGCAGGTGATGGTGAATCCCCGATCGGATGCGGGCGTAGCCTTCTTGGCAGCCAAGGGTCACCATCTGACTCGTGCCTGGCGCAAGGTCATTGAGCTGTACAGATCATCCGGGCACGACGATTTGGCTGATAAGGCGATCCAAAAGGGTTCAACCCAAGTCTCGAACCAGCACAAGCTTTGACGGTCGGATGTCCCTCTTCGCAGGGAACCTGCCCGAACCCATGCTATCATGGCTGGGATGGACCCCATCGCCGAGATCGACGTCCTGATACGCGCCAAGTATCCGATCCTGTACCTTGTGTCCTGGGAAGAGCGCCGTGTCGAGGATGAGTTGCGGAAGCTTTGCACCAGGCTGGATCGCACCCTGTACACGTGGTCGGTCACTGCGGGAACGAAGCCGCAAGTGCCTCGAACAAGCGGCCCAAAATCGCCAGGACAGCTTCCGTTGGAGCTTGAAGCCCTCGCGCTGATCCATGAAGCCCCCGAGCGCAGCGTCTTCCTGCTTCGCGATTTCCATCCGTACCTGAAGGATGCCCGCGTGGTCCGCCTGCTCCGCGATCTGGCAATACGGCTGCGCGACCGCGCGATCACGATTATCCTCCTCAGCCCCACCATCAGCCTTCCCGTCGAGTTGGAAAAAGAGGTCACGGTCGTGGAGATGGGTCTGCCTTCGCGGGAGCAGATCGAAGCTTCGCTGGATAAGGTGATTGACGCTGTCAAAGGGGACGCTAAGATCGACGCGGCCCTCGCCGCCGAGGATCGAGAGCTGTTGATCAAATCCGCCCAGGGTTTGACCCTTGATGAGATCGAGAACGTCTTTGCGCGCAGCTTCGTTGAAAAGCGCAAGTTCGATGTCAGCGTCATCCTCGAAGAGAAGAAGCAGATCGTGCGCAAGTCCGGCCTGCTGGAGTACTACCCTGCCGAAAACCAGCTGAAAGACGTCGGCGGAATGGAAATCCTTAAGGATTGGCTTCAAAAGCGCCAAAAGAGCTTTACGGATAAAGCCAAAGAATTCGGAATCCCCGTGCCTAAAGGCATCCTGATCCTCGGTGTCCAAGGCTGCGGAAAATCGCTGCTGGCAAAGGCCGTCGCCGCGCATTGGAGCCTGCCCATGCTCAAGATGGACGTGGGCCGCATCTTTGGCTCCCTCGTCGGTCAGAGTGAGGACAATATGCGCCGAGCCGTCCGAATCGCCGAATCGGTCGCTCCCTGTATCCTCTGGATGGACGAGATCGAGAAGGGTTTTGCAGGAATGTCCGGCAGCGGGGTAAGCGACAGCGGCACCACCGCACGTGTCTTTGCTACCTTCCTTACCTGGATGCAGGAGAAGACGAAACCAGTCTTCCTAATCGCCACCGCTAACGACGTATCAAAGCTCCCGCCAGAGATGCTCCGTAAGGGACGTTTCGACGACATCTTCTTCGTCGATCTTCCTGACCGCCAAGAGCGAAAGGAGATTTTCTCGATTCACCTTCAAAAGCGTAAGCGTGACGCGACTAAATATGATCTTGAAGCCTTAGCCAAGGCGACCAAGGGATATAGCGGCGCAGAAATTGAGCAGATCGTTACCGGTGCTCTATATCCGGCTTTTGAATCTGGCAGAGAGCTCACCCAAGAGGACCTGCTTACGGAATGCAAGGCGATTGTTCCTCTTAGCGTCATGATGCGCGAAGAGATCGACGAACTCCGTACGTGGGCTCAAATGAGAACCCGCCCTGCCAGCAAGCAGGACGGGGACTAGCGATTGTAGATTGATGATCGTAGATTGAAGATCAATCCCCTATCATCAATCTGCAATCATCAATCCATGGTGACTCGAATCGCCTCAACCACCTGATCAACATCTGGCAGAGCCGCATATTCGTAGATCGGGTTGTAGCCGATAGGAACGTCCTCGCGTGCCACGATCTGCGGCGGCGAAAGAAACAGGTTCCAGCGATCCGGGTTAGAGGTCATTTCCGCAACAACCGTCTGACCGAAGCCGTTCGTTCGGTTGTCTTCATAGATCACCACAAGGCGGCCCGTCTTCTCAACGGATTTGCTGACCGTCTCATAGTCGCACGGAACGATAGACCGCAGGTCGACGATCTCCAGATCAACCTCGCCCTCAAGCTTCTTCTGAGCCTCTTCAGCAAGCTCCAGACAGTTGCCGTAGGCAACCACAGTCACGTCTGCGCCGGACTTCATCACCTTGGCTTTGCCAAGCGGAAGCGGCTCCACGTTCGTCACATTCATGGGCTTGCGGAAGATGTGCTTTGGCACCAGAACCACGGTGGGGTCGTCGCTGTGAATTGCGGTCCAGAAGATGCCGGCAGCGTCTTCGGGAGTGCTCGGAATCGCCAGCTTCACACCCGTCGTGTGGGCAATGTAAGCCTCATTTGACATCGAGTGCCACAGCGATCCGCCCGGCAGGTAAGCGCCATACGGGGCGTAGAGCACCATCGGGCACTTCCAGTCTCCATAAGTTCGCCAGCGGAGCGTCGAAACGTTCGTCACGAACTGATTCCAAGCAGGCGACATAAAGTCGATGAACTGAATCTCAAAGACCGGGCGCATGCCGTAGATGGACATGCCTACCGCAACGCCGACAATCGTCGCCTCAGCAAGCGGGCTGTTGAAAACCTGCTTCGGGAAGCTCTGGCTGAGTCCCTTGGTGATGCCGAAAACGCCGCCTTTCGGGTCTTCGATGTCCTCGCCGAAGAAGATCACCTTCGGATCCTCTTCAAGAGCCTTGCGGAAGGTCTGGTTGATGGCGTTGACCATCGTCTGACGGTCGCCAGCCTGAATCGGAGGAACGCTTGCGGGAGTCTCGGCTCCAAAGTTGTGGAGCAGAACTTCATCCGCTCGCGGATCTTCCAGCGATTCAGCCTTCTGATAGTCTGCGTCCACGCTCGCCACAAGCTCTTCCTGAATCTTGTCGAACTGCTCTTCGGTCAGTTCGCCCGCATCCACCAGCTGCTGCTTGAGCATCAGGATCGGGTCTCGCTTCATCATCTCGTCGATGTCGTCCAGGTCGCGGTAAACGCGGTGGTCGTCCGAGGATGTGTGGCTGCCCAGACGGTCGAGGTCGCACCAGAGAATCGTCGGCCCGTCGCCCCGCCGTGCTTTCGCCACGGCTTCCTGACCAGCCTTCAAAACGTTGTCAGGCTGCCGAGCGTTGACGTGAACCACAAGGTCAGGATTGATCACGCCCAGGTTCAGCGGCATAAACTTCTCGGTAGGAGTCGAAATGCCGTACTTGTTGTCTTCGATAACGAAGATCACAGGCAGCTTTTCCTGAACGGCGAAAGCGATCGCTTCGTAGAATTCCCCCTGGCGGGAGGCCGCATCGCCAATGCTGGCAAAGCAGACGGAATCGGTGCCGCTCAGCTTCATGGCCCACGCCGTTCCACAAGCCGGAAGAAGATTGGCTCCGGTGGGTGTGGGGACGCTGAAGACGTTAAGCTTGCGCGAGCTGTAGTGGCCTGGCATCTGGCGTCCGCCAGAGCTGGAGCTGCGCTTGGCAAAGTAGGCGGTTGCCAAGTCGGCATTGCTCATGCCGCGAGCCAGCATCAAAGCACGGCTTCGATAATACGGGAAGATATAGTCGTCCGGGCGAAGGCAGTAGGCAAAGGCTGCGAGAGCCTCATGGCCCAAGCCGCCGACCTGGAACCAGCCTTTGCTCTGGCGGAGGAGGATGCCTTCTCGGCGATCACCCTCTCGACTGAGCATCATAAGGCGAAGAAAATCGAGCTTGTTATAGGTTGCAGACGCTGGTACCGTGGACATGGAGAAACCTCTTTTTCGACACTGAAAAAGGATCGCGGGCGGACCGCTAAATCTTGGGTGAATTATAGCTGATTGTCAGGCCTCTTTCCGGGGCGGGGTCCCATTCCGAAGCTTCTTATACAAGAGGGTCAGCTGAGCCGCAAAGATGATGGATGCCACCCCGCCTCCAGCTAAGATTGTTGGGATTCCTGCTGCAAGCATCGGGACGATCATCCCAGTGATCAGTGTTGCGATCAGCCACGCAAACACCACCATCATCATTCCCGTCTTGGAAGCAAGCTGCCGCTTGTACAAATCCAGATTGGACCGGAACATGTAAAGGCCAATGCCGAACAGGACCGCCGCAACCAGACCCCCCACACGAACGTTCGCAAATCCAACAGCGGGCGTGTTCTTCTCCACCATAAAGGTCAAAACCGCCGCCGCCATAAAGACGAAAGCGCGGGCTCGCTGGATCATGCTGACGTTCATTAGAGCTTCAATATCTTCCCATCAACCGATATCGCCAAATTTCCAGACCTGCGCGCAGGGTTCGGCAAGAGCTTGGAAGGCTCGCCATGCGCGTTCCACTTCGTGTCTGAACTGACAAACAGCAGAGGAGTCGTGCTCGGGTCTTTGATGTCGTCTTTGTACTTGCCGCCCGCAAGGTCGTTCATCGCGATTCCGTAAATGTCCTTGCCGCCGGTTTGCGCGGAAGGGTCCATAAACTTCTTCATCGCCTCCGAATCGTCCATATTTCCAGTCCGAACGCGGTTCTTGATCGCATCCATCCAGGCCTTTGAATCGGGAAACTGGCCTTCGCTGTCGTGGTAGAGCATCAGCGCGGCGTGAAGTTTCTTAAGGTTGTCCTCAAGGTTGCCTTCGTATTTGACCTTCTCAGCCTTGTCGAACATCCCAGCCCGCCAAAGCACGAACGCCTCTCGCGCAGGCGTGAACATGTAGATGAGGATTCCAGCAACGATGAGCGCGCCCAAGGCAATGCCCCACTTCTTCCTTTTGCTCATCTTCGCCATGATTCAGAAATTATGACGCCTGAGAGAAAGCCCCCCAGCGGAACTAGGGGTCCTTTTGACCTTGCTCCTCATCACATTCAATTCAAGCACTCTGCAATCCCCAATCATCAATCCTCAATCTAAGCACCCTCCCCTTGAGGGGGAGGGACCTGTGAGCGAAGTGAACAGAGGGAGGGGTGGCTCACTTTGTGATGCAAGCATCCCTGCCTGCACATCTTATTGCGCCAATCATCAATCCAAAAGCCCACCCACCCCCATCCCCCATGCCTATAATCAGCCATGTCCACCGTCCCGGATAAGGTCGATCTGATCGTCGCCCCAACGCCGCTCCACCGACTTCCCAGCCTGTCGCAAGAACTGGGAATCGATCTGTGGATCAAGCGTGACGACCTCACCGGCTTTGCCTTGGGCGGCAACAAAGGCCGCAAGCTGGAATTCCTGATCGCTGATGCGATCAAGCAGGGTGCAGATGTCGTTGTCGGCATGGGCGCGTCACAGTCAAATTTCTTGCGGCAGCTTGCCGGAGCATGTGCCAAATACGGCCTGAAATCCGCCGCTGCCGTAATGGGCCTGCCCTATTACGCCGCGGCTGGACGCCCCAAGATCGGCTACGAGCCCGATTCCACAGGAGGAAACATACTGATCGACGAGCTGTTCGGTATGGACGTGCGGCTGTATCCCGACGGCGACTGGGATCAGCTTGAAGAGTACGCGGAAGCCCTGGCCGCCGAGTACGAAGACAAAGGGATGAAGGTCTATCAAATCCCGATCGGCGGAAGCTCGGTCCTCGGCGCGTACTCGTTCTATCTTGCCGCGCAAGAGGTGATGCAACAGAGTCCAGAGCCCTTCGATGTCATCGTCACCGCAAGCAGCAGCGGCAGCACGCACTCCGGACTGGCCTACGCCTTCCACGGTTCGCCCACAAAAGTCATTGGCATCTCCGCCGATCCCGACCCCGATGATGTCCTTCAGCACGATGTGCACGAACTCACGGTCGGGTTGGGCGAACTCCTCGAAAATCCAAAGAACATCCAGTTCGACGACCTCGACCTTCGCATGGACTACTTCGGCGACGGCTACTCGATCCCAAGCAAGGAAGGCGATCAGGCGATCCTGAAGGTCGCCCGCTCAGAAGGAATCCTGCTCGACCCCACCTACAGCGGAAAAGCTTTCGCAGGCCTGCTGGACATGGTCACTAAAGGCGAAGTGAAGGGAAGAGTGCTGTTCTGGCACACCGGCGGAGCCGTCACCCTCTTCGCAACGCCTAAGGAGCTCTTGCTTCAGAAGAACGGATAGCCAGATCGCTGATAACCCGATTTACCCCTGAAACTGCTCCAAGAACCGCAGATCGTTCTCCAAGAAGTGCCGAAGGTCGTCAATGCCGTACTGCATCATCGGAATGCGCTCCACACCAAGACCGAACGCAAAGCCGCTGTACCGCTCAGAGTCGATCCCGTAGGCTTCCAGGATATTCGGGTGGATGAGGCCCGCTCCGCCCAGCTCAACCCATCGACCGTTGAACAGCTTCGGCGTCGAAATGGCGTAGTCCACTCCGGGTTCGACAAAAGGGAAGAAGTCAGGCCGGAATCGAATCTTGACCTCATCGCCGAACATCGCCTTCGCAAAGGCTCCAAGCGTTCCTTTCAGGTTCGCCATGGAAATACCTTCGTCGATCATGAAGGCATCGACCTGGTGGAATGTGTGCGAGTGGGTGCGGTCGACGGCTTCATTGCGATAGGTTCGTCCAACCGTGAAGAACCGAAGCGGCGGCTTGTGATTCTCAAAAACCCGGCCCTGAATCGCGGTGCACTGCGTCCTCAGCAGGCGCCGATCATCCACATAGAACGTGTCCTGCTCATCCATCGCAGGGTGATCGGGCGGGTAGTTGAGAGCATCGAAGTTGTAGCGAAACTCCTCAAGCTCGGGCCCCTCGAAGTACTCAAATCCCAGGCCGATGAAGACATTGCGAATGCGCTCTTCGGTTCGGCGCAGGATGTGCTCCATCCCCACAGCCGCCTTCCGGCTGGGCATGGTGATATCGATGCGCTCAGCCTCGAATTGGCTGGACTGCTCTCCCCTTTTCAGATGGCCCATCCGCGCCTCAAGCACCTCTTCCAAGCGAGCCTTGGCTTCGTTGACCTTCTTGCCAAATAGGGGTTTCTCTTCGGGGGGCAGTTGACCGATGTTGCGCATCAAGCCAGTCAGCAGTCCGCTCTTGCCGAGATATTTGATCTCTGCGTCGCGGAGTTCCGAAGTTGTCGCGGCGGTTTCAATGACCGACGCAGCTTCCTTTTCAAGGGCTTCAACCGATTGCATCCGGAAGGTAGTTTAAGCTCTGCGCAGGGTCAATTTGCAACCCGGTCCTACTTCTTTGCAGCTGCGCCCCCACTGCCTTTCCAAGTCTGAGCTTGTTTCCGAAGCGTAGCCGTCCAACCGGTCGGGGTTTCCTTCCCCTCCTCATCAACACCGAAGGTTTGGTGAGGAGGGGGCAAGGGGGTGGAGACAAACCCATACTGTGAACGAAGCGAACAGAGGCAGGGGTGACCCAACGCCCAACGCCCAACGCCCAAAATAATCCTCCATAATCACCCAATCATGCGCGGGACCCTGCTTAACACAGCCACAGTCGCTGGCGGAGGCCTTGTCGGCATGATCGCAGGCAAGAGCCTGCCTCCCGAATATCAAACCGTCGCGATCACCGCGCTTGGGCTTGTCACCGTGGGGATCGGCATCAAGCAGTTTCTCGGCACTAAAAACCTCATCGTCGTCGCCATCGCCCTGGTCCTTGGCGGTCTCCTGGGCCAACTCCTCCAAATCCAGCACGGCATCGACCTCTTCGCGGACTGGGCCAAACACACCTTCGCCGGAGAAGGCACAGCCCGCTTCCAAGAAACCATTATCACGCTCAGCGTGCTCTACTGCGTCGGGCCTATGACCTTGCTGGGCTGCATGCAGGATGCATTGGAAAAGAAGATCGACCTTCTGGCGATCAAATCCACACTCGACGGTATCGTCGCCCTCTTCTTCGCGGCGTCGCTCGGCAAAGACGGAGCGGCAGTGCTGGTCGTCGCGGGGATCGTCCTGATCGTTCAGGGCATCATTACCCTTCTTGCCCGACAGCTCAAGCCGCTTGCCGACAACGAGGAGATGATGAACGAGGCCTCCGCCACGGGCGGACTGATGCTCATGGCAATTGGACTGGGCTTGCTTGAGCTCAAGAAAATACCCACCGCAACCTATATTCCCGCACTCGCCATCACGCCGCTCATCGTCGGATTCCTTCAAAGACGAAACCGATCAAAGCTGGCCCCAGGCGTCCCATCCGAATAAATCGCCATTTGGTTGTATCGGCATTGCAGAGGCGTGAACGGAAGTAGGAATTCAGGAATTCCATCAGAGGCCTCGGCGAATAGAAGCCGTTGGTGCCTTATGATTGTCAGTGCGCTCAGTCTGTTCGTTTCTCTTGCTGTTAGCAAACCGACGCTTGCGTCTCCTGCCCAAGACCCTGTCACGGTCCGCTGGATGGGAGCTTGCCAAGCATGGGGATCGGTTAAGCTCTTTCATCCGCTCATGCAATCCCGCAAAGGGGATTGGGATCGCGCGCTTATGGCGGCTGTGCCCAAACTAAAGGCTGCAAAGAACGAAGATGATCTGGCCCAGGCGATCCGCGCAATGATCGAATACGCTAAAGTCCCCGAAACAACGGTCGACAAAGTCTCCGCCGGGCAGGAGCAGAAGGTCGACTACGACAAGTATCGACCCTTGCGAATGCAAGGCGACACCCTCGTCTTTGATATTTGGGCAGCAGGCTGGGCATCGCGAGACCGCACAAAGCTTCCTGACTACATCGCAGAATTCGACAAGCTCATCAAGCAGGCCAAAAGCTTGGTCATCGACTGCCGCATCCTCGAAACCAACAGCGGTGCGGGCTATTGGGGCGCGAACGCATTCCAATCCGCTATGCCGCAATTCGTGAAAGGCTCCATCGCAGCCGGTACAGCGGCGAATGTCTCGTACGTGGGGTATCCCGCTCCGGGCGGGGCATCGCCGCTGTACTCTTCAGGCTTGCGCACCATGGAGCCCGACATCATTGTTGGATCAGCCTCAGCCGATAAACCCATCGCCTTCGTTGTCGACGACACGACCGAGCAGCGAATGCGTCAATGGGCAGTCGGTTTTCATAACTCACGCCGGTCGCTGGTGATCAAAGTCGGCAAGGAAAAGGGGATCGTCGCCGAAATGGGAAGCGTCCCCATCAGCAAGAGCTATAGCATCAACTACCCAACAAAGGTCTTCCTCAGCGCCGACGGTTCGCCTGGCTTTGAGGCCGATATGCTCGCCGCACCAAGCCCAGAACGCGAAAAGGCAGTTGAAACCGCTATCAAAGAGATCGCCTCAGGCCGCGCGGCAAACAAGGATCGCTATGCTCAGGCAAAGAATGAGGCGACTCAGCTGGACGAATCCATCCCAGACGAATATCCGAGCGAATCCGCCCGCGTCCTGTCCCTCTTTCGTATCTGGAACATCGTCAATTACTTCTTCCCTTATCGACACTTGATGGACCAAAGCTGGGCCAAGACCTTCGAAGAGTCCCTTCCCAACTTTCTGAATGCAAAGAACGGCGATGAATACTATTTCGCCGTTTGCCGAATGACCGGACGGATGCAGGACGGACACGTCAGCATGCCGGAAAACCCACGCTACGCCACAAAGATCGGCAACGCGTGGCCCCGGATTCGATTCCGCTGGGTCGAAGGCAAATACATCGTGTCTGCCTACGACGAAAGCGAAATCGGCGACAGCAAAATTGCGCTTGGCGATGAGTTGCTTTCCATCAATGGTGAATCCGGGAGGGAGATCATCGACCGATACTCAAGCGCGATCAGTGCAGGGAAGCCGAGCGACAAGCCGTTCCAAACGATGGCGCTCGTCATGCCTGGCCAGCCAGACACCGAAGTGGCCTTCCGCATACGCCGAAAGGACGGTTCAGCCGCAGAGCTCAAGCTCAAGCGCAAGACGGGAACCTTCACCAAGCTTGTGCGCATCCCAGCCATTCCGCCGCAGCCTGCATTCACGGTACTGCCTTCAGGATTTGGCTACATTGACTTGCGGCAGCTCTCCGTGCCGGATATCGACAAAGCTCTGCAAGCGACTGCGAACACCCCTGGTCTGATCTTCGACCTGCGTGGGTATCCGCAGCTTGTCGCTTGGGCGCTCTCCGCCAAACTCGCCGCAAAGCGTTCGCCAACCTACAACTACCGCGTCGCATCCCCCGATTACTCCGACTATACGATCAGCTTTAGTGGCGATCAATATGAGGAGATTCCAACCTCCCTCAGCGGTATCGCTTCGCAGAATTTCGTCAACCCCGCACCCGGGCCGAAATACCAAGGCAAAGTCGTCATCCTCATCAACCAAGACGCCATCAGCCTTGCCGAGCACACTTGCTTGCTTCTCGCCGGTTCGCGGCCCGTGACATTCATCGGAACCGCAACCGCAGGTGCAAACGGAGATCTCAGCGGCATCTCGGTTCCTGGCGGAATCTACATCCGATTCTCCGGGGCCGATATTGGCTGGCCGTCAGGAAAGCCCCTCCAAAAGTCAGGCGTCGTGCCGGATATCGTCGCCGCCCCAACGATCCAAGGAATGCTTAGTGGTCGCGACGACGTCCTTGAAGCCGCAATCGACTTCCTTCGGAAGAACGAGCGGCTGTGACAGGGAGAGTTCATTGTAGGTGTGGGGAGCCATCGGCGATCAACAATCCCCAATCCAAAAGCACCTCCCCCCCTGAGGGGGAGGACCTGTGAACGAAGTGAACAGGGGTGGGGGTGACTCAACACTCGACACCCAACACTTTCGGGAGATCGTAAGCAGTGACTCAACGCACAGCGAGCCCATCAATCCGCCGTGCAAGCTCAAAATCGTACGGCGATATCCCACCTACATCATGCGTATTCACCGACACCCGCACCTTGCACCAAGTGATCAGGATGTCCGGATGGTGATTCAGCTCTTCAGCCAGCACACCCACCTTCTGGGCAAAATCCGGTCCATCCGGATATTTTGAGAATTCGTAGGTTTTGGAAATTTGACCGCTGTCATACAGCCATCCTTCAAGCGATGAAAGACCTTCCTGAATCTGGTCGTCGGTAAGCTTTTTGTATTCGAGAGGGAACATGACCTTCTCCTTAACCCCCGCCGAAGCAAAAATCGGCGACGGGTAATATCCAGATAGATTTTCAAGCAGGATGGCATATCGCTAGCCTGGAATTCTTACCCGAGGATCATTTCATGACAGTGTCGTCACCGCTTATGGCAGGGCCCCTCAATCTTGATCAGGCCGCCGAAATCTTCTCCAATCTCAGCACTTCCGTGTTGGTAGAGCACGCCGTTCGTGGAGGCGACCGCCTTGCCGACAACGGCGCGATCGTTGCCTATACGGGCAAGTACACAGGCCGAACCCCTAAGGATAAGTACACCGTGCGAGATGCGGAGTCGGAAGCCAATGTCTGGTGGGAAAACAATGCCGCGATGGAGCCAGAGACATTCAGCAAGCTCATCGCAAAAGCCAACGAATTCATCAAGGGCAAGAAGCTCTACGTCGTGGACACCTACGGCGGCGCCGACCCCGCTCATCGCATCAAGGCCCGCTTTGTCGTTCAGCGACCCTATCACGCCCTCTTCATCAAGACCCTGCTGATCCGCCCTGAACTCAGCGAGCTGGCAACCTACGCTCCAGACTGGACGATCATCGACCTCTGTGAGATGAAGGCAGATCCGGCAGTTGACGGCACCCGAAGCGAAGCCGTCATCGCGCTCAATTTTACAGAGAAGACGGTTCTCATCATGGGCACCCACTACGCAGGAGAGATGAAGAAGTCCGTCTTCACCATCCTCAACTACCTGCTCCCGCTCAAGGGCGTGCTCAGCATGCACTGCTCGGCGAACATCGGCGCGAAAGGCGACACCGCGCTGTTCTTCGGCCTTAGCGGTACCGGCAAGACCACGCTTTCGGCAGACCCGCATCGACGGCTCATCGGCGACGACGAGCACGGCTGGGACGAGAAGGGCGTTTTCAACTTCGAAGGCGGATGCTACGCAAAGTGTATCAAGCTCAGCAAAGAGGGCGAGCCTCAAATCTGGAACGCGATCAAGTTCGGCTCCGTTCTTGAAAACGTCATCCTCGACGATCGCGGAGTGCCCAACTACGACGACGGTTCGCTCACCGAAAACACCCGATGCGCCTACCCGGTCGAGTACATCGACGGCGCGGTCATCCCCAGCATCGGCGGCCACCCGGAAAACATCTGCTTCCTCACCTGCGACGCCTTTGGCGTTCTGCCCCCGATTTCTCGACTGACCCCCGAGCAGGCCATGTACCACTTCCTCAACGGCTATACCGCAAAGGTTGCCGGAACGGAAGCTGGCGTCACCGAGCCGACAGTAACGTTCTCCACTTGCTTTGGCGCACCGTTCCTTCCGTTGCCGCCCAGCAAGTACGCAAAGCTCCTCGGCGAGAAGATCGCCAAGCATAACGCTCGCGTCTGGCTCATCAACACGGGCTGGAGCGGTGGCCCCTACGGCGTCGGCAGCCGAATGAAGCTGGCCTACACCCGCGCCATGATCGACGCCGCATTCAGCGGTCAGCTGGATAGCGTCGCTTGCGAAACCGATCCGGTGTTCGGACTTTCGGTACCCACCAGCTGCCCCAACGTTCCCAGCGAGATCCTTCTGCCCCGAAACACCTGGGCAGACAAGGCCGCCTACGATGCCAAGGCAAGCGAGCTGAAAGAAATGTTCGAGAACAACTACAAGAAGTTCATGTAAGGAACGACATCAAAAACAGAGTGCGGCCCGCCAGATTTCTGGCGGGCCGCACAGTTTTTAGCATGCATCTTTGGCGTCGTGCGAAAGGATTGTGCACCGTCTTAGGTGAATAATAATCCTATGTCTGTAACCAACCTCCCAGATATCGACGCTCTGTGGAACTACTCCAATCCACGAGCCAGCGAGAAGCGTTTTCGGGATGTGCTCGCAGAGTTTGAGCCAGGCACCGACGATCCCACCGTCGCCGAATTTGTGCTGGAGATCAAAACCCAGCTCGCGCGCTCAATCGGGTTGCAGAGGAGATACGACGAGGCTCATGTCATCCTGGATGAGATCGAGCACCTGGCAACCGAAGACCGCCCGCGCGTCCGTGTTCGCTATCTGCTCGAAAAAGGAAGGCTGTTCAACAGCTCCGGCAAGAAACAGGAAAGCCAGAGCTGGTTCCTCCATGCGTGGGGACTCGCAACATCGGTGTCGGGCATTGACGGGCTTGCCGTCGACGCGGCCCACATGCTGGGAATCGTTGAGCCCGGAGACAAAGGACTGGAATGGAACAACCGAGCGCTTGATCTGGCTCTGAAATCGCCCGATCCCAAGGCTCAAAAATGGAAGGCGAGCCTCTACAACAACATTGGCTGGACGTACTTCGAGCGCGAAGAGTATGCGATGGCTCTTGACTATTTCCTTAAGGCGGTGCCGCTCCGAGAGCAGGAGGGCAACGCCGAAAAGACCCGAATCGCAAACTACTGCGTAGCCAAAGCAATGCGGCTGTTGGGCAATCATCACGATGCATTGCAGCTCGTGCGCAACCTTTCCGTCGAAGACGACACCGACGGCTACATTCAGGAAGAAATCGGCGAAAACATGCTGGCTCTCGGAATGCACGGCGCCGCCAAGCCGCACTTTAAGAAAGCCTATCAGCTGCTCTCAGCGGATGAATTCATGGTCTACAACGAGTACGACCGTCTCCGCCGTCTGAAAGAACTCGCCGCAGTCGAGTAGTACGACACATCCCTCCCCTCCACCTGCGCAGCGAGGGGGAGGGGGCAGGGGGTGGGGGTCATGATTTACCTCCCCTCCATCTTGACGAAGTCGAAATGGAGGGGAGGATTAGGGTGGGGAGGTCTCCTTCTCAGAATCCCCTTCCTCGTCAACACCAAAGGTTTGATGAGGAGGGGGTAGGGGGTGGAGAAGCATCGGGAGACTCTTTCGCGCATTCGAACAAGGCGATTCATCACCACGTTCCCAATCTGCAGTCATCAATCCCCAGGTCCCTCCCCTTGTGGGGAGGGACCTGTGAACATAGTGAACAGAGGGAGGGGTGACGGCCTCTTATTCCCTATACACGATCCCTCCAGAACTGCTGTTCTGGAGGGTACTAACTCTGCGGATCGATCACGGGAGCACCCTCCATATCGGCAGATATGGAGGGATCGAAGCAAAGCAAGCCCGGTCATCAGCGATCTGAAATCACCAATCCCCCCTACTCCTCCTCACTCTCCGACAGCTCTTTCACTTTCTGGGCAAACCGTCGCTTCTTCAAATACTCATTCAGCACAAACTCAATCTGCCCGTTGACACTGCGAAAGTCAGCCTCAGCATGACGCTGAAGCTCATCGAAGACCTTTTGATCAAGTCGCAGCTGAAAGATTTTCTTTTCGGACATCACAATCTTGAAATCAGGGGTCGGAAATCAGATATCAGAACAGAAACCGGAGAAAAGAATGTTCTGATCTCCGATTTCCGATCACCGATATCCTGCCTACGGATACAGCGTTCCTGTGTTCAGAACCGGCTGCGCTGCCGATTCGCTGCACAAGACCACCATCAGATTGCTCACCATCGCAGCCTTGCGCTCGGCGTCCAGATCGACGATCTTGCGCTCTGAAAGATGCGCCAGGGCCATCTCAACCATCCCCACCGCACCATCGACGATCCGCTGACGAGCGGCAATCACCGCGGCTGCCTGCTGCTTTCGAAGCATGACGCCTGCGATCTCCGGCGCATAGGCCAGGTGTGACAGTCGCGCTTCCAGCACCTTTACGCCTGCTCGATTGAGCTTGTCTTGGATTTCGTCTTTGAGGTGGACTGAGATTTCATCCACATTGTGCATAAGCGATACCTGACCATCGTCGGCGTCGTATGGGTAGCTCGACGCCGAATGCCGCAAAGCGGTCTCACTTTGCAACGCCACAAATTGCGCATAGTTCTCCACCTCAAAGCACGCTTTGAACGTGTCTTCTACCTGCCAGACCACGATCGTTGCGATCTCGACAGGGTTGCCCACAAGGTCGTTCACCTTCAAGCGCTCTCCGTTCAGGGTCTGCGCACGAAGGGAAATGCCCGTCTTGCTGTAGAACGGATTGGCCCAGTGAAAGCCATCGTCTTTGACCGAGCCGACGTACTTGCCGAACAGCGTCAGCACCTTGCACGTGTTGGGCTGGATTACAAAGAACCCGGGCATGATCAGGATTCCCAGAAGGATGGTCCCGAACATCACGACAAACTGCATCGGCGTATTGCCTGCGCCACCCTGTTCCGGTGAGGATTTGATCAGCGAATAGATGGAATATCCAAACCCGGCCCACACCGCCAAAAGCACAACAAGCATTAGCCAGCCCGACAGGGCCCGTATGTTTTTCTCTCTAGTCATGGATTTGTCTCCCGACATCATTATCATATCAAAATGATATGATAATGGTTGCAAGATTTTAGGGAATATGCAGAAAGGCCCTCCGCGATTGCGGAGGGCCTTTCTCGATTTGGGTGAAATGGCGCTACCCGCCTTTCAGCTCACGCTTGAAAGTCTCTTCAAACTCTTTGCGGACGGACTCTGGCAACTCATCATATGTCGAGCGACGCGTGACGGTTGGCGACCCTGAGAAGGTCTCATCCATACGGTGGGTGGGGAGCAGGAAGAGCTTGAACGTCAGGTCGGTTCGTTCGGTGTATTGGAACTTGGACTTCGACAGCGACTCTCTCATTTGCTCGAAGGACTTGTAATAGCCGCCTTTCGCCCAAGCCGATGCGAGCACAGCTGGCTCGGTGCCACGTCCCATGCCCATCACATCCTCGATCATGCTGCCATCCGGCTGGAGAATCTTGTTGACGGGGTCAATCCCGGCGATGGCCTTTTCGCTGAGTGTGAGATAGGCTTGCTGGGGAAGGCCGTTTGGAGCGAACTCCGTCCAGTGCTCCATCAGCTCCGGCAGCTTTGCCTTGGGGTCCATCACTAACCCAATTGCTCCGTTGCGCATCCAGCTTTCAGCAGCATTGCGCGTTTCCTGAGTGCTCCCCCCTATACGGATGCTGCCGCCATTATAGAGCTCGCGCCACTGTAGAGACGATAGCGATCCAATGCATCGGTAGGCTTCGGCACTGTGACCATCAATATCTGCCATCTCGGTGGCGCCAAAGAGTGTGAGCGTCTTGCGATAAAGGCGAGCGATTGAACTGAAGACCATTGGCATCCCGCCTTCGAAGTGGAGTCGGCTGTAAGTCTCAATCGTGATTGAACGGCTATCTACGGCGGCCTTCATGAATCGTGCAAGAGCGGCGCGCGGCAGTCGATATCGCGTGGCATAGATGGGATTTCGGGGCTTGATGAGCATCCAAGAGCCGCTGTCTTGCGGCTCGGCTCCTTTGACTTTCAGTGTGGCTTTGAACTTGGCGAGGTTTAGTTTTCCGTCTTTGATGGACAGGCTTCCTGCCTTCTCCGTCCCGTCGGCAAGGTAGGCGATCATCGACTTCCCAGCCTCGCCCGCCATAGCCAAGCAACCGTCGGTTGTGGCAAAGGAAAGCGGATCAAACTCGTCAGGCGCACGCAAGAGCTTCTTCATGGTGCTGGGTAGCTCTTCCCAAGGTTTCGACTTGCGCTCCCCTGGAAATCGAGCCACATCGGGCTCGGGGTCGGCATATTTGGCGAACAAAGCGCTCCCTTCGGAGAGGTCCACCAATACTGGCTTCTCATTTATTCCTGCGTTACGCTCTCTTTCCCAAGGGTTGTCACCAAGCTGATAGGTGTTGGTGAATCCCCAGCTGCGAACGTTCCCGCGCTCTGTGTAGACCGTACAGCCAAAGCTCATCACGGAGCCTGAGTTTCGGACGTTGAACAGCACTTTGCCGACGCCCTCTGTGGACTTTGCCGACGAAAAGAGGTCGTCCAGCAAGCCGTTCATCATGCCGTCTTGGGGAAGCTCAGGCAACATTCCTCCCAGCTGAGCCTCCGTCTCGATGTATTCACGGATGTACTTTTCGGAGTTCTTTCCAAGCGGTCTTTGTGCGCTGGTGGGCAGATTTGAGAATGTCCAGTTCTCGCCAGGAGGTACGGAAACGAGAAGCTCTGGGTCAAGGTCAATGAGCAGCTGTTGGGTAAGGATGCTTGCGGGAGCGGCAAGCCGGGGTCCATCCAGACTGACTCCCATCGGGCGTTCTTCAATTCTCTTGTTCAGAGCCTTGATCGCTTCGACGAATGCCTGAGCGCGATCATAGGGCTTTGAGACCTTGGCAAGGCTCTTTGAGATTGGCTCGATCAGCTTCTTGAGCCATGCCACGCGAGCCTCATGGTCACTCTTTTCGTACTTAGCCGTTACTTCTTTTGGGCGGTATAAGAATTGAACATCCTGATCCTGCCGCCACTCGCATGAAGTCGCCTCGGCCAGCTTTTTCAGGAGATCTGACAGTTCGACCTTCTCAGCTTTGATGCATACGACCTCGCCTGCCATCGCCTGCTCAGCCCTAAAGGTCTTGCCCGTCATACGGCTGAGCTTGCCAAGAACGTTGCTGAGTGTGGCGGCCCGACACTCAAAGTCGATGGACTGCTGTCCCTGCAGAATCGAAGCCGCTGCCAAAATCGCCCACGCCGACATATCAATTATCGTAACCTAAAGTTGTCAAGTACACGTTCCCTGCCGCAAGATGGTTGTTCCGGTTGCGTCAAAAAGCCGCGAGGCGGAGCCTCAGCCGGGTATCTTTTGCAATTGTGATGAGGGCATGGGCGATCGCCTTTTTGGCGTGCATAACGGCATTCGCCCACGCGCAGAAAATCCTCCTCGTTCCCCTTGACAGCCGTCCGGCGGCAGGTCAGTTCGCCCAGATGATCGGGCGTATGGCCAATATCGAGGTGAATCTCCCACCCTACGAATACCTTGGGCGGTTTACCGAGCCTGGCAAGCCTGACCTCATCCTGGACTGGCTGGAAAGGCAAGACCTTACGAAGGTGAGTGCGGTTGTGGTGAGTACCGACATGATCGCTTATGGCGGCCTCATCCAAAGCCGAGTGGACGATACGCCGCAAAGCGTTGCCGAAGATCGGCTGAAGAGGCTTCTCGCTCTCAAGAAGGCACGCCCGGAGATGCGTCTGTATGGATTTACCGCCATCATGCGGCTCTTTCCAACATCCACACGCGCCAATGCCAGCTGGAGGCTGAACCTTGGTCGATATGCCGAGCTGAAAGAGCGCTGGCAGCGTACCAAGGACAAGACCACCAAGCAGCGACTAGACGCCCTGGCAACCAAGATTCCGCCCCTTGAGATCGACCGCTATGAGCGCACACGCGCGCGCAACATGGCTATCTCGAAGCTATTGCTTCAGCAGACAAAGTCGGGGATCTACGACTATCTGATCTTTGGGCAGGACGACGCTCAGCCGTACGGCCCGCACATTCCCGAACAGAAGGCTCTTGCGGCAGAGGTAGGACGGCTGCAGATAGGCGGTCGGGTGTACCTATGCGAAGGGATCGACCAGCATTCCAATGTTCTGCTTAGCCGAGCGCTGCTTCGATTGAACAGCTGGGTGCCCAAGGTAAGGATCGTCTATAGCGATGAGGCGGGGCGAAAGAAGATCGCCAACTATGAGTCGAAAAACGTCGAGACTTCACTGCGCGACCAGCTCCTTGCCAGCGGCGCTCGGCCCATGAGCACCGACGGCGTTTACGACTACACGCTTTACATCAACACGCCGGAGCCACGCTCCGACCGCTTTGCATCCTTTCTCAAGAACCTTGATGAAGAGATCGATCAAGGCTTTCCGGTGGCTGTTTCGGATATCAATCTTGGCAAGGACGGCACGGCCGACCTTCGGCTGTTTGAATCCTTATGGAAGAACGGTCGGATGGTGAAGCTGCTCAGCTATGCGGGATGGAACACGGCGGGGAACTCGATGGGGACAAGCATTCCGGCGGCGAATGTCTATCTGCTTGCCCGCCGCATTCAGGCTGATCCGCTTCAGCGCGAGCTTGCTCAGCGTGAGTTTCTGCTTCACCGCTACGTGAATGACTTCATCTATCACAAGTACATCCGTCCCAGCGCCTACTCCCTGATCGACAGTCTTTCGCGGGCTAGCCGTGAAGAGACTTATGGGGCGGAGTTTGAACAGGTAGATGCGCTGGTGCGGGTGAACATGACGAAAGAGCTGACGCGGGTGTTCAATGAGCAGTTCAACGGGAAAAGCTTTTTTGCTGGAGATGGACAGTACACCTTTACGGGTTTGAGCGATGTGAAGGTGTTCTTGCCTTGGCCGCGGGCCTATGAAGTGCGGCTTGAGTTTCATATGACCACGCAGAAAGCGGGGTCGTGAGATTTCGGGGTTGAGGAGTTCCGGAGTGCAAGCTGAAGCATGCGGCTACGGTTTTCGGGAGGGTTGAGTCACCCCACCTCTGTTCACTTTGCTCATTGTCCCTCCCGAGCAAGGGAGGGATGTCTGGAGCGGGGATCGGCTTTTGTCTCCACCCCCTACCCCCTCCTCATCAAGTCTTCGACGTTGACGAGGAAGGGGATTCTGAGAAGGAGACCTCCCCACCCTAACACTCCCCCCATTTCAAAAAACGAAGGGGAGGAACCGATGAGGCATTAGTTGCCGCCGGACTTTGTGTCTGGCGATTTCTTGGGGTCGGTCGGAGCCTTCGAGGGGGCACCGCCTGCGGGGGCCTTTGCGTCTGTGTTTATAGAAGGAGCTGCGCCACCCGAGGGTGCTGTCCCGCTGGATTGCTCACGCCCACTGGGCTGACCCTCGCCATTGCCGCCTCGGCCTGCGCCAGGTCCACCTTGTCCGCGATCTCCACCGCCTTGCCCTTGACCGCTACCGCCCCGTCCGTTCTGACCGCCGCCATTCTGCTGATTCTGCTGGCGACGCTCTTCAGCTCTTCTTTGTGCCTCTTCCCGTCGTTTCTTTCGTTCGGGCTCTTTCGACCAGTAATCCTTGTATTGAGCGATGACGAGGGGAGCTTCCTTGGTCAGATCGTCTGTGGGCCACTTGTCTTCCATATCCTCGGCTCGCTCTTTGGCCAGCTCGAAGTTCTTCAGGTAGCAGGCTGTCTTAACAAGCTCAAGGGCGAATTCGGGGTTGTCGGGGTGCAGGTCGGCACGCTGCTGATAGACACGGTCCAATCCCTGCGTGAAACTCTCCGGGCATCTATCCATGTCATTGATGTATTGCCCAACAAGAATCTCATACTTGTCCATGTCTTTCTGGAGCACTCTTTCCTTTGCGGCGGGGGAGAGGAAGAGATAGTAGCCGCCTCCGGCAAGCACTGCCACCAAGACTGCGGGCGCAAGAATCTTATTTTTCATAGAAATTCACCGGAACGATGTTGGAACGTAAGTTACCCTGTCGGACGCGGATAAACCCTGGTCCAATGCTTGATGGCACTGTAACTTCAAGCTTTCCATCGATGATGTTCGCAGGGACGCGCATGGTCTGCTTTACATCCACGAACTCCACGACAATCCGTCCTTCAAAGCCCGTACCTGTGAGTTGCACCGTCTCTCCCCATTTCATCACATCTTGGTTTTCGAAATCGAGATGGGGCGCGTCCTTGTCGTAGGCATCTTTCACGAAGAAAGGCGAGTTTTTCAAGATCAGGATCTCATTGGGGAGGAGCCCGGTGGTGGGATAATCCCAGTGGGCTCGCATGACCGACTTGCCTTCGTAATGGTCCGGGTGGTGCAGTCCGAAGGCGTGTCCAAGTTCGTGAGCCGTTGTGCCGGTGGGGGTGCCTCCTTGGACTTCCCAGGTGGCGAAGCCTGAGTGGACAGCGGCTTCTTCACGCACTCCGGACAGAGGTTCAAGCACCCAGTCGCCAAAAATGCCCATGCCCTGCCAATCCTTCACCAGGTTTGCCTGAGCGATGCCACCTCCGCCTTGGGCGAAGACCCACGAAACTTGCTTTTGGGGCCACCCGCCGATGGACTTTTCGAGTGCGTTCCACCAGTTGGGCATGTCGTTCAGACGATCTTTATCGGCTGTGGTGGGGCGGACATTGCCGCGCATCTGCGTGTAGGTTTCCTTGGCCTGGATCACCTTCAGGGATGCCATTTTGAAGGTGACGCCAGCCTGCTTCTTGTACCACTCCTGCACCTCCTTGGTGCATTTTTCGATGGCCTTGATGTACTCGTCATGCTTGGGCTGATCGGCAGGATAGATGTAGTAGGGCTGGACGATGAACTCCTTGGGCTGGGGAGCCGTTTGGGAAGCCACCACTGTATAGGCGAGCAGGGAAAGCATGACTGATTGAGTTTACGCTGGTTTCTGAGTGTTGAGTGTTGAGTGTTGAGTGTTGAGTGTTGAGTGGTGAGTGGTGTTAAAGCTGGATGCCTGGTTCGCGGGGGCGCGGTGCGGTAAAATCCGCCCCGGAGAGATGGCAGAGCGGTTTAATGCGGCGGTCTTGAAAACCGTTGGGTGAATAGCCCCGGGGGTTCGAATCCCTCTCTCTCCGCCAGATCGCTTTGATCTTGGGTTGGACCCTTCAGGCTCTTGAATGAGTATAGGACGGATAAGTCAGATTGGTCTTATTCTCATTGTCTCGTCTCAGTCATTCGGAGACGGCTTGACTGCTGTGATCGGCTTCTTCTTCCTCGGCAGGAGTATCAGCTCGATTTCTCCTTCTTAGGAGCCCAAATCCCCACCACCCGACTGTTGTGAGGACGGCTATCCAGGGAAAGACCCTGACGAATGGGAAGCGGGTGGTCTTCTCCGGGATTTTCAGCTTAAATGTCAGTGCGGAGGCTTTGGTGAGAGGGGCTTGGGCGATGATCTTTCCGCGCTGGTCGACGGCTTGCGTGTAGCCTAAACCGCCCACTCTTACGAGCGGCAGGCCCGTTTCGATCGCGCGGAAGACGGATGCGCTCATCAGCTGTTCGGGGGCGGGAGTTCCGAAATACCAATCATCGACACACATCGCGGCGAGGAGTTGTGAGCCTTCGTCGGCTTGAGCCTGGGCAACGTCGTGAAAGAGCCCTTCAAAGCAGATGAGCGCACCGATGCGGATTCCGGCAACATCCAGCGGGGTGACCTTTTCGCCGGGTGAGATATCTCCGCTCGGCAGCTTGAAAGCCTTTGCAATGCCGGGGAAGGTGTTTCGCCCGGGAACGTACTCGCCAAAGGGCACGAGGCGCGTCTTGTCGGCGAAGCTCCATTTGCCGTCGTAGGCGAAGGCGGTCTGGTGGGTGACCTTGTTTCCTCGCTTGCCGCCAAACAGGACGGGGATGTCTTGGGGGACCATGAAGGAGGTTTCGGGCGGGATGCCATCGCCCCCGATGACGAGACCTTCGGGAAGGATGAGGAGCTTGGATTGCTGAGCTTTGGCCTGTTGGGCAAGCTCGGGGACGGTCATCGCCATTTCCCGGTCAAGGTCGTCTTGGGGCGTGAAGGCCATGTTGACGCCGGGCTGTCCGGCTGTGAGGGTAGTGTCGGCGCCTTGCTGGGGTATGGCGGCTCGGGCGAACCCAAGGATGAGAAACCCGATGTGCACACCGATCCAGCTGTAGCCCAGCCTGGCTTTGCGCTGGGTGAAATAGAGCACCGCAACGTTAGTCATTGCCGCGTAAGCAGAAACCAAGTAGATCGTTCCAAAGTAGGCGATGTTGCTGATGACGGCATGCTTGTAGAATGGCGTGCCGAGGAGGCCCCAGGGAAACGCGAGTCCAGGGATGTAGGATCGCAAAACTTCTATCCCCGCCCAAATCAGGGGGATGAGCCAATACTTATCGGCCTGCATTGCGCGCCAGATCAGCCTTCCGAGCACCGCGTGAAACGACGCGACGATGGCGCAGGAGATGAGATAGGGGATGAGGCTGAGGGGAAAGTTTTTGGTCCAGTTCAGCGTCATGGCGAACATGAAGTAGAGCTGTCCAAGCGCGGTCACGAAACCAAAGAGGAAGCCTGAGCGAGCGGAATAGCGCATGTCTTCCTTGCTAAGCCCGTAGAGCCAGGGCACGAGGGCAAAGAAGGCACAGAACCAAAGATTGAAAGGCGGAAACGCCAGCAGCAGCAGGAGAGCGCTTGCAATGGGGGGCGCCCACTTAGCGATGCGTTCCGTCCAGGCTGCCCTCAATGGACTTCATCTCCTTCAGGTGCGATGTGTCGTTAAAGCGGATGAGCGTGTAGTGGCCTTCTGGATGGCGGTCCAGCTCGGTGAGGGCGGTATTTCCGAAGCGGAATGATCGCGATGTTGCGGCGGTTGCACGAAGGAGCTGGGCGAGCAAGACGGACAGCGTTCCGCCGTGTGTAATGATCGCTAAAGGTTCCTTTTGTGCGCTCAGGTCGGTCACGATCGAGGTGACGCGGTCCCAGACATCCTGCATGGATTCGCCTTCATCGGGGCGGTGCTGGAACAGATCGACGCCCTGCTTTTCGATCTCTTCGCGGCGTCGGAGGACCTCGTCAAACTGGAGCCCTTCCCACGTTCCAAAACTGCGCTCGCGCAGGCGGGTGTCGATGATGAACTCTCCACCTGTGACTTGGTGCACCGCTTGGGCGGTTTGTTTGGCACGGGCGAGGTCGCTGGAGATCACGCGGCTAATGCCAATCTCCTGGAAGGCGGAAGCGAGGCATTGGGCCTGGGCTTTGCCGGTGGCGTCCAGCTCAATGTCGGTGTGGCCTTGCGCCCGCCCGTTCACATTCCATTCGGTTTGACCATGGCGAACGAGATAAAGGCGCATAGCTTCTTATACCTCCCACGGCTTGGCTTCCCCTATCTCGCGACCGTCGGGATCGACCTTCAGCCCACCGAGCTTGAGGATTCGGATGGGTGTTCCGGGGACTGCGGTCGAGCGGACGTGAGCGATTTCGGCCTTGAAGTCGACGCGGTCGATCATGCCGAAGCCAAATTCGTGGCCGGCGTCGTCGGCGAATGCACATACGAGGTGCTGATAGCTGGATTCGTTGACGACGTGGGCTTTGCTACAGTGGGTGACATCGAGGGCGCGGGCGATCTGTCCGTCGTTGGGGTATTCGTCGGTAATGATCAGCAGGGATGCGCCACAGACTTCGATTCGGGTGGCATGCTCCAGCGAGAGTCGGGCGTACTGATTGGGGTCCAGCATGGTGCCTGAGCCGACGCGAGCTCCTTCGATGGCGATATCTCGAAGCCGGACTTCGTGCATGTCGCAGTCTTCGATGAGCTTGAGCCAACGGGCTTTGCGCTGAGCGTGACGGACCATCGGGGGGTAGCCCTTGGGGGCAGGGATGATCTCGGGGCCAGTGGGCCAGCCGTGTCTGTCGGTGGCGACATCGTCGGTCATGACGATGCGACTCGGCTTGACGATCTGAGCGATTTGGATGGCAAGCTGCCGGAGCAGGGGGCTTGGACGGTAGGGAAAGAGCTGGACGATGGTGTCTTCGGGGGCGTCTTTCAGGAGGTCGATGAGGGCGTGGAGGACGGTGTTTGGGGACCTTTGTGCGCTGAGGCTTCCTATAAATCGCCAACGGGAGGGTCTATCGCCAGTGTAAAGCGTGAGTCGGGCGGGAAGTCCGAAATCGGTGTCGGCGGGGTCCAGGCAGAGGACGTTCGGGTGGGGATTCTGGTCAACGATCCACTGTCGCCAAGAAACGTTGGGAGATCCGATGAGAAGGGTCATGCTACACCGGACGCTTTAGAAGGGGAATGAAGGGGGTTAGTGGGAGGGGACATCCTTATCCCGACCTCCGTTTCCACCAGTCCGTGGTGACTCCGCATCCTAAACTTACCACACCTCGAATCTGAGCGGGGGACCGGATGGGCCCTAATGTGGATAAAGCGACGGGGGATCGAGCTCAAAAGTTCGACCCCCCGGATTGTTCAGCCCTTCAGGTTCCAGCGAACCCAGTCGATGCTGATTTTGAACGTTGGCATCGACCGAATGCCCGTTCCGACCACGATCCGAGCTTCCATGCGATTGGTCGGACTGATGTATCGGTTGGGATTCGGGACGCTGATCGTGACCAGATTGTCGGTCGCGGTGGCGGTGCTGCCACCGACCCTGACGAGAGTGTTCGAGACGTAGTCGAACATCATGATGTCTATGGGCACGCCTGCTGCCTCACACTTCATTTCCACATCGAGCTTCAATTCTGTGAGGCTGGAAATGGGAGCTTGGGCACCCAGCGTGAACTGGGCTGAGCGGGATGTGTTTCTGGCGTCTCCAGCGTAGTAACTGTTATCGCTTGAGGACATATTGGCCGCGGTTCCAGTCACGTTGTCCATGAAGGACGCGCTCGCGGTATCCGGCGTGGCGTAGAACCAGCCGGGAAGGAGCTGGAGGTTTCCAGCAGCCTGCGAGCTGTTGAAGGTTGCAGTGACGGGGACGGTTACTGTTGCTGGCACGGCCGTCGTGTTGGCCGTGAAGGTTGCAGAGGTTGCTCCTTCAGGGATGGTGACAGTCGCGGGGACGGTCACTGAGCCTGCTCCGCTGGACAGTGCCACCACTGCGCCGCCGAAGGCTGCTTGGCTGGTCAGTGTGACCGTTCCGGTCGAGCTGAGACCTGATTCCACAGAGCTTGGCGCGAAAGCGACGGATGCAACCGTGGCGTTGGTGTTGACCAGGAGTCGGTACATGCCGCGACCGTATGTTGCCGCAGTCAGGTAGCCGGTTTGTGCCTGGATGCTCAGCTCGCTTACAATGACTGGAGGCATGCCGTTTCCGAGCGAGATGTCGGTCCAGGCAGCGCCTGCGTTCGTGGTCATGAACACGCCGATGTCCGTGCCGACGTACCAGACGTTCTGGGGATCGCCGGGATTGCGAACGATCGTGTTCAGAGAAACATCCGGCAAAGCGCCTCCGCCGGAACCGCTCACACTGGTGAACGTTGGGGATGCCGCTGAAGTGTTCGAGCATCTCCAAAGATGCGCGACACCCGAACCGGAAAGACCAACGATGATGTCGTGTTTGTTCGCCGGGTTGATGCTGATCGACATGATCGAGCGGTTCGGCAGTCCCGATCCTGCTGGGTTGATCTGAACCCATGTTGAGCCCCAGTTTGTGGTCTTGTAGACCAGTCCGTTTCGGGTGCCCACGTAGATTGTGTTGCTGTCGCCAGGAGCGACAGCCAGAGCATCGTAGATGGAGCCGAAGTTGAATGAACTGATTCCGACGGACCAGGTGTTTGCCGTGGCGTCATATCGGTTCAGGAAGTTCGTGTTCGCGTAGAGATAGCGTGGGTTGTTGGGGTCCAGCCAGAGCCGCCCGATAAACGGAACGGAATGTCCGCTCAATGTTGGTGAGATGGTCGATCTCGACGTCCACGCATTGTTCGTGCGGTAGATGCCGTGGTACTGCCAGCTCACGTACTGGTTGTTCGGGTCAGTCTGGTTGATGGCGCAGCCTGCGCCGTCGCCTGCGCCTGGGTTTGACCAGCTTGAGATGTTGCCACGGGAGTGGGGCGTCGCGTTATCCTGCGTTCCGCCGACGATGTGATCGGCGTTGGTGGGGTGTGTCGCGATTGTGTAGAACTGTGTGATGCCCAGGTTCGCACTGAGGAAAGTCCAAGTCACGCTATCCGTTGCGGGATTGAAGACGGCCTTGTAAATACCCCCGTCGTTTCCAACCATGACCTCATTCGGATTGTTTGGGTTGACGGCCCAGCTGTGCTGGTCGTTGTGGGTGATGGCCGTGCCGCTATATGTAGCTGTCCAGCCCGACCCGCCCATATTACGCCAGGTTGCGCCGCCGTCTTTGGACTGCACAATGTCGATGAGTCCGATATAGATCACATCCAGCGCACCGTTGGTGGAGGTGTTGATATGGAAGTCGTACCAGGCCTGGCTCCAGTTGTAGTTGCTTGAGCCATTGGGGAATCCGACGCTAATATCCGACCAGGTCGTGCCCGTGTCTACGCTCTTGAAGACTTTACGGTTTGTTGTGTCGAGCAGGTAGACCGTTCCAGCGGTGAGCTTGGATGCGGCAAGCGCGGGACGGTTCGAGGGGCTTACAATCGGGTCGGTCATCGAAGACCAGGAAGCTCCACTGTTGGTGGATTTCCAGACGGTTGGTGCGGCTGTTCGGCTGGCGTACCACGTTCGTGAGCCTGCGCTGAATACGCCGTAGCTGACACTTGCGAAGTCGCCGGAAGTGACGAGACTCCAAGAGATGCCGCCGTTGGTCGAACGGTAGATGCCGCTGGATGTCGATGCGATGACGTTGTTGACGTTGTCCGGGTCATAGGTGATGGAGCTGAATCGGCCTGTGCCGAAGGTGGAGGCGCCCACCTGCGTCCAGGTTGCGCCACGGTCGGTCGAACGCATCATGCCGAAGCCTGGCCAGTCGAATCCTTGATAGTCTCCGGTTCCGGCGAGGATGATGTTCGGGTCGGCGGGGCTGACCGCGATAGCACCCACGGATTGCCATGGCCAGTTGTTCGAGAGGGCAGTCCAGGTAGCGCCGTTGTCTTCGGTGCGCCAGACGCCGCCCAGAGGTGCGCCGATGTAGATGGTGGGGTTTGATCCGCCAACAGGGGGCGGCGCATAGCAGATCGTGTTGACGCGACCGTTACAGGGGCCGTTGCCATAGTATTGGCGGTAGGGAACAGAGAGGTTCGTCGGACCGATGAACTGCCAGCCAACCGCCTGGGCCGAGGCGAGGCCTTCGCCAGGAGACTGCATTCGATCTATGCGCTCTTGGATTGCCTTTTGCAGGCCGGACCAATCCACCTGCTTGTTGGGATAGGCGCGGATGCGCATGTATTGGAGATAGCCTTGAAGGAAGTCCAGAGCGGCTTCTTCTTCGGACTCACCTTCCGAGTCGTCCTTGTGCTCTTCTTTCTTTTCTTCGATGCCCATGGCACGCTTGTACTCGCGGTAAGCATGCTCGAAGCCTTCGACCATCTCTTCGATCTCGTCAAGCTTGCCCCGGTTGATCACTTCGCCGGGCATCTTCGGCGGCATTGGGGTGACTTTGCCGACGCTGGCTCTCTTCTCCAGCTTTTCAAGCGCATCCTCAAGAGACACTCTTGAGTCGAGACGGATTTCGTAGACGCCGTGCTTGACTTTGAGATGAACTCTGCCGAGGCCTTGGGCCAGCAGTCTGGCTACGTCGTCGGATTTTCGCCCTTGCTTGAGCTCGACGAGAACATCGAGCGGAACTTTAGGGTGCCTTGCCTCGCTGGCGAAAGCCCACAGAGTCGTGAAGAGAGCGATTGAAAATGCAAAAAGGGAGCGCGTCACAGCGCGCGGATAGACACTACCCACCATTTTATCTCCTGGTCCTCCAGGGGCTTGCAGATGCGCACGGCTCACCCACCACGGCGCTCGCACCCTTGGTCCGCCCTTTTTGGGGCGGTAGTCTATGATAATCGAACGTCCCCGATAGCGGGTAGCAACTTCGCCGGAGTTTAGAGCGATTTAAGCAAGTTTGCGGGGTTATTCGGTGACTTTGTCGTCCAATACACGCGCTCGATCTTCGCATCCTTGCGAATCTGTTCGAGGATGTTGGGGCGGGCTTCGCCACGGAACTGTCCCTTCAGCGCTTCGAGATCTTCACCCTTGGCGTCTTTGCCTCGCTTTTCCAGCCTAAATATCTGAATGCCGTTCTGGGTTTGCGCAGGCCGGGTGCATTGGCCCACATTCACCTGAAGCATATCTTCGCGCACCGGCTGAGGGAAAACCCCAAGCATGCGCCAACCCAGGCGACCGTTCGACTGAAGCGCTGCGGGCTCGTTGGTGTACTTCTTGAGAACGTCTTCCCACTTTGAGCCTTTCTTGAGAGAATCGTAGGCTTCCTGGGCGAGGCGTAGAGCTTCTGAAAGATCGTTCGCCGACTCTGATCGGGGGCGGATAAGAATGGTCGAGACTTCCACATAGCGATCCGGCTCGAAGCTCCTCATGACGATCTTGTCCAGAAGAAGCTCGGCGGAGAGCCTGAGATAGAGGCGCGATTTTGGGAAACCCTGCATGCGGATATAGTCGTCGAGCTCTTCCCCAGGCTGGAGACTGGTCTTGACCCTGTCCATCTGGGCTTTCAGCTCAGCTTCGACTTCGGCCTCCGGGAGTGTGAGCTGGAGCTTGTCGGCTTGAAGCTTGATCATGCGGTACTGGAGAAGGTCTTCCAGAGCTTCTTGACCCCGCCAATCCCAAAGGTAGGGGGCGACGTCTGCGGCGGTGATGTCCTTACCGTCGACCTTGGCGAGCACTTTGGAGGACTCGGGTGCGGGGGTGAGATATTTGGTGGTGAAGAGGCTTGCGGCCTGCAAGCCGGCTACGCACAGGCAGATGGCGACCAGATTTTTCATTCAATGTCTCTCAGTACTGACTTATAGAGTTCGACGATTTGATGCGCGGACTGTTCGAGGCTGTACCTATCCATGGCCCGAATCTTTCCAGCCCGCCCGACCGAATCCAGCGTCAAAGGCATATCCAACAGGTCTACGATGGTCCTGGCGAGATCATCGTCGTTCTCGAAGTAAAAGCCAGAAATCTCACGGTCGAAGAGTTCGGACAGTCCGTGCCTGTTTCTTGCCAGCACGGGGACACCCCAGCTCATTGCTTCGACGGCCGTCATGCTGAAGCCCTTGCGGGTGTTTGGTACGACAACAAAGTCTGACGCGGCAAAGAGTGTTTGCATATCGTCGACTTTGCCGAGCAGCCTTATCTGACCGCCGCGTGTGGCAAGCTGGATGAGCTGTTCGAGCGGTCCCTTTTCCGGTCCTTCGCCTGCGATGAGCAAGCAGGTGTCGGGCTTGTGCGTCCAGACCTCTTCCATGGACGTGATGAGCGCATGGATGCCGGAGTCTTGGTTCCAGCGGCATGCAACGCTGATCACTTGGGTTTCCAGAGGCAGGTTCAGTGCGTTTCTTGACGCCGTTTTGTCCGGCAAGGCTACGGTTTGGATGGAGACTCCGGGGCGGATGGTAGTGAGTTCGATCGCTATCGCTTCGTCCAGCGTTCGGAAGACAGCGCGCGATGAACAGATTCCAGCCTGGGAATCATTGAGTCGGGTGATGAGCTGACGGTGGGTGGTTTTTGGGAGATCGAAAGCGGAGTACACCCAGGCTTCTTTGTGGCTGTAGGCTGCGCTGCAGGCCCAGCCTGCGCGATAGCCAAAAGCGTGCACGAGGTCATAGTCTTGGGTTTTGGCCCTGAGCTGCTCGGAAACCTGCTTGTCAGTTTTTCCGCCTGTTTCGTTGGGAATCCATTCTGTTGCTTCTTCGACGTGGACCTCGTGGCCCTGCTTCCGAAGCTCTTCGGCAAGGGTGACGACGTGCGAATGGAGTCCGCCGAAGTGTTGGCGCTTGAGGAAGTAGAGCTTCATCGCGGAACGACTTGGGCTTCGATCAGCGAGGTCAGCACTCGATCAACAGTCAGGCCTTCGATCTCTGCTTCTGGGCGGAGGATGACGCGGTGTCGAAGGATGGGAAGGGCGAGTTCTTTCACGTCGTCTGGAATGACGAAATCTCTTCCGCGCAGGGCGGCGAGAGCTTTGCTGCAATTGAGCAGGGCGATGCCTGCGCGCGGAGAGGCTCCGACCAGGATATCGTTGGCGTTGCGGGTGGCCTTGACCAGCTGCTGGATATAGGAGAAGACTTTTTCTTCGACCGTTACCTGCTGAACTGTCTTCTGATATTCTCCCAATTCTGCGAGGGTGACGACGGCCTGGATGCCAGCGTCCTCAAGATTCTGCGGCTTGAAGCCAGCGTTATGCCGTCGCAGAACATCGATCTCGACGTCGTCTGGAGGATAGGAAACGAGGATTTTGAGCAGGAATCGGTCTTGCTGCGCTTCGGGAAGCGGGTAAGTGCCCTCGAATTCGATCGGGTTTTGGGTTGCGAAGACGATGAAGGGTGGGGGGAGTTGCAGGGGCTCGCCGTCGATGGTGACCCTGCGCTCTTCCATTGCTTCGAGGAGGGCGGCCTGGGTTTTGGGTGGCGTTCGGTTGATTTCGTCGGCCAGCATGACGTTGACGAAGATCGGGCCGGTGCGCAGGACGAAGTCGCCTTCCTTCGGGTTGAAGATGCGGGTGCCGAGGACGTCGCTGGGCATGAGGTCGGGCGTGAACTGGATGCGGCCGTAATCGAGGCTGAGGGTCTTTGCCAGGGCTCTGACCATCAGAGTTTTTGCAACGCCCGGGACGCCTTCGATAAGGACGTGACCGTTTGCGAGGATGGCTACCAGAGCCTGTTCGAGGGCTTGATCCTGCCCGACAATCGCCTTACCAACCTGCTCTTTAATGCGAGACCCGAATTCTGCAACGCTCATTCTTTGCCTGCCTGCGTAATGCGTTGGAGGGTACCCCACAAGAGTTGAGCGCACCCATCCGTTCTTTGGGCTTGCGGATGGGTGCGTGCGCAGGGCTATTGCTTGGCAGGCTTAAACGCTGGACCCGTCAGCTCTTCCCACTTCTTCTTCTGTTCATCGGTGAATGTGGCGGCAAGCTGGGTCTGTGCCTTGCGGCCCATCTCTTCCAGCTTCTTTTCGTCCTCTGGTCGGAGTTCAAGTGCGACTCCGCCGCCTTCGATCTCCTTGTAGGTGCCGTTTTCGACCATGGACTGTATCGCCTCTTCGATCTCCGAGGTTAGCTTCGTGATCATGGCGCTTTGCTCCTTGGTGAAGGACAGGGCCTTCTTGATGGGTTCGCGCGAGAAGGCATCGATACCGGCGAGCTGCAACTCGACCTGCTCAAACCGTTTGAGCTGCTTTTCATCGAGGATGGCAGCGAGCTGCTTGTGGAGGTTCGCCTGCTGCTTTTTGACGATGCCATTGATCTGCTCCTGGATATCTCCTGAGGCTTCGCCAACGAGGTCTTGGATGCTGTCATTGATCGCTTTGGTATGCGCGGCAACAGCGCAAGTCACTTTGGACTTTTGGGCGTCAGTTAAGCCGATCTCCTTGATGACATCGGCTCGGGCGAGAATATCGTAGTTGACATTGGATTCAATCGTGACTGCGGTCTGGGCGTTGCAGGCAACGGCAAGGACGGCTGCATATAACAGTGTGCTGAGTGCTTTCTTCATTGTTCGTTCACCATACGAAGTGCTACGTAGCTGTGACTACTAACGTAGTTGTGCTTCTTGGAAGTTCCAGTCCTTGCAAAATCCTGGATGACAAACAAAGAAGCGCCCGGCAAGCCGGGCGCTATGAGGCGAGCGATGAAGTCGATTTACTATTTGAACTCTGGTCCGGTGAGCTCGGCCCACTTCTTCTGCTGATCTTCGGTGAGGACGGCAAGCGCCTGCTGTAGATTTTTCTTTCGAGCTTCGGCGAGCTTTTTCTCCTCCGCTGCGCCAAGGACAAATCGGACGCCTCCGCCGGGAACGGTCTCGCGCTCGGCGTTTTCCATGGCCTTTTCCTGGATGTCATCCATCTCTTGGCTCAGCTTGGCAATCTTTGCCGCCTGATCCTTGGTGATGTCCAGAGTTTTGACGATCTCGTCGCGCTGGAGTGCTTTGACGCCGGCGGACTGGAGCTCGATCTGGCTGAATCTCTTCATCTGGTCTTCGCTAAGGACCTTGGCGATTCTCTTCTTGAGGTCGGGCTGAAGCTTGCTGAGGATTTCATCGACCGCCTTTTGCGCGTCTTCCTGGCTGACTCCGCCGGAGAAGACGCTTTGGATCTCGCTCTGCATGGTTTGGCGATAGTTCTCCAGCTCGCCTTCGATCTTCTTCTTCTGGTCTGGCGTGATCTTGAGCTCCTTGCCAGCCGAATCCTGGAGCAGAAGCTGATAGTTGACTGCGTTGCCTCCGAGACGGATGCGAAGCTGGGCTTGGGCGGCAACAGCTGAGATGAGCGCTACGGCGACGATGATTGATCTGAGCATGCGTGTTTCTCCTAACTACGAATGTTTGCGTAGATAAGGTAATACCACGGCTGTCCTTACGAAGTTCCCCGTAGGGAATGCAATGCCCAATCCTTGCAACGTGTTGCAGAACGACCTCGTATGGTACAACGTTGCCGAGGCATGTATGCTTGAAGTGATCGGGCTCGTGAAGGAGTACAAAAACCTTAGAGCCGTTGACGACCTTTCTTTCACTATTCGCCCTGGGGAGATTGTAGGGTTGCTTGGCCCGAATGGCGCAGGCAAAACGACTGCACTCCGATGCGTCGCGGGGATTCTTCGACCGACGTCTGGCCAGATTCGGATCAATGGATATGACCTGGTCCAGGATCAGGCGAAGGCGAAGCAAGGTCTGGCCTTTGTTCCCGAGCTTCCTTCCTTGTATGAGCTTCTGACTGTGGATGAGCATCTACGGTTTGTTGCGATGTGCTTCAACTCGCTGGATCTCTATGAGGAGTTTGGAGACTCTCTGCTGGGGCGGTATCACCTGCTTGAAAAGAAGAAGGAGCTGGTGGCGACGCTTTCGAAGGGAATGCGCCAGAAGCTGGCGATTGCATGCGCCTTTATCCATGAAGCGAATGTGCTGCTTTTCGATGAGCCGATTATCGGCGTCGATCCGGCTGGAGTTGCCGAGGTTAAGGGGGAACTTACAAGGGCGCGCGATGCAGGGTGTTGCATTCTGGTCTCGACCCACCTGCTGGATACAGCTGAGAAGTTTTGCGATCGGGTTTTGATCGTTGCGCGGGGGCGCAAGCTTGTCGAGGGAACGCTTGAAGAGTTGCGCCAGATTCCTGGCATGGAAGGCATGTCTCTCGAAGAGATCTTCTTGAAGCTCACCACGGAGGGAGTGCCGCAGGCGAATGAAGCCCCTGCTGTTTTTGAGCTATAAGTCGTTTCTGAACGGCTTGATCCGAGCCCTTAGCTCGCCTCGGCGAGTGATTGGGGTGCTGTTCTTCGTCGGCTATTACTTCATGGTCTTTCTGAGGCCGACGTTTACTCAGCCCTTGCCGAGCAGACTAACGACAGGGCCGACAGGAGTCCTTGAGTTTCCGCCCTTACAGATCATTGATGCGCTGGTGTTCGGCATTTTCTCCTTGCTGACGATGTTCATGATGATGGGGACAGCCACACAGCTGCGAGGTTTTCAGCCTGCGGATGTCGACGTTCTGTTTGCAACGCCGATTTCTCCCAAGGTCGTTCTGCTGTTTCGAATGGCGCGCGATTACTTCTTTACGCTGATCGTGCCGTTTATCATTGTGCTGTTCGGCTTGAGGCCGGTACAGATCGGATGGGTCACGATCTTTCGGAATATGCCGAATCCAGAGTACTCATCGATGGCGATTCGGCTGACGGTATTGGGCTGGATTCTGCTCTCCATGGTTTGGGTCACGATCAACTATAGCTTCAGCCTTGCCATTAATCGCAGCGACCTAAAGAGTGACCGCAATCGCAGAATCGCTGGCTGGACCATCTCAGCCCTGCTCCTTGGTGCGATTGCCTACGTTGCCTGGAGCTTGAGCCGAACCACGAGTGCCGAAGATGCGATGGCCATCGCGAACTCGCCAGTTTTGCGCTCGATCTTCTTTACCGCGACGCTCGCGACGAAGATGACGATGTCGGCCTTTCATGCGAACGTATGGGAAGGCCTGACGGGCTTTGGTGGGATGGTCGCGATCATCGCGATTTGCTTTGCCTATGCCTTTCGCAATGCGGGATGGATGTACGATCAAGCTGCGGTTAAGGGCTTCAAATCGAAAACCATGCGCGACCTTCAGCGCAAAGGTGACACCTTCGCTATGTTGGCCGAGAGCGCACGGTCGGGCAAAGTGAAGGCGGGGCGAGCAACATGGATGTTCCGGCTTCAATGGCAGGGAGCGGCAGCGCTGGTGTGGAAGGAGCTGATTCTTCAGGGTCGCGGCCTTTGGGGAATGTGGGCAGGGCTCGGGCTATTGGGAGTCGCCATGGGCATGATGGCTCTGTTCATTGAGGACAAAGAGATGGCCAAGCCTGTCCTGTTCTTTGTCATGCAGGGCTCTGCGGTCTTTATGGCGACGACGGCCCTCTCGCAGACGGGATTCATCGAACTTCTGCGCCGGGTGGATTTGCAAAAGCCGCTTCCATTTAAGCCTCAAGTGACTGTGGCGTACGAAATCCTGTCGAAATCGTTGCTCGGCGCGGCGACATGCGTCCTTTCCAGCCTCGTCGCGATGATCATCCAGCCTTATTTTTGGCAGCCTGCCTTGGGCGCGATGATTCTTATGCCTTGCGTTTCTTACTTGCTAAGTTCAACGATGTTCTTGGTGATTGTTCTGTTTCCGGACCTGGACGATCCCAGCCAAAAGCAGTTTCGGGGCCTGATGATGATGCTCGGAACGGTGCTGATGCTGGTGCCTGGAATCGCTACGTTTGCCATTTTGTGGACGCTTGGCCTGCCTATCCCGCTTGCTGCGATAGTGGCTGGAGCAATCTGTGTGGGTACGGGCATTCTGGTTTCTTATGCTTCAGGCGGAATTTATGCCAGCTATAACCCGAGCGAGTAGCGTTGCGCCGGGGCGGTAAAATCCTTCCGCTCAATTGCCGGATGCTGCCAGATATCGAACTTATTGGACAGCATCGTTGTTTTGTTCGGGCAGGAGCATTGAACGCTTTATGAGGAAGAAGATCAGGCTGCGACCTGCAACGAAGATCGGTATTGCCGCGGCGATTGGAATCGTGGCCTTGTTTGCGGGGTACCGCGGCTACAACGTCTGGCGCGTTGGCGGTATGAAATTCGAGGCCATCGAGCCTTCGGAAGTGAATATCGTCGGTGTCGATCCAGGCGCGGGCTACTATATCGTTGTCGCCAACAACATGGCTCAGCTTGTGCGCGGCGCCAACACAGGTTCCGCTCACGAGGAGAATTACGACCCTGAAAGCACTTCAGCGGACGATTCCGAAAAGAAGCGCGTACCGATGCGGGAGCTGCTGGAATCTCTTCAGGGCAACATCAAATCGCTCGGTCGCTTTGTGATGGTCATGAACGACCTGAACGAAGAGGAGCTGCCCCCCGATCCCGCATTGTGGAAGGCAGAGGATCTGAAGAAAGCCTTAGATGGCGATCAAGCTCTTCTCAAGAAGCTTGAGAAGGACCTCAACGTCAAGCTGGATGGAACCCCGCTCGATGCTATGACCGTGAAGGCCGTTGAGGAGGGGATTGTGATCGATACTCCCGTGACGGTGAAGGTTCAGGTTGGACATGAGCTTCAATCACTCACAGCTCGGGTTCAAGAATCTTTCGTTCCTCGATTCATTCAGAACCTGCAGCGTCGGTACCAGGATTCAAAGAACTACACCGTTCAGACGATCGTGGGCTTCTACGGTGCGATGGCTAAGGATGTGCTCGATGGCAAATCCAAGAAGGAAGATGTTCGTACAGCGCTGGAGTCGCATATCTCTGAGCATCGGCAGAAAATGCTTGCCGAGCGTCCGGAACGGATTCTCTCAAGCGCGCGCGTGATCGTTAACGAGAACCAGATCAAGAAGGCGAGCATGACCGAGCGTGAGCTTAGCGACGGTCGAAAGGTGTACGATATCGACCTTGATCTGACAGACGAAGGTCGCGACCGGCTATGGCAATTTAGCCTCAATAGGATTGGGGCACAAATATTGTTCGTATGGAATGGCAGCGCTATTGCAGCCCCGCGAGTTCAGCATGAACTTTCGCAGTCGACCGTCACGATCAAAGGTGTGGGAGACTATAGATTGGCAAAAGGGACAGTCGATGCGCTGAATAAGCTATCTGAAGGTGGAAAGTAGTCAATGTTTAAGAATCAGCTGAAATGGATGGTGTGCGGAATCTCGGCCGCTATAGTGCTGAGCGGGTGCGGCTCGAAGGACAGCGGCTATGTGGCCAATACGATCAAGGAGCCTGAGAAGGCCGAGGTCAAATCTGGCGAAGAGAAGGATCTGTTCCCGCTCGCAGTCGGCAACCAGTGGACCTATACGCTTGAGAAGCAGGTCGCCGCGAGCACGAATCAGGGTGGATCGGAGGCTTACGACATCACTCTCAAGGTGGTCAAGGTCGATCAGACGGCCAACGGGACCCAAGCGCTGATGGAGATCTTGCGAGATGAGAAGGTAACTGACCGCCAGACCTGGGTTGTGAACGACAAAGGCATCTATCAGCTTACGGCTTCGATCAACGATGGCAAGACTGGCCCGAAGGATATTCCTATGACGCCGATGCAGCCGGCGCTGCTCTTCCCCGCAAAGGCCGGATCGACGTTTGAGTGGAAGGGCAAAGGCGCGGCGATGGTGGGCAAAGTTGGCGACATGACTTCCAAGTCCAGGGTTTTAGATGCCCAGAACGTGGACTCAGATATGGGCAAACGATTTTCGACCATTCCTGTCGAAACCAAGGGCAGCTTTACCGTCCCTGGTCAGAAGGGTGAGTTTGCTTCCACAGTCTGGTTTACGCCGAAAGTCGGTATGGTCCGGATTATTCAGAGCGTTCAGTTTGTCGCTGGTACGGACGCGAAGAATCAGGCTCTCGTCCGTGGGACGTACATTATGCGTTTGAAGGCGTATGTAGTGAAGTGAGAGAAGTGAAGAGATACAGCCTAGTTTTCTTAGCCTCCGTGCTTGCCATCGTAGGGTGCAAGCAGGATTCGAAATCGCTCTATCCCAAGTCTGAGGATACAGTTTCTGCAAGCGCTCCGAAGCCTAAGGAGCAGATCAAGATCGAGCCTGTGCTGGAGGCAACGGGAGAGCTCGCCAAGCTTTCGGCAAGCTTGAAGAACGATGCGTTCTACCTGTACAGCCTCAGCAGCGATCAAGCATTGCCGGTCCACTATCGCACCGAGATTGTGCGAAAGAAGGGCGAGAAGCCTGAGGTGAAGGAAGGCGAGGGCACTATCCAGTCGCGCCTGATCAGCATTGGTGAAAACGAAGCCAAGTTTGCGATTGATCGCAACGGCGACCTTGCGGGCATTTTGGGCAGCGGAGAAGAGCTGGTCTTGAAGGCGGACGGGATCTATACGACGACGTTCAGCGGGACCGCGCTCAAGACTCCCGTGCTGGAGCTGCCGGGAACACTGACCGTTGGGAAGACCTGGAACACGAATACGACCATCGATAATCCGACAGTCGGGAAGCTGACGTTGACGATGAAGAGCCAGATCGTTGGTCAGGAAAAGATCAAGACTGCTTTCGGCGAATTCGACGCTCTGAAGGTTACGGCTGACGGTACGGCGAAGAGCAAAAACGTGAGCTCGACGACTCGTGTGACGCAGTGGATGGTGCGCGGCATTGGCATGGTCAAGCTGACGCTGGAAGCAAAAGACAGCAACGGTGTGCAACAAACTACGAACTTGGAGATTGCTCAACCGTCCAAATAGGGAGGTTTGAAAATGATCGTTGCAACCATCGCTGGCCTAGCGCTCTCACAAGCAGTCCCGGTCCCGACTTCTGCCATTGCCGAGTACTTCCCTTCAGCTGTAGGGACGAAGTGGACTTATTCTTACGTTGCGGGCACTTTGAAGACCGAATACGTGGATGAGATTTTTCCATCGATTGAGATTGGGGGCAAGCCGACCGTGCCGATTGGTACGAAAGGCGAGCGCGGCGAATTCATGGGGAATTACTATCGGGTCGACGGGGATACCGTAGTTATTGTGGCGACCGACCCGAAGAAGCCGTACCCCGTTCCATTTCCGGTCTTTAAGCTGGATACCAAGAAAACCGAATGGAAGTTTTCTGGCGTTACATCTTTCTTTGGCGACCAAGTACCGGTTAATCTGACAGGAGTTTCGGCTCCGAAAGGGAAAAAGAACCTGTTCGGCATAGATCGGGACTGTGTGGAGGTGACGCTCAATGCTGAGATCCTCATCGCACAAGGGAGCACGATGAAAGCAAAGCAGGTCTTCACCTACGCGAAAGGACTGGGTTTGATAGAGCTGGAGTCCCAAGAAACACTTGGTCGCGAGACGAAAAAGTCCACGGTGAAACTAATCCGGTTCGAGGCTCCGAAGTAGTTATCATCGTGGGAAGCTCCATGGGCAAAACCATCGTTATCATCCTCGCTGCCGTCTTGGCTGCGGGGCTTGCGGTGTTTGGCCTGAAGAGTCTTCGACAGAGCGGCCCGTCAGGGCCTCCCTTGAACGTCAATATTGCCGACGTAAGTCCTGAGCTTTTGAACAAGCAGGAAGCTCAGCTGGTTTTGTCCGGGCTGAAAGTTCCGGTCACGCTTGCCGTTGAGAAAAAGGACGGGAAGATACTGGTCAAGTCGATGGCCTTTGAGGAAGCTCTTGAGGTTGAGGGCTATCAGGTGACCGACAGTGAACTGATGCTCACAGACGCTATCGGTGAAAACTACGACCCTCCTGTTCCGCTTCTTCGAGCCGATCTGCAGCAGGGTGAAACGTGGGACTGGAAAGGGACGATCAGCTCAGGGGCGAATCCCTACTCGGTTCGAGCTGAGCTGAGCGTCAACAACGAAAAGCTGAATCTGCCGGGTGTGGATGACAATGCGGTCCACGTTCGGATGGTGCTGTTTATCGATGGCGTTGGGCCGAAGCCCGCGAAGCGTGAGCTCGGCTTCTGGTTTGTCCCCAAGAAGGGACTTATTAAGCGCGACTTTGGAGCAGCCTCGAAGCGGGAGCCTGTGTCTGCGTCCGCTCCTGAGGCAGCGGAGGAGTCGTAATTGGCGACAAGCCCACAGGTTGCAGGCCGCACGGTTTCAGGATCGGGCGGCAGATGGTCGGGCTATGACATCTGGCTGATTCTGGCTTCTGTGTTGCTGATGCTCTTTGGCCTGATGGCGCTCTTTTCCAAAGACCGAGCATCGTCTTCGAACTATTTTTCGCAGCAGACGTTTCGAATTGTGCTTGGGATTGTGCCGTTTCTGGCGTTTCTCCTTGTGCCGCCGAAGTGGCTGTCGAGATATGCCAACAGCATCTACGCGCTGAATATTGTGCTTCTGGCGCTTGTCTTGATCATTGGGCGAGAAGGTGGCGGCGCGCAGCGCTGGATCCGTTTTGGGCCGATTGAGCTTCAGCCGAGCGAGGTGGCGAAGCTGTTTACAACGATCACGCTGGCGGCGTTTTTTGCAACTCGAATGCACGCGGTCGAGAAGCTCTCGACTTTTCTGCTGTCCTTTCTGCACGTCGCGCTGCCGATGATCTTGATCTTTAAGCAGCCGCACCTGGGAGCGACGCTTGCTGTCATGGCGGCATGGCTTGGAATTTCACTGTGCGCAGGGGTGCCGGTGAAATACATCTTGGCGTTTATCGTCGTGGCGGGGGGGCTTTTTACGACGGCTCTCTTTGTGCCTGGGATTCTGAGCAAATACCAGCTTGACCGCGTACATGCGATGTTCAGCCCGGATGAGAAAGGCAACAAGTATCAGCCGATGAAGGCGAGGGTTGCGATTGGCAGCGGAGGGCTTTTCGGGACGGGATTCTTGAAGGGCGAACACAAGGAGAAAGACTTTGTGCCCGAGCAGCAGACGGACTATGTGCTGACGATTCCGGCTGAAGAGGGCGGATTATTCGGCTGTTCGCTTTTGCTGGTGGCGTTTGGGTTCTTCTTCTACCGGGTTTGGCTGGTGATGTTTCAGGCGTCCGAGCCTTTCTTGAGGATGATGGCCGCTGGGGTGTTTTCTTTTCTGGCCTTTCACATGGCGGTGAACTTGGGCATGGTGCTGGAGATCCTCCCCGTAGTGGGTCTGTGGCTGCCGTTTTTGAGCTATGGAGGGTCCGCGATTTGGCTCTGTATGTCCAGCGTGGGCCTATTGTTGAACATCCGGCGGCATGAAACAGCAAAGTCGTTTTAGAATGGACGGTGGAGTACATCAAACATGGAAGTTCCTTTTTCTGCTGAGCCGGTGAATCCCAGGAAGCGTGCGAACGTGAAGATCATCGCGAGCGCTCTCATGGTAGCTGTAGGACTGCTGATTGGCTTTGGTCTGATGAGGTCGCTTAAAGAGCCTGCAATTATCAGCGATTTTGGGAAGTACCGAACCTACGAATATCAGGTTTTTGGGGCAACGCTGACAACCCGAACCGTTGAGATCCCGGCGAACAACGTCGCTCGCGATATGGAAGCGGAACTTAGGCGGCTGAACGTGCCCTTTCTTCCGGGGTTTAAGTGGCCCGACGATCCCAACGCTTTTATCAGCCGATGCATCTATCCCAAGGGGAATTGGCGCTATGATGCCGACCTCAAGAGCAATCTGACCGTGAAGGAGATTGAGGATTTCTATCTGAAGGCACTGCCGGGTTCTCGACTGGAAACTTCCTCTCCAAGGAGCGTGCAATGGGCTCCTTCGAAGGATGTGATCGTCACGATCTATTCGCAAGGTACGGCGCTAACGCCCGGGAATGGGGAATACCGCCTTTCTATCAACCGCTACCCTGGAGCTGGCAGCTTGCCTCCTGTGATGCCCAAGGGAGGGGCTAAGCCCTAACCCAGGCTATAATGAAATCCTGCGCTATGGATGGCGCATCGAAACATCAAGGATGAAGGTGAGCACACGTCCCGTGAACAAGGGCAAACGAACTGCCGCGCCTGCCCCCTCTCATAAGACCGGGGATATTGTCGGCATCGTTTGCATTGCGATCGCTCTGATCGCTGGCATTTCGCTGGTTCTGTCCGATTCGGGCATTATCGGTCAGGCCCTCAGCAACTTCTTGCGACTGCTTTTTGGACAGGGTTCCTGGGTGGTTTGCGTCTGCTTTTTGCTGATGGGTGTCGGCGCGATTGCCGGCAAACGGAAGATCTCGGTCAATCAGCTTGGTATTGGTCTTACGCTCATTTTCCTGGCGATTCTGGGGATGATCGCGCAACCGCACGATGGCGATTTTTTTGATCCCACAATCGCGTCGTCGAGCGGGGGCTATGTCGGCGCGGTGATGGGATGGGCGTTTGCGTCGCTCTTGGGAGCAGGGAAAGTTGTTGGGCTGGTCGCGACGGGAATCGTCGGCTTAGTCCTTTGCGGGAATACATCGATTCGGGCTGTGTTGCAGACCGTGCACTCACAGGCAAAGTCGATTGCGCCGAGGAAGTCGGTGCCTTCAGGCGCGCGAAAGTCGGCGGCTACGCGGGCTGTTGTGCAGACTCAGGCGGCTGAACGGCCGGTCTATGAGGATGCAGACGAAGAGCCTCCGGTGGAGCGGAAGAAGAAGCCGACGCCGATCTTTCATGAAACCAATCAGCGTGAGCTTGAGTTTGCGGATGTTGAGCATGCGACTCCGAAGGAGGGCTACAAGCTTCCTCCCTTAACCCTGCTGACTCCACCGGCCCAGCGGCAAAAGCGCACTCCACAGGAGATGCAGGAGAACATCGAAACGCTGGAATCCACCCTTGAGGAGTTTGGGATCGATGCGAATGTCGTCGAGGTTGCGACCGGACCTACGCTGACGCGCTATGAGATTCAGCTCGGACCGGGCATCAAGGTCAGCCGTATTGGGGCCCTTGGCGACAACATCGCCATGAATCTGGCGGCGTCGCAAGTGCGTGTGGAAGCCCCGATCCCGGGCAAGGCGGCAGTTGGCGTTGAAGTGCCGAACGCGCATCGCTATGCAGTGTCTTTGCGGGAGCTTTGTGAGACCCAAGAGTTTCGCGATCATCCTTCGCGCCTCGTGGTGGCTTTGGGACAGGACGTCAGCGGCAAGAACATGTATGCCGATCTGACCAAGATGCCGCACCTCTTGATCGGCGGGGCGACCAACTCTGGAAAGTCGATCGGGCTTGCCACGATCATCACCTCGCTGCTGATGCGCAATACGCCAAAGGATGTTCGATTTGTGATGATCGACCCGAAACGGGTGGAGCTATCGCTGTTCAACGACGTGCCGCACCTGCTTTGTCCCGTTATCAAGGACGTCAAGGAAGCAGCCCCCGTCTTGCGAGCTTTGTGCCGTGAGATGGACCGCCGTTACGATCTTTTGAGCGAAGCGGGGGTTCGCAACATCGACGGCTGGAACGAGAAGGCGAGCTTCCAGGAAAAGATGTCTTACATCGTCGTCGTCGTCGACGAGCTTGCGGACTTGATGATTGCGGCGAAGGCCGAAGTTGAAACCGCTATTGTACGGCTTGCACAGCTTGCGCGCGCTGTGGGAATCCACCTCGTGATCGCTACTCAGCGGCCTTCGGTCGATGTTATTACCGGTCTCATCAAAGCGAACGTACCTTCCCGAATTGCGTTTGCGGTCTCTTCGCATATCGACTCGCGAACGATTCTCGACGAAGCCGGCGCCGACCGACTGATTGGGCGCGGCGACATGCTCTTCTCGCCCATTGACGCGAATAAGCCGGTGCGTATCCAAGGCTGCTATGTTTCCGAGAAAGAGATCGAGTCCATTAGCAAGTTTTGGAAAGAGCAGGAGCGTCCTGCCTACCAGATCAACCCAGTTGAGCTTGCTCGGCAGGAAGCTGACGCGGGTCGCGGCGAGCGCGGAAGCGGCGGTGACGAAGACAATGATCCGCTGTGGCGCGATGCGGTGATCTGGGTTGCGGAGCGTGGGCAGGCTTCTACTTCGATGCTCCAGCGACGGTTTTCAATCGGTTTTCAGCGGGCTTCCAGACTTTTGGATGTGATGGAGGAGCGTGGAATTGTGGGGCCGAGGGATGGTCCAAGACCGCGCGACGTTCTGGTGAACGTGATGGAGGCTGAGGAGATGGTCAGCGGCGGGGGCGGTGCGGCTGGCTATGGGGATGAGAGTTAGTCCATGTCCGAGATGATCGAGACGGAGTGGTTTAGCTTCAACGCTGACGAGCTTTTTGCCATGTCTTGGCAGTCGTGTCGTTTTCGCTTGGCTTTGTGGGACGGCGCGTTTGCTGCGATGCTTGGGATGATGATTACCGCTATGGGAACTCCGTGGTATGTCGGATTTGGGGTTGCGGCGTTCCTGGGTGTGGTCGTCTTTTTTGGTCAAAAGGCCAGGACAAAAAACGTTTACAAACTTCCTGACAATCAGATAGCTTTCGCACCTCGGCAGGTTTCAATCTCTTCGGGCACGGTTTGGCATCGGTACGAGCCGGGCGTTGAAACAAAGATCCCGATTGCTTGCATCAGTAACCTGAAGACGGATGGCAAGTACATTCGGTTTACGCTGACACAGGCGACTCTTTTCGTCGTTCCGCTGTCGGCGTTTAAGTCGGCGGGCGATATGGAGCAGGGGTTGCTTTGGCTGAGGGGCGGGCGTGCTTCTGGATAGCGATCTGCTTCTACTGCCTTGGCGCGCCCCGATTAGTCGGGCGGCTACGGTTTTTGGAAGTGTTGAGTCACCCCAACCTCTGTTCGCTTCGTTCACAGTTCCTCCCCCGATCAAGGGGGAGGTGCTTCTGGATTGTGGATTGTAGATCGCCGATTGATGATTCATTGGATTGGCGCCTTTGTCGGTCTCCCGATTCACCATCGGTAGCTTCTCCGACTTCGTCGGAGCGGACCCTCACCCCCTGCCCCCTCTCCCTCGCTTCGCAGGGCGAGGGGAGAGAAGGATTGAGGATAGCCGGTGAAAGACGAATGAGTACCCCCAAAGATCTCCCCTCCCAAACCGGTTCTCAGCCAGCTATCTCCTCCGACTTCGTCGGAGTTGACCCTCACCCCCTGCCCCCTCTCCCTCGCTGCGCAGGGCGAGGGGAGAGAAAGATTGAGGATTGAGGATTGGTGATTGGTGATTGATTGGATTGGGGATCGCTGATAGCCGATGGCTCCCGTGGTGACCTCCCCTCCATTTCTCCTTGGTCGAGATGGAAGGGAGGGGACCGGAGCTTCACCCGTGTCGGTGGTGATGCACCAGCTTTTTGCGCGACTTGCGGTACTGTCCCTCTTCGCCTGTCTTTCGTATGACGCTGATCGAACCGTCAATTTCCAGCATTGCCAGCTCGACTCTATCCACTTCATCGACCTCATGCTCGCGCAGATTTGCCATGAGCTCTTCAATGGTCATCCCTTCATGTCGCAGATTCAAAAAATGCACCTGACCATTCGAAACCAGCACCACCGGCACTCCTTCCACCACTCTTTGGAAGCCCGGCGATTTTAGCCGAATGAGACTCACTAGCGCGTTCGCCAAGATCAATACACTCGCTGCGACGATTCCCCCTGTCACGCTGGTATCTGGGCCGGTCATCGCGTTCTGAACAGAGTTGCTTAGGAGCAAGAGCACAACCAGATCAAACGGGGTGAGCTGCCCAAGCTGACGCTTGCCGCTTATCCGCACCAGCAGAAGCAGCACGGCGTATACGATTGCGGTCCGGATAGCAATCTGCACAAGCGTCGGTTCGTTCAAATTCCACATGAGTCTGTGGTAAGGACGAAACGATACTGCAGATTGGTGATTGCAGATTGGTGATTAGGGGAGTTGGGATAAGAATGGGCTATGAAGATATGCTGAGCCTCTCATTCAATCATCAATCTGCAATCACTTGATGCTTCCCATCACCACGCCCTTCGTAAAGAACCGCTGGGTGAACAGGAAGACCACCAGCATCGGGATCAGAACGATCACTGCGGCTGTCATCTGCAAAGGCCAGTTGCTGCTGCCATAGCTGGTCTTGAACACGCTCAAACCCACCTCCAGCGTGCGCATCTCCATCGAATTTGTGACCAGCAAAGGCCAGAAGAAATCGGTCCAGACGGCAAAGAAGGAGAACGCTCCTGCCGTCGCCAAGGCCGCCTTGCTCAAAGGCAAGATGATCTTCCAATAGATGCGCAGCTCGCCCGCCCCGTCGATCCTCGCCGCCTCGTCCAGCTCCATCGGAATCTGCATGAAGAACTGCCGGAACAGGAAGACGTTGAACGCGCTGCTCAGCCCTGGCACAATTAGCGCGGCATAGGTGTCCAGCCACCCAAAGCTCCGCATCATCAGATAGACGGGAATCTGCACGACCGGCCCGCCGAACATCATGCTGAATAGGAAGGCCATAAAGATGGAGTCGCGACCCCTGAAATGAAGTCTTGAAAATCCGTAAGCCGCCAGACTGCTCACCAAAAGCTGCCCCAACACGACGGTCACGGAAACGAACACCGAGTTCCAGAAGAACCGCATCACCGGGATGTCTTCCATCCCCATTACGGTCTGATAATTCTCCCAATGCGCCTTCTCTGGGATGATCTCCTTGAAGTCGGGAATGGCGGTGTTGCTCTCTCGCAGCGATATAAGGACCATCCAGACGAACGGCGCCATCAGGAAGATGGCAAGCGCAGACATAGCAATAAAGGAAAGCGTTTTTTTCATCCTGCCGAGTAGCCCTCCATCTGTCGTTTCATCAGCCGGTACTGAAACACCGACACCGCCAGGATCGCAATCAGTAGCAGGAACGACTTCGACGACGCCAGCCCGATATGAAACTTCTGCCAAGCGTCGGTGTAGATGTGATAGCCGATCACGTCCGTCGAATCCTCCGGCCCGCCCTTCGTCATCATATAAACGGGCGTGAATATCTGCATCGCCGAAATCGTGCTGGTGATCATCACGAACATCGTGGTTGGGGCCAGCATCGGCACCGTGATTGACCAAAATTCCCGGAATTTGCTTGCTCCGTCCAACTGGGCGGCTTCATAGAGCGACGGCGGAATCCCCACCAAGCCTGCCAAGAACAGCACCATGCGCGGACCGAGCCCGGTCCAAATCGACATAAACACCAAGGCCCACATGGCCGTTTCTGCCTTGTTTAGCAGGTCCAGCTTGTTCTCGATTCCGATCATATTCAGGGTCGCCGAAATCAGTCCGCTCGAAGGCAGATAGATGTAGATCCACATCATCGCGATCGCCACGCCCGAGCAGATCGAGGGGATGTAGTACAGCGTGCGGAAGATCGTCATCCCGCGCATCTTCTGGTTCACCAGCAGGGCGACCAGCAGAGCCACAAACAGCCCGACCGGAACGCTCACAAGCGTGTAGCGAAGCGAGTTCCACATCGCGTTCCAGAAGGGTGGATCGGTCATCGCGTCGGCGTAGTTGCTGAACCCGACAAACGGTTTTTCTTCCTTGAGGATGTGCCACTTGAAGAAGCTGAGGTAGAGGGCGTAGAGAATCGGAATCAGCGCGAACACCAGCAGGTGAACCACCGCCGGTGCCACGAACAGATAGCCAATCCTCGATCTCTTCATCTCTCCACCCCCGAGCCCTCTACAACTGCTGTCGTGGAGGGTGTTAAGCCTTTGGTAAGCGATGAGTACCCTCCATATCGGCAGATATGGAGGGATCGTCGCGGGCGGCTAACCAAGATATTTCCTCCTGACACCGCGATTTTGGATCCCTCGGTTCCTGGGGAGATGTGCTCTGTCCGCTGGGCGTGAAAGTACCCTCCATATCGACCGATATGGAGGGATCGAACTCGCGTCAGCGCGGTAGAAGCTCATCATTTCCTTGCAAAGTCCTTATCGATCTTCTTAGCTGCCAAGGTCAGGGCTTCCTGAGGGTCGCGTCCCTGCTTCAGCACGCTGTCCATCATCTGCACGCCCACCGTCTCGACATAGTCGTACCCTTCAACCTTCGCTCCCCACGGCACCCGACCGCTCGGCACAATCCGCAAGAAAGCCTCCTCAAGCTCACCCTTGCCATGCTCTGCCGCTACATCTTTGCGTGCGCAGATCGCAATGCCCGTTGAGTTGTATGCTTTCTGATACCCGTGGCTGGTGAGATACTTGATGAGTCGCCAAGCTTGCTCTGGGTACTTGCAGTTCTTACTCATCGCAAGCCCGGCTTCATAGATGACCGTCACCGACTTGTCCAGCTTCCGGCGCGGCATCTCCACCACGCCCAAGTCTTCCACCTCAACCTTCGTATCCGAAGCCTTATAGCCGACCACCGACCAGTGCCCGCTTACCGTCATCGCCGCCTTCGCCTGAGCAAACAGATCGACGCCAAGGGCCGCCGTCTGACTCAGGGTCGGCGAGGACTGGTCCACATTGATCAGATCACGCAAAAAGCTCACTGTCTCGACGTTCTGCGGACTGTCCAGAAATCCAGAGGCCATTTTCCCATCCGGCGATAGAGCATCCCCGCCGTTGTTCCAGATCCACATGATCCAGCCTGGCATCCAGTTGGAAAACGCAAAGCCATACTGCTCGTCTCCTTTGGTCAGCGCCTTGGCGGTGGCCCGAAAATCGTCCCACGTCCAGCCAGGTTTGGGATAAGGGACCCCTGCATCGCGGAACATCTTCTTGTTGTAGTACACAACCATTGGCGTAAAGTCGATGGGGATCGCATAAAGCCCTTTTCCACGCCGCCCAATGTCCACAACGTTCGGAAAATAGTCGTCGACGCTGAAGCTCTTGTCCTGCTGAATCAGGGGTGAGAGGTCCCTCAAGACCCCGTTATCCAGGAAGACGCCTGCGCTGCTGGCATCCAGCGTCATGATGTCTGGCTCTGCCCCAGCCACAAAGCTCAGGAGCATCTTGGGGACATACTCGCCTGCTACCCGCTCGACGACGACGTCGATGTCGGGGTTCTCTTTCTCAAACTGCTCATAGAGCTTGGTGATCGTCCGTTCGTACTCGTTGTCTGCCTGTACTCCGCCCCAGTTAGAAATGCGAATGACCACCTTCCCGCTCGAATTGCCCTTACTGCAAGATGCGCAGAACAGTCCCGCGCCAATGGCGAGCAGACTTGCGCAGACCGGGGCAATGAAGCGTTTCATGAAGGCTGGGGATTCCCTCCCCGATTATGCCCACCCTCTGTTCCAATACGAAACGGCGCATGCGAAGATTGGCGCAAAGCGATTCTTCGACAGCCTGCGTTGTGTTCCGGGCTTCCTGATGTGTTGAGTGTTGAGTCACCCCCACGTCTGTTCACTTCGTCCATAGGTCCTCCCCCTCAAGGGGGAGGGGGCCTTTTGGGTTGTGGATTGTAGATTGGTGATCGCGGCCACGGGTGAAAGTGTGAATGAATACTCCCAAAGATCTCACTTCCCAAACCGGCTCTCAGCCAGCTATCTCCTCCGACTTCGTCGGAGCGGACCCTCACTCCCTGCCCCCTCTCCCTCGCTGCGCAGGGCGAGGGGAGATAATGATTGAGGATTGGTGATTGGTGATTTATTGGATTGGGGATCGCAGGTAGCTGATGGCTCCCCGTGGTGACCTCCCCACCCTAACCCTCCCCTCCATTTCTCCTTCGTCAAGATGGAAGGGAGGGACCGGAACGCAAGCTAAAGCATGCGGCTACGGGGGCTTCCGTTATTGTTACGGGGTTACGGGTTGGCCTTCGGTAACGCTGCGGTAGCCGGCGACGGCGACCTTGGCGGCGCGCCAGCCGTCTTCAGCGGAGATAGGCATGGGGGTGTCGCTTTTCAGCGCTTGGATAAAGGCGTCGACGAGGCCTTCGTCGATATTGCTGCCATAGCCAGCCAGACCGTGACGCATGTTGCTGTTTCGATAAACGTCGAAGCCCTGGTTGAACATGTCGAGCTCGATCACACCCTTGTCGCCCACGACGTTCATGGTGACATCGCCCCAGGTTTTGTAGGATTTGGGCCGCGACCAGCTGGAATCCAGAGTCGCAAAGATGCCGCCGGGGTACTCCATGGTGACCATGGCGGTGTCCTCCCAATCCTGACTGTACATGTTGTTGCCAATCTGGGCTTGGACACGAACGGGCTCCTCACCGAGGAGCGCGTAAAGCAGATCGGCAACGTGGACCACGTGGTCGATCATCGCTCCGCCGCCTGAGAGCTCCTTCTGCACGAACCATCCGCCGGGGTTGCTGCCTCGATTGGTGGCGCAGATGGCTTGGATTTGACCGATTTCTCCGGCCTTAACCCGCTGGACCAGCTTTTGGAAAGCGGGGGAGTAACGGCAGGGGAAGGCCGTCATGACCTTTACTCCGTACTGCTTTTCGGCTTCGATGATGCGCTGCGCATCTTCCGCAGAGGCGGCAAGAGGCTTTTCGCACATGACGTGCTTTCCGCCTTTGGCGGAGGCAACAACGTCGTCGGCGTGGTGGTTGTTTGCCGAGCAGACGATGATGGCGTCGGACTGGGCGATGACCTCTTCTGCCGTGGCAAAGGTTGAGCACTTGGCGTATTCGGCAAACTTCTGTGCCGCTTCAGGATCGCGATCCCACACGCCGACCACTTCCGCGTCTGGATGTGCGTTGACGCAATTTGCGTAAGAGTACGAGTGCATGTGCACGATGCCGACAAAGCCGATCCGCAAGGCCATGAGACTATTGTGCCGAATTTGATATGCTTGCGTGACGGGTCAACCTTGTATGCGTCGCTACTTTGTGATTCTCTCTTCCGTTTTTGCCGTTTGTCTCGGCTTTTCTTGGTCATCGCCTGCGCAATCAGCAGCAGAAGTTGCGGCTTTTCAAAAGGCGCACAAGGCTGCGTTGGATGTCACGCCGCTGACCAGCCCTTCACCTAAATTCGATGCTGTTCTGGAGTTGTTGATCCAGCGCGTTTGGAAGACTGCGCAGAAATCGGGGACTTACAACGCGCGGGACATGGGAACAAGTCTGGCTAAATTCCAGAGTGTCATCGGGAATTCTGAAGGGCTTGCTGATGAGCTGACGTGGGTCGGAGCTTCGGTGGCACGGCGAGGAAATTCGGTTGCGGTCTTGGTGAACTACGGGCCGCTGGCGAAGCTTGCTGTGTTCGAGGGAAATTCCCGTGCAAAGCTGCCGCCGAGTGTCGCTTTTATGGCTCCGTATCACGGCGATGTGAGCTTTGCGCCGGACGGCTCCTTGGTGCTGCTCATGAACTCTGTTCAGGCGATGGGGATGAGGGATCGGCTGCGGGTGGTGGTTTTGGCGAATGCGGGAGGCTGGAACGTCGGGACGGACTTCAACAAGGCTAAGACCCTGGAGTGGGGCGGGGCCGAACTGAAAGGGGATCGGATGGTTGTGTCTTCGATCGACGAGCCGAAGAGCTTCTTTACGACCTCGCCAGAGACGCTCTTTGAGAGGGTGGAGACCTTTCGGATTTCGCACGGGAAGCTCACGAGTCTTCAAGCCAAACTGGATAACCTCGACTTGCGCTGGCTGGATGAGTGGATGGCTGCCGCGCAGAAGGCTAAGAACCCTGACGCGATGCAGAAGAGGCTCCGCTCCCTCTACAAGCAGCCAGGGCTGCTGGATGGCTGGTCGTGCACGAAGTCCAAAGCCGGGGTTGAAATCTATACGATCGAGACGACCGTCAGCCTGAAGATCACCGTTCAGAACAAGAGCGGCAGGCGATCCGTGGTCAAGATTCAGAAAGTCTGACATTTCTGGGCCGGGGTTTCGCGCACAATGGGAGTGGCCTATGCACCGTCTCCTCGCTCCGGTTTTGCTAACAAGCGCGATTCTTGCGACGTTGGCGGCGTGCAACGGCAAGCCCAGCGCCGGAGTTGGATCCGCGCCTAAGATTAGCGTAGTTGCCACGACATGCCTGGTTAAAGACCTTGTTCAGAACATTGGTGGGGACCGGGTTGAGGTGCAATCAATCGTTCCGTGCGACATCGACCCACGCATGTATACGCCCGAGCCAAGGGATTCCCAGAAGATCGCTCAGGCGCAGATGGTATTTCACAATGGGCTGAACTGGGAAGGCGGATTGCAGAAGATATTGAAGGGGCAGAGCGACGCTGACCGGCGTGTTTTCTCAGTTTCGAGCGGCGCCCCGATTGACCGTTTAGGCGCGATTCCTGGGGAGCTTGGAGCGTACGACCCCCACATCTGGTTCAACGTGACGCTTTGGAAGTACGCGACAGAATCTGTGCGCACCCGCCTGAGCGACAGCGATCCATCTTCAAAAGCGGCTTATGAGCGGAGGGCAACCGCGTACATGCATGAGCTGGACACACTGGACGAATACATCCGTCAGCATGTGCGGTTTGTGCCGGCTGAACAGCGCGTGCTGGTCTCGACGCACACGGCCCTTTCCTACTTTGCCAAAGATTATCGGCTGGAGTTTCGGCAGGTTCCCTTTGAGAAGATGGATCAGGCGCAACTGGACACGTTGGCCGACCTTATTGTTCAGCGCAAAATTCCGTCGATCTTCATCGACAAAGACCATCCCCGAGAAGGAGTCCTGCAGCTGGTGCAAGCGGTTGAGGCACGGGGCGGCAAGGTTGCGGTGAATGCGGAGATCGTCTTTGACGTGCTGGGCGAGCCGGGAACTCCGGCTGGCGATTATGTTGGGATCATGAAGCACAACGTTGATGTGATCGTCGAAGGCTTGCGCTCAACTCCAGCGAAGTCTTAGGCTTAAGATTCCCTGTCCTCGGAATGCGACGCTTTATTGCGCGTTCTTCGAGGGCGGGACATCCATGCTGAAGAACTCGAGCACGTCGTCCAGGCGGTCGCCTTCAGCGTTGCAGGTTGACAGCGCCTGTTCCAGCATTCGCTTGGCTTCCTCGATACTCTTCTTTTTGCTGGCGATCTCGGCTTCCATAGTCGCGATCTGGAGTTGAGAGGCCGCAACGAACTCTGAGGTCTTGGCACCCAAGGCATCGGTGTAAGAAGCTAGGGCAGCGAGCTTGCGCGATGCATCGGCGACCACCGATTCTGAGGTGACCCCAAGGGCTTTCCCCATCGACGAGATGGAGACGCTGACGGTTTTTCGCTTGACATCGAGCGGAAGATCGGCGGGCAGAGAAGCGATGAGTTCGAGCGCCTGTTCGGCGGTGAATGCAACCTCAGGCAGGCTTGCGCTGGAATAGATTTTTGCGAAGTCTGGCTGTCCGCCGGGAGCTGCGACTGGCTCTACCTTTTGTGGCTCCACCTTGATTTCGTCCAGATTCGGGCCGGGGGCATCTTTGACGATCTGCTCCACGGTCCTTGGCTCTGGCTTGGGCTGTGGGGCTGCGGCAGGAGCAGGCTTCTTTGCAGGCAGTTCCATGTCCGATAGCGGAGAACTTGACGAAAAGTCGGTTTGTCCGTCATCCGGAATTTCTACGAACAGTCCAGCGGCTTTTTTCAGGGCATCGCGAAGTGGCATTCTGGCTCCTATTTTACAGGCAAGTGGTCGGATATCAGAAATGGTAGATCAAGAGTGTTATGCGCCGATTTTGGTGACTAGCTCTTCGAGCGGGGTAACGGCTTCGATCGCTTCGGTAAGCGAGTTGGTGGTGAGAACAACCTCATCAATGTCGGCAAGCACCTGCTCGGGGGATCGGGCGCGAATTTCGTCGTTGATGAGGCCAAAGGCGTCGCTCATCAGCTCCATTTGGTTATGGAGGTTGGAGAGGATCATTCCAATCTTGCCGACGTATTCGCTCCGCCGATCAAGTACCTCCAGCCTCTTTTCAATAACCTTCTTCGTGGGCTCATCGATTCCGCCTTCGACCTTGGCTTTCAGGCTTGAGCTGTCGTTGGCGTAATGATCTTGGATCGTGGATACGGTGTTCTTGATCCAGGATTCTGTGGGGGTTATGATTCGGGAAGCGGTGCCAGCATCGAACTGCGGCACGTTCTGATTTCGGCGCTTTAGGGCTGGGTTGACGACAGGCGGAGATGCCGCCTTGCTATCGCTTCTGACCTCCTCCATGACGGAAAGCAGGTATGACACGAATCGCGCTTCACGGTCGGCGAACTGCAAGAATTTTTCGAGCAGATAGTCGAGCTTTCGGAGAGCTTCTCGGAACCAGCGGTCCTCGCCCTTGGCCTGGGCCTCGATCTGACGCCGTGTATCTTCGAGCCGTGCAAACTTGTCGCGCACTTCGTCGCGAACGAACGGGAGGACCTTGGCCTTCAGCTCTTCGCGATGGCGAATGATCTCAGCGTCGTATTTCTTTTCCAGCCTTCTTGCGAACCAGGCCGTATCGGGGACGAACATGAGATAGGCGGCCTCGATGACGATGGCGGCAAGAAGGGGAATCGGGTTCAAGAGGGCCGCTGACAACGCCGCCGCCCCGGCGAGTCCAACGACGTTGAAACTCTCCTTAAAGGCCTCTGCGAGCTTATTGACTGGGCGCATCCGAAATGTTGGCTCCTCACCCAAGCGAAAAGCCGTTTGAATTTACCAGATTCAGGTTCAAACTGCGTTCGCTATGGACCTCTACAGTCTTGGGAAAGCCTCCCTGATGTCGCGGCACATACGATGGAACTCCGGCTTGTCCGCGACGTGCGGCTGCCAAGCCAACTCTTTCTCGATCAGATCGTAGGTGGCTTGAATGCGCGCGCCAGGGATCGGCTCGCCTTTCGCGTCTCTATCTCTGCCCAACAGCCAGATCGTATCGGAGACGCTGACTGCCGCTTCCACATCGTGCGTGACGACGATGATGGTCTTCATTTCATCGGAAGCGGCGACTTCCTGAATGAAGTGGATGACTCGATCTACCGCAAGCGGATCTAAGCCCGAAAACGGTTCGTCCATCAGCAAGAAGTGTTCGCTGCACATGAACTGCTGAGCGATGGCAATACGCTGTCGCATTCCACCGGAAAGCTGGGCCGGGTACTTCTTCTCGTGCCCGCTCATATCGAAGCGTGAAAGCAGATCGTGAGCTTTGGCTTCGGCCTCTTCGCTGGAAAGTCCGCCGAGCTTTCCAGCTACGACGAGATTGCTGATCACTGTTCGGTGCTCGAAGAGGGGATAGTTTTGGGCGACGACGCCGACCATGCCCCGCTCGACTTCCTTTTGGTCTTTGCCGACGAGAACATGTCCTGCGTCGGGCTTGTCCAAACCGGCAAGGATGCGAAACAGTCGGGTCTTGCCCATTCCTGAGGGTCCGAGGAATCCCACAACCTGCCCTTGGGTCATGCCTGGGCGAACGATGTTCTTGATCTCAACGTTGACATCGCGCAAGATCTGCTTGCCGCCGAGTGCAAGGTCGACGCCTTCGACCTTGAGGAGAGTTTCGAGACGTTCGTGGACGGGGACGGACATAGCTATTTCCTCTCCAGGGTCAGGTCCGCGTATGGACAGCACAGCTTGCGAAGCACGCCGATCAGATAGTCTTGGAACAGCCCCACGAGGAGAATGACCAGCTGGATTGCAAAGACCGCGGAGATCTGGAAATGCTTCTGCTGGTTCAGGAGCATGGCACCGATACCGCCTTCCGAGCGGGAGATTCCTTCGACCATCGTGAGCATCATCCAGCCGATTGCCGCGTTCTGCCGCATGACTTCGAAAGCGCGATCTGCCGTGCCCAGCACGACGACTTCCCAAACAACTCGCCATTCGCTCATGCGCAGGGTGCGTGCATGGTCAAACCTGTCCTTGGGGATTTCTTGGATGACTGCCGCCATGGAAGTCACAAAGAAAACCGTCATGCCGAATACCAGGAGCATGAGCTTGAGGGGCTGTCCGCCGCCTACGAGAAGCACGAACAGGAAGGAGAATCCCACAAGACTGAGAAACCGGCCCTTTGAAATTGCTGAGGTCAGCGGCCTGAAGAACGGCATGACCGTGAGGTAGGAAAGTACCAGCGAAATGAGCATAGTGAGCCCAATCGCTTTCACATTGATTGTGAAGCTGGTGATCAGTTCCTGCCCGAGTCCTTGCTCACTCCAGAGAACGCCGAGCGAATGCCAAACCTCGTCTGGCCTTGGCAAGACTTTGAACGGCGAATTCAGCCAGATCAGGAGAAAGGCGAGAATCTGGAAGGCGACGATGATCTTCATCGCGCCGAACGACAGCGTGTGGTTCGGGGTGAACGCGTGGATCAGCGTAGCGAATATGCCGGGCTTTTTGGCCTTGGAGGACTCTGCAGGATGTCCCGCAGAGTCCTTTTGAGGCTCAAGCGTGGTCTCGCTCATACTACTTTGCTGCCTTGAGCACGATCACGACGCGGCGATTCTTCGCCATTCCCTCGGGTGAGGAGTTCGACGCCGCTGGGCGGGTTGATCCGTATGCCACAACGGCAATTCGACCATCGGGGAAGTTGACTTTCGACTGAGCCTGCAACCACTTCTTGACTGCGAATGCGCGGTCTTCGGAGAGCTGCATGTTCTTGTTAAAGTCGCCCTTGCTATCGGTGTGGCCCTGGATTTCAATCGTTGCGCCCGAAGCGATCAGAAGGTCGCGCAGGAGAGTCGCAAGCGTGTTCTTTGCAGAAGCCGTGAACGTCGACTTTCCAGTCTCGAACTGAATATTCCAGGAGCGCTGACTGATGACGCGGCTGCTGGAGCTTGAGGTCGTCGTTGGGGCAACCGAGCTCGTTGCTTCGCGGATTGCCACCTTGTCCGAGCCAGCCTTCGCGACAATGCCCCTGAGATAGGACGTGTCCAGAATCTGGTCGACTGCGGGGTAGCTGGGAACGAGGTCGGGGTACTGCCGCACGACGACGTCGCCAAAGACTCGGTAGGTCGCGGCGAACAAGTTTGCCGCTCCGGGCACCATGCCAAAGAGAATTTGGTTATCGGCGAGGTTGTTTACCTGGGAACCGCCAAGATCGACCATGAGGCCCGTCTTGTCTCGCTCTCGGGTGCCTTTGTAGTACTTCTCCCAGTATTCGGCATCGGCGCCCTGCTCGTTGTAGACGACGGTGCTGACTTCAGCGGCCTTGCGCAGCGCGCCGGGGCTAGCCTTGACGGCATCGCCACCTTCCATGATGGCGTGGAGGAAGCCTTCGACGGTGTTGCGGTTGGTCCGCATCCACTTGTCTATGCCGATGATGACGTTCGGCATCTGCGTTGAATACTCTTTCGTGGAAACGATCGAGACGATGCCACCCTTCTTTTCGGCGACCGTGACGTCCCCGGGCGTCCAAGTGACGACGGCTTGAACGGTGATCTTCTTCATTTCACCCGTTCGCTTGCCGTTTCGCACAACCGGCCGTGTTTCGGAATAGCCAGCGATGTACTTTTCAGCGGCATCGATATAGTCGTTCGCTGCGACCCAGTTGAGGGCATCTGGATCCCAGGTCTTCTCGTCGGGGTTGTTCTTGAGACCGTTGTCGCCAAGCCACTTTTGAGCGATGTTCCAGTCACCGTCTCGAAGATAGCCGGACACGACTCCGCCCTTTGAAAGCTGCGGGTTATCCTTCCAGCCTTGCGGTCCCATAAACTTGTCTTCGCCTACCGAGTAGCCGCAGGAGCCAACGATCTTGGCGCGATATTCCGAGCCGAGTCTTTCCAGCGTGGAGTTTAGGCCCGCCAAAAATGCGGCAGCGCCATCGCCCATGATTGCGACAAAGTGAGCACCCTTGGAGGGATTCGGGTTACCCTGGCTCAGTTCTGTCGCAAAAGCGACGAGAGCTTCCTGCATCTTTGCGGCATCGTCTTGGCGTGTGAGCGTGAGATTGACTCCACGCTTCTCCATGAGACTTCCTGCAGTCGTCTGCGGGCCACCGTTGGCAAACATCAGACCCATCTGCGAGTTCCAAGCCCAGATCAGCATGCGCACGTTCGGGCCGCCGACACTGGCCTTTTCATCGCTGGGCATGTTCATATTGCGAACGTTGTCCGGCACGTAGGTGTCCGGCTTTTCTGGCAGGTCGATCTTGCCAACATCGACGGACGGGCGGACCTTCGCACCTGGCACAAGACCAGCAAACGCATCCGGTCCCTTCCACATGCGGTAGCCGCCGATGACGGCTCCCAGCACGAGGATAAGAATGACGACCTTGCCCAAAGGTTTGATTTTCATATTGCTTACTCTTTCGCCGCTGTTGGCTGTGATTCCTGTCCTATCGAATCTCAAGACGAGCGGCAAATCCAAAACGATGACGGCGCAGCGCTGAACTCGGTTGCAACGCGCTGATCCATTGAACCCTACTCTCTGTGCGGCAGGTTCATTTTTTGTTCATAGGCTTGTCAGGGGCGGACAAGGTTCGGGCGGTTTGATATGGGTGGAGTGTTCACTATGACGCGAAACTTTGCTTTGGCAATTGCCACTTTTGCTTTGACAACCGCCGCTTTCTCTCAGGGAGGCGCCAACAAGGAAATGATGAAGCCGACGCTTTATGACAAGCTCGGCGGGATTCACAAGATCGCTCAATTCGTCAGCGATGCTGTCGACATGGAGAGCAAGGATGAAACCTTGCTGATGAACAAGAACTTCAAATGGGGCGTGGACAACTATCCGCGACAGGCTTTGAAGTTTGCCGTCACCAACTATATCGCTTCGCACACCGGAGGTCCTCAGAAGCCGTGCATGACCGAGCCGATGATGGAGCTTCCGCAGATTGTTCGCTGGCTGAATTTCAACAAGATGGAGAACGATCATGCGTGGGAGATCCGCATGATGGCGATGGAGAAGGCGGGCGTTCCTATGGAGGCGCAGAAGGAGCTGCGCATGTGGTTCGACAAGGAAGTGATGAAGGCGAAGCCCATGCAGCCGATGCCTGAGACCTTCAAGAACAAGACCAGCCTTTATGCGCGGCTCGGCGGTATTGTGCCGATCTCGCTGGTTGTCGATGAGTTCATCAATCTGCTGGCGACCGATATGACGGTCGGTTCAAACCCGAATGTTGTGAAGTCGTTGACCAGCGGGAAGGTGAGTGGCGCTGGCTTGAAGTACTTGGTCACCGAGCAGTTGGGTCAGGCTTCTGGCGGCCCTTGGAAGTACTCGGGCAAGACGATGGCTGAGTCGCACAAGGGTCTGATGATCTCCGAGAAGGAGTGGGAAGCTTCGGCGAAGCTCCTGAAAATGGTGCTGGACAAGTACAAGGTTCCCGCTAAGGAACAGGGCGAAGTCTTCGCCGCGATTTCGGGGACGAAGGGGGATATTGTCGGGAGATAACGGATTGCTGATTGGAGATTGCAGATTGAGGATCGGTCAGTCATCAATCTGCAATCATTCGATCTCCAATGTTTAGAGATCTTCCCCAAGACTCGGTCCATAGAACCGTTTGACGAAAGCCTGGAAGTCGTCCGTCTCGATTAGCGGATGCCACCAGGCTTCGTTTTCTTTGTACCAGCGCACGGTTTTGCGCAGGCTCTCTTCAAATGGATATTCGGGAGCCCAGCCGAGCGCGCGGCTCTTGTCGGCCTTCATGGAGTAGCGTTTGTCGTGGGCGCCTTTGCGGGGGTCGGGGATGCGCTTGACCCGCGATTCGTCGCGGTCGGTTTCTTCGAGAAGAATCTTCACGACCTCCATGTTTTGCCGCTCATTGATGTCACCCACGTTGTAAACATGCCCAGGCTCACCTTTAAGCAGAGCATTCATGACGCCCGAAGCGTGATCCATCGCATGAATCCATTCGCGCACCTGGTTGCCTTCGCCATAGATCGGCACTTTCTTGCCCATGATGAGCCGGACGGTGAAGAACGGGATCAGCTTTTCGGGGAATTGGTAGGGGCCGTAGGTGTTGCCGCCACGCGTGATCACCGCCGGAGTGCCGAACGCCTTGACATGGGCGCGCACCTGCATGTCGCCGCCCGCTTTGCTTGCGGAGTAGGGCGTGTTGGGCTGGATGGGGCTTTCTTCGGTGAAGTGCCCGCTGTCGATGGAGCCATAGACTTCGTCGGTAGAGACGTGGACCATCTTTTCCAGCTTGAACTTCTTGGTGGCTTCGAGAAGGACATATGTGCCGAGAACGTCGGTCTGGATGAAGCTGCCAGCTTCGATGATCGAGCGGTCGTTGTGGCTCTCGGCGGCGAAGTTCACGAGGTGTGTGATGCCTTCGGCTTTGATGATTCCTTCAACCACCGTCGCATCCTGAATCTTGCCCGGGTAGAACGCGATCTTGTCGCGGACATCGGCAAGCGTGCTCAGGTTGCCCGCATAGGTGAGAGCGTCGATGACGACGATCTTCGATTCGGGCATGCGTTGAAGAGCCAGCCTAACAAAGTTCGAGCCGATAAATCCGGCGCCGCCGGTAACCAAAATTCTCATGGCAGTTTGAATCGCGAGTTTTCTTCGTCTTCGTGGCGAATCTCGTCGACCGGCTCCTTCTTGCCGTGTCCGGCATAGAGCTGGTCGGGGAAGTTCATCACGAAAGCGTCACTCTTACCAACATTTCGGTATGCATGAACGACTCCCGGAGGGACTAAAACCAGCAAAGGTTTTTCTTCGCCCGTGGCAATGGTCAGCATCTGATCCGGCTTTCCTTCTCTATTCTCCCAAAGGTAGAGCTCATATTCGCCGGAAATGAAGGCGAAGCCGTCGGTTTGAGCGACATGCTCGTGCGGGCCGCGAGCGATTCCGGGATGGGTTGTGCTGAGGTAGCACATGGCGGGATTGAACCATTCGGGGAGTTCGTCGTCGCGGAAGAGCTCGGTGAGCCAGCCGCGCTGATCTGTGAAACGTTTGAGTTCGCGAACCCAAACGCCGGGGATCGAGAGTTCCGTGAAGGACATTTGAGGGTGAGGGTACCTGGGTTTAGCCGTCGGCTATCGAGCAATCAGCAATCAGCGATCTTCTCCGACTGCGTCGGAGCCGACCCTCACCCCTGCCCCCTCTCCCTCGCTACGCAGGGCGAGGTGATATTGGAAATGCCCACGCTGTTCGCAAGATGCTTTCACAGTGATGCAGAATACAGACATGCCCGATACCGACGCCAAGTTCAAAATGATCACCAACGCCTTTGACGCTCATATGCAGGCGGCGCTAAAAATGCATACCATCGCGATGGATGTTGAACTTGCAGGCGCGATTCTCTCGGATTGTTTGAATGTGAACGGCGGGGCTGTGCTCCTCTGCGGGAACGGCGGATCGGCGGCGGACGCACAACACATTGCAGGCGAGCTTACAGGACGATTTTTGCGCGAGCGCAGAGCCATGCCTGCACTCGCTTTGAACACCAACTCCACGACGATCACTGCCATCGGCAACGACTACGGATACGACTTTGTGTTTTCCCGACAGGTTGAGGCGCACGGACGTCCGGGCGACGTTCTTATCGCGATCACGACCAGCGGCAATTCGGGGAATGTTGTTCATGCTGCGAAGGCAGCGAAAGCTGGCGGGATGAAGGTTATCGGCATGACGGGAGCCAATGGCGGCATGCTGGGGCAGTACTGCGACGTCTGTGTGAAGGTTCCGTCTTCAGAGACTCCGCGCATTCAGGAGATGCATATTCTGATTGGGCACATTCTTTGTGAGATTGCGGAAGCGGAAATGGGAAGCTAAAGACTTTGAGTGTTGAGTGTTGAGTGTTGAGTGTTGAGTGTTGAGTGTTGAGTGTTGAGTGTTGAGCACTGCGTTCACGGCCTCTCGCTCAAGGGAGAGGTGGTATTGGGGCTTAGTTTTGGGCGGATGCTTTAGGGTGTTCAGGATCCAGCGTTCAGCAGTGAGCACTGTGCAGGAAAACGGTTACACTCCTCTATAGCCCGACAGCTTTATCGGCGATCTTTTCGACTTCTTTAATCGCCTCTTCCAGCTTGAGACGGCAGGCTTCTACCTCTTCTTCGGTTGGGCCTTCGTGCAGGTAGATCGGCTCTCCGAATACGATCGCAGCCCTTGCAAACAGCCAAGGGATCATATAGCGATCCCATGAGCCCACACGGAGGCAGGGCCTTGCCGATGAGCCCACGGGGATGAGCGCCGCGCCAGATTTGTGAGCCATGAGCAGGACTCCTCCCTGAACCACTTCAGCCGGACCGCGCGGGCCGTCGGGCGTGACTGCCATCTTCGCCCCTGTCTTCAGCACTTTGATCGCCTCAAGAGCGGCTTTGACTCCGCCTCGGCCTGTGGAGCCGCGAATAGTCTTGAACCCAAACTTCTTGAAGATGCGCGTTTGCATCTCGCCATCGTTGGAGAGGCTGAAAAGCGCCCAAACACCTTTGCCTTTGAAGTAGTTGGCTGGGATCATCGACTTTCCATGCCAGCCGGTGAAGATCATGCCCGTAGTTAGGCTGTCGTAATTCTCTTTGCCAATGACCTTCAGTCGCAAAGAGAGGCCGAACATCCGGGCCATGCCGTAGATCAGCGTTCCGAGGAGCCCTGGACGGACCTTCCGCCACCACTTCTTCATGGCAACAGTCCCCTGGCTTTTGCGAGCTCCATCGCAGGATGAAGCTCATAGCGCGCTGAGAGCTCCTGGATGCAGTCGTCAAAAGGCTCTCCTGCCGCCTTCTTGATTTCCGCCATTGCCAACAGCGCTTCCGGCCTTTGAGGGTCATTGGGGCCTTCTTCAAGAACCGTTTTTAGGAGTTCGGCAGCCGTTTCGGGATGAGAGGCCTTGAACCGTTCGGCAAGCAGGGTCCTGCGGAGGCTCGGCAAGCTTCTCACCTGATCAAGCTCGATCAGCCTTGCCAGAAGGGGAGGCTGTTCCGTTTCTGGAGAGCGGTCCATGAGCTGCCAGAGAGCTTCAGCTTCCTTTTCGGAATCACCCAGGTCCTTGGCTGCTTCAGCAATCTGCTTTAGCGCGATGAGGTCGCCGGGGTGATCTTTGAGATGGCTTTCTGCGGCAGCCAGCGCAGCGGCTGGGCCGCGCTGGTTCATCTGGTCGAGAACCTGATGTCCAAACTGCAGGTTCGCTTCTTTGCCCGCACGGAAAAGACCCGCCCAAACCAAGCCGGCAAGGAAGCCCCCGATGTGTGCCCACCACGCCGTTCCTCCCTGGAACTCGCCACCGATCTTAAAGATCGCGCCCAGCACCTGCAAGAACACCCAAACGCCGGTGATGATGGGGACGGGCACGGCGATCTTCGGAGCGAGGGGGACTTTGATTCGGAAGAATCGGATGGTAAAGAAAGCTGCACAGGCGGAGATCGCACCGCTCGCACCGATGAGAACCGGCTCGTCGATTTGCTTTGCCGTGAGAAGCCAATGCAGACCGACTCCCGCCAAGCCGCCGGTGAGATAGATGAAGACGAATCGCCAGCTCTTTGCCGCAAATTCAACCGCCGGTCCGACCGCTGCAAGGAAGAACATATTCCCCAGCAGGTGGATGAGGTTGATGTGCAGGAATAGGCAGGTTACGGCGGCGAAGACGCTGGGGTGCTGAACGCTGAAGCCGAACTCTCCCAGGAGGTCCGGCTGCCACACTAAAGCGAACGCGGCCCCGATATTGGCCGCGATCAAGAGCAAGGTTGCTATGGGGAGGCGTTGCGCTCGGCTCAATCTTCGCCCATCATCTCTTCTGGAATATCGACGTTGATATAAGTTTCCTTCACGTCATCATGCTCGTCCAGAACATCGAGCAGCTTCAACAGCTTGGGCCAGTCGTCGTCTCCGGGGGTGGCCTTATTGGTCGCAAGATAAGTCAAGCCCACTTCATCGGTCTTGATACCCGCCTTTTCCAGAGCATCGTTGGTGGTGTGCAGATTCTCGACGGCGGTGTAGATCGTAAAGTTGCCTTCGTCATCCACCACCACATCATCCGCACCGGCGTCGATCGCGGTGAGGGTGAATTCCTCTTCGTCCATCCCGTTTGCAGGAACCGTGATCTCACCAAGGTGCTTGAACTGCCAGCTGACTGAGCCGTTTTCGGCGAGGTTGCCGCCGTGCTTGCTGAACGCATGGCGAAGCTCAGGGACCGTACGGTTCTTGTTTTCGGTGTAGCACTCGATCATGATGGCCACACCGCCAGGGCCGTAGCCCTCGTAGGTCATTTCTTCGTAGTTTTCGCCTTCGACCGCCCCAGTGCCCTTGTCGACAGCTCGGGAGATGTTGTCGTTCGGAACGGCGTTGTCGCGCGCTTTCTGAATGGCCACACGGAGTCGGGGGTTGGTGGAGGGGTCGCCTCCGCCCATCTTTGCGGCAACGATGATTTCACGCGCGAGCTTCGTGAACATCTTGCCACGAATCGCGTCCTGCTTCCCTTTGCGAAGTCGGATGTTTTTCCACTTGGAATGTCCGGCCATGCGGCTATTTTGGCATGGCGTGTCAACTCAGCATCGGACCTTGGCGGGTAACTTACACCCATGAGCCGACACAGGCTGATCATCATCGACGGCTACAGCCTGCTTTTTCGGGCGTTCTACTCCACGCGCTTTATGAGCACGACTGACGGTCGGCCCACCAATGCGCTGTTCGGGTTTACCGGCATGATCTTCTCCATCCTTGAGCGCGAGAAGCCGGATGCAATCGTGCTGGCGCTGGATGGACCAGGCAAGACATTCCGCCATGCGGAATTTGCCGAGTATAAAGGCACCCGCAAAGAGCCGGAGCCGGAGCTGATTCTGCAGTTTCCCTGGGCGCGCGATCTGCTGAATGCCCTGGGGATTCCCGCTATTGAAGTTCCTGGCTATGAGGCGGACGATATCGTGGGCACGATCAGCAAGGATGCCGAATCAAAGGGTTATCACACGTACATCGTCACGGGCGACAACGACCAGCTTCAGCTAGTCGACCCTTACGTGAGCGTGCTCACTACCAAGGTCGGCGTTTCGGACGTTCTGGAATACACGCCGGATAAGGTTTGGGAGAAGTACGGCATTCCTCCCGTGAACATCCCGGACTGGAAGGCGATTGTAGGCGACAGTTCGGACAACATTCCAGGCGTTCCGGGCATTGGCGAGAAGGGCGCGACCTATCTCCTTCAAAAGTTTGAGACCATCGAGAATCTGCTGGCTAAGCTGGACGAGGTGGAGGAGAAGTATCGCAAGAAGATCGAGCCTGTGCTTGAACAGGTGCCAAAGTCGAAGTGGCTGGCGACGATCTGCCGGGAAGTGCCTCTGGAATATGACTTCCAACCCTTCAGAGTTTCTCCAGAGCAGCTGGAGACTGCGAAGGCGATGCTGGAGTCGTTCGAGTTCAAAGGGCATTTGCGTCGCCTTCCGGCGGTTATGGCTCGGTATATGGAAGGGGCGGCGATTGCGGATGATGAACCGGTTGCCGAGGTGTCGCTGGAGGCTCTTTCCGTCAGCACCATTGAGGTCAAGGACCTTGCGGGGTTAGCGGAGTTTGTGGGCAACTCTCACTATGCTGTCCTTATGGATTCTGGGCCAGCCCAGATGAGCATGTTCGACGAAGCGGGGAGGGCGGCTTATGTAGCGGTGGAATCGAAGGTGGCCAAAACCACTGACAAGGCGGTTCTGGAGCTGGTTTCCAAGGACCCTTCCAAGCTGATTGGGCACGATATCAAGCCGATTTTCAAGGCGTTGCCAGCGACGGATGTGGCACCGCGATTTGATACGATGCTGGCGGCTTATGTGCTGTATCCGGGAAGGTCGAACTATGCACTGCGCGATCAGGTTGCCGCGTACCTGGACATTGCGATGCCGGAGACGCAGGAAGGCATGGCGTCGGCACTGTTCCACCTGGATAAGGCGATGAGTGATCGGCTGGAAAAAGAAAGCCAGATGCGCGTCATGAAGGAGATTGAGCTGCCGCTGATCCCGGTTTTGGCGGAGATGGAGAACTACGGCATTCAAGCCAGCGCGGATTACCTGCGCGAGTTCTCGAAATCGCTGGATGTGGCGATACAAGAGACTCAGCAGAAGGTGTATGAGCAGGCAGGGCAGGAGTTCAATATTGGCTCGCCCAAGCAGCTTGGGGAAGTCCTGTTCGAGAAGATGGGGCTTCCGGGGGAGAAGAAGACCAAGACAGGCTATGCCACAGGCGCGGAGATTCTGCAGGTGCTGGCACCGAACTATCCCATCGCCACGGAGATTCTGAACTGGCGCGAGCTCACCAAGCTGAAATCGACATATGCCGACTCTCTGCCGCGCATGATCCGCGATGATGGGCGCATTCATACCACCTATGCACAGGCTGTTGCTGCCACTGGGCGGCTCAGTTCGAACGATCCAAACCTTCAGAACATCCCGACAAGAACGGAGTTGGGGCGCCAGATTCGAAAGGCGTTTACGGCGGCTGACGGGTTCATTCTTGCGTCGTTCGACTACTCACAGATTGAGCTTCGGCTGTTGGCGCATATGTGCAAAGACCAAGCGCTGGTGGATGCCTTCAACAATCACGAAGACGTGCACCGTGCGACAGCGGCGCTCATGTTCAACACGTCATCGGACGATGTCACCAAGGAACAGCGCGCCTACGCCAAGCTCTTGAATTTTGCGGTGCTTTATGGAGTGACCGACTTTGGCCTTTCCAACCAGTTGGGCGGCAACTTCTCGGTTTCGGAAGCGAAGGCTCTGATCACCCAGTATTACGAGCGCTTCCCAAAGGTGAAGGGCTTTACGGATTCGGTGATCGCCGATGCGAAGGCGAAAGGCTTTACGACCACGCTCTACGGTCGAAGGCGATACTTCCCGGACATCCACGCCCAGAATCGGAATGAACGACTGTACGCCGAGCGTCAGGCGATGAATGCGCCGATTCAGGGTTCGGCAGCGGACATGATCAAGCTGGCGATGCTGGAGGTTCGCAAGACCATCGGCACGAACAAAACAAGGATGCTTTTGCAAGTTCACGACGAGCTTGTTTTTGAGCTGGCCAAAGGCGAAGAGCAGGCTCTGGTCGAACCCATACGAATGGCGATGGAAGGCGCGATGCCTCTTGATGTTCCGGTTGAGGTGGACTCGAAGTTCGGTCCGAACTGGAATGAGATGGGGGCGTTGGGCGTCACTGTGTGACGTTGTAAGGATGGTAAGGAGTAAGGGTAGCAAGGAATATGACCCTGCGATCCTTACTCCTTACTACCCTTACAGTTCTTCGGGCTACTTGATCTTCCCGAGCAAGATTTCGATGGCTTTGTCCAGCTGAGGGTCGCGCCCTGCCAGATAGTCCTCGTAAGTGAGCGGGACGATGAAGTCAGGCACTTCACCCATATTTTCCAGCGGAGAACCGTCGAGTCGGTATGCGCCAGAGTTGGGCATTCGTGCGCCAGTTCCGTCGATCAACGGAAGGCCGTATGTCCAGATGACATAGCCTGGAGTGGGAACACCCACCAGAGTTGCCAGCTTCCGCGATTTCATCGCGGATGGGAACATCTCTGCATTGGAGAAGCTCGACTCGGCGTGCATCACTACTGTCGGCAGGTTCCAGCTATTGCCGGGAGCAAGCCCAGCGTCCTGGTCGCGCGCTTGGTAGTAGCTGTGGGGCACTCTTTCGAGCATGTCCACGAGGGCATCGGCGATGTTGCCGCCGCCGTTGTTGCGGACGTCGATGATCGCGGCCTTCTTGCCGTCGATGAACTCCCACGCCTCTCGATTGAAAGTCGTGAAGTTGTTGCCGCCCATGCCGGAGATGTGCATATAAGCAATCTTTCCGCCCGACTTTTCGGCAACGTACTTCTGACGCGCTTCGATGCGGTTTCGGTAAAGGATAGCGTTCCACTGTCCGCCGGAAAGCGCTCGGTATTTCACCTCGCGGGCTCCGGTTTTAGTGGGGGTCTTGCTAACAAGCAGAGTGAGGTCCCGGCCTTCCTGCTCATTCAGGACATCGCGATAGAGGGCCTCATTCGTCGTTACATCCTTGCCGTTGATGGCCATGATGTATTCGCCAGGATTCAGCTTCGTTTTGGCAAAGCTTCCTGGCGTTCGATCTGGCACGAGTCCGATCTTGATGCCAGGGCCGGAATAGGTGTAATCAAACGCGACTCCGAGGTGTGCGCTGCTCTCGCCGCGAACACCGCCGCCTGCCGGGCCGACTTCCGAGTGTGACGACTCCAGCTCACCGACCATCAGGTTGCAGACTGTGGCGAACTCGTTTCGATGACCGACCGACGCGAGCATCGGTTCGTATCGCTTTCGAATCGCCGACCAGTCTCGACCATGCATGTTCGGATCGTAGAACCGGCTGTTGAAATTTCGCCAAAGCTGGGCAAACGCAGCTTTTCGCTCGTTGCGAATGTCGCGTGTCCAGTCGGAGCGGAAGTCTACAGGCATGACTGGGAACTGCGGCGATCGCAGGTTCAGCAGCCCGATCGTTCCACCTCGAACGAGGAGGAGCTGAGAGAAGTCGCCGTTAGGCTCGAACGACTGCACGCCACCGCCGCCGGTGATGCGGCGCACTTCGTTGCCGTCGTAGCTGGCTTGCCAGACATCTCCTTCGCTAAGGAAGTACAGATTGCCGTTGTCGGAGTTCATACGCATATTGCCCTGGGGCGACTGCGAAATGACCCTGCGCATGCGGTACTGGATGTCTTGGAAGTCGATTTCCACCTTGACGGGGCTGGTGGGCTTTTCGTATTTCAGCTCCAGCTCGGTATCGCGGGCATCTTCGGCTCGGAGCGGGAGGGCGTAGATGACATTTGAGCCGTCGCGGTTTGAGCTGAAGAAAAGGTACTTGCCGTCGGGCGACCACACCGGATCGGTGTGCATCGCGTTGAGCCGGGTGACATTGACTTCGGTGCCGGTCTGGGAATCGAAGATCCAGATATTGATCGGCGGAGCCATGTTGATGAGCGTTCCGCCGGTCGGCTTGGAGTACGCCAGATAGCGACCATCCGGGGACCAAGCGTAGGCCGTGCCGATGCTTGCCTGCCCACCTGCAACCTTCTTCGGGGCTCCCCCTGCGACTGCGGCGCTATAGAGTCCGCCATCCTTGCCGGATTGCCACCAATAGAGCGTCCTCTTGTCTGGCGAAAAGGTCACGACCGAGACATCCGAACCGACTGCGCTGATGGTGGTGACGGCCTTGGTTTCTGCATCCATGCGATAGAGCCGCTCGGAATCTTCGCGGTCAGACGTGAAGAAGAAGCTCTTGCCGTCCGGCGCCCAAAGCGGCGATTCGTCCAAGCCAGCCCAATCGGTCATCTGGGTTGCGTCGTTCGCATTCGGACCTTTGCCCTTCTTGACGGGCACGGTCCAGATTTCACCGCGTACCGAAAAGGCGACTTTGTCGCCCGCTGGAGTCAGCGAGGCGTCGGACACGCCGTTGGTGAGTACCAGCCGCTCCTCGTAGTTGATCTTGTCGTCGGTAGAGGCGATGATGCTGACCTTTTGCGGCTCTGCGCCGGGGGCCATAGTGTAAACGTTGCCCTCGTACTCGAACGCCGTCGTCCCAGCTTGCTCAGCGACACTGAGGAAGCGGACACCGCCGCCGACGAAGTTGGTCATTCGAACGGCCTTGCCGCTCAGGTCGATCTTATAAACGTTGGGGGTTCGGTTTACGTTATCGACTACCTTGGGGATCGGCTTATTCATGTAGCTGGAGCTGGGTGTCTTTTCGCCGACCGTGACCGTCATCAACGACTTGCCATCGGGATTGAAGGCTGCCCAAAGATGCTGAAAGCCGTTATCGCGCACCGGCTTGGCCTTCTTGGTCGACGTGTCTATTGTCCAAAGCTGCGCGGCACCGGAGCCCTGATAGCGCGGTCGATACCAGGCAAAGCCGCTGCGCTGGTAGGCGACCATCGTGCCGTCGTTGGAGGCGATTGGGTTGCGGACGGCTGTGGAATCCATCATCAGACGGGCAAAGCTTCCCGTCTTGACGTCGATTGAGAAAAGGCCGTTGTCCTGACCGTCTCGGGTCGACCTGAAGAGGATCTTCTTGCCATCTGGTGTCCAGTCGGAGGGGACATCGCCACCCGAATGCCACGTGATGCGTCGGCTTTCTCCGCCATCCGAGGGGACGATGAAGATGTCATCGTTGCCTGTTCGGTTTGAAGAGAAAGCGATCCATTTGCCGTCGGGGGACCAGACGGGGTTATCGTCCATTTCGACATGGGTCGTGACAGGGATGGCTCTTCCGCCCGCGGAAGATACCACCCAGATATCGCCCAGATAGGAGAACGCAAGCTGCTTTCCGTCGGGGCTGATGGCGACAGATCTCGCGCCAAAAATCGGTTTTGGACTGGGCTCGCCAAGCTGTCGGGCATTCGTTGCGCCGACGAGCGCCAGACCGGGAATGATCAAATATCCCAAGTGTTTTGATTTCATACTCTGACCGCCAGATACGGTTGGAGCATGAAGCTTACACGATCACTTGGCGATCTGGAGTGAGTTCAGTACGGAGTCTGCAACATTCGCGCCTGCAGAGTCCGCCCGCTTTCTTGCGATGAGGATGCGCCAGGTTTCGTCTCCCCTCGCCAGAAGCATCGCGGTAAAGACTCCGCCTGTCGAACCGTACTTGAATTCGTATTCGACACGGATACCGTCGATGCCGGAGATCTTGATCGGGTGTGTGACTTTCTTCAGGATCTGCGCTTCGATTGGAATTTGAAGATCGGCGTCAAGCGAGCTTTCTTGGCGGGAGAGCGTGGGGCCTTTCCCCTTTGCCGACTGCAACTGTGTGATGGTGATAATGGCTTCGTCCACGACTACCGTATAGGTGCTCATGCGGAACATGTCTGGCACGCTGCCGAAGCTGATATCTGGTATGCGGGGGAGCGCAACGGTGACCTTTGAATCCTTGAGCGGCATGGACAGCCACCCTTGGGGCAGATCAAGCTTGATGCTTGCCGAGGAAAGAATTGCGTCTCGCGTCTTTGTTGCGGCAACATCCTTCACCCGGGACAGGATGCGCCAAGACTGTTCGCCCGCCTGAATGTACACTGCGGCGGCCAAAGTTCCTCGTGTGATGCGACGGGCTTGGAGTCCGCTCACTCCGATTGGCTTGATCAGGGGCTTCTCCTCAGCTTTTCCAGGAAGTTGCTCGCCTGCCGCGTTGGCGGCAAAGTCTGGATCGGCAAGGACACCTTCGGGAGCGCGTTTGTATGTGATGATCAGCTCAACCCCTCCCCCTTCGAATCGGTACGTTTGGAGGGTGCTGTCGTTGCCATCTGCAGGCTTGATCTCGCCTGCGGGCAGGCTGAGCGTCAGCCCCGTTTCTCCGATCTTCTTCGGCGTGAGTGCGGGTGCCGTCTGCCCAGAGGCCAGCATTACCGTTGCGGCAATCCAGGAAAGTGCCATGTTCGTATTTTAATGACGTTCCAGCGGTTCAAGTGTTCTGAATGGTCCTCAACGGGCCAAAATGAACATCGTGTCAGCGTCGCGCAAAGGAATCATCCTCGCCGGTGGATCGGGAACTCGGCTTTACCCCCTCACCAAAGGTGTGAGCAAGCAGCTCATGCCGATCTACAACAAGCCGATGATCTATTTCCCCTTGACCACGCTGATGCTGGCGGGGATGCGGGACATTCTAATTATCACAACTCCGCACGATCAGGCGGCTTTTCAGGCTTTGCTTGGGGATGGCTCACAGTGGGGCATCAACCTTGAATATGCGGTTCAGCCGCATCCGGGCGGATTGGCACAGGCGTTTATCATCGGGCGCGAGTTTGTGGGGAACGATCCGGCGGCGCTGATCCTCGGCGACAACATCTTCTACGGACATGGGCTGGTAGAGATGATGCAACAAGCGAATGCGCGACCTTCCGGCGCGACCGTGTTTGCCTATTGGGTGAACAACCCGTCGGAATATGGCGTGGTGGCTTTTGATGAGTCGATGTGCGCTACGAGCATCGAGGAGAAGCCTGCGCAACCGAAGTCGAACTATGCCGTGACCGGGCTGTATTTCTATGAGAACTCTGTTCTGGATGTGGCGGCAAACCTGAAGCCTTCGGCACGCGGCGAGCTTGAGATCACCGATGTGAACCGCGAGTATTTGAACCAGGGGCGGCTACAGGTGGAAATTATGGGGCGGGGGTTTGCGTGGCTGGATACGGGTACGCATGAGTCGCTCCTTGAGGCCGCGAACTTTGTGCAGACCATTGAGAAGCGGCAGGGGCTGATGATGGCCTGTCCGGAGGAGATTGCCTTCGGGCTGCGCTACATCTCTGCCGATGATTTGGCGGCGTTGGCGGAGCCGATGAAGAAGAATCCGTACGGGCAGTATCTGCTGGGGCTGCTTAAGAGATAAAAGGTTGGTTGAGTGTTGAGTGCTTTCCTCACATCCAAGTCCAGAAGCTACTCGGCGGCGGGGTAGCTTCCGAGAACGGTGGTTTCCAAGGTGATGCCGCCTTTGAGGGCTTCGATCACTTTTTGCAAGCCAGGGTCTTGCTGGTGGCCTTCACAGTCGATGAAAAACATGTACTCAAACGAGGCTCTTTGGGCGGGGCGCGACTCGATCATTTGAAGGTTCACTTCGTGGGCGACGAAGACCCCCAACGCTCGGTAGAGCTCGCCGGGTCGGTTGCGCAGATTGAACATCATCGAAGTTTTGTCGCGTCCAGTTTTGGGCGGCTCGTTGAATCCGATGACAAGGAATCGGGTTCTGTTCTGGGCGTTGTCCTCGATGTGCTCGACAAGGATCGGCAGGCCGTAGGTTTCGGAAGCCGTGCGATTGCCGATAGCCGCGCCATCAGGATCTTTGAGCGCTTTCAGGACAGCCGTCGCCGTTGGGACCACCTCGACAACTTCCACTCCCGGCAGACTGGACCGAAGCCAGTTTCGGCACTGGCCCGAAGGCTGCGGGCCCGAATAGACGCGCTTCACTTCACTGAGCGTCGGTGCGTGGCTAAGCAGGTGGTGGTGGATGGGAATGAACAGCTCTGAACAGATGCGTACATTGGTCTGAGGGAACATATCCAGGGTTTCTGGCACCACGCCTGCCACCGAATTTTCGACGGGAACGACGCCGTAGTTGGCCTGCCCATGCTCGACTGCCATGAAGACATCGTGGATCGAATCGACGGGCAGGTAGTTTGAGCTGACGCCGAATGTCTGCAATGCGGCGATGTGGGAGAAGGTGCCTTCGGGCCCCCAGAACGCGATGGAAAGCGGCTTTTCGGCGGCTCTGGCCGCGCTGATGATCTCGCGGAAGATCCCGATGAGCTGGGGATGGGTGAGCGGGCCGGGGTTGATCCTTTTCAGCTCTTCATATATCTGGCGCTCCCGCTCGGGATTGAAGAACGGTTTCGAGTCGCGTCCTTTGACGTGACCGATTTCAATCGCACATTCGGCACGCCGGCTCAAGAGTTGAACCAGTTCGGAATCAATACCGTCGATTTCAGTGCGGATACTTTCTATAGATCGGGGTTCAGGCATATCGGAATTGCTCCTTTCTCAGCGGCGTTCGGAAACGCAGGGAAAGACGCCATCGTCCCCACTTTCGAGAGTCCATTGATTTTATCTAAAAACGCTGGGGCCTTTCGGACGGATTGAACCTGTGAGAGCGTTAAAATAGGCACAAGCACCAAAAGGACGCAACTTGGAAGAAATTCTCCGCCCCATAACCTCTTTGCGGGAGTTTTCACGCGAGACGCTGATCAGCGTTATCGACATCCTTGTGGTCGCCTTGCTGGTCTATAAAATCCTCTCAATGCTTCGCGGCACTCGCGCCTGGCGCGTTGTGATGGGCATCTTGGGATTTGTCCTTCTTCTCTTTGTCAGCAAAGCCTTGGGGCTGAACTCCGTCCACTGGGTGCTTGAGAAGGCAACGATCCTTGGCCCAGTCGCTTTGGCGATCCTGCTCTTGCCCGAGCTTCGACAGGCACTGGAGGGGATGGGCAAATTTGGCGTCTTCTCTCAGCGGATTGAACGCATTGTCGGCATTGAAGGGGTTGAGGCCCCGCTGAAGGCTCAGACCATCGAAGAGATCGTTGCCGCTTGCTCAGAGCTTGCCGAGTCGCGCACAGGCGCATTGATCGTGATCGAGAAGGGCGCGGAGATGGACGAGATCGTAAACAACGGGGTTCGTCTGGAAGCGGCAGTATCGGCGGCGTTGCTGGGTTCGATCTTCTACGGGACAAATCCACTCCATGACGGTGCGGTTGTAATTCGGGGTGACCGTGTGGTGGCGGCGGCTTGCCGGCTGCCATTGAGCGACCGTTCGCTCGCATCTAACCTGCACATGAGGCATCGGGCGGGCGTAGGAGCCTCCGAGGCCCACGACTGCGTGGTGATCGTGGTGAGCGAGGAGCGTGGCACAATCAGCATCGTGCGCGAGGGGCAGATTGCGACCGTGACTGTGCAGGAGCTTAGGGAAAGGCTGAATGCCCTTTTCAGGCACGATGAGGAACCGCCAGCACCGCGCAAGGAACGACACTTAAGACGAAACAAGGAGAAGGCGAATGACCAAACTGTCGCTCTCCCATAACGTCGGCCTCAAGGTTCTGTCCCTGATTGTTGGGGTAGCGGTCTTTATCTATGTCAACAGCCTTGAGCTTGCCAAGGAGAGAAACACTCGCCAGGTCACTCTGACGGTGACAGGATTGCCTCCGACGCTTGAGGTTGTGGATATGCCCACGAGCGTCAATGTGACACTGAAGGCTCCGTTTGATGTGATGGAGCGGCTGAGTTTGAACAACCTTAAGCTGCGCGCCTATGTCGATCTTCAGAACGCAGAGCCGGGGGAGAACGACTACCGCGTGGGACTGATTCGACCCACCGACATCAAAGACTTGGATTTCGATTGGGAGCGCAGCGTCACGATCAATATCGAGCAGATTGAGGAACAGCCTTATCCTGTTGCCGTGGAATGGCCGGATGGGTTTGATCCTGGTGACGCGACCGTGAATGCTGAAACGGTGACGCTGCGGGGGCGTTCGAGCGAGCTTAAGCAGGTTGCGAAGGTGCGCGTTCAGCTTAAGCCAAGCCAAGCTCTTGATGGAGGCACCGTGACGGTGCCGGTTGAGGTGCTTGGCGAGAACGGGAGACTGCTCACGACCGTCGAGCCAAGACCCAAGAGCGTTGGCGTGACCATTACGAAAGGCGATGCCCTTCCCAAGAGAGAGCTGCTTGTATCGCCAAAGTTTGTAGGGTTGCCCAAGTTTGGCTATGTCGTTCAGAGTGTCAAGGTATTGCCGGATTCGGTGGTTGTTCAGGGTGATCGCAAGGAGATCGTCGATCTATCTATGATCGAGACAGAGCCGATCAGAATCGATGGCGTTCGGCAGTCCGGCGACTACAAGGTGAAGCTTGTGGCTCCTAACGGCGTCAGAATTATCGGAGCGAGTGAGGTAACGGTCCGCGTAAAGGTTGTCCGTCAGTAGAAGATGATGTCGATTCGTCCGATCCGCAAAGACGAAGCAGAAACTTTTCTGCGACTGCTGTGCACGGTTTTCGAGCTGGATTATTCGCGGGCACAGTCGGTCTTTTTCAAAGAGCCCTTGTTCGATTTGAACCGCAAGTGGGCGCTGTTTGACAAAGGGAAGATGCAGTCGATTTTGACGACGGTTCCTTTGCAGTTTGGCTGGGGGAAGGCGATCGGGATTGCGGGGGTTGCGACGGACGGTCGCGTTCGGGGGCATGGCTATGCTCAGCGGCTGCTTGAGCATGTGCTGAAAACGTCGGCGGATCATGGCGAGCGATCGGCTTATCTCTTTGCGCGGCAGAGCACTGTGTATGAACGGGCAGGCTTTCGGGTTTTGGACAAGGTGATCAAGGCTCCTCTGCCTGGGCAGGGGGAGAACGAAGACGCGATCTGCTCCTATGACGAGGTTGGGCAGTTTTACAACCAGTGGGCTGAGCAGCATCCGGCTCGGTTACGGCGCGATGAGCGACGGTGGGAGTATTGGCGGTGGAACTTCCGGCTTTGCACCCAGTCGGCAGAGGGATATGTCTGCCAGGAAGGGAACGTGGTTCGGGAGGCTGTGAACGCGGGAACGCCTGATCAATGGCCTGTCTCCTACAATGCGCACTGGTACGGCTTGAAATCTATGGCGGAGCTTCTTGGACTCGATGTCTCGGAGGCTCAAGAAGAGATGATGTTTATGGGCTGGCGATCTCCTGAGATGCCTCAAATGTTTCTTACGGACCAGTTTTAGTGCCTGGAATCGCGGACGCCGATTGGGACCCCTGTCACCGGTTCGGTCTTGACGGCCCCCCACGGGGTACCCTTTTCGACTGTCACTATGAAGATTTTCACTTCGGAAAGCGTCAGCGTCGGACATCCGGACAAGCTGGCCGACCAAATTTCTGACGCTTTGCTGGATGCGTTTCTTGAGCAGGACAAGCGTTCTCGCGTTGCTGTTGAGACCCTTCTCACACGCGGTGTCGCGGTGGTTGCGGGCGAGGTTACGACCGATGGCTATGTGGATGTGACCAAGGTTGTTCGCGACACGATCACGAGCGCTGGATATACGCATACCGACTTCGGCTTTGACGGCAACACCTGTGGCGTTTTGGTGGCGATTCAGGAGCAGTCGAGCGATATCGCGATGGGAGTTGACACGGGCGGTGCGGGCGACCAGGGCATGATGTTTGGCATGGCGACCAAGGAAACGCCGGAGCTGATGCCGCTTCCGATCTCCATCGCTCATGCGCTGACCCGACGGTCGGCGGAAGTGCGCACGATTTTAGACAGCAAGGTTTTGCGACCGGATGCGAAGAGCCAGGTTTCGGTGGATTACAACGAAGACGGTCGGCCTGAGCGCATTAACACGATCGTTTTCTCTCAGCAGCATTCGCCGGATGTGAGCCAGGAGCAAGTGAAGGATATCGTGCACAACGAGATCGTTCGTCCGGTTCTGGAGAGCTATCGGGATTATGTGAAGGGTGATATCACCTATCACATCAACCCGACTGGACAGTTCATCATCGGCGGTCCGCAGGGCGACACCGGCGTTACCGGCAGAAAGATCATCGTGGACACCTACGGCGGCATGTGCCCTCACGGCGGCGGCGCGTTCAGCGGAAAAGACCCGACCAAGGTTGACCGCTCGGCGGCTTACATCGCACGATTCCTTGCCAAGCAGATTGTTGCCGCAGGGCTTGCGGATCGCTGTGTTGTTCAGCTTGCTTATGCCATCGGCGTTGCTCAGCCCGTTGCCATCAACATCGAGACGTTTGGAACGGAGACGATTCCAGCGGAGAAGATCGTTGAGCGCGTGCGCGTGAACTATGATCTGTCTCCGAAGGGGATTATCGAGACGCTCGACCTTTTGAACGCGAAGTATTTGCCGACGGCGAAGAACGGTCACTTCGGACATCCTGAGTTTCCGTGGGAGCGGGTTAGCGACGCTGATAAGCTGAGGTAATTCTCCGTTCGTTTGTGAGAAGCCTCGCGAACTCTGTTCGCGGGGCTTTTTTGTTCAGTAACATAAACGCTATGACGAACGGTTGGAGGATCGGTTGCTTGGTAGGTGGGGTTGCGGTCTTTGCCTTGGGCGGCTGGGGGCTGTATGCGTTTGCGAACCGAGTGATCTATGGCGAGGGCGTTGACCTCGATAAGGCGGTTGCCGAAGCCAAGAGCGTTGGCCTTCCAATGACGCAGGCTGAGTTGGAGTCGACCAGCCAGATATCTGAAAGCGACAATGCGGCGCCTCTGATCGTTCAAGCCGTTCAGAGCTATGAAAAGGTTACGGGCGCGACGCGATCTGGCAACAAGGTCCGCCAGCTTTTCTTGGGTTCCCCCGCCGAAAGGTCTGAAGCAACTGCCGCTTTGAAGGCTCAATCGGAGGCGTTGAACTTCCTTCGGCAAGCTTCGAGGAAGAAAGGAATTGCGTGGGATCGCGATTGGGACATGGGAGGGGCGCTGCTCTTTCCTGAGTTTGCGCCTTTGAAAGACCTGACGACGATGCTTGGCGTGAGCGCGCTGCAGTCGGCTCAAGAGGGTGATTTCAATAAGGCGATCGAAGACCTCACCGCCTGTCGGCGGCTTGCAATCATGCTCTATGCCGACAATACGCTGATCGGGGTGCTCGTGGGTTCGGCGGTCGATAGGATTACGGAGGATTTGGTCAGCCGGGTGATGGCTCTGGCTTTGAAGAATGCGGGAGTTTTGCAACGATTGGACCGGGAAGTGCTTGCTCTTCCAATGAAGGCGGACGTCGAAAACATCTTTCGGTATGAGTGTTATATGGTCGTGGCGACCATTCGGAATCTGGATGCTCACGGCGGGTTGCAGGCATTTACGAATTCACAGTTTGCGCCAGCACCGAATGTTGAGAAGAAACCGCTGATGCGTGAAGGACTGCCGACAAAGACGCTAGAACGGGCCTATCTCTCGCGCATGCTCACTTTTTGGACAGACGCGATCCGGCTCTTGCGGGCGCATCCGAACGACCCAAGCTTTGTCTGTAAAGAGATGGATGCTCGTGTGCGCAAGGCGATGGAAGAGAAGAGCATCAGCGGGCGCATTGTGACGATTTTCACTCCGGCTTTCATGGGCTTTGGCGATTCCGTTGTTCGAGCTGAGCAGTTTCGTGGGGCGTACTTGGGGCTTTGCAAAGCTCTTGCCTATCGAGCCGAGCATGGGAAGTATCCGGCGAGCCTGAAAGAAGCAGGGTTTACGCTGAAAGACCCCGTGGGCACCGACTATATAATGAAGGTGCGCGCTGGCGAGATCTTGGTTTACAGCGTTGGGCCTAACAAAGTCGATGACGGAGGGCTGTCCCCTTCGGATATGAAAGGCCCGGTGAGTTCATACGACGGCGATGTAGTGGCGCTATGGCCACCACGCCCGCCGAAATGATCTTGCCTGCGACAGCGTTTGAGCGTGCACTTGCTAATCCGCATAAAGGTCGATCACACCCTGGGCGTAGATCATATAGATTCCGGCTGCGACCTGGATTGCACTAAAAGCCACGTTAAGGATAATCCACCAGGTCCACGCTGCAAACAGCGGGGAGAGTAGGTTGATGGCCCCGAGGATGATATTTATCCACGCGATCGTTCTGACGGCTCTCTGAACGATCGGTACTTTAGCGATGAGCAACAATCCGGCAATCATCGTTGCGGCAGCAAGGAGTATGAACAGGATCATGCCCGGGCCGATCCTTGTGCTTCCAAAATTGGGGAACCCCGTTGCGCTCAGAATGTAGCGTATGCCATCGAGCACCCAAAAGACTGCGCATAGCGTATAGAGCAAAACGACCTTTCGCGGTACTTCCAACCGTCCGCGGGCGTAGGGGTTTTTGGTTGCGCTTGTGCTGCTGATGACGAGCTTTGCGCCGCAGAACTGGCACTGCTGCGCCCAATCGGGCAAAGTTTGCTGGCAACTTGGGCAAACGGCCACCGATCCTCCTAATACGATGCGCGATCCGTCTCGCCGATGAGCCAGATCATGAGGCCGCTCATGATGACCTGAAGTCCGTTGGTGATGACAAGGATTGCCCCGAACAGACCGTTCACAGCCATGAGCATGATTCCTGCCCAGCCGCCCAAGAGGCCGCCGAGGATATTGAGGAAGCATACGAAGTTGACATAAGCCCGAATGAACTCAAGCCTAAGGACCAAACCCAGGCCAATGAGGATTCTTACTGCCCCGAAGAAGATGCCAAAGTAGTCCGTCGATTCAAACTTCTGTCCTTGAAAAGTAAAGACTTGGGTTGAATTGAGGATTGCGAAGGTGCCATCGGCAATCCAATATACACAGACAATATAGTAGAGAGCCCAAACCCATCCAGGGATCGCACCAAGGTTTGATCTACGTTCTTTTTCGACTTTAGGCCGGGCCACATTCGTCAAAGCTGAGCCGCAAAACTGACAAGTCTGCGCCCAGTCGGGCAAGGATTGATTGCATTTCGGGCACGTGATCATCTGAGGCTATTATAAGCCTGTGTATTTAGATTTGTGCAAGTGTTAACGTTCAAATGAAGAAAGTAGCGCGATAATTGCTTTGCAAAGCAATTATCGCGCTACTTTCAATGCTGCACTAAATGGTGGGTTGCTTACCAGCCTCGGCTGGCGATCAGTTCTTTTTCGCTAAGAGAACTGATGTTAATACCGACCATCGGCTCCCCAAGGTTGCGGCTGATTTCAGCCAGCTTCTTGGCATCCTTGTAGAACAGCACCGACTCGACGATCGCCTTGGCTCGCAGGGCTGGATCGCCGGACTTGAAGATGCCGCTTCCTACGAAGACGGTTTCGGCGCCGAGCTTCATCATGAGGGCTGCATCTGCGGGGGTCGCGATGCCGCCGGCTGAAAAGTTCGGGACTGGGAGCTTGCCGGTTTCGTGGACATGCTGGATGAGTTCGAGGGGCGCCTGGTGCTCCTTGGCAAGCAGATAAAGCTCGTCTTCGCGGGCGCTTTGGACTTGCCGGATATCCGACATGATGGTGCGCATGTGGCGGACGGCTTCCACGACGTCGCCGGTGCCAGCCTCGCCCTTGGTGCGGATCATGGCCGCGCCTTCGCCGCATCGTCGGAGCGCTTCGCCGAGGTTTCGGGCTCCGCAGACGAAGGGGACGGTGAATGCATGCTTGTCGACGTGATGCTGTTCGTCGGCGGGAGTGAGCACTTCGGATTCGTCGATGAAGTCGACTTCGAGAGCCTCGAGGATTTCTGCTTCCACAAAGTGACCGATGCGGCACTTTGCCATGACGGGAATGGAAACGCACTCCTTGATGCCGAGGATCATTTCGGGATCGCTCATGCGGGCGACACCGCCGTCACGGCGGATGTCGGCGGGAACGCGCTCCAGGGCCATCACAGCGACGGCTCCCGCGTCTTCGGCGATCTTGGCCTGTTCGGGGTTGGTGACATCCATGATTACACCGCCCTTAAGCATCTCGGCGAGGCCGACCTTCTCTCTCCAGGTCTTTGCTCGCGGGGTCAACTGGCCATTCGAAGTAGACATGATTAAGGAAATTATACAGCCGGTTTGAACCTGGAGGATGGGAGGGGTTGGGACCCGGCAAGGTTCTGGTGTGAAGATTGAAAGATTGTTAGGGGGTGTCGGGCGATGGATGTTGGGGTGTTAGGATTTTGGTGTTGAGTGTTGAGTGTTGAGTGTTGAGTGTTGAGTCAATCACCTCCTGCCCCTCTGCCTCGTCGAGATCGAAGGGATGGCTCAGCCTTCGAAAGCGTGGGGGACGAAGCGGGCGAAGTCGTCGGTGACGAGCGTGTCTGATTCTCGAATACCTATGCCGCGCGACCAGTGGTCGATGACCCAGCTGCCGATGACGGGATGGTTGCCATTGAAGTCAGGAAGGGGGCAGTATTGCTGATAAACGTAACCTTCCTGACCGTAGATGCCTTCGGTCTTCGTGAATTCTCCGCCAACTTTCAGAAGCACGTTTGCGCCCTCGCGTGATAGCAGGGGCTTGCGGACGTAGTCGACGAGATCGTGCGATCTTCCCAGATATGTTGGCAGCAGGTTTGGGTGGTCGGGATACATCTCCCAGAGGATCGCGAGGATCCCCTTGTTCGAGAGAATCATCTTCCATATCGGCTCGATCCACTGTGTGCTTTCACACGACTCGATCGCCTGGGGGCCGAACCTGTCATGGATAAGCCATTCCCAGGGGTACAGCTTGAAGATCGTATCGATCTTGCGCTCTTGGAGATCGACAAAGCGCTTTTGAGCTGAATCCCAGCCGATGTCCTTCATGAACATGGCGTCGGTTTGAATCCCTGCTTCTTCGGCGGTGTCTCTCAATACGGAGACCGTCATGAGGTCTTCCATATGGGCTTCGTGTGCGAAGTGGACGATTTCGCCTTTGAGCGCTCCTTCCTCCTTCAGCCCTTTCCACTTCTCGATCAAGCCTTCCCAGATGGAGTTGAACTGGCTTCCTTGCTCAAACAGCTCCTGGAACCATTGCCATTGGATGACTGCGGCTTCCAGCAGGGACGTGGGGGTGTCCGCGTTGTATTCAAAAAGCTTGGGCGGGTTGATGCCGTCATAGGCAAGGTCGAACCTGCCGTAAAGGGATGGGGGGTCCTCTTCCCAGACCTTGAGAATGGTGGGGACGACTGCCGACGGAATTTTGAGCTCAGCGAAGAGGTCTTTATCGATGACATGCTGAACTGCGTTCAGGCACATCTCGGCAAGGTCGTTCGTGGCCCTTTCAAGAGTTTCAATCTGTTCTCGGTTGAACTTATAGAAAGCCTGTTCGTACCAATACGGCTTGCCTTGGTGGGTGTGGAAGAAGAGCCCAAACTGCTCGACCTTTGCCTGCCAGTCTGGGCGGGCGTCGATCTGGATCCGTTCCATGCTCAGCCGCCGAAAGAGCTGCTGCTGGAACTGCTGCCTGAGCCAAAACCGCCTCGGCTAATGGTCTTGCCGGCAGGCGTGACCACCGTTGCGCCGTCGCTGGGGGAGGTTCGGAAACCGCGATAGATACCGTCCACACCTCGGCTGCCGCCATAGATCCAGAAGGGGAAGTAGCTCACGCCATGACTGCTTCGGTATGCACTGGGATTCTCACATGCCGAATCGGGCAGTTCTTTTCCCTTGTCATCGACGCAACGGCGAACCTCCGTCGGTCCTGGACGACTGCAGCCAGTGAGCACCGTTGCCGCAAGCGCGGAGATCAACGATGCCTGAATTGTTCTTGTTTTCTTCTCGTTAAGCACGACTTTATCCGCGAAAGAAATACGAATTCAGTTATAGCAGGTTGCAAGAAGTTTGATGCCTATTTCTTGGAGAACTTTAGGGACCAATCGACTCTGCCTGGGGTTTCAGGGAAGGTCAGCTTAATGACGTTCTCTTCCTGCGACACCACCACTCCTGTCGGGAGCTCCGCGAGCTTGTAACTGTCTGGGACATGCAGGAAAAGACTATATCGCCTGCCAGGGCCGCATTGCATCGACCCCGATAGCACGCCGTTGGACCACTTCACGTTGTCGAGTTCGTGAATTCCTTGACCAATGTGACGGTCGGTACCCAGTATCTGGGGATGATCCTGCAGCGGGCGGAGGGCGATGGCTTGGCAGTTGCCCTGAGCAAGGCTTTGGAATCTCACGCTGCCTTCGGCGATGCCGAGGAATTCAGACTTCCAGAAGTCGAATGCAAGATATTTGCCTTCCGCTAGGCCAAGCGGTTTGAGTGAAATCTGCGTCCCAAGCGATGATTTCCAGGCGACCTTAGTGAGTATCGTCCAGCTTTCGCCGAATTTCGTGGCGTTGAGCATCCATAGTTCGCGGTCGGGCGCAAGCTGTCCAACGGTTTGCGGGCGCAGGTAGATAGGCGGGCCGACTTTGCGAAGGATATCGACTCGGGCTTCGTCGTATGATTCGACAGGGTCGCTGACCATGATGTGCCCTCCCGCAAGGGCACAGAGCGTTGCCCACGTTTTGCACTGTTCGACAGGAACGCGGAAGCACATGTAGTCGGGGTCGTTGCGCCAGAGGACGTTGTTCAGATAGTTGAACTGGGCCATGTACTTGCCGCTGCGCTGCATGGAGGGAAAATCAGGTCCGACATCTTCTCCGATTCGGCAACCGTCGGGGATACCTGCGAGTTCGGGCAAGGTGCCCCAGCAGGCGAGCGTATAGGTGTTTGATCCGATGGTTTTCTTGACGGCTTCAAAGACTGCGCGGAATGCTTCGTTGGCGTCTTCGTTTCGGGCCTTCCAATAGTCGGGGACTTTGCGATAGGAGTCGTAAATGACGTGCCTCAGCGTGTCGATTTTGAAGTACTCCCAGCCTTGCTGCTTGAATCCTTTCAGAGATTGAAGATAGGCCTCGTCGACGGCCTTCGGGATGAAACCGTTGACGGCGTAGTTGACCCAAGGGCCACGGTATGGCTTGCCATCTGGACCGGCGACGTATCCGTCTGCGTTCTTCATGCCGAGAGGCAGGTAGAGGCCAAGCCAAATGCCGGGAGTCATGCCCTTGGCTTTGATGTCGCTTGCCAGCTTCTGGAGACCGCTTGGGAATTTGGTGTTGGCGTTGGTCCAGAGGTCAGAAATCTTCTCTGTGGTTTCGAAGCCTTCCGGCTTCATTTGGGCAACTCGCTGATAGCCGTCATCCATCTGGATGATGTCGTAGCCGTAAGCTTTCAGGTTCTTCGAAAAGAAATCGGCGGCGTCAAGCATGTTCTTTTCGCTGACGTCTTGGAGGTATGCCATCCAGGAGCACCATCCAGCGACAGGCTTGGTCCATAGCTTCTTGCTGCTGTCCCATAGGAAATAGCCGAGATGGTTTTTGTAATAGCTGGCGTCGAACCAGAGCTCGATGTGGCTTCCTGCCGCCTTGAGCGTAAAACTGGTGCCTGACTTTGACCTGACAGACCACGTGTCGGCCTTCTCTGTGCGGATTAGCCAATCGCTGGTGCGGTCGTAGACGCCGGTGTTCAGTCCATTGTCGGCCTGCCCATGAGCGTTGCGGACAACTCGGTCTTCTTCGGCAGGCTTTGCGGCGAAGGAGTCTCTGCTGGCGTTGACCGTCCCATCGATCTGGCAATCGCCTTCGAGAGCGATGACGATCGACTGTTTCATCCTTCCGTCCGGGACGAATTCAGAAGTTTTTGGGCCGTGCGGGTAACCCAGAGGCACATCTTGGGCGGGGCTCTCGACAAGCCTCACGCTACTTTTCCACTGCTTCGTCGAGCTGACCCGCCCTTCGAAGATCACCTGCCCCCGATGCTGGATTCTGATTACTCCAGCTTTGTCGATTTGAACCTGATTAACGCTGATCTGTTCGATCTGAGTGAGGGCAAGGAAGGCGTGGAGGAGCATTGGGATTCACTATACCGAGAGTGTGCGGCCTTTCAGTGCCACAATCAATGTAGGGACTGTCCCAAGAGTGGAGCTTTTCCAAGCGTTATTGATGTACATTAGACTTACTATGCGAAGTTATCTGAGTTTTGGCGCGGGCGTAGCGGTGACGCTGGCGTGCGTTGGTTTTTTCGGACAGGCAGCGCCTGGACAGGGTGATCTAGCTGACAACGCTGAGCTGGCAAAGATGCACAAGGAAGATCAGGAAGCTCGCGCTCCGGGCAAGGATGGGAAGATCGACTGGCACAAGATGATGGAGGGCGACAAGATTCGGCTCGCTCGTGTGAAGGAGATGTACAAAGACGGGATCATGAAGACGGGGAACGATTTCTATCACGCGGCGATGATCCTTCAGCATGCGGAAGTTCCCAACGACTATCTGCTTTCACATGACCTTTGTGTGCTTGCGATTATCAAAGGGAACAAGCAGGCGGTTTGGCTTGCTGCAGCTTCGGAAGATCGGTATTTGGATCACAGCAAGCTGCCGCAGAGGTTTGGAACGCAGTATCGAAGCGAGAACAACGGTCCGTTCAAGCTGACTCCGGTGGTCGATGGGATTGCGGACTGGCATCGGAAAATGATGAATTGCCCGACGCTTGAGGATGCTAAGAAGCGGGAAGCGGAAATGAACAAGATGTTTGGCGGCGGAAAGTCGGGGGGCGGTGGGGGGTAAAGGTTGCTTGGAATATGCGACCTTCCTTCGATTCGCTAAGCTCGCACAAGGGGCCTCTCTACCCTGATTGATTTGTGATCGGTCGTCAGTGATCGGCAAACTTCTCCGACTTCGTCGGAGCTGACCCTCACCCCCTCTCCCTCGCTTCGCAGGACGAGTGGAAATAGAAGATTGATAATCGAGGATCGCAGATTGCCGACTGCTTAAAAGAATACGACCTCCCAACCCTAACCCTCCCCTCCATTTCGGAAAATGGAGGGGAGGGGACTGGGGCGCCCCGACTGGTCGAGGCGGCTACAGCAGTTCCGGACTCCCAAAGTCATGCGGAGGAGTGAGGCACGCCGGTACACTCGGCTCCGGCATGGATGACGGGCATATCGGCGTTGATGAAAGCGGGAAGGGAGACTACTTTGGGCCACTGGTGATTGCGGCCTGCTACGTTGGGCCAGAGCATCTCGCTGAGCTGGATGGTGTGAAGGACTCTAAGAAGATCACGGATGGCGTGATTATCAAGCTGGCGGACACGATTAAGCGAACTTGTCCATACGCGGTTGTGGCGATTGGTCCAGCGAAATACAACGAGCTCTACGAGCGGATTCAAAACCTAAACCGGCTCCTAAGCTGGGGGCATGCTCAAGCGATTGAGAATGTTTTGGCAAAGCAAAAGGCCGATTTGGCTATTTCGGACCGGTTTGGCGATCCTTCCTATATCAAGTCGCTGCTTTCGAAGAAAGGATTGTCTGTGCGCCTCGAATCCGTGGTTCGTGCGGAATCGGATATTGCCGTCGCGGCGGCTTCTGTCTTGGCTCGGGCTGAGTTTCTGCACCGGATGAGGCGGCTGTCTCAAGACTTTGGGATGGAGATTCCCAAGGGCGCATCTTCAGGCGTGATTGAGGCAGGAAAACGGTTCGTGGCCAAGCATGGTCGGGATGCGTTGGGGAATGTGGCTAAGCTGCACTTTAAGACGACGCAGAGTGTGTTGGGGTGAATTTACCCTCTCTCAGGGGTAGACCCCCGGCCAGTTGGGGGGGGGGCGATATTCAGAAGTGTTGAGTGTTGAGGGTTGGTTCGCCCCTCCCTCACATTGTTCCTCCCGATCATGGGAGGGATTCTGGGCTTCATCCCGCCTTCGTTCACCTTGTTCACAGTTCCTGCCCCTCAAGGGGGAGGTGCCTTGGATTGCGGATTGTTGATTTGTGGTGAGACAGCAACAGGCGCTGACACTGGATGAGCGTTACTTTGCTGCCCAGAGGAAGCCACGGCGCATGAGCTCGCGAGGGACTTCCGCTTCCAGAACGTCGCAATGGTGTCCGAGAGCGTTGTAGAAGATCTTGCCTTCTCCGTACCACTTGGTCCAGACCTGGGGCATCTTGCACTTATTCTTGACATGCGGACCGTCGACGCCTGCGAGCGGGAACTCCGTATATGCCAGCACATTCACGCCCGGATCGACATGGAGGTAGTACTGCTCGGATACGACTTCGAAATCGGGGAGATTGGCGGTGATTTCGTGGGGGTTGCCGCGGTCGATTTTCATTTCGTAGCGAACGCCGTCGTTGCCGGGGTGGGCAACCCACTGTCCGCCGGTCATAAACTGCCACTCGGTGGATTCCCGGAAGGCATCGCACATGCCGCCGTGGCAGCCCGCCATGCCGACGCCGTGATCGCCAACGGCCTTGAGCACAGGCTGGACCTGCTCCCAGCTGATTTTAGACATCGTGACGATGGGGACGATCAAGCTCAGACTATTGAGCTTCTCTTCGTCGAGGAATGAGTCGAGGGTGTTGGAAACTTCGACTTCGAAACCTTCGCTCTTGAGGATTCCATCAAAGAAATGGGCTACCTTTTCCGGCTCGTGGCCGTCCCATCCGCCCCATACGATCAATGCCTTTTTCATCGAGGGGGAGGATACCTTTGGAGCGTGAGGTCGTGAGGGGTAAGGAGTAAGGGTTGTAAGGATTGTAAGGACAGTAAAGAAGGCAAGGAGTAGAATTGCGTGTTGCGAAGTCTGCTGGGGGCGTTGTCGAGTTGTCGGTTTCACAAGAGACTTCACTATTGCTGGCTGTAGCACTCGCTACTTGCTGGCCGCTTGAGAACGGTTTGTTCATTCGAGTCCTACTCACACAGCACGAATCAGAAATTCGCGGTATAATCGCCTCTCGCAACTGCAATAGGTTTGGACCACTCATGAAGCGAACGTATCAACCGAATAACCGCCACAAGCAGAAGACTCACGGCTTCCGGGTCCGGATGAAGAGCCGAGACGGGCAGAATGTTCTGCGCCGACGCCGACTGAAGGGTCGAGCGCGACTGGCCCATTAATCGCGCAAGGGAAGATCATCGGTCTCACCAAGCAGCGGTTTGACATCATTTTTGAGAGCGGCAAACGCGTCAGTGGACGCTTTTGCCGCTTGATTGCTTTAGAAGGCGAGGGCTTGGTGGGTTTTGCGACCGTCAAAGCACTCGGGAGCAAGCCACGCCGGAACTATGTGAAGCGTAAAGTGAAAGAAGCTTTGCGCGCTAACGCATCTGGCTTAAGGGCGGGTGTCGATCTTGTCGTGATTGGATTGAGCGCGGCAGACAAAGCTCCTTTAAGCGATGTCACCGAGGAACTCTCAGGACTTTTGGACCAACTGAACCGACGATGGGACGAAGAATCGGCGTCTTCCTGATCCGGCTTTATCAGCGCACTACCAAGTGGGTGCCGCCAACCTGCCGCTACACGCCGTCCTGCTCACAGTACACCCTGGAGGCTGTGGAGAAATATGGACTCTTTAAGGGCAGTTGGCTGGGACTAAAGCGAATATGTCGGTGTCACCCGTTTCGCCCGGGGGGGCATGACCCGGTACCATAGGAGAGTTGTATCAAGCCTCATTGTGGGGCAACGCCCGTAGGACGTGATACGCACCTAAAGGGACAATGGACCGACCGTCCGAAACCGCATTGACCTGCGGACGGTAAAGACAGCAAGGCAATCTGATGAGTCAACCAGCTCCACGCTCAAGCTTCATGCAAACGATGCTGTTTGCTGTTGTGATCTTCCTTGGCCTGAATCTGTTCTTCAACAGAGGGCCTGAAGACACTCGATCTACCGACCAGATTCTGACAAAGATGCGCGAGATGAACGCGCAGGTTCTGGACCTTTCGATCGCTCAGGGTGAGTTGGGCAAGCTCAACAACGCGCTGGGCAAGGAAGAGAAGGCGGCCGAAGCCGAAAAAGACGCGATCAAGAAACAGGAAGTCCTGAACCGCATCGAAGAGAAGCGGGTTGAGGGGCAGCTTCTTGCCGCAGACGCTTCGATCAAGGCAGGCCTGATTCGCAACGACTTCAACCGTTTGAATACGGCTTATGTGACCCTGCGCGGGTTCCACACCAAGATGGCGACGAAGCCGGTATGGACCACAAAGGAGTTCACGATGCCCGCCACGACCACCGGCAACGTTGCCGAGAAGAAGGTCACTGGCGAGACGATGTACAAGGAGCTGGTTAGCGAGCTGACGGTCCGCTCGAAGAAAGACCTTGTCTGGGGCATGGTTCCGGGCTATCAACTGATCGACTTTCTGGTCAATCTGACGGGCGCTGTGCCCGCATTCAGCTATGCGTTTGCGGCTTTCCTGCTTGCCTTTGTGGTTCGTCTGCTGGTCTTCCCGCTGACGCAGAAGCAGTACAAGTGGGGTAAGCAGATGGCTCAGCTTCAGCCTCTCATCAAGGAGCTGAAGGAGCAGTACACGGACAAGAAGACTGGGCAGATCAAAGACGTCCAAGAATTCAACCAGAGAAGCATGGCGCTCTATAAGGAGTACGGCATCAACCCGATGGCGGGCTGTCTGCCGATGCTGATCCAGCTGCCGTTCTTCTGGATGATCTATCAGTGCATGGTCCACTACCGGTTCGAGTTCCAGAAGGGCACGTTCCTGTGGATCAACCATGGGAACCTGGGCAGCTCCTGGCTTGCGCCGAACCTGGGCGAGACGGACTATCTGCTGATCGTGATCTACATGATCTCGATGGTCATCACGACGCTTTTGACGCCGGTCTCGGACCCGTCAAATGCGAAGCAGCAGAAGGTGATGGGCGTTTCGATCGCCGTGATCTTCTCGTTCATGATGTTCTTCTATCCGCTGCCGTCAGCATTCGTGCTGTACTGGGTTTTTGCCAACGTCTGTGCGACCGCTCAGATGCTGTGGGTATACCGTCAGCCTGTCGATCCGATCGTTAAAGTCAATGCGCCGGGGGGCGGCGTGTTTCCGACGGATCCAAAGCAGGCGACGCCTTCGAAGAACGGTCAGAGCGGAAAGACTGGGGTGCCCGTTCGACATAAGCCGAAGTCCAAAAAGAAATAAGCGCATCACTGGACAGGGCTGACGACAAAGAGTTAAAGTTTCGGGGAATAAAGATGGAATCGATTGAAGTAACAGCGGCAACGCTTGAAGCGGCTACCGAACAGGCAGCCAAAGAATTGGGCGTGAAGGCAAGCGACCTTACCGTGACCGTGCTTGAACAGAGCAAGGGTCTGTTTGGCAAGAGCACCGTCAAGATTCAGGCAGAAGTGAAATCGAAGGGCAAGGCAGCAGCCAAACCCAAGAAAGCCGCTGCCAAGGCTGAGGAGCCTGCTCCTGAGCCGGAACCCGTGAAGGAAGAAAAGCCAGCAGCCGCCAAGCCAACTCGCGGCAAGAAGCCGGCTGCCGCGAAGGAAGAGGCTCCAGCTCCTGCCCCTGCCGAAGAGGAAGGCGAAGAGAAGGCCGAAGTCGTGGCGACCGAAGAGGATGCCAAGAAGATTCTCAAGCTTCTGTCTGGCATTCTGGATGCGGCAAACCTGCGGGTCACCCTTGCCGTGAACGGTGTGACCGGACGCTATGTCAATCTGGACATCGACGGCCCTGACACTGGACACCTTGTTGGCAAGCATGGCGAAGTGCTGAACGCGCTTCAGTATCTGGGCAACATCATTACGGCTCAGCAACTTCAGAACGGTGTGCGCGTGACGGTCGATGGTGGCAACTATCGACAGCGACGCGAGGCTTCCCTGATTCAGCTTGCCGAGCGGATTGCTTCGGAAGTGAAGAAGCGAAATGAAGAAGCGCTTCTGGATGCGCTTCCTGCTTTTGAGCGACGCATCATTCACAAGGCTTTGGCGAATGTTGACGGCGTTGTAACCTACAGCGAAGGCGAAGAGCCGAATCGGCGGGTTGTGATTGCACCGGGCGAGTAAACGTTCGGTTGCCGGAATTTGAGAGCTGGGTGGTCTTCGGGCCACCCAGCTCTTTTCAGATAACAGATAACAGATATCAGATATCAGCAGCAGGCAGTCTCCTCCGACTGTGCCGGAGTTGCCCCTCACCCCCTGCCCCCTCTCCCTCGCTTCGCATGGCGAGGGAGATTGCTGATTGATGATCGAGGATTGATGACTGCCCAAGCAGTGCGACCTCCTCTACAGCAGCGCGTTGGATCCGATAAGCTATTGGGCGGGTGTCTCCAGACTTTCTCATGTCACTCTGCTGGGTGCAGAGATGCAGATTCAAGTATCATCGGGCCGGATGGACGGCGTGTCTGAGCCTGCAATGTTGACTGACGTGGTCGTGGTTTCCGACTACGCCTATGTTGCGGGTGGGGCGGAGAAGGTCGCCATCCAGTCGGCTGTTGGGCTTTCTGGAATAGGCCTGCGCGTTCACTATCTTGCCGCGATTGGCCCCATTTGCGCGGAACTGCAAGATGTCCCCAACCTTAACGTTCACTGCATGGAACAGTCTAAGGTCAAAGATGCGGACTCGAAAGTCAAGGCTGCGTTGAAACTGATCAACAACCCAGATGCTGCCGCCAAGATGAGGCAGATTCTGGAGCCACTTTCCCAAGAGACAACGGTTGTTCATTTCCATTCCTTCCTGGGAGGGCTGAGCGCCTCGGCAGTTTTGGAGGCGAGTCGGCAGGGTTTCAAATGTCTCTACACTCTCCATGACTACGGTCTTGCATGTCCGCAACAGTCCTTTTTTGACGTGGGCAAGGGGAAGATATGTGAGCTCAAGCCGCTTTCCCTCGCTTGCTGCATGCGAGCTTGCACGGGGCGTGGGATTGCTTTTAAGGGAGCCGTCACGATGCGTGCGATGTCAAATCGCCGACACCGGGTTGCTGAGTGCTTCTCGGCGTTTGTGACTCTTTCCGATCTTTCAGCGAGCGTAATGCAGCCTTATTTGCCTGAACGACCCAGGCAGCGCGTTTTGAATCCTATCGATGCGGAAGACTTGGGCATTCGAGAACTCTTGCCTGGGGCACCCTATCTTTTCGTCGGGAGGCTGACGGTAGAAAAGGACGCAGAAACGTTTTTGAGGGCTTGCCGGAAGATCGGTGCAAAGGCTCGTCTGGTGGGCGATGGGGCTGATATGCAGCGGCTCGCGGCGGAATATCCAGAGGCGGAGTATATGGGTTGGGCGAACTCGGGAGGCGTCCGGAAAGCCATGCGGGAGAGTCGGGCACTGGTCTTTCCATCGATCTGGTATGAAGCCAGTCCGCTGACGCCTTACGAAGCCGCTGCCAACGGCTTGCCGGTAGTCTGCGCCGACGTGAATGCTGCCGCAGAAACGGTCCGACGACTGGAGAACGGCCTGATTTTTCGGGCGGGTAATGCCGACGATCTTGCCGAGAAGCTGACAACGATGAACGACGATCAGGCTTGCGCTAAGTTTGGGGAGGAGGGTTATCGACGGTATTGGGCTCAGCCAATGACGCTGGATCGGCATGTGGACGCTTTGATCGAGGTTTACAGGCAGGCGCTGAAAGAGGAGAACCGTTGAGCGAGCAGAAACCGCTGAAAATTGCTTCCCTGACACACCTCTATCCTCCGGATTCGGCGGGCGGGCTGGAGGAAAATGCGCGAAAGCTTTCGGAAGCTTTTGCCGCGAAGGGGCATGAAGTCACTGTTTTCACTGCGAATACCGGGGTTGCAGCGCCGCATGATGAGCCCGGAAAGGCGAAGATACGCCGAATTCTCAGCTTAATCGATATTGTGACTCCCGATGATCGTGGCAAGCCTCGCGCGATTTTTAAGAAGATTCTTGGCGAGCGGGCAACGATCCAAAGAAATATCCGAGCCATTGAGTCTGAACTGACGAAGGGTTCGTTTGACATCGTCTATTGCTTTGGCGTCAGCCTGATCGGTCCGGGAAGCTCCCTTGCCTTTTCGAGAAAGGGCATTCCTGTGTTCTGGCATCAGGGAGGGCCGTACCTCCAAGCTCGGTTTATGCCGCCAGACAGCGAGTCTCGACTGATGCGACTGCGGCGTCGACTCCTGAAATTTGAGGAAGGCTGCGATTTCCGGCACCTTTGCTTTGTGAGCCAGTTCTTGATGAATCTGTGTCAAGAGTCGGGGTTCATGGAGCGCTACCATGGCGGGAGCAAGACGCTACAGGTGATTCCGCGCGGGATCGAGTTTCCTTTGCGCAGCGATGTCCGGCGTGAGCGCGCACCGGTGTTTAGGTTTGTTTCGGCAGGGCGGATTATCCCAGACAAAGGCTATCACAACATCGTCGAAGCGCTTGCAAACGCTTATAAAAAACACCCCGAATTGGATTGGGAACTGTGGGTGGTTGGGGAAGCCGACCCCACGGACATGCGGGATGCTTCGGATGCTTCGTATATGGATCGTCTTGCGAAGATAGCTCAGGAGGGGGGCATACAGGAGCGGGTGAAGTTTGTTGGGCGGAAGTCTCGGGCGGAGCTGCTGGATATCGTTTCGGAAGGGCATTGCTTCATCAGCGCCTCGATTTGCGGCGAGCCTTTTGCGAATACGATTATCGAGACTTTGGGATGCGGAACGCCGCTGATTGTCAGCGACGACGGCTCGTCGCAAGAGGTCGTGACACATATGTCATCGGCTTGGGTTTATCCCAAGCACGAAGTTGAAAAGCTGACGGATGCCATTCTCACGACGATGCAAGACTACTCCTCAGCTCTTGATCGGGCAGAGGAAGCGATCCGATTGATTGGGGCGAAATACACGATGTCGGCGATTGTGGATAGGACCGAAGTCGTGCTCAGGGACATAGTCCAAAAAAATTGACGAATTCGACCAGGTATTCGTCAGGGGAAGTCCCGCAGAACTACTGGGGGCCCTATATTGCACGTATGGAAATTCTGTGGCATGCGTGCAAGATTTTTATTTTTGCTGCCGCTATTTGTAACCACGGCTTACGCTTCCGACGTGAGCCCGCTGGTTTTACAACAGGCGGATCAGTTTTCTCTCGGGCTGCCCAATTCAAGCGTTTCCACCTCCGGCGCGGTGGTGAACCACGTTACTCGCAACGGCGAGCTTAACGCGGACGTTCAGATGACGGGAATTTGGGCAAGGTACGGTCGGCTCTTCAGCACGCCCCAAAATTGGAGCCAGTACACGCACCTTATGGTCACCGTCAAGAACAACACAGCCTCTACAGCGAGGCTGACGTTCGAGTATGCCAGTTCGCCAGACTACGGCAACAACGCCGCGAAAGCTGGTCAGAAGTTTGAATTGCCTGCTGGGCAGACTCAAACGGTGGTCATCGAGCTCAAGGCTGGCCCTGTGCTTACGAACAACATGCTTACGCAGCCCAGCCCGCTGCTTGACCCACACATTCGGCTTTGGTCGAACCGCGATATTGATCGGACGCAGATTTATTCCTGGAGCGTCTATCTTTCGACAACAGGCTCAACAAACCTGACGATTTCGGGCGCACGGCTGTTCAAGATGCCGACGAACGCGACTGGCCTGTTCGATGAGTTCGGCCAGAAGGCGCATGGCAACTGGACGGGCAAGGTGTTTGGCACCGGAGATATGGCTTCGCAGAAGGTGGCTGAAGACAACGATCTGAGCCTGAACCCTGGCAGCGACCCTCTGACTGTTCCGAACAATCTGCCAACTCGAACAGCGACGGGCAAGTGGCGGGTAGAGCAGCTAAGCTCGGGCAAGTGGTATTTCGTTCAGCCGAACGGCAAACTGTTCTGGAGCTACGGTATCTCGACAGTGGACTATGCGGAAGCAACGCCTGTGACCGGGCGTGAGACCATGTTCTCTCTGCTGCCGGCAAACATCGGCGTCTCTGAGCACTATTCTCAGATGTCGCTGAAGTCGGGCGAAGTGGTGACTGGTTTCAACTTCCGATCTCAGAATCTCGCTTCGAAGTACGGCTCGGGATGGAAGAGTGCGTTCGTGACCCGGGCAAACTCTCGACTCAAGTCGTGGGGATTCAACACGATCTCCGCGTGGTCGAGCAACGACCTGATCACGACGACCACGATGCCGTACATCCTGCATCTTCAGACGAATGCGTTTTCGACGCGCCTGACGACTCGCTACTACGCTTGGCGCAAGCTGCCGGATCCGTTCGATGCGGGCTTCCAGTCTTGGATGCAAACGAACTTTGCGTCTCAGGTGAACGCGCACAAGAACCGGTCGAACTTGCTGGGTATCACCGTGGACGGCGAGCACTCGTGGCGCGGTGCGACGATGGACAATCTGTCTCGATTCCAGATCATCGAGGGTGTTGTGAACGCACCTTTCACGCAGCCAGCAAAGCAGCGGTTTGTGTCCGTAATGCAGACCAAGTATCGAACGATTGCCAAGTTCAATTCGGCTTGGGGAACATCCTTCGCCTCTTGGACGAGCCTGCAGGGCGCCAATGTGATTCCGACGATGCCGTACGCACGAAAAGACGCCATGGACGATATGGCCAGCTTTACCACGCAGTACGCGGCAGCTTACTACTCGAAGGTCAAGGGTGCGCTGACGGCACTGGGCTACACGGGTCTGTATCTGGGTTCGCGAGACAACTTCTACACGCCTGAGGTTGTTGCAGCCGCGAACAGCTATGTGGACGCTTTTACGGTGAACATGTACGAGCGGCCTGAGCTGGTGGACCTGTCTTTCACCGGATTCAAGCGACCTGTGATCCTGGCAGAGTTCAACTACGGAACCTGTGCCGACGGCAACTGGTGGGGCATCGTTCCGGCGCCTAGCCAGACCGAGCGAGCTAATCTGTTCAAGGCCTACATCAATAAGGCGGCTGGGAATCCGATGGTTATTGGCGCTCACTGGTTCCAGTACTACGATGAGCATCCGTCGGGTCGCTTTGACGGAGAGAACTACAACACGGGCTTCCTGACGATCACGGACACGCCGTACCCGGATATGGTGGCGGCAAGCCGAGTGAACCGACAGAACATCTACACTCTGCGCGGTCAGTAAGCTGTACAGAAATCGATGAGAGGGGTCGCGGCAGCGCGACCCCTTTTTTTGTTGCCTGCCTATTGGAACGACTGCCCCGATGATGGCGTTAATAGGTTTGTCCTGACCAGGGAGCCCTTTTTGTCGTGCTCGGGATGCCTTCAGGCGTGGATTGGTATGATGATTGCAGCAATAGCTTGCGTTATGCTTTTTATCAGCGGAGGCATTGGATAATGGCTGAGCAAACCACGATGGCGGGGCTTCAAGAAGGCGAAGCCGTCGAAAACGCGAATACTTCTTCGGCGAAAGTCGACTACATGGAGCTTCTGCAGAAGATTGTTTCTTCGAAGGGCTTCATTCCGGGCGTGCTCCTGTTCGCCGCGTTTGCCGCGCTTTACTTCCCGATGATCGGTCGCCTGTACTCGCTTTGGACCAGCGAGGACGGCTACTATTCGCATGGGTTCCTTGTGCCGCTCATCTCGGGTTACGTTGTGTACCGGTGGTGGCCCAAGCTAAGTCAGATTCCCGTGAAGCCGTTTTATCCAGCGGCGCTTCTGCTTGTGCTGTTTCTTGGCCTGACCGCGATTGCCGTGTCGCTTTCGGTCTTCATGGTTATGTCTTTGCTGCTGCTGATGACCATGCTGACGGTTGTTTGGTTCTTGGCGGGAGGGCGCTGGATGTTCGGGCTTATGCTCCCGATCATGTACCTGGTTTTCTGTCTGCCTCTGTTTTCGTCGGTGATCGAAAACTATACGAACCCGCTGCAGCTGGCTTCAACTTCGGTGGCGATCCAGCTGTTGAAACTGTTCGGTCTGGGCATTCAGGTTTTCCCCAGCGAACCGACGACGGTTCATCTGGACAACTACATTTTGAATATCGCCGTGCCGTGCAGCGGCCTTAAGCTGATGCTGGCCTTGATGGCGTTTACAGCCTTCTTTATGCTGATCGCCCGACTGAAATGGTGGGCGAATATGATGATGGTCGCGATGATCATCCCGCTTGGCTTGCTGATCAACGGCTTGCGCATCGCTCTGATCGGCGTTGTCGGCAACGCTTACGGAGCGAAGGCGGGCGAAAGCTTCCACGACTATAGCGGATACATCACTCTTTTGATCTGCTTCGTCGTCCTGTTCAAATTTGCGAGGGCATTAGGATGGAAAGACTAAGAAAACGAACGATTGGCTTGGCCATCACTCTGCTTATTGTCGGTATCGGAATTCAGCTTGCGCCCAAGGCTCAAGCTACGCCGGGGCACGATGAAACCTGGATGGAGGCGAATCTGCCGAAATCAATCGGCAAGTTTGTGATGGTTCCTGGCGACGGCGGGCCTGAGCAGACCTATAAGATGCCGGAGTTCACGTATAGCGAGCTGAAGCCTTATGGCATCGTTTGCCGGGTGTTTCGATCTGGGGACGACATTATCGACGTTGTCGTCATCTCCAGCAACCGAAAAGAGTCTTTCCACGACCCCAAGGTGTGCTTCACGGCTCAGGGCTGGGAGTTCAACGACCTTGAGGAAAAGAACATCAGCACCAAACTGGGCGATGTTCCGGCGACGGTTGCGACGATGACGAACAAAGACGGGCGCAAGTCGCAGACGGTCTTTTTCTACAAGGATGCCGACAATTACTATGCAGCCCCTCAATGGATGGCGCTGAACATGCTGAAGAGGAAGATGATGTTCAAGGGTTCGGCAGATGGTGTGTTCTACCGATTTATCGGACTGTCTCCGTCTGTCACCCAGGAGAAGCTTCAGGCATTTATTTCGGACTACTTGGAAGAAAGCAAGAAGACCAGCAAAGGCGCATTCTAAGAGGTTGCGCCGTTTGGATGGAGCTTAGCCCGCACCAAGGTATGATATTCGAGCGTCTATAGGTTCGGAAGCCGTAGGCAGGACTGAGGTAAGGATCGATGATCAGGTCGTATTTCTGGAAGATCGTTTTAGGTGTGATCATAGGCACAGGATTGGCCTTGGGGATCTCGCTCATCGCACCCAAGAAGTATGAGGGCTTTGTTCAAATCCTCATTGACCAGAAGCAACAGACGCCTGGCGTAGCCATGAGCGCAGCTGAAAAGTCGACGATGGACGTCACGGACTTCTATCGTCCGCGAAGCCTTACAACCCAGGTTCAACAGCTGACCGGCTTTGACGTTCTGAAAGAAGCTGGCGAAAAGGTCAAGACCGAGCTCAACGTTCCTACCAACGACCAGGACGAGCTTTCGCCGATCAGCACTCGAGAAAACGTTTTTGTGGATGCTGAGCTTGGATCGGACATTGTTACGGTCCGCGTCCGCATGTCTTCGGCTGAGAAGGCGAGCACCTTTGCCCGCGAGATGTATCTGGCTTACGTTCGCAACAACAACATCAACTCGCTGAGCTTTGCCAACCAAGCGCTTGGGCAGATCAAGGAAGCGATGGATGGCCTGAAGACGCAGATGGATGAGATCGACAAGAAGCTTCAGGAGACGCGAGTCAACTCTGGAATCACTGACCCAGGAACGCAGCTTGCTTCCGACTATGGCGCAATGCTGAGAGCCAAGGAAGCCAGGGACACTGCAGCCGTCGAGCTTGAGACTTTGAAGGGCCGACTGGTGCAGCTGGAAGCAGAGTTTCCGAAGCTGAGCCGAGATATCAAGTCTTCTGAAGCGACGATGCTGAACCAGAACGTACTGAGCCTGGAAGCAAATCTTGCGGCGTCGAGGAGCGAGCGCGCTGGACTGGTTGAGCGCTATTACGAAGATCACGAGCAGGTAAAGCGTCTCGATGCCACGATCAAGAGGCTTGATGTTGAACTGAAGGCGACTAAGGAGCGGCTGAAGACTTCTGAGACGACCTCGATCAACCCGAACTATCAGTCGATGCAGGCGGACATTGCCCAGACCAAGGCGGCTGTGACGGCCTCTGAAAGAAAGCTGGCTGAGGCCGACGTGAACTACCAGGCTTCCGCCGAGAAGCTGAAGGCTTATCCGGAAGTCAGCAAAGAGTTTTCTGACCTTGCGCGCCAGGCTGCTTCGCTTGAGAGACTGTACTCGCAGTACAGCGAGCAATACCGTGCGCTTGAGCTTTCGAAGCGAGGTCGCGTTACCCCAACGACTTTGATTACCAACGCGACGGCTCTGCCTGATCCGGTGAGCCCGAAGCCTTTGCAGAACTCGGTTATCGGCGGATTGGTCGGCCTTTTGATTGCCGGTTTGATCTGTGCCCGTCGAGAAGCTACGCGAATGCCTATCCGCTCGCTGGCACAGCTCAACGCGCTTTCTTCGATCACGGCCTACCGAACGGTGCCAAAGCTTGGCGTTCCGTTCCGCGGTCTGAACAAGGCTCCTCACGAGTCTTATGAGACCATGGTTCTGAACTGTCTGCGGTCGGAATCGCGACCGTATCGCGTGGCGATTTTTGGCATTATTCGAGACAGCGGCGCTTCGACGGCGGCTATGAACTATGCACTTTCCGTGCAGCGACGCGGCTTGAAATCACTTATCGTGATGGCTGATCCGCGGTCGATCGTTCGACGCGTTTCCAAGCAGGTCCCTGGCGCAGGTCAGGTTGGCGAGGTTACCGACGGCGTCCGAGTCCTGAATGCCACTGAAATGAATTTGGTTGAGGCGCATGGCACGCACCTGGATATTGCCGGTGCGGTGAAGGAGCATGAGGCCGACGTTACGATCTTCGACCTTGACTTCACCCTGCGAAGCGCAGACTATGCGATTCTTTCGCAGGTTATCGACGAAGCGATCTTGCTTGTTCGGGCAGACCGCGTTCGCTCCGTTGATTTCGCAACCGTTCAGCAGGCGCTTAAGGATGCCGGCTGCAAGCAGGTCACTGTCATTCTGAGCTTCGCTTCCAGCGATGCGACGACGCTTGACCGAATTGAGGTTGTCGAAGAGAACAAGGCTCTTCCCGAATGATCGCGTCTCCTGCAAGAACTGGATTTGCTGAACGCGTCAACCCCGTGACACAGTCCCGGGGGAAGATTCTTGCCCATTTGATTGGCTTCTCGTTCTTCTGGTATCTGGCGATCGATCTGCTTGCTGATCGGTTTCCAATGCCTTATGTGAGGATTAACGAACTCCCTATCGTTTGTATCGCGATCTACCTCCTGCTGGACCGACCGTCTCACAGAAAAAGGTATCGGATTGGCATTTGGGAGATGGCCTTTATTGGGTTTGTCGCCTTTTATGGCATCGGCTTGGTCTATGCGGAGGTGGCGATGGTCCGCGAAAGCGGCGTCATCAACTACATCGACTGGATGAAGACCTTTATCACGCCGCTGCTGTTCTATGTCGTCATTGTCGAAGCGAACAATCGGGAACACTTTAACCTGAAGGTCCTTATTCTGTGGCTTGCAGGGTCGATTGCGGCAATCGCCATGGCTGGGCTCATGCAGTCGGGGAATATTCTAGGCTTCCGCAGTCAATTTCGAAGCCTTTATGACTGGGACAAGATCGACCGCAGTCTGATTGGCCCGTCAGCGGAGTATCAGGCACGTGGGATCAGCGCTCACGCTAACGGTCACGCTGAGATTATGTCGATGGGCCTAGCGGTTGCGGCCTACCTGTTCGCCATCAAGGTGAAACGGTGGATCGTCTTCAGCTATACGGGCATAGTCGTCTTGTCGCTGTTCTTCACCTATTCACGCGGCGGTATTTTAGCCTTAACCCTCATCGTGATCGGTGTCGCGGCCTTTTATCTTGCACGGCGCAAGTGGGTGACAGGGGGCATGATTCTGGGCGGCCTTGCAGGATCGATGATCGTTTTCCTGGCGATGATCTATGCCTTTGATGTCAAGCGCTACAAAGAGCCTTTGGAGGGTCGATCCGTCGCGAAGGCGAACATGTCGATTTCGAGCTGGTACGACCGCATTGACACGAATAAGCGTATGGGCGAGCTGTTCCGGCGCTTTCCGATCTTTGGGGCGTCGCCTGCGGGCGCAGGCTTAAACCGTCCGGGAATCCTCAGCTACAACTACTACACGATGGAGGGTATTACGGGAACGGCCTATTATCAGATGCCAGCCTCATATGGATTCGGCGGTCTGGTCCTTCTGATTATTATTCTGGCGGTGCCGTTCTTGCCTATCTTCTCCTCGTTTCCCAGGGATGATATCGCCATAGGCTCGGTTGTGCTTGGCTGTGTGCTTCTGGTGTTCTGCGCCAGTGAAAACATCATTACAACCCCCTTCTCGTTTGTTGTCGTGAACTCGCTGTTGGCTATCCATGTTGCGGTGAACCAGGGACAGGGCAAGCCCATGTTTGTCGGGCGACAAACGATCTGAAGCTACATCTCTGCCCAGACGCCTTTCAGCCCTTGGGGGCTAAAGCATGCGAAGAGGCTTCGCTTGGTCATCCAACCCACAAAGCATAGTTGGAGCACTCCGACAGTTGCGATGCCTGCAAGAAGCTTGACCGGGAGAGTCAGCTGAGTCATGAGAAGCGGTGTGGCCGCGGCTACGCCTGCCAGTGAGCCTGTGATGGCGTAGCCCAGCTGTCTGAGTTCTTTAGCCTGCGGCTTGAAGACGAACAGCGCAGTGATCGCCTGTGCTCCATAGCCTGCCATTCCTCCCAAACTGAGCCACATCGTCGCCTTGACGAGAGTGAGTGAATTCCATGTTGCGGCGATGCCTGAGATGGAGATCACGTACGGCAAGAACCAGCAGAGCGTATTCAGTCCTGCGCGGTGGATCGCAACGCATGCTGTTCCTCCGATCGTGCCGAATGCTCGGGCTCCAAGATAGAGCGCCAGGAGGGTCAGAACGGGCACAGCGCCCTCGTACTTGGTGGAGTAGAGGGTAATCACGAAAGGGCCGCTGAAGATCGCCAGAAACGCATAGAGGGGAACCATCACCAGCGCCACCACACGGTAGGAGCGGCAGAGAATGGAAGCCATGCGCTCGCGGTCGTCTTGCGAGCGTGTGAAAGCCACGAAAAGAGTCCGGCTGAGCGGCCAGCTGACGAGCTCTATCGGCCTTGTGGAGATGTTGAACATCGTTCCGTAAAGTCCGAGAGCCTTTACGCCGAAGACTTTGCCGATAAACGTGTTGTCGACCGTTGTGTAGATGGTGACTTGGATGTTGTTCGCCAGCAGGTGAACCGACTTGCCGAGGATCTGCTTCGACTCGGCCCATTTAGCTCCAAAAATGGGGGGCTTAGTCAGCCACCAGAAGAAGATGAGAAGCAGCGTGCCTCGGATCACTGATTGGGCAAGGAGCGATTGGAAGCCGTAGCCCTTGAAGACCATGGCGATACAGACTGCGTAGCCGATGACGGAAGCGATGAAGTCGGCGAATCCTGCATCGCGGAAGCGGGCCTGTTGCTGAAGGATCGCGTTCGGGATGATGGTCAGTCCGCCGAGGATGAGCCCAAGACTGCCAAAGACGAGCGTCATCCGCAGCGTGTCGGATTTGAAATAGTCTGCGGCGACATCGCGCAGCAGAAAGACAGCGACGGCGAGAACTGCGCTGATGGCTATGCTCGTCCAGAAGTAGCTTGCGATGCTTCCGAGCTTATGCTCGCGATCGGCGATCATCGTCGAGCCAAGCCCCGCATCGCGAAAGACGTCGATGACGCTGACAATCGCCGCGTAGAGGGCAAAGATTCCCATTTCTGTCGGGCCGAGATGCCGAGCGATGAGAATGCCGATGACCGGAAATGCCAGACGGTTAATCGCGTTGAACAGGAAGTTCCACGCGAAGCCCTTGGTGAATTCGGTCTTATCCATAGCGGGGCTTCAATCTACCTGTGAATTTGCCTTTGGGCTAAGTCTGCGGAACCGCCCCCCGATAAAGCGGAGGATGAGCAAGCCGAAGTGCAGGATCGTGGCTGGGCGCTTGGCGAAGAGGCTTGCGAGGCTTTTTCGTTCTGGCGATTTCCAAAGGGGCATGATCACTTGGAACATCGAGTGCCTGGCCATGCCTTTGGCAGCATTCCAGCGGTGAAGCATCTTGCAGTCTGTGTAATAGATCGACGTTTTTGCGAAGACTTTGCGGGCGTGATCGTACATGAGTAGCGGATTCTTCGAAAGCGATCTTGGGAGCTGGCGATAGTCGGAACGGCGTACAGGGTCGAAGCGATGCTCGAACTTTTGGATAGCGCGAATCTGCATCTCCCAGTCTTCGCAGGCTTTGATGAGCGGATCGTAATACCCGCATTCGACGAAAACCCGCTTTCTGACCAAGAGCCCGCAGTTCGGTGAGAGTGCCGCCCAGAGCGCGGTTCGGCGGTCGACTTTGTAGGTTGGGGGCGGGACCTGATTCTCTTCGGGATAGGCGTTCAGCTCGGGATCGGTGAACCTGTAAGCTCCAGCGACGATGCCTACGCGGTCACTCTCGAACAAGGCCATACGCTTGCTGATGAGATCAAGATCAATGCGGTCGTCGGCGTCCAGGAGACAGACGAATTCGCCTGTGCTCGCCATGATCCCGGCGTTGCGCGAGGCGGAAATGCCGCAGTTGGGGTGCTCGATCAGTCTCACACCTTTGTCGGCATATCGCTGGACGACTTCGGAAGTATTGTCCGTCGAACCGTCATTGATGACGAGGACCTCTATGCTTGGGTAGTCCTGATTCAATGCGCACTCAATGGAAGTGGGCAAGTATTGGGCGTTGTTATAGCAGGGAATAATGATGCTGACCAGCGGGCCGTTCATGCTTCCCTCCTGGAGCCGCCGGTGAGTTTGTTCTTGACCTTTCTGGCAAATCCAGCAAGCAGGAAGACAATCGCTGAGGGGCGCTTGCTGAGGAATTGCAGGAGTGGCTTCCATTTGCCTTCGGGTCGGCTTAGAATCACCCCAAACACGCCCCCAACGGTGTGATGGAAGAGGCCCACCTGTGTGTCTATCCACGTTTGGAAGCCCCCGCCGCAGTAGACTCTCGCCTTTTTCAGCACTCGGCGACCGTCATCGTAGAACCTTAGGGAGCTTCGGGTTGCCGATGTGGGGACCTGGCGATAAGTGGCAAGGATGGTTGGATCGAAGACATGCTTGAAGCTTTGGCATATGCGAATCTGCATGTCCCAGTCTTCGGCGGCTTTGAGGAACGGGTCATAGAGTCCGCAGACGAGGATGGCTCGCTTGCGGATAAGGAGGCCAATGTTGGGGGAATTGCAGATGCGGAGACTGGTTCTGGCGTCGAGGGAGACGGTGGGGAGCGTGAACTGGCTCTCGGGCGGGTAGGGGTTCAGCTGCTCGTCGGCGACCCGGTACGAGCCTGCGACAATGCCGACTCTTTCGTCGGACAGCATGTGCTTCATCCGGACTTCAATGCAGGTGGGGTCCATGGCATCGTCTGCGTCCATCATGGCGACAACATCCCCTTTGGCTGCGGCAATGCCGGTGTTCCTTGCAGCACTCACCCCGGCGTTCGCCTGGGCAATGATTTGGATACGATTGCCGTAACTGGAGAGAACAGTCTGGGAATCGTCAGTGGAACCATCGTCGATAACGAGGATCTCAAGGCTGGGATAGGTTTGGGCCAAGACGCTGTCGATGCTGTCTTTGAGATATAGGGCTGAGTTGTAGCACGGGATGATGACCGACACAAGCGGAAGATTGGTTCCTGAAGGCGGTCGGGTGTCTTCCATATCTGAATTACCGAGTTCGGTGAGATTCTAAGGCTTCCTCGTAGATCATTTGAAGGCTTTCAATGTGCTTTGCCATCGTTGGGGGAGCTGACCAGTACCATTCAAAACCACGCTTGCCATCGTTGTGCGCACGCTCGATGTCATTGTAGGTTCGCAACTTCTGGGCCAAATCTTCAGCATTGCCAGCTTCAAAAAGGAGGCCGCCCCCGCTTGCAACCACCGCTTCAGAAGCCGCTGTTGTGCTGGACGCAATCACTGGGATTCCGTTTGCGAGGGCCTCGTAGGCTACCATCCCTTGTGTCTCCAGGAATTTTGACGGGAAAATCAGCGCTCTGGCGTTGCGTATCTCCGTTAGCGCTTGATCCGGTGGAAGCCAGCCTGCGCACTCGGCGTCGGGATTCTCACTTCTGACATCTTCAAGGAGAGGACCATCGCCGATGAATCGGATAGGAACTGAAGCGAGCCTTGCGGCTCGTGCTGCTGTCAATGGGTCTTTGCCGACATTGAGAATGCCTACGAACACGAATGGGCTGTTTTGATAAGGACGGGCGGGTTCTGTCCTTTCAACCTCGATGGGGTTGGGAATGACTTTGCGGATAGGAACGTAATGCGTGTAAGGTTCAAGAACCTTTCGACTGAACTCGCTGACGTAAATGGCTCCTGTCAGTCCAGAAGGAAGCCTTCCTCGCTTTTGCTGGGTGCGATGTTTGTATAGAATCGCTGCCTTCTTTATCCTTCCAGTGGTGTTGCAGGCGGCAAGAATGCAGGAAAGCGACATCCCTCTTCTTTGACATACCGTGCCTGTGGGAGCATCAAGAAAGCCTCCGTATGGGCACCCCAGGCTGTAGTCGTGCGAGGTGAAGAGCGTTGCGAAGCCACGATCAATCGCTGTTCGGATGATCGAAGGCGTTAGGGAGTCACGAATTTGATGCGCATGAATAATCGTGTCTTTGGGGCTCAGCTTTTGGAGCAAGGCTGAAAAGCCGGCTGCAGCTTCTTCATTCCAAGTTCCTGCGCGCATGGCGGCCAGTCCTCCGAGCGTGTTGAAGACGGGGAGATCCAGGCAAGTTACGGTGACGTTCTTGTGAGCTTGGAGCTTTTCGTCAATTGGCCCGACTCCGCTGAAGATGTGGACGTGGTGGCCAGCGTCGGCAAGAGCGAGAGCCGACGATAGCGCAACCTTGGCGGCGCCCCCGTTGATATGCGCATAGTCGCTGACAATGACGACCCTCATCTATTCTCTCGATTATGGAGCCTACGGGGTTAGGACGCGGGAAGTCCCGGATTCGCCTGACTAGTTCGAACCTTCGCTTAGCGCGGGAGGTACATTCTGAACCATGCGCATTGCCGTGGTTGGGACGGGTTATGTTGGGTTGGTGACGGGCGTAGTTCTTGCTGATCTGGGGAATGACGTGATCTGCGTCGATAACGATCCGGAGAAGCTCTCTAAGCTAAGAAACGCTATCTCTCCCATTTACGAGCCGGGAATCGAAGAGATTTTGAAGCGCACGATCTCGGAAGGCAAGCTCGTTTTCACGGATTCCATTCCCGATGCGACCAAGGCGAGCGAAATTGTCTTTATCGCTGTTGGCACGCCTGCACTTCCAGACGGGAATCCTGATATGTCCACGGTGAAGCTGGTTGCCGGTGAGATTGGCAAGGCTATCGAAAAGCACACGATTGTCGTGAACAAGTCCACAGTGCCGGTGGGCAGCGGCGATATGGTGGAACAGATTATCCGCGCGCAAGGGGTCTCGGAAGAGCTTTTTGATGTGGTGAGCAACCCAGAATTCTTGCGGGAGGGTTCTGCCATCCATGACACACTGCACCCGGACCGTGTCGTGATTGGTTCGAAGCGCAAGGAGATTGCCGACAAGCTGGCTGAGCTTTATGCGCCGCTGGAAGCTCCGATCCTTATTACCGACCTGAACACAGCCGAGCTGATCAAGTACGCCAGCAACTCCTTCCTTGCGATGAAGATCAGCTTTATCAACGCGATCAGCCGCATTAGCGAGCTTGCCAACGCGAATGTCGGCGATATTGCCAAGGGGATGGGATTGGACACTCGCATTGGCAGTCAGTTCCTTCAAGCTGGCTTAGGCTGGGGTGGCAGCTGTTTCCCCAAAGATGTGCTTGGCCTTATCAAATCCGGCGAAGCATTAGGCTACGACTTCCGACTGCTGCAAGAAGTTTGGGACGTGAACGAAGAGCAGACGCACCACTTCCTATGCCGATTGGAGAAGCAGCTTGGCGGCTTTGCGGGCAAGACGGTCTGCCTTTGGGGATTGGCCTTTAAGCCGAATACCGACGACATTCGGGATGCGAAGTCGTTGGTGATGATCGAGGCCATCCAGAAGGCCGGAGGGGCTGTCCGGGCGTATGACCCGGTAGCGACCGATCATGTTCGGGCACTGCATCCTGGTGTTACCTATGCGAACGGTCCGTATGAGGCGGCTGAGGGCGCAGATGTTGTTGTGCTGGTCACGGAATGGAACGAATTTAAGCAGCTGGACTTGAAGCGAGTCAAAGCTGGCATGAAGGGTGACCTGCTGTTCGACGGTCGGCGGATCTATTCAGCGGCGACGGTGAAGTCAGCGGGTCTGCGGTACTTTGCGGTGGGTTTGGCTGATTCGGTCTGAGTACAGCCGATTCTCGTGGACAGGGCAGAATTTGCGTTTCTGCCCTATTCCTCTGTCAGCAAAGCAAGGGCAAATCCATTGAAGTCGAGGCCACCTGCCCTATCCCCTTTTGTCAAGGTCGAGGGCGGGTTTAAGCGCAAGCTAAAGCATGCGACTACAGGCTTTCTTCAGAAGTGTTGAGTGTTACTCCACGGTGACCGACTTGGCCAGGTTTCTGGGCTGGTCGATTTCGCATCCGCGCATCCTGGCAACGTGGTAGGCCAAGAGCTGAAGCGGGATGATTGACAGTAGCGAGTTCAAGAAATCGAACTTGGTGTCGGGAATCTTGATGACATGCTCGGCGCTCTTCTCAATGGTTGAGTCGTTGTCGGTGGTGATGGCAACGATCGTTCCACCTCGAGCATCGACTTCCTTGATGCTGCTGACCGTTTTTTCGCGCAGGGCCTCGTCGGTGGCTCCAAAGACGGCGACTACGCCTTTCTCGACCAATGCGAGCGGTCCGTGCTTCATTTCGCCTGCTGGGGACTCCTGAGTGGGGATGTAGGCGATCTCCTTCATCTTGAGAGCGGCCTCAAGGGAAAGATACGCATCGGCGCCGCGACCCAGGAAGAAAATGAGATTGGTGTCCTTGATCTTGCCAGCGATATCGATCACCTGATCCTCAAGCTTGAGTACCTCTTCGGCGAGCTGAGGGAGTTGCTTGAGCATCTGCGCGCATTCACTGACGCGAACTCCTGGAGTCTCCTGGAGCTGAGCAATATAGAGCGCAAGCATGGATAGAACAAGCACCTGAGCCGTGTAGGCTTTGGTGCTGGCGACGGAGATTTCTGGGCCCGCTTGCGTGAAGAGTGTGCGGTCGCACTCCCGGGCGATACTGGAGCCCATGACATTGACGATGCCTAGGGTTCTAATGCGACGCTGCTTGCAGAGTCGCAGCGCAGCGAGGCTGTCGGCGGTTTCGCCGGATTGGCTGATAAAGACAGCGAGCGATTTCGGCGAGAGCACTGGATCGCCATAACGAAATTCACTGGAGTAGAAAACGTCCGTAGGGAGTCGCAGGAGCTTTTCGAAGAGGTGCTTGCCCATCAGTCCTGCGTTGTATGCGGTGCCGCAGGCGATGATGTTGATGCGGTCGACCTCGTTCCAGACGTGCTCGGAGAATACATTTTCAAGGCGGACCTTGTTCTTTTCGTCAATACGTCCAGCGAGGCATTGGCGGATAACGTTCGGCTGCTCGTGGATCTCTTTGAGCATGAAGTGCTCATAGCCGCCCTTCTCCGCTGCCTGGATGTCCCAATCAACATTCATGGCCTCCACGCGCTGCTCCTTGCCGTCGAAGTCCAGAATGCGGATTTGTGAAGGTGTAACGACCGCTATACACTCGTCTTCGAGGATCGCGACCTGGCGTGTATATGGGAGCAGAGCGGGGATATCGCTGGCGAGCATGTTTTCGCCGTCGCCAAAACCAAGCACGATCGGGCTAGCGTTTCTGGCAGCAACGATCTTCTCTGGCTCTGCCTTGGAGATGACGACGAGCGCGAATGCGCCGCGCAGCTTCTTGACAGCGTTTCGGACCGCGTCTTCGAGCACCCCTGTCTTTGTGTATTCATCGCCGATGACGTGGGCCGCAATCTCCGTGTCCGTCTCGGAGCGGAATGTGTGCCCCTTTGCAATCAATTCTTCCCGGAGGTCGAGGTAGTTCTCGATGATGCCGTTGTGGATGATCGAAATCTGTTCGAACTGATCGTAGTGGGGGTGGGCGTTCTCGTCGGTTGGGCCGCCGTGCGTTGCCCAGCGTGAGTGAGCGATGGCTAGATGTGCGGCGGGGACTCCGTCTTCCATGAGCTTGCCAAGCTCTTTGAGCTTGCCCGCCCGCTTGAGCACGGTAATGGCGCCTTTGTCCAGGTAGGCGATGCCAGCGCTGTCGTAGCCTCGGTACTCAAGACGCTTGAGCTGGTCGAAGACGATGTCGATGGCCTGCTTTGGGCCAGTGTAGCCGGCGATCCCGCACATGGGTTCATTTTACTCGTGCTTTAGCGAATGCCCAAGGGTCTGCTCAGTATGCGCCACGGCCCGAGATCATGGCGGGGATGGTGCGGATAAGGATGTCGATGTCCAGCCAGATCGTGTAATTGCGGATGTAATACATATCCAGCGTGACGCGATCATCGTATGTAAGGTCGCTGCGGCCACTGACTTGCCATAGACCGGTCATTCCGGGCTTGACTGTAAGAAGGCTATGTTCCCATTCTCCAAACTTTTCGAGTTCGGGGTAGGTCAGCATTCGCGGTCCGACCAGGCTCATTTCGCCACGAAGAACGTTCAAAAGCTGGGGGAGCTCGTCCAGGCTGTATTTGCGGATGAACTGCCCGATCTTGGTGATGCGGGGGTCTTCCTTGAGCTTGCCGTAGTCTCTGAGCTCGGTCTTTTGCTCGTCGGTGAGCATGTCGTTGCCGTTCAAATACATAGTTCGGAACTTGAAGGCATCGAACTCTTGGCGGGCCAGACCGACGACACGGCGGCGGTACATGGCGGGTCCCTTCGATCCAATCTTGATGAGGATCATAAGGATAAGGAACAGTGGAAAAAGGAGTAAAAGCAGGATGGCGCTGCAGAGACGGTCCATGCTGCTTTTGAAAAGGCGGTGAATGCCGCTGATGCGGGCCTTGTTGAGGGCTATGAGAGGCACAAAGCCGTCTTCGCGGATACGCATGCCGGTGGTGAAGACTTCGAACATGCCCGGGGTCATTTGGAGTTCGGTGTCGTTGAGGATGCGCATCGTGTCGCGGTCGGCGGCAAGGCATTCTTTAAACTGGGCGGGATCGGCGATGACGACCGAGTCGATGCGTTCAGTTTCGACGATTCTGCGCAGGTCCATGGAGCGACCGAGAAGGGGGGAGCCTTTTATGGGTTCGGCCTCGGCGGGCAATGCGTCATCCAGGAATCCGACGATGTGTGCCCCAGCAGATTTAGCCTGCGCCATTTGGGTGGCGATCGCGATGCCTTCACTGTTGGCTCCGACGATCAGGACTCGCTCGACGAAAGACCCCCGCTTGCGCATGACGTAAACAATCCGCCGAGCCAGGAACCTTCCGATGATCGATGCGAACGTGAGCCATGCCCAGAAGAGCAAGGGTTCGTTGCCTTCGAGGGTAATCGGCTTGTAGAGTCCGCCTGCGAAGACGATTCCAAGCGTGCCGAGCGAAGATGCCAGGAAAGAACGCTCGTACTCGTTGGAGCCAGCCAAGACGTTCGCTGGATTGTAGAGTCCCAGAATAAGCCGAAGCAGGATCAGGCTGACGACGGTACCTACGACGATCAGGGAGTCGGCGAGCGGGTGAAGATTCGTGTGAAGGGTCGAGTTTACGAATGCAGGCCAGAGAGCGAAGAAGAAGGCGCACAGAGCCGCCGCTGTATCGAGGGCAACCAAGAGCGCCAACAGCACGCGACGCTCGCGCGCTTTCACATGGCGACGATTGGCGATCTCGTTCACGTCAATGCTGGTCGCGCGGCTATCCCACCGCAACCTATCTTGCGTCCTTTCACTCATTTCTGGTCCGAATGCAGGCGAGCCACTCCCCAATGTGGAGCCAATCTCTTGCCGCCGCAAATCTCATACCGAATCGGCTTCTGCCAAACTCGATGCCGCCCAATGGCTTACGGAAATTGTGCCGCTATCGCTATAGCGATTGCAAGCTATAACGGTTTTGGCAATGCTGGGTTTAACCCAAGTGTCACAACTTTTGGCAATCCAGCAATTCTCTCAAGTGAGACTCTGTATGGCTGATGGTTTGTTCTATCGGGAACTGGCGAACTTGAGAAAGCCCCTTCTGAACCAGCTGATTTGCCAGGGCGTCGTCGCCAAGAAGCTGGACGATCTTTCCAGCAAGGTCATCGGAGCTGTGCGGATCAAAGGGGAGAACGGCATTGGCGCAGACTTCGCGGACCGCAGGAATGTCCGAAGCAATGCAGGGTGTGCTGAACAGCATCGACTCCAACGGGCCGTATCCGAAGCCTTCGTAGAACGAAGGGAAGACAGTGGCTTGGGCATTGGCGTAGAGGTTGCGCAGGGTATTCGTTGAGACATAGCCGAGCATTTTCACTCGGTCTCCAGCTTTGGCTATAGCTTGGCTAAGAGTGAGGTCTTGGGTGATGAGATCGTCGATCTGGCCGGCTATGAGAAGATCGTGCGGGATTTGGTCTTTGACTTTGGCAAAGGCATGAATAAGGGTGCCGAAGTTCTTGTGCGGCTTGATGTTGCCCATTGAGAAGATGAACTGCTTGGCAGTGGGCAGTGGCTCGGGCTGGAAGCCGGTGTCGTTTAGGTCGATGCCGTTGTGGACGACATAAACATTGCTTGTGTCGGCTTTTAGGACTCGCTGCATCTCGGATTTCGTGAATTCGGAGACCACAAGGATCCGCTTAGATTTTCGTATGGCGGTCTTGAAAAGAGAGCGCGTGATCAGCAGTCGGAAGCTCCCAGGGAACCATTCAGGGTGAGCCAAAAAGAGCACGTCGTGGATCGTGGTGAGCTGAGGGGTTTTGCTGAAGACCGGAATGTTGAAGTGGGGAGTCCAATGCAGGCGGGCTGCTTGGGGAATGAGCTTGGGGAGATCGCGCTGCTCCCCAAGGGAGTAATGGCGGATTTCTGTGTGGATATAGCGGACATTAGGCAGGTCTGCGAAAATCTCTTTCAGCTTTGGTTCAGGGCCGAGAAGCGCAAAGTCAATATCGGAGCACTTGGCGATCAGTGAGGGCATGATCGTGCGGATATAGCTTCCAATGCCGGAACCCAGCATACGAACGTCGATGCTGACGAGAGGGCGGCTCATCCCGCTGCCTCTGCTTTGATAGAGTTGAGAATCCAGCGCGCGGCTTCGAGGAGGTCGTCGACCACCTCAGCATCAACACCCGGAGTCTCGTAGAGGATGTTTTCCTGGATCGTTCCACGACCGGTGCGCACCATCAATGGCTTTGCGCCTGCACCAAGAGCCGCCTGAATATCCGTTACAGCATCGCCAACCATGTAGGAATGCTCTAAGCTGATGTCGTGCTCCTCGGCGGCTTTGAGGAGTTGGCCCGACTTGGGCTTGCGGCAGTCGCACTCTTCTTCGGGGGCGTGCGGGCAGATATAGGCCGCGATGATGTTTGCACCTTCGGCGTTGAAGCGGTCCACCACGATTTGGTTTAGCCTCTGGATCTCTTCCAAGGCAAGCATCCCGCGCCCAACAAGCGACTGGTTTGTAACGACCACTTGGGGCAGGTCTGCTTGGGTAAAGAGTCGGCAGGCTTCGAAGGCGGAATCGAAATATTCGATATCGGACTCTCGCTGGACGTAATTCGGGGGATTTTCGATAAGCACCCCATCCCGATCCAGAAACACAGCCCGCCTCAACATGGTTCTATTGTGGACGCTTAGGACAAGCCAGCGCGTTCCTGGGCCTGATACACGGCTTGGGAGTACTGCTGGCGGAAGACGGAAACATCAAACCTTTCAGCGTTTGCCTTGAGGGCTTGGGGATCGAATTGGCGAGTTTCAAAGTCTTGAATTGCTTTTTCGAGGGCATCCGGCGTTTGCTCAAAAAACTGAACGCCGCATTCGGGTGTGACGGACTCTGAGGCTCCGCCCACCCCGAAGCCGATGACAGGCAACCCGGCAGCCATGGCTTCAACGGGGACAATGCCGAAATCCTCGTAGGCGTTGAAGAGCACGCCTCGACAATGTGCCATGAGCTGTAAAAGCTGATCGTCAGGCAGTTTTCCGTGGAACTGAACGTTTGCTATACCTTCTGCCTGTTGCTTAAGCTCTGCCTCCAACGGGCCTCCACCGACGAGATGAAGCTTGAATCCCCGGCGTTTGGCGACTTCGATGGCAAGGTCGATCCGCTTGTATTCAATCATGCGCCCCCACATCAGGTAGCCATCACTGTCGCCTTGGCGGATGACGGTTTTGAACTTGTCGATGCGAACGGGCGGGTAGATCACCTGATCGACATTGCGACCATAGAATTTCTCAATTCGACCTGCTGTGGTTTTTGAATTGGCGAAGATGACGTCGGGATGCTTGGAAAACTCCAGATCGCGCTTCTTCAGCCATGGAATGAGCTTGCTTTTGAGGCCGCCTTGAGCGCGAGGGTCGATCTCCGGCATCCATAGTGAGCGAGCAGGGCTGTGATAGTAATTGATGTGGAGCGCGTCCTTGCGCTTGATTACACCATGAGCGAAGGAATGGCTGTCGCTTAGGACAACATCGAACTGGGAGAGATCGAATTTCGGATAGACCAGGCTTGCCAGCGGCGCATAGATGTAGTGCTTCGTGTGAGCAAGGGGGAGCTTGTCGATGTAGGAGACTGTTGCTTTGGCTGGGTCGATCCACGGGAATTTCTCCTTGGTCAGGATCGAGGTAAAGACGCGGCCTGGGAAGAGTTCGCAAACCTGCTGGAAGACCTCTTCGCTCCCCGCGTGATTGACCAGCCAGTCGTGCACCAGCGCGTAGCGAAGGCTGGATGGAGCGGCTGCCATGCTTGCTATCCTGAGATTTCCGGCTTGAGCCGTGCGGTGACCATGTGCATGATGATGCTATGAGCATCTTCGATCACACCATAGTCTTGACTTTCAACCACGATGCTGTGGTCGGAAAGGTCTTTGGCTTTGCCCCCGCTGAAGCCGAGGAGGCTGTAACTGACGACGCCCAGCTCTTTCGCGGCTTTGAGGCACTCCAGAATATTCGGTGAATTCCCGCTTGCTGAGATGCTGATGAGAAGGTCGCCTGGATTTGCGAGATTCCGGAGCTGCTCGGCGAAGATGACATCGTAGCTGACGTCGTTGCCCCATGCTGTCATGAGGGCTTGGTTTTCAGCAAGCGCGACCGCACGCAGGCGTTTCTTAGGGAGGTCTGCCGACTTGCCAAGGGTGGTCTTGCAGAAATCGCAAGCCATATGGATGGCCGTCGCAGCGCTTCCTCCATTGCCGGCGATGAAGACGGTCTTGCCAGTGTGAAAAGCGCTGAGAATAGCTTGGGCGAGCGCTTCCAGAGCGGACTCATTCAGGCTGGCGAGATGATGCCCAAGCTCGGTTTTGTAGTTTGCGTAGACGCTCATGGCTATTCTTGGCTCTCCTCGACAAAGATAATTTTGCTACCCTGGGGCTCGAACTGGACGCGGAGCGGTCGCAGATCGGGGAGTGACTGACAGATCGCCACCTGGTTCTCAGGGTGCGCATAAATCAACAGGAACCCGCCTCCTCCTGCACCCAGAATCTTTCCTCCGATAGCGCCGTACTTTCGCGCTGTTTCGTACCAGCCTTGGATCTGTGGGTTTGAAATGCCGTCTGCAAGACTTTGCTTGAGCTTCCATCCTTCATGGAGCATCTCGCCAAAGGCGTCGAGATTGTTTGCCTGCAGGGCAATGCGCATATCGTCTGCCTGTTGCTTCATCTTTTGCAACGTCTTTTTGGCGGTGGGTTTGGCGCAGGTGTTGTCGCTCTGCTGCTGAAGGATGCCATCGGCTGAGCGGGTCATGCCGGTGTAAAGCATGATCAACCGCTGCTGAAGGAGCTTAGTGGTTCGGGCTTCACAGATGATGGGATCGCTGAAAACGGTGCCGTCGGGGTTGAACTGGTAGTAGCGCAATCCTCCGAAGGCGGCTGCGTACTGGTCCTGCTTGCCGATGGGTTTGCCGCAGACATCGATTTCGATCTTGCAGGCTTCTTTGGCAAGACGATCCGGCCCGGCATGGATGCCTTTGTAGGCGTAGAGCGCATTGAGCAGGCCGACGGTGTAGGTTGAAGAGGAACCTAAGCCGGTGCCCTGAGAGGGAATATCGGAAATCGACGTGATTTCGATCCCCTTTTCCAGCCCGACCATCGTCAAGCATTCGCGGATGAGCTCGTGCTGGAGCATCGACGCGTTTTCCACGATTTCCGTGATGGAGTAGCTGGCGCGAACTTGAGAGTCGAACTTGCGGTTGGTGGTGATGTAGATGTAGCGATTGATGCTGGTGCTGACGACGGCTCCAGGCTCACCCTGATAGAACGCTGGGAGGTCTGTGCCTCCTCCGGCAAAGCTAATTCTTAATGGCGTCCTTGAAATGATCATTCGCTATAGCCTTGTGGATACTTTTCCCGCCATTTCCATGCCGATTCGACCATGCTTTCCAAATCGGTGTAGCGAGGCTGCCATCCCAACTCTTGCACAGCGCTTTCGTTTGAAGCGACAAGCCGCGCAGGATCGCCTAATCGGCGATCTCCGTTAGCGTAAGGGACATCCCTGCCGGTGATCTTGCCTACAGCGCGAATCACCTGCAAGTTGCTGTCGCCTTTTCCACTGCCTAAATTGTAGGCACCTGCGCCTATTCTCTCTATCTGTCCAAGAGCCTGGACGTGTGCTTCGGCGATGTCGAAGACATGGACATAGTCGCGGATGCAGGTTCCGTCCGGTGTGTCGTAGTCGGTTCCGAAAAGGGTGAACCCTGTTCTCTGACCGAGCACGACTTCAAAAAGGAGGGGAATGATGTGGGTTTCACGCTTGCGCCACTCTCCGAACTTTTCGGTGGCTCCGCAAGCGTTAAAGTAGCGAAAGCTGATGTGCTTGAGGCCAAAAGAGCGGCGATACCAGGCCATGATGCGCTCGAACTGAAGCTTGGATTCTCCGTAGGCGTTGACGGGTTCGTGCGGGTCGTCTTCCTGGATAGGGATTTGGCGCGGTTCTCCGTAGACAGCGGCTGTAGATGAGAAGACCATCTTGTCGATGCCGCAGGCGCGCATCGCTTCAAGCAGATTTAATCCGCCTGTAACATTGACTGAGAAGAATCGCCCTGGATTGCGAACGGATTCGTCGATAAGGGCTTCTGCAGCAAGGTGGATGACCGCTTCTGCTTTGGATTCTTCAACAGCTCTTTTGAGACCCTCGGCATCCAGAAGATCGCCTTGGATGAAACGGGCTTCGGGATGGACGGCTCCCCGATTGCCGGATTGAAGGTTGTCGAAGACGACGGCTTCGTGACCAGATTCGATGAGGCGTTCGGTGACGACCGAACCGATGTATCCGGCTCCCCCGGTAACGAAAACTCGCATAGCAGTAAGGGGCGTCGGCCCTGGGGGTAAGGATACCTTTTGGGCGTTAGGCGTTGGGCGTTGGGTGTTGGGCGTTGCGTGGTGGGTGTTCGTGCAGAGTCCTATTGCCGAATCCGATCACTGATCGCTGATTGCTAAGACTGCGCCTCCGGTATTCTTACCGGGAAGCGTTTGATGGGTCCTGGACGTTGCTTTGAATGAGTCATTGGCGTGAAGTTTGCCGTTGACGATGAGGACAGATGGCAATACTTGCGTTGTTGAGACCGAAGCAGTGGAGCAAGAACCTGCTTGTCTTTGCCGCTTTCATCTTTGCAGGCAAGTTCAGCGATCCTGATTCCACTCGCTTGGTTCTGATGGCCTTTGCGGCGATGTGCCTTGCAAGCTCGTCGATCTATGTCTTCAACGACCTTATCGACGTCAAGCGTGACCGCGAGCACCCGACCAAGAAGAATCGGCCTATCGCCTCGGGCAAGGTTTCGGTGCCGGTGGCGGTTGGGATCGGCGTGCTGACGCTTGGCGGCAGCTTGGCAATTGCGAACTTGATCAATACGTCAAGCACCGTGATTATTCTTGTGTACTTGGCGCTACAGGTTGCCTACAATGCTTTTTTGAAGCGAACGCCAATTGCGGACGTGTTTTGCATCGCGACCGGGTTTATTCTGCGCGCCGTGGTGGGTGCGGCGGCGATCTGGGTGCCGATTTCGGGCTGGCTGCTGTTCTGTACCGGAGCGCTTGCGCTGATGCTGGGGTTTGCCAAACGGAGAAATGAGTTTCTGATTCAAGGTGAGAATCGAACCGCCAGCCGGGAGAGTCTGGCGGGGTATTCGAAGCCCGTGCTGGATGCGCTTGTCGTCATGACTGCGACTGGCGCAGCGATGTGCTACGGCATCTATTCGATCGACAGCGCGACCGCCGCCAAGTATCCGGGGTTGGTTTTGTCGTCGTTTTTCGTCTTTTATGGGATCGCTCGGTATGTGCTTCTGATCTTCTCGAAGGATGAGGGCGGTGAGCCTGCCGATATTCTCTTCAAGGACCCACATGTTTTGGGGAGTGTGGTGCTGTTTTTGGCAAGCGCGGTCTTTGCCGTGAGCGGAGGCAAGATCCCACTTATTGAACGCTGATGGATAAGAAAGTGATCGTCGTCGGAGCGTCGTCCGGTATTGGCGCGGAGTTGGTGAAGCTGCTTGCGGAGCGGGGGGATAGAGTTGCGGCTGTCGCTCGTCGCAAAGACAGGCTTGAGGAGCTTGCCAAGCCATATGGAGACAAGGTGCTCCCGTTTGTTCACGATGTGACGAATTTCGATGAGATTCCCGGCCTCTTTCAAGAGATCACCAAGCAGCTGGGCGGGCTGGACATGGTCATCTATGCGTCTGGCGTGATGCCTGAGGTTGGATGGCACGAGTACGACTTCGCCAAAGATCGATCAATGATCGATGTGAATCTTACTGGCGCAGTCGCTTGGCTGAATCAGGCGGCCATTAGGTTTGAAAACACGAAGTCGGGAACGATTGTCGGAATTGGCAGCGTTGCCGGAGAAAGAGGCCGCGCAGGACAGCCAGTTTACAACACAACCAAGGCTGCGCTGAAAGCGTATATGGAAGCTTTGCGAAACCGTTTGGCGCGGCACGGTGTAAAAGTGGTGACCATCAAGCCGGGTCCCACGGAGACTGAAATGACGGCAAGCCTGCATTTGAAGGGCATGATGCCTGCGCGCAAAGCCGCTGAACTGATTTTGAAGAAGAGCGAAAAGACAGGCGAGCACTTCTTGAAGTTCTCGCACAAGGTGATCTTTGCGATCATTCGAGCCTTTCCAAGCAGCATCTTCCGCAAGCTGAAAGTATGAGTTCGACTCCCATCTCTCCAGAACGGATTGCACGCATTGCCGGGTTCGGTATGGGCAGTGCGGCGGATGGGTATGTGTATCGCCCGACGACGGTCGAGGGCGTTCAAGAAGTTTTCAAAATCGCGGCTGAGGCTAGCCGGAAGGTTGTGCTGCGTGGAGCGGGCCGAAGCTATGGGGATGCCTCGATCTTGCCTGAGGCTCTGGTTCTTGATATCACCAAGATGAACCGAGTGATCTCATGGGATCGTGAAACCGGAATCATGGATGCGGAAGCCGGAGTGACGATCGAGGGGCTTTGGCGGCATACGTTGGAGGATGGCTGGTGGCCACCGGTGGTCAGTGGAACGATGTATCCGACGCTTGCAGGGGCGCTTGCAATGAACATTCACGGCAAGAACGCCTTTGCGGTCGGTCCGATTGGGAATCACGTTCTGGATTTTGACGTCGTGCTTCCGACGGGCGAGCTGCGCACGGTGAAGAAAGGCGAAGAGCTGTTCCGTGCGATCATTAGCGGGGCTGGCTTGCTGGGCGTGATTACGCGGGTGAAGCTCCAGATGAAGCGCGTGCATTCGGGAGATTTGAGAGTGCTTCCGATCAGTGCCAAGAATTGGGATGAGCAGTTTGCCACGCTGCTTGAGTTTGAGGATAAGGCGGACTACATGGTCAGCTGGGTTGATTGCTTTGCGAAGGGCTCGCAAGCTGGTCGGGGACTGTTGCATATCGCCTGGTATCAGGATGAAGGCTCGGCGCTGCCCAGCAGCCTTAAGCAGAGCCATCAAGATTTGCCGGATACGATTCTTGGGTTTTTGCCGAAGTCGATGGTCTGGAGATTTTTGAAGCCTTTAAACCGAAGGTTCGGGATGCGCTGGCTGAACTGGGCCAAGCATACGTCCTCGAAGAAGCTGGGCAACGGCAAGCCGCATCCACAGAGCTTGGTCGGATTTTCATTCCTGCTCGACTATGTGCCGAACTGGCGGTGGGCGTATTTGCCAGGCGGGTTTATCCAGTATCAGACGTTTGTGCCGAAGGAGCATGCCAAGCGAGTTTTTGCTGAGCAGGTCCGGCTGATGCAGGAAGCCAGGCTGGAAGCATTTTTGGGCGTGCTCAAGCGGCATAAGCCGGATGATTTTCTGCTTTCACATGGCGTGGATGGGTTCTCGTTCGCCCTTGATTTCAAGGTGACGAAGAAGAATTGGCCCCGATTGCAGGCTCTTTGCCACAAGATGAACGACCTTGTCGTGGGGGCTGGCGGTCGGTTCTATTTCGCGAAGGACAGTACGCTGCGGCCTTCGGATGTGCAGGCTTATTTGGGTTCGGAGACGATTGCGAAGTTCCGGGCTTTGAAGAAGCAGCTTGATCCGAACGGGATTTTGGACAGCGGCTTGGCTGAGCGAGTTGGGCTTGTTGAACGCTGAAAGCTCACCGTCGGCTGTCCATCTGTTTAAGGGTTTGTCAGCCTTTGAGAGCAACGGCGAACTGCTGTTTGAAGAGGCTGGCGTAGATGCCGTCGTGGTCGAGGAGTTCTTCGTGGGTGCCGTGCTCGACGACAACGCCCTTTTCAAGCACGAGTATCTGGTCAGCTTTCACGATGGTCGAGAGGCGGTGTGCGATCACGAACGATGTGCGGCCCTTCATCAGGTTATCCAGTGCCTGCTGGAGCAAGGATTCTGTTTGAGAGTCCAGCGAAGACGTCGCTTCATCCAGGATGAGAATGCGCGGGTTGGCGATGAGCGCACGGGCGATGGCGAGACGCTGCTTTTCACCTACGGACAGTGAAACGCCATCTTCGCCGATCTTCGTCTCGTAGCCGTCTTCCATGGCAGCAATCGTGTCGTGGATCATGGCGGCCTTGGCGGCTTCTTCGACTTCGATATCGGTGGCGTTCAGCCGACCGTAGCGGATGTTCTCACGGATAGTTGTGTTGAACAGGATGCTCTCTTGGGGCACGACACCGACCTGCTCTCGGTAGCTGAGGAGCTGGACGGAGCGAATGTCCGTGCCGTCAATATTGATTGAGCCTTCGATGGGGTCGTAGTGGCGAAGCAGAAGCGCGGCCATCGTCGTTTTGCCGCTTCCTGATTGACCCACGAAGGCGATCATCTGCCCAGGCTTGGCGTGCAGGTCAATCCCTTTCAAGACGGGTATGCCTTTCTCATATTCAAACCAGACTTTGTCGAAAACGACATCACCCTGAATGTCGGGCATTGCGGGAGCATTTGGCATGTCCGCTACATTGCTCTCGGTTTCAAGGGTTCGGAAGATGCGAGCCAGCGCGGATTGAGCGCGAGCGATGGGATCAAGGACGACCAAGAATCGAACAATGGGGCCGTAAACGTAGTTGATTGAATACAGCATGAACATGACGAGCGTGCCTGCGCCGATCTTTCCTTGGATGCAGAGATAGCCGCCGTAGGCTAGCACGAGGCCTTGTCCCAGGCCGGTAAGCGCATCGGCGATGGTCCAAAGGCCGCCACCGAGCGCGCCTTGCTTTACGTTCAGGGTCATCAGGTCGCGCGTTGTGCCCAAGAAGCTCTTGGCTTCCCATGTCTCTTGACGGAAGGCTTTTACGACCTGGACTCCCGAGAGCTTCTCCTGCATTTCGCCGAACATGACATCGCGCTTGTGGCGGATATCTTCGCTGGTGTCCTGGATGGGTTTTAAGAACTTGCGGAAGTTGAGAATGTAGAGAGGGGCAATGCTGAGGCTGAGCAAGGCCATAACCCAGTTCAGATAGAACAAGACCGCGGTGACAATGATGAGCTGACAGAAGTCGCTGATCATCGTGTTGATGTGGCCTGTGATCAACTGGTTGACGGTGCTTGCATCGTTAATGATATTGCTGACCAGCTTTCCTGTCTGATTCTTTTCGAAGTAGCTGAGACTCAGGGTTTGCATATGCGCGTACAGCCTTTCGCGCATCGCAAGGAGAACTTTCTGGCCCAGCAGACTGGTGAGGATTCCGGCGATGTAGCCTAACAAGCCCGATAGAGTGGCAAAGCCGACGACGTAGGCCAGGTACAGCCACGCGTTGACGGGCTCGCCGCGCTGGAGTTTGTTGACGATATCGCCGAGGATGAGCGGAGGAACGAAGCCGAATGCGGATTGGGCGATGGCGAGGACAGCGCACCAGACCTGAAGACCCCAGAATGGGCGGAGCTCTCTTGCAAGCTTTCTGACAAGCGCCCATCCCCAATTCGCTTTGCGTTTTGGATCAGGTTCGGCATCAGCGACTGCTGCCATGAATACATCAATTCTGGACCCATTCTTAACGTTCTTGAAACCGTAAACTTGTTAATATTGTCCGAATTGAGTCGAGGGACCTGACATAGATGAGTTACCGCGAGGGTTACGACACCAAACTGACCGAGATTAAGGCTGCTGTTTTGCAGATGGGCTCGATGGCTGGAGAGATGGTCAAGCTTGCCAGTGAGATTGCAATGACCGGCAATGTCGATCTTGTTGGCAAGGTTCAGGAGCTTGATGATCGTGTTGACCGCATGGAGACAGAAATCGTCACGGATGCGATGCAGACGATCATGCGGGAGACTCCTGTGGCCAGCGATCTGAGAACGCTTACCTCGACCATCGGTGTGGTCAGTGAGATTGAGAAAGTAGGCGATCATGCTGTGAAGCTGGCAAAGCGCGCCAATAAGCTTGCGGGAAATCTGCCAACCGAACTGCGGAAACCGCTACTCGATATGAGCGAAGATGCGCGACAGATGTTTGGAGATGCGCTTCATCTGTACGACGAGTGGGATGCTGAGCTTGCTGAGAAGATCATTGCCTCGGATCAGGAAGTCGACAGTCGGTACAGCGACACGAAGAAGCAGGTTGTTGCGATGATCCAGGCTACACCCGACTCGACGGCCTCAATGCTGCGCGTCTTGAGAGTTTTTCAGGCTATTGAGCATGTCGCGGACAATGCCGTGGAGATCGCCAAGCGATTGCGTATGCACTACAAGGGTTGAGAGGGGCTAACCGGGACAGACGACCTGAAACCAGTGACCGTCAGGGTCTTGAAAAGTGACGCACTCATCGCCGTCTGCGTGGGTCAGGCTGACTCCCTTTGAGCTTAGCGACTTTACGTAGCTCTCCAAATCATCTGCATAGAGAACGGTTGCCGTTCCGGCTCGGTAGCCTTCGCTGGCATGAGGGGTGCCAGGGCGCAGAAGAATCTCCATGTCGCCAGCTTTTACCCACTCAAACCCGCCTGGCTGGCTGACGACGCATTCGAAGCCCAAGATTTCGCAGTAGAACTGGCGCGAGGCTGTGGGGTCGGTGACGAACCGTTCTATGTGTCCAATACGAATCATGGTGCAGTTCCTTGAAGCTTGGAGGAGCATACGCCCGATCTCAACCGAATATCGCGATATTTTGCTCTGTTCTGTTTCCTTCGCCGCAATTGAACAGTTCTCAATGCCGTTTATGGCTCCTGTCAGGTAAATTTGTTCGGACCCATGACCGAATGGCTGCGTAATCAACCCGAAGTATTGCAAGCGCTGATTCGCGCAGCGCTGATCGTGGTCCCGATCCTTGCCTTGGTTCCGGGCCTGATCTGGTGGGAGCGTCGACTTCTGAGCTGGATGCAGGATCGCATCGGCCCGAACCGAGTAGCGACGTTCACCTTCTCCAAGAAGTTTCCCATCGCTTTTTTGCGCGGCAAGAAGCTAAAGATGTTTGGCTTGTTGCAACCGATTGCGGATGGCGTGAAGCTTTTCTTCAAAGAGGACATTACTCCTGCCTCTATCGACAAGGTCATCTACTTCATAGCGCCGGCGCTGGCTCTGTTCCCGGCATTCGCCATCGGCGCTACGATGCCTTGGGGACCGGATACGACTTGGACGCCCGTGGCGGACGTCAATATCGGCGTCCTTTACATGATGGCGATCAGCGCTTTAGGCGTATACGGCGTCGTCTTGGCGGGATATGCCTCGAACAACAAATATTCGCTGTTGGGCGGTTTGCGGTCTTCGGCACAGCTGATCAGCTATGAGCTTGCGATGGGTATGTCGCTTGCCGCGGTTGTGGTGGTGACGGGCTCGCTGAAGATGACGGAGATGGTCCGATCTCAGCAGGATGCGCTTTTCGGCCTGTGGCCTCAGCTTCAGAACTGGAACATTTTCACCCCGACGGGATTTGTTGCGGCGGTGATCTTCCTGATATGTATGGTCGCGGAAACAAACCGTGCTCCGTTCGACCTTCCCGAAGCCGAGAACGAGCTGATTGCAGGCTATCACACAGAGTACAGCTCGATGAAGTTTGCGGTCTTCTTCATGGGCGAATACGCGACCATGATGATCTTCTCCGGCATCTTCTCGGTTGTGTTCCTGGGCGGCTACAACGTCCTTCCTGTGAACTGGACCGTGCTTGGTATGACGGACCTCGGCATCACGCTTGGAAAGCTCGCGCCGCTGTGGTTCATGGGCAAGGTCGCCTTTGTGTTCTCGATCTTCATTTGGCTGCGCGCTACGCTTCCGCGTCTGCGCTATGACCAACTGATGAATCTGGGCTGGAAGTCGCTTTTGCCGCTTGCCGTGGCGAATTTCATCATCGCCGTTGTCTATGTGCTGATCAGCAGCCTGCACGGCGAGCAGACCGGCGCGTTCTCGTGGCTGGCATCGTTCGCGATCCTGTATGTTCTTTGGAGCGCGATGAGAGTTGCAGGTGCGAAGTCGCTGGACAAGCAGCTGGGCAAACGCACCGTCACATTGGTGAACCCGAAGCCGCCTTCGGTGGGGGCGGAGCTTCCAGAACCCTCTGGAGCTTCGGGCAGCTAAGTTTTGATTTGGGTGGAAGCGAGGCTGGCCCAGCCTCGCTTCTGGCATGAAAGCCTCGGCTTTCGAAGGGCATAAGGTGAGGAAAAGAGCTAGGTGGATACCTCGTTATTGATCTTTGGAGCCTTGGCAGGTGTGGCAGCGATCACAGCCGTGGGTGTGGTGGCGTTCGGAAGTCCCGTGCGCTCTGCGCTCTGTTTGGTTGTGAACTTCTTCACCCTGGCCTTTCTATACTTCAGGCTCAATTCGGAATTGCTTGGGATCGTGCAGATTCTGGTTTATACCGGCGCGATCATGGTGCTATTCCTGTTCGTGGTGATGCTGCTTCACCTTGGAGGTCCAAGCGCGCTGAAGGAATCGCGCGACCTGAAGCGGATATTGGGGGCTGGGTTTGGCCTTGCTTTCCTGGGCGTCCTGGTGAGTCAGGTCGTGATGCCGCTTCGCACCGTTACTCACGCGACGGCTCCCGATGTCTACGGCGCTCCCAAGAGCGTCGGACAGGCGCTTTTTACGACTTATGCTTGGCCCTTTGAAGTGGCGAGCATCCTGTTGCTGATCGGCGTGGTCGGTTCGATCCTGCTGGCGAAGAGGAAGATCTGATGCCTGAAATGAATCAACTTTTCCCGTATCTCGCCTTGGGAGCATTTATGTTCTGCACAGGCGTGGTTGGCGTCATCATCCGCCGGAATCCGATTGTGATCTTCATGTGCATCGAGCTGATGCTGAACGCCGTGAATCTGACTTTTCTCGCGTTTGCCCGATACCATCCGGCGAACCTTCCGGGAGAGCAGGGCTTTGCTGCTGCAATGAACGGTCAGATGATGGTCATTTTTGTCATGGCGGTTGCGGCGGCTGAAGTCGCGGTGGGGCTTGGCATCATCATGGCGATCTTCCGTCTGCGAAACGAAGTGGACATCGACGAAATGAACTTGCTGAGAGGGTAACGATGAGTGCAAATGCAGAACTGATCAAATATGTGATTCTCCTGCCGCTCATCGGCTTCTTTGTGCAGGCTTTCTTTGGCAAGAGCGTCATCAAGTCTTTGGGTGCGGCCAAGGGCAAGCGCCTTATGGGTGCGCTTGCGGTTGCGCCGATTGCTATTTCGTTCTTTATCGGCTTAGGGATTACGATCAGCCTTGCGAAGCTTGAGCACTCGCAACGCTCGGTGATCGTGCATCTGTTCGATTGGCTGAACCTGGCCAGCATCAAGGTTCCGTTCGAGTTTCTGGTTGACCCGCTTTCGATGACGATGGTGCTGGTGATTACCGGCATCGGGGCGCTGATCCATCTCTATGCGACCGGCTACATGTCGGAAGAGAAGGATTATTCGCGATTCTTTACCTACCTCAATCTGTTCATCGTTGCGATGCTGCTGCTGGTTTGTGGCAACAACCTGGCGATGATGTTCATCGGCTGGGAAGGCGTGGGTCTCTGCTCGTACCTGCTGATTGGCTTTTGGTACAAGGATCTCAATAATTCCCGCGCAGCGAACAAAGCCTTTATCGTCAACCGCATCGGTGACTGGGGCTTCATGCTGGGCATGTTCCTGATCATTGCCTTGCTGGCGGGGAACCAGGGTGCGACGGCGGATGGCGGTCAGCGATGGCTAAGCTATGACGTCGTTCTGACTCAGCTGCCGAATTTGCTGGCTCAGCATCCGGCCATGGCGACAGCGATTGCGCTGTTGCTGTTCGTGGGTGCGATGGGTAAGTCTGCACAGTTTCCGCTTTACTTCTGGCTGCCGGACGCGATGGCAGGTCCAACGCCGGTGTCGGCTCTCATCCATGCCGCGACGATGGTTACCTCGGGCGTTGTGATGCTGAACCGCATGCATGTGGTCTTCGAGTATTCGCCGCTGGCAATGGGCATTGTCGCCTGCATCGGTGCGTTCACGGCGCTGTTTGCTGCGCTGATCGCTTTTGGTCAGACGGACATCAAGAAGGTTCTGGCGTACTCGACGGTCTCGCAACTTGGCTTTATGTTCGTTGCCTGCGGCGTGGGTGCGTTTTGGGTGGGCATGTTCCACGTGATCACGCATGCCTTCTTCAAGGCCCTCTTGTTCCTTGGTTCGGGCGCTGTCATCCATGCTATGTCGCACGAGCAGGACATGCGGAAGTATGGCAACCTGATCAAATACATCAAGATCACGTCTTGGACGATGATTATCGGGTGGCTTGCGATCGCGGGCTTCCCATATTTGTCAGGCTTCTGGTCGAAAGAAGCGATTCTTGGCGCTGCATTCGGCAACCAGACCGCTTTCCTGGGGTCTTACAACGTTGGTCCGGTGGTGGGTTGGATCTTGCTCGCCGTAGCGGTTCTGACAGCGGCTTACATGTCCCGCTTGACCTTCCTGACCTTTGGAGGTTTTGGCACCTCAACCAAGGAACGATGGCGAAGCATCCCGGCTCATCACGATGATCATCATGCACATGACGATCACGGGCACGACCATGGGCATAGCCACGACCACGGACCAGATACGCACGGATTCTTCTTTACCGACGAAGATATGGCGTCGAAGCATGAAGAGCACGAACACCATCACGAACTGGACGGTACGCACACGCCGCATGAGGTTCCGCCAAGCATGTGGATTCCGCTGGCTGTTTTGGCGGTGCTTTCGCTGGGCGGTGGCTTCCTGCTTCACAACAACCACACGCTTCAGCATTGGCTTTATCCAGAAGGTCTGAGCGTGCTCAAGGGCCATATTGTTGACGGGCATCCGGGAGGTTGGATCGGTCAGTGGCTGATGGCGATGGGTATTGGCGCGGGCTTTGCCGGAATCATCTACGGCTGGATCGTCTATCGCAAGGGCCTCCCCAAGAAGGAGAACCGGGAAGAAGATTGGGATCCGTTCCGAAAGAAGGCTGGCGATCAGTTTGGCTACGACGGTTTTGTCATGAATTCAGGCATGGACGGCGGCGAAACGATTGCCACTTGGCTTTGGAAAGGCTTTGATAAGGGCTTTATCGATGGCATCATTCACGGGCTTGCGTTCTTGAGCACTCAGCTTGGACGCGGTCTGCGGCTGATCCAGACAGGCTATGCAAGGGCTTACGCCTTGCTGATGCTGATGGGCGGAGTTGCCTTGCTGGTGTACTTCGCCTTCATAGCGCAAAAGATGCTTGGAGGTGCACAGTGAACGAAACGAGTCACGTCGGTATCGTCAGTGCGGTGACCTTCCTGCCGCTCTTGGGCGCACTTCTGATTTCTTTCATGCCAAAGAGCATGGTGAATTCGATTCGCTGGATGGCATTGCTGACTGCAGTGGTCACGTTTGTCGCTTCGATTGCGATGTACGTCAAGTTCAACGCATCGACCTACCACTTCCAGCTCACTGAGTTTTTGCCTTGGATCGAGAAGGCGGGCATCCACTATCGCCTGGGAATTGACGGCATCAGCGTTTGGCTGATCATGCTGTCTACGTTCCTGAGCATCATTGCGATCTGGTTTAGCTTCTATGTCGATAAGCGGGTGAAGGAGTACATGATTCTGCTCCTTGCACTTGAGACTGCCATGCTGGGCGTCTTTGTGTCGCTCGACATGATCCTGTTCTATGTCTTCTTCGAAGCCTCGCTGATTCCTATGTGGCTTTTGATCAGCATTTGGGGCGGGGAGAAGCGTATCTATGCCGGCTTGAAGTTCTTCATCTTCACGTTTGCAGGCTCCATCTTCATGCTGATCGGCATGATCACGATGGCTTGGCTTCAGCAGAAAGCGACAGGAACGTGGTCGTTCAACATCATTGACATCCAGGCGAACGTTGCGAACGGAACGCTTTGGACGAATGCGATGCAGCTCCAAGGCTGGATCTTCTGGGCATTTGCGATAGCGTTTTTGGTGAAGTGTCCGGCCTTTCCAGTACATACATGGCTGCCCGATGCACACACCGAAGCCCCTACTGCGGGCTCCGTGATCCTTGCTGGCGTTCTGCTGAAGATGGGTACGTACGGCATGCTCCGCTTTGTGCTTCCGTTCTTCCCGGACGTGATCCAAAACTATGTGCCTTGGATCATGTCTTTGGCGGTGATCGGCATCATCTACGGCGCGATCGTTGCGGCTGTTCAGCCCGACGTGAAGAAGCTGGTGGCTTATTCATCGGTTGCGCACATGGGCTTTGTGCTTCTCGGCATTTTCTCCTTGACGCATACCGGCATCATGGGCGGATCGCTTCAGCAGCTGAACCACGGCATCAGCACGGGCGCGCTCTTCCTCCTCATCGGTCTGATCTATGAGCGAAGGCATACGCGACTGTTCAAGGATTACGGCGGCCTGAAGAGCCAAATGCCGATCTATGCGACGATCTTCCTGATCGTGATGCTCAGTTCGGTTGGGCTGCCGGGCTTGAACGGCTTCGTCGGTGAGTTTTATGCGATGATCGGCGCGTTTGAGGCTGGCGTGAACAACATGTACGGCCTGAACGTCAGCTATCCGGTGATCGCGGGTGCGGGCGTGATTCTGGCGGCGGTCTATCTGCTGGTGATGTTCCAGAAGATGTTCTACGGTCCGAACAGCAATCCTGAGAATCAGCGATTGAAGGACCTCAAGCCTTGGGAGATTGGAATGTGCGCGACGCTTGTTCTGTTCATTTTCTGGGGAGGCTTGCTGCCGAACACCTTTACCAAGCCGATGGAAGCCAGCGTTGGCGCTGTTCGTATGATGGCGGTGAATCCGCAGGGTCAGCGACCAACGTGGAAAGACCTCTCGCTGGAAATCAACGATAAGGGCGATCTTGCGCGGGTTGAGGAGAGGACTGACGTTTCGAGTGTGCCGGTTTTCAAGGAAGTGATCGTTCCGGCCAACCTGCACTTCAAGTTCCAGCCGGAGAACCCCGCTGGCGAGACGATCGCAACCGCAGGACGAGTTGAGGAGGGCCATTGACGCCAAGAGAGCGTCTGACAGCCATAGCTCGCGGTGGGAGCGCCGATGAGAGGCCAACGCTTGTTTGGCCTGGCCCGTCGTCGGATGTGATCGTGGTGTCTTCGCCCTCTGAGGTGATGGCGAAGCAGGACCCAGATCGCATTTTGATCGTTGAAGTCTCAAACCCGTTTGGGCTCGCATTGGCGGCCGGGGTTGATCTCAACCAGGCTCAGAAGAATGATCCTGCCGCAGGCGCTGAGAAGCTTGCTCACTTTGTTGCCAAGACTCGGGAGTCCATACAGGCGGCTTTGGATGCAGGGGCGGATGGGATTCTCTACAAGCTCTTCGGCGCGAACGAACAGTTCTGCACCCCTATGCAGTACGGCGGCTATTATCTGGAGGTCGACCGGGAGATTCTTTCGGAGTTTTCGGAAGCGACGTTCAATCTGCTGTATGTGGTTGGGGATGCGGATACTTTTATCGACTTTGTCTCCGACCTGCCAGCCCATGCCTTTGCTTGGGATGTTCAAAGCACCGGATTCTCCGTCTTGATGGTGCGCGAGCTGCGCTCGGGCGCTCTTTGTGCCGATGACCCGGCTGCCGACATCCTTTTGTCCAGCCAAGTCGACCGTGGAACGGTCGCACAGTTTTTGACTCTACAGGTGAACGGTAGCCATGCTTGAACAATATAAGCCGCCTACAATCGACTGGATGACGATGCTCCCCGTGATCATCGTTATGTGTACGGGCGTGATTGCGCTCATCATCGAGATGCTTCGACCGAAGCACAACAACAACCTGATTGTTGGCGCGAGCTTGGTCGGGTTGGGCGTTGCTGGCTGGTTTATCGTTCAGCAGATGCCTATGGCGGACCTTGAGACGTTCGGCGGCATGGCTTTGAGAGATCGCTTTGGGCTGGTCATTCAGCTTCTCCTGGTGATCTCAACCGCGATTGCGCTTCTCTTCAGCGAAGGCTATCTGCGAGAGAAACGCATTTCGTTCGGCGAGTTCTATCCGCTTGTCCTGTGGTCGGTATCCGGCGGAATGATCATGGCAGGAACCAAGAATCTGCTGATGATTTTCCTGGGCATTGAGGTCTTGAGCATCGCACTCTACGTTCTGGCGGGCTTGAGCCGGCGGGAAACGAAGTCGGAAGAGTCGGCTATGAAGTACTTCTTGCTCGGCGCTTTCGCAAGCGCGTTCCTGCTCTATGGCATTGCCTTTATCTATGGGGCGACTGGAAGCCTCCACATGGATGCGATCGCCAACGGAATTACAACCTCGAAAGGCACGGACAGTCTTCTGATTTTTGGCCTTGGACTTGTACTGATCGGGCTTGGATTCAAGGCGGCTTTTGTACCGTTCCACCAGTGGACGCCGGACGTTTATCAGGGTGCTCCCACGAATGTTACGGCCTTCATGGCGGCCGGTTCGAAGATTGCGGCCATCGCCGTGCTGTTTCGTGTGCTCGATGCTTTTGGAAGCTTCCAGAACTTCTGGCTTCCGGCCCTTTTCTGGATTGCGGTGGCAACGATGACGGTCGGCAATCTGCTGGCTTTGGTGCAGCGAGACGTGAAGCGCATCCTTGCCTATTCGAGCGTTGCCCATGCTGGCTATCTGCTGGTTGCTCTGCTGGCCCATGCCAAGGCGCCTGACAAAGTTGGCTTTGTGACGACTGCGTACTATCTGCTGGCTTACAGCTTTATGACTTTGGGCGCTTTTGCTGTGGTTTCCATTACGGCTCGCAAAGGTCAGGAAGGTACCAAGCTGAGCGATCTTGCCGGACTTCGAAAGCGATCGCCTTTGCTGGCATTTGCGATGCTGTTCTTTATGGCTTCGCTGATCGGTATTCCTCCAGCCGCTGGCTTCTTTGGAAAGTGGCAGATCTTCCAGGATGCGGTTACGGCTGATCTGATGCCGCTGGCTCTCGTGCTGGCCGTGAATTCGGTTATCAGCATTGCTTACTATCTGGGCATCATCAAGACGGTTCTGATTGACGAGTATGAGCACGATGAGGAAGGCCCGAAGATCGGCAAGCTTAATCTTGGTCTGCAACTGACCACTGTGATCTGTATCGCAGGCGTGATTTTGGGTGGTGTTCTGATCGACCCGATCACCAAGTTTATCGGCGGCGAAAGGGCTGGCTTGCCTGAGCAGAAGCTGATCAAATCTGAGAAGGAAAGCCCCGTCGCTCTTAAGGAAGTTCGATAAGCATGAGAATTGGAGTCAGCATGTGGAGCTACGTCCGCCCTTTTCAGGCGGGCAGCCTGGATATTCCCGGCTTTATTCGTGAAGCCCAGCGCGCCGGCGCAGAGGGCGTTGAGCTTCTGGACTTCTTTTACAAAGGCGAAGGGATCGAAGAAAAGCGCGCAGCTGCTCTGGATGCTTTGGAAGAAACCGGCTTGCCCTGTCCGATCTTTTCTGTGGCACAGAACTTTGCCAAGCTTGCCGAGGAGGATCGGCAGAAGGAGCTTCAAAAGATCGTTTTCGGCGTTGATGAAGCGCTGAAGTATGGCTCAGGCGTGGTGCGCGTTTTTGCGGGTGACGTGGCGGAAGGGATTACATTTGACCAAGCACGGGCTTGGATTGTGGAAGGGCTTGCTGAAGCCTCGAGATATGCGGCGAAACACAGCATCAAGCTCGCCTTAGAGAATCACGGATCGTTGGCTGGTCGAAGCGACCAGGTTCGGGGTTTGATTGAGGATGTGCGGCAGATGTCGGGGGTCGATGCACTTGGCGCGAATCCGGACACGGGCAACTTCCAACTGGTTTGTCAGCCAAGCCATGAGGCGATTAAGGATGTGGCTCCTTATGCAAACATGGTTCACTTCAAGGATTTTGTGAAGGCTCCAGAGACTCATGAGGGTTGGGCTTATACCGATCTGAATGGTCAGAAGTATTTGGGAACGGCTGTTGGGGAAGGCGGCGTGAATCTCGCGCAGTGCATTCAAGAGCTTAAAGACGCGGGCTATGCTGGCTGGCTGAGCGTTGAGTACGAAGGCGAAGAGGACCCGTTCTTGGCTGTGCCTCGATCGATTGCGAACGCGAAGAAATACCTCTGATATTTCACCCCTGCTCTGTCTGAGCTTTCGCATCTGATACACGCTTCTGCCACGTTATTTCATTGCGCAGGCGTTTGCAGGATTGTAATGACTTCTTTTAAGAATTCCAGCTGACCTTTCAGTGCAATCGCCGTTGGGGGAGGGATGTGCAGAAAGCCCACGCGCTTGCCCGGGTGGGCAATGATCGATTTGTAGAGCAGATAGTTGCAGAGGTAATCGCCCGCATCGGTGCTCGGGTGGCTTCGTTCTGTTTCTACGAAGCAAGCAGGGTCTTTCCAGAGGGTTGATGCTACCTGCGGCAGACCGAAAGGGTCGATCTTAGTGGGGCCGTGGATTTCTCCAAGTGCATCGGGCGTTTTGCCGATGCTGTTGCGAGCTGTGGTTTCAAACCGGAAGCGGTCGGCGTTGCCTGCAAGCCCAAGATGGAGAAGTGTGTCGTATGCGCTGGCTTCGTCGGATGCGATGAATTCATCGACGGCCTTGTAGCTCACTTCGAGGATGCGATGTGGCAAGCCTGAGTTTTCGGCGAGCCATTGAGAAGGGTTTTCGCCGAAGTTCAGGAATGGACCGTAGCCGGTGACGAAGATTTTCATGCTACCGCCAGATGTTGCGAACACCGATGATGGCGCCGGAGATGAGGGCTCCGCCGATCATTCCGAAGAGAGCGCCGACGATGATCCAGACAGTGAACGGCGCTTCTGGGTCCCACCAGACCGGACCAATAAAGCTCATTGCGGCAATTCCGACGAAGATGCCGATACCGACGAACTTGGCTTGGAAGATGTTGTCTTCTTTGCGCAAGCTGGGGACCATCCCGATCTTGTCGGCAATGAACTGGTGCGTCTCCTCGGTCTTGGTGAGCTGAGGTGGGGCTTGCTGTTGGTTGGGCGGGCGTTGTGGTTCGGTCATTCTTTGAGGGAACGATACCCAGAATGTTTAGATTGGAGATTGGAGATTGGAGATTGGCGACCTCCCCACCCTAACCCTCCCTTCCATTTCTCCTTCGTCGAGATGGAGGGGAGGGAAGCGCAAGCTAAAGCATGCGGCTACGATTCCGTTTGAGTGTTGAGTTGTTT